>Ga0207695_10000166_pt1 | contig 195439 bp, 152 predicted proteins | sample KBSC54metaG_FD_184354 | JGI IMG/M metagenome (GOLD analysis project Ga0207695, IMG submission 184354) | Corn rhizosphere microbial communities from Kellogg Biological Station, Michigan, USA - KBS C5-4 metaG (SPAdes) (version 2) | ecosystem: Host-associated > Plants > Roots > Rhizosphere >...
CGCCGCTGCCGGCAACCAGAAAGCAATTCAATTCCTCGCCGCCTGCGGCCATTCATCGAACCAGAAGCAATCCACGGAACAGAACCATTCAAACGGAGCCGGCCCTCTCCCGGAGAGAGATCCGAAAATATCCCAGCCTGAAATGCTGGAGATCAGGCCCGGAATCCAGCCCATCCCGGAGATCCGCCTGAACCCGGCTCATTAAACCTATCCACATGTATTAGGTACAAATTTTTAAGGTAAAAAAGGAAACCGAAAAACGCGGCCACAGACTGCAACCTGATCTGATCCCGCAACACAAAACCACGACAATCCGATGCCCAGAAACTCCCACCCAAAAACAACCAGACCCAATCCCTGCAAGTTCTCCGGAGAACAGAACCTCCAGACTTGGAGAGCGTCCATCACGACTTGGCGAACAAAGACCTCCAGATCTCGAAAAGCGTCAGGGCACGACTTTAGTCGTGCCGAAAGACACCATATAGGAAAGCGGGCTTCAGCCCCTGCGGCGAAAAGCTAGCCCACGTATTACGTACAGATTCTTAAGGTAAAAAGGAAACCGAAGAACGCGGCCGCAGACTGCAACCTGATCTGATCCCGCAACACAAAAGACGACAATCCGATGCCCAGAAACTCCCACCCAAAAACAACCAGACCCAATCCCTGCAAATTCTCCGGAGAACAGAACCTCCAGACCTGGAGAGCGTCCATCACGACTTGGCGAACAAAGACCTCCAGACCTCGAAAAGCGTCAGGGCACGACTTTAGTCGTGCCGAAAGACACCATATAGGAAAGCGGGCTTTAGCCCCTGCGGCGAAAAGCTAGCCACACCTATTACGTACAGAATCTTAGGGTAAAAAGAACCCCAAAGGCGGCTCGGACTAGTTTCGGGAACCAATTGCTCATCTCGCGCGTACAATTTCGCGTGAGGGTCATCATGACTCAGCGCGTCACCCAACGTCTGTTCTCTGCCTTCCTGGTCGCGTCGGCGCTCCTGCTCGCCTCCACCCCAGCGCGGGCCGACAAAGACGCCGTGCAATTCGGCAGCAATATCAACGTCGCCGAGGGTCACAGTATCCACGATGCCGTGTGCTTCTTCTGCAGCGTCAACGCCAAGGGCGACATTGACCATGACGTAGTGGTCTTCTTCGGCAACGTGCATATTGCCCACCAGTCCCAGCATGATGTGGTCGTTTTTTTCGGCAGCGTCCGAGCCGACGATGACGCAACCATCGGCCACGACCTCGTCAACTTCTTCGGCAGTACGCACCTCGGCGAAAACGTCTCAGTGGGCGGGGACGTGGTGGTGATGTTCGGCGGAATGCGCGCAGCGGATTCCGTGAATATCGCCGGGAGCCGCGTTTCTCAGCCAATCTGGGTCTTCTGGACTCCGCTGATCGTTCTCGGCCTGATCGTCACTCTCATCGTCCACGAAGTCCGGTCCTATCGCCGCCGCCAATACATCGCCGCCTACGGATACGCACCCGTGCCTCCGCAGCCAGTGCAGCCTGTCCCGCCGCCGCAGCCTCAAGGCACAGTCCAGCGATGATGGTAGCGCTCCGTTGCTGATCTAAACTTCACTTAGTGATCCCGGCAGATCGGCCATTGCGCATTGTCATACCCGGCGGCAGCGGCCAGGTCGGCCGCGTCCTCGCCCGGTACTTCTCCCAGCGTGGCCATCAAGTCATCGTCCTAACACGCGGGCCGCACACCGCCGAGTGGCAAACCGTCCACTGGGACGCTCAGACTCCAGGCCTCTGGACCCAATATCTCGAAGGCGCAGACGTCTGCATCAACCTCGCCGGCCGCAGCGTCAACTGCCGCTACACTCCGGAGAACCGCCTTGAGATCTACAACTCCCGCATCATCTCGACGCAACTGCTTGGCAAAGTAATCGGCTCCCTCGCCAACCCTCCGCGCTTGTGGCTCAATGCCTCCACCGCAACCATCTATCGCCACGCCCTCGACCGCCCAATGGACGAACACACAGGCGAACTAGGCGGCGCGGAGAAAGGCGCCCCGGATACCTGGAAGTTCTCCATTCGTGTCGCCAAAGACTGGGAAACCACCTTCTTCAGAGCTGAGACACCACGCACTCGCAAGGTGGCGATGCGCTCCGCCATCACCTTCAGCCCTGCGCCCGGCAATGCGTTCGCAGTCTTATCGAACCTGGTGCGTGTCGGTCTCGGCGGCACACAAGGCAATGGCCGGCAATGGGTCTCGTGGATTCACGAAGAGGACTTCGCGCGCGCCATCGAGTTCCTGATCGCCCGCGAAGATCTCGAAGGTCCCATTAACATCTCCTCGCCCAACCCCGAGCACAACCGCGACTTCATGGCCACGCTTCGCGAGGCATGGGACATGCCTAACGGCATTCCTGCTTTCGCGCCAATTCTCGAAGTTGCAGCCTACCTGATGAGAACCGAAACCGAACTCATTCTCAAGAGCCGCCGAGTTGTCCCCACGCGCCTCCTGGAAGCGGGCTTTCATTTCGAGTTTCCGAATTGGCCGCACGCGGCCCAGGATCTGGTGGAGAAATGGCGGCGACGGGACTGAGTTACCCATCCGCTGCTATTTCGGAGTGATGTTCGTAACGGGCAGGTCCCAGTGAGACAGAAGAATCTCAAAACGCCGCTGCTCTTCGCGCTTGTATGTCTCCTGATCGGGCCATAGCTGTTTGATCAGAGACTCTTCATCAGGATTGGCAGTAGTCGCCACCGTCGAGTTCTTGAAAGTTATGGTCACTCGGTAGTCCCACCGACCATCCTCAGTCGTATGGTACGCAGGCGTCTCGATCTTGACCGCAAGCATGCGCCCGGTGGATTGAATCTTCTTGAGCAGTGGGTAGTGATTCTTCAGGAAGAGTTCGAGGAACTCCTGCTGATGTCCCCACTGGACCTTGTAGTAGTACTCCACGGTATAAGGCTGGTCAGCGCCACCCTGCGGCGGCGCTCCCTGTGCCATCAAGTGCGTTGAAGGAAGAATCGCGAACGCTAAGAGGAGAACGAAACGAAGAACCCTGCGCATGGAAGCCTCCGATATCGAATGGCAGATGGTTGACTGCCATTCTAGCGTGAAGCTTCCGTGCGCACTTGCTCGGGATTTCTATAAAGGCGTCGCCGCGAACCCGGGCCCGTACTACTCTATCGCGGCGAATGAATCCATAAAGTATGTGAATCGCGGGTCTGCCTAGATCCCGGCGACGTTCTGCAGTGCTACCTTGCTCGGAATCTCGAGGATCGAACCGTGGAAGGCGACCAGCCTGCGGCTCTTGAAGGTCGAGAGCGTGCGCGTGACCGTCTCGCGCGAGGCACCGATGAACTCGCCGATCTCTTCATGCGTCAGTGAGAAGCGAAAGCGCATTCCGTTCTCGGTTTTCTGGCCGTTCTCGCTCCAATCGAGCAGGAGACGCGCGAGCTTTTCGGGGGCCGAACCGGCGAGGGCTACGGTTCGAAGCTGCTCGCAGGCCACCTTGTACTGCATGCTCAGTTCCTGGGTGACGACCTGATATACCTCGGGGTGACGTGCCATGAAGTGCAGGAACTGATCGCGCTCGATGACTGCAATGCGCGACGGATAGAGGATCTCGGCGGTCATCTCACTCGGCATGCCGGAGAGCACTGAGGAAAGACCAAGCACTTCGCCAGCCTTTGCGATGCTGAGTATCAGGCGCTTGCCATCGCTCGAGTTGATCGACAGTTTTACTTCGCCGGAGATGACGATGAAGATGCCGGCAGGAGTTGCCTTCTCAGAGAAGAGGAGAACGCCCGGCTGGTACAGTGTTGGGAATTCCATCGACTCCAGATCGCGAAGAGCTGCGGGCGAGAGCTTCTTGAAGAACTCGCCGGGCCGTTGAATCTTGGAACCAGTAATTGTTTCGCGCATGGTTTGCATCGTCATTCCCCCTCTTCCACTTCCAGTGCTTTGTTGGCTGTAACTTCTTCGGCCAGAAATTGCGTCCACGGAGTTGTCGCAACAAGCTCAGCATGCGTTTGAGCGTAGATGCCTCTCAGTACCTGCTTGCCGCTGGCGTCCGCATAGGTGACGTTGTGCAGATCAATGACAAGCTTCCTCGATTGCAGGCGCGGAGCAGCTTCCAACCACACCCGGTCGAGTTCACTTGCCCAAGGGCCTGCCACTCTTCCTTCCAACCGCATTTCGAGTGCTTCGGCCGTATCTTGAATCGTGATTCGCAACGTATTCAGGCCTCCCATCAGCCTTGCCCTCTATAAGGCATGTGGCGTGCCAAACTCCTGTGACGGGTGGATGAGCAGTTGTTTATAGCTGACTCTGAAGGACTTATCGTTAACTGCGCGTGAGGCAGATCACCGGTGACGACGAGGGAAGTGACGAAGTGACGATGACGACATATCGTCAGCAGACGAGATCTCGTCACAACAAGCATCGTCACTCGGCGAATTGTGTGGATTGGAGCAGGCTTAGAGAGAACAGATGGCCGGCCTGCTTTCGCAGCGCCTTCCTTACATATAGTCGCCGCGTTCGATGCCGAGTTTCTTCAGCTTGGAATTCAGGGTTGTGCGTTTGAGGCCGAGGCGGGCGGCCGCGCCCTCTGCGCCACCAATCTGGCCTTTGGTCTCGCGAAGGACACGAAGGATGTGCTCTCGCTCGGCGGCCTGAAGGGTCGGGTTGGTTCGCTCGAGCTCTTCTTCTTCCTCAGCGACTTTCGTTTCCAACTCGGCGAGGGGGACGTACAGCTCCGATCCGCGGGTGAGGATCACGGCGCGTTCGAGGAAGTTTTCGAGCTCGCGGATGTTTCCGGGCCATGGCCAACGGCAGAGGGCCTGCATTGTCTGCTCGGGAATGGTGGTGATGTTCTTTCCAAGTCGCCTGCTGTGATCGGTAACAAAATGCCGCACCAGCACGGGGATGTCTCCCGCTCTGTCGCGAAGAGGTGGGGAGAAAATCGGAAACACTTTGAGCCGGTAATAGAGGTCGCTGCGAAACTGCTTCTCCGCCACCATCTCTCCAAGGTCGCGATTGGTGGCGGCGATGAGGCGCACGTTGACCGGGATGGGCCGGTTGCCACCCAAGCGTTCAATTTCTCTCTCCTGGAGAGCCCGCAGGAGCTTGGGCTGCAGGTCGAGGGGCAGTTCACCAACCTCATCAAGGAACAGGGTGCCTTCATGGGCGAGCTCGACACGGCCCATTTTGCGGGCGATTGCACCGGTGAACGCGCCCTTCTCGTGACCGAACAGCTCGCTCTCCAGCAGGCCCGCCGGGATCGCAGCGCAGTTGACCTTTACAAAGGTCCGATCGCTTCTCCCGCTGAGTCTGTGGATTGCGCGGGCGAGCAATTCCTTTCCCGTGCCTGTCTCTCCTTGAATCAGGACCGTGGCGTCAGTAGGTGCGACGGTTTCAATCTGTTTGAGTACCTGCCGCAGACCTCCACTCTCACCGACGATGTCTTCGAATCGGTTCTCGAGGTTGATCTCTTCTTCGAGGTAGAGCTTCTCCTGGCGGAAGCGATCCCGCAAGTCGGCGATTTGCCGGAAGACCATGGCGTTGCTCACGGCCATCGCGACCTGGTCCGCCACCTGAACCAGCATCTCCACATCGCGCGATGAGAACGCACCTTCTTTGCGGCTGGCGACCGCCAATGCTCCGACTGCCATTTCCCGATGAATCAGAGGAACCCAGCAACCCGATTTCATGCCGATGCGGGTGAGATGGGCAGCGCCCGGTGCAAGATCCGAGTCCTGTATTCGATCGAGAACAAGTGGTTCGCGCGTTCGAAACGCGTGGCCAGCGGGAGAATACTCGAGAGGCACTCGGACGTCAGCCTGTTGCTGATCCGTGTCGCCGACTTCGAGAAACTGCACCATCAGGTTCCCCGTGTTCTCGTCATAGAGACCGAGAGTTGCTGCGTCCATCGGCACCACTTCAGACATGCTGGCCGAGATAGCACCCAGCAGCTTCCGAACGTCCATGTTGGCGAGCAGAGCCTGGCTGAGCTGCAGCATTACGGCTTCTTCAGCACGCTTGCGATCGGTGAAATCACGCGTCACTTTGGCATAGCCCGTGACTTCCCCGGAAGCGGGATCGCGAACCGCTGTAAGAACTACATTGGCCCAGAATCGCGAGCCGTCTTTCCGGACGCGCCAGCCCTCATGCTCAACGCGGCCTCGTTGGGCTGCCATCTTCAACAACTCTGCGGGTCTTCCCCGATCGATGTCCTCCTGGGTGAAGAAACGGGAGAAATGCTTACCGACGATCTCATCGGAAGAGTACTGCTTGATCCGCTCCGCGCCGGGGTTCCAGGTTGTGATGTACCCCTCAGTATCGAGCAGATAGATCGCGTAATCACGGACGCCATCCAAGAGCGAACGAAGCTGCAGGTCTTTGCGGCGCACCAGATTCTGAGCCTCACGCTGCTCCGTCACATCGCGGATAATGCTCAGCACAGCCGTGCCTTTTGGCGTCGGCAGAGGCTTCAGCATGATGTCCACTGGGAATTCTGATCCGTCCTTACGGAGCCCGTACAGATTCAGCGCGGCACCCATCTGCCGGGCGCGCGGATGCGCATGATAATTCTCCCGATGTGAAGGATGCCCACGCCGGAATCGCTCAGGAACAAGGTCTTCGATCGATTTGCTGATCAGTTCGTCCTGGAGGTAACCAAATAATTCCGCTGCGCGCGGGTTCGCGGCACGGATTGTGCCGCTGCCATCCGTGACAACGATTGCGTCTGGAGATATTTCAAAGAGGTTCTCCAGAGCGAACTGAGCGAACTCGGCCCGATTAGTAGCGGCCGAAGCCGCGGCGTCCTGTTCCGGGGAATCAGAAGGGCGCATCAAGGCTCCAACCTTGTTCGTTGCAAAGATACCCGGTTCCCTTCACCGATTGCAAACGGGTTGGCACCTGCAACTCTTCCTCATGGATCATGTCCGCTGGTCCACCCGTTCCCCAAGAGAAACAGGGCTCAAGTTGTCTTTTCGCGGCGATTCGCCGCGTGCTTTGCGTGTTCAGACAGTGCGTGGTGTGATGCGGAGCTTTTCGGCTCCTTTTGCATGGTTTTCAAACGGGATTTGCCACGCGCGGTTTTTCCTTCAGGCCCGGTTTTCGGATCAACCTGGCCCTTTTCATAATCCTTCTCCGCCCTGTGGCGTGTCGCTTCGGTCGTCTTCCCGCGAGCGGGAGCCTTCAGAGGAACTCCCGCCCGCCGGGCTTTGCTCAATCCGATTGCTATTGCCTGCTGTGGCGACCTTGCACCGTGCTTCCCTTCCCGGACATGCTCGATCTCTTCCCGGACAAATTCCCCGGCGGCGGTGGAAGGAGACTTGCCTTCTCGCAGGTCCTCTTTGGCCCGTTCCATGGTCTCTTTTTCAGGCATCTGAATCCTCCTGCTTACTTCGATGCCGTCTGATCGGGCGCAAATTCGAATTGCTGAACCTTCTATAGACTGAGAGGAATCCAAGGCAGGACAGGAGAAACTTAGCTCATGGCTCAGAAGATCGCTTTCATCACGGGCGGCAACCGAGGACTCGGATTTCAGACTGCTCTTGACTTGGGGAACCAGAACGAAGAGAAGATCAAGATCGTGATCGGTTCCCGGCAGAGATCATCCGGCGAAGAAGCACTTGGTAAGCTGCGCGCCGCGGGTGTCGATGCGGATGTGCTGGAGTTTGATATCACCAAATCAACCGATCACCAGAAAGCCTATGACTATTTCGATTCGAAGTATGGACGGCTCGACATTCTGGTCAACAATGCCGGTGTCGCCGGTGGCACGTTTCCAGGCGAAGGACCGGAACACCGCGCCGCCGACGTTCCTCTCGATGTTCTTCACAGGGTCTTCGAGACAAACTTCTTTGCACAAGTAGCGCTCACAAAGACGCTGCTGCCGCTGATCCGGAAGAGTCCGGCGGGGCGAATCGTCAACTTATCGAGCATCCTGGGATCACTCAACTTGCAGGCAGATCCCAAATCTCCGATATACGATGCCAAGTCATTTGCCTATGACGCCTCAAAGACCGCGCTTAACGCGTTTACGGTTCACCTTGCGTATGAACTGCGAAACACCAACATCAAGGTCAACTCAGCGCATCCCGGATGGGTCAAGACGGATATGGGCGGATCCAGCGCACCACTCGAACTCAGCGAGGGCAGCAAAACCAGCGTTCTGCTCGCGACCTTGCCCACGGATGGACCCACTGGAGGTTACTTCCATAATGGCAAGCCGCTTCCCTGGTAGTTCAAGCTCTGCCGGAACTTCAGGGTGATTGCCGCCACCTTTCGCGGCTCAAACTCGCACCCGGGGGAGATACAATCACTCCAATCTCCCTCGGAGGAACGGAATCTTGATCGACAAGCGATGGTTCTTCGTGGGTGTATTGATCATCGGCGTTTTCCTGGTTGTCGTTTTTCTTCTCCCGTTCTTTCTGAACGCAGATGCATTCAGACCGGCCATCGAGGCACAGCTGTCCAATACTCTTGGCCGTTCGGTGACGACTGGCAAGCTCACCTTCTCGCTTATGCAGGCCAGCCTGGTCGCGGACGAGTTTGTGATCTCCGAAGATCCCGCATTCAGCGATGTCCCCTTTTTACAGGCGAAAGCCCTCGCAGTTGGCATCCGAGTACTGCCTTTTATCCTTCATCGCCAGGTTGAGATCACCAACCTCACCATCGATACCCCTTCTATTCAGCTCATCGAACACCCCGATGGCAGGTGGAATTACTCCAGCCTCGGCGGCATTCCCAGCAATTCTTCATCGGCGGGGACCAATCCCCTCTCCAGCATGAGCGTGGGCGAGTTGAAGATCGTGAATGGCAGCGCACTGGTTTCTTCGGTTCCCGCGACGGCAAAACCCTTTGACTACACCGACGTGAACGTCACGATCAAGCAGTTCTCATTTCTAAAGTCGTTTCCCTTTGAGCTCTCGGCTAAGCTGCCCGGCGCTGCAACACTCAAGCTGACCGGCGAGGCGGGCCCAATTTCCCAGAAGGACAGAGCGCAGACGCCGTTTCACGCTGCGCTGGAAGTCCGCGAGCTCAATCCTGTATCCGCGGGGCTCATCGACCCAGGCAAGGGCATCGCAATGAATAACGACATCGATGGCGAGCTTAAATCTGATGGCACCAACTTGATCAGTACCGGCAAGATCAAGGCCTCGCAACTGCAACTCGTTCCAAGGGGATCGCCGGCTCAGGAGGTTGTCGAGATCGACTACTCCATCTCCAAGAATCTGGCCACGCAGGAGGGAACAATCTCCGACCTGGCCATTCACGCCGGCTCAGGAGAGATTCATGTCAACGGGACCTTTAAACCATCAGCCGAAGCGATGATGCTCAATCTGCATCTCTCTGCTCCTTCCCTTCCGATGGAGGATCTCGAGCGTCTGCTTCCGGTTGCCGGTATCCGTATGCCCAGCGGCTCATCACTACAGGGCGGGACCTTCACCGCACAAATCGCGATCAGCGGGCCAGCTACCGCTGCCACTGTGACAGGCCCCGTGGAGATCGACAATACCAGGCTGGCGGGATTCGATCTGGGTTCGAGGATCGAGGGGCTCAACCATCTTCCCGGCACAGGCGAAGGAACCGACATCCGAGTTCTAAAAGCCAGCGTGAATTCTACTCCGCAAGGCACTCGCCTGAATGACATTTACGGAGAGATGCCACAGATAGGGACCGCAAGCGGTGAGGGCAATGTTCTTCTATCCGGTGAGTTGGATTTCCATTTGAATGCAAAGCTGTACAGCCCGAGTGAAGTCAGTTCCTCGGCCAAGCCGACCGCAAGCCCTGCCCCCCCAGCTTCCAAACCGATTCCTGCGTCGGGTCGTAGCGTTCCGCTCACAATCACAGGTACTGCGGCGAGTCCTTCGATCAGAGCCAATCTGGGAGCCGCGACTCATTAGCCCTCCGCAAGCACGGAGCAGCGGAATGATTGGCCGCAGTTCGTCGCAGCCACTCCGCTTCGATTCGGCAACTGCAGCCATTTAGAATGAGCGTCGTGTAGCATCTTTCAGAGTCCCGCACATTGCGCACAGCCCAGCTTCAGCCAACGGTTGGTTGCGCCAAGGAACGCTTTGCGATGAATCCAGCTCATTGTTTGAGAGTCGCGATTATTTCAATTGCCCTCACGCCCGTTTGCGCATTTGCCCAGCAGCCTCGCCAATATACCGACGCTGATTACGCAAATGCTGAGAAGCTCATGCCGTACAACGTGAATCCGCTCGCCTATAAAGGCCAGGTCAATGCGCAGTGGCTTGACGACGATCGCTTCTGGTATCGCGAGGTGGGTGACAGCGGAATCACCTACATCGCGGTCGACCCGACGAAGGGTTCCCGGGCTCCTCTATTCGATCAAGACAAGCTCGCAGCAGCGCTGAAGTCTGCCACAAAGGGCGGGTCAGATGCGAAACATCTTCAGCTCTCGGACATTTCGCTGACCAATGGCGATCGCACTCTTACCTTCTCTTCACACGGTGCAACTATCCAATGCGAGATCGAAAGGTCCTATTCATGCAAGGTGATTGCAGGTGGTCCACCTGCCAAGGGAGAAACTCCGCACCCTCCCCTCACGCTGTCGCCTGATCGCAAGCTCGGCGCCTTTATCCGGGACTGGAATCTATGGATTCGGAATCTGGACACAGGAGCCGAGACGCAACTTACCACCGATGGTATCGAGGATTTCGGATACGCAACAGACAATGCCGGATGGAAGCACTCCGACTCCGCCATTCTTCTGTGGTCTGCCGACTCGAGGAAGATCGCAACGTTCCAGCAAGACCAGCGCAAGACGCGCGAGATGTACCTGGTTCCTGTCACGAACACGCATCCGGACTTGAAGGCGTGGAAGTATCCCTTGGTCGGAGACAAGGAAGTAACCATGATCGAACGCGTCGTCATCGATGTGGAATCGCGCAAGGTGGTTCGGTTGAAGATGCCTCCAGACCAGCACCGCTCAACGTTGTGCGACGACATTGCCTGCGACGGCGACACTCTGGCCGACGCCGAGTGGAGTCCAGATGACAAGCAACTCGCCTTCGTGTCGACCTCGCGTGATCACAAGCAGGAGTGGCTTCGAGTAGCCGACGCGGAGACAGGCGACGTTCGCGAGGTAATGACCGAAACCGCGCCGAAGTTCTACGAGAGCGGCAACGGCAAGATCAACTGGCACTACCTTCCCGAATCGAATGAGATTCTCTGGTTCAGCGAGCGGGACAACTGGGGCAACCTCTATCTATACGACCTCACGACCGGCAAACTGAAGAATCAGATCACGCGAGGCCCAGGAAATGTTACGCAGGTTCTCAACGTCGATGACAAGGCGCGTACCATCTATTTCCTGGGCGTCGGCCGCGAAACGGACCGTGATCCCTACTACGAACACTTCTACAGCGTGAAGTTCGACGGCTCCGATCTCAAGCTGCTCACGCCTGAGAACGCGACGCACCGCATCAAGGTCTCGCACGACGGACGGTACTTCACGGATACGTACTCCACGCCCACTGAGCCGCAGGTTACGGTTGTTCGCGACGCATCCGGGAAGAAGGTGATGGAGGTCGCGAAGCAGGACATTGCCCCGCTGGTTGCGACGGGATGGCAACCACTGACACCGATCAAGGTTAAGGGGCGCGACGGCAAGACTGACCTCTACGGCTTCATGTTCAAGCCGACTCACTTCGACCCGTCGAAGAAGTACCCGATCATCAACTACGTCTACCCCGGGCCGCAGATCGGCTCATGTGGAGGTCGCGAGTTTCGCGCGGCACACGGTGATATGCAGGCGCTTGCGGAACTCGGGTTCATCGTGGCCTGCATCGACGGTATGGGCACTCCGTACCGGTCCAAGTCATTTCACGAAGCCTACTACGCTGACCTTGGCGATAACACGATCCCTGACCAGATTGCCGGAATGAAGGAGCTCGCGAAGAAGTATTCGTTCATTGATCTGGACCGTGTGGGAATCTGGGGGCACTCCGGGGGAGGCAATGCAACCGGCGCGGCTCTGCTGCACTACCCTGACTTCTTCAAGGTGGGTATTGCTGAGAGCGGCAACCACGACCAGCGCGACTACGAGGACGATTGGGCCGAGAAGTGGGCGGGGATTGAAGTGAAGAATCCGGATGGAACGAGCAATTACGACTCGCAGGCCAATCAGAATTTCGCAAAGAGCCTCAAAGGCCACTTGCTGCTGGCGCACGGCACAATGGACGACAACGTTCCGCCTAACAACACGCTGCTGTTGGTGGACGCGCTGATCAAGGCAAACAAGGATTTCGACCTCATCATGATTCCGAATGCGGCTCATGGTTATGGCGCTGCTTCGCAGTACATGATGCGCCGTCGCTGGGACTACTTTGTCCGCTACCTCGCCGGCGGCACACCGCCAAACGAGTATCAGACCAAACCTTATGCCGACGTGATGAAGGTTATTCGCGGCGGACCTGATGTTGACGAATAGGCCGGCAGGCGGTGCACGAACAGTATAGATTTCGGGCTCTGGAGGCGTCGCAATGAGCAAGTTAGTCTTCGCTGTTCTGCTTGGCTGTACATGCTATGCAATCTCGCAGAGCTCTGCATCGACCTCAAAGAACGATGACAAGTTCGCACGGCTGAGCGAAGAATTCATTCACGAGACGCTCGAGCAATCGCCTTCTGGCGCATCCCAGGCTGGTTATCACCATTATCGCGATCGGAAGACGGGCACAGATCTCGCTCTCGATTCCCTGCTCGATGACGTCAGTCCAGCGGGTTTCGCCGCACAGCGCGCACTTTACGCGAAGTGGCGCAACCGCTTCCATACGGAGACTCCGCTCGGATCGCTCGGAGCGGAGGATGCCGCCGACTGGCACTTGATCGACGATCAGATTGCACTCAATCTTCTCGAGCTCGACGAGATTCAGAACTTTAGGCACAATCCCACGGTGTATGTGGAGTTGCTCGGCGCGGCGCTCTTTCAGCCGCTCACGGACGACTACGCTCCGGAGGATGTCCGGATAAATGACGTTCTCTCGCGCGTCTCCGAGGTACCACGTTTTTTCAACCAAGCGCGAAGCGTGCTGGCGGACGCAGATCCTCTTTTTATCAGGGTTGCGATGGAAGAGAACGAGGGCAACATCAACCTGATTCAAGCGACGATTGCTGAAAGGGTTGTGAAATACCCAGCATTGAAAACGCGCTTCGATAAGGTGGCGCCCCCAGCTATTGCAGCTCTCAAGGGCTTCAATGGATGGCTTCAGTCCGATCTGGCGAAGCGAACGACGGACCGCACCTGGCGACTTGGGAAGAAATTCTATGACCAGAAGTTTCGTCTGGTGATGGAGACCGACATCACACCGGAGCAACTGCTGGCGGATGCGGATTCAGAGTTCCGCAAGACGCGGGCCGAGATGCTCCAGATCGCGATTCCACTTCACAAACACTACTATCCCGATCATGATGAGCATCCGTCCCTGGCGCAGCAGGAGCGCGAAAACAAGATTATCAGCGAGGTTCTAACGAAGATCGCGGACGATCATCCCGATCGCAAGGCTCTGCTTGAGACGGCAAAAGAAGATCTTGTGGGTATCCGTCAGTTCATCATCGATAAGAAGATCGTCACGCTCAAGTCGCGCGATAACCTGAAGGTGATCCCGACTCCTGAATTTGAGCGCGGGATCTACTCGGTTGGGGGATTCCACTCTGCTCCTCCGCTCGATCCGAACGCAGAGGCTCAGTTCTGGGTTACGCCAATTAGTGAGAGCACTCCCAAAGCCAGTGCCGAATCGCGCCTGCGAGAGTACAACGATTGGGTTCTCAAGTGGCTGTGCATTCACGAAGCGCTGCCCGGCCATTACGTGCAGGCCGAGCACGCCAACGATTTGCAGCCGGTAACTCGGCGCCTTGTTCGGGCTCTCTATGGCAACGGGGCATATGTTGAGGGCTGGGCCGAATACATTGCCCAGAACATGATGCAGGAGGGGTTCGCCGACAATGACCCGCGCTACCGCATCAGCTATCTGAAAGTGTGGCTCCGCGCGATTGGCAACAGCATTCTCGACATTCGCATGCAGACCATGGGCATGAGCGACGATGAGGCCATGCGCTTGATGATGGACGACGCCTTCCAGACCCGCGCGGAGGCAGAGGGCAAACTGCAGCGAGCCAAGCTCAGCTCAACTCAACTTCCTACCTACTTTGTCGGTACGGAAGAGTGGTGGCGCCTTCGCCGGACATATGAAGCCGCGAGAGGCAAAGACTTTAGCCTGGCGGAGTTCCACGACCGCGCGCTGGATAAGGGGGCACTGCCGGTGCCATGGCTCAAAGATTTGTTATTGGCGAAGCAGTAGATGGATTGACTCAATTCAGGTTCAAAGGTATATTCGCCACATGGGTATTCGCCGCATGCCGGTTTGTTGTGTCGCGTGTTGTCACGCGAGCAGCCGGTGGTGCGGATAAGCTATAACAGGCTTAAACCGATCCCATACGGCCGCTCAGCAACGCTGAAGCGGCTTTTTTATTTCTGAACCAATCGAGAGACTGATGCTTTCAATAAGTGCAACCGAGGGGCTGCCCCCGACATCGCATTTCAGAAAGTCTACTTATCTGGTAGACTTAATTCCAGATCGGCTCTTTTCCGTTGAACTTGAACCGAAAGGGCAGATCCCCAGTTGGTACCTTTCCGCTATGAGGATCTCGCAAAAAGGCCTCTACGCATTACAGGCACTGACCGTGCTGGCAAGGCACTATCCGGACGACGTCGTCAAAATCCACGACATTGCCAGGAAGGAACAACTCCCCGAGAAGTTCCTGGAGGCAATTTTGCGAGACCTGAAACGCGCACGTTTCGTGAACAGCGTTCGCGGGGCCGGGGGCGGTTATTTGCTCAAACGGCCGCCTGAGCAAATCTTTCTGGGAGATGTGATCCGCAGTATTGACGGACCACTAGCCCCATTTGAGGACGCTGAGTCGCTGCGTAATCGAGTGAAAACCGATAGCAGGCATCGCGCTCTTTTCCGGGTTCTTCTTGAGGTTCGAGACGCCACGGCACGAATTCTGGACCGTACTTCCCTTGCTGATCTCTGTCGTTAGCTATCTCTACCCGGCCCAATTTGCTCTGACGAAAAATTGACTGTATTCGCAACGCGGGATGACGCAGCAGTTGCACACTCCCCTGGTACTACGCATACTTCGGAGGTCTTAGATGAAATCGATGTACAAGCTATCTTTTGCGTTGCTGGTGCTATTTGGCCTCAGCGTGGCATTCAGCCACGCCCAGATCGTCGGCGCCACGGTCACCGGCACGGTCCGAGACTCATCGGGCGCATCGCTTGCTGCTGCCACAGTAACGGTCAGGCAATCCGAAACAGGCGCTACCCGATCGCTCACTACGGATGCGGAGGGGCGTTTTTTTGCGCCCTCTGTTCCCATCGGCCCGTACACCATCAGCGCGGAGCATGAAGGCTTCGCCGCGAGCCAGCAGTCCGCGACGCTCGTTGTCGGCCAGAGCCTGCAGCTTAATTTCGTGCTTGGCGTTGCATCGGTCCAGCAAGCGATCGAAGTTACGGCGGACTCATCCACGGTAAACACAACGACACAGCAGACGGCCGGGCTGGTTGACGAACGCCAGGTGAAGGAACTGCCCCTCAACGGCCGCAGCTACGACGGCCTGCTCACCCTGAACCCAGCAACAGTGAACTACACCAGCCAACGCTCCGGCAGCATCGGAACCTCCAATTCTTCTGTCGGGAATATGTTTTCGGTGAGTGGCCGACGTCCACAGGACAATCTCTTTCTGCTTAACGGAATCGAGTACACAGGTGCATCCCTCATCAACGTGACACCTGGTGGAACCAGCGGACAGCTTCTCGGCGTGGACGCGGTGCGCGAATTCAACACTTCGACCGACACATATGGCGCCACCTATGGAAAGCGTGCAGGCGCACAGGTCAGCATCGTGACAACTAGCGGCACCAACCAACTCCATGGCACCGCTTTCGAGTTCATCCGCAATAGCGCAATCGACGCGCGCAACTACTTCGACCAGGGCGCAATTCCCAACTTCCAGCGCAACCAGTTCGGCGCGTCGCTCGGAGGCCCTATCAAGACCAATAAGCTCTTCCTCTTCGGCAACTACGAAGGTTTCCGGCAGAACTGGGGGCTCAGCGCGGTCACTCTTGTACCCGACAGCCAGGCACGGCAGGGCTATCTGCCCGACGGTTCCGGCAATCTGCACTATGTCGGCGTCGATCCCTCTGTTGCGCCGTTGCTCGCGCTCTGGCCTGAAGCAAACGGTCCCGAACTCGGCAGCGGCATTGCCGAATCGTTCTCGAACCCACCGCAACACATTCGCGAAGACTTCGGAACAACGCGCTTCGATGCCAACCTCGGCAAAAAGGACCTTCTTTTCGCCGTCTACACGATCGACGACAGCACGGCAAATACGCCGTCGCAAAACCCGCTCAGCTTTATCGACGAGAGCCTTCGCGAGCAAGTTGCCAGCATTCAGGAACAGCACGTCTTCTCGCCCGCGCTGCTCAATACCGCTCGGTTGGGGTACTCGCGCGCCAGCTACTTCTTCACGGGATACTCACCGGTCGATCTGCCGGGCTGGGTCGCAGGCAAGCCAATCGGCGTGATCATCATCAGCGGCAGCACCGCGTCGAACGGCGCATCGCAAATCTCGCAGGCTGGCCTCAATGTGGGGTCCAACAACAGGGCAGCACGCAACCTCTTCACCTTCGACGATCATGTCTACTGGTCAATCGGACGTCACCAGATTGAAGCGGGCGCCTGGATTCAGCGCATTCAGTCGAACGATCTCCTCGCGCAGTATCAGTACGGACAGGCCTCGTTCAGCAACCTGCAATCGTTCCTCCAGGGAACAGTAAAAACCTTTACAGTCGTTCCTTCACCTACTGAACTCGGCTGGCGCATGCTTACCGGCGCAGCGTTTATTGAAGACACCTTCAAGGTGAATAAGCGGCTCGAGATTCGGGCAGGCTTCCGTTCCGAATCGACGAACGGATGGAACGAGTCACAAGGGCGCGCCGCAAACTACGCAATTGTGGACGGCGTACTTCAAACCGATCCAGTTGTCGGTTCCTCGGCTCTCACAACAAATCGGGCGAAATTCCTGCCCGCGCCTCGCGTTGGTTTTGCGTGGGACGTATGGGGCAACGGCAAAACCGCCGTCCGCGGGGGCTTTGGGCTCTACTACGGGCTGCTCGACACACTCGACTACCGGCTCGACCAGACCGCGCCATTCAATACGGCCCAGACGCTATCGAACGTAGCAGTATCGAGCCTGCAGATCACTCCGGGCACAACACCGCCCGCGGGCAGCAAGATCTCTCCCAGTAACGTGCAGCCTGATATCGACACACCCGCGGTCCTCAACTGGAGCCTGCGCGTGGAACAACAGGTCGCACCGCACACTTCACTCACCGTCGGGTACGTTGGGTCGCACAGCTATCACCAGATCCTCTCGGAGGACATGAACGAGCCCGTTCCCACGTACCTCTCCGATGGCACCGTGTTCTATCCGGCAGGTTCGAAGAACGCGAACCCGGCACTTGCCAACACGACTTCATGGGTCTCGCAGGGAGTGGGCCTCTACAACTCACTACTCGTCGACGTTCGACGGTCATTCGCGAGCGGATTTCAGTTCCGCGGCAATTACACCTACTCCAAGAATCTTGACGACGGCTCTGCCTGGAACACGAGCGTGAGCGGAAATACGCCGGCCTTTGTGATGTTCCCGCTGAATCCCAAGCTGGACTGGGGCCCGGCGGCTACCGACGTGCGCCACGTCGCCTCCATCAACGGAAGCTATGAACTTCCCTTTGGTCCCAAGCGCCGCTACCTGCAGCACGCTTCAAGGCCCGTCCGCCAGCTTGCATATGGATGGACAGCCAGCGCGATCTTCAATGTGCAGACCGGATTTCCTTTCACGCCGCAACTCGGTTACAACCCCACAGGGAATGGCGACACCCGCAACCCGGTCCGTCCCAACTGGAATCCCGACTTCAAAGGCGATTTGTATCCGAAGACGGTGAGCCAGTACTTCAACCCTGCTGCCTTCCTCCCACCGGCAACCGGCACCTACGGAAACGTCTCGCGCGATGCACTGACCGGGCCGGGGCTGACGCAGCTTGACTTCTCGGCAACGCGCAATGCGCATCTGACCGAGCGCCTCGGATTCCAGTTCCGCGCTGAGTTCTTCAACATCCTCAACCATACGAATCTCTCGACGCCGAACGAAGTGGTGTACAGCTCTGCGACCTCAGGCATATCGCCAACGGCAGGCCTGGTCACCTCAACGTCAACCACATCGCGCCAAATCCAGTTTGGCGCCAAGCTGCAGTTCTGACATTTCGGAGACAGAGTAGGCGAAGAGTCTCGTGATTCGAAATCCATAGTCCGTCAGTGGCGCCGGTGGCGAAGTGGCTAACGCGCAGGTCTGCAAAACCTGCATTCGCGGGTTCGATTCCCGCCCGGCGCTCCAAGATTCCAATTGACTCTCATGAAACTTCAAGGTTTCGTCCTCGCTGGGACGGGTCCGGGTAGCGCAGAGCTGCCCGGACCTTTTATTGTCGAGGCTGTTATGCCTGCAGCACACGATCCCGAAGGACCGAGAATCCTGGACCTCCCTATCGGTATTAACGCGACCGGCGATCGGAATGAAACCGATTCGATGGGCGCGATCGATGTTCCCGCCGAGCGCTACTGGGGAGCGCAGACGCAACGCTCGCTCATCCACTTCACCATTGGCGATGACCGCATGCCGATCGAAGTGTGTCATGCATACGGGTACATCAAAAAGGCTGCTGCACTGGTCAATGCCGAAGTGGGCGCAATGGCGGAGTGGAAGGCTCAGCTCATCGCGCGGGTGGCGGACGAGGTCATCTCTGGCGCGCTCGACAGCGAGTTTCCGCTCAGCGTGTGGCAAACCGGGTCCGGCACGCAGACCAACATGAACGTGAACGAGGTCATCAGCAACAGGGCCATTCAGCTTGCGGGCGGCAACCTTGGCAGCAAAGAGCCTCTTCACCCGAATCAGGACGTAAATCAGTCGCAGTCGTCGAACGACACGTTTCCGACTGCGATGCACATCGCCACGGTGCTGGCGTTCGATAGCCAACTCGTTCCCGCTGTTGCTGAGCTCAAGAACACGATTTGGGCGAAGGCGAGTGAGTGGCTCGATGTGGTGAAGATCGGGCGCACGCATCTGCAAGACGCTACGCCGCTGACCGTCGGGCAGGAGTGGTCTGGTTACGCGACGCAGCTCGAGGATGCGATGCTGCTGATCCGAGAGTCAATGCAGGGGCTGTATCGCCTGGCAATTGGAGGCACTGCGGTTGGTACCGGACTGAATGCGCCGGAGGACTTCGGCGAGCGGGTGGCGGCGAAGCTCGCGGAGATGCTCCGCCAGCCGTTTGTGTCGGCTCCGAACAAGTTTGCGGCGCTGGCTTCGGTGGATGCAATGGTTGCGGCCAGCGCTGCGTTGCGCGGGCTTGCGGTTGCGCTGATCAAGATTGCCAACGATCTCCGCTGGCTTGGCTCTGGGCCGAGGACAGGACTGCAGGAGCTCCGGCTGCCGGAAAACGAGCCAGGCAGCTCGATTATGCCGGGCAAGGTGAACCCCACGCAGCAGGAAGCGATGATCATGGTCTGCGCGCAGGTGCTTGGGAATGACGCCGCTGTGGCATTTGCGGGTTCACAGGGGAATTTCGAGCTGAACGTGATGCGGCCTGTGGTCATCCGCAACGTGCTGCATAGCGCGCGTATTCTGGGCGACGCATGTCGGCAGCTCGCAAAGCATGGAATCGATGGCATCACGCTGAACCAGGAGCAACTCGGCCGGAACGTCGAGGAATGTCTGATGTTGGTAACCGCGCTGAGCCCAATCATCGGGTACGACAATGCGGCGAAGATCGCGCACGATGCGCTGGAGCATACCCTGACGCTTCGGGATGCCGCGCTCGCCAGCGGGCTTGTATCGGCACAGGATTTCGACCGGGCGATTGATCCTGCAAAGATGGTTGGTAACCCGCGGAAGAATGTGGGAACGGGATCCTAACCTATGATCTTGTAGGCTTAGCTTCCCTTCTTCGCCGCCCAGATTTTGCGACTCCAGTGCGAAGCAAGGCCTACTGGATCCCGAGCAGCTTGAGGACGCTCCTGGCCTGAACGCAAGACCGCCTTGCAGGCTTCGCAACTCCCACTAAATGCTGAAGTTACGAACGGTACGGTTACTAAAGTCTTCGTTTTCAATGGCTTAGAAATTAATTGCCAACTCGCTCATAAGCTCATTTCTTTCAATGATTTCGCAGGTAATATCACCCGTGATTTCACAGCTTCAGGTGTCCCCCGATAGGACACTCAGGTCCAAAAACAGGAACGCCCATTACGTAAGTGCCGTATGAGCCGGCCTTTTCTTCTCATATAAACGCCCAAGGTCACGAGATGCGTCGCATCGGTCGGGCCTTCGCGAACACGCTGGCGACGAACCTGTTTTGTTGGTACATACACTCGGAGGAAAGATGAAGACCGCAAGAATCTCTTGGGCTGTGATGGCTGGGTTTGCGATTACGCTCTCGGCTTCGATAGCTTCGGCGCAGCTGAACTCAGGTGCGCAGACAATTGCCTTGAACGCCAACCTGGCTGAATCGCTGTCCGTGACGCTTTCGGCCAATACCGTAAACTTTGCGCTGAGCGCAGGCAGCGCCACCAACGCCGGTTCGGCCGGCATCACGGCTACGACAGCATGGACTCTGGCTCCCGGCCGGAATTCCGTGGGCGTGTATGCGTATTTTGCCAGCGCTGCGGCAGCCTTGACCGATGGCGCGGGAGACAGCATCCCGTCGTCTGCGTTCTTTATCTCGGATAACGGCGGCGCCTCCACCGCGCTGACCAACACTGTGGCCTATGGCGCCGCGAATGCAGGCCTGAAACTGGCGACGGTTCCGATCACGGCCGCTAACCGGTCGGGCAACCGCACGGACGCCATGACCTTCAACATCAATCTCACCGGCGGCACCCTTCCTCAGCTTCCTGCAAACACCTACACGGGAACGCTGAACATCCAGGCACAGGCAACCCCGTAAACGCTGCAATAGCTGAAGTCGGCAAGGGCGGATCTCGCAGAATTGCGATGCACGCCCTCTCTGCCCCCGTGCTTGAACCCCGTCGAGAAGCGATTGCGCGATGACGATTCAGACAAAATTCGGAGCGATAGCGACGCTGATGCTAGTGGCGATGTTCGCTACGCCGGCCCGCGCGCAGGTGCGGAACTCGGGAGCGAGCCCGATCGCGCTGAATGCGGTGCTGTCGGACTCGATCACACTCACGCTGTCTGGCAATGCGGTCAATTTCAATTTGACCGGGGGCAGCGCAAACAATCCGGGCAGCACGGGAATTACGGCCACCACCTTCTGGGTGCTGAGGCCCAGCGTGGGCAGCTTGAAACTTTATGCATTTTTCAGTTCATCAACTGCCGCACTCAGCGACGGGGCCGGGCATAACATTCCGTCGGCCGATTTTCAAATCTCAGACAATGGCGGCGCATTTGCCGCGCTGACGAACACGGTGCCGTTCGGCGGAGCCAATGCAGGACTGCAGGTATCGTCAGTTCGGATCCTGGGCAATAACAAGACGGGTACAAACAGCGATCTGATGAACTTCAATATCAACCTGGCACCGCTGCCGAATCTGCCGGCCGGCTTGTACACAGGAACGTTGACCATTCAGGCTCAGGCCTTCTGACATTCGTTAGGTAGGAAGATGCGTAGAATACCGGCTTTGGAAATGCTTCGATTGCTGGCGGGAGGGATCTTCACTCTGGCGCTCAGCGCAGGCGCGATGGCACAGACTGTGCGTCCCGTTATCAGCGAGCTCGGCAATCCTGCCAAGGGCCGCGTGGAGTATGTCAACGACGGTCTCACGCCGTTGAATGTCGTGCTCGAGGCGAAAAGCTTCACGGTGTCGGAAAAGGGCGAGATCAGCTACCGGCCGCTGGACCCGGATATTCACTTGAAGTTTTCAGCAACCAGCTTTCGCGTTCAGCCGAAGCAGACATTTTACGTGTTCTACGAGGCGAGCGCACCGGCCCGCCCTTCATGGTTTGTGATCTATGCATCGTTCTCGGGGTTTCCATTTCGCACCGCGCAGGGCATGAACGTCCGGCTGCAGCTGCCCCATACCGTATATTTGCTGCCCAAGCAGAGAGTTGAGAAGGGCGAGGTTCGCGTCGTGCGAGCGGAGTTCGACACGACTGACAACAAGGTCGTGCTGGAAGTCGAGAACACAGGCGACAATTTCGGGCGCGTTCTCCAGACTCAGCTGGCCAGCGGGAAGAAGAAGGAAGACGAACCGGGCTTCCCCATCTTCCCCCATAGCAAGCGCATCCTCGAACTGCCCTTGGACGCCAAGGCCAATAACGTTCCCGATGCAGTCAGTCTGCAATTCGAAAACTTCAAGGTCGAAGAGAAGCTGCGGGCCAAATCAAACAATGACCTTCTATTGGCTTCAGGATCAACCTCCACTGCAGGAAATCCTGGGGAAAAGCCTTAGAGCCTAAGATGCGCCTGCAAGTTCAATGCGCGCTCCTGGCCATGGCGATGTTGCTGGGCGGAAGAGCGAATGCTCAGGTGTTCCGCGTGCAGGGCGGAACCTCGACGATGCTCAATGCGCAGGGTGGATCGGTCGAGTTCACAGCTCCTAAATACGATGGCAGCGTGAACCTCGGCTATTTCGAAGGGCATCTTCGCTTTGGCGCTGAGGACCGCTATCAATTTGAGCGTTTCACTTTGCTCACCGGCGATGAGACTGTTCCATTTGTGCTGCCCACGGATGTGTTCGATGCAAGCCACTATTTTTCGGTGCGCGGTCTTGGCGTCACGCATAAGGACAGTGTGCTGAAGTACTACGCCTTCGCGGGAACCACTTCGACTTGGCTCGGTACTGGCTTGTTCAACGCGGCTACGAGCGATGATCCGGTCGGCATGCTGTTCTACGAACGGAAGATCAACGATCATTTCAAATTGTTCTCGCACAACATCATCTCGCGTCGGCAGACTCTCTTGCAGGGAGTGGCGTTCCAGCCGAACAGATTTGTGAAAGCTGCCCTCGCCGCCGGTGTTGGTTCAAACCAGAAGTATCTTGCTGCCAGCTTCGACGCGGAGACAGAGAAGCTCATTTTCAGGACGAGCTATGTGCTGACGGGCAAGTCTTTTCAGCGAATCTCGCTGGCGACCCCGCTGAGTTCCGAAGTCGACAAAGAGAATGCGCAAGTGTTGTGGAAGCCTATGGAGTTTGTCAGCCTCACGGCGGGACACCAGAACCTTCTTGAACCGGTAACGCTTGGCGGCGCGATGGAGCATGCCACAGTGAACCAGCTCTCGGCCGACTTCCATCTGGAGAGGTTCTATTTCGGAAGCGGACAGTTCTTCTCGACCAGCTCCGGCCTGAACACGCATGGAAGAAATCTTTATGTCGGCCGCCGGTTTGGCCGGCTGCTTGAAATGAACGAGAACTGGTTTCAAAGCAGGTCGGGAAACGAACCTGCCAGCACGATCCTGTCGGGAACGATCCGGGAGAACATCTCTTCGCGACTCGGGTTGCTGCAGCTGATCTCGCGCACCCACGGGCAGACGACAATTTCCTTCGGGGGAAACTTCACGAGCAATCGGTTGATGCTGCAAGCAGATTATCAGAATGTTTACTTGCCGTTTCGTCCAGATCATCCATTTCAGCAGGCACTCGCATTGAACGCAGCAGTAAAGGTAGTTGGCCCCATGCAGCTTACGGCTGCATCGAACGTGGATCCAACGGGGCATCTTCGGTACACGTTCGGGATGAGTACCTGGGTCTATCGCATGAGCGGCATGAGTTCCGGCCACACTGAGACATTCTCGATTGCAAAGTTCCTTGTGCAGGGCGTGGTCAAAGACGATCAGGGCAATCCGGTGGAAGGAGCGGCGCTGCACATCGGCAAAGAAGTGACCTACAGCGACAGCACAGGCGCATTTCTGGTGCGCATGAGAAAGCATGGTCCGTTTCCGCTGAGCATCGTTCCGGACGAATTCATCACCAACGGTCTTTATGAGGCGGTCTCAGTTCCCTCTACGGTTCGTGCCGACACCGATGATGCCGCCGCAAAAGTAGAGGTGGTGATCCGTCGCGTTCCACCGCAACAGATGAAGAGTGTTGCGGCAAAACAGTAGAGTCTCTGGCTTGGTCCGTCCGCTATCACTTCCCTGTTTCGATCTTCTTTTTGCCTTCGGGGCGTGGGACAAAGATGTCCTGCCACACGAGGCCGCACTCTTTGACCATCTGGAGCGGATACTCTAGCCTGCCAAGATTTGCGTCGGCGTTGTTGGTGCCGAAGGAGAATTTCGCTCCGGCGGCTTTGGCCTGCCTAATGAATGACGCGCTGGGAATCTTGTAGCGATTGTTGATTTCGATGGCAACGTTGTTCTCGATGGCGGCGGCGATGACCTTGCGGCGGCGGTCTGAGGTCCAGAGAGCTTCGTAGTCCGGCGCGATCTGCTTGGGGAGAAACGTCGGGTTGGCGTAGATGTCGATGGGCTCGCGCATTATGCCGAGGATGCGGTCGACATACATGTCCATGAAGGCCTGAGGGTCGGGGATGTTGCCGACTTCCTCGTCGATCCAGAGGCGCATGCGCTTTCCGTGATCGTCGGTGAAGGTCATGGCGTCGGTGAAGACGTAATCGAAGCGCGCAATCGATTCCGGTGAAACAAGTGTGCGCCACTCTCGGCCCTCGGCCTGAAGAGCGATAAAGCAGGGCTGGCCCTGCATACTCTCGAGGTACTGCTGGACGCTGTCGTCGCTGTGCACGGGGAATCCGAGACCGCAGTTGATGGCGATGCCGTAGTTGATGCCCAGACGACGCGAGTTCTCCAGCGCCTGCGCGAGGGTAAGGCCGCCTTTGAGGTGCACGTGGTAGTCGACAACGGGGTAGTTTTCGGTGGAGAGACGGATAACTTCGCGATAGAGGTCGTCGACGGTGGGGCGCTCGGCGGGGCTCGGGTCAGAGTCGGGCAGAGAGCGAACACGAATATTCGTGAAGTGTGCGGTGCTGCCGGGATCGTGACCCTGGAGCGCAAAGGTTCCATGGCTGAGGACGCGCCCGAACTTGGTGTCGGCCTGGAAGGGCTGGTCGGGCTCGACGTAGTCGACTACGAGGGTATCGTTGACGCGGGTCTGCACGCGCTTGCCGCGGACCAGAATCGAAAGCTTGAACCATTCCTCGTTTTTGGCAAACGTCTTGTAGACATTGCGGACGCCATAGAGCGACCCGGTCTTTTTGCGCTCGACGTAGCCGGTGAGCGGTGCGGGATCGTTGTTTTCGACCTGGACTTCGAAGCCGGCCGATGGGAAGCCAGAGGGCTGAAACGCTGTATGGAAGTAAACGCCGGAGTTCGAGTTGGGCATGGTCTTGATTTCAAGGGCCAGCTCGAAATTGCGGAAGTCGGCGTTGTTGACGGGGCCGGTGTAGAAGAGATGCGAGCGCTCGCCGTGGGCGACGATGTGGCCGTCGGCTACCTTGAATGAGCCCTCATGCTCGCTGGCCTTCCAGCCGGTGAGAGATTTGCCGTCGAAGAGCGGGATCCAGTCGGCCGTGGCGCTGGCTTCTTGTGCCCAGCTGGATGTGGCGACGGGTGCGGCGAGGAGCATAGCGAGGATTTCGCGGCGGGTGGGTGCGGGCATGAGAGGGCTCCGGACGTTCTTCTTGTAAACCGACCATTCTAGACCTTCTACCTGGATCTTCTACGCGGAGTGGCCCTGAGATACACGATCGAGCAGCGATCGATGTGGTGGCCGAAGAACTCCGGGCCGGGTGAGGCAAAGATTGCCGCTGCAGTTCTCTTCTGTGCTTGCTGCCGTGCATAGGCGAGGACTATGATTGGCGCTGCACTCCGGGAAGCGGATTTCCCGAAGTGACCACCCCGGGCCTGGGCACTCCAACGTTGAGCAGTGTCGTCCTCGCTCACTTCGCCCTCTGGCTCTTTTCACCGAACAAGAAAGGTTTCTCCCCGATGAAGGTTCACCTGGTGAATCCCAGTGACCACTCGTTTGGCACTGCGGTGATCACGCCGCGCTGGTTGTTTGTCCTGGCGGCAGCCACGCCATCCAGTGTGGGCGACCCAATCCTGACGGACGAATCTCTCGAGCCGATTGATGAAGCCATGATCGAGACCGGAGACATTGTTGGCATCAGCGTGCACACGGGTAACGCTTTGCGCGGATACCAGGTTGGGCGCATGGCGCGGGCGCGAGGCGCATGGGTTGTGTACGGAGGCATCCACGCAACATTGTTTCCTGAGGAGGCTTTGGAGCGCGGTGAAGGACACGCGGTGGTCAAGGGCGATGGAGACCTGGTTTGGGCGCAGGTCGTGACGGACTGCGCGGCGGGACGCCTGCAGCGCGTTTACGATGGCGGTCGTATCGCGGGCACCGACTTCTTGCAGGCCCGCTGGGACCTGATGCAGCCGGATAAGTACATGTGGGCCTCAGTGCAGACGATTCGTGGATGCCCGAAGCACTGTTCGTTTTGCAGCGTGTGGCGCACCGATGGGCAACAGCCGCGGCAGCGCCGGTATCAGAACGTGATCGATGAGATTGTTAACCTGCGACGGATGGGTTTTCGGTTTATCGCGCTGGCTGACGACAATTTCTATCCGGTGACACTGACGGACCTGAAACAGGCTCGCGCACAGAACAATCTGGCGAAAGTGGAGGAGCTGAGCGCCATTCGGGCAGACCGGTTTCACCTGATGGAGGAACTGGCGAAGCTGCCGAAGGACATGGTCTTCTTCACGCAAATCACGATGGAAGCAGGAGAAGACGGAGAGTATCTCGACGCCATGAAGCGCGCCAATATCAAAGGCGCGCTGGTGGGCGTGGAGGCAGTGACTCCTGAGGGGCTGAAAGCGGTTTACAAGGACTGGAACTACTCAGGAGAAGCGCTGGCGAACCAGTTACAGACCTTCCGCAAGCACGGAGTGCACGTGCTTGGCTCTTTCATCTTTGGGCTTCCGACCGATCGGCCGGCGACCTTCGACGCAACAGTCGAGATGGCGATGAAGGCGGGCGTGACATTTGCGCAGTTTGTAATGATGACTCCGTTTCCTGGCACAGTTGACTTTGGACGATGGGAGAAGCAGCAGTCAGAGAATCCCGCGATGGTGGGCGACGTTCCAATTACGCGCTATTGGCTTATCCCGAGCGCGGTGCGGCCGAAGATGTTCACGCCGCACCCGACGATGAGCGCGGACGAGATTCGCGATCGCACGCAGGGGGTGTGGGATCGCTTCTATGGATGGAAAGTTATCTGGAAGCGCTCTGACTGCACGCCTACGCTACGGGCGCGCATCGCGTTTATTTTTCTATCGAAACTGTACAGGCAAATGTATGCGGGCACGGGCATCTCCACCGACAGCGCTCGGCGCAAAAAGTCGCAGAAGTGGGCGCGCTGGACGGCCCGGCAATGCAAACGGCTATTCAAGGCCACACCGATGCCAGATTTGCCGCAGCGACAGTGGCAACTGCCGGGTGCTGATGTTCTCGCCTCTCGCGCCGCTTTTTCCGGCGGAAACACCTCGGGGGCGAGTCCTTTGCCGGTGTTGCCGGACCGGTAAAGATGTCTCGCCTCCCAGTTCGGGGGTACCCCCCCTCCCCCTCCCTTTCATTGTTTTCATGAAGATAGCGCCAAGTATGCCGCCAAGTATCTCTTTCGATTCAACTTAAGGTGTAAATATTAGAAAACAATGAAGTTAAGACAAAACTGGAGCATGGCGTCAAACTCCTTCCCTTTTGTTTTCATGGCGATACAACGGGTAAATTCGCTCAAATATTTCTCCCAGCAAGGGTTAGCTGCAGTAGTGGCGAAAAGATGTGGCTGGGTTCGCGCTTTCTGGGCTGACCTGGGTGGATTTCGGAATTGATAGTCAAGCCCCAGACCGCGAGTTGAAATGCCTTTCTGATCTAAGTATGACGAATCTGCCGAAATAAACTGCAAAACTGAGACTCGTTAACGGACCTTGTGGAGGCGACCGGTTGGGACACGAAGACCCGCTCAACGCGATGAAACTGCGATGAACGGGGCACAAATCGGTTCTCGTGAAAAGCAGTGGATGTTGAGCCGGCCTGTTCTCTCAGCGCGAGCCCGGAATATCGTGGTACGGACTGACCCATACAACTGCTGCAAGCAGAGCCATTACGACGACGTAATACACGAGAGACCGCCAGTCTTCGCGCTTGGGCTTGTCTTTGGTGAACAGGCGGTAGACGGCTCCGGCCGCGATCAGTAGAAACATACCCTGATGCGCTAACACGCCGATGGTGACGGCAGCAATCAGGAGCGCCACTCGCTCCTGCGTTGAGAGCGATTCAACAGCTTTGCCGCCGTCAAGCTGCCATACAGGGACAAGGTTCAGGAGATTGAGGGTTGCACCTGTGTGTGCAAGCGCAACCCAAAGCATGTTGCCCGTCGATTTGTATATCCAGAGGCATGCAGCCGCAGCCATCCATCCGGCAAGAGGACCAGCGAGACTGATTTCCGCGATTTGACGCTTTGTAACGCCGAGAGCCTCCCACTTCACGTACGCGCCAAGTCCGGGAAGGAAGACTGGCATTTCAGCGGGCAAGCCTCGGCGCCTGATGTCGACATAATGACCCAGCTCGTGAATGAGGATGCTTACCGCGAATCCAGCGCCGAATTTCCAGCCCCAGAAAGCTACATAGACAGCGATAAACGAAAAGAAGCTGAAAAGAAACTTCAGCTTGAAAATCGTCAGCAGCAGTCCCTTGCTCTTGGCGAGAATAATGGCAAGCGGAGCGAGAGGGCCCAGACGTTTTGCCCACACGTGACCTGGTTGTGGCGGCGCACTTGCGGCTTCGTTGTGAGCACGTTCGAGCGCTGCCATCTTGTCGCGGACCCACTCGGCCTGCTTCACGTCGGGTGGCAGGAGCGGCAGAGCGCGGTTCCACACCTCTCGCGCTTCCGAGAACTGATTCTGCGCCTCAAGGCGTTTCGCTTCCGCAGACAACCGCGCCAGGTCTGCGCCATGCACCAGCACGTGGCACTCGGGACAGGCCAGAGCACCCAGAGGCAGTTCATGGCCGCAATCCGGGCAATGCGAAATTACGCTCCTACTCCACGCAGTCGTGTTCATTTGAAAGGAGTGTTATCCCGCAAGCGCGTACGGACCGTCGACCGCGAGAGGTTTCGCTTTGGTGAGGCGAAACGCAATGCTCAAGCCAACGAACAAGATAACCAAACCGATAATTCCGGAGCCGGGCGATGCGAGTTCCAGAAATGGAGAAGCGATTCCGTAGAACAACAGCATCAGGATCGGATGGCCTGAGGCGCTGTCGTGCGACGTGCTGGTTGCAGAAGCGTTGTCTGAGCCAGCATCCGCAGTCTGCGCCGAAGCATCGCTCTGCGTCTGCGCTGTCTTGTCGTTGCGATGCGAAATAAGGTAGGAGACTCCGAGTGGAATGGCCGACATTGAAATCGCCAGGTACGTGAACAATACCGCTGTGACTTGATAGCGCGTTCCGCCGATCCCCCTCGAGCCTGTCATCATTGCTTTGGCCACCAGCCAGCCTACAGCGAGAGCGAGGTACCCGATGGTCATATGGGTGACGATTTCTACGGTGGAGTAGAAGATCAGTCCGGCGATTGCTCCGCCAGCGCCAAAGAGTGCTGCGCGGGCAAATGCGACGTGACTGTCGGTTGGTTGTCCTGCTCTGGCTTGTCCAGCGCATGTTGCGCACGCCATCTGATTGTTCACACGGAAGTATTCACCACTCAGGCCGTTGCCGCAGATTCCGCAGCGATCCTTGCCAGGCGTGCTGGAGTATTCGGCTTTTGCGAACTGTGGAGTTTCCGGAGCGGTGGGCGCAAGAATGCTGTTGGGTGTCTCCTGCGAATCGATCATCGACACGTTCCTTGAACTGGGAATTGGGGGATTGCTCGCAACGATAGCACAGGTTTGAGAGCCAGAGTTATCCCCAGTTAGTGACGTGGCCTTCGTTTCGAAAACAGAACCGGAGTCTTCGCCTAATCTTCGCTTCTGAGCTATAATCTTCGAATGGATTTTCAGTTGGTGAGCAGCTATAAGCCTCGCGGCGACCAGCCGCGGGCGATCGAGGACCTGGTGGGCGGGCTCTCTGCGGGAGAGAAGCACCAGGTGCTGCTGGGGGTTACGGGGTCGGGCAAGACGTTTACGATGGCCAAGATCATTGAGCGGTCGAACAGGCCGGCTCTGATCCTGGCGCACAACAAGACGCTGGCGGCGCAGCTGTATCACGAGTTCAAGCAGTTCTTCCCCGGCAATGCGGTGGAATATTTCGTCAGCTACTACGACTACTACCAGCCGGAGGCGTACATTCCGGCAGGCGATCTGTACATCGAGAAGGAAGCAACGATCAACGAAGAGCTGGACAAGCTGCGGCTGTCGGCCACGCGGTCGCTGTTTGAGCGGCGTGATGCGATTATTGTCAGCTCCGTCAGTTGCATCTACGGCCTGGGATCGCCGGAGGCTTACTACGGGATGTTGCTGCTGCTGGAGAAGGGGCAGCACATCAGCCGGAAGGACATCACGCGGCGCCTCGTCGAGATTCTGTACGAGCGGAACGATGTTGATTTTCGACGCGGGACGTTTCGCGTGCGGGGAGACATCATCGAGGTCTTCCCTACTTATGACGAGTCGGCGTATCGGATTGAGCTTTTCGGGGATGAGATTGAGTCGCTGTCGCAGATCGATCCACTGTTTGGGACGGTGAAGCAGAAGTATTCGCGGCTGCCGATTTATCCGAAGTCGCATTACGTTGTGCAGCCAGAGCGCAAGGCGCAGGCAATCGATTCGATCGTGGCGGAGTTGACTGAGTGGGTTGCGCAGCTTGAGGCAGAAGGGCGGATGGTGGAGGCGCAGCGCGTACACCAGCGGACGCGATTCGATCTGGAGATGATCAAGTCGATGGGCTACTGCCACGGAATCGAGAACTACTCGCGGCACTTCAGCGGGCGGCTGCCGGGTGAGCCTCCGCCGACGCTGCTGGATTATTTTCCGCGGGACTTCATCCTGTTTGTGGACGAGAGCCACGCGACGATTCCGCAAGTACACGGTATGTGGCACGGAGACCAGAGCCGCAAGCAGAATCTGGTGGACTATGGATTCCGGTTGCCGTCAGCGAGGGACAACCGGCCGCTGAAGTTCGACGAGTTTGAGAACAGGATTCATCAGACGATTTATGTTTCGGCAACACCTGGACCGTATGAGCTGACGAGGTCGGCTGGAGTTGTGGTGGAGCAGGTGATCCGGCCGACGGGGCTGGTGGATCCGCAAGTGGAGATTCGGCCGGTGAAGGGTCAGATCGACGACCTGCTGGGAGAGATTCGCGACCGGGCGAAGCGCGGCGAGCGCGTGCTGGTGACAACGCTAACCAAACGTATGGCGGAAGATCTGGCGGGCTATTACACCGAAGTGGGCGTGCGTTGCCGTTATATGCACTCGGAGATTGAGACGCTGGAGCGTGTGAAGCTGCTTGCAGGTCTGCGCAAGGGCGAGTTCGATGTGCTGATCGGAATCAATCTTCTTCGCGAGGGACTCGATCTGCCGGAGGTTTCGCTGGTGGCGATTCTGGACGCGGACAAGGAAGGGTTTTTGCGGTCGACGGGGTCGCTGATTCAGACGATCGGGCGCGCGGCGCGGCATATCGAGGGGCGCGCGATTCTGTACGCCGACAACATGACGGCGTCGATGAAGGCGGCGATTAACGAGACCGACAGGCGGCGGGCGGTTCAGACCGCGTACAACGAAGAGCACGGGATTACGCCGCAGTCGGTGATCAGCAAGATTGATATGGGGCTGGCGCAGATTCTGAAGACCGAGTATGGCGAGATTGAGGTAGAAGAAGCGGTAGGACTGCCCGAGTTCACATCGCAGGCCGATGTGGATGCGTTCATCGGCAAGCTCGAGACCGAGATGCGCGATGCGGCGCGGAAGTTCGAGTTTGAGAAGGCGGCGAAGCTGCGCGACTCGATCAAGGAGCTAAGGGAGAAGGAATTTTTGTTCGGGTGAGTGAGGCAGGGATCAGGGATCAGCAGAGAGATAGCGAGGTCACGCGAACTCGATCCACGATTACTCTCGCTATCTGACGCAGATGATTATCGTTCAACTTCCTTCCACATTGGGTGCTCGAAGCTGAGATAGAAGAACGCGCCTTTGTCGCCGGAGCTGGGGCCCACACCTGCAACGTAGGCGAAGCCGGGGACGATTTGCAGGCCGCTTTTGAAATTGAATGCTCCGCGTACTCCTGGAGCGAGCCACAGGGTGTTCTGGGCGTCTGTTCCGTGGGGACGGCTCACGAGGTGGGCGGATGTCCACGAAGTTTCAAACATGCCGTTCAGGCGCGAATGTGCCAACCAGATGAGGCTTCCGGCGGCGTTGTAGCCGTAGGAGGCTGCAGAATCCCCGGCGGCGTCACGGGCGTGCGGGACCAGAGTTCCGCCCAGATCGTAGTGGGTGACGAAGCGGCGATTGAGAACGAGGCTGGCTGGTACAACCGTCTGCACACCCGTTCCACCGTAGCTGGATGCATTCTTGATGGAGCCGCTGGGGACAATGAGAGTGGCGCGCGGAGAGATGGCGAGTCTCGCCTCGCCGTCGCCGAGAAGCTGATAGCGGTAGTTGAGAAGCAGATCGCCGAAGGAGCGGTTGAGGTCCTGGCTGGTTTTTGCGTCCACGACCGTGTAGCTGAGCTGATGGCGCCAGTGATCGGGCACCGGCCACTCCTGGGTGAAGCTGTAGGCCCAGGTTTTCGAGTTCCAGAGGCGGGTGAAGGTCTGGATGTGCTGCACGACGCCGGGCTCCTGATTGTAGGCCTCCTCGGCGAGGAAGCTATTGTCCTGGATGGGGCCTGCTTCGGGAACGGGAGCGCCAGTGTTTTGCCCGAAAAGTGCTGCGGGTGAAGCTGAAAGAAGAAGCGAAAGAAGAATTGCGAATCTCATGTCGTACACGTCTCTCAATAGAGCTGTAATTGGCGCTTCTCGAAGTCGATGAGCTTGCGCCTCGAACTCGGCTGATTGGCGACTAAATTGGTCCGAGTTCTGATAAGAACTTACCAAGTCGAAAACGGCTGAAATGTGATTGAGATCACCTCACACTAGATTAGGGTCGATTTGGCGCGAGAACGAGGCGCAATAGACTCTGCGGACCACGATTCGTCACGCATGCAGCAGACACTCAGAACCGGGCGCTTCGAATGTCTGCTTTAACTTATCGCGGGACATTCGAACTGAGAGAAGTCGAAACTCGGGTGCGTGGGGACTACAATCTCGGCTACTAGTCGTCTCAATGAGATAGCGGCACGAATGATGCCGTACGTTAGAGTCTACCGATGTGGTCTGCTCCATCGGTGGTGTGAGGCAAATCACATTGAACCGGCCTAAAATAATTGAGAATGAGGTCGTTGCGGCGGTGGTTATTCCGGTTTAGCCGCTCTGGATTCCCCTGAGGTCTTCGTCCTGAGTGCGAGAATCAGAATGGGAATCCCGGCCCGGTGCCTGGCACTCGTCGCGGTTTTCTGACGGGCCACGAACCAACCATCGCCTTGAAAGTTTGGCGCAAACGCACGTTTTTGCAGCAAGGAAGTTGGAGAAAACACCTCCATGGCAACTTTCGGAAGTCTTGCACTCCTTATCGGATTAGCGCTGGCAGCCTACAACCTCTTTGCAGGTGGGGTGGCTCTGCGACTGATTGCTACCGGCCAGCCGGCTCCCATCTCGCCTGAACGTCTGGCAGACACAGCTCGGCGGGCGGGGATCGCGGTTTTTGTGACAGTGACTGCGGCGGCGTTTGCGCTGGTCTATTCCGCGCTGACCAATGATTTCTCCATTACGTACATCATGGAGCACTCGAACCGCGCCCTGGATGTGAAGTACAAGTTCGCGGCTCTGTGGAGCGGGCAGGAAGGTTCGCTGCTCCTGTGGTGCTGGCTGCTGGCGACGTACGGGTTCGTGCTTCGGCTGCGGCACAAGACCGACGTGAAGCTGTATGCGTATGCCGGGACGATTCTCGCAGGCATTCAGGTCTTCTTCCTCGCAGTTGTCAACTTCGCTGCTCCGCCGTTCGCACTTCTTCGCGGCGCGATTCCGGCCGACGGCAACGGTCTGAATCCCCTGTTGCAGTATCCCGAGATGGTGATTCATCCGCCGATGCTTTATCTCGGCTATGTGGGATTCTCGGTGCCCTTTGCCTTTGGACTGGGTGCGCTGATGATGCGCTACCCCGGCGAGAAGTGGATCAAGATCACGCGGGTATGGACGCTGGTGACGTGGCTCTTTCTCACCTTCGGGATCTTTCTTGGCATGCACTGGGCGTACGCAGTTCTTGGCTGGGGCGGCTACTGGGGCTGGGATCCGGTGGAGAACGCGAGCTTCATGCCCTGGCTTACGGGCACGGCCTTCATGCACTCCGTGATGATGCAGGAGAAGAGAGGGATGATGAAGAGCTGGAATGTGTGGCTCATCTTCTCCACCTTCCTGCTGACATTGCTGGGAACGCTGTTGACGAGGGCGGGGCTGGTCAGTTCGGTGCATGCGTTTGCGCAATCGTCGATCGGCACGTGGTTCATGGTGTTCATGGGGATCGTGCTGGCGGTGTGCGTCTTTACTTACATCTTGCAACGCGATCACCTTCGCGCCGATCATCAGCTCGAATCGCTGGTCAGCCGCGAATCGAGCTTTCTGTTCAATAACCTCGTTCTGCTGACCGCGTGCTTTGTGATCCTGTGGGGAACGCTCTTCCCAATCCTCAGCGAGTACGTACAGGGCAGCAAAGTCACAGTGGGTGCGCCCTTCTACAATCGCGTTGCTATTCCTATTGGATTGTTCCTGCTTTTCCTGACCGGCGTGGGTCCGCTGCTGCCGTGGCGTGCCACATCGCTCAAAGCAGTCAAACGGAACTTCATCATTCCCTCCATCGCCCTGTGGGTCACGGTGGCGGTGTGCTTCATCTTCGGACCGCGTCCCGTAAGCATCTGGTTCAGCGAAGCCGGGTATTTCTACGCGCTTGTAGCGTTCGCGCTTTCGGCCAGCGTGTTTACCGCGATTGCCTCTGAGTTCCTGCGGGGCGGCGGTGTTATCGCCAGGCAGACTGGCAAAAACCTGGTGGTCTCAGTCATACTGCTCATCCGCCGCAACACGCGCCGCTACGGCGGATATCTGATTCACATTGGCGTGGTCATCATCGTGGTCGGCCTTGCGGGAGCCGCCTTCAACAAGAATACGGAGAAGGAACTTGCGCTTCACGACTCGATGAGCGTCGGTCCCTACACTCTGGAGTGCGTCGGCTTTACGCAGGACTCGAATGCGAATTACGACTCCAACTACGCGCTCCTCGATGTCTACGAGAACGGGAAGAAGCAGTTCCAGATGGCTCCGGAGAAACGCGTCTATCTTGCGAGCCAGCAGCCGCAGACGATGGTGGCAGTCCATTCCGTTCTGAGCTGGGATCTCTACGTTGTCTTCGAAGGCACCAATCCTGATACCGGCCAGCCGATCATCAAGGCGTTCCTGAATCCGCTGGTGAGCTGGATCTGGGCCGGCGTCGTGCTTATCGTGTTCGGCACGTTCATTGCGCTCGTTCCGAGCCTCACACCGGCGACAGCGGCACTCAGGGTGTCGGCGACCGCTCCGGTTCACGCCGAACCTGCATTGAAGGGCGGCGACTGAGATGAAAGTCATGTTTCGAAATCGCAGGAGTCTCAAGGCGCTTCAGGCCGCGTTTCTCGCTGTTGCTGTGTGCTTCTCGATCGGGGCGACCGATGCAACGGCGCGCTACGACAAGCTCAATCATCAGTTCATGTGCAGTTGTGGCTGCGGGCAGGTTCTGGGCGAGTGCAACCACGTCGGCTGCCCAGCATCGCCTGTGCAACTGGCAGAGCTGAAGATGGACATGGCCAATGGCATGGGGGATAAAGAAATCATGGACAGCTTTGCCGCGAAGTATGGAGCGACGGTGTTGGCTGCGCCAACGACGACAGGCTTCAACCTGGTGGCGTGGATCGCACCTTTCGCTGTGTTCCTCGCTGCGCTGCTTGGGACCATTCTGCTGGTGCGGCACTGGTCGCTGGGCAAGAAGCAGGTGGCGGAACCGGCAAGCACCCCTGAAATGGATGCAATCCGCGAACGCATCCGGCGCGAGACCAGCAACGAAGGGAGCTACTAATCATGTCTGACACACTGGGTCTGGCGCTTGGCTGTCTGATGGCAATCAGTCTCTTCCTTTACACGTTCTGGCCTGAGAATGCATTTGCCAGCCAGCGACAGAAGACGCGGCTCGATTATCTGGAGGAGCGCAAGGAACAGCTCTACGAAAACCTGCGCGATCTCAACTTTGAATACCGGGCCGGCAAATATCCTGAAGAGGATTTTGTCGCTCAGCGCACACAGCTTGAGAACGAGACGGCGCAACTGCTTTCAGAGATCGACTTTCTGCGGCAGCAGGCGTGAGAGAGACAGGCACTAGGGGCTAGGGACTAGGGACTAGGGACTAGGGACTAGGGACTAGGGACTAGGGAAACACGTTACTGAAAGTTGGGTTCGGACACGAAATGAAATTCACGCGAGTTTTTGTAGCAATTTTTTCTTTGATTTTTTTGCTTGGCGGCGCATTGGCGCAGGCCGTTCAGCTTTCCGGCACAGTGACGAACAAGACCACGGGCAAGCCTGCCAGTGGTGACGCCGTTGTGCTCGTCGAACCAATGACCGGGATGACTGAGGTTGCGCACGCAACGGTGGATGCGAGCGGACACTTCAGCATTACGCGCCCGACCAACGCCCCGACGCTCGTTAAGGTGATTCATCAGGGCGCGGAATACTTTGCCGACGCGCCTCAGTCGGGAACGATCCCCGAGATCTCTGTTTACGATGTTGCGGCGAAAGTGGACGGCGTTTTCATCGAGGCCGATGTGATGGAGTTGGAAACCGCCAATGGCCAGTTGCATGTTCTGGAGCGGTACTTCGTTCACAACACCAGCAACCCGCCGCGCACGCAGTGGAGCGCAAAGAGCTTTGAAGTTGTTCTGCCCGAGGAAGCCGTAATCGAACTTGCGCAGGGCCAGCGCCCCAAGGCCGGAGCCCTACCCACCACACTGAAACTTCAGCCCGATGGTCCGAAAGGTCATTACTCTTTTAACTTCCCGATCCAGCCGGACGAGGGCGAAAAGGACACGCAATTCAACATCAGCTACACGCTGCCCTACAGCGGGAGTTACACCTTCCACCCGCAGGAGTCGTTGAGCGCGCAGAATGTGGGCGTGCTGCTGCCGAAGAGCATGACATTCGCGGCAGGGGCTGGATCGCCGTTCGCGGCCATCAACCAGGATCCGAATATTCAGACCTTTGTAGCCAGAAATGCGCAACCCGGCAAAGCGCTTGAGTTCACGGTCTCCGGCAGCGGCTCGATGCCTCGCGAAGATCAGGGGGCGGGCGCGGGCGGACAGGCCGGCACGCAGCCGGGCGGTCAGCCTGGTGGCGGCATCGGCGAGCCGATCAATACTCCCGATCCGCTGAGCAAGTACAAATGGTGGATTCTTGGCGGGCTTGCGCTGGTATTTGTGGCAGCAGCGGCATTTCTGCTTCGCAAGCCGGCGGGCGCGCCGGGAACTCCAGTTGTAGCCGCTCCGGTGGCGAGCACGCATACGACCCAAGCTGCTTACGCGCCTGCTTCGCATGCTTCTGCTGCGGGTAAGAATGGGTCTTTACTTGCCGCCCTGAAGGAAGAACTGTTCTCGCTTGAGAGCGACAAGCTGACGGGCGCGGTCACTCCGGCCGAGTATGCGGAGACGAAGGCTGCTCTCGAAGTGGTGCTGAGGCGGGCGCTGAAGAAGAGCTAGAACAGTGTTGGGTTGATTGTGAGAGCATTGTTGAAGTCGAATGCACATGTTCAGAACTGATCACTGATATCTGAGAACTGCTCTTATGAAGACCCTGCTGCGTACGTTGCTTTATCTCGCGCTGATTGTGTGGCTCGGCGCGGAGATCTTTTTTCCAGTTGTTGCCGCCGTCACTTTCGGCACGTTGCAGGGAGCCACGCACACCGCCGGCACGATTGTTGGCGAGCTGCTCCGCATTCTTCATGGGATGGGGATCGTCAGCGGGCTGGTGTTGCTGGCTCTTCTGGCTCTGGCGCCCGCCTGGCACATTTACAAACCGCGCACGGTGCTGGCGCCGATGATCCTCGTCGTGATCATGCTTGCCTGCACTGCCTATTCGCAGTATGGAATTATCCCGTCGATGGAGCGCGACCGCATCGCGGCCGGCGGGGAGATCGATACCAGCGACATCACGAATCCAAACACGATCCACTTCAACAAGCTGCACAACCGCAGCGAACGCGTGGAGGGGATTGTTTCCCTGCTGGGGATTTCGACCGTGGTGCTGGTTGCGTGGGCGGAATCGGCTCGCGAAAAGGCCTGAGCGCGACGAAATCTGAAAGTTGTTGCGCGCGGCGGATTCGACCTCAGACAATTTGTGAGTAGCAAGCTCCAGGAGGTCCACATGGGGCGTGAAGCGACCTGCACGTGTATCTGGAACGGCAAAGAGTGCACAGTGAAAGCTCTGATCGAGACGCCCGATCTGATCCTGCGGGGCGAACTGCGCCGCCGCGTGCCGATCGCGAAGATGTCGTCGGTCAAAGCTGAACGCGACAAACTGCGGTTTACGATCGAGGGCGATTCAGTGGCTCTTTCGCTGGGCGCCGACATGGCCGCAAAGTGGGCCGAAGCTCTGCTGAAACCTCCACCTACACTGGCCAAGAAGCTCGGAATTTCTTGCGACACGGCTGTCTGGATGATCGGATCTGTCGATGACCTCTCGCTGAAAGCGGCGCTCGATGAAGCGAAGTCCGTGTCGAAGCGAACGGGAAGCTTGATCCTTGCGCGGGTAGATACTCCTGCCGAGTTGCACTCGGCCCTGACGCGCGCGGCAGATCAGCTCAGCGCAGGAACACCGATCTGGTTCATTTATCGCAAGGGTCCGGGGCATCCGCTGAACGAGAACCTCGTCCGGACCGCCGCACTCGCCACTGGCATCGTCGATACGAAGGTCGCTTCGGTCTCCGCAGTCTTCACCGCGCTTCGCTTCGTTAAACGGCGCAGCTGAAGCCCCTGGTCCGCTGTCACCTGGGTGCCTCGTTCCCAGTTGTTATCATCGAAGAGGCCCTTCAGCGCGCAAGTATCGTGCAGGGGCACACTTGGAAATTCATGAAAACTGGCATCATCGGTCTGCCCCAGGTGGGCAAGACTTCGCTCTTTAAGATCCTCACCAAGGCAAAGCTCGAGGACAAAGGCTACTCCAATCCCCGCGAAGCGCACATTGGCGTCGCAAAAGTTCCTGACGAACGGCTCGATAAACTCTCCGCGCTTTACAGTCCGAAAAAGACGACTCATGCCACGGTAGAGTATGTTGACGTCGCCGCGATCGGGCAGGAAGCGCTGAAGGAGACCGCGTTTCTTACCAGCCTTCGCAATGTCGACGCGCTGATTCACGTGCTACGCGCGTTCGAAGATGATTCCATTCCGCACGTTGGCCCGGTCGATCCTCTGCGCGATGTAAAGAATGTTGAATTCGATCTGATGATCAGCGACCTCACCCAGGTGGAGAAGCGCCTCGAACGCGTTGAGAAAGATTTGAAGAAGATGCGCTCGGGCGAACTGGAGCGCGAGCACGCGCTGCTTCTTCGTTCCAAGGAGGCTCTGGAGAAGGAACAGCCGCTGCGGGAACTGGAAATGACGCCGGAGGAGAAGAAGCTCATCAAGGGCTTCATGTTCCTCTCGCAAAAGCCTGTTTTGTACGCAGTTAACATTGGCGAGAGCTTGTCGCTCGGCGATGACCTCGCTTCGGCTGTGGATCGGTACAAGCTCACTGAAGTTGCTCAGCGACCAAACGCGGGGGCGACGGCGATCTGCGGGAAGGTGGAAGCCGAACTCGCAGAAATGGATGAGGCAGAAGCGGCGGATTTTCTGTCGAGCTACGGCCTGCACGAGAGCGGGCTTGTCCGCCTGATTCGCAAGAGCTACGAACTGCTTGGGCTCATCAGCTTCTTTACGGCAGGCGAAGACGAGTGCCGCGCATGGACCGTGCCGGCGGGCTCAAAGGCGCCGCAGGCGGCGGGCGCGATTCACTCCGATCTCGAACATCACTTCATCCGCGCGGAGACGATTCGGTGGGACAATCTACTTTCAGCAGGAAGCGAGGCTGCGGCACGCGCGCAGGGAACGCTTCGGCTTGAGGGCAAGGAATATGTAGTGCAGGACGGCGACGTCGTGCATATCCGTCATAGCGGCTGAGGAATAGCGGCCAAGGCGCAGCGATTTAGCAAGGAAAGCAAGGATGCTGAGACTCTCGGTGGCGCTCGGAGTGCTCGCCGCTCTGGCAGATGTAGCGGGTGGGTTGGTGCTCGTTCGTGCGCGCGGCATCGAGCGTTACCTGCGCTACTTCGTTGCGCTCGGTGCAGGTTTTCTGATGGCTGTTGCGCTGCTGGAGATGACGCCGGAGAGCGTGAAGCTCAATCCGAAGCTTGGGCCTGTGCTCATCATGATTGGATACTGTGTCGTCCATCTTCTTGAGCACACCATCAACTCCCATTTTCATTATGGCGAGGAGACGCATCACGACGAGTTTGTATCTGCTCGCACCGGCTACTCGGTGCTCGGCGGCCTCAGCGTGCACGCGCTGTTCGATGGCGTGGCGATTGGCTCGGGATTTGTCGTCAACAGCGCGCTTGGCTGGCTGATCTTTCTCGCAGTGTTCCTTCACAAAGCGCCCGAAGGATTCACGATGGCGTCTGTCATGCTTGCCAGCGGCCGCAGCCGCAGAGCGGCCTTTTATGCCGCAGTGGCGCTTGCAGTGGCGACCATTTGCGGAGTTCTTGTCATCGAGCTCGCTCCTGCATGGATGCCGTATGGCTTGCCCGTCTCCGCTGGTGTCGCGCTCTATGTGGGTGCAAGCGATCTCGTTCCCGAAGTAAATCGGGAGCCTGGAATTCGAATGGCGCTGGTTTTCTTTCTGGGAGTCGCTGCTTTTCTGGCACTGCGGATTGCTCTGCCTGCGCTGTGAACTTGGAGCTATTCGAAGGAACTCACCGGCACCGGGCGCTTCCATCCGAAGCGGAACCCGTAGAGCCGGGCCAGCAGTTTGCCGTAGTCCACGGCGACTTTCATGTTCGCCTTGCTCGCTCCGCGGAAGCGCTGGCCGAAAGCGAAGGGCACTTCCCGGACTGACGCGAGACGCGCGCGCACGAGGATCTCGAGAAGCAGTTTGAATCCTTCTTCCTGAAAGTCGATGCCGTTGAGGCAATCACGACGAACGAAGAAGAAGCCTGACATGGGATCTTTTGCGCGCAACCCTGAGCGCTGAATCGGCCAGGTCACCCAGACAGCTGCCGCTGAAATCAATTTGCGGATCGGATTCCATTCGCCGAGACCGCCGCCTTCGGTGTAACGGCTGCCGATGACCAGATCGCAGCCGGCCAGCATCGTCGAAAGCAAGTCGGGTAGAAGCTCCGGGGGATGCTGAAGGTCAGCGTCCATCACACCCACGATCGCCGCATTGGTGTGCAGCCAACCGTGAAGGACCGCGCCGGAGAGTCCCCGCTTCCCTTTTCTGACGAGCAGCTGAACGCGGGAGTCTTTTTTGCTGATTTCTGCGACGGCCTCTTCAATGCCGTCCCGGCTGTCGTCATCCACGATCAGGATTTCGTAGTCAATGCCTGCGGGATCGAGAACCGCCCGGACTCTCTGAAGGAGGACCGGGATATTGGCGGCTTCCCGGAGAGTCGGAATGATCAGTGCAGTCTTTAGCCCCCGGTGAACGGGCAGCGGCTTCAAAACCGGGTCCACGGCCTCTGCGGAACCGAGTTGAGACGGGTTATAGACTGCGGTGACCATAAGGAAGACGTTTACGGGAGTATAGACGTTTGTTCACCCATTGGATATACCGCCTGCGCGGTACTTTTGGGTTCTGGTAATCGAATCCGGGCTGTTTTCTGACTGGCTTTGCATACTGCAAAACCACTTTTACGCCCTTTGAAAAACTTATGTCTCTGTCATCCAAATACTTACGTTCGCGTCTAAGCAGATAAGTACAGATAAGGCAGTGCGGGTCCACCCTGCTTCCAAAGGCCACTGCACTCGATAGAGACTATCCAGCTCTCTGTTTCTTTGAAGCATCTTTGCAATTCATCGCCCGCCCCCGCGGATTTCCGCCTTTGAGGAGAGTTTGTCCTGAAGCAGTTTAGAAGTTCCCATATTCTTAATTTCCTTCTGCTGTTGAGCTTCACTTCCCTTGCATTCGCAGTCATGGGGTATCACCCCGGAACAGAAGACGATGGAGTCTATCTCACCGCGGTAAAGAGCGACCTGAATCCAGCTCTCTATCCTCGCGATGCAGATTTCTTTCGCGTACAGCTGCAGGCCACGCTCTTCGATCAATGGATCGCCCGCTTCGTCCGCGTTACGCACATACCGCTGGCCGCGACGGAACTCTTCATCCAGTTCGCCTCTATTTTCGCCATGCTGGCCGGGTGCTGGGGCATTGCGCGATCGCTCTTCGACGACGAATGCGTGCAATGGGCCGGGGTGGCGCTAACAGCCGTCATGCTGACCTTGCCCGTCTCAGGAACCGCTCTCTATCTTGCCGACCAGCATCTGCACCCGCGCAATATGGCAAGCGCCCTGGTGCTGCTTGCTGTTTCGCGCATTCTTCGTGACAAGCTCTGGCAGGCCGTACCCCTGTTGCTCATCTCTTTCGTGCTGCATCCGATCATGGCGTTGCTGGGAATCTCATTCTGCTTCTTTCTCACGATGGCCATGCTCGAGCCGGTGCACGCCTGGCTTCGGTCTCTTCGCGATGCTCTGGCATCCGCAGCGCCGCTGGGCTGGATCTTCGAATCCCCCACTGCTTCATGGCGGCGCGCGCTTGAGACGCGCAGCTACTACTTCCTGTACAGCTGGACCTGGTATGAATGGCTTGGGGCCATCGGCCCCCTGGTCCTCTTCTGGACGTTGTGGAGAGTCGCGCTCAAGCGCAGAGAAGCGAAGCTCGCGCGGTTCGCTCTCGCCATCTTCGCGTACGGGATCGTTCACCAGGTGGCATCGATGATTGTCACCGAGTCGCCTGCTCTGGTTCGGCTGACTCCCATGCAGCCCATGCGCTTCCTCCATCTCATCTACATTTTCATGGTGCTGATCGGCGGATGCCTGATTGGGAAATATTTTCTCAAGGCCAGCGCCCTTCGATGGGCTGCTGTCTTTGGCATCACCAGCTTCGGGATGTTTGCATCACAGCGCGCCCTCTTCGCCGCCACTCCGCATTTCGAGTTTCCAGGCACGTGCACCGCAAACCCGTGGCTAGAGTCGTTCGCATGGATCCGCAACAATACGCCGGTCAATGCGTACTTTGCGCTCGATCCGAGTTACCTCGCTGTTCCCGGCGAGGACTACCACAGCTTCCGTGCGCTCGCGGAGCGCAGCCAGCTCGCCGACATGGTCAAGGATCCCGCGGTCGTCACCCAGGTGCCGGAACTCGGCGCTGACTGGGAGAAGCAGATTGACGCCCAGGAGGGATGGCGGCATTTCAAACTAGCCGACTTCGAGCGGCTCAGGTCTGAATTTGGAGTGAATTGGGTGCTTGTCAGCTATCCGCAACCCGCCGGGCTCGACTGCAAATGGCATAATGCAACGCTGTCGGTGTGTCAGATCCCGTCCGCTCAACTCGCATCGAAATGAGCTTGCGAACGGGAGTGAGCTGTTTACCCAGAGTTCGCCTTCGGATTCCGGATGAGCTCGGCAACCTTGTGCATTGTCGCCACCTGCTCCTCCGGCAGTCGGCCAGTGTTGTCGGGTGTCAGGTTCAGCAGGAGATTCGCGTTTCCGCTCATGCATAGCTCGTACGATTTTGCGATCACCTTAGCGCTCTGCGTCTTGTACCAGGGATGCCAGAACCAGGTGTGCATCCAGGGCATGGGCGGGTAGATGGGGCCGGTCGGGAGCCAGGTTTCGAATGGCAGGTAGTACTGCTTCTTGTCGTAGAGAACATGCGGATCGTGCCCCTCGAGCGGCGGCAGGGTGTCTTCTCCGTTGATGACGTCAGTGGGCCAGCTTGCGGCTTCGCAACTCCGGCCCTGGTTGACGCGGCTCTGCTTGAATCCTTGATTGTTCACCACGATGCAGTCAGGGTTGTGCTGCTTCACCAGCCTGTAGAGTTCCGCTCGCTGGGCGGGCGTCAGCTTCCAGGTGATATCGAAGAGCTGGTAGAAGGCGTTCGGGTAGAGGGAATGCAGCTCCGTGATGTGGCGCTTGATCAGGCCGAAGTATTTCTCGGAAATCAGCGCGTCCCAATCGAACTTGCCCTCATTATGCGGATCGAGAATGCAGTAGTAGAAACCAGCGCGCAGGCCGTACTCGTGGCAGGCTTCAACAAAGGCCCTCACGACATCGGTCTTGTTGCCGCTGTTGCTGACGTTATAGTCATATCCTTTCGATGGCCAGAGGCAAAAGCCGGACATGTATTTCGCGACAAGGATCGCGTACCTGGCACCGAGCTCATGGGCGACTCGGATCCACTGCCTGACGTCAAGGTGAGTGGGATTGTAGGTGCTTGCCGGTACGGAGCCCACGTCGTAATCGTCACCGGTGAAATTGGGCATGCCGAAGTGGAATGAGCACCCGAACCGGAGTTCCTGATACGTCCTCAGCGCCGAATTCTGCGAAGTTGCCGGCTCAATCGATCTCGCTGGCTGTTCCAGAGCTCCCGACAGAGGGTTCAGCGCAGGGTTCAGCATGGGAATTGCTACAGAAGAGCCCATCATCTGCAATGCGCGGCGACGATCCACAAACATCCTCCCATCCCGCGTTCTGGGCCAGCTTACATTGTCAGCCGACTTCTGTTTTGCACCTTGAGGGTCGATACCTGAGAATGACAGTGTGGCTCCTTCTCACCCGGAGCCGGGCAGATGCTGAATTTATCGCAGCGATTGATTCTCGGCAATGTTCTCGTTGCCGCTCTCGGCATAGGCCTTCTAGCCGCGACACACCGTGCGCTTGTGTCGTCGGGCCAATGGCATCTGGCGATCGCGATTCTTGTCTCGGTGATCCTGGTTCAGATAGCAACAGTGCTGCTGGTTCTGCACCCCATTCGCGTCCTGGCAGACGATTTCAAAAAGATCGCTGGAGGCAATCTTGAGCACCGGGTCGAGTGGGGCAGCCGCGACAGCTTTGGGGTGATCGCGGCGGAACTGAACCGCATTGCCGTTCGACTTCGAGACCTGCGAGACACTGAGGCGGGGCGCCGACAGATGGAGTACCAGCTGTCCAATGCCGTCCTTCAGTCCATCTTCGAGCCGATCATCGTCACCGATGCCAAGGGGCATATCCTGAAGCTCAATCAGGCGGCTTCCGAGATCCTTGGAGAAGCGGCTAGTGACAGGATGGCCCTTACGAATACGCCGGGGGGCGACAAGATTTTGAGTGCGATCCGCGATGCCATTTCCATGCAAAAACCGGTGGCCGCGGAGGGTGATGCCGCGATGCTTCCCCTGCGGATCGGCAGCCAGTCTCGGAATTATCGGCTCCGCACCACGCCGATGCGTGATTCGGAAGGACGCCTCCTCGGTACCGTCACAACGCTCGAGGACGTCACCACTCTTCAGGACACCGACCGTTTCAAAACACAGTTCATCTCAATTGCCAGCAAGAAGCTTCGCGATCCGCTCCTCCAGTTGCGCCGCGGGCTCTATGCCCTGCAACATGGGTTCGCCGGCGAGCTTCTCCCTCTGCAGACAGAGCTCGTCGTCGAAGCGGGCAACGAGTCAGAGAAGCTCGACGACTTGATGTCGGATCTTATCGAAGTGGCCGAACTCGATAGTGGAAAACGCGAAGTGAAGCTTGAGAGACTTCGCCCGCTGATGATTCTGGATGAGGCGCGCAACCGCTATATCGACGAAGCGGCAGGGAAGGGCGTGCGAATTGAGGTGAACGCCTTTGCCGATTTGTCGTTTGTTCTAGCCGATCGTCGCGCGGTGCGGACCATCCTCGACAATCTGATTGGCAATGCGCTGCGTTATACGCCCGAGGAAGGCGAGATACTTCTCACCGCAGAGGAGATGAAGGAGTTTATCCAGTTCACAGTGCGCGATACCGGCCGCGGCATCGAGGCCGAGCGCCTGGCCAACATCTTCGATCGATTTAATCCTTTCTCCGAACGCGGCACGGGAATGGGGCTAGCACTCGTCCGACGGCTGGTTGAATCACTCGGCGGCCAGATCGCTGTGGAGAGCCGCCTGGGTCACGGCACCACTTTTCGGTTCACTCTGCCGGTTGCTGTGGCTGCCGACACTCCGCATCCTGTCGAGGTGGGCTAGGCGATGGCCGAACTTCAGATCGAAAGCCAACAGGAACCTGCGAAACTGCGCATCTATATTGGCGCCGCACCGGGTGTGGGCAAGACTTACCACATGCTGAGCGATGCCCACCTCAAGCGCAAGCAGGGCCTCGACATCGTGATTGGACTCGTGGAGCCGCACGGCCGACAGGAAACCGCGGATCAGATCCGCGATCTCGAAGTCATTCCGCAGCGGACGATTCCCTACCGAGGCGTCGAACTGAAAGAGATGGATGTCGACGCAATTCTGGCCCGTCATCCTCACGTTGTTATCGTTGACGAGCTTGCTCACACCAATGTTCCGGGGACCAAGAATCGCAAGCGCTACGAGGACGTTCTTGAACTGCTCGATGCAGGCATCGACGTGTGGACTGCCGTCAATATTCAGCACCTCGAAACCCTGAACGACGCCGTGAACCGCTCGGCGAACACGGTTATCCGTGAGACCGTCCCCGACAGCTTCTTTAAGCGCGCCGACGAAGTGATCAATGTCGACCTCACAATCGAGGAGCTTCGATCCAGGCTGCGCGAGGGAAAGATCTACCCGCCTGAAAAGGTCGAGCAGTCACTCGCCAACTTCTTTCGAAAAGGCAATCTCAACCTGCTGCGCGAACTTGCGCTGCGCGCCACCGCAGAACAGGTGAGCCACCGCGCGGCCGACTATCGGCGTACGCAGGGCCTTGAACAAGCGCCCATTCCAGACAAGGTGATGGTGTGCTTGAGCACGCGTCCCGGCACCGACCGCCTCATCCGCGTGGGAGCGCGTGTTGCAGGACGGCTGGCGACAAACTGGTATGCGGTCTACGTCAATCGTCCAGACGAGGACAAGGGGCACGGTGACCCTGAGGCCTTTCAGCGAATCGAAGAATACCGCCGCATGGCCAAAGATCTCGGCGCACAGGTCGTTACTCTCAATGACAAGAATGTCGCCGATGCCCTGATCCGTTTTGCGCAGCAAGAGAGTATTTCGCACGTCATCTTCGGCCAGCCTGTTCGGTCGCGCCTTGACATCCTTCTGCGCGGTTCGGTTCTCAACCGCTTCCTCGCCGAAGTTCGTGACGTCACGGTGCAAGTGGTGCCGATGCAGAAGCCTCTGCGCAAAGGCTGATTGATTCGCTCCCTTTGGTCCGTTCTTCTGCGCTAACGCGCTCCTTGCTCTACTCGCAGAAGACGCGGACCTTGGTCTGGTTCCCTGCTTTGCCGTCGACATCCACCGTAAGATCTTCGAGATGGTCGATCAATTCCTCAAGGTTCTCCGGCTTGATTTGCGAGAGCGTCAACGGAACACCGTGGCTTGAGAGGGCCTGGTCCAGTTGATTGTGCGCCTGCTGTGGAATGAGCGCTGCGAGCCGGACCCCTGCCCTCAGCAGTTGCATCGGCACGCGCACATTGACAGTGGTGAGGCCTTTGTTGCCCGTCATCGACTCGTCTGCTTCAACCATCACGCGGAGATACTTCGGCACCGACCGCGATGAAGCACCTTTGGCACCGCTGTTCGCGCCGGCGCTTGAACTTGCTGCACCGACAGACACCGGTACGGGATCGAGGGCCGCCAACAGGCGCTCCGCTTCGTCGGCTGTGATTTTTCCCTTTGCCAGCATTTCAAGAATTTGTCGTCTGTTCTCGTTCATAGCAGTCCTCCCATTACTCCGATGAGCGCTCCCAGGATGTTTCCCAGCGCTGGAATTTGCGAACTGACCAGGTGTTTGAGCACAGGCAGAAGTTCGCGCAGATGTAGTTGGGCCAGCAGCGCGAAGCCGAAACTGGCGACCAAAATCCATGCGGTTTCCCGGCTCTCATTCCATGCCGACAGCAGCCTTTCCGCCTCAGCCGGCGTGATGCGTCCCATGGCAATCAAGGCCAGAATTGCGCGTCGATCACTGCTCATAACTCCCTCCTACAGAATTCGAACCAACACATTGTTGCCTTCGGTCGCAACGCGCACATCGGTCCCCGGCAGGCTGCACAGCAGCTGCCAGCCTGCGACGACACAGCCCCAAAACCGCACGCCCGAGATGAGGCAGGCAATCAGCAGCGCGAGCAGAATGAACGGCGCCAGCAGTATTGCGGGAACCCACAAGAGAAATAACGGCAGCCACAGACGAAAATTGTGCCCGTGCGCCCAACTCACGTGAACGATTGCAAAGTTTGGAGTCATTTAAGCGCCTCCAGTTCGGTGATCGCCTGCTCGGCCGAGATTTCACCGTTTTTGAGGCGATCCAGCACTTCGGCTCTACCTGGCGCGGGATTTGTATCCACGAATTGCAGCTGGCCAGAGATGCGGTTCAGCCGCGCCTTAATGGTCGGATAGCTCACGCCGAAGACCTGCTCCATCTCCTTGATGGAACCGTGCGATCGCAGGAAAGCCGTAACGAAGACCTGATCTTCCAGGCTCAGGCGCGCCAGTTCTGGCAAGGTGAAAGCCCCCTCGACGGCGATGTTCTTCTCCGGAATCTGCACTCTCTCGATCACCAGGGGAGTTCCCTGAGCTATTCGGATCACATCCTGCCAGTCCGACCCGGGTTTCGTTGTATCTGCCATTGAGATTCCTCACTCAACAGTGGCAACAATATCACGATTCGTAAATTTACAAGCAATAAATATTAAGAAAATTGAGTTTCACGCCTGTGAGTTTTCCGCCTTGATGATTTTGGAGTGGAATTTACACGAAAAGAACTCATTGAGGCGGCTCTGCACCCACACATTTACTACTCAGTAAACATGTGAGCTGAATCACGTCTCTCCTGGAAGGACACTCGCTGCGCAATTTCGTAAGGGTCAAATGCATTGCAACGACTTTTCTTTCTTGTACTTAGATGGGTATTACCTAGGTAATTTAATACCACCATTCGGTGATGTATTCAAAGTTACCCTCGCATAAGTTGTTCCTGACGATCACCGCACATCGTTAACCGTTCTGGTTTCGCTGCCGATCTCCGAAGGAAGAAAGGTCTCTTTTGCATGAAGACAATAAACCCAACAGCAAGGAACAACCCGAGCGAAGACAGGAGTCCCGATAACCGGGTAATGTTGTGCTTCAACCCTGGGGTCTTTAGGCGCCTCCCTTGCCTCCGCCGCCAGGAGGGCGGATCCCTCGTTGAATTCGCGCTTATCGCACCCTTAATGCTGTGCCTGCTCACGGGACTCTTCGGTCTCGGCTTTGCCTTGTGCTTCTATCTCCAGCTGAACAATGCGGTCGATGTCGGCGCACGCACTGTCGCCGTCATTCGAGCTTCGAATTCAGACGGCACAACGCCCGATCCGTGCGCAGCTGCGTATACCGCGGTGACGAATGCGGCACCCACACTGAACAAGGCGCAAATCAAGTTGAGCTTCAATCTCAATGGCACGCCTTATGACAATGTGACCTCCTGCACGAACGGTTCAGCAAACATCATTGCCGGCAAGACCGCTCAGGTCACCGCCACCTATCCGTACACGCTTGTGATCTTTGGCTGGAAACCCGTTGCTTTGAACATGAGCGCACAAACAACGGAGTTGCTTCAATAACAGCCACAACAGGCCAAGGTAAGAACACCATGAAAGATCCAGCAAAAAGCTTACTTTCGAATCTGCTCAACGGGCAGACGGGGCAGATTCTGCCCTGGGTTGCAGTCATGATGGTTTGCATGCTCGGGCTCGCCGGTCTTGGGATCGACACTGCGCGCGTTTACGTCATTCATCGGCAATTGCAGTCGGCCACGGACGCCGCAGCTCTCGCGGGCGCTCAGCAAATGCCGGACGGGGACTACTCCGGAATCGCGAAGTCCTTCAGTTCTGGTGCAGGCAACTCGAATAACTCCAGTTCTTTTATCCCTAAAACCGCAGTGGTCACCCCGCTCTGCGTGAAGTTCCTCAAGGACCAGGGTCTCCCCTGCAACGGACCGGCCTCCGCCAACGCGTTACAGATTCAACAGACAGCCGCGGTGCCGATGCTTTTTGCAAGCTTGCTGGGCTTCAAATCGCTGGACATCACAGCGACATCTACGTCAGCGATGCGAGGGTCAAAAACCGCTGCCGTACAACGTCGCGGTCATTCTCGACACAACTCCATCGATGGATTACTCCGATACGAGCTGCGGTTCGGGCGCAACGCAGCTTTCCTGCGCGGTTAAAGGCGTCCAGCAGCTCCTGCTCAATCTCGCACCCACTGTAGATAATGTGAGCCTTTTCACCTTCCCGAATGTCACCACGACGACGGTGAACCAGAACTACGACTGCAGCACGACAAATCCCACGGCGGGGCCTTACACGTTTCCATCGACCACGGCGGGAAGCCTGACCAACATGACGTACAAGACAGGCTCCACGACGGTGACGGAAACCTATCAGGTCACCGGGTTTCTCAGTGACTATCGCACCGACAATCAGGCGACCTCCCTGACCACAGCGTCGAACCTGGTGAAGGCGGTCGGAGGGAAGACAGGTTGTACCGGCATGCAATCCAGCTATGAAAACACCTACTACGCCGGCGCGATCTACGCAGCGCAATCCGCGCTAACTGCCGAAGCTGGCATCAAGGCTGGAACGCAAAATGTGATCATCCTGCTCAGCGATGGCAATGCGACCGCCAAGGAGAAATATCCGACGGGGTCGACTTCCTTCAGCTGCAATGGGAGCACCGTCTCTGCGGGTACATTTTGTCCTGGAGTGAACGATATGGTCACGGGAACCCAGAGCACAAAGGTGGCAACTTCGGGCGGCACATATCCATCGTGGGTCGGAGAATGCTCGCAAGCAATTGATGCTGCGACCTACGCCAAAAGCCAAGGCACTAAAATCTACGCGATCTCGTACGGCTCGCCATCAACGTCGAGTTCGTCGAATTGCGCGAGCGATCGAACGAACTCTGTATCGCACCCCTACATCAGTCCGTGCGGCGCCATGAAGGCCATCGCCTCGAGCACCTCAACCTTCTACTCTGACTACTATCTGCCCGGCAGTGACACCGGTTGCCAGGCCTCTGGGCCGAACAACACCATCACCTCGCTGAACAGTATTTTCAAGACCATCGCCTACGACATGACCGCCGTCCGCCTGATACCGAATGGGTCGGCAACCACCACTCCATAGTGCCTGCAACCCTCTTTTTGGCCGGGGCAGCATCCTGCTTTCCCGGCCATTTGTTTTGCCGCTCTCAGGAAAAAGCTCCGGCTCCCTCGAGACAAGATGGCAATCTGGTAAAGTTGAACTTGAGGCCGCGTTCCAACCCGGCTTCAAGTCGCGCCAGAAGCGATCGCCTGAAGTCACTCATTTGCAGGCGGTTTGCTGCCGATAAGAGCCCGTAGCTCAGTTGGTAGAGCAACGCCCTTTTAAGGCGTGGGTCGTGCGTTCGAACCGCACCGGGCTCACCATTCCACTTCCCAGGGGTGATCCTTTCGCGGGGGTACCCTTCTTTGTTACTAAAGCGTAAACTCCCCATCCCACGTTGAATCGAAACCCGCATCCAACTGAAAGGCAACTTTCTGGCCCATGAGGCCTTCCCCGGCTTGGAGCGTGCAACTGCTAGTGCCCAGGACCGAGCAGATAGGCAGGTTCCGGAGAGAAATTTGTCACCCGCACAGCGTTGAGGGCTCATGACTGACGTGCAGAGTGCCAGCACCGATCCGTATATCCTGATGGAGATCATCAAGCTCCAGACAGAGATCGCTAGACATGGGCTCGATCTTTCTGGCGTAGTCGAAGCGGTCGTGGAACGCATCCCCACCTTCACCAATGCCGAAGGAGCCATCGTCGAGTACATGGAAGGCGACGAGATGGTCTACCGCGGAGCAAGCGGATTCGCACGGCCTCTTCTCGGTACTCGGGTGAAGCGCGAAGCCAGTCTTTCCGGCCTCTGCGTGCGTCTGGGCCAGATCCTTCGATCCGACGATATTCTCACCGATCCGCGCGTCGACCTCAGCCCTTTCAACAATGTTGGCGTTCGGTCCATGGTGGTTGCGCCTCTGAAACACGAAGGATCGATCGTGGGAGTTCTCAAGATTGTCTCGAGCAATACCCACGCATTCACGGTGCGCGACATTCGCGTCCTGGAGTTGATGAGCGAACTCATTGCAGCCGCGATGTATCATGCAGCGCGTAATGAAACCAATGCGCTTTATCAGCAGGCCACGCACGATGCGCTCACGGGATTAGCCAATCGCTCGCTGTTCTTTGATCGACTTCGGCATCGGACCTACCCCGGCCGCCGCCAGCCTGAGCCGCTCGGCATTCTGGTTATCGACCTTGACGGCCTGAAGCGGATCAACGACAGCTTCGGTCACCGCGCGGGCGACGCCGCGATCCGCGAAACCGCTCTGCGGATCAGCCGCATTCCCCGCCGAACTGACATCGTTGCTCGGCTGGGCGGCGACGAATATGGCGTCCTCCTCAGTGAGATCTCCACGCGCAGCGACCTCATCGCCATCGTCGAGCGCATTTCCAATGAGACCGATCAACCGTTCCGCTTTGAAGGCCGCACGCTGCACCTGACCGCAAGCATTGGGTACGCCCAGTACCCCGACGACGGAACGGACGTGGACTCGCTGCTCGAGGCAGCGGACCGCTCCATGTACCAGATGAAACGCTCGCGCACCACCACCCGGACGGCAGAACACGAACTTACGCATAAGCACGTGTTCTAGACTCTGCCGATTTTGTGAAGCGCCGATTCTAGCCGTGCAATCACGCGCGACGATCTGGTGGTCGCGCTAGCTGCGCACATCTCTGCGCCAGAAATGCTCCTCTGAGCTGCCCCTCAGCCGCTCAGCTGCACTCTCGGGGGTGATGTCGCGTTGCGGCATTCCGAGCATTTCGAACCCCACCATGAATTTCCTTACGGTTGCCGACCGCAACAGCGGCGGATAGAAATGCGCGTGGAAGTGCCACTCCTTGTGGTCTTGTCTATCGGTGGGCGCCTGGTGAAATCCCATCGTGTATGGGAAGCTCGTCTCGAAGAGATTGTCGTAGCGCGTGGTCAGTCGCTTCAGCGCATCGGCCAGCGCATCGCGCTCCTCGTCCTCGAACTCTGGCAATGAAGCAGCGTGACGTTTGCTCACCAAGAGGACCTCGAATGGCCACACCGCCCACCACGGCACAATCACCGCGAAGTGATCGTTCTCGAGCACGACACGCTCGCTTGCGCGCAACTCCTGCTGCACGTAGTCGCACAGCAGACAGCTCCTGTTTTTCGCGAGGTACTCGCGCTGAGCCAAGGTCTCAGCGGCCGGCTCATCCGGGACGAATCCCGTTGACCAGATCTGTCCGTGCGGATGCGGATTGCTTGCGCCCATCATGGCGCCACGGTTTTCGAATATCTGGACGTATTGGATCCACTCTGTTGCGCGAAGTTCTTCGTACTCTTTCGTCCAGGCGTCGACGACGCGCCGGATCTCGGATTGCGTCATGCGCGCCAGCGTCAAGCTGTGGTCGGGATGGAAGCAAAGCACTTTACATAATCCGCGCGCAGCTTCCGCGACCAGCAGAGGTGACTCCGGCAGATCTTCCTTCTCCGGAGCATCGGGCAGCAGCGCGGCGTAATCGTTTACAAATGTGAAGATGGAATCGTACTGCGGATTCACTGCTCCGCCGGCGCGCTTATTCCCCGGACACAAATAGCACTCCGGATCGTACGTGGCCGCCGACGGCGTACTCTTCTGCGCAACTTCGCCCTGCCACGGCCGCTGCGTCCGATGCGGCGAGACCATCACCCAGGCCTGTCGTAGCGGATTCCACCGCCGATGCGGATATTGACCCTTGCCTGCCATGCACTCTCCCGCAGCCATTGTACGAAACGGAGCCGTGGCGCCGGCTTCAACGGTATCGCAGCGGAGAAAACGAACCGTTCACGCGCCTTTGGAGTATCTACAATTGGACAATGCATGAAGTGATCGTTTACTCGCGCAGAGGTTGTCATCTCTGCGACGTGGTCAAGAGCCAACTGGCGGAGTTGCAAAACGACCGAAGCTTTGACTGGCGCGAAATCGACATCGATGCCGACCCGGAACTGAGGCAGAAATACAACGACGAGGTACCGGTCGTCTTTATTGATGGACGAAAGGCGTTCAAATATCGAATGGACCCAGCAAAGTTTTTGAAAACACTTGCAGGAAGATCCGTGAACTGAATACCGCTGCGATGGCAGATGAGGAGGACAAAATGGGTCGGTTACTGACTGGCTGCTTGACTGCGAATCTGGCTTGCATCCTGGTATGCGGAGCGCTGCTCTGGCTTTATCCCCGGAACTCGGGATTCACCATTACCACATCGCAGAGGACGCACTACTTCGGCGGAGGGCCGCTGCTGGGGGCATTGGTGCTCTGCCTTTCTGACGTTGCGATCGCTGTCTTCCTTGCGTGGACATGGCTGCGACGGATGAATGCGACCTAGCGCTTCACCGGGAACACCCTTCGCAGTCCGCACTCTCGCAGATAAATGCCGCCCCACATCAGGATTCCAAAGATGACCGGAAACACTTGTTCGAATGTTGTGGTGCCGGCTCGCATCTGCACTGAAATCGCGCCTCCCAGGAAACCAGTGAGCAGAACCGCACCCAGCACGGCTGTCCTTGGGATTGCGTAGAGGACCGTGCTTATCAGCAGAAGTGTCCCAATCGTGGTCGACATGCTCAACGGCAATCCGAGCCGCACAAACGCATCTGCCACATAAGACGGCTTCGTGAATTTGCCGTACGCGTCAAACAGCATGAACCCCACAGTCAACCCGGTGAGCACGCGTCCCGTCCATTGCAGAGCCATCGATTGAGTCTTGATGATTTCCTGTGGACGCTCTGGTACCGCTTCGTTGTTTGCCGATGCAATTGCCATGTGGACCTCCGATGTAGTTTGCTTAGATCGTTGGAATCATGATGTGGGTAATGAGCTGATCTGGCGGCGTCACGCTGGGATCATTCACATAATTCTCGATCGCAAAATCATCTCGCACTTCCAGCTTCTTTTCACCAACGATTTCCCAGACCCGTCCCGAGGCCTGGGGCAGGTTAGTGTACGGCCCGGTCAGAACGAAACGCACGTACTTGCCTTCTGGAACTCTCTCGTACTTCATTCCTTGCGGCACCTTTACCGGTTCGGCATCGATGGAGAAGCCCGCGCGATAGATCTTCGGGCCCACCTTGTAGAGGGCCATGTACCCCGTGACGTTGTTTGCCTCACGCAAGGATGGAGCAAGTTTGTGCGCCTCCAGCCATGCCGCTCCGGCATTCTGCATGAAGGGCCCTACTCGCTCCACAAACACGTAATGCATGGCGGATTGCGTGATCAGTTCAGGATGCTCGTTAAGATTCATGACCTCTCCTCTGGGGATTTTAGCTCCAATCCTGTTGTCGTATCGACGGGTTGAAGCACCGCGAACCGCACTGGCTGGCATCAGTTCACGTTGATTGGCCGAAGGGCTCAGCCCCTAACCACCCGTTTTTGCTCGACGCTCTTTTGGTTTTCGTGGTGAATTTTTGATTCGCAAATCCGCGATCCGTTCCTTGCGGTTCTGGCTGTGGGCGCGCCAGAAAGTGGCGGCGCTGATGGGACCGAGGTCCGGCTTCCGCGAGGGATCTTCCTTATTGAAGATGTGAGCGTAGAGCATAGGACCAAGCAGCAGGGCCACCGAAGCTTCGATGTCAAGATCGGCCGGCAGCTTTCCGCTGGAGATGCCGCGACGCAGGATTTTCTTGATGCATTGGCGCGGCGGTTCAGTAACGCGATGACGCCACTCGCGACCGAATTCCGGATGGAAGGCGGAGTACGCGATCAGTGTCGGCGTGAGACGATTGCGGACCGTGTCGTACTTGTCGGGTGGTTTGCGGGTAAGCACCCAGGTGAGGTCGCGCTCGACGTCGCCGGTGTCCACTTCCTCCGGCTCGCGATCGAGACCATGGATCATGAGCATCGCTTCGAGGAGCAGTGCTTCCTTGTCAGCCCAATGGTTGTAGATTGTCGCTTTGCTGACGCCGGAGGCCTGGGAGATGGCGTCCATGCTGGTGGTCTCAATGCCGCGCTCGGCAAAGAGCTCGAGCGCGGCGTTGAGGACTTTCTCGTGTGCTTCGATACTTCGCGGTCGAACCATATCTCTATGCTTCAATCTTAGAGAATCGCCATGCGCCGAGTATCAGAAGTATCGAGCCGACTCCAATGAGTACGGCGAGATCGATGCTGATACCGAATGCGGGGCGAAACGTGACTGCGCTGAGAAGCACCGAACGCATGCCGTCGATCCCATAAGAAAGCGGGTCGAGAGCGGTGATAAAGCCAAGGATCTTGCCCTGATTGGTGAGCGGGAACATGGCTCCGGAAAGGAAGTAAATGGGCAGGACAAGAAAGTTCATGATGAGCTGAAAGCCCTGCATGTCTTGAAGACTGGAACCGAAGATCACTCCAAGCGCGGCGAACAGCAAGGCGATGAGAATCATGAACCCGATCGCCACCGGAATTGCAAACCAGTCGGCAGGGCGGAATCCAGAGATGAGGCAGATGGTCAAAACGAGCAGGCCCTGAATGACGGCGACGGTGCAGCCGCCCAGCGTGCGGCCGATCATGATCTGAATGCGCGGCACGGGAGCAACGAGTGTCTCTTTCAGGAAGCCGAACTGACGATCCCAGAGCAAGCCCAGGCCAGAGAAGATCGACGAAAAGAGCACCGACATCCCGATGACGCCGGGAGCGATGAATTGAAAGTAGCTGCCGTAGCCGGCACGTTTGAAGACCGGATTGAGGCCGAAGCCCAGTACGAGCAGATAGAGCATGGGCTGCCCCAGGGATGCAATGATCTGCGCGCGCGAACGCGTGTACCGCTTGAGCTCGCGCAGCCAGAGAATATAGATGGCACTCATCGGCTACCTCCTTTGCTGTTGCCACATCTTGGCGAATTGACGCATCTGGTCGGCGGAGCCCGCGCTCTCGTCGCGAATATTCGAACCGGTCAGCTTCAGGAACGCGTCCTCAAGAGATGCTGTGCTGGTCTGCTCCTTGATTTCGGCCGGAGTTCCCTGGGTGACCAGCTTGCCGTGGTCGATGATGCCGATGCGATGAGCAACACGATCGGCTTCGTCCATGTAATGCGTTGTGAGCATTACGGTGACGTTCTCGGACTCGTTGACGCGCTTGACGTGGCTCCAGAGCTGGTTTCTGCTTTGTGGATCGAGACCAAGTGTCGGCTCGTCGAGGAACAGGATCTTGGGAGTGTGCAGAAATCCGCGGGCGATTTCGAGTCGACGCTTCATTCCGCCTGAGAATTTCTTCACTTGATCGTTACGTCGATCCCAAAGTTCGAAGAGCTTGAGGAGTTCTTCGGATCGTTGATGGCGCGTCTTGTGCGGTACGTGGTAGAGCACGCCGTGGATCTCCATGTTCTCCCACGCGGTGAGATCGCCGTCGAGGCTGGGATCCTGAAAGACGATGCCGAAGCGCTGGCGTGCCTGGTTCTGATGAGTTTGCGGATCGAGTCCATCGAGCTGAATTGAGCCGCTCGTCGGATGCAGCAGCGTGGTAAGCATCTTGATGGTTGTGGTCTTCCCTGCCCCGTTGGGGCCAAGAAAGGCGAAGATCTCGCCAGCCGCCACGTCAAACGAAACATCGTTTACGGCGGTAAACGAGCCAAAGGTTTTTACGAGGTTCTGAACCCTGATCAATGGATGCGACCTCCGGGCCAGAACCAATACTGAACGGTTTAGTTCAGTTTGTCAAGGTGCGCGCCCTGCTGCCCGCGCAATCGACGGCGGCGACGAAATAACAAACGATCCATCTGCTCTCTATTGATCCAGTACCAGAACGTAAGGAATTGCTTCGGTGTCGATGGAGGCACCCAAGTCTTCATAGAAAGCTTTTGCCTCGAAGTTGCGGTACCAGACCTCCCAGCCGAGCTTCGATGCGCCATGGGCACACGCCCAGGCTTTCACCTGGGACATGAGCGCAGCGCCAATTCCCTGGCCGCGTGATTCACGAGCGACCGAGACATCGCTGATATATACGTGTTTCGGCGCTGTAAAGCTCATGAGTGATCGTCCAAGAGATCATGCCCAGTACCTGTTTCTCGCGAATCGCCAGCAGCAAGCGCATAGGCGCGCCAGGACTGAGGAAATAGGTTTCGAATTGAGCTGGCGTTAGCGGCGGGATCGGTGCTTCGATATGGGTCGCGAGCTGAGAAGCAAGGTCCAGAACGGCGGAGAAATCCTCTGCCTTTGCAAATCTAAATGTAAGGCCCTTTTTCATCCGTGTCTTCCTCGTCCAGAACAGAGTTCATTCCGAAGAGTAGACACGGAATTCGGATCATTGGTTACAAGCGAAAGCCTCGCTTTGCAATCAGGTCAGAATGATCTTGCGAGCCTCTCCGTCCGGATCGTCGGCCATCCGGCACTCGTTATCCCACACCATGGTGTTGTTCTTATCTGGATCCGACGGCGACCATTTCAAACCCGGAAGACTTGGATTTCCGGTCGCCGCAAATGCCGCCCATGAAGACGCCATCTTCTTCGCCAGCGCCTGTGCTTCCGGAGTATTGCCTGTTCCCTGCTCACACCGTTTCGTATTGTCGAAACAGAACTGAAGCTCGGCTGTGTGCCACGCGCCAGCTACGCCATCCAGGATCTGCGTCTGCCAGGTGAAGTAGTAGGCGTACGCCGGCGCCGCTTTTAACTCGTGCTTTAGTCGCGCCATCTTCACCACGTTGTTGCGCATCGAAAGCCCATTCAAGCCCGGATTGCCGCTGCAAATGTACGACAAGGTCTGGATCTTTTTCTGGGGATATGCCTTTTTCAGAGCGGCAACAATCGCCGTGGCCTTCTCTGCCCCATAGGTCTTCGTAAGGCTTGCATGCCACTCTTCCTCCGTAGGCCGGGATGACATCCGGTTGCCTTCTTCGCTGACCGATCCAACCAGCATCGGCACGTTCTTGGAGACCTCTGGAGCCGCATCGAAGAAGGAGCGCATGTTGATCACCTTTCCGTCTACGCAGGGTGACCAGCCCACTCGCGGCGTGCCGGGTGCTCCCGGTCCCATCATCGGCGGCCCCTTCGGATTGATCTTCGCGGCCGCCGCATTGCCGGCAGCAAACAGCTTCGACCACTCCATCTTCTGCAGAGCTCCGATATCGTTCGGCGCCAACTCGAGTTCTTTCATTGTCTGCCGCGCAAGCTCCTTCTGCTGATCCCTGCTCGGAATGTTGCCGCCGCCGCCCGACTGCGCCGATGCACGATGAAAGAGGCCCACAGCCGAGTGCATACCCATCAACGTTGTAACTTTGGAGCCGCCTCCCGACTGTCCGTAGATCATCACACGGTCGGGATCGCCGCCGAAGTTCTCGATGTTCTCGTGAACCCACTTCAGCGCCGCAACCAGATCCGTCATCCCCACATTTGCCGAGTCCTCATACGCAGAGCCGCCGATCTCCGCCGCGTCGAAAAACCCGAGTATATTCAGCCGATGATTGACCGACACCTGCACCACATCGTGATGCCGCGCCATCTGCGCGCCTTCATGCGAGGGCAATTCATACGATGATCCGAAGCTGAACCCGCCGCCGTGCATGTAGAACATCACGGGACGCTTGCCCGTCAGGCTCGGTGTCCAGATGTTCAGCTTCAGCATGTCCTCGCTCTGCCACCCGTCATCCCAGTCAAAAAGAAAAGTCTGCTCGATGCCTGTCCACGTATGCAGATTCTGCGGGCAGTTCGCTCCGTAGACCAACGCCGGATACTCATCCGTCCATGGCGCAGGCGGCTTTGCCGGAAGCCATCGATTCTCTCCTGCTGTGGTTGCGCCATACGGCACGCCCTTGAACGTCAGCACCCCGCCATCTACAAATCCGCGCACTTTCCCGTATTGTGTCTTTGCAATCGCCGATCGCGGAGTGGAAACATTGCCTGGCTCCTGATGAGCTGCTGTCTTCACGCTGTCGGAACCGAATGCCGAGTTGCTTAGCGCCGCACCTAGTCCAACCGTGGTCGACAAACGCAGCGCCTCGCGCCGGGTGAGAATGACAGAATCCTTTGACTTCGCCATAGACAGCATCTCCTCATGTGATCCTGGTGCAATCGCTAGCTTTGGAATCGCGCTGCCCTTATGAGCAGCGCGATCCGCTTACTGCCTATTCAGGCAGCGCGTACTGTCCGTCGATATGGAACTTTCCACTCACGGCCGGCGCTCCCGTGTCGGGCTGGCCTCCACCGATACTGATCGTGTACTCGCCTTGCGCGATAATCGGGTTTCCATCCTCGGTCACCATCCCAAGATCGCGCGGCTTCAGTTCGAAATGAACTTTCTGGCTGGCGCCTGCTTCCAGGTGGATCCGCTCGAACCCGCGCAGAGCCACAAGCGGCGCACCCTTCACCTGTGGGAACTTGAGATAAGCCTGAACCACTTCATCTCCTGCGATCTTGCCCGTGTTCGTGACTGTCACATCGGCGCTCACCGGCTGTCCGGCAGCAACGGCCTGCGTCGGAATGCTGAGATCGCTGTAGCTGAATTTTGTGTAGCTGAGGCCATAGCCAAACGGATAGAGCGGCTTGCCGCTGAAATAGCGATAGGTGCGGTTCGCCATCCCGTAGTCCTCAAAGTTCGGCAGCTGATCAACGCCCTTGTAGAAGGTAACCGGAAGCCGACCCGCAGGATTGTTCTTCCCGCTCAGGGTCTCCGCGACCGCCGCTCCACCTTCTTCGCCCGGATACCACGCGTCCACAACCGCATTCGCATGTTCGTTGATCCAGTTCACCGCCAAGGCACTGCCGTTCATCAGCACGACTGCCAGCGGTTTTCCGGTTGCAGCCACTGCTTCCACCAGATCCTCTTCAGGTTGGGGAAGATCGATGCTCGTGCGATCGCCACCCAGGAATCCCGGCTCGCTCACCGGCATCTCCTCGCCTTCAAGCTGGCTCGTGATCCCTACAACTGCAATCACCGCATCTGCATTCTTTGCCGCTGCAATCGCCTCCTGCGAAGGCGCGTTGTTCACCTTCGCCCAGATCAGTTCTGCGTGTGGCTTGCTGTTTCGCATTCCATAGGAAACTTCGATCGCAACCTTCCGTCCCTTTTCCAGGTGAACGCGACCCACAGCCGACGAAGGCCCGCGGGTTCCGCCGCCGAAGGCCATGGCCACCTGCTTCTCATCCACCGCAACTCTGCCGAATCCCTCGCAGCGAACCCCGATCAGAAAATCTCCCGACTCATTCGGCGTCAGGAAGCCCGACCACTGCGCCCCGAACGTTTTCTTGCCCTCAACCTCTTTCGGCAGGTTCTGTTCCGTCAGCTTCACGTTCGGTTCCGTGCGGCTCAACAGGGGCGGCGTATTCGAGGCCTGTCCCGGACCTCTCCGCATTCCTTCGTTGTAGTCAGCTTTCAACCCCGGTTTCCCGTCTGGCGTCGTCAACAGCGCATCCGGCACTGGTGTTCCATCGGGCCGCAGGAATTGCGTCCCCGCCACGAATGTGATCGCCGCATTGGGAAACTCGGCTTTGAGACCGTCGAGTATTGAAACAATGTGCGTCGGCTGCCCCGCATAGTTCCCGATCAGCGGCCGTGTCTGATCCGCAAGCGGCCCCACCACGGCAATCTTTTTGATCGATGGCTTCAGAGGAAGCAGACCGTCATTTTTCAAGAGGACCATCGACTCATTCGCCAGTTTCCGTGCGTGCGTCCGGTGCTCTGCGCTATCCAGTTCCTTTTCGTCGATCTTCGCGTAGGGAACCATCTCCGGAGGATCGAACATACCCAGCTTCATTCGCGCCGTGAACAGACGGATTAAAGCATTGTCGAGAACACTCTCCGGGAGATATCCCTGCTGAACCGCGTCAACATAGGCCTTCTCCACGGGCTCGCCAAAGCGCTGAGTGAACGTTACGCACTCGTTGTCCATTCCGCGAATCACTGAGATTGCCGCGCCCTGCGCCTGTGTCGCGCGATAGCGATGGTTGGCCGCAACGTCTCTGACTGCATCGCAGTCCGAAACTACGTATCCCTGGAATCCCCACTTGCCGCGCAACTGATCCTGCAGCAGGTACTGGTTCGCGCACGCCGGCTCGCCGTTGATGGCGTTATATGCGCACATCACCGATCCAGCTTTTCCTTCCACAACCGCCGCGCGAAACGCTGGTTCATACGTATCCACCTGGTCGTGCTTGCTGACGTCCACATCGGCGAAGTGCCGCGTGGGCTCAGGTCCGCTGTGCACGGCGTAGTGTTTCGGCGTAGCGATACCAAGGTAGTACTTGGGATCCGTGCCCTGTAGTCCCGTGACGTAGGCAACGCCCATGCGCCCCGTGAGAAATGGATCTTCGCCGTAGGTCTCTTGCCCGCGACCCCATCGCGGATCACGAAAGATGTTCAGATTGGGCGACCAGAAGTCCAGGCCGCCCATAATGCCTGTGTGCCCCTCTCGTTCGTTCTGCACGTGCTTGATTCGGCCTTCGATGCCGATTTGCGCGGCCATCGTATGTATCCCGGGTGCGTCGAAGGTCGCAGCCAGACCGATCGGCTCCGGATACTCAGTGACGCCTTCGTTGATCACGCCATGCAGAGCTTCGCTCCACCACTGATATTTGGGAATCTTCAGGCGAGGCACGGCGGCCGAGTTGTTCTGCATCTGCGTGGCCTTCTCTTCCAGCGTCATGCGGTGCACCAGATCAATTGCGCGCTGCTCCGGAGAAAGCTGCGGATCCATGTATGGGAGGTTCGCCGGTTCCTGCGTCGCTGCGCCTTGCTGCGCGCCAGCTACTGCCAAGACTCCAATACAGACCGCGACGCACCCTAAAACTTGCTTCATTCGATTGCTCATACATTTCTCCACTCTTGTGTTCGACAGAATGCTCATTTGCATCCCTCGTTGAAACAGAGATTCTTCGCGAAGAACGGCAGCACATGGTTCTGAAAGCGATCCGCTACGGCACTGACGTGGGTACCCGGATATAGTTCAAAGCTGTTTGCCACTCCGTAGTTGTCGAGGATGTTGTGAAGTTTGCCCGCATCGACGCGCAGACCATCCTGGTCGCCAACATCAATCGCGATGGCGCGATATTGCTTGAGATTGCCGATGTATTGATCCACAAAGGCAAGGGGTGCGTTGGCGGAGTACTTCGCCATGATCTCTGGCTGAGGAACACCGTCTTTGGTAGGCAGATCGAAATAGAGTGGCGGGTTCTTTGGATTGGGAGCCCACGCTGCTGCCGTTGCGTACTGCGCTGCGCCAAAGCCTGGAGACTGGGCGGCTAGTTCGGCGGGAGACTTGGCAGCGGCAGCTTTCTTCTCACTGGCGATGGCGCGTTCTTTCGCTTGCTCGGCTGGTCCGGGGCCGCCGCCGGTCATGGGAGACATGCAGCAGGGACTCATGATGTAGAGAGCGCCGAAGACGTCAGGATGCTTCATACCGATGCGGGATGCTCCGTATCCACCCATGGAGTGGCCGGCGAGGCCGCGGCTCTCGCGATGGGGGAGGGTGCGGTAGTGCGCATCGATATAGGTGACAACATCGTGCCAGATGAATTTCTCGAAGTCGCCGGTTGTCGAAGAGCTTGAATACATGGAGCCGTTGTAGACAGTTTTGGAATCGGGCAAGACGACGATCATCTCCTGCGAACCCTTTGCGAACGCGCCTTCGATGGTTTGTGGCACATGGATCTCGTGCGTCCACTGTTCCGCGCCAATGGAGTAGCCGTGCAATGCGTACACCACCGGATAGCGGCGCTTCTTCTCCTTCTGGTAGCTGGGCGGGAGAAAGACAATGACGTCACGATCGACGGCGTCGCCTTCCAGGTTGCCTTCAAGGGCTGCACCGTGGACCTTGATGTGCTCGACTGCGACGGGTTTTGCACCAGCCACAGGCTCGGGAACATTGGTCTGCACCTGAGCGGCAGATGGAAAGATCAGCAGTACGATCGAGCACGCGATGAACAGCTTCAATACCCTCATTCGGACTCCTCAGAAAACTCGTGCAGCATTCCGCCCTTATAAGTTTCGCTTCGGCGCGTTAGCACCAAAATCTGGGATACGTTTTCTCCGAAAAGTCCCCTTCGAGCGTCAATACCCACTTCTCACGTTCAGGATCGCATTGAATAGCTCAGATTTCGGGCACCGTCTTAAGCGCTCCGTTCCGGAACACCCGAATATACATATTTTGGCGGGAGATAAACAAGATAAATAAATCGCTTTACTCTCCCGGAATTCATAGGCTACTATCCCGGGTGGCCGCGGACCAGAGGCGAATCGGACTCGATTTTGGCCCGCTCCAGCAAACGTTTTATCGGAGGGTCTAAAGATGCGATCGATCGCAATGCTTATGCTGTTTGCCGCAAGTTTCTGCGTTGCCCAGGAATCGGGAGATTTCAAACCTGCCACATCCAACGTTCTTGATGCGCAGTATCCGAAGGTCGACAGCAGTTCGCGCGTCCAGATTCGGTTCAAGGCGCCAGAAGCGAGCAAGGTTCGCGTCAACTTCTGGAGCGGTCCGAAAGCAGATATGGAGAAGCAGTCCGACGGCTTCTGGACTTTCACGACCCCGCAGCTGGCTCCCGGACTTCATTACTACACAATCGTTGTCGACGGCGCAGAGGTCAGCGATCCAGGCAGCACCGCCTATTTCGGCGGGAGCAAGTGGGCCAGCGCTGTGGAGGTACCTGAAACCGGCGCGGATTACTACTTGCCAAGGGATGTTCCGCATGGCCAGGTGAGAGAGGTCTGGTATCACTCCAGCGTGACAGGGACATGGCGGCATGCATTTGTGTACCTTCCGCCCGACTACGATAACCAAACGAAAATGCGCTACCCGGTCTTATACCTCCAACACGGTGGAGGCGAGGACGAGAGCGGATGGATACGACAGGGTAAAGCAAATTTCATTCTCGATAACCTGATTGCAGGCGGGAATACCAAGCCCATGATCGTCGTGATGGCAAATGGTTATGCCAGCCGTGCGGGATATATCGCTCCAGATCTTACAGGCAAGCCGTTTGGTTCCCCCGAGTTCATGAAGGTGATGCAGGAGCGGATGGGCGCGTTTGAAGACGATGTAACGCAGGCACTGATTCCGTTCATCGACAAGTCGTTTCGCACGTTCCCCGACCGCGATCACCGCGCAATGGCCGGCCTCTCCATGGGCGGCATGCAGACTTTCCAGATCACGTTCAATCACCTGGACGCTTTCTCGTACATCGGTGGATTCAGCGGTGCGGGAAATCCTTTCCTGACCAGTGGCAAGTTCGACGTGAAGACCGCATATCACGGAGCTCTGGCCGACCCATCTGCATTCGCGAAGCGAGTGCACCTGCTGTGGATCGGCGTAGGCACGAAAGAGCCTGAGCGCATGAAATCTGGATTGGAGAGCCTGCACACTTCGCTCGAGGAAGGGAAAGTTCAGCACGTGTTCTATGAATCACCCGGCACCGATCACGAGTGGCAGACCTGGCGCCGCGATCTGAAAGACTTTGCGCCGCGTCTGTTTCAATCCGGGGCACAGAAGAGCGCAACCGCGCGCGGAGAGTAGTCGCTGGCGCTGTAACCTTCCGCCAGGGGCTGCGGTATCCCTAACCAAGTGCGCGACCAATTGATGCTAATGGAACGATCGCGCCGCATCGCTGTAACGTTTTGACGCAAGCCGGGAGATTGCGTTGTTGTCTTTCGTCATCTGCTGGACTGCAATTCCCTTCTCTGCCAGTGCGCCGGTGGGGCAGGCCTGAATGCACTTGCCGCAGGCGGTGCAGCTTTCGGCCTGGCCCCAGTTCTCGGCCATGTCGCTGACTAGGCGGGAATGAATTCCGCGAGCCGACACTTCCCAGACGTTGGCGCCTTCCAGTTCGGCGCAAACCCGGACACAACGCGTGCAAAGAATGCAGCGGTTGTGGTCGAGAACGAAGCGGGGATGCGTCATGTCCACGGGTAGGCGGGGGTTGTTGTACGCGTAGCGCACGTGCGTCACGCCCAGCGCCTGAGAAAGCGACTGGAGTTCACAATAGCCATTGGAGACGCAGGAAGAGCAGACATGATTGCGTTCGACGAGGAGCAACTCGATGGCCATCCTGCGATATAGGGTGAGCTTTGCCGATGAGGTGCGAATCGACATGCCCTCCTGCGCGGGCGTCGTGCATGCGGGGAGAAGGCGATCGCTGCCGGCCAGCTCGACCACACAGATCCGGCAGGCGCCAACGTCGGTAAGACCCTCAAGATGACATAGCGTCGGAATCAACTTGCCATGTGCACGCGCAGCCTGGAGCACAGTTTGACCTTCTTCGGCGGTGACTAGTTCGCCGTCAATTCTCATCGAAATCGTCTTCTTCGGCATGAGCGTGATCCTCCCTGATTACGGCTAGTCCTCGTCAGGCACAGTGCGGAGATCGCAATGCAGACAGCGGCTGCATTCCTCCAGGGCCTCTTTTGCGTTGAGGCCGACGACAACCTCATCCTGGGAATGGGCACGAGTCTGCGGCGCAATGGAGCGACCACTATGGCGACGAGTGAGACTGGGTTCGCCTGGAACTTCGCGGCTTAGGTGGTAAGTGGGAAATATCTCCTGCCAGCGGGATGTTCCCATGAGTCGCTGGTCAATCTTCTGCGCCGTCTGTTTTCCGCCTGCCATCGCGTTTGAAACGTTGGACGCACCTGTGATGACATCGCCGCCGGCGTAGAAATCTTTGCGGCTGGTTTCGTGGGTGAAGCGATCGACGGTGATAGTTCCATCTTCGCTCAGCGCGAGACCGGATGCGCGGCAGAAGTCCTGATCGAATGTTTCCCCAACGGCGAGGATCACCGCATCGCAGGCAAAGCGCTGGACTTCGTCTGTGGGGATGGGACGGCGGCGACCTGACTTGTCATATTCGCCCAGACGGGTTTTGACGATTTCGATGGCTTTGACGTTCCCGCCGGGATCGCCCAGGATACGATGTGGCGCGGCCAGAAAGACGAACCGCACGCCTTCTTCTTCAGCAGCCTGAATCTCTTCGTCAATGGCCGGCATGTCTTTGCGTTCGCGACGGTAGAGGATCGTCGCGCCAGAGCCCATGCGAAGGACGGTGCGGGCGGAGTCAATCGCCGCATTTCCTCCCCCGATGATGCAGACGCGAGAGCCCGATAAAAGCGGCTCGTGCTTTGCGACTGATTCGAGAAATGGGAGAGCGGGATGCACGCCTTTGAGTTCGGTGCCCGGGAGGTAGAGCCAGGATTCTTTCCAAGTGCCGACGGAGAGGAAGACGGCGTCGAAGTCCTGGGCAAGATCGTTGAGCGGCAGGTCAAAGCCAACGCGGGTGTTGAAGACGAACTTCACGCCCAGCGCTTCGATGAGTTCGAGTTCCCGGCGGAGGACCGACTTGGGTAAGCGGTATTCGGGAATTGCGAAGCGGAGCATGCCGCCGGCTTCGGAGCGTTCTTCAAAGATGGCGACATCGTGACCAAGCATCGCCAGATAGAACGCGGCAGTGAGACCGGTGGGGCCCGCTCCGGCGATCGCGATCCTCTTCCTGGTGGGATCAAGTTTGCGCGTGAGAATCCGCTCGAGCATGGGCTGGAACTTTTCAGAGCCGTAGATTTCGTCAGCAAGGTAGCGATGGACCTCTCGCATATTCACCACTTCATCAAAGGACTTGCGGCGGCAGCGGTTGTCGCAGGGATGCTGGCAGATGCGGCCTGTGGATGCAGGCAGCGGATTATCGAAGATCACCGATTCAAATGCGTCCTCGATGCGGCCTTCCTGGCATAGCTGAAGGAACCGCGGAATGTTCATACGGAGCGGGCAACTGTTTTCGCACGGGGAGACCGCGAGTTCCTGGCAAACTCCTGCGCGACATCGATGCTCAAGGATGTGGTCCTCATACTCTTCGCGGAAGTGGCGAATGGTGGTAAGGACCGGATTGGGTGCGGTCTGGCCGAGGCCGCAGAGCGAGCACTCGCGCACCATGCGCGCCAGTTCGTCGAGAAGACTCAGGTCTTCTTTTGTTCCGGTGCCTTCTGTGAAGGAGTTGAGGATGCGCAGGGCCTTATTGAGACCCACGCGGCATGGCACGCATTTGCCGCAGGACTCAGAGTGGGTGAACTCGATGAAGTAGCGGGCTACATCGACCATGCAGTTGTCCTCGTCCATGACGACCATTCCACCGGAGCCCATGATGGAGCCGATTTGCGCTAGGCTCTCATAATCTACTGGCGTATCGAGCATTTCGACGGGGATGCAGCCGCCCGAAGGTCCTCCGGTCTGGACGGCTTTGACGCGGCGTCCATTGGGTGCGCCTTCGCCAATGTCGTAGATGAAGCTCTTGAGCGGGGTACCCAGGGGCATCTCGACGAGTCCTGTGTTCTGCACTTTCCCGACGAGCGAAAAGACCTTGGTGCCCGGACTTTTTACGCTTCCGGTCTCCGCGAACCAGCCTGCGCCGCGCGTGACGATCGGCGCAATGTTGCACCAGGTCTCGACGTTGTTGATATTCGTTGGCTTTCCCCAGAGGCCTTTCTGTGCGGGGAATGGGGGACGCGGATGGGGGCGTCCGGCGAAGCCTTCGAGCGATGCAATGAGGGCAGTTTCCTCGCCGCAGACAAATGCTCCGGCACCCTGAACGAGTTCGAGGTTGAAATTGAAGCCGCGATCGAGGATGTTGTTTCCGAGCAAGCCGTATTCGCGCGCCTGCTCGATGGCACGGTTGAGGCGGCGAACGGCAAGCGGGTACTCGGCACGAACATAGAGAATGCCTTCGCTGGCTCCCATTACATACGCGCCGATGATCATGCCTTCAATCAGCGAGTGGGGGTCGCCTTCTATCTCATTACGATTCATGTATGCGCCAGGATCACCCTCGTCCGCATTACATATGACGTACTTGGTGTCAGCTTTCGCTTTCGCCAGGAAATCCCACTTGTTGCCTGTGAGGAACCCCGCGCCACCGCGTCCGCGCAGACGCGCCGCCTTGATCAGGTCGATCAGGGCCTCGGGCCTGCCATCAATCAGCACCTTATAGAGGGCCTGGTAGGCTCCTGCGCCGATAGCTTCTTCGATATCTTCAGGGTTGATGAGTCCGCAGTTACGTAGAACGATCTTCTTCTGGCCCTTGAAGAATGGGACCTGATTCCAGAGCGGGATTTCGGGGAGACCGGTTCCATACCGAACGTGCGTTGTGATGTGATCCCATTCTTCGATCTTGCAGTAGAGGAGATCGGGCGGCATCACTCCGGTGGAGAGACTCTCGAGAATGCGGGCGGCATCGTTGGCCCGCACACGATGCAGCATCATAAGCGGCTGCCATGGAAGTCGGACCGTAACGAGCGGCTCCTGGAAACAGGCGCCAAAGCAGCCCACGCCGGAGAGAATTACATCGATGCCGCTGCGCTGGATTTCCTCGTTCAGTGCGTGGAAGACTTCCTCCGCTCCATTGCCCCGGCCGCATGTGCCCATTCCCACAGTGATACGCGGGATTGTCGGGACGAGCTTTGCGAGGCCTGCTTCGCGAACCGCGTTGAATGCACCGATGTCAAGAATACGCGACATCATCCCCTCCCCTGCTCAAGCGCCCGAATTTCACGCTGCAGCGAACGTTCGTTGACATGGCTCAGAATGTGGTGATTTACCTCTACCACCGGCGCTAATGCACATTGACCGAAACAAGCCACGGTACGGATGGTGAACTTGCGGTCGGCCGTGGTAACGGAGAGCTTGTCGGCATCATTGCCGTTGGAGGACATCTGGCCGCGCACGCCAAGATCAAGACAGACCTTCTCAAGCAGGTCGCGCGAACCGCGGGTGTGGCATGCGGTTCCGCGGCAGACACAGACGACATTGTCGCCCTGCGGATCAAGGTTGAAGAGGGCGTAGAAAGTCGCTGCGCTGTAGACCCGCGCGGATGGGATTCCACTCCGGATCGCAATATAGCGCAGAGCGGGAAGCGACAGGTACTTGTGCGCGTTGGCGGACTGCACCTCTTCGAGAATGCCCAGCAGCGCACCTGGGCGCGCGCCGTGCTCGGTAATGATCTGATCGATGAGGACTTTTTCGCGCGGGTCAAGGACAACGTCATGGGTTGGCGTTGACATCGGGCCTCCTTATCAGAACAAAGGCGATAGCTTTCGGTCGGGTGCGAACCTGTATGCAGGGGCAGAGATTCACTGCGAAGCGTGCAGTCCGATGTGGGCCAGAGGGCAGCATGCAAACCCTCGCTTCTGGACTGGCTCCGGAGAGGATTGGAGAAAAAGACGTTAGCTGTCGATGGTGCGCCGATCCAGCCAAATGCACTTACGCACCACGGATTGTCCCCCGAAAGAGAGTCCGTTGGACTTGTATACCGATGAGAACAGCCTAGATGTGCTTCACATCACGTGACGCTGTGACGAAGATAGGCGGTCTTGGTTGCAGATCCAGAGCAGGAGATCAAGGATTCGAACTGGGCTTCGGTGCAGAGTTGGATTCCATCTGGCCAGGAATGATTCGCACTGAACTCGTGAATCTCCGATAGGCGCTGTAGACATCATCGGTGCGGGCCTCAATCATCCGGCCATCCACATCCATGAAAGCCGTGAACCGAGTATGCGTTTCTACCGGCAGTCCGTCTAGAAGCTGCCACACGATCAAACCGTGTTCGTCGCGGAATCTCTTCCTTACCCCTCCGCGTCTGCTGATCTCCAGCTTCAGCAGGAATGGATCTGTTTCCGTAATCCAAAGCTTGTATTCAAATGCAGAATCCGCTTCGGCGCTCGGATTAGCGATCATCTGGGGTTCCGCCAGGTATACGTGACAGGCCGCTCCGTGGAGTCTTTCGGACTTCAGGGTTTCAAGGGTATAGCCACTGCCGAGAATCTGCTCCAGTTCGAACTCCTCCTGGACGTGTTTGCCGCCGACTACCTTGGCTCGTTCCGCAAGATCGAAACCTTTGCGCTCTCCAACTGCCTTCTCGAAACGCGCTTTCTCCTCGTCGAGCGTCTTCCCGGAGAGGGGCCTCCCGTTTATCGCAACAAGATTCTTGTAGGGAAACCCGTAGAGCCACGTGTCTTCGTAAGTGCGCCTGGTATCGGAGAACTTTTCCCATCCTCGAAGAAGTTCTGGTTGTGCTCGACATCAAGACGAGTGTATTTCGATCGAGCTTCGTCAGCGAGTTTGAGTTTGTCCAAGGCTTGGCTGATGACGGTCATCGCTTCTGGGCTTACTGAAAGCTTTCGAGATGCTTGACTGGAAGGCGGGGACTGTTGAGCTAACAAGAGAGCGAACGCGAGAAAGGGTACGCACATATAGTCAGGAATAAATGCCGCAGGCGGCGACGAAACACGATCTTACCATCGGGGCGCACCAGTTGATGTGCTCCGATGGTGGCAGCTGTCCTTTGCATCTTTCACTGAATTACTTCGCCGGCTGCTCCTGCACTTCGTCGGAAATGCTGGGAGACGAGTCTTTCCCCGATGAAGTTGACGCCTCAGGCTCAACGCTTGATTCGTCCGCCATGTGTTCCTCAGTGCTTTCGGCATACAGTTCGCTTCCGAGCAATGCCTGTAGCTTGTATCCAGCTCTTTCGGCTTCCGAGATCGACTCCCGGATCCGAGTGCTGATCGCTTGAACATCCGCCTTATTTGGCGACGGTTGTCCGGCGAGCGCCAGCAAGGTGGGCATTTCGAGCCACCAGAGGAGTTCTTCAAATGGCTCCTGCACGAGGTAGCTGTACTCGCCAGCATCGTGGACTCCCATCAGCCAGCGTACGTCGGGGTCGGACCAGAGTTCGCGAGGAATGCCGGCGACTAAAGGAGCAAGAACGTCGGACCGCGTTGGCGCGGGCTTGTGTCCGGGTACGGGCTCGTGCGTTGAGGTAAGTTCGGCTCGACTGCCGAGTTTCTCGTCGGATGCTGTTGTGCTCTGCGGAAGCTCGGGCTTCTCCTCGGCCGGTTGATGTTGAGCATTCTGCGCGGGCGCCTTCTGTTGTGCAAGCAGAACGACCTTGAGGCGTGCCGCGGCTCGCCAACCCGACTCGCCTTCGAAGCCGAGTGCGGCAAATGATTCGGCGAGCGGTTTGCGCAAACGCAGCTGGTCAAAGAGATCGAGTGCGGCGCGTTCAGGATGTTCGGCATCGATGGACTCAGCAAGAGTCTCAAGCGCGCACCATGCAATGATCGGAGCCCACATCGCGGTCGCGGTCATCTGCGGACTGGGACTCGGAAGGACACGCCGGGCCGCGGCAGTCCACGGATGTGTTGAGAGCGCTTCCACAACCGGCAGGCGCATTGCCGCCGCAAGTCGTTCGCGGAACGCGGGACCGAGCAGGCCCGGCATCGTCATCTCGTTCTGCCCCCCGGTGCGAGACCGGAATGCCGGCTGTGCCACGCGTATCAATGCCTCGCAGCGGCTCCATGTGAGATTGAACAGTTCACTGCGCGCCCGGGTCGCCTTGCGATCGAGTGCCGCACTTACAGTACCGGTCCCGGCTGTAGTGCGCGGATGCTCGGCCATGTCGGTGAGCAGGCGCACGGTGTCCTGATCGAGGAGCCCGCAGACAGCCTGGTGAACTGGCTGAAGTTCAAGGTCGATGAGCGCATCTTCAAGACTGGGCACGCCGCGGCCATTCAGTTGATCGCAGAGGCGATCCCAGGGCTTTTCTGCGGACGCCCACTTCTCGTGCCAGTCCATGAGGACGTGGCATTGATACGCGTGCAGATGAAATGTGAGGCCCCGTTCGGCCACTTCGCTAGCGCGGCGCAGATATTCGAGTCCGGTGAGCGAGTCGCGCCAGGCAAGTATCGCGCCTGAGTCGCCGCCAAATCCCAGCCCTTCGTGAATCCGCCGCTGGCGCAGTTGCGAAGATCCCTTGTCGGCATAAGCCGCCGAATTGTGGATCGTGCCGTGAGCCTCGCCGTAACGGTTATTGAAGATGACGAGGGCGCGCTCATTGCCCGCCCGGTTGGAATAGGCATAGACATTTTCGTCGACAGAGCCGGAGCCTTCGAAGAGGTCGTAGAGAAGGAAGTTGTGGCTCTCCGCGAATACCCACCGCCGCTTGAGAAGCGGGGCGATTTCGCGCTGATGGCGCTCGACGAGCCAAGGGTCGGCAGTCTCTTCATAGCGGGGCCGGTAGTACTCCATGCCGTACTTTTCAGTGAAGCCCTCCACCTGCCCGTGCCCAAACATCGGAAGTCCCGGCAGCGTCGACATCAGCGCGGCGACGCCGAAGCACTTGTCGCCCTTACCGAACTGGTCAATTGCAGTCCTTTCATCGGGATTGCTCATGAAGTTGACGTAGCGCTTCATAATGTCGGGATCGAACTCGAGCGTGTTCTTGATGACGGAGCGGTATTCGGCATTCTTCTCGTCCCGCATCATGTTCATGAACGCGCTGTTGTACACGCGATGCATGCCGAGTGTGCGAACGAAGTAGCCCTCCATCAGCCAGAATGCTTCGGCCAGGAGCAGCGTTCCAGGAACTTCCTGCGCGACGCGGTCGACAACCTCCCGCCAGAATTCCAGCGGCATGTGCTTGTTGAATTCTGCCTGCGACATGCTGTATTCAGCACGCGACGGGATAGCTCCACTGGAGCCCGGGCCTGGAAACCACAGCCTGTGAAAGTGACGCTTCGCAAGGGTCATTGCGGCGTCAAAGCGAATCACCGGGAAGAGCCGCGCTACATAAAGGATCGTCTGAATGACCTGCTCGCGGACGGCGGGATTGAGATAGTCCAGCTGAGCGGTATCGTTCCACGGGAAGCTGGTGCCGTCGTTCCCGTGATAGATGTAGCGCGTTTCGCCGGTCCACTTGTCGCGACGTCGAAAAGTGACTGCGGCGTCGGTTTGCTCAAAGTAATGGTCCTCAATTTTGATTTCGACACGCTCGTCATGCGAAAGGTCAGGACCGTTGAAGCTGTAGGCTGGATAAGGCGACTCCCATCGCGAAATGAACCACTCAGGATGCTCGATAACCCAGGGCGAGTCGATACCCATGTGGTTGGGCACCATGTCGCTGGCCAGGCGGAGACCCTTGTGATAGCAGCGGTCGCGCAGGTTGATGTACGCAGATTCTCCGCCAAGGTCTTCGGAAATCTTGTAGTCAAAGAGGGAATAGGCTGAGGCCACGGCGTCTTGATTGCCGCAGAGCTGCTTGATGGTCTTCGAAGCGCGGCTGCGTTCCCATACGCCGATCAGCCACAGAGAGTTGATGCCGCGATCCGCGAGAGTTTGAAGTTCCTCATCAGGGATCTGATCTAAACGATAGATGTGCCTGCCGTACTGCTTGCTGAGTTGCGCGAGCCAGACATAGGTACTCTTCGCGATGAGGACCGTGTTCGGCATCCAGGCCGTATCCGGACTGAACTTTTCGTATTCGTGCGCGGGATCGCCGAAGACCGGCACTTGCGATTCACTGACGATCGAGGGCCACTGCTGAGTTCCCTGCTCGCGGCGGCGGCGAGCAGCCTCTTCAGCTGCCGTGCGCGCGCGCGCAGCGTCGGGATTGAACATCATCCAAATGGCGAGTTCCTCTTCGCGCAGAATTTCGCCGCCGGACATGAGAAGCCTGTCGAGGCTGTCGCCGAGGAGCGGACGCCAGAGTTTGCGGATGAGCGCGAGCTGCTCGCTTAACGAACCCGGCGCTCCTGAAAGCGGTGCGCCGAGGAGATCGAAGAGGCTGATAGCCTTTGCACCCTCGATTGGGATCAGGGGACGGGTGGCGAAATACTGCGGAAGCTGTTTGGTGACCTCACGGTAGACGGTCTTCTCGGCAAGCGGCTTGTCTTCAAACAGTTCTTCGAATTTCTTGAAGGCCGGGTTGCGATTCGCAGACCAGAGTAAAAGGAGCTCTTCAAGGGCCGCCGCGCGATGAGATAGGGTTCCGGTTTTGCCGTTCAGCCATTGCCGGGGCGTTTCCTCGCCACGCATGACACTCTGGCCGGGAAAGTATTCAACGAAGGTCAGAAGGAGCTTATCCAGTTCGTCTGTTCCGACGCGGCCACCGAACCAATCAATGGCCGAGGTCATCACCTCCGGGTCGAACTGCTCGCGATATCGAGCCATCAGCACATGGCTGGCCTCATCAATGAGACCCATGGCGTAGAGTTGGCCCGCGTGTACGGCCTGGTCGGGATTCTTGTCGGCCTGCCGCACCTGGTTCATCCGGTGGGCAAACTCGCGGCAGGCGGCGAGGCTGGCGAAGACAACGTTGCCGTTATAGGAGAAGAGCGACTCTGCGAACTGGTAGCGTTCGCGCGCTTTGCGCGAGATATGGAACTCCATCATGAGAAAATCCAGTCTCCCCGTCTGATGCAAATCTTGCAATGCTTGCCCAGCCCGACGTACCAGATTTTGCAGAGTTTGCGAACGCCGGGGTAGAACGCGGCCAAGAGAACACGTTAACACCCGGCGGTCGGGGAGCGCTTGGACGGCAGTGGAGCAGGGGTCGCGAAACGCCGAATCAGCTTCGGTTACAATGGGAGAGGCCGGATAGCGCGAATCGCCCTGATTCGCTGCGAGTTCCCTCGACGGAGAGGTGGCAGAGCCCGGTTGAATGCACCTGACTCGAAATCAGGCATAGGGGTAACTCTATCGGGGGTTCGAATCCCTCCCTCTCCGCCATAAACCACACAAAGTAAACGCGAAACCGCACAAAAAGTGGCCTAAATACTGGCCTGTGCGAAATTCGGTCCTTCTGTGGAAAAGCGCACAGAAATGCATTGAAATGCGCCCGTTACCAATCCGAGGTGACACCAAAAGGTGACACCAAAACGCGATTCCGTGTATTGACCGGTTGAAATCCGGTTGAAATCCGATTGGGGCAAACGGTATCGTTCTCGACATGACGTTTTCAAGGAACAACTCCTGTCCCGCGTGCGAATCATTCCACAAAAAGGGTGCTGGGAATACATAGGAAAACGCGACGTATATGGATACGGCCGTATCCACTCTGAGAACCGGGAACTGAAAGCCCACAGAGTCTTCTATGAAGCCTGGATCGAGACCGTGCCGGACGGATTGTTCGTTCGACACGGGCTCGGCGACCAGGCCTGCATCGGTCATGCCTGCTGCTTCCCTTTCCATTTGTGTCTGAGCCCCAATAGCCGCAGGACCGACATGGTCGTGGCGCCTTCGGAGACCTACGCTCGAAGATTCGAGATGTTTTCGCAGATCCAAGTCATCCCACAGACCGGCTGCTGGGAGTTTCAAGGCTCAACCGATCGCGGAGGATATGGCCGGCTATTTATTGGGGGCAAGGAGCGTAAGGCGCACGACGTGTTCTTCGAGGAGTGGATCGAGTCTGTTCCACCCGATCAATTTCTCTATCCTTATATACAGAACTGCATCGGTCGCAGTTGTTGCAATCCCACGCACTGGCAGCTTCGTTCAAAAGTCTGGAAAAGACTCGAACCTGTCCCATATCTAGCCTCGCATGTCCCCGGTGAGAAGGCACCTCGGGACGCGGCGGCGCTGAGATTACCGGATGAACGGTCTTTCAAAGTCTGTCCCAAGGGACACCCGATGACGCCAACGAACGTTGTTGTCGAAAACCGCAAGGGCCATCCCAAAGAGCGCTGTCGTACCTGCCGGCAGGAATCATGGCGAAAGAATTCAGCTCGAAGAGCCGCTGCAGGCATGCACAGCTGAAAGATTTCGGACGCATCGATCATCGATCAGCTGATTCAGGGTCAGCACTCTTCCCTGCCCTGAGCCTTCACTTAACCAACTTCGAATTCACGCATTTGCCTGTTCGTCGGTTTTCGCAGTGTGCCGCGCATTGATCACTTCGCGCGCCACCTCAACTTGTGGTGCTGATACCAAAGCGGAACGCACGTCATGTTGCCCCATTGTGTCCATTATCACCTTTAGATTGCCGGTAGTTTGCAAAACGTAGCTGCCATAGTCATGTCTCGCACAATACAGAACAAGATCCTCGGGCAGGCCTGCCGCTTCCCTCGCCCTCACCCAATGACGAGTGGGTGCGAATTGCGGCTCGGAGCTAAGTTGCTCGGTTATCGCTTAGGGAGCGCCCCCACAAAACTGCCGCTCTCGTCGCGAGATTAGCTATTCTCGGGAAACTTTCTCGAGCCGGTTCCCAAACCAGTGATGAGCGCCAAGTCACTGCAGCTTTGGGATTGAAATTGTCCCGCAGAATCAGCAGTTTGCAGTATCATGAAAATCAACATAAACCATGCAATATCAATGACTTGCATATCTCTGCCTTGATTACTGGCAAAGCTTGCACCCTCTTTCGCACCCATTGAGGACCTATCGATGTCCTTATCTAGAGTCGTTCAACACTTGCTGCTCCCCACCACGCCAATCAAGTCATCGGACGAGCTGGCGATTGACAGAGGGATTTGAAGTCCTAGTTCTTTCGGGTATGGAGGGAGAATCGGAATGCTCCAGGACAACACACGCACCCATTGCTTTGTAATGACGCACTAAGCTTGCCAGACGCAACCCATTGAGATGTTCAACGCCGCTCTAACAGTGGGACTTTCACTCGCATTCAGATGCGTCGTGATATCGTCCGTTTTGAAATGTCCACGGACTACTCATAGGATTTGCGAAGTGGGTAATGACACTCCCTCATTGTCACGCATTAACACTTCAGTTGAATTTCCATTCGTTACTTCTCCTTACTTAGTTGCGTTCGTGCCGACTCACACTTCCCTTTCAAACCTGCAACCATGCCATTAACAAACCCACTAACTACATCTAAGTTATCTTACCTGCTTCATGCATTGTGATTTCGAGCTCCGCCATTGGCAGCCTGCTTGCTCACCAGAATGAGATTGCGATAGAAAACAATTGTCTTGTTACTGTCAGACTCACCAAGGAAACCTGATGAAACGCGATCGCATTATCCAGCGCACAGAACGCCTATCTCGCGAGCTCGCTAAAATCGAGGGCGATACCCTGAGCGAGAAAGTTCGTAAACTGCCGCATGTTCTTACTTTGCTTGATGCGTCTATTCTGCTCGAAACGGATTACGATACTCTACGCAGGAAACATCGGCGCGGTGAATTTAAAGCCAAGAAAATATTTTCACGATTCAAGTGCGATCCCGCTTATATCTCGGGCCTGATCGAAGAACAGTTTACGACCGACAACGGCTTCCGTTCGGAACTGTCGCGCTTAGTTTCGGATTTCGAGAGCAAGTAGCTCTCTTTGGGAAACCCGATGCGCTTTCATACGCACATGTTGCGGGACACTTTTGCCGTAGAGTTGCTGCTAGAAGGCGTCCCCCTTGAAGAGGTTTCGAAGCTCTTAACCCATACGTCAGTAGCCGTCACGGAGAAACACTATTCGCCCTGGGTCAAAGCTCGCCGTGAAAAACTCGAGAGGGATCAGGTGGAAGCCATGCGAAGGATGGGAAAGAAAGTTACTGTCTAGATCGACAACCTAAACCACTTCGCGTTCATTCCGACCTTAGGCTGCAGCGAACCGGAAACGGTTTCTCTGCAGCCTTTACTTTTAACCGGATCCAAATCGATCAGCCTCTCCCCAATCTGCCATCTCGGCAGCCATTCAAATCCTGCGAAGCATACTCCCACATGCATTCGCCCGAGGCCAGCTGCAGCGTACCGCGTTGCCAGCAGGAGCCCCGCCCCAAATGCCCACCTCGTATCGCTATCCGCATCACTTGTACCAAAACCAACTTAGTATCAACTGAAAGGAAAGGCCCTTTGCGAGTCAGCTTTTTCGCTCTGGCCAGGCACGTTATGGATAAGACTCTACTGTTCGAGAAACATTTCACTCCCCAGCAGATCGCCGCCCTCTGGGGACGTTCTGACGAATTCATCCGTAAGTTGTTCCAGGATGAGCCGGGCGTCCAGAAGGTCGACCGCCCCGAGCGGATGCACAAACGCGGGTACGCAACAATTCGGATACCTCAAACCGTCATGGTTCGAGTCGGCCTGAGGCTTCAGAACGGACTGCGGAAGCGTGTTCGGCCAGCGGCTGAAAAATAGAGCGTTCCTTTGTTTTCCTGCAATTCCACTTCGAGCCGATTTAAGTCCTTTAAATCGTCGGACACGAACTATCGCGAGGATGGCCCCCGTTGCAGTAAAGAATCAACAGATGTCACGTTTCCAGGACATTTCGGTCCAATCGAACCAATGAATTCAATGAAAGGCCCTGGGACGTCCTGCAGAATTCCTGAGTTTTCAAGAACCTCGATACCTCGAGCACGGCGCTCGAATCAAGCCTTCCAGAGTGCCTGGTGGAGTTGGCGCGGGAGAAGCAGCGCGTCGTAACCGGCGTTTGAAAGTGAACTCGATTGTGAGATGCCATCATCTGTGTGCCAGATGGCCGTTGATCAGTTTCCTGGTCCTCCCGGCCGATCGCTAAAGCAAACATGCAAGCCGCTGGTGAATGTGGGAATTTTCGTAGGAAACGCACCTAGGTCCGTTTTGTAGGAATCTGGACGACGAAAGAACTCTGAGCCAAACGTAGGAATTTGCCGGACGAGATGGGGACATTCTGTTCTTTTTGGCGCTTCGAACACCCGATAAAGTAGTCATTTGCCGTTCTGCGTGCTGATGAGCAGTAACCCTCTCCGCTGCGGGCACTAGTACGGAGTCTGCTCTCACGTAACGTTGCTTCTCAAGATTGGCGAAGGAAAATACGCAGGAAACCTGACCACTGAGAACGGGCGATTATCCGGGGTCAGCATTTGGGGCAGCCAAGCCGGAATTTCACATATTTGCGAGGCCCACTTGGCAGCAACTTGGCCACTGTCCGACATGGCGACTTTACGTCAAAGTGGATCGTTGGCGTTGAAATGTGGCACAGGCCCGAACTTGAACAACCAAAAACTCTAATTAATCGACTGTGTAGATCCAGCCGTCGAAACGCGAGGATGGATAACCGAAGTTGACGCTCAGAGTCGAGACCGCCCAGGACGTATCAATCGCAAGTCTTCCACTCCTGCAAAACATTGGGAGTGGCAGGAGGTCCCGTTCGCCTTTACCAGCCCGGTACGGGACACGCAGGCGTCCATTGGGACCGTTGCAACCGGGACGGGCGCTATCCTTCTGGATTCCATTTCGATGATGCGTTCAGATGCACGTGAGAATGGAAAGCTGCGACCTGATCTGTTGCAGGCCCTCAGTGATCTTCGTCCTTCGTTCATACGGTGGCCCGGCGGATCGTTGCATCGACCTATAAATGGAAGGAAGCCATTGGCCCCTATGCTGTTCGCGGCTATCATCGCAATCTCTTCTGGGGGCGCTACTCAGATTACTTCGGCTTTGGAAAAGATGAGTTTCTGGGCCTCTGTCAAAAGCTTGGCGCAGAACCTCTGATTGTACTGGCAGCGCCCGGTAAAAAACCGGACCTGGTCGAATACGCTATGAACTGGGTCCGCTATCTAAACGACGCTCCGTCCACAGAGTGGGGACAAAAGAGGTCCGCCAACGGGCATCCGAAACCATACGATGTGACGCTGTTCCAGATCGATAACGAGCCGATGAACAACGGATTTACTCCCGAGACTTCTGCGGAAATTGTCGACGTGACCAGCCCGACCTCCAAAGCCAGCAAATCAGCTAAGAGCCGAGAATGAAAGCGTGTCTTATCTGCTGAGGCACGGAAGAAAATCGTCGATGATCAGCGAGCACGATGGGCGAAGCAAAGAGCCAAGAAATAAGCTGCAGTGAAAGTTGTCGGCTCGAGACACCCGGTTGTCAGTCGACCGTCTTCAATTCTCGCCTGACGGTGCCCTTCTTGCTGAATAGCCTTTGAGCTGATTCGCAATCAGATCGTCCAAGCAAGAGAGCCGGGACGCTGCGGGGGCAAAAGTTTGAGTTCTGGCCCGTCAAGCGGTACTGAGGAGACTACTCGACGACGTGGCGCAGACCGCCTTGTCTGGTGAGAGCTTCCTGATACGCACGCGTGGCTTCAAGATTGCGTCGGGTAATCTGCTCCTTTCGTTGCAGGAGCAAGGCACGAGTCGCCTCATCGAGGTCTGCGAGGGGTAAAGCCCCGATCTCATCCAGTCCTGCACCTGAGGCCAGCTTCGCCGAATCCAGACCATCGGGGCTTTTGCGATCGGTAAAGATTCCACCTGACTCTGAGTATGCGCGAATCTGTTCCGCTGTCCCCCGGGCAACAGCAAATTCCGAAGACAGACCTTTGCTCGTGAGATGTTCAGTGAAATGTCCGCCACTCCCTACAAAAGCTCGGATGGTATCCGGGTCGGCAAGCGCTGCGTAGATCTCAGAGGTGAAACCGGCCTTGTCCTCCTGGTCGGTGAAGTGTCCCCTAGCGGCGGCAAAGCTCCTAACGGCTTCCGCACCATTCTGAATAGCGTACATCGCTGCGGTGCGCCCATGCGCGTTCTGCTGATCAGTAAACTTCCCTCCGCCCGCAATAAATGCGTCAATTGCTGCCCTGCCGAGATTCAATTGGCCTCCATGCATCGCCTTACCGAGGAAATGCAACTCGATGACCGCATCAGGAAACGTATCATCTTGTCTCATGGCTACGATCATCCCAACGGTATTGCCACGGTGGTCTTGCTGACCTGTAAATACTCCTCCGGCGCGCACAAAGGCTGCAATCGCATCGGCACCGTAATAGGCAGCGACCATTGCAGCTGTGTAGCCCAACTTGTTCTGTCGGTCAGTGAACCGTCCACCCGCCCTTGCGAAAGCTTCGATCGCGGCCTGCCCTGTAGACGCTGCAACCATTCCAGGTGTCAGGTCCTGCGTGTCTGGCACATCGTCAAATTTGCCACCATGTTTGACGAATTCCTCGATTGCTGAGGAGCCCATTCTGATCGCCTCGTATTCGTCGGCAGGACCATTCAGAGTGAGGCCGCCCTGGCGTTTCACTGCAGCGCGATAGGCGTCCAGCAGCCCTCCGCCACCATCGTAACGGGCGGCTAAGTCTCCGGTCGTCAAGCCTTCGGAATTGATCCGATTTGTGAACCTTCCACCATTTAAAGAGAACGCCTCAACGACCTTCGGACCTCCCAGGATGGCAATCACCTCTGCCGTGAGACCACTCTTATTCGGTCGATCGTCAAACATGCATCCGGCCTTGCGAAAAGATTCAATCCTTTGAGCGTTCTTTAGAGCGCTATATTCGTCGTCACCGCTGACGTACTCAAGGCCACCTTGCCGTTTTACGGCATCGTTGTATGCGGCGAGAACTTCTGCCCCTTTACTTCTTGCCCATTCTCCCGCCGTCTTACCACTGCTGTCGGTAAGTGATGTGAACACGCCTCCCGACTCGGAAAAAGTGCGAATGGCCGCTGGGCCGCCAACAACTGCTATCAGTTCTTGCCGATTGCCAAGCCCTGCCCTAAACTCCGAATCAGGCCCAAGTCCCTTCCGGTATTCGCAAATTGTCACGGGGTGATTCATAGCAAGAATTGAGGGTGTAAGACCCTTTTTGTCTCGGATCTCCGTAAACCGGCCTCCCGATCTGACAAAGGCCGCAACCGCTCGGGCCCGCTCTAATTCGTACGGAACAGCGCCAGGATCGGGATGAGGCTTGATTGCCAACAGATAAATCGCCGCGGTCTTGCCGTCCACATCCTGATCGTCGTTGAACACTCCTCCGGCGTTGTGAAAAGCCTCAATCACTTCAGGAGAACTCGCGGCTGCCAGCATCGCTGCTGTCTGTCCGCGGCCGTTCTTCTGGCCGGTGAACCTTCCTCCGGATTTGACAAAGGCTTTTACTCCCGGAACTCCGAGTTTTATCGCGACCAACTCCGGGGGGTCCTGATCCTGCTGTGCAAGCACCCCGGGACACAGCGAAGATGACATTGCGCCCGACAATACGAGAATCGCAGCCCAGGACGAGCATTCTTGTTTCGAAGATCGATACATTGATTAGTCCAAAATCACACATCTCGCGAAGCATGCAAAGTAACTAAGGTGTCGACTGATGTGGTGCGATCATTGCACAGCCACTCTAACTCTGCTCTCCGCTGCGCTCCAGACACGCCATAATTCAAATCTGTTCTTTCCGAAATGCAACGATTTGAGCATGCCCCATAGGAGGGCTGCTTTGAATCCTTTGAAACGACAATGGAGATCCATCCGTTGCGATGAACAACCAAACCAAACCGATCACATTGATTGCGGCAACGATTAAGGATCCGGTGAGCACGGTAAAGCGCGCAGGGTTCTGATTATGCGAGAGAAATAAAGCCGCCAGATCCAAGAGAAAGCCGATGACTACAAAGGCAAACCAAATGGAATGACCTTGAGGGCTGTTTCGGATCCAATGAGGGAGGAAGAGGAACACCAAGAATCCGGCCAGCACAACGAAAATGGAGGCGGTCAAGGCAAGTAGTGACTTGGGGGCTTCACGTGCTCTCTCGTCCTTTGGCTGGCCACGAACTTTGCTCCAACCCAGAAGTACAGAAACAGTGCCGACCATCAGAGTAGACCAAGTAATAAAGAGGACCGGCAACACGAAGTTCAAGGCCTCAAATCCCATAATCGCCTCCAACCAGTTCGGGAAGACGTCCTGCCCGACTTGGAGCAATCCTCATCGGACAGGCTTCGTCGCCCGCACCGTGACTACCACGGTGTCTTGCATTCCGGCAAAGGTCCCGGTAATGCGGGCCGTCCCCGGTCGCAAAGCATGGATCATTCCATTTCTGTCCAACTTGATCACTGGATTATTCTCCGGCTGATCGACCCACATCGTAACCGACATTGAGTCCCTTAGGCTGATCGGGTATTCCAGATTCTCGTACTCAACCTCAGGAAATAGCCAGTGTTGCCGAGTTTCGGACTTGTTCGTTATCTCGAGTGGAATCGTGGAGAACCCCTGATCAAGATGGAATGCTTTCACATCGCTAGGGCTCGGCACAACGTTCAGTTCGACTGTTTTCATGGCTATTCCGCCATCCCTGAACCGGACAAATACTCCGAGCCGGACAGTTCCTACCTGCAGGGGAACGACCTCGACAGACTTGCTGAGGCCATCATCTTCTACGATTTTTGCCTCCCCGTCCCCGAGTTGCTTGCCGGCTGACCGATTCTCGAGTGCAGATTTTCCATCCCCTTGGACGATCGCAATCGAAGAGACATTCGGATCCGTGAGAGTCAGCTGAAGCTTGAATGGATGTGCGAGTTCGAGCGTTTGGATAGGAGTCGGAATCGTCAGTCGTTCATCGGCGGAGACTAGTTGAGATTCTTTCTCGGAGACGGGCGTGGTCTGCTGCGCAAGCTCTGACCCGATCGCCATAGGCTGCGGTCCGTTACCAGAACAAGACGGGGGTTGGCCGGGTCGGGCAGAGAGCCAATAATCCACCAGTTGATTGACGGGTTGTGAATCGGTGACATAAGCCGAACTTGATGGCCCAAGCTTATCTCCATTAGCCGAAGGAAGGGGCGCCAATATCACTTTGATCGCACCCCAGGGTCCGGCAGCAGCGTGTGCAAGACCGGGACATACGGCTGTCTGGCCGGGCACTGCATGCCACGTTTGGCTACAGACCGGGACGATGATGTCATTGTCCATAAAGCCCGACACAGCCGGACAAGTGGTCTGAAGACCGCGGTTGCCTGGGTAGGTCATCATGTACCGCAGTGAGAGTGGCGGGTTGTCGAGGTCGATCGGGTAATGATAGAGCGCGGACGAAAACGTGTTGAGGAATTGCTCCATATCAGAAGGAACGGAGGACCCGGCAGCCTGGTAATCCGAAGCAACCGCATACCAGGTAGCGTTAGGGAGATTGGGGTCAGGCAGACTGTTTGACGAGCCTGGGAGCAGATGACTTTCGCCGGGAATCAAAGAAGCTACCGAGCCCCTCAATAAGATGTCCGCGTCTTGAGGAGGAGCAAGCGGCTGAGGAAACACATACATTAACGCGGAGTAAAGAAGAGAGGTTCCGTTTGTACATGTTCGATAGGTCGTGCGATGGTTATCGCCACAAAGCATCTTCCATAACAGCGCACTTTTTGTTCGTGGGAATGACTGATATCCAAGATCATAATATTGAGACGGATCTTCCTGTTTGTCGACGATCACATTATCCAAGTACCAGGCAAGGGGCGAGCCGGTCTCTGGCGTATCGAGAGTGACGATATCACGGAACGTGCCCTGGTTGCGGTTGCGGTAGTTGTAGTAGTGAAGAGTACCGGGCGACGTGGCGTAGAAACGTGTGACCAGGCCTCCCATGCTATGCGCAACGACATCGACGCGCCCGCCGACGATGCCCTTGCCATCGAGGTCGGAATAGACCTGCTTGAGAGTCTTATCGATTGCCTGTGTGGCCGTGAGCTCACATCCCTTTCCCGCATCCGGGAGCGGGTCATCCCCCGTGTACCAGTAAGCCAGGTATTGGGAATAACAAGGTGTATACACGAATGGGTAGCCTGCAGAGATTAGGTACTTTTTTGTCGATTTAAGACTCGATTGGTTTCCCCACAGTCCGTGAATAAGGACAGTCGGAGGTTGGTACGCGGTAAGGTACTGGTCGTGCAGATTAGACCCGCCACTGGTCGAAGAGATCCTGATCTGCTGTCCAACATTGGTCGTCGATGGGGTACCAGACGTCACGAGGGCGAGCGCATAATACGAGCCACCAGATGCAATCAGATTGGCCGCCGGAACGTCGAGCTCAGTCGTGAGTCCGGTCGGGTCGCTTGTACTCAAGGGCCCGGGCGGAGTGCTCGGGAGCCAGGGGTCCCAGGGCGCAACCGTAGCTCCGTTGTTCACAGTGAATGTGATGGTACCGGTGGGCGGTGGACCTCCTTGTGGATCAATTTTGAGTACGGCAATCGCAGTGGAGGTTCCATCAGCAATGATACCCAGTGGGGCGGGTCCAGAGACGCTAGCAGCGATGACGTCTTGTGGAGAGAGTAGTTCCTGGTCCTTGAATCTCGGGAGATCAGGATCAACAAGCGCAAGATCGTATGTCGGGTCCGGAGGAGTCGGTGCCGTACCGCTAGTGCACACGCCGTCGATCTTCGCGGTTGAGCCCGGAGGACAGCAAGCGAAAACAGTGAAGTGGCCGGCCTCATAGTCCGGGACAGTCGCATAACTGCTGGGGCAAGGAGCGCGGCCCTGATTGCACTGATTGAGCGCAGAACCACCGTTTTCACAGCTGCCCGGAGGCGAGGGTGGTGTCGGAGGAATGGTATAGGTAATCGCTACTGCAGCAGAAGTGACGTTCAGCGAACCCAATCCGGAACCCGTAAGTGTCGCCGTGATATCGGGAGGGACTGAAGTCCCAGGTAATTGAGTCTGACTCACTCCAATACCATTCAATGGCGGCGGGTTGAGAGTTTGCCCCTCGGAAGTAAGGTTTGCCGCCAAGTTGTTCAGACTTGTTGCCGTATAAGCCGCAACGGCGTAGACACCCTTAACTGTGTATGGAGAAAGAGTTGGCAGAGAACCGCTGTAGAATCCAGTCCATTTCACTTGTCCAGGGCCATAAAACGACGCTGATCCTGCCGTGCCGTTGTCCGCAACCGTGACATCCCCCTGGGGTGTGGAGCCTCCCGGAAACGCCCAAGCCAAGTATTGGCCATCAGGTACATGGAATCCTGGTGTATTTTGGGTTGGGTTTCCTTCTACGCGGCAGGCATTGTTTCCCGCATCGCAGAAGTATGGATTGTTACCGCCACCTCCGTTTGAGCCCGTTGAAAGAGGATGAGCAACCGCATTCCCCTTGACCCGGGCGAGGCTCCGCGATGCTTTCAGGGCCATCAGCACATCGGTCGCAACGCCAACAGGGCCGTTCAGTTGAGCCCTAGTTCCAAGTCCGCCGTCACCCGAATAGCCCGGCAATCCGTAACCGGCAACTGTGGTAATGACATTCGAATTGACCGGAACTTCTCGGATGGCATTATTGAGAGAGTCGGCAAAGAAGACATTCTCTTGTCCGTCCGTAGCGATCCCAAGCGGAAGAGCAAGCTCAGCACTCGTGGCCGCGCCATTGTCGCCAGAATAGCCGGCAGAACCGTTCCCGGCGATCGTGGTTATCACACCAGTACTGGCGTTGATCTCGCGGACGCGGTGGTTGTTCGAGTCGGATACATAAATGTTGCCGGAGATGTCGACCGCGACTCCAAATGGATGATTGAACAGAGCGCTAGAAGCTGGCCCTGAATCTCCTGCGTATCCTGCCATTCCGGTCGTATCTCCAGCGATCGTCGAAATGGTGCCTGTAGCTGCATCGACTCTTCGGATTGCATTGTTCATCCGATCTGCGATGTAGACATTTCCGGTGTTGTCAACGGCAACACTGGTGGGGTGGCTGAGTTGGGCCGATGAAGCTGATCCACCATCGCCTGCATAGCCTGGCGTCCCTGTACCATCTCCAGCCAGGGTCAGAATATTGCCCGTTGACGACTGAACCAGGCGAACCGCGTTGTTCCCTGAGTCAGCGATATACAAGTTGCCCGCGAGGTCGACAGCAACCCCCTCCGGGGCGTTCAATTCAGCAAGAGCTGCAGGGCCGTTGTCTCCTGAGTAGCCGGTTTGGTAACTTCCTGCAATCACGGAGATCACTCCGGTGGCCGCATTGATTTCCCGGACCACATTGTTCTCGGTGTCGGCGATATAGACGTTTCCGGAAGAATCCACCGCGATGCCAAACGGATGGCTCAACTGAGCACCTGTGGCATCGCCTCCATCCCCGGCGCTGCCCGATAGTCCGCCGCCCGCGAGTGGTCCGACGACTCCAACCGGAGGAATCTCAATTCCTTTCGCGCCTGGAGTGACTACGAGAGTTGTGGTTGCCGACGCATTCGTGTAATCGACCGAATCGTCGGGCGTAAAGTTCACGGTGAGGGTATTGATTCCGACGATGGGTGTCGCTCCTGCGGCCGGCGTGTAGACGAAAGTGCCCGGCACCGATGCTGTAGCGTTCAGTACGGCAGGGCTCAAGGATGTTCCATATACGATCTGTGCCGAGGTTGGCCACGAAATGGACGGGATTGCAGGAAGGATCTGCAGTGGAACCTGAGCGGTGGCCGTGGTGTAAGAGATATTGTCCGTTGGGGTGAACGTCACGGTAAGTGTTTGCGTCCCTGCGCCGAGCACTGCACCGAGTGACGGACTATAGGTGAAGGTCCCCGGAACCGACGCAGTCGCATTAAGCAGGGTGGAGCTCAATGGCGTCCCATAAGTGATGGTAGCGGGCGGAGCCCATTGCACAATCGAAGGCAGAGCAGTCGATGAGGTCGAGAATGGGTATTGGTTGCTGGTTGATTCCCCCGATCCGGTGGAGAACGGATCCGATTTTTCTACGCTCAGAGTCATCTGCGTCCCCCAATAATCGGGAACCGATGGCATCACGACCTGAATCTGAGTGTCGGTCCAACTCGTGACTTGTGGACTACTGTTGAAAGCGCCGTTGGTCATGCTGCGAAGAATCGGATAGCTGAACCGCACCTGGCTCGAACCGAAATTGTAGCCGTTGATCGTGATCGCGGCTCCGGCAGCACAGAACGAGCAGGACAAGCTTGTGATGGTTGGCGGCATGTTGAAGATCACTGGCTGAGTCGAGACTCCATTTACCGTCACCTCGAGGTAGCCCGTGTTATCGGCTAAAGGAGCTGGTACTTGAATCTCGGTATCCGACCAACTGATCGGAGTGGCAGGCTGCCCGTTGAATGTCACCGTGCTGCTTCCCTGGCTGGCGCCGAAACCCGATCCCTTGATCGTGACCAGCGTTCCCACTCCCCCACTCTCGGGAGTCAAGCTAGCGACAACCGGGCCTCCAGAGGCTGCCGATGGAGGGCCGTCAAGTGCCACGGCATACAACTCGGTGTACCCATCCGAGTTGTATCGAGTTTCAAACACAGCATCCGATGTCCATTGCACGGTCAGTTTTTGTCCGGGGGACGCGGCATGGAAGCGAACCGCATACACCGCCGAGCCGTAGTTCGATGTGACGATCTGCGATGCGACCGACGTGTCTGAGATGACCGGAGCACTGCCATCGCTCAAGAATGCTCTGAGCTTTCCACGCGACTGCCAGCTGGCCACGTAGAGGTAAAGCGTGCGAGGAGTTGTGTCTGCGTCAACATTCAGTTCGAATCCATTCCCTGGCACTCCGTTGTCAAAGGTCTGTCCACAAGGGATCGTGCTGTCCTGAGCGGCTGGCGTGCCATCTGCAAATGAGAACGTCGAAGTAACCCCGTTGTCGCCCCAAGGGTAGTACTGCCCAAACTCATCCCCAATGATCTTGAAGTCCGAAATCATCGCCTTGACGCCGTCTTTTCGGATTTCGCCGTAATAGGGCAGAGTGCCGCAATAAGCGAACATGATCCAATCAGCGGTTCCCTGCGACGTTAGATCCACGTTTTGAGGAATCGCGCTGTTGGTCTGGGCCAACTCACCGCCGGTGCCGATGATGTCTACAGCGACTCCCTTTGAGAGATGAGACAATCCCTGAGCATCTGCCACTTGTGCCTGGAGCGTGTAGTGTCCTGGCTGCGGAGTCCAGTTTGCCGTCGTTGTGGGTGGTGCTAAGGAGAACAGTTGGCTTCCGTTGGCTGAAACTGCAAGCGAATTGACGGAGGAGTCAAACTGCCACGCGTCTACGCCGAACGGAATTACAGTTCCTGCAGGCAGTTCCTGGCCATCGATTGGCGAGAGGATGCTGACCTCTGGGACATGCGGCTCGAGTACGGCAGCTTCCAGCTGGATACCTTCTGTGAAGTTCTTGATCGGACTAGAGACGATCTGAACAGTCAGAGTTTGCCCTGCGGACGCGGCACGGTAGTCGATTGAGAAGACCCGCTCGCCATAATCATAGGTTTCCTCTGGAGTGTAGGTTACAGGCGCAATGCTCCCGTCGCTCAGAGAAGCGTTCACATGATAATAGCCGCAGGTGAAGCAATAGAGCTTGAGAGTCTTAACAGTCGTGTCCGCAGGGGCGGTGATCTGATACGTCGGAGTTCCCGAGTATGAATAGCCGTAAATACCTGCGGCTTGGGAAACACCGGTCGCCGTCGGCGATCCTCCCGTCCAGCTAAACGCGATGCCATTCTTATCTGATTGAATACTGGTCGAATTGAGTGGAGTGATGTCGCTTATGAGATTGGCCCCGGCTTTGCGAACCGTACTTGTCGGGGAGTTGGCCGGCCGCCATACCACCCAATCGAGGTTAGCTGGATCGGAGAGGTTCACGGTCATCGGAGATCGATCGAGTCGAACGTGCAGCACTGGACTCGGTGAGCCCTGGATTCCGGAAGTCACGACAAACAACGGTGCGACGGATGCCGGAGCGCCTTGGGTAACGGCTATTCTCCCAGTTGTGGCTCCGAACGGAACCGGGACGGTGATCTGGGTGTCGGTCCAACTGCTCGGCGCTGCAGGAATGCCATTGAAGCTTACTGTTCCTTGTCCTTGAGACGAGCCAAGTCCTACACCGGATATTGTGACGGTTGTGCCAACCGGTCCGACGCTCGGGGAAACACTCGTGACAGTCGGAGCAACCGTGAAGATCACATCCGAGTTGCTCGATCCTGATGCGGTCGTCACTTGAACCGGACCTGTCTCGATTTGAGCAGGCAAAACCGCCTGTATACTGCCTTGACCCCACGAGAGCACATTGAGGGCCGTACCGTTGATCGTCACGGTTCCGCTGCCTTGGCTTGATCCGAACGAATCTCCAGATACCGTTACGGTTGTTCCGGCAATGCCACTTGCCGGCGTGATCGCAGTGACGGTGGGTGGTGCAGCCTGTCCGCCTGCCAAAGTCGCTGCGGTTAAACAAGCAACGCCCTGCCCGGGTAGCATGCCCCAACTGCCGTTATTTTGCCCGGTAAGAAGCAGCCGCACCGTGAGGGTCTGGCCTGGTGTCGCTGCGGCGTAATTGATCGCATAGAAAGCTTCCTGGCTCTCGATCGAGTCGGTTAACGAGTTATCCAGAATGGGCGGCGCACTGCCGTCACTCAGGAACGCTGTCATCTGTACATCACTGCCGCAGTTCTGAGCGTAGAGCCGCAGGGTCCGAGGATTTGTGTCTGCTGGCACCGTAAACTGGTATCCCGGATTTCCTGCCACGTAACCGGTAAGATAAGTCTCCGGGAATATCCCGGATTCGACCTTGTCCGGTGCACCATCCTCGTAAGAGAATTCAATGGCTCGGTTATATGAGTTGAAGTTCTCGATCGCGCTATATTCAGAAATCATCCCAGAGCCGACAAGTGTGAAGTCGGAGACCTGCGGAACGACGCCTCCCTTTCGTTCGACCTGTGTTTGTCCGTACGCGGCAGGCGCGAATGTCGTCCAGTCCGCTGTGCCTTCTGCCGTAAGATCGGTCATCGAGTCGCCAAGTTGAGTGAAAGAGTCTGAGAGAGTGCCTCCAGCTTTGACAACATCGAACTCAACGGGCGCTGATATGTTCGTCAATCCGGTGCTGTCAACGGCCTGCGCCACAATCGAATAATGGCCCGCAGGTAGCGCGAGGGTCGTCTGGAACGGCAAACCGGTCAGCAGCGTGCTATTTGTTCCGTTCACAATCAGTTGCACGGAGGAAACGGAACTGTCGAACTGGGATGCATTCACAATGACCGGCACACCTGTAAGCGGATAAGCTTGGCTGGGAACCGGCGAGAGAACCGCTACATCGGGAAGATGCGGACGCAACACCGCTGCCTGTAAGCCCACGTTGGCCGAGGAATCAGTGGCAACGAGCTGAACCGTGATGGTTTGACCGCTCGAAGCCGCTCGATAATCAATCGCGTAGATCTGGTTGCCGCTCTCGGATGTTGTAGTCGGCGCATGAACAACGACGGGGCTGCTTCCGTCGCTTATCGAGGCCGTAAGCTGCGCATTCGCATTGACGTTGGCATAGAGAAGCAGGGTCTTCACCGAGGCGTCCGCGGGCGCAGTGATCTGGAATCCAGCACCGGTTCCTGCTGTATAGGTTTCAGCGTTCACACCCGTTCCGCTTGCGGTCGGTGCTCCGTCTGTCCAGCTATAAGCCACCTGCCCGTTCAGATCGGTATTGAGTGAGGCGCTACTCAGAGCGGTGATATCGCTGATCAGGCCAGCACCAGACATGCGATTTGCCACGGGAGTCGATCCGCTTGTCGCCCAAGTAATCCAGTCCAGATTTTGTGAGTTAGACAGGGTCACGCTATTCGGAGTCGGGCTTGTGCGCAATTCGAGAATCGGTGACCCAGGAGCGGGAGCCGAATTGACAGCTAATTGCACCTGAATGCTGCTTGAGACATAGTCGGTCGAATCGGCCGGCGTGAAACTTGCGTTCAGTGTCGTTGTGCCCACAGAAGGCACAAAACCGATTTCCGGATTGTAAACAAAGGTTCCCGCCACATTCGTGGTCGCGTTGAGCTGAACAGAACTCAAAGGAGTTCCTGTTGTGATGGCGCTGGGAGTTGGCCACGCAATGACTGGCGTAGCTTTGTTCACCACGAGTTGCACACTGGCAGAGGCCGTCGCGTACTCAACCGTATTGTTCGGAGTAAACGTTGCTGTTAACGTAGCCGTTCCTGCGGGCAACAGTGTCCCCACTGGCGGATTGAATGTGAACGAACCAGGGACAGAGGCAGTCGCAAATAGCTGAGCCGAACTGAGCGCAGTCCCGTATGTGATTGGAGCGGGAGCGGGCCAAGTGATGGTGGGCACGATCGGTTCAACAACAGTCGTCACCGAGGTACTTGCCGTTGCGTAGTCGACACCATCGGTCGGGGTAAAGGTTACATTGATCGTGAGGGGACCAAGGGGAGGGATCGTTCCTGCACCCGGACTATAGGTAAATATCCCTGGGACGGAGGCCTGTGCGTTGAGCTGCGCGGCACCAAGGGCCGTGCCGGGCATAATTGGGGGAGGTGTCGCCCAGGTAATGACGGGCGAGCCTTTGTTCACGGTCATGCTTGAGGTGCTAGTCACCGTAGCATAATCGGCGGTGTCATTCGGCGTAAACGTGACACCAAGCAACTGAGTTCCGGCGAGCAACACTGTTCCTAGAGGCGGCTCGTAAATGAGAGTTCCCGGAATTGAACTCGTCGCATTCAATCTGGATGGATCGAGGGCTGTACCGTAGGTAAGCGCCGCTGGGGTCGGCCACGAGATGACGGCCTGGGATTTTGAAGGCGTGCCGATCGCGCGAACCACTTGGTTGTTGGAATCCGCGATGTAGATGTGACCGGTCCCGTCGATTGCTACGCCGATTGGGCCATTCAGCGCTGCACTCGTTGCTGGTCCGCCGTCTCCTTGATAACCAGCCACGCCATTTCCCGCTACGGTGTAGAGCTGTCCTACGGTGGGATTCGATATATTGGGGATGAAACCGGCCGAATAGACCTCTCGAATCTGATTATCTCCGCCATCGGCAATGTAAATATTCCCCGATTGGTCTACTGCAACACCTTCGGCATCGTTCAGCGTCGCGTTGATGGCCGCGCTCGACCCATTGCCAACCAGAGTATAGATATTCCCGCTTACGGGGTTCGATATTGCTGGAATGTTCCCGGAAGCGAAAACAGCACGGAGCGAATTGTTTCCTAGATCAGCGATGTAGAGATTCCCTGCTTGGTCAATAGCGATTCCTGAGGGACCGTTCAGGGTTGCACTTCGAGCCGGAGCGTTGTCTCCGGTGTAGCCGGAGATGCCGGTGCCCACAACTGTAGTGATCGTTCCGGTTCCTGCGGCGATCTTGCGAATCACACTATTGCCCATCTCTGCCACGTAAAGGTCTCCGCGGGCGGAAACGGCGAGACCAACCGGATAGTAAAGAGCTGCATGAACGGCTGGTCCGTTGTCCCCGGAATAGCCCAGAACGCCATTGCCAGCAATCGTCGTAATCACGCTTGTTTCTGCTGATATCTCGCGAATCACATTGTTGCCGGCGTCCGCGATGTACACATTACCGATCGCATCGACACCAACCCCGGCCGGGCTGTTGAGCTCGGCGCTCGTTGCTGGCCCATTATCACCCGAATAGCCCTGCGAGCCATTTCCTGCAATTGTTGTGATCTGTCCGCTCGTAGCATTTACTTTTCGAACTATGTTGTTTTGCCAATCAGCAATGTAAATATCGCCTGCCGCATCGACCGCTATTCCCGATTGAAACATCGTCAGTTCTGCTTTGGTGGCTACATTGCCATCGCCTGAATAGCCAATCGTTCCATCGCCGGCAATGGTGCTGATCGCCCCAATAGCTGGCAGAGCCCAAGAACTGGAACTGACTGTGAGCGTCACATTCGCAGTAACGGCGTTATAGTCAGCTCCATCAGTTGGAAGGAAAAGTACGGAAAGAGTATTGGCTCCGACAGGTAGGACTGTCCCAGGTGGCAAGCTGTATTGGAATGTTCCCGGAACGGAGGAAGTTGCATTCAGTTGGACAGCACTGACTGCCGTTCCAAAGTTGATCGGAGCGGGTGTTGGCCATGTAATCGTCGGGGTTGCTTTGGCCGTTGTCGAAACCGCAAACGACGTCGATCCGGACGCCGGGTTGTCAAGTGCATCGCCAGAATAGTTGGCAGAGATCGTATACGTACCAGCAGCCCAGCCCGCGCCATTCAGTGTGTACGACGCCACGTAATTTACCAAAGGTATTGGGCCAGAACTCCATCCGGCACCATTCGAGAATGTGACTGATCCGGTTCCGCTTGAAACTGACGCAGTAAACGTTGAAGACACCGCACCAGCGGGCACCACGACCGGAGATGCAGAAGTGATAAGAGTTGGCGTAGATTTCACACCCCCCACAACCCTTATGACATTGTTATCTGTATCGGCGATGTAGAGATTGCCCGCCGAATCGGTTGCAACCGCATCAACCTGATCGATTGCCAGTTGAGCGCTCGTAGCTGGCCCACCATCTCCTGAGTACCCCCAAGACAGGTTGCCGGCGATCGTTTTGATTTGTTGGCTGTCTCGAAACACCTCGCGAACGACGCTGTTGCCAACATCCGTGATGTAAAGGTTTCCGTTTGCATCAATTGCGAGTCCCGTTGGTTGACTGAGTTCCGCGCTCAGTGCAGGCCCGCCATCGCCAGCAAACCCGAACTGACCGTTACCCGCGAACGCCGATATGGCGCCGTTCGATATCGTGACCTTCCGAATGCGCAAGTTGAGCGTATCGGCGATGTATAGGTTTCCTGCCGAATCGAGCGCCACAGAAGTGGGATGATTCAGCTCCGCGTTTGAAGCCAAACCGCCATCTCCCGAACTTCCGGGAATTCCTGTTCCTGCTACGGTCGAGATGACAGTACCGGATGAGGCGACTTTCCGAACCACGTTGTTGGCTGAGTCGGCGATGTAAACCGAGCCATCTGAATCTATGGTCAGACCGACCGGAGCGTTCAATTGGGCATTGCTCGGATTGCCACCGTCTCCGGAATAGCCTGACGTACCGTTTCCGGCAAAGGTATTGATGATTCCGTTCGCAAGATTGACAAGCCGAATGCAGTTGTTCTTTGTGTCGGCGATGTACAGATTACCCGTCGAGTCGAGAGCTACACCGGTTGGCCCTGAAAGCTGAGCGCTTCTCGCGGTTGCCCCGTCACCCGCATACCCGGCTGTCCCATTACCCGCGACGGTAAGAATCTGATTGTTCGAAGCCAGCACTTCGCGGATCACGTTATTTTGCGTGTCCGCGATATAGGCGTTTCCGCTCTGATCCACAGCAATGCTTGATGGCTGATTGAGCTCAGCGTTCAATGCAATCGCCCCGTCACCGATATAACCCTGAATCCCATTACCAGCCATCGTCGTGATAAGACCGGGACCGGGCAACGTGAATGAGAGTTGATTCACGACGATCGACACAGATTGTGTCGCAGAGCTGTAGTCGGTTGAGTCAGTCGGCGCGAACGTAACCGAAAGAGTCTGTGTACCGACTGGGAGAACCGTGCCTGCCGGGGGGGAATACGAAAACGTTCCGGGGACAGAAGCGGAAGCATTCAGCTGTGTGGCGCCGAGCGGAGTGCCATAACTGATTGCAGCCGGAGATGACCAGCTAACCGTCGGCACTGCCGGGTTCACCATCAAGGAGACGCTCGCTGACGCAGTGTTGTAGTCGCTCGAGTCTGTCGGCGTCAGCGTGACGGTGAGAGATTGGGAGCCTGCAGTCAGCACTGTTCCAGCAGCAGGCACATAGTTAAACGAGCCGGGCACCGTTGAGGAGGCATTGAGCTGCGTGGAACCTAACGGAGTTCCATACGTAATGGGAACAGGCGAGCTCCAGCTAATTGCTGGCGTGGCCTTATTCACTGTCAACACCACGCTCGCAGCGCCCGATGTGTAGTTCGAGGTATCGGCTGGCATGAACGTTGTTGAAAGGGTCTGAGACCCTGCATTCAGAACCGCTCCCGCAGTGGGGGTATACACAAATGAACCTGCAGTCGTGGTCGAAGCATTGAGCTCGGTTGAATCGAGCGCAGTCCCATAAGTGATGGGCGCGGGAGTCGGCCAGCTGATAACAGGATTTGCCTTGTTTACAGCTAGACTAACGGACGCAGTGGCAGAACCATAGTCGGCGGTGTCCGTAGGAGTGAAAGCGACCGAAAGCGACTGCGATCCGGCGCTCAGAATGGTCCCAGAAGCAGGGGTGTAGGCGAACGACCCCGGAGTGGAACTCGATGCATCGAGCTGCGTCGTGCCCAGAGGAGTCCCATAGCTAATCGGTGTTGGAACTGGCCAGGTGATCACTGGTATCGCTTTGTTTACGACCAAAACAACAGAACCCAATGCAGTCGTGTAATTTGCTGTGTCGCTCGGGGTAAATGTTGTCGAAAGCGTTTGAGATCCGGCACTCGGGATAACCCCACTGGCCGGAGAGTAGACGAAAGTGCCGGGCACATTCGAACTCGCATTCAGCTGCGTTGCGGTGAGCGCTGCTCCGTACGTGATTGGTGCGGGACTGGCCCAGGTGATCGCGGGCGCAGCTTTATTGACCGTGAGTATGGCGGAAGATGTTGCGACAGAATAGTTGTTCGTATCGGTCGGTGTGAACGTTGTCGAAAGCGTCTGAGATCCGGTTCCCAAAACAGTTCCTGCCGACGGGGTATATGCAAATGTGCCCGGCACAGTGGATGTTGCGTCGAGTTGGGCTGGACTCAGTGCTGTTCCGTATGTGATCGGCGCGGGCGCAGGCCACGTGATCGCTGGGGCCGCCTTCGTTACGGTGATCGTTACAGCGGCAGTTGCCGCGCTATAGTCTGCGCTGTCGGTAGGCGTAAATGTGGTAGAGAGAGCTTGTGCACCTGCGCTCAGGACCGTCCCCGCACCCGGGGTGTATGCGAATGATCCGGCTACCGGCGAGGAAGCGTTGAGTTGAGTGGCACTCAGTGCCGTTCCATACTGGATGGACGCAGGCGCAGGCCACGTAATGATCGGAAGGGCTTTGTTCACGACGAGCGTAACTCCCGCCGTGGAGGATGTGTAATCGACCGAATCCGTTGGTGTAAATGTTACTGAAAGCGGCCGAGAGCCAGCGCCGAGCACGGTGCCGGTGGCCGGGCTGTACGCAAATGTTCCAGGAACGTTTGCCGTAGCGTTGAGTTGTGTCGCGCTCAGTGAGGTCCCATACGTAATCGGCGCCGGGGTAGTCCAGTTGATCACCGGTGTGGCTCGATTGATCGTCTGAGTGATAGGCCCAGATGTGACCGCGTTGTAGTTGGAACTTCCGGAGTACCCGGCCGTGATGGTGTGAGAGCCGACGCTTAGACCGCTGGTTGAACTGTTCGCAGTCGTGCCGCTGATGGTTCCAACCCCAAACGCATTGCCGCCGTCGTAGAAAGTGATCGAGCCTGAGGGACCACTCGAAATCGTTGCAGAGAACGTAACGAGTACGCCATAGGACGCAGGGGAGCCTGATGTTGCCACGACCAGAGAAGGCGTAGCCTTGTTTACGGTGAGCGAGACGGTCTTTGTTGCCGAGTTAAAGTCAGTCGTGTCTGTCGGCGTAAAGATGGTCGATAGGCTCTGCGTGCCCGAATTCAGAACTGTGCCGGAACCAGGCGAGTAGATAAAGGTACCTGGAGTGTTAGCCGTTGCATTAAGCTGCGAGGCGCTAAGGGCCGTTCCGTAGGTAATTGGTGACGGCGAAGGCCAGCTTATAACGGGTGTTGCTTTGTTGACGGTCTGGGTGATTGGGCTAGAAGTGACGGACTTGTATTTCGATGAGCCCGGAAAGTATGCCGTAATCGAGTGAGATCCTGCTGTCAGGGCACTTGTACTGAGAATGGCGGTTGTGCCTTGAATCGTACTTGAACCAAGACTCGTCGATCCATCATAGAAAGTAATACTCCCTGTCGCACCGCTCGTAACTGTCGCGGTGAACGTCACCGCTGTTCCATAGATCGACGGAGTACCGGACGTTGCAACGCTTAACGTTGTCTTGGTTGCAGGGGCTAGTTGGGCGAGGGTCACCGGAAGAGTCAGGAACTCGATCACAATGACAGCACATAAGAACAGGCTCAGGCGGGCTAAACGATGGACTGTGCTTTTTGTTTGGTGATCTTTCGCTTCTTCCGATGCGTGTCCGATGAGCTTTGCAGTGCTCGGCATTCTCTCTCCCATGGCAACAAAAAACTGCAAGTTCCAATCGCATAACGTACCGCCACCGCAATGTTCGCGCTAGTCCCCAGAGACACACGTCTGCTAGCACTTCCCGATTGGGAAGACGACGATGACTCTCAAACGGCAGGAGATTTTAAACTGCGACAGACGTGCAGGCGGATACGCTTCTGTTTACTCGGTTGTGACAAAGAGGTACGTGGGCGCAAGCGTATCACAGATTGTCTCCCATAATTCCGAAAATATTTCCTTCGACGAGCGGAGATCTCTTTCTCGATCACGCAGGGTACAGGTAAAGGAACACTGTTGCACTTACATACAACTTTGGTGTGATCGGCACTTAGTCATCTTCCGGAGGCTGATGTTATCCAAATTAGTTCCGGCGCAGATCGGACTTCCCAAAGGGGGGTCAATGTAGGCAAGCTGCAACGTGATGATCATCATGGGCAACGTCCAAGTAGACCCGTCAGACGTGAGGAAATTCCTCGACGATTTTGAAGTGATCGGCCCTCGCACGAGAGGCGAAAGGGTATGCCTCTTTATTCCGTCGCCCTGAGGACGCGAGTACTGGCCTCATCGTAGTAGCGAAATGTTGGCAGGATCAGAAATCATTGACCGCCCTCGTGCAGGAGCGAACAGGTGGCAGCATTTCAGAAATAGGCAAGCAGAATCCAGAGTGACGTTCTCCGATACGACGCCTCGAACAAACGGCCGCTACTGCTCCGCCTCTCCCATCAAACGGCATCTAGGAGGGGTTAGATAACAACCGGTGTTTGGCAACTCACATTTTTGGGAGCAATCCTGCCACTCGTCGGAAGTTTATTACACATGATCAGGCCCTCGCCACCTGGCCGTATAACGGGCTATGGGTGAAAGTGCTGCCCGGATTGGGCCGGTGGTCTGGATTGTAGTGGGCCAGAGTCCGCCACCTGCATGCGCTGAGCGCGTATATCAGGACAGAAGATTGCCCGACACGGCCACAGCTAGCTCAATCAAGATTGGCGCGTGATCGGAGGGCTTCTCCTCGGCTCGTGGTCCTTTATCAATCTGACATGCTCTGAGCATCGTTCCTGCCTGCGGCGAGAGCAGGAAGTGGTCGATGCGAATCCCGCGGTTGTATTCGAAGGCTCGGCGGAAGTAGTCCCAAAACGTGAACTGACCCGTTTCGCCTGGGTGCAACGACCGAAATGCATCCACATAACCGCAACCGAGTATCGCGCGATAACGCGCGCGTGGCTCCGGCTGGAACAAAGCATCATGGATCCATGAGGAGGGCTTGTGACAGTCAATGTCCTCTGGGATGACGTTGAAGTCGCCTCCAACCACCGTCGGAACTCCGTCCACCAGCCACAATTTCATCTGCGCAATCAAACGGTCCATCCATGCCAATTTGTAGGCGAACTTTTCCGTGCCAACCGGATTTCCGTTCGGCAGATAGATGTTCACGACACGTAAGCCGTCGATCATCACTTCCAGAAATCGGGCGTGACTGTCCAGATCGTCTCCCAAAAGTGTTGTGCTCAAAACCTTCATTGGCAGGCGCGACAGGATCGCCACGCCGTTATAGGACTTCTGCGTGACTGCAGCGCTCTCATATCCGAGCTCTTTGAAGAAGGGCGAGGGGAATTCAGTTCCTTTGAGCTCCTGCATCAGGAGAACATCCACTTTCGAGGCTTGCAGCCAGCGCTTAACCTGCTCCGCTCTAGCCCGAATCGAGTTCACGTTCCAACTGCCGATGACCATCCTTGGCGCTCCTCAAACCAAGGCTACAGGATCGCCGGTTGGTGATTGGCGATCTTGGCGGTCGGGCGACTGCCGATCGAGAAGGAGGCTCGGGCGGTGATGACCTCCGCGCCGTTCAACATCGAGTGGCTGATCCAATTTCCGATTCCGGGAAATTTCACATTATCAGGGGTCAGACTCGCTGCACAAACTTTGACTAGGCCCTAGGCAGGCATTACTGGAACACCTGCCCAGCGTGAGGGTTTGTCGGGTCACGTGCCCTTGTAGTTCAACAGCGGTCGAAGTGTCCGGTGAACTCTGACAAGCTCGTGTTGAGCCTTCAGAACAGCGCGAATGTCCTTGTAAGCCGATGGAGCCTCGTCGCGGATTGAATCGGCAAGACGCCAGTCGAACCACACGCCCTTCATTTGGCGTTGCAGTTCTGCACGGCTGACCTTCCTCGTCGCCTCGGATCGGCTCATCGCCCTCCCAGCGCCATGTGCGCTGGAGTTGAGCGCTTCCTCACCTCCGCGGCCTTCGACATGAAAGCTGAGCGTCCCCATGGAACCCGGCAAGATGCCGAGTTCACCAGCCTGCAGCGCCATCGCACCTTTCCGATGAACCCAGAACTTGTTGGCGCCATGCTGTTCCAGAGCGACGTGATTGTGATCGGTGGTGATGGACATCTCCCAATCCAGCCGCCCGCCAATCGCATCCTGAATTACCTTTTCCGCCTCAGCGGCCATGGCTTGTCTTGAAGCCACAGCATACCGGCGAGCCCAGTCGAGGTCATGTAGATAAGCCCCTCCCTGCTCGGAGTGAGCGTGCAGCCCGCGAAAGCGGCCCTCGACCACCTGAGCGCGTGAAAGATGATGATCACGGATCGCCTGGCCGAGAGCCCGCGAGCCACTGTGAACCATCAGCCAAAGCTGGTCTTCCTCGTCGGCCTGAAGTTCCAGAAAATGGTTCCCGCTGCCCAGAGTTGCGAACTCCAGCACGCCTTCGCTTCGCCGGATCGACTCCAGCTTGGAATTGCTCAGTTCAACGGAATCCAGATCCTGAGGCTGTGCAACAACAGACTGCCGGTTGCGACGCCGGCTTGGGATCACCTTGGCGAGTCCCGCCAGAATCTGGCCTGCGGCTTTGGGGTCGCGCAACCGCTCAGCCGTCGAGTTTGTTGCTACGGCGATCATTCCGCAGCCAATGTCACCGCCTACCGCCTGCGGGTAAATCAGTCGCGAGGTTGCCAGCACCACTCCCACGCAGATGTCGTTAGCCAGATGAACATCGGGCATGACGGCAATCCGCTGGACATCCGGGGCGCGTTGGAGGCGCCCCAGAGCTTCCGCGACTTCGTGGTTCAGCGGTGCCGTTAGCCACATCCTGATTGGAGGCAAGAATGAATCAGTCATTCTCGCCTCCTGCCGTGAAAGATGGTACGAACCCCAATTCAGGAGCGCGCTTCCGTGAGATGCTCATGGCGATTTCGGTGCGAAGCCGACGTTGATTCTGTCGAAGCCACGTCATAGCTTCTGACATGAGGCGGCCTTCTGAAACCACGACGTGCGCCAACAGATGCCCGCAATCCGGAGCCGGGGAAACTTCTTCGACGAAGATTTCATAGCCCTGCAATTGCGAGTCACCACTTGCGAGCGCCAGGTTTAGCGCACGCTGGACTTGACGACAGAACTGCTGTGTTTTCCGCAGTACCTTGCGGTCAGATAATGCTCTCTCTGAGCTATTGCCCAGAAGTGCTTCGGCGAACTCCGGATCAACGGACTCCGCCGTTCGATTACGACGCTTTTGCCACTTCACAAACTTCTCCCTTGCCGCGCGCAGGCGCGACTTGCCGTCCCGCGGATCTGCGCAGGTGCGGCTTCAACTCATGGGTTGAAATTGGGAGCCAGCCCGGCCGGCTGGATTAGGCGGCGACGAGCAGGTTCGGCGGCTTCGGACTATTGGCAATCGGCGACATAGTCTCCTCCGGTCTTCGTCGAGTCGCAAATCGGCTTGTGAAGTTGCCGATTCGCTCTACGATTATGCCCGCATTCAAGTTTTCGTTCAACCTAATCTTGGTAATTCGTTGCTCCGGAATCGAAACCGTGCTACTTTGTTCAAGGAAAGGAGACGTCTATGCGAACTAATCAGCGATTGCATGACTGTGTGAATGGCACGGCGCAGGACGGCTCTGTTTCTACCTTCCTTTGCCGCGCATAACGGCAACCCCTAACAACTAGAAGGGAACGTATGACGACCCAGGAGTATCTGTGTCGGCACTTCGCCCGCATGGGTGCGCGCGTTGTTGTGCGCGGACCTCGCCTCAGGCAGCGGACGAAGATTGCAATTGATGTAGGCAGGGACCGTTCCGGCGAAGTGTTTGTTATTGGGTGTGAGGAAGAGGTTGCGATCGAAGTTCTCGACGTGCAGCCGCGTTCGCACCACCTGGTGCTGATGGTTCGAGACGGAAGTGAAAAGCACAAGTTCCTGCTTGGGCGCGATGAACGCCACTGGTTTGCTGCAGCTGTGCCAGGCGATGCTGTTCGCGATGTGCGTACCGCAATTGCCAGCCTGCGTCCCACGGAGATTGAAGGACGGGAGGCGATCCGGCAGGGCGAGTGGTTCTTTGTTCCGGAACCCGGCGCGAACGACAAGGACGCCGTGATCCTCCGCAACGAACCGCTGACCCGCGGAGCAGGAAGCAAGCCTCACATCTGCGAGCAGATGATGAGGAAGGGCGGCGAAGTGGTGATGGTAAGCCGCGCGTATCCCACCGGCCTGAGTCTCGCGAGTTATCACGAGCTCATTGCGACCAACAAAGACGCCGCCGTTTCGGCTGGCGCCAGATGGTGCGCGATGCCGCTGTCTACGCGCGTGGCGAGATCCGGCACAAGGATCACAAGACGGTTGATCTGTGGTGCTGGCATCGCGTGTACATGAACCGGGAACGATTTGCGAAGCACGCTCCGCAAATTGCGTTTCTCGATTAACCCAAATACCCCGGGTCCCGAGACGCAAGGGACCTGGGGTAGAGGATTCAACCATGTTCGATGGACTTAGAGAATTCACTTCGACGCTGCAGGGAGACTCGGCCGAGTTCATGACTAAAGTGCAAGCCGTTGTGGTAGGTGCTGCTCGCGACTACATGCCGGAGCGGCTGTACGTCATTCGCATTGACAATTGGTTTGGGCCGAAATGGATACACTTTGCCGGGAAGTTCACTGCCGGAAAAGGCTTCGCAGTCGGTGTTCACAAGACGACTCTGCACGTTCCGCCGTTCGTTCCGCACCGTGTGGTTGCAGAACGAGTATTCGCCGGCCCGAGTTTTGACGAGGCGATCATCAGACCGCCGTTACATATCGAGTGCACGAGTGAGCTCGCGCTCACAAGGCGAATCGTGAAGGTCGATAGGGATGCTGCGTTCGTATGGTTCAGCGGTCAGTCCGAAGTTCAGAAGCGGGGTTCAATCATGGTTTATCTGCCGATTGCTTCTACACCGACGACGAGACACCGACGCGAGCGCCGTCGGAGTGGATCGTTCTACATTGGCTTCTCTTTGCGTGAATCGGGCTGGGAGGCAGCGATGCTACGTGGGATTTCGCGCGGAGAAGCGGCGCATCTTGAAGAGAGGGGCAACACCTCGGCTGATAGTCCGCTCTCCGCAGCGGATAGACGTCGGTTAGTGGACGAAACGAAACACCTTCTTGAAAACGATGCGACCGAATGGAAGACGATAGAAGCTTTGTGGCGGCTTTACATCGACCGAAATGACATGGACGCACAGTTCCATTTGGCGGATCTCTATCTTGACTATGGGTTCGACGAAGGACCTCAGAAAGAGATGGAGATGAAGGAACTTCTGCGTCGGGCGGCCGACCAGGGCCACGCCGACGCAACCTACCGCCTGCGCCGACAATACCCGGAAGGTGCTGAGCGGGACGCACTGTTGCTCAAAGCGGGTGAGTTGGGAAGCCTGGAGGCACAGCGCGATCTCGGCGCTCTCTACGCCACGGGGGACTGGACTGGGCCGCGTGACGCGGTTCGCGCAGCCGAATGGTATCGGCGTGCAGCCGAGCGCGGTCGCCCAGATGCACAGTACAATCTCGGCTTCATGTACCTGCTCGGCGAAGGCGTTCAGGCTGACCTGACCGAAGGATTGCGATGGCTGAAACTTTCGGCGGATCAAGGAGACGAATGCGCAATTCGGTTACTTGCCGATCTCTATCGCAACGGCCAGTACGGTGTCTCAGCTGACGCCGTGGAAGCGCAGCTTTGGTATGAGAGATATAGAAGAACGGAGCTCTATCGATTACGGGAACAAAAATGGGGCGCAGAAGGAGCCTAGACTGAGATGCAAGGCCGCGATAATCGCGAAATACAATTCGAGGGACTGACCGAATCCGAGATTCTTGCGCTGCCTGAAGAGGATGTCAACGGACTAATTCTCCTTGGGGAACCTCTCGTGTTTAGAGCGGGTTCAGCTACTGTTTTAGGTTCTTTCCGCGTGACGGACAAGCGGCTGACAATCGAACTTGCACAGATTGACGGAGGCGGAGAGGAGTGTTGGTGGCGTTAGGATCCCTTGCGCGTCGGTACGCAATGGGTAATGGTCTAGCGGCAATCGAGTGGATCATACACGCCGTGAATTGCGCGAAGCCGAACCTGAAACTGCGAAGAGTACTCGAGCAACGCGGCTTTACCATTGAAGAACTTCCGGGAATTGGCTCTGCGTACTACCTCATAGACGACCTGATGACTGGACGTTAGGGAGTAAATATGGACTATGAAGAAACCCATTGTTGTCAGTTGTTAAAGGTTGCTTTTGTGGGGCCGTAGCTGGCAAGAAAACTCCCTCCGATTTTCTCACATGCTGTCTTTGCAAAACTCTCCGATGACGTGCAATGCAGCGTTTCATCTAGCCAAAACTGCACCTGATCGCCGACCTGATCCAGGCATGTGAGTGCCAGAGAATGCTGAACTGGAAGACTCGCATGGTCAAGATCTTCTCCGATCGTTTCGATCAATAGATCGAGGTCCAGGCGCCCGAAGCGGAGCGTCTGCTGCCACATATTCGGCACATTGGTTTGATCGTCATAATGCAAGCCGGCAACCTCCCGGGGAAATGGACCGGCGCCGTGCCGGGTTGCGTAGGCCCTGGTGACATAAGTTACGTCCAGTGCTTTGATTCCAGCTTCCCGGGCAAGTATCTCCACATTTGTCAGTCCCGTACGGCTGCGTGTTACGTGGGGAAACCAACGGTGCCGTTCATCAAGAAGCAGCCCCTGAGCCCCTTCGAAGAGCACAGAACCATGGTGCGAGCGAATCGCGTCATCGGCGACGGTCACTGTTTCAACGTACAACCGGGCCATATCGGCAAAGGTTTCGAGCATAGCATCGCTGTCGAGCCGGGTTCGCCAGGCAGCGTCCGGCTCCAGTTCTAGAGCAGCAAGTCGTCGCGGCACCCAAAGTTTGCGGATATCGTGGAGCGTGCTCTCGACAAATCCAGGCTTAGAAAGATCCCCAACCCTCAGCGAGGGAATCCCAGATGTCTCGTGGCGCGTGACGGTTTCGTTGATGCCCAATCCACAGGAGCCGTGCCGTGCATTGGCCCGCGACTCTTCGATCATTTGGTTCAGCATCATGTCATATGGAGTTGTAACCAGCCCGAGAGGGTCGACGAGAACTTGTGGCGTAATTCCCTGAGATTTCAGTTCATCCATTTCCGTGAAGAATAGGAGCGGGTTGGAGAGGAAATAGCGCGATAAATAAGTGCTTGCGCCTCGAAAGCTGCCGCTGCCAATGTGATGAAAAATATGGCGTCGACCATCGGGAGTAACTACGGTGTGCCCGGCCTGTGCCCCGCCGTTAAAGCGAACCACGAGTGTTTCGCTGTCGGCATAGGCATCGGTAACGAGACCTTTTCCCTCGTCGCCCCAAGCTGCTCCTATGATCACTTTCGCGGTGCGCATCGTTCTTCTTTCGTTCTTGCCGCGGCCCCAGGAACCGCGGCAAGTATTGATTGGCTTAGAAACGGACCACGGTGGAATTGCCTTCCGCGGTCGCAGGCCTAGAAGCCAGCCCTGCGACTGCATGGCGCACTGCAAGCGCCGTGTCTCCAGACCAAGTGTCTGCGACCGCAGCAGGGCTAGCGCCCTCGTTGACCTGAATCGCCGACACGATTACTTCCGGGAGCTTGGTGTAATCGTTCAGGCGCAGTGCACGCTGCCCGAGAAGAGCGGTCCATTTCTTCAAGACCGACGGCAGTCCTCCCCGAAGACAATGGTTTCCTTGTTCGACGATGACATGGAAGACTTCGTACTGCCGAGTGACTAAGTCCAGCAGCTCGGCGCTCCCGAAGTCCCGCTGCACGGGTGCATCAAGCACTCTCTTGAGTTCCGCTCGAGTCAAGACCTCCGGCGGCTCCTCGTCACCGATGGTAAAGAGATATCCCTTCTTGCCTCGCTTTTCGAAGCAGTCGATCGTGGTGTGCATTCCGGCGAAATACCACGGGAGGGTATAGCTTTCACTGGCGTTGCCTCCGCCACCGCCTTCGAGCCATAAATCTACCAGTTGGTCGGCAATCCGGATGTCGCCCTCGAACTGGCTGACTTGCAACGGCGCCTCGTCGCAGAGGGCATCGCCGATCCCCATGAACATGACATGCGGATCGCTGACCGGTTTGCGGTCATAGATTTCGGTGAAAAGCGTCTTCAGCCCATCCCGCGCGATGGCATCTGCGATCATTCCCATCGAGCCGGTTACGTCTAGTCCGACGATAATGGCATTCGACGCTGGATTGATGGCGGAATCTCTGCTCTCGCGGAGCCCGTTCTTAATCAGCCTGGGATCGAGTGTTTCCTTTAGAGTGTGACTGAAGATCGACGAAGTGCTGCGGCCTGCGGTACGAGTTCGCGTGAACTTATCCCAATCCCCGGGAGTGAAGCGTCCTGCGCCCATGTCTACCTTCCTTCCTTGTAGATGTCGCTTGTGGAAACGGGCAGTTTGGCAAAGCGACGAGGGCCAAAGCTGTCGGCAAGAATAGATTGCCAATCGGAGTAGTCTTCGAGTGCAGTGCAGGGAGCCGGCAGGCGAAGCCATGTAGAAAATGTGTTGGGAACAGCCGTGGTCGCGCCGAGCAACTCCCGGCCGACGAGACGAATGCCGTTCAGCGTGATGCGTGGGTTCGCTCGCTTGCTTTCCAGGGCATCCCGGGGCATTACTGCAACTGTACGGGAGGGCAGCGCCGTAAGCCGACTCTCCGCCGGCATTGCGTACCACCAGCCGCCAAGCAGGCTGGCCTTATGCTGAGTGGGATCGACAAAGATGTTGTCCATCGAGATGTCCCCATGCACCAGACCTGCCCAGTCGAGATAGCATGCGATATTCAACAGTTCACTCAGAATCCAGGCGACATGCCGGGCATCCATCTGCCTGCCGAGATACTCGTGAAGATCGCGCAATCGTATAGCATCGGCAGGCTTGTCGATAACCAATACAATCCGGTCCGCAATTTCGAAATTCTCCTGCGGGTGCGGCAGACGCGAACTCATCATGTCGCGCATCTCTTCGGATTGATAGGTGAGGTTCGCGATCAGCCGGAGCGCATTTCCCATCAGATCGGCGAACTCGCGCTTCAGGGCATAAGCGATGAGATCCAACCCCAGATAGCCTTCTCCTAGACCAAAATCGAATACCCGGACGTGACTCATGCGATGGATGATTCCATTCAAGGCATGGAATTCAATCCATCCAGGCGTGCGCCAGAAGCCATTGGCAAGCTTCTCTCGGGCCATGTGATGGAGCTTGGCGATCCACTGAAATACTTCCGTGGATTTCGTGCCTCGAAGCAAGGCATGATCGGGATGCCACCACATGGCCAAAGCACGATAGCGGGAAGCTAACTCATCCGGGCTGCCGAAGAGGCGCTCCGGCTGATCTTCCGGAATAGAGAGGATCTCATCGGCACCGAGCGCGGCAGCATCGAACATGATGTTTCCCTTTAAACTACCTGTTATAGTCAAAAATACCTTAACTGAGACAAGTTGTCAAGATGCAATCGCCTTTGTGGAGCAAATGCGCTTAAGATAGTGGAAATGAGTTTAGTCCATGGAAACTCTATCGACGACTTCCTGACGCCTTACGCTTCGGTCGATGTCGTTTTATTCGCTCTCATCGAAGATGGGCTTCGGCTTCTGCTGCCGAAGCGTGACCGGGAGCCCTTTGTAGGAAGCCGGGCGTTGCCGGGAGGCTACGTGCATGTCGATGATGACGAGGATACGTTCGATACTGCTCGGCGTGTCGCGCGTGAGAAGCTGGGCGTGGATGTCTCCTATCTTGAGCAACTCTACACCTTCTCCGGGCGAGCACGAGATCCACGTGGATGGTCTATCTCGGTGAGCTATCTAGGCCTTGTGGCGGCTACCGATCTCGCAGAAGCGGTTCGGAAGAATCTGGCTCCGGTGGAGAGGATTCCCCGGCTGCCTTTTGATCACAACGAGATTGTGGCCAAGGCAATTCAGCGGCTCCATGACAAAAGCAGGTATTCGTCTCTCCCGGCATTTCTGTTGCCGCATGAGTTCACCTTGAATGACCTGAGGGAGCTTTACGAGCGAATAACCCGAGAGCCGATCGATAGGGCGAACTTTCGCCGCCAAATCGTGGACGTACAAAGGCTGGTGGTGCCGACGGGAAGCATGCGAAGAGGCTTGGCGCATCGGCCCGCTGAGTTCTTCAGGCTCTCCGATTCTGCTCTACGAGATTTTGGCAAGCCAGTATTTTGAGTCAAAGCGTCTTGCTTGCACCCCGCGTTGTTCCGGGGTACGAGTACGCTGATGCCCATGTTCGAGAAACGCATGCGATGGCTGGCTTTGCGTGACTGAGTGACTGGCACGAAGCCGATTGCGCAAACAGCAAATCGAGCGACAGCTTAGACGCGGAAGAACGGCGTGGTGCGCATGACCGGCCATGAGCTATCGCTATGACAGAGGAATCGTAGGGCTGCAGAAACACCCGATCCAACATCGGCATTCCATGCATGGTTAGGCCAACTTCATTCTGACCTCCTGCTAATTGGTCATTATCAAGGTCAGAATTCGTTGAGCGAATCAAAGCCGCGGATCAACTGGCTCACTTTCCAGCGCCAGTACACCAAACACACATTCATGGGTGCGGCGGAGCGGCTCTTTGCGAACGAAACGGTCGAGAGCTTCGACCCCCAAAGAGAATTCTCTGCTCGCGAGAGATCGCTTGGCGCCCAGACCGCGCGAGCGCAGGCGCTCCAGGTTTTCTGGCAAGAGGTACTCCGGACCGTAGATGATCCGTAGGTACTCGGGCCCCCGGCACTTAACGGCAGGCTGAGCGTATCCACGCCTGCCTTTGCTGATGAAGTCGAGAGGCTTCACGACCATACCTTCGCCACCAGCCGCCGTCACGGCGACCCACCAATCCGTCGCCTGATCACAACTGGCGGTGTCATTCACGTCCACGATTTTGAACGGCGTAGCCAGGAGCAACTTTTCGTCCTCGCCGCAGAGCCTGGTCAGCTTCTCCATGTGCCAATCATGCCGCTTGTCCGTGTGCACGGAACCCTCGGTCGCAAGCAGGTGAAAGGGCGCTAGCTTCAGATCATCGATAGACCTTACGGGCCAGCAATAATGCCCGTACGCTTCGCGATACTTGGCCAGCGACTCAAGACGCGCTTCGGTCCGCTTGGCGAGGTCCTGCAGGGTATCGATTCTTGCGGCCGCCTCCGCCAACAGCGCGTTGGCGCTGCTGAGTGCTTGCATTCCAGCTGCGCCCACTGGTGCATATTGCGACGTGAGCAATTCCTGGGCTTTTACAGACCATGGCATCAGTTCGCAATCGAGGCACATCCAGTCTGTGCCAAGTTCATCCCAGAGACCACTACGATCCGCCGCATCTCGTATGCGTCCTAGAAAGTCGCGCTCGAGAGCAATGTCGTAGAAGAAACGGCGACCGGTGCGCGTGTACACGACGCCGAGTGCCGGCTCAATGACACCAAAGCGTCTCACCGACACAGCTTCGTCCCGGCATACAATCACCGCCGCGCGCGAGCCCATGTGCTTCTGCTCGCAAATCAAGGTCGGCACGCCTTCGTTCCGGTAGTAGGCGAAGGCTTCCTGCGGATGCTCAAGCAAGCCAGGGAGCTTCGACGTCTCCGAGGGCGACATAGTCGGCGGCAGATAGATCAGCCACTTCGGATCCACGGCGAACCGGCTCATTACCTCGAGAGCGGCGATTGCGTTTTCCTCGCGAATCGTGATGCGCGGCAAAAGCCGCGTATCGATCAGCCGCTTACCGATCACATCATCGATGTCGAGCACATCATCAGCTGCGTGCTGCGCCGCGCGTGGCGCGAGTTCCTCGCTCGGCAGGAAAGGCTTGCGAGACTCGTAATAGGTGGCCTTCGCAGGTACCGATATGATCTCGCGCTCCGGATAGCGAAGCGCCGTCAATTTGCCGCCAAATACGCAGCCTGTATCTATATTGACTGTGCCATTCAGCCAAAGCGGCTCAGGAACCGGCGTGTGACCGTAGACCACGAGCGCCTTGCCACGGTAGTCCGCCGACCAGTTGTAGCGAACCGGCAAACCGAAATCGTCGGTCTCTCCAGTCGTCTCCCCATAGAGTGCGAAATCACGCACCTTTCCCGAGCCGCGCCCCTGCATCGACTCCTTCATGCCGGCGTGCGCCACAACGAGTTTGCCGTCGTCGAAGACGTAGTGACTCACCAGGTCATCGAGAAACTTCAGCGCCTGCGTTCTGAACTCTGCAGGCTCCTGTTCCAGTTGTTGGAGCGATTCTGCCAGGCCATGAGTGAGTTGCACGTCACGGCCCTTGAGAGCCTTTACGAGCTTGATGTCGTGATTTCCTGGAACGCAGAATGCCTGCCCGGCATTGACCATCATCATCACCAATCGCAGAACGTCCGGGGTCGCAGGACCTCGATCCACGAGATCGCCGACGAATACCAGCTTCCTGCCATCGGGAGGCACGACTGTAAACGCTGCATCCTGCCTGTCGACCTGATAGCCGAGCACGGCCATGAGTTCCAGCAGTTCGTCGAAACAGCCGTGGACGTCACCGATGACGTCGAATGGACCGTGCATGTCCCGGCGGTTGTTCCACAAGGGCTGGCGCTCTATTGAGACTGCGTCCACTTCTTCCGGCGATGAGAGCTTGAAGACATAACGGAACCCCTCGCGCTCCAATCCGCGAAGGGAGCGGCGCATTTGCTGAGCCTGGTTTCTGATCACGTGGGGTCCGAACTGACGATCGGGACGGCTTTCTTTGCGTTCCTGGCACAGCTTCTCTGGCAGATCGAACACAATCGCGACAGGCAGTACGTGGTATTCGCGTGCCAGCTCGACGAGCGATTTGCGCGCCTCCGGTTGTACGTTCGTAGCGTCGATTACGGTGAGCCTGCCGCGACCCAGCCGTTTCCGCACGATCGTGTGCAGGAGGTCAAAGGCATCGTTGGTCGCCGCCTGTTCGTTCTCGTTGTCGGAGACCAACCCGCGGCACGCATCCGAAGACACGACTTCAGTGGGCAGAAAGAGTTTTCTACCAAAGGACGACTTGCCGGACCCGGAAGGACCGATCAGGACAACCAACGACAACTCAGGAATGGAGATCTTCATTTTCTCTGTACTTTCAGAAGCGTGGATCAACTTGGTTGCATTTCAGTCCGTCAAATGGAACTCAGGCGGAGGCGAACCAGCAAGTCATTCAGAGCCGCCTTGGCAGAACCTTCAGAGGGCAAATTCGTCTTCTCTCCGGCCTCCATCAGTCGCTCTTCCCACTCGGTGAATTGCTGTTCGAAATACTTCATTTCGTCCGAAGCTAGAACCTGCTGTTCCACGCCGCCGGTCTTGCGAGCGATAAGATCCGGAATGAATGCAATGCGAAAACGCTCGTTAAGCACGCGAAGGTTCGCTTCCACTTCGCCCGTCTCCATAAGGTGGATACCAGTCAGCAGCACGCGAAATACATACAGAAGCGGCTTGACGCGATGGGGTTCCTCTTTCAGGAAAAGCCTCCACTGATTGGCTGCGAATCCCAGGTAATGATGAACGTGAAATCGAGTGATGCACCCACGCGCGATGCTTTTGAGTTCCTCATGCTCAGGGCTCGTCAGCACAATGATGGGCGAATACAACTGTTCCAGTACATAGCCATTCGCCTTCAACAAAAGCCCGAAAAACTTGCGGACATCATGCGACACAATATCGAGTTCAACACCTTCCTTGCTCGACAGCTCGACAGTGTCCTCCACGGGCAACAAGCCGAGCACGCTTTTCGCTGGCAAGATGTGTGCCCCGCGGAGATCCCAATCCGAATCGATGGACGGAAAGCCATAGAGGTGCGCACCGCTCACCGTCGCAAAGAGGAGCGGATAAGGATGTGCTTGAACTGCCCTCAGAACTTCGTCAGGAATCAATTCGCACCTCGACCATCTTTCTGCGCGCCCAAATCAACAGCTTGTTTGCCTCAATGTAGTCCGGTGACTCGGGCAACGAAGTCCTCCGGAACGTCTCTTCGAACTCACGGTGCAACGCGAGCCGCCAGCGGTTTACCTCTTCCCAAGACTCGGCTCCGTCGCGGATAGCGAGAAGTGCGGACCGATGCTCAGATACCTTGACCGGCACGTGCCCAGCAGCAAGAATTGCAATTCCTTGCAGTAGGAGGCGGATCAGATGCATCGCGTGTTTCCAATTGATCTCCTCCTTGGTACGAAGGTCTTGCTCCAGCTTCTTGAACTGCGACATCACGTACCCGTTATAGGTTTGGTAAACCAGCTTCGAGAGAAAAATGTCCCGCTTGTCGAGCAGCGCGTTCCCCACCTCAGACCTCTTCAGAACGAGCGGCGTAAAGAGGCATTCCAAAATGTTCGGATTCGCCTTGAGCGCCAGGACGAGAAACTTCTGCAACTCCCAATAACATTCTTCCGAATCGCGGTATTCCAACTGCTCCGGTACGCCATAGAGAGACCATTCGAGTTCCGCGGGAGGCAGATAGACGCCCCTCCTGTCTGTGTCAGACCCCTCATGATCCAGGCCGTAGGCGCGCGAGCCTACGACGCATTCGTACACAATGTATTCACGCAAATCATGCTCGAAAACCACCTGCGACGGATTGCCCAGCGGGCCTAGCTTGACCTGCTTCAGAATCGAGAACTCCTTTCTCCGAAGAACCAGTTCGCCGCCGTCGGCACAGTGCACACGATAGGAGTGACTTCCATCTGCGGGTGGCTGGATAATCTCTGCGGTCGTTCCCTTTGGATACTCGTCCGTCGATCCTGTCTTTTGTTTTCCTGCGCGCAGCACGATTTGCGTTCCCACAGGAACGATCAGGCTAGTCGAGATTGCACGGACTTCATCCACGTTCAAAGACTCCCATTTGTGTCGGTGCACCAAGCGCTTCATCAACCGGGCCGACCGGCTGAACTCGAACGGCGTATCCGAAACGGCTAGCCGTGCGGTCTGCCCACGTCTCGAATTCACTTCGCGTCCACTCAAAACGATGGTCGCGATGCCTGAGTTTTCCGGCAGGCAGCGTCGGAAACAGCGCGTTGTATTCGACGTTGGGCGTTGTTACGACCACGTGTCCCGGCTTCGCGAATTCAAAGAGCACGCGCTCAAAAGCTGCCAGGCGCGGCGCATCCAGATGCTCGATCACTTCGACTACCGCCGCTGCGTCGTATTCCTCGAGCCTTTTGTCGCGATACATCAGCGAGCCCTGAATCAATTCAATACGTGCGCGCTGTTTCTCGCCCATCTGATTCAATTTCAACTTGTCGCTCGCGATTTCGACAGACCGCCACGACACATCCATTCCGAGGATGTGCTCGAACTGCGAATCGCCCAGCAGAAGGCGAAGGAGTTTGCCTTCGCCGCACCCAAGATCGAGAACCCGCTTTGCGCCGACTCCACGCAGAACCGACAGCACCGTTCCCAGACGCTGTTCGTGCAAGCCGAGCGGACGTTCGACCTTGTCCTCCTCCTCGTCCCCGCGCGTTGCGGTCGTTTCCTCTTCGGGCGGCGTTTCTTCCGCCAGCCGCTCCATTGCGGCGCGTGTCAGGCTACGCTGACGCTTGAGATAACGCGCAACGATCAATTCCTTCTCTGGATGTGCCCCGAGCCATCCTTCTCCCCGCTTCAGCAACTTCTCAATCTCGTCCTCGCCGACCCAGTAGTGCTTCTCGTTGTCCAGAACAGGAATCAGCACATAAAGATGTGTGAGAAGCTTTTGCAAGGTCGTCGTCGCCTGAATCTCCAATGTCACATAGGGCGATTCTCCCCATTCCGCGAACCGATCGTCCAGAGGCAGGCGGCTGATTCCGAGCGCGTATCCGAGCGGTTCAAACAGGCGGCGCACCAGATCTTCTCCACCACGCGCTGCGATCACCGGCAACTTCGCTAAGAGCGGGATATCCGTCTCTGCCAGCAGCTGGCGCTCTTTGCTCTTTCCGTTCAATGCAGTGATAAAGAGTCTCCCCAGGGCGACACTCATGAAAGAGTTCGCGCAGTAAGGCCGGTCATTCACGTACTGCTCGAGCTGTCGGCCTTCTCCTGCTGGACCGCGGCGGCCTCGCACCAGCGCGACCGGATCAACCTCAAGCAGGACAGCGGCTGTGCAGCACGATTCGCCGGCCTCGGGATAGAAAACGTGAGCTTTGCCGAAAGACAGCTCTTCCGTCTGCACTCGCGCGGGGTTCTTGTGCAGCAGGTATCCGAGATCCGTCGCCGGACGGTGTGTTGTAGTAACGGTTAAAAGCATTGCTCACCAGTTTAGGCGATTGCCGTTTGAATTCTGCGAGAGCCTCTCTTCGCAGCCAGCATTCCGCAACCATGCACAAATGAAAACCCCTGACCGATTGGCCAGGGGCTCTAAGTCTTACTGCAACTCTGGAGGACGCTATGCTTCTCTCCGTTCGAGCCATGGCCACAAAATACCTTTCTTTGGCGAATTAGGGCGTAACGCCTTCGCGCCAAAGGAAAGACCGGTTGGAGCTCGATGCAGCATATTTGCCATAGTGCCCGAATCTGACGAAAGTTGCAACATGCTCAAACCTCCACTTCATCATCTGATTGCCGTCGAGAGACCAACCGCAGGCTGCGATAGGCAGTTCAACCGAGAAAGTCTACTGACCAGAGTCGCCCTTAGAATTGGGTGGTTGCATCGATCAAACTGTTCGGCGCGTTCGGAAGGGCCGCAGTAGAACTACCGGCTTCGCGACGGGCCCCTGACGTACCTATGTCGGTTCGAGTGGGTCTCTTTCGCAGTTCGCAAGAGAATGCGAGTGAAATAGAATCATCTCTACCATCCTATTTAGGGCATGAGGCTGGTTACCTGTCAGGAGAGATTCGGCTGCATGGGTGTTGCGCCTGTTCTCGGGGGAGTCCGGAATCCCTGAAAAAGGGCTCATTTATTATGAGCATCTACAACCTCACAATAGCGAATTCGAGCGAGGAAGATCTTCGTTGGCGAGCAACTTGACACACGCCCAAATTGATATCGCGCGTAGGCGCTCACTCGGCATTTATTACACGCCGAAGAATGCCGCGTCGATTCTTGCGAGATGGGCAATCACTCGGGCCTCAGATCGCATTTTGGAGCCGAGCTCTGGCGGTTGCACAATGCTAGAAGCAGCCGCGGTCCGTCTTCGAGATTTAGGATGCAGGACACCATCATCTCAACTGTTCGGATTCGACGTTGATGAATCTGCTTTCGTGTACCTGCGACGCCTGCTCGGAAGCAGTCACGCCCGACAATTTCACAAGAGAGACTTCCTTACCGCATCACCCAAACCCTCCAGCGTAGACGTCGTTATTGCCAATCCGCCGTTCGTTTCGTACCACCGGATGAATAAGAACCAACGGGATGTGATCGGACTTTGGCGAGAAAAGCATAAGCCCGAGTTCCCATTGAACGCCAGCCTTTGGGCGTATTTCCTCTGTCATTCGCTCTCATTCTTAAAACAGGGCGGACGAATTGCGTTTGTCCTACCGTCCGCCGCAGATTCTGCAGATTACGCGCATCCTATTCTGACCCGTATTGCTTCCAGCTTCGATCGGATTTTGCTGTTCCGAATACGGCAACAGCTGTTCATTCAGGCCGGCGCCGAAGAACGAACAGTGGTGCTCCTTGCAGAAGGGCACCGCCACAATCGAGGTATGCAGTCCACGTACATAAGTAGATCTGTAGCCACTACTGATGAGCTAGAGTCCTTCTTGGCTCAAAGTAGCGTTGAGAGGGAGCAGAATAGCGAACAATTCGAATCAGTTGCGCAAGCTCTGGAATTGATTACGAAGCTTCGTGAAACGCCGCGGATGTTCACGCTAGGCTCGATTGCGAGCGTCAAAATTGGCGAGGTGATTGGGGACAGCCAATTCTTCTCACGCTCTTCTTTGACGTGGCACGAACTGGGTATTCCGACCAAGTGTCTGCGTCCAATCATCACCAAAACCCGTCAAGCGCCCGGCTTGCGAATCACCAGATACCAGACGAAGGGTCTCCTAGGCAGCATTCCAGGGCTCCTGGTCATCAATGATTCCAAGCTTGTACCGTCCGTAAAGAATCTTCTCGCAAAATATCCGAAAATCGCCAAGCGGCAGAATAGAACTTTCGCAAAGCGGAATCCATGGTATTCAGTTTCATACGATGCATCGGCGGATGCATTCATTGGCTCAATTTCGCATAGCTTCCCACGGATTATCTGGAATTCAGCCCGCATTTCATGCGCAAATGGGCTATACAAGATCAAACTGCATCGAGACGCGCCTTACAGAAGTGCAATAACACTAGCTGCCCTCACCACCCCATTTAGGCTCTCTGCCGAAGCTCGCGGTCGCATCCGTGGGTCGGGCTTCCTCAAACTGGAACCAAGTGACGTGTTGGAGCTGATCCTACCGGAGATCGATCTCGACGCAGCATCCACGAGGGATCTGTTTCACCGAGTTGAAGCTCTTGTAAGGAGCGGTGAAATGGAGTCGGCTACACGCCTAGCCGACAAAGTTCTCTATGTTGACGCTGGCATTTTGACTGCTTCGGAGTTAGTTGCGTTGAATGAAGCCTACCGAAAACTTAGAGGTGAGCGAGTCCCGTTCGCATCGTTGAAGCGCAAATCTCCTATCTGAACATCTCTTCAGGCATCAACACCTAGCTCGTACAGATGGCTTTGCAGGAACCTCTGCTTTGCACTCGAGGCACTTACAAGAAATTGCGCGCCAGCAATGAAATAGGGTCTCAAGATCGTTTGCTCTGCCCGTATGACACAGTTCCTCCACGTCGGATCACTGAGGATGGCCTGCGAGGCAGGATCAGTCTGGAATTCCAATAGAAGCCAATTCAACATCAAGGCAATACTCGTTGGCGGAAGGGGAATACGAGGCTTTTCCCGAGAAGGATACAGAGACCTTAGACGAACTTCGGTATACCCAGCGGCCAAATGATGTGGGCTGAATTTTCCGCAGAGTTGCATGTGTGCACTGGGTTTTGGTTCTTGTGCGTTCCGCCGTTCGATGGGTTCGTAATCAAAATGAATTTTGCGAACAACTGGACTGGTTGCCGGATTGGCATACCTTGCGATTAGCAAGCTATACGAGGCACTATCGACGGAAATGTTGTCTGATGCCGCCACTACAAGTGCCCCGAGATCAATTCGTCGAGCAACCGGTTTCCCCCGTCGGTCTCCGCGCAATCGGATTTCAAGAGTAAAACCCAAATGCGCGTTAACTCCACCGCGGAACTCATTGATCGTTGATTGAGCCCCGGCGGCGGCGGCCTGAATCTGGCCGAGTCGAGAGAACGAGCCTATCTGCAGGATCTTTCGAAGGGTATCGATCTCCAAAGCTCGAATAGTCTTTAGGTCTGGATACACGACTAGGTTCTGCTCTTTCGAAGAATGAGTTTTGCATCAAACCCTGGCGTGACTGCTACGCTTGCAGGATGCAGTTCAGAATACCTACGATTAACAACGCGAAGTGACGCACTGGACGACGAGTCTGAATAAACGACCACATCTGGCGGCGGATCCTTCTTCTTCGATACATAGCACTGGCTGTAGTCCATTTCCGAAATACCGGGAAGGGCTCTGCCTGCGTATTGAGGAATGTCTGATGCATCTTCCCCAACCAATTCATAGAGGACATGTCGAGCCGTGCTTGCCCACCAGCGAGGTTCGGAGTTGGTGGCGAAAACGCCCTTATATATGGCCCGGGCAAACAAGTGCTCCACCTTCGACAACCCCGTAACAGTCAATCCGAGTGCGGTAGCAGTATGAAGTCTGTCGTGCAGAAATCCCGGCCGCGCCAAGAGGTCATTCAGAATCCAGCGTGCAACGCGATGCTCCGTCGTCGAGTGCGCCTCATCCTGGAATTCTTCTGGCAGAATCCGTAGAAGCTCCTCCCTGTCCCGTTTGGGCGGTTTCAAGCATTCAACGAAATGCATGCGAACACCCTTAGCCTCTGTGTGCAACTTTGGAAAATCGCGAGCAATTACGTACAGATCCTCTATGTGCTTCTCGAGGTGCTGATATCTGAATAGAGCCGTGTATCTTCTTGCAGACGGGCGCGAATCCCGATGCACTGATTAGGACATCGTAGTATCCATCCGGTAGCTCAATTTGGAATTCGCGGTTTCGCACAACCCGCCTCTGCGACCGACGATGTAGCTTCCTTGCTCGCGAGGATCGAGGCTGCTTCTGCTAAGACCAGGACAATCTCTGCGAACTTGGAGTGGAAAACAATTCAGAGCGACCCGGTCCCGGATGAAAACGTTCAAATCGGTTCCATTTTCTTTAAGCGTGACGGTAGGAATTCTTTCGAGATGGCCGCAAAGATTCGAACTGTGAATGGCAAGCCTGTCCCCAAGATTCTCACCTACTCACACGGCACGGCGACCCTGTACGAAAAACTTCCCAATGAATTTCATTCATTCAAGGCTGGAGATAACGAGAGCATATTCGACAGCATCTTGCTGTTGGGATTTGGAGCCAACCGCCTAACAGACAACTTCGATGTAAAACTCATTCGCTCCGAGATTCTGAACGGCATTCATTGCGATGTTCTTGAGCTGATTCCGAAAAGCAAGAAGACACCGGGTGTGTAGCTCTCAGGCGTTCCGATCGTCGCCTTCCAAACTCCGGGGTAAACCACAGAGAATGACGCAGAGTGTTCCAGAGGCTGGCTCTCTTCGGCACCCGCATGCACGCCGGCAGCTGCGCACCCGGCCAGAGTGAACACGGAGTTCTTCAGTAAGCTTCTACGATCCACCATCCTGCACCTGTCACCAATTTAAACTGGATCGATTCGCCGGCCCTCACTGCTCACCGACACCCATAACACGGGAAATGTGCCGACGATCCGCGGGCCTACTTTAACGACGTAGAAGGAATCTCCTGGACAGCGGAAGCGTCACTGAGCACCGACAGCCCTTGCGCGACGCATAGCGCAGAAACGTCTCCAATCCGCTCTCCAAGTCGAGCCGGAACAATCGTACACACTGCTGTGCTTTGGGTGAGTGCTTCATCCCGGTGCACTTGTACCACAATTCACGCACGTGTGAGCGTCTCTGCATGATGCGCAGGCGTCCAGTAGACTGTTTGCGCATATTATCCAAACAGATGACAGGTTCGGGAGATTCGATGCGCGCAAGGTCATGCGTTCTTTCAGTTCTTTTTCTCATCTTCAGTTTCATTTCAGCGAAGGCGCAATGGGCTCCGCTGGTCACGGACGCAGGTGCGGCCGATCGGATCGCGTGGTGGCGCGAGGCGCGCTTCGGCATGTTCATTCACTGGGGGCTCTATGCGATTCCCGGGCGGGGAGAGTGGGTGCAGTGGCAAGAGCAGATTCCAGTCGATGAATATGCAAAGCTGGCGGGACAGTTTCAAGCCGCACACTTCGATCCCGATGAGTGGGCGAGCGCGGCGAAAGTGGCGGGCATGAAGTACATGGTCCTGACGGCCCGGCATCACGATGGGTTTGCGCTCTTCGATGATCCGCAGAGCGATTTCACCTCGATGAAATCGGCGGCACACCGTGACATCGTGGCCGACTACGTGAAGGCCGTGCGAAAAGCGGGGCTGCACGTCGGGTTGTACTATTCACCGCTGGACTGGCGTTTTCCGGGGTTCTTCTTTCCGGGAATTTACGAGCAAAGCGCGTTGCAGATGCGAGAACAGTATCACCGCCAAATGAATGAACTGGCGCGCCACTACGGAAGGATCGACATACTGTGGTTCGACGGAGGAGCGAACGAGTGGCTAGGCTTTGGCGGGGTGGAGTTCTCGGGCCCAGGCTGGCACGCGCGGCCAAAGGATCAGCCATATTCGGGCAAGTTCGATTGGCAGGACGTTGCCACGGTGTCGCGCCTACGCGAATTACAGCCGCAGATATTGGTGGACAACCGTACGGACTCGCCGGCGGATTTCCTGACCCGCGAAGGCGATGGGGCTATCGGTGGATTCGATAACGAGCACCCGTGGGAACTATGCACGACGATCACGGAAGGCGCCTGGGGTTATCAGCCGAACGCAAAGGTGAAGTCGCTGGCGCAACTGATAGGACTGCTGGTTGGCGCCGCAGGGAGAGACGGAAATCTGCTGCTCAATGTCGGACCGCGGCCCGATGGCCAGCTTGATCCCGCACAGGTAGCGCGGCTGCACGAGATCGGCTTGTGGATGGACACATATGGAGAGAGCATCTATGGCACGCGCGGCGGTCCATGGCTGCCAGGCGATTACGGAGCGTCCACACATCGCGGCAATGCGGTTTATCTGCACGTGCTGCATCGGCCCGCTGATGGAGTGCTGGTGTTGCCGGCGCTCGGCGCAACGGTTGCGAGAGCAAGTCTTCTTCACGGATCAGCTGTGACAGAGTTCGAGCAGAAGTCCAATTCGCTGCGCATCACTCTGCCTGCGGATGACGCAATCGATACGGTCGTAAAGCTGGAGCTGACGCAACCATTGCCGGACACAATGGCTCCCGTGCCGGTGAATTCGGGAGCTGAGCGTATGCAGCCGTAAACCCTGCGGCCAGTGAAATATGCCGTGCCATAACGCAGGGTGGAAATCGAAGAGGTCAGATTTACGCATAATCGCCAGACCCCTTCTCTACCCGCCGCAGTTCTCGAAGCGTGGTTTGACTTGAAGTGAATAGCTGACACTCTGACTGGCGGTATCACGAGAAGGTCAATCCTCCGAGATTGGCTCCATCAGCCAGATGAGTAACCGGAACACCATCAAACTATGACATCAGGTCAGTTCGCACTGTAACATCTGAGTGATTTGGAATGACCCATCATTGTTCGGAACAGAACATGTGACCGCCAAACATGGTTGCGGCAGCAAGGAATTGCTAGTGCATGTTGGCCGGCGGATGGATGATCAGGGCACCCCCCATTGGGTTGCGTGCGCCTTAGCCCAGTTCCTGGGCGAGTCCGATGAGAAGCCCTTCTGGTCCCCGGATGTAGCAGAGCCGATACGAGTCCTGATATCTGACTACTTCGCCAACGAGCTGTGCACCACGCTTTTGAAGCCTCTCAAGTGTCTCGTCGATGTCATCTACAGCGAACATTACCCGGAGGTAGCCCAAGGCATTCACGGGGGCGTTGCGGTGATCTGCGACAACTGATGGGCTGATGAAGCGGGAGAGTTCGAGACGGCTGTGGCCATCAGGCGTGCGCATCATCGCGATCTCGACACGCTGATCGACAAGTCCTGTCACACGCCCTGCCCATTCGCCTTCGATCATGGTCCGGCCTTCGAGCGCAAGGCCGAGCTCTCGGAAGAAGTCAATTGCACCTCCGAGGTCGTTGACGACAATTCCTACGTTATCCATTCTTTTGAGCGTCATGCGTGGAATCTACACTGCAAGTGGCACCTTTTCCTACTCTTCGCCTCAAAGCGACAGTAGCTGACCAACCACGAACAGACGCCAGTTCTATTCAAGCCGAAGAGAAGTTACGGCTGCGGGTGTGTCCGCAGGCATCGATCTTGCGCTTTGGCTGGCTGGCGAGATTGCCGGTCGCGTTGGATCTGTCCCTTTTACCCAGCCGGCTCGGCGAGTGACTCGCAAACCTTTCGTTATCTGTCTGCCAATTGACTACTCCAAAATGTGAGGTCTCCTTCTTCTCAAAATGCTGGCGGCAAATTGGCAAAGTTCACCGCTCTGTCCGGCCCGAGACATCGCCGTCACAAGGAGAAGATGCAAGTTGGAATAGCAGCGCCGGAGAGTCGGCCTCTGTTCTCGGCGCTCAGAGTTCATCGCCCTAAGACAGGGTGGTTGCTTTCAGCATCTGACCGTTCGCAGAAAAGGTCTGCGAGAGTTGCGCCTTAGCTCTATTGTGTACTTTTTGACTGTTGCCCAGAAATAAGACTGCGGTGGATCTCAAATTCCTTCTCCGCTTCGGAGTTGTGGCCGGATCTCTGAAGGGCCATCGCGAGTGTGTGATGAATCTCCGGATTGCCTGGCGTTAGGCGCTCTGCGCTGCGCAGGGGGGGAATCGCCTCTTCGTATTTCTTCAGATCGACAAGACAAAGCCCTGTGCCGAGATATGCTTCCGCGAAATTAGAGTTGGCTTTGATCGCTTCTGAGAATTGGGGGATTGCTTCCTCACATTTCGCTTCTCTACGCGCAAGCTCTCCCAAAATATAATGTGCGCCTGCATTCCTCGGATCGATGGCAATTTCCTTGAGTAAGTCCTGCCGGGCACGTTCCACGTCTTCGGGCCCCATGTTCGGCTTGGACAAAAGCAGACGGCCCAATAAGAAGTGAATGCCGCGAGCGTTCGGATCTTTTTTGATGATTGCTTCATACTCGAGCTGAGCGGAGTCCCACTTACCCTGCATTTCGAGGGCTTCAGCGTTCAATTTGTGTGCGGCAATGGATTCCGGAGCACTGCGGCCAAGTTCCTGGGCCGTGCGCGTTGACAGGTCGGAATAGGCATGGACGATGACAAACAGGACGTCGGGATCCCTGGGAAATTGCCGAGTCAACGATCGGATGAATTCGATAGTAGAGTCGCGATCATCTAAGGCCAGAGAGCAGCGAACGCCGAGCACGCCAGCCTGCTTCCGCACCTCAGTTTGAACGGTGGCCGCCATTGCGCGTTTCAGGGCAGAGACGCTTTCGCCGCAGCGACCGTGCTCTGCCAGATCAATTGCTTTTTCAGGTGTTAGGACAGGTCGCGAAGTGGACGCAGCGGATTGCTGAGCGAGCAGAGTGGGCGAGTGCCAAGAACAACACAGTAGGGTGGCGATTATTGCGGTTTTCGCGAACCGTCTACGCATCTGAAAGTGAATCCTGGTGTTCCTTCTCTGAAGAGCGACAAAAAATGATGCAGGCGAGTTGTGCTCGCCTGCATCATTATACGTGGCCCAATTTCAGTAGTAGATTTTCAGCGCCAGCTGTATGTTCCTTGGTGGTTGGGCACCGGTGATTTGTCCCATCGTACTTCCCAAGCCCATGTTCGGTGCGTTGTATTGCACGTGGTTGAAGGCGTTGATGAAGTCGGTCCGGAACTGCAATCGGAATTGCTCTCTGATTGGGAAATCCTTGTGCAGACTGAGATCGACATCTGTGTAATGAGGTGAACGCAGATCGTCGAGTTGAGGCGAGCAGTTGCCAAAGGTGCCTTTTGCTGGTTGGGTGAATTGTCCAGTGTTGGTGAACCACTGAACGCCTACTCCTTCAATCGAAGTCTTGGTAATAGGCGGAAGGCCGTTGCAGTTTGCTCTGGCTCCGCGGCCAAAAGTGCCCGAGTTATCCTGGGCTCCATAGACCGGCAATGGCCAGCCGGTACGGAAAGAGACGATTGGGCTAACTGCCCATCCTCCGATTACCTGGTTGACTACCCCATTGACGTCTTTTCCCATCATCTTTCCACGACCAAAGGGAAGGTCGTAAACCGCATAGGAGGAAAGCACGTGTGTGGCGTCGTAGTAGCACGGCGCCCACTCCGACCGCTGATCGTATATGTTCTGCCAGTATGCCGAGGCACTCAGCGCGTTATTCCATGCGCCGTAATAGCCCGTGCTATCTGACATGCATTTCGAGAAGGTGTAGGAAACCTGGTATTGCAGACCATGACTTGCCTCTTGCTGCAGTACAGCTTGCAACGCGTTGTAGGTCATGTTGCCGTTAGATTTGGTGCCCGAAACTGTCGCACCTTCTCCACCTTGAGCAGGATTGCCTAAAACTTGGTAGAGAGTCGGGTTGGCTGCGAAGTAAGGGCTGGGTGCGGTGGTGCCATCCGATAACAGTTGCCGCTGCGCGAAGTCGAATGGCACCATCAGGTGAGTTCCCTTCTGGCCTACGTACCCCGCCTGGACCGTTGTTTTACCGCCAAACTGATGTTGAACTGTCGTATTCCATTGATCCGCGATTGCTGGCTGCACATTTGGATCCCAGACCCTGAGGAAGGCCTGAGAGTAGCAAGCATATGCGGGAGCATCGCAAGAGGCTGAAGAGCCAGAACCCACGATGCCATCCGACGTGTCGGTCAGCGGGAGCGCAGTGTTGTTGTAGATGGCATTTATTTCCGCTGGAGTGAAAGGAGGATTGAGTGTCAAACGAAGATTGGTGCCCGTGCCTTCGAGATAGGACGAGATTGTGAAGGCACCGCGGAATACCGTGCGGCCGCCCAATGCCGCCGGAGTCCAGGCAAAACCGACTCGAGGCTGAAAGTCTCTGCCCCCATAGAAGCCCTTATAGAGAGCGCGACTGGCCCCATCCTTACCGGCGAGGTCGATCTTGCCGGTCTTGATGTTGTAGTTCGCCTGCTGATCGTTACTCTCCGTCCAGGGAGTGTGCGCATCGTAACGCAGGCCGAGATTCAGGGTTAAGTGGTCGGTCATGCGCCAGGTGTCCTGCGCATATATTCCGATGACGTTGCTGGTTTGCTGCCAGGTCTTCCCGGTACTGACCCCGCGGCCATATTCGTAGTTGAGGCCGAGAACAAAATCGGCACCACCGTCACCTCCAGAAGAGGCGTTCACCCCCGGGCTGGTATACCTTCCGTCGAATTGCATGAGACCAAGCTGGCCGTTGTTTCCGGCGTAGAAGGTCTTGATGGTCTGATTCCACAACTGACCACCAAACTTGAAATTATGCCGGCCGTGGCTCCAACTCAAACCGTCGGAGAACTGCCAGACGTGATCATCGAAGCTCTGGGTCGTCTCCGCAACTCCAATATTGCTGACCGCCGTATTGCTGAAGTTGAGAGCAAGCAAGCCATCGAGAGTTCCAGGATTGCCGTTTCCAATGCCCAGGGTGTTGCCGAACTGACCAACGCTTGCGTCCCATGAGTTGCCGCTATTCAGCGTGATATGGCTCCAACCGATGCGGGCATCATTCACCATATTGCTTCCAATGGTGCGGGTCCAATCGCCAACCGTGTTGTAAATCGGCGTCGTCGAGAATCCCTCGGACAACAGCACCTGCGAATTGAAAGATGGATTGTTTTGGTAAGCCCTGGTGAAGCGATAAGAAATGTTGTCTTTTTGTGTGGCCCTGAAGTCCACTTTCAGGTCGCCCTGGTCCACGTTGAAGGCTGAATTGGTAGTGTTCACCGCGTTGTTTTGCTGAGACGAGTTGACTGGAGCCGGATACAGAGTCGACTTGAACAGGGCAGCCGCTACCGGACTGATCATTACAGCCGGGATTACATTGTTGGGGAAAGGTTGGCGCGTGGGAGCAGGTGTTGATGAGGAAGTGCACGGTGCGGTGAAAGAGGCGCACGGATTGTACAGCTGGCCCGGCCCGGTGCACACGCCATTCGAAAATCCGCCGTGGCAAAGAGCGCCGAAATCACCTGCGCGCTCAGCAGCGGTGAATACGGTGTTGGCAGACGACGAGCTTGGGATGTCGAAACGCTGTCCCTGATAATCGGCGAAGAAGAAGAGCCTGTTTTTGAGAATTGGCCCTCCAACCGTGCCGCCAAACATATTCCAGCGCAGCTTCGATTTGGGAAGTGGATCCCAATTGCCCGCATCGTCCCGATGAAGGTTATTGGACCAGCTGTTCGCGTTTAGAACGTCGTTCCGGAAGAACTCCCAGATATCGCCGTGAAAGGCGTTCGAACCTGATTTGATGGTTGCGTTGACGATGCCGCCTTCAAAATTGCCGAATTCTGCCGGTGCGTTATTTGTGATCAGGTTGAATTCCTGAATCGCGTCCGGCGCTGGTGTGTAGCCGAGCAGATTATCGGAGACCTGATTGTTGTCCATGCCGTCAAGCATGAAGTTATTTGCCTGCTCGCGATTGCCATTGATCAGGGGACGGCCGCCATAACCGCCGGTATTGTTTCCATTGCTGAAGCTGCTCGGGTCAGTCGAAACGGCGCCCGGAGCAAGCAGCGTCAGCTGCACGTAATTGCGCGAAGCCAGCGGAAGATTGTCGTTGGTTGCAGCATTGATGACGGTGTCGACCTGTGTGGTCTCAGTTGCAAGCGCGGGAGCCGCGGTAGTTACCTCCACGGTCTCGCTCGCCTGACCGACTTTCATTGCCACATCGATGCGGGCAACCTGATTCACCGAAAGCACAAAAGCCGGGTAGGAGGCCGAAGCGAATCCTTTCTTCTCGACCTTGATGGTGTAGGTGCCAACAGGAAGTTGGGCGATCCGATACAGGCCTGTGTCGTTGGTTGCAGCGACATAGCTCTGACCTCGTTCCTGTGACAGTGCTGTCACGGTGGCCCCAGGTAAAGCGGCGCCACCTGGATCCGTCACATTGCCGGTAACGGAAGCCGTTACTTCCTGACCCCAGCCATAATGAACAATTCCAGCTAGAGCCGCAAATAGAAGGAGTGAACGCGATAGGGCAGAGAAACTCCTCATTACATGCCTCCTGAAATTAAACAAAACTTCATAGGCGATGCTATATAGCGGACAGAGTCTCGCGTCAAGCGAAAACTGAATTCTTCCAACTTGTTCAAACCACTTTATCGATTTACTGCTCTTTTAGGCTTAATCCGACATGCGGAATGCCCTCATCGCGCTTTAAGCTCACCTGTTTGTATAATTTGAGATAAAGAGGTTCCCTCTGTGTATGCATCGATGGATTGTCGGAAGGGCACCTATTTGTGACCCTGGAACTGGTTCATGCCGCTGATCAAGACATGGATGATCGAGTTCGGAGCACTAGAGCACTCCGGAGTAAGGTTCACTGCTTAGGGAGCATATCGTAATGGCAAATGTCCAAAAGGACGGGCTGCCCGCGTACAAACAGATCCAGGTCGCGATTCGAAAGCGCCTTGAGCTTGGCATCTTGAAGCCAGGTGATCTGGTGGATTCGGAGCGGGAACTCGCGCGGAGACATGGCGTTAGCCTAATGACCGCACGGCATGCTCTCACGGCCCTGGAACGCGAGGGAATGGTTGTACGACGCCGCGGCGCTGGAACGTTTGTTGCTCCCCCAAAGATCCATTTCAATAAGCTGATGAGTTACACGGAGCAGATGTCCGGCCGCGGCCTGACTGTCTCTTCAAAAGTGCTTTCGCTCAATATCGTACATACTGAGCAGGAGATTGCGGCGCGTCTGGCATTGCCTGCCACTGGTCCGCTGGTCAAACTCGAGCGACTGAGGCTTAGCGCCGAAGAACCGTGTGCCATCGAGACCTGCTACTTTTCTGCGGATGAATTTTCAGGCATTACGAAAGCGCGGCTTGACCGGCTCTCGCTTTTCTCCGTACTCGAGCATGAGTTTGGTATTCAGATCGCGCATGCGGACGAAGAAGTAGACGCGACCACTGCTGATGCACACGCGGCTAGACTGCTGGAGATTCCCCCTGGTACTGCTGTTCTTCGTATTCGCCAGAAGATCTATTGCACAACAGGAAAGGCTGCGATGTACGTGCTCGGCCTCTATCGATCGGATCGCCACTCTCTTTTCATCCGCAGATTTCGATAGATTGGTTACATTCAACATGCTAACGAATCAATGAGCGAAGGAGCCCTGGGTCGGACAGAGTTGCCTGATTCGGCAGGTTTGCGAAGAAGGGCAATTGGCCTAATTCAACCCTCATGCGCGTGTTAACAGCCCTACCTGGTATCGTTCTAGCCGCTTGTGTCGCGCTGGCTCTTGCTTCGCATGGATGGAAGGGCGCGGCACAAACATCGGCCAATTCGGGAACCATTCGGTTCGAGGAAATCGCTGCCAGGGCAGGTGTGCGCTTCACAACTGAAAACTCACCAACTGCAAACAAGAATCAGATAGAGACGATGGTTGCGGGGGTCGGCCTGATCGACTATGACGGGGACGGGTGGCTGGATCTCTACCTGGTGAACGGCGCCGCGATACCTTCTCTGCAAAAAGAATCTCCGAAGTACTGGAATCGTCTCTATCGAAATAATCATGATGGCACATTTACCGACGTCACCGAACGTGCCGGAGTGGCCGGCGCCGGATACGGAATGGGTGTTGCGGTGGGTGATTTTGACAACGATGGGAAACCAGACATTTTCCTCGCAAACGTTACGAGCAACCAGCTATTTCACAACAATGGGGACGGCACGTTTACGGATGTGACAGTAAAAGCTGGCCTAAGAGGTGCCGAACTGAACGGCAAGAAAATGTGGTCTGTCGGGGCCGGTTGGTTCGACTACAACAATGATGGTCTGCTGGACCTGTTCGTGGTGAATTACTGCGGCTGGGAGGTGAACAAAGATCCTGTATGCCTGCTGAAAGATGGTGTGCGAGCCTATTGCCATCCCAAGAACTACACCTCACTTCACAACACTCTATATCGCAACAATGGAGATGGCACCTTCACTGACGTCTCGCGTGAAACCGGAATCGCGGCCCATCTCGGCAAGGGCATGAGTGTCTCCTTTGCAGACTACGATGGCGATGGCTTTCTAGATGCTTTTGTGGCGAACGACACCACTCCGGCATTCCTCTTCCACAACCTTCACGGCGAAAGGTTCGAAGAAGTTGGAGCAACGGCGGCCGTGGCGTACTCTCCAGAGGGCTTCACGCTGTCGGGCATGGGATCGGATTTTCGCGATGTAAACAATGATGGATTGCCCGATATTTGGTACACAGCGGTAGAACACGAGATGTTTCCCCTTTTGATCAATGCTGGTGGCGGAGTGTTCGACGATGCTACACACAAAAGCGGACTGCAATCCACGAATGAAATGTCCGGTTGGGGCAACGGCATCTTCGATTTCGATAACGATGGATGGAAGGACCTGTTTGTGGCCCGGGCCAACGTGCTCGATAACGTCAGCGAGTTGATACCAAGCCGAAGATATTCAGAACCTAACTCGCTGTTCCGTAATCTGGGGAATGGTAAGTTCGCTGATGTAGCTGCAACCGCTGGATCTGATTTCCAGACTCCAGCTCCCCACCGCGGCGTTGCGTTTGGAGATCTGTTCAATCATGGATGCATCGATGCAGTGGTGACCGTGCTCAACGGGCCGGTCAAGCTCCTCCGAAATGGCTGTGATACCGGAAACCATTGGATAGCTCTGAAGCTCGTGGGTACCAAGAGTAATCGGATGGGAATCGGAGCACAGATTCACATTACAGGTGAGGATGGGCGGCAGCAATGGAACGAAGTGACCACAGCGGTTGGCTACACATCCTCAAGTGATGATCGGGTTCATTTTGGTCTGGCTGGGAGCAAGCGGGTCAAAGAAATCGAAATCCGCTGGCCGAGCGGTATTCATCAAGTCTTGCACGATGTTGACACCGATCGGATCCTCACCATCGAGGAACACAGCACGCAGTCTCCACGCTTAACAGGTGCTTGATGATTAGTTCGCATCGTCCTTTCAGCCCATCACGCATAGTCGCGCACCGATTCTAGAGTTGCCTCAAGAGTTGTGAATGCGATGAAGTATCTCATAAGCGGACTGAAGAACAAGCTAAGGGAGCGGTTGGGACAATCACTTGCTGACGACAACCTTCGTGACCCAAGGTGAACTGTAATTGGCTGCATAGGGCGTGCCGCTCTGCAAATCAACCGCCACGGCATAGGGACGGCTCCCCGCATGCAGAGTAGAAGTGACGGCATTTTTCGCCCCATCGATTACGGTCAAGCTGTCTTCGTGAAGATTGGCGACGAACACTCGTTTGGACTTGAAGTCGATCGCCAGCCCCTGCGGATGCCGGCCTACGGGCAAAGTTCTCGATACTCTACGCGTTTGTAGATCGATGATACTAACGGTGTTGTCACCGTAATTTGCCACGAACAACTTGCGAGTTTCAGGATCCACTGCCAAAGCGCAAGGGATCTTCCCCACAGGGATTGTGCTGACCGAGAGCGAGTTTTCATGGAGAGCAACAATCTCGTTAGTCGCTGTATGTGCAAGATAAAGCGTGGCAGTTGATTCATCGAAGACCATGCCCCAGATGTGGGGTCCCACACCGACCTTTGTGACCGCGCCTGTAGCCTCATCCAGGATACGAACGTAGGAATCTTCGTAGGTGTACAGGAATACCTTCCCATTCTGGGGATCAACTGCCACGCCGTCCGCGTCGCCGATCTTGAGCGGAATTGCCTTGCTCGTAGCTCCGTCGATCATGGTCACCACGCCAGCATACGTATGTGAAACGTAAATCCTGTTGGTGGTCTCATCCAGCGCCATGGTGTATGGCAGGCGCGCAACAGCTATTATTGCCTCGACCGCATCGCTTCTGCCATCTATGACACTCACCGAAGCGTCGCCGCTATTGGCAACATAGATCCGGTTGGTTCGCAAATTGATTGCGATCGCGATCGGCTCCCGGCCTACCATAACGGCGCGCCTCCTCCCAGATACCGCGTCGATCACCGCAACGGAGTTCGCGCCCTCGCATACGGCATAAATCTTTCGTGTGGCGGAATTGGAAACGATCGCGGTACTGGTAACGAAGCGTCCCCATGGGCTCACTTCGGCCGTAGACAAAAATGAATGCGCCAAGACGAAAGCAAACAAGACTGAAGGCTTGTGAGCACGAGTGAAGGCGAAGAGCAGCAGGCGCGAAATCATTGTGATCGGAAGTCCCAATGGAACTTTATTATCATCCATTGGGAACAACGTGAAACAGAAAGAGGTCCAGCCAATGATCCGGCTTGCTTGGCATCGATGTCTTCGCTTTGTCTTCTTTTTGTTTGTTCTGACGTTGGCTGCTCCGCCTGCCAGCACCCAGCAGAAGCCTCTTAGAGTTCTGGCGTTCTACTCCACAGGGGTGGAGCAGGACCACGTTGACTTCGCCATGCGTGCGATCTCTTTTTTCCAGGCGATGGCGAAGCGCGACCACTTCGAATTTGAAACGACCACCAGGTGGGATGACTTGAATCCAGCGGTTCTCAAACGCTATCAGCTGGTGATGTGGCTCGACGAATTTCCCTCCACATCCGCACAGCGAACGGCGTTCCAGGATTTCATGGATCGCGGTGGCGCATGGATGGGTTTCCATGTCGCCGGGTGGATGGAGAGCCGGGCGACATGGCCATGGTTTGCCGATTTTATGGGAACGGTCTTTTCCGGTAACAGTTGGCCCCCGCTACCAGCCACGCTGATCGTCGACAATCCGAACCATCCGGCAACAAAGGGATTGCCGGCTACGTTTGTCTCGCCGGATAACGAGTGGTATAGCTGGGAACCTACTCCACGCAAAAATCCGGGCGTTCAAGTGTTGATGACACTTGCTTCGTCCAACTTCCCGTTGGGGTTCAAGGACACGCTCGGCGGAGGTGATGTTCCAGTAGCTTGGACGAATACGAAATACAAGATGATCTATACCAACATGGGCCACGGCGGCAAGATTCTGGATGATGAGACGCAGAACCGGTTCTTCGAGAGGGCCGTCTTATGGCTCGGCGGCCGCCGCTGAGTGCCCGAGTTCCCATGTGGATAGATAGAACCTGGCACTCCATTTTCGGAGAGATGATGCAATTGATAGACAGGGCTTCTCGGCTCATCATCCTCGTCTTCGTCGCAGCACTGTTCGTGGCGGGGTCGGCGGCAAGGCTCAGAAGCGAAGTTCCTCACCCCGAGGCGCCGCGCTTCCGCGTACTGGCGATTGCAGAACCTGGTGGCATTCACCTGCCCTTCGTAGTTGCCGCAAAATCCTGGCTGAACCAGTTGGCAATAGAGAACCACTTTGCGGTCGATTACGTAGAGAACACGGAAAACATGGATGACGAATTCCTCTCCCGATATCGCGTGTTTGTTCAACTGAATTACCCGCCTTACCGATGGACTCCGAGAGCTCAAGCGGCATTCATCAAGTACATCGAAGAAGGACGCGGCGGTTGGATCGGCTTTCACCACGCTGGTCTTCTCGGTGAGTTCGATGGTTACCCAATGTGGAAGTGGTTTTCGGAGTTTATGGGAGGCATTCGCTACACGAACTACATACCTACCTTTGTCGATGGCACTCTGACCGTGGAGGACAAATCTCATCCGGCAATGAAAGGCGTGTCGCCTACGTTCAAGGTTCTCCACGAGGAGTTTTACACCTGGGACAAATCGCCGCGGCCGAATGTGCATGTCCTCGCCAGCGTCCAGGAAGACAGTTACACTCCCGAAACAAAGATCAAGATGGGTGCCGACCACCCCGTCATTTGGACGAATGAGCACTACAAGGCCCGGAACATCTACATCTTCATGGGCCATCACCCCGATCTGTTCGAGAACCGCGCATTCACTACGGTTTTTAGAAATGCGATCTTCTGGGCCGCGCGGCAGAAGCCGGTGCGCTAATTGAGGCCATGAACGGCTCGTTACCAGTAAGCGCGGACGAACAATGGACGAGGAGTGCTGGGCAATTCAAAGCGACGCCTTTGGCTCAGTATTGTTTGTTGCATGGGCTCATCTGCCGAAGAACGATTGAGGCCGCCCGCCCCTTGCATTAAAGCTGTAGGCGAACTCTCATGCGGGTCAGGGCTGCAGATAAACCCAGCATCAGAAGCGTGAACACAAACGTCCTTAATACGCCGGGCCAGCCCGAACTCCAGTGCACATTGAAGAAGACCACCCCGGCAGCACCGATCGCAAAATACCAGAAATCCGGCAACAGGTAGGTAAGAAGTGTGTTTGCGCCTGCCGGCCGGAAAACTGCAGCCCACCGCTGCCAGCCCTTCATGTCACAAATCCAGTAGAGAAGCGTGAATAGAAGAACTGCTGCGCCGATGCTATAGAGACACCAGGTCGGCGTAGCGCGAATTTTGGAGATGCCCAGCGGACTGAGCACTTTTCCAGCCAGCAGTGCGAACGCCGCGAAACCGAGCGCCAACCATATTCTCTTCCTTAACGTGCCCTCGCCCTCTGCTCTCAAAAATATGGAGGAAGTCACAACACCCGCCATCATGATGCTGCACAACGCGCCATTCCCAAAGAGCCACACGTAATGTGGAAGGCGAATGGGAAATGTGATGAATCGCGCGGCAGTGAAGGCGCACAGTGCGAGTAACAGACTGAGCCACACGGCAGGTGCCCATGCCTGCTTCCGTGTAGGTACGTATAAAAGCGCAACCGCAAAGTAGCTCAAACCAATTAGTCCCAGGATCTCTGGGTATGAGAAGTCGAGCCATGCCGCCTGCCCGCCGGATGTTGTTCTTCGATAGATTGCCAACAGAACAACGATGCCTGCGAGTCCCAGCCCCCGCAGAATGCGCGACACTGTCTTCCATTGGTTTGAGCTTCCGTACGAGCCCAGGTATAAAGCTCCGCAAACCAAGCCGAGAAGCGCCCAACTGCTGCCATTCATTCCCATCCGGGATGGATCGGCCTTTTCCGCGTTTGCCAGTATGAGGCCAAGAGTGAGCAGGGCAAGAGAGCGCGTTGTGATGTGAATCCACAAAGCGAACATTGAGGCATTGCGTTTGAGCCGTTGAGAAACCGACAGAGGCAGCGACATGCCTATCGCAAACAGGAAAAACGGAAACACCATGTCCACGTAGGTCATCAGATCGAGTCGCGCTGGAGCGTGTTCTGTCCACCAAGGCATTCCCCGAATACTGGCCAGCTCGTTCACGAAAATCATCACAGACATCGTGATTCCGCGGAAGATGTCAATCGACAAGACGCGGCGACTCGGGGCCTTCACCGACTCTGGCGCAATGGCAACTTTTCGATAGAGAGTCTCGACCGGAGCATTCATTGGCGAATACTTCGCGGATACTGAAACATCCAGGGCCGCACGTGAAGAACAGCCTACCACCTGAGCGCCCTATACTGTAACGTCGCATTTGCCAGGCAGTTCAAAACAATGTTCACAAGAGGGCGTCATCAATGATCAGGCGAATTCTTATTGCTCTTATCGCGGCTGCCAGTGTGCAGTCCTGCTGCAGCCAGGTGCGAGTGCTCGTGGATCAAGTCGGGTACGAGGCACATGGGCCCAAACAGGCGATCGTCTCCGGGACAGCGGCGGATCATCCCGGTCAGTTTGCACTGCTCGATGCCGGCACGCGAAAAATTGTACTCACCGGTAGTCTGCAGCCGGCAGGACAGGTGAAGGCTTGGGATGGCTTCGTTTTCTGGACGGCAGACTTTTCTGAGTGGCAAAAGCCCGGTCATTACATCATGCAAGTCACGATCGGTCGCGCGGAGACGAGCTCGTGCCTTTTTGAGATCGACGAAAACATTCTGGAGCGGAACACTCTGTCCAATGTCATTTACTACTTCAAGGGTCAGAGGGCGAGCGGCGATTTCGATAAGGCAGACCGGCACCTCGCGATACCCGATGAGCCCGGCAAATTCGTGGACGCGCACGGAGGCTGGTACGACGCAACCGGCGACTACGGGATCCACCTCTCGCACCAGAATCTCACTTCTTATTTCAACCCGCAGCAGGTGCCACTTGTGGCCTGGAGCTTGCTTGCCAGCTATCGCATCCTTGAAGCGCGCGGGGATGACAATTTCAGCGAGTATCGCCGACGCATGATCGACGAAGGCCTTTACGGCGCCGATTACCTGGTACGGATCAAGCGGCATGACGGCTCGTTCTTCGAGTCGCTGTCCGCTCCAGGCACGGGCAAGCTTGCCAGGGACCGGGTCATCGGCAATCCGAACTGGCGCACGCAGATCAAAACGAGTACAACCGACTCCACTGAACGTCAGGTGAATTCAGTCCGGCCTCACACTTATGAATCCAGTTTCCGAGCTGGCGGCGGCATGTCCATCGCGACACTGGCACTTGCCTCCACGATGCCCGAGAGCGGCGAGTTCACGCACGAGCAATATTTACAGGCGGCGAAGGAAGCGTTTCGTTTTCTCAATCAACACAACAAGGAACTCCTCAATGACGGGCTGGAGAACATCGTCGATGACTACTGCGCCCTGATGGCGGCGACAGAACTCTATCGAGCCTCGCATGAGGATCAATACCGCACGGCTGCCAGGGTCCGGGCCCGAAGCCTCGTCGCACGGCTAACCACGACCGGGGATTGGCGTGACTACTGGCGTGCCGATGATCACAATCGGCCATTCTTTCATCCCGCAGACGCGGGGCTGCCATTGATCAGCCTGCTCAACTACTACAAACTCGCATCAGCGGAAGAACAGAAACTGATTCGAGACGCAGTGCGGCGCTCTCTTCGATTCGAATTGAGTGTTACGGACGAAGTGAATAACCCGTTCGGTTATGCTCGCCAACTTGTGCGGATGGGTGATGGCACGGTGCGCACCGCATTCTTCTTCCCCCACGATACGGAGGCCGCGCCATGGTGGCAAGGAGAAGATGCACGTCTATCCTCGTTGGCTGCCGCCGCAAGGATGGCAATACCTCTTTTCTCCGCGGAACCGGCGTTTCAAGCGGAACTCAGCAAATATGCGTGGAACCAGCTGCACTGGATTCTTGGCCGAAACCCGTTCGATGTGAGTCTCCTGATTGGAAGCGGGCATGGCAATAACGCTTACATGTTTTTCAAGTCTTACAAATACGCGAACGCTCCAGGTGCGATCGTAAACGGGATCACCGCATCCGCGGAGAGCGAAGACGGAATCGCCTTCAATCAGGGGTTTGCAGTAACGGGCAAAGACGAAGACTGGCGATGGACAGAGGGATGGCTGCCACACGCAGCTTGGTATATGTATGCCATCAGCCTTCCGCACTTTTGATCCCAAATCTCTGGGACCGTCATTTTCCGCCAACCTCCGGAACCGATGAGACTGGATAGCGATGTAGTTGCGGCCCAATCAGGTTGGAGAACGAGTAGTCCTCATTCCGATCGCCGTCGATTGTCCAGAACATAGCGCCGATCATCGAGGGATATCCTGCTGGCCGGCGTAGCTTGTACGCCGACCGGTCGGGAGCCCTGCCCACAATGAGATAGTCCATCACCTGGCTTAGCAGTTTGGGTGTTGCGGTTCCGACAAGGAAACCCACGGCTACTTTGCTGGCGGGCACCGGCGGGAAGACATCGCCTGTCGCCCCACCCACCGGGAAACCATGCAGGACCAACTCCGTCATTGCTGCGTCGTAATTCACGGATCCGAGCTGATAGATCTCGCCATCAAGACCCTCGAGGGGTGGTGTGTTGTAGTCCTGGACGTCAACGAAAGATAGTATGTCCCGCACTCCCCACAACAGCGGCAAGTACGTGCCGAACTGCCCGCCATAACCTGCATAGCCTGCCGGCATCTGTGTTCCTTCCGGCACCAGCGATAGCATGAAGCCCGGACCAGATTGCTTCCGCAATTCGCGCAAACCAGAGATCAGATTGACGATCGAGGGAGTCCTTGGGTGCCGGAAATCGGTATCTCCGGGATCAAGGTTCAGTGAAGGTGTTTCGAAGTCGATATCGATGCCGTCGAAGCCGTACTCCGTTACGATTCGGCTGACTGAGTTTACGAAATTAGGAATGCTCGTTTGTTGCGCGAGCGTGAAATATTCGCCGCCGCCACCGAGGGAGATTAGGACCTTCTTCCCCTGGCTCTTCAGCCACGTCACGTCCTGTTTGAACTGCTCCATGTCCATCGGCTGCTGGCCCGGGCGCAGAGGCCGCACGTGCATCTGCATGGTTCCTTCTGGCGCATGATGATCCACGTTGGCAAAGGCCACGATCACTACATCCCATTGCGGCGAGATATCACGGAGACGCAAGAACGTTCCGCCCGGTCCGTCTCCAGTCCAGTAGCCGATCAACTCGTGTCCGTTGGCTGATTCAGTACGGGAAACAGGCGGGACCGACGATGGAGGAGCCGGTTCATTCGCAACTTGAGGAGAAGGACGGGCCACCTGGCAAGGTGTTGCGGGCGTTTGCAGCAAGCGGGATTCTGGAAAGCTATACGGCTTCTCTCCACCGGTGTACCAGCGCATGAGCGCCACATTGGCCACATGCCAGGTCTTCGCTCCAGCATGCACAACGAGGGCAGGCCCGGCCGGCAGGTCACTGCGTTCATTCGTGTCGAGGGGGTTCTGGAGCGTGTAGCGAGTGGCAGGACTGTCTCCGCCGCATCCATGGCGCTCCTTTCCTTCGACCGTTGGCCACTCCCAGCGAGGAACCACGTTTTCTGCTTCCGGCAACGGCTTTTGGAATTCGAGATGAAAGAGTGGATTGTGCAGCGGATCGTTGACCCATTCAGCCAGTTGTCCGGTCAGCGGCTGAATGTCGCGCTCTTCAACGAGCGGCGGGGTCGCTTCCAGATAGGAGGCCAGAACAAAGGAATTTCCTGTCGCCGGGTCTACCCCGTGCGTTCCCCAGGAGCAGCACACCGTCGCATCGCCATAGGTGTAATAGCCGACATTATGCGTTACCGCGATGACCAGCTTTCCTCGCTGACGCGGGATCTGACGAAAGATTTGTCGCTCGACGTACTCCACATCCGCCATACCAAGGCGGGTGCCGGTCCGTTTGGAGGTGAGCATGTAGCCGTATCCCGCCGGGATCTCTACCGTGACCGCCTGTACCTTAGGCGTTCCCAACAGCATGTGATACCCAGGTGCAGCTTTCGTTGTCGCCCGCAACATGGCATCTGCGTATTGTGTTGTTTCGCCTGGTCGCAGCGCTGTCTTCCAGAACACTGGGGAATGCAGCAGGCGCGGAACATCTGTAGCAGCATCCAGCGTCATCGGCGCGCTTACGGCCGAACCGGCAAGAAAATGGAGCCGAACCGGAACCAGTACTGTGGGAATCACCATTGTTCCGCCCTGACCAGGGTTGCGGCCTGGCAGAGTAACGGACCCATGAGCTGTGTCGTACCGGAAGGTTGGCACGGTTCCTTGTCCGAGCGACAGTTCACTGGCGAGCACGACGAGAACCCAGGTTAGGAAATGCACACTCTTCATCGGGATGATGATAGCTCGAGTGGCAAGCCAGGGCCGCTCTATAGCCTTATCTGGTAGGTGCCGATGCGGATCAATTTCGAACGTTTCTAGAAGCAGATTTGGCCCATGAACCTCGGCGATCGCACAGCCTTCTACTCAACAGCTAGACATTAGAGGTCTTCACCCCCTCGCCATCCTGTTTGCTCAGGTACCGATAAGCAGGCTTATAGCCAACTGAACCGAGTGGAGGACCTGGGCGCAATTGTCACTGCGCGGAGATGTGATCATCAGAAAAGGCACATACCCAATTTCTTGTCAATTTCACTATCGGAGACCACTCGCCAGTTCGGGAAACCCTGGAGTGGATTCCCTAAGGAAGAGCGCGACTGAAGCATAGAAATGATTCCTGCGGATGTGTGTGATTCGGGTGACGCGCCCGGCGGCAGCGTGTAGCTCTCAATGCGTCGAAGCTGCCCCTAAGGTCGGGTTAAAGATCAAGTGACGTGCGAAGAACGGCAATGCTTCCGTATACACTCTTCCATCCATCTCCCAGTTTTCTTTCCCCCATACCCCGTTGTATTCTTCCGCCTCGTGCGGGATGCCAAACTCGTTCAGCTTGTGCGTAAACGCCTGGTTCGAATAGACATGGTCCTGATTCCCATCATTTCGCGCCCAGTCAAAGCGCAGCCCGCGCAGCGATTTCAGATTGTCCGCATACCGGCCAATCATCGTCTCGAGCAGAAAGTTGTTTCGCAGCCGCTCTGTCACCGCGCTATCGATCTCGAGCGTATCACCAACCGGATGCGCTTGCAGATCGATGTACAACGGCGGCTTGTTCAGGTCCGGTACGCTGGCCTGAAAGATCGAGGTGAAAATGTAGCCGAGCGGACTATTCTTCACTTCATCCATCGATCGGATGTGCTCCATCAGCTTCCAATCCGGCCTCGAATACATGGTGTAGATTCCCGATCCGGTTCCGACTGGATGGAGTGCATAGATGGTGCCAAAAACCTCAGGATGCGTCATGCCAAACCGGATCGCGCCGTATCCGCCCATGAAATCGCCGAGCATTCCGCGCGAGTCTCGGCCAGGGAGGGTTCTGAAATGAGCATCCACATACGGAACCACTTCGCGAACCATGAAGTCTTCCCAGTTTCCCGTCACGGGCGAGTTCACATACCAGGAGCACCCGAGCGGCGTCGCCATATCCACTGCCACAAGGATTGTCTTGCCAATCTCGTGCGCGGCGATGGCGCGGTCTAGCAGTTCTCGCGCTTTTCCGTGATAGAACTCCTCATCAAACTTGGCCAATGGATTCGGCAGGTAATAGATCACCGGATACCGCTCGGTTGAACTCTCGTATCCCACTGGCACATACACCACGAGCTTGCGCACGGGATTGGTCCCAATCAGATTGTGCGTCAAGCTTTCCCCACGCAGTTCGCGCGTCTCCACACGTCCGACATCCGCTGCATGCATAACTGCCGGTCCCAGCACGATCGCCGCCGCCGTTACGATAAAGACACGTATGCGCCATTCCATGGAACTCATGGTCTTTGTCCTCCTCCGAGTGATTGTTTAGAGTTTTTGTCTAAGCTGACCCGCGTCGTGCCGTCGCTGCAAGATACCAACCAGGCCACAAGAGCGAAGAGCTATACATCCATCCGCCCTTACCCGAAATGAGAAACGCAAGCGCACCCGCTGAGGCTAGCGAGACTGCCAGGCTCAGACCAAGCCTGAGCTCCTGCCGTCCGCGCCAAACTCCGAATAGACCTGGAACGAGAAAGACCAGCAGTCTAAGAAAGGAAAGCCCGTGCCCAGGCCAAAGCGACGAGCAATGCAGACATGGTCCGCAACATGCTAGCGCGCTGGCCCAGAGTGTGCTCCGCGAAACCGAGCCCACCACGAACCCTGCCATCCATGCCCAACACGTGACAAGAAAAATTCGGGAGAGAGAGAATCCCCATGCGCTGAGCTGTGCTGGTTCTCTCAGAACGCTGGCCACGGCCCCGCTCGCCGCAACCGACCATCCCATCAGGAACAGGCTAGCCGGCAGTGCCAACCCAATGGATGCTGCCCATGGCCGCCAACCTTTCCACAAGGCCAGCTGTCGGCGCGACGCAAGGCTGAGAACATCGCCCAGCCCACGCCACACGCTCGAGTCCGTCTCGGCCAGATCGCCGAGCACCACCTCGCGATCGAGAGGAGCCAGCAAACCCGCCGTCGCTTCAATGCACCGCCAGCGCATACTGCGGATGCCGATCTGACCCTTCATGCCGCATCCTCCGGCAACTGGTTGCGTGGGTTCTTTGCCCACGCAGTTCCACGACTGATCCGAATTACAGCTTCGTAGAACTCTCGCGCGGCGCGAGCGCCCTTGCCCGTCACTTTCACCATGCGCTTGGCTCGTCCGCCTCGCTGTTGGGTCGGCGAACTCATCCACGTGTCGACCAGGCCTTTGGCCTCCAGGCGATCAAGGGTTATGTATAGAGCTCCAAGAGAACAATTCCGTCCTCCGGTTGTCTCGATCACCTCGCGCATCGCTGCGCCGTAGGCTTCTTCGCCCAGATGCTCTGCCGCCGAAAGGATGAGATATTCGAACTCGCCGACCATGATTAGAACTACATTGTGCTTCTAATGGAGCCGGGTGTCAACGACTAAATAGAAGGGAGCGATACGCGTCAGCAAGCGACCTTAGGGCCGTCAGGCAAAGTGCTGAAGGTTCGGCGAATTAGATATTGGAAGGAATACGCGACAGTGGACGTGATGCTGCAGGACGGTCGCTCAGGTACATAATATGGATGTCCGCGAAGACTGGCCTGTTCGCAGCAGCAGCTGAGTTCGGCCGGGTGAACATCGCCGGACCTCCGTCTAGACACTCGAATATTTCCTGCAAAGCTCCTTGATTTCGCGAGCCAGCTTCGGCACGCCCGCCACGGAGGGCAGACGATCCGGCGGGCTGGCCTCATACTCGGCTAGCATGTACCCCTGATATCCTGCGCCCGCAAACATTCGCCACACACGATCCATATCCACCGGCGTCGCATCATAGAAACGGTCCCGGATGTGCGCGTTGGTCGCGTAAGGCAGACAGGCCGCAATCTGCGCGTATGCATCCTGCGCCGGAGTCGCAATAAAGTTCGTGATATCGAGATTGATCCCCGCGAACGGCGAGTTTACGCGCTGCATGATCTCAACGCATGGATCCGCACTCTGCGTTAAGCCCTCGTGATCTTCCAACCCCAGCACAATTCCCTTCTCCCCGGAATAGTCGCATGCGGCCTTCATCGTCTCCACCGTCCAATCGATGGCGTCCTTCACGCTGGTTCCCGGAGACAGTTCCCCTGCGAAGATCCTCAGGTGCGAAGCTCCGAGCCGGTCTGTCACATCGATCCACTTCTTCAATTGACGCAGGCTCTCAGCGCGCTTCACCGCATCAGCCTGAACCATGCTCACGCCGCATGCCACGCCCGAGAACGCCACCCCGTGTCTGTAAGCCAACTTTCGAAGCCCGCACAGGTATCCCGGTTCCGTCGACTTGAAATAGTACGCAGTCATATCCACGGCCAGGACGTGCAACTCGACCGCCTTCAAGATGACATCCTCCAGCGTCATCGCGCCGCGCCGCAGATCCTCGTTGTAGGAGTAGGCGCAACATCCCGGCATCAACCGCGCCGTGCCAGACTTCTCCCCATCCTGTGCTGGATCGGCTGCCGCCCGTGCTCCCACTCCACTCATCCCGGAGCCTGCTAGGGCGCCAAATCCAACCTGCTTCATAAACTCTCGGCGGCTTGCCATCTGTGATTTCGCTCCTCGTCCCCGGATCTCTGGTCGAGCCTTCTGCATGGCTGCTTTGACTGCACTAGAGAGTTGGCGCCCAGCCGTGCTCGTACTCACGCCCCCAATGCGCCATGGCCTCGGCATCATTCTCCACCTTGGCAGTCCGAGGATCGAGCCGCAGCCCCCGATCCAGTTCCCACGAGATATTCGAAAGATGAAGCATGGTCACCACGATGTTGCCTTCCGCGATCGGCGCGTGAAGCTTGTCTCCCTTGCGAATTGCCGCGATCAGGTTGGCGAAATGCGCCGCCGTCGCCACGTCCCCGTCAAATTTGTCGCTGAACTGCGCGGCGTCGTCTTTGAACACTCCCGTTCTCGCCCCTTTGACGTCGAAGACCTCGTAGCCGCTTCCACCGTCACCATAAATAAAGACCGAGCCCGTCGTTCCCGTGACAACCAATCCAGTGTCGTGGTCCATGTACTTCACCGCGCTGCACGATCTTCCTTCCCACGAAATCGACTTATCGCCGTAATCGAAGTTCGTGACTAGGGTGTCATAGAACTGCCAGTCGTCCTTGAATTGATATCTGCCCCCCGTTGCATTCACGCTCTTCGGGTAGTCGACGCCCAGCGCCCACCGGCACAGATCCACGCTGTGCGTGCCGTTGTTGAGTGCCTCGCCAGTGCCCCAGTGCTTGAACCAGTGCCAGTTATACGGATGAACATTATCCCGGTACGGCCTTCGCGGCGCGGGGCCCTGCCACAGATCCCAGTCCAACTGCGCCGGAACCGGCACTTCCTTGCCCGTCCCAATTGATTTCCTCGAGTTGCTATACCACCCCTTCGCAAAGTAGGGCCTGCCAATCAGGCCATTGTGTATCTTGTCGATTGCCTCCATCGTGCGCGCGCATGAACGCTGCTGTGTCCCCTGTTGCACATGCTTCTGATACTTCTGCTGAGCCTGCACCAGCAGCGCTCCCTCGGCGGCATTGTGGCTGCAGGGCTTCTCAACGTAGACATGCTTGCCCGCCTTCAGAGCAGCAATCGCCAGGGGCGTGTGCCAGTGATCGGGTGTCGCGATCGTGACAACGTCGACATCTTTTTGCTCCAGAACGTAACGAAAGTCTTTCTCGCTCACCGGAGCATACCCAAGCTCATGTTCCGCGATGCCGGCAAACTTCGCGCGGATCTCGCTATCCACATCGCAGACATGCGACACCCGGGCCGTGTCCTTGTTGCTCATCAACGCAGACAGATGAGCGTACCCGCGCCAGCGCAAGCCCAGAATCGCAAAGTTGAGGCGATCGTTCGCCCCCAGAATACGGCCATAGCTCTTCGCCGTTGAACCAATTGCCATGCCCGCGGTCCCTGCCGCAATGCGTTGCAGAACTTCGCGCCGTGTAACCATCTGCTGCCTCCTCCCAGATATCAGCGATGAACAGGCTTGCACGCCTGCACACCGCTTCAACTGAATCCACCACATCATAGAGGATGTTCCCCTCTCGCCTGCCGAGTTCGCCAGGACTGAGAATCCATCGATAAATGAACAGAGACGGATGGCCAGCCATCTCCGCCGGCTTCTATGCGGAAGCCCCAGATTCAAAAAGATCAATCGTCTCGGCGCCGCTCAGCCGAACCAAGAGACCGGCGCGGCGAGGAGGACTCACGACGGGAAGGCTGGTGTATGGATGCCGAGACGCTCGGCTGGCCTGGGCGGGGTGTATCTGGCCTGATGCCGAGTGAGATTGCTCTAAAGCGAGTTCCAGAAGAACTGGAAGTCCTTGCGGAAGGCATCGCGTTCGGCAACCCATGCCCCGGCAACTGCCGGAACCGTTTTCCACCGCTGGAAGAGGTGCTTCCATCCGCCGATTCTGGGATCGCGCAACCACTTGGCATGATCAAGCTGAAAGTCGAGATACAGGTCTTCCATCATCTGGATGATCGACATGCTGAAATAGAACTCCGCAACAGGATCGCGCCTGGGCACTGTCGTCGATGTAAAGGCGCCGGGAAACAGCTCTGCACCAAGATCGTGGAGTGTAGAGTCTTTGCGCAGGCGCTCGAAAATTTCTGACAGAGTACCCGTGTGCTTCGATCCCGCGTCTTTCAGTCGCGGATTTACCGGATACCAGTAGTCCTTCATTGCCAGGAAGAACTTCTCGATATCAGGGCGCTGCGTGTCCCATGGAAGCCATCCAGTTGCCGGGGCCAGCGAGTGATGGGTCGCGTGATACCCGAGGGCCCGATAGCTCTCGAATTGCGATTCGGCGAACCACTGATCGGCGGTTGTCTCGTGCGGAAACTGGTTCTGCGTTGCGTGATACTGAGCCACGTCCTCCGGCTCGTCGCCGGTGCGCGACGCCTTGATGTAGACGAGCACCCCTTCACTTCCATCGAGATATTGAATTCGTCCAACCGCGCAGTGGCTGTCGCTCGCCTTTTCGCTGCTAGAGGGTTTGATCCTGGTCGGATCAATCTCGATGAATGCTCCAAAATCTACCCGGCATTTCCGAATTGCCGCGCCCAGCCCCTCAAACTTGTACTCTGGATCCTGCTCCGCATCGCACAGGATGATGAAACTGCATCGGCGGCGCACCAGTTCGTACAGCCCCATGTTGTCGAAGTGTCCTCCGTCAGAGAGGTTTACAAAACGGGTTTCATCATCCGTGGATCCAGTCAGCTCACTGAGCAAAGCGGCCAGGCCGAATCGCGGGCTGGACAACCTGGAACTCCGGTCTCTTCGAGGATTGCCAAGCCACCATCCCAGACGCACATTGAACATGGTCATCAGAAATGAAACAGCAGCTGATGTGTTGTATCCCTGATTCGGATTCGCGGCTGCGCCGGAGATCGACATGGCTGTTCCGAGTTGAGGTCCACCCGCCTGCGTGTAGGTCTCGGTTTTGCGATAGCCCAGGGGATGAATCGTTTCGCGGTTCCAGAACCCTCCCTTCCTCGTCATGGCGTAGCCCGATGTGGAATCTGGGGAACCCATCCAACTCTGAGTATCAAATCCCGAAAAGCAAGGGGTAAAGATGAACGAGGCGCCCTTTCTCTCCTGCCAGGCGAGTTGCTTTCCGACTGAGAGATTCAGAGTTGCGTTCACAATGGGATACGGACCCATGTAAGGCGTGCGCTTGTTCCTGGCGTCGGGATCCCGCGCGGGAGTTGGAACTATCGGTGTGAGCCTGGATAGATGGAAGTCATCACTTTCATCAAAACCTGTGAACTGGTTCGGTTGGCGCTTTTCATTCGACGCACCGAGATAACAACGGACGAGGCGGTTCTTGTAGAAATGATGCATTGAAAACTCATTGATGTCGACGCGCCATGCCAGCACTGCGGAAGCTGCCCCGAGCGAAACCAGCAGCCAGCCGATTCGGTCGACGTACATGCCATCAGTGCCCCACATCGGCCAGGGCCGCAGCAGGCAGAAGTGTTGTTGCGTCAGAAAATCGAGTGAGAGTGGCTTTTGCTCGCCGTGAGCGAGGAGGAGTTCCTCAAGCGTCGCCAGTAGCAGCACGAGCCCGACAATGAAGACCGGCGGACCCAACTTTGCCAGAAGCTGGACCCAGGAGAATGAGGGCGTTCCATCCTTGCTCCTCCCCGTCTGATTGCTCCTGCCGGCGGCCAGCCCAGCAAACGTCGTGATCACCCAGCCCAATGTCAGACCCGAAATCCATGCCTTGTAGCCGTGCGCGCTCCAGCGCATCACCTTCAGCACAAGGAAGGGTCCATATATAGTTGCGCTCATCAACATGACCCAATAGAGCGAAAAAATGCTGCACACCGCCCGGAAACGACTCAGCCATTCTCGACCGGCATCCGGGTAATCCACTCCCATCAGCCCAACTTGCAGGGTTCCAGGCACTACCAGGACAGCAAGCAGAAGCACCGGACCCCAGACCTCTGCATGCCACACCGCCCACTTCGAGCGATACAGAAACAGCAACACCGATGTGAAGACATGAAACAGACCAACGCTCGTAAGAGCGGAGAGAATTGTGATCATGGCAAGGACAACAGGCCAGAGACTTGCACCCGACTGGCGAATGCGAAACTTGTGAACGAAACCGCCAAGTCCGGAGAGCAACAGGGACAGAATCGTAGCGAATCCGAAGGCGGCCTTCAAAATGGTTCGCTCATTGTCGGCGACCTCGGGGATGTGCCTCCACATCCACACCGACCCGAAATAGACAGCCACCAGGATGTTTCCCACGACCAGGATCACGATATAGCGCGGGTGGTACAGCGCCTTGGGCAGCCGCGGCTCAAGCCAGCGTGCAAGAGGCCCGGGTGTTCCCAGGCTGTCGGCAACAGCCTTTCGCATGTTCAACGACATGCAGGTCACCGCGAATAGCAGAGCCAGAGAGGCTACCATCCACATCCATTGATCGGCTCCGCTCAACATCAGGGGAGCCTGCAGCAGCCTCGGTATAAGGAGCATCGTTCCGATGAATGTGATGAGAACTGCCTGGTTCAGCACGACATTGCGCGAGTACACGGCCCCCATCGTCCATGTATCGAAGCTGAAATCGCCGAGTCGAGGGGTCAGGTAATTGCTGAATTCGCGCAGGAACCGGATCGGCTTTTGTGCATCGGCGCGTGGATCAGGACATGACGGAGACAAAAGCGCCTTGAGCTTTGGCACAAAGGTTTGGAATGACTGCGCTCCGTTTTTGCAGATCCACCCAGCGAGCCAGGAACCGATGTATCCTCCGCCGGACACGGTCGACAGATAGTCGACTCTGGCAAGCAGTCCGATATCCGACAGCTTTTGGAGCACACCTAGATTGAAGGTTGCGCTCCGAATACCTCCGCCCGAAAAAGCCACGGCAAATAGCTTTTTGTGGGCAGCTAAATCCGATGCATCCAAGGCAGTATCTGCCAATGACAGTTCCGCGGGCTCTCCATCCCTGCGCTTCAGGCTTCGGCTCTCTTCGATTTGGCGCATCTCCTCTCGCAACACCAGCGAGAATGGCCTTGGCCACTCCATCAAATCCCAAAGGACGCACGCCGACATGGGATCCTGTGCGAAAGTGACGCTGAGTTGTGACTGAACGTCGCTCCAGTCGTCCTGAGGTTTGCGGGAGGAAGTGCCACGGAGAATCGAAGCGACTTCTTTTCCGTGTTCCGATTTGCCCAACTGATCGAGAACAGACTCGCGCGTCTTCTGTCGCGAAAGTCCGTGAGCTGCGGCCTTCCACATATCTGTCGCAAACATCGCCAGATACGTGGCCTCACCGTCGCGAAAACCGATTGCCCGGGCCACTTCGTCGCGAAATGTGAAGTCTTCTTTGAGAGCGGCCAGAAATTCTTTGTCCTGGTCTCCCTCCTGAAAGGATCGCCAATTCAGAAAGTGCTTTTGTAAGACACGTCGGATACTGCCTGCCGCGGGCCCTGACTCGTGAAGCTCTCTGACGGCCTCGGCGGCAATCTCCGGAATGTGTCGCCGCCCGGGATAAGCGCCAACGGCGCGGGCGAATGCATTCCTTACCGTTGCATTGCTTTCGAACATTACCTGCAACTGGTGAAGATCCGGCTGCCGCTGCCATGATTCCCATTCGAGTTCTTTGCCGAAGACAGATGGAGGCGGCGACGGAGCCCTGCCCCGTGCCGCATCCACAGCCAGCAAGGTCAACTCCGGGCTATCGCACGAAGGCTTTTCCCAGCCGAGTGCCTCTGCCAAATCGCTCTGAAAATGCGCATTGGATGCGAGCGCATCTGAAAGCCTGTCGAGTTGCTGATCGCGCTTCAGGTTCCAAAACCGCTTCTGCGACCAGCTGTTGATTGAATGTTCCAGAGCCGCAAGGCCTGATCCCTGTTGGCGCAATTCCAGGACCCGTGCCGAAATGTCCTCTGCTAAATTCATTGTCTACACCGCATGTTGAAGATAGCTTTCCGTGAGCCGGCGATTGGTCCTGGAACCAGTGGCATTTCACTAGTGACTTTGAGCGCGCTTGCGTTTCTTCCAATGGTTGACTTTCGATCAACGGGACTCGTCGGCGGATGGGGCAGCGCCTTGCAAACTGCTCCTGCATCCCATGGATGAGTGACTTTTAGCTATTCAATGCAAACCTGCAACGAAGGACCGATCCGAGGTATGTCCGCCAAATGTGTCTTGATCAATTCAGCGGAGAGAGAACTTCGGAGCCATGCATCCTGCTTAATAACGTGCGATGCGGCTCTCTCCTGACTCTCCGGTTGAACGCGAGAAGGAAAAGAGAGTCGAATGTTAGCATCGACCTGAGTAGTCTGCAAGACTCAATCAGCCTCGTGGCCGGCTCACTTTTGGTCTTCGCCATCAAGTGGAGAGTAATCTTGACACGCTACACCAACCAAGCTATACACGACTAACAAATCGCTTCTCGCGTTCGCAGGCATGGCAGCATTGTGCGATGCGCGACTGAATGCAGTTTGCAGTTAATTCATGCGCCGTGGTCTGGGAATTTCCCCGAGATGTTTGCCCACAGCATCTCCAGCTAAAAACTGATCCTCCAAACGATTCGCTCTGTAGCGAATCATCCGCGCAGTTTCACATTTGTTCTTCACGATCACCTATGAGTAGACCCACTGAAATGTCTCGGCAAAGGAGAGCGCGAGCCGAAAGCGCTCGCCACTTCGCGGTCAGAGAAGTGCTTCCGAAAGCCGTGGCTTTCTCAAGCGCGGCATTTCTCAAACAAGGCAATATCAACTTCCCCCAAAGGATTTTCAAATGCCAGACATTTCTCTCACCGACAGCATGGACAAGACGATTTCCGCGCCAAACATTGACCTTCCCCACGCCTCGTCGTTGTTGCGGTATCTACAGTCAGAGGCGCTTCATCTTGCGGTGCTTCCCGACTTCCTCGATCGAAAGGACAAAATCCTGAGCCAGGCAGCCACTCGGCCAATTCAGTTCACAGCAAGCGCAAAGCACGGTTTTCAGCTCGGAGTTTCAAAGCCCTCCATTACCATTGCGCCTTCCGGCAAGGCGGTGATTTCGGTCAATGCGAATCCAGGCACCGCTCTCTTTGATCATGACGCGTTTGCGCCGTCCTATGAGGTTCCTGCGAACACTGCCTATGCGGGGCTGCAACTTGAAGGGAATTTCGACGTCGGCGTCGCCGGCTCAGCGAGCGACTTCTCTTTCGGTTTTGATCAATCCAGCGGCATCACCTTGCAGTTCTTCAAGGCGTTCCCGCTTGGTGTTGGCGAACCTACACTTGGCCGCGCGCTGACTGACACGCTTGTCCACTATACGATTCCCGCCACAGTTGCCGACTTCGATTCTCTTGAAGTGAATGACATCGCAACCATCGCGGGAGAGGGAAGCCTGCAAATCTCCGGATCGGTCGAGGTTTCCGCATCTCCCAATCCGTTGGCTTCTGCGGAGCTTCCCCTCAGCCTTGGTGAGTTGAAGCTTCAGGCGGGGGCTGCTGCCAGTGTCAGTGTTGGTTTTACGCTTTCTTGTTCCTATCAGGTCAGAATCCGCCGATTGGATTCCGAAACGGTTGAACTCACAATCACTCGCAATAGGGATCTCGCATACGAGTTGAAGGCTTCAGGGTCGGGCGGATTCACTGCAGAATTCAATAACCAGGAGCTGATATCCGCCCTGATGGGCTCAATCAGCAAAGACCCCTCGACTGATGCAGATCTATTCGCAGGCCTGAGTGCATCTGAAACGGCCACGTTAGCTTCTGCGATCCGCGGAGGAATTGACCACCATTTGAAAGCATCGCTCGATGTGCTGCTCTCCGCAGACAGTGAGAATGATGCCGCATTTCGATATGAAATCCGACCTGCGCTCCTGGGCAATGACGGAGTTGACGCAGTCAAACGCGCGCTCCATGGAGACCTGCGGCCTCTCTCCGAAATGGAGAGCCGGGTTCACGTCGATGGAAAGCTGGCCCCAGGAATTACCGTGAGAAAAAGCCTGCTCGCGAAGACTCGCGATCGCGGTCTCAAGCTAAATATCAACCTGCTCGGGATTCTCAACTTCGCATCTCTTTCTGATCTCCTTCGCCATGGCGAGGTCCTCACAGACGAAGTTTCCGGCGACATAACAATCAAGGAGACAGTGTCCGGCAGCACCATCTCAGCCCTCTCTGATCCCCTTGAACGACACGAAGCTCTGCGTAAGGCGATCTACGACTCCGTGGTTGCTACGACGACCTACCGGGCGGGGAGGGCAATCTCCCTGGCCGGCCTCAACTGTGAGCAGGTGCATTTTGCGATCAGTCGCAAGACCTCCGAGGAAACAATCGCGCAATACATTCGCTGGTTTTCGGCTCTCAACCTGCTCACTCCCGATAAGCAACTCCAAGTGAAAGGCCAACTGCATCCGGGAGGAACATCAACCTGCGTCTTGCGGACCTCCTATGCCGACAAAGATTGCGATGCCATGTTCCTCGATGCGAGCGGGAACGTCTACACTGAAGCCCATTACATTGAGATCGGCCGCCAGGCCTTGCGCGCGCTACTCGATATCGAGGCTTCTCCCAACGATCGATTTCGAATGAAGATAGTAGAAGACGCAGTGTGGCCCAAGGCACTCTCGTTTGGTCCCGTCCCGGCACTCGGTCCTCTGGTGGGGCTCAGCGCAGATGACCCAAGAGTGGAGTTACTGATCGGAGATGTCTTCATCATTTCTCAATGGGCCGCAGCTATGGCGGAGGCAGCAAAGCAAGTTCAGTCCATGCGCACATGGATCGGCGGGGCCGATCTCCAGACGGTTTTGGCCAATCCAGAGTTCAAAAGTAGAAGGGATGACCTTCAGAAGAAGCTCGCTGGAATGATCAAAACCAGCAAGGTCCGGTTTGCAGAGCCATGGGGCATGGTAAGTCTCTACTGGTCTGCCGGCTCTCCGAGCACCGCGTATGGCGAAATCACGGAAGATGCGCTCAGTGTGACCGCCTCCTCAAATCGCAGTCTGGAGATTCATTCGCACTAGCATGGGCGACAGATCGAGACGGTACGACCAGCTACGCTAGAAGCGCTTTTTCCAGCAGTCATGCAGGCCCGGGTTAACTCTGACGAACCAAACCAGCGGCGGACCTATAATTAGAGTCCAGATTCAGCCGTGGGCCGAGACCGCCCACAGCGGCGTTTTCTGCACCTAAGAATCTGCTGAGGGTTAAGGAGTATGACCGAAGGCGTTGCGGGCCAGATCACGGGCGACGACATCATCTCCGAGCTGATCCGGAATGCTGATGCCGGGGCTTTCAAGGTTCGCTATACGATTCTCGTGCCCTGCATCTTCAACGTCTATCTGCACCCCCGCGACCACGAACTCATCAATCCCATCGTGGATCTCATTCGAGAAGAGGCGGTCCGGGCGCTCCAGGAGCATCTCTCCCGCCTCAACAAACCCGGCACCGCGTTTCCGCTCGCCAAACGCTTCGGCTTGGCGGGCGAACCCCGTCCGGAATACAAGATTCTTGAGAAACAATGGAACATTCAGTTCCACGCGGACCAGGAGGAGCGACTGCGACCCGCTGAAATCGAGATCTACTCAGAACTGGGCAGCGCTCGTCCGAAGGAATTCGGAGCCGGCGCGATGACCACCTTGATCACGCGAAATAGTACGCGAGACGCAGGCTCAGTTGGAGCCAGGCGGGATCTGGTTGACCATAAGGTTGTCGCCCGGCTCCGCTATCGTGATTCCGGCAAAGACAACACGTTCGCAATGACCGCTGATGAGATCGTTGTTGGCCGTGGCGGAAAGGCTGTGTGGGTGGATCTGAAACTGGAGGGTCCTGCAGATATCTCGCGCGAACACTGCCGCATTCGACGCGATCCGAAGAGTGGCACATTCTTCATCAAGGACCTTAGTCAATTCGGAACGAAGGTCAATGGAGAATCCATTCCCAACAGTGTGGACCGGATTGAAGGCGGCGATAAGGTCGATCGCAATCGCGAGGTGCCTTTGCCCTCCCCAGCAAAGATCACGCTGGCCGATGTATGCACATTGGAATTCGAGGCTGAGATTTCAGAATGACGACCACCACTCTCTTCTGGCTTCACATACCATTCCTTCTTGGATTCATCGCACTCGTTACTTTGCTCGCATGGGCGTTCGTGCGCCGCAGCCGCTAGAGTATGATCACGACTTCCCAATTGGTGGTCGGTGGCCATTCCGACCCAGGACGTAAGCGGGCCGAGAACGAAGACCGGTTCTTCATCGATGTACAACGCGGCATCTTTCTGGTGGTGGATGGTCTCGGCGGCCATGCTGCGGGCGAGCGAGCAGCAGAGATCGCGGTAGACATTATCTCCACGCGGCTCTCTCGTCGCACCGGCGCAAGCGACAAGCGTATCCAGGAAGCATTCGCGCTGGCCAGCACAGAAATCTTCCAGGCCGCTTCTCGAAATCCCGAGTGGGCTGGCATGGCATGCGTAGCTACGCTCGCGCTGATTGAGAACGACCAGGTAACGGTGGGACATGTTGGCGACTCTAGGCTTTATCTCCTCACTCCGGGAAGCATCGAAAAGATTACTCGAGACCACTCGCCTGTAGGTGAGCTGGAAGATTCCCAGGAGCTCAGCGAATCGGCAGCAATGCGCCATCCTCGCAGAAACGAAGTATACAGAGACCTTGGAAGCGCGACGCACACACCGAACGATACCGACTTTGTGGAGATCCACTCGTTCGCGCTTCCACCGCAATCGGGCCTTGTGCTCTGTTCCGATGGGCTCACCGATCAGGTAACCGCTGAAGACATCCGCCTCCTGATCGAGCAACATGCAGGAGACCCCGAGAAGGCCGCCCGCGCTCTGGTGGATGCTGCAAACCAAGCCGGAGGTAAGGACAACGTAACTGTAATCGTCGTCGAAACCGAGGGCTACGCGAGGATATCGGGCGCGGGAGCACGCGTTCAAAGTTCCCGGCGGCGATTTCCAGGCTGGATCTGGTTTTTTATCGGCCTCCTCGCCTCATCTGCCTTGTTTTTGGCAGCTAGGCCGTACTGGGAAGACTCCACCTCGGGAGTGAAACTTCGCTTTGGAAAGGTGACAGTGCCTCAACGGTGGGTGGTCGGACCCAATGGAGTCTCCACCATTGGAGCGGCCCTGGACCAAGCTCGCCCCGGAGACACGATCGAAGTCAGTCCCGGTAACTACCCTGAAGCTATCCACTTGCGAACGGGCATCTCCGTCGTGAGCACGCAGGTCCACGGCGCACGGATCACATCCGCCGACATTGCGGTTTCCGCAGAGAACATTCACGACGCGCTTTTCGTAGGTTTTGATATAGCGGGTCCCGGACGCGTGGGGATTCGCATCGCAAACTCCGATCTCCGCGTAACTGAGGTGCGCGTAAGTGGTATGCAGACTACGGGTATAGAGATCACGGGCAAGGGGGAGTCGGTCATCCAGGCATCGGACATCGCGAACAATGCCGGCGCCGGAATCATTATTCGTGAAGGCTCCAGCCCACACCTCGATCACAATGTCATTCGTCATAACGGACACGGCCCAGCGATGGAGCCCGGAGTCCTGATCGAAGATTCATCTTCTCCCACGCTCTTCGGAAACATCATTGAAGAGAGTGGCGCCGAACAGATCCGCATGCCTCCATCATTTGCACCTGGAAGCCTGTTGAGCGACAACGTAGTTGCTCCGCCGACGCGCGATAAAAAGATCCATCCCAAGGTGAAGGCGCAGTGAGCGAGGAAACTGCAGGCCGCTTCACTTTGCATCGCAAGCTGCCGGCTGGCGGCATGGGCCGCGTCTTTGAGGCCGATGATCCGGTGGCCCAGCGCAAGATTGCGTTGAAACTCATCGACCTCGGCACAGATCCGGATAGCCTGGAGATCGTGAGCGCCGAGCGTCTTGGGGCGGAGTTGCAAAGTCGGCTGTGCGCGATCGACACACGCGTCACCATGATCTACGAGACCGGCGAGATGCCGCGCTACTTCTACATCGTGATGGAGTACGTCGAGGGTCGCGACTTGTCGGAGTTGTATGCCCAGAGCGCTCTGGACCCAATGGTCGCTGCTCGTATCACTCAGGATGTGCTCGAAGTTCTGGATCACGCCCATAACTTCTCAACCACTCTGGGCGATCGCTCGATTCGAGGCATTGTGCATGGCGACTTGAAGCCGCGCAATATCCGAGTCACTCCGGCTGGCGATGTGAAGGTCCTCGACTTCGGCATTGCCAAGGCGCTCTCGCTCACGCGCAACTTCACTCAGAATGTGTTTGGGAGCGTGCAGTATTCTTCGCCGCAAAGACTGCTTACTGGAGAGGTTGACGTCGGCGCGGACCTCTGGGCTGCAGGTGTAATCCTTTACGAGATGATTGTGGGCCGTCCCTACTTTCAAGCAGAGAGCGGCCCAAAATTAGACAGCCTGATCCGCAGCTACGATCGCGTGCTGCCTTTCCCGGAAGCGCTCCCGCCGACCATCCGCAATATCCTCGAGCGGGCTTTGAACCCCGATCAGCGTGTGCGCTACCAGACCGCTGCACAATTTGCTCGAGACCTGCAGGCATTTCGAAATGGTGAGGCTGTAGCAAGCCCTTCCGATACCGAAGTCACGCGCAGGGTGCAGCCCCCTGACGATGCAACGAGACGGACAGCGCGACCACAGCCCGAGCAACCACAGCCGCAGACGGCCCCGCCGCCGCCAGCCCAGCCACCGCCATCCCAGCCACTGCCAACGCCGCAGCCTCCTCCCTTCGACGTAACTCGCAAAACCGTTGCCGCCCCTGCTTGGGCGCCAGTTGGAGTCCAGCAGATTCCGCGACGCCCGGTCAGCGTAGTACGCACGTTGTTGCGCGCGATCGGTGCTTTCTTCCTGGCGATCGTGCTCTTCATAGGTTATCTCGTGGTGAATGAATACCAGGTGTGGGGCAGCGCCCACCAGCTGGCACGCGATCTCTCCAGTGAAAAGCAACAGAATCTCGATGCGGCATGGAGCGATTACCGGAAGCTATCGGCTCGCTCTCACTTACCCATCAGCCTATGGGCGGCTCGATCGGAGTTGCAGAAACACCTCGTGGCGGATGCGGACAGAACCATCGTCAAGTTCCGCGCGCCGAATGGTCCACCAGTGTCGGAAGCAGACTGGACGCACGCCCGAGACGAACTGTCTCGGGCGATCGAACTCGATCCTGGCGATAAGACAGCACATGGAAAGCTCCGTCTTGTCGACGGCCATGTGGCCCGCCTGCGCGGCACGGCTGAACAGGATTCCCGATTACTGGAGGATGCGCGGCAGGATTTTCAGGCAGCCGCGGCATCCATGAAGAAGTCGCCCGACCCGTGGCTCGGTCTGGCTGCACTCTACTTCAGCTCCTTTCATGACCTGAAGCACGGCGAAGCAGCGATCCGGCAAGCCAATCATTTTGGTTATGCAACAGGCAAGCGAGAGACGGCCGAGCTCGCTGACGGATACCTCTATCGTGCGCAGCGGACCATGGCTTTGGGAGATCAGGCAAGCTCAGTTGCCCAGGCAACTCACTACTACAAAATGGCCGCCCCTGATCTGGCCAAAGCACGCCGGCTCTATGAAAGCATCCTGCCTTGGGATGGCGCAGCAGAAAACCTGAAACAGGTGAATGATGCGCTAGACCGCATCTCAACTTTCAAGTAGGGCGTGCAAGGGGGACGAATGGCGGTAACTCGCAGCACATCGGTTGACCGGAGTCAGAACCCTCGTCTGCGAATCGGGATCCAGGGCAGGGCGATGGAGCGCGTCCTGCTGGTGGCTGCCGCCGTGGTGGTACTTGCAGCGATCAGCCTCACAACGGCAGCGAAGATTGACCGTCTTTCCGACTCGGAACATGGCACCCTCAATCTGTCCACATTGGAACGGCGCGAACAGCTTTATCCGTTCCTGCAATGGACTTCCACGCCTGCCGAGCGCCAGTACATCAGCGGCAAGATGTTTGAACATCTTCGCAGCGGAGAAGGTGCGGTGTCGCATGTTGGCGAACTCAGCCAGATCCGCGTTCCCATCCAGGAGGTGCTAAAGACGCGCGGCCTCACGGCATTGCAGTCGCGGGCCAAACAAGTGCGAGCGGCGCGGCCTGAGGCTGAGAGCATCCTGCTGCTCAGCCCCACAGAGTTCTCGCGGCTCAAGCCGTCTTTTGTCGTGCGTGACAGGTTGCAGTTCCGCAATCAACTGATCCTCGCATCCGTGCTGTTCCTTTGCGCCTTCGCTTCAGTACACATCTTTTGGTCGATCCGTCGCATCGGCGGCCCACAACTTGTAGTGCCATCTCTTTTCCTTCTGAGTGGAGTAGGCCTCACTCTGATGATCAGCCTGCGCGACCCGGTGCGCGACACTCTTGCCTTTCTGAACTTTGCTGAGGGCGTCGCTGCGGGCTGCGTCGTGCTCGCGCTTGCCAGCACCATTGACTATCGACGCAGCAGCGGAAAGCTCAGCTACGTTTTTCTCATTGCAAGCTTCCTGCTCTCGGCTGCACTTATCCTCTTCGGATCAGGACCAACCGGCAGCGATGCGAAGGTTAACCTGCTTGGCTTCCAGCCGGCCGAGGTCATTCGCGTTCTGCTCGTCTTTTTCCTGGCTGGCTATTTCGCAGAACGGTGGGAATTTCTTCGCTCGCTGCGCGATAACCGTAGCGAACTAAAAACAATTTCGCGTTGGGTCGAAGTGCCCCGGCTCGAATACCTGCTGCCGGTGCTGGCCGGTGTCGCTCTCTCACTGGCCTTTTTCTTTCTCCAGAAAGATCTCGGCCCTGCGCTTCTGATTGCCTGTCTGTTCCTTGCCATGTACGCCGTTGCGCGCGACCGCTACCTTTTCGCGGTCGTGGGATTTCTGCTAATCCTCTCCGGCTTCGCATCGGGCTATTTCCTGGGCTTTCCGAACAATGTGGCTGGCCGCATGTCCATGTGGCTATCGCCGTGGGACAACTCAGTTCGTGGCGGCGAACAGATCGCTCATTCACTGTGGGCGTTCGCTACCGGGGGAGCCTTCGGAACCGGACTCGGGCTCGGCGATCCGCAGACTATGCCAGCCGCTCATACTGATCTCATCCTCGCTGCGTTGGGCGAGGAATGGGGCTACTTGGGCGTACTCGCAGTGCTCATACTGTATGCCGGCCTGGTCTGGTTCGGCATTCGCGTCGCGCTCCGTGCCCGCTCCGATTACAACTTCTTCCTTGCCCTCGGACTTACCCTCGCCTTCGCTCTCCAGATCCTGCTGATTGCCGGCGGCGTACTCGCGTTGGTCCCATTATCCGGTGTCGTAGTTCCCTTCCTCAGCTACGGCCGAACCGGTCTCATCACCAACTTCGCCATCATCGGCATCCTCTTCTCGCTCAGCATAGAGACTTCTGCAGCGCAGCAGACAGCTCAGACGACGGAACCCTTTCGCGTCAGCCTGCGGGGTATCTCCTATGTGCTCGCTGGTCTGGGCGCATGTCTGCTGCTGAAGGCCTTCTACATTCAGGTCGTCCGTTCTGACGCCACTGCCGGAGCAGGCGTGCTGGCTCTGCAGGCGGATGGAGAGCGGCGTTACGAATACAATCCCCGCTTGCTGGCCATCGCCCACTCCATTCCGCACGGCACAATCTACGATCGCAACGGACTCCCGCTCGCGACCAGCAACTGGCAGGAGATTGAGCAGAACCGCAGCCGCTATCTCAGTATGGGCCTCCCTGTACCGGAACAAGCTCCGGCTGGGGAGACTCGCCACTATCCGCTGGGACCCGCAGCATTCCATTTGCTTGGCGATCTCAGAACGCGTGCCAATTGGTCCGCTCACAACAGCTCCTATGCCGAGCGGGACTTTCTGCAGGTATTGCAAGGCTACGACGATCACGCGAGTGTTGTAGAAGTCTTCGACCCGCATGCAAAAACTTCGCGCTACGTGCTCCGATATGACTATCGCGAACTGCTGCCGCTGCTCCACCATCGATGGCAACCCGATCATCCTGCCGTGAAGCGAATCCTTGATCGCGACCGCAACCTGCATATGTCGATCGACGCTCGCCTGCAGGTCAAGACGGCAGAACTATTGCAAAATCAGCTTCAGCAGCTCGGTCGCAGTAAGGGCGCCGTCGTGGTGCTCGACCCGGAGAACGGTGATCTCCTCGCGTCCGTGAGTTACCCGTGGCCGGCCGCATCCATCTCCACTTCTCAGCCTGATGAAAACGACACATATCTGGATCGAGCGCGCTACGGTCTCTATCCACCCGGTTCTTCATTCAAGATCGTGACGGCCATCGCAGCTCTTCGCAAGGACGCCGGCAATGCCGATCAGGTCTATGAATGCAAGCGTCTTCCCGATGGCCGCACCGGCAACTTTATTCAGGGATGGAAGCGCCCCATCCACGATGACATCAAAGACACCGCTCCGCATGGCGAGCTATCCATGCGCACCGCCATCGCCGTATCGTGCAACGCGTATTTCGCGCAGCTAGGCACTTACAAGGTCGGCCCCGAAGCATTGCTCGATACGGCCACGCGGCTTGGCATCGCGGTGGCAAACCCTTCGGACGTAAAAACGCTACGCGCGGAGATGCCACAGACTTCCTATGGTCAGGGCCAGGTGGTAGCCAGCCCCTTTCAGATGGCGCGCGTGGCGGCCACCATTGCGCGAAATGGCTCGATGCCCTTTGGCCGATGGGTTACCGATGACACGAATCCGCGGCAGGACCAGCCGCAGCCAATTCTCGATCCTAAACTGGCCTCTGAAGTGGCATCCGATATGCGGGGCGTCGTCACCTCGGGCACCGGGCGCAATGCCAACCTGCCCGACATCCCCATCGCCGGCAAGACGGGAACAGCGGAGCTCGAGCATGCTCCGTCCCACGCCTGGTTCATCGGATTCGCCCCCTATGGCGGATCGCGCAAACTGGCATTTTCTGTCCTCATTGAGAATGGACAGTACGGTGGCACCGCTGCCGCTCCGCTCGCTGCGGAGGTGATGAAAGCAGCCAAATCACTCGCGTATCTACAAGGAGCCCCATGAGTCGACTACACGATCTCGAGCGGCGCATCGACGAAAAGCTGCGCGGCCTTCTGCGTCCCTCATCTCCGGACCAGAAGCGCGAACTACTGGAAGTCCATCGGGCGGTGCTTGACGATGTCGCTGCTCATGTCGACACGCTGCCTCGAGGAAAACAGGCATTCGGTTACACGCAATTGGATGTGCAGATCTTGCTGCCGGACCCGGCACTTCGACGCTCGTATGAGCTTGTCTTCATTGAAGCCGACGCTCTGTCGCGAGACATACGCCAGCGGCTTGAGGATCAACGCATCGAACTGCCCGCTCAGCTTTCCGTGCAGGTGGAGCTGGTGCCGGAACTACCTCCGGACGTTGCCGCTCGTGGCTTCGATGTGCATTACGGAAGCGCTCCCATTCAGCAACCTTCGCAAGAGCTGCCCGCGGTCCGCTTCACGATCATCTCAGGGTCTGCCCAGCAGCCAGAGCTTCTTCTGAAGAGGAGACGGATCAACCTGGGACGCCTCGCAGAAGTGGTTGACGCCGAACAGCGCCTCACACGACAGAACGATGTGGCATTTCGAGACGACGCGCCCGCCCCCAACCAATCCGTCTCTCGCGCTCACGCCCACATCGAATTCGATTCCGAGAATGCGGCGTTCCGTCTCTACGACGATCGGAGCGCCCATGGAACCACCATTGTCAGGGATGGCACCGTGATTCCAGTTCCTCCGGGTCCGAGCAAAGGCGTGGCACTGCGAGACGGAGACGAAATCGTCCTCGGACAAGCGCGACTGCGATTCGAATCATCCTGCAGGTAATCGCCCGCGCCTGAAAGCCGGCGATATCCTGACGCGCCGGAGCGATGAACTAAGCGTGCCGCAAGCGACGGACTCGTTACGTGTTTTTGCGGGGCATTGACTTCCTACGGCACCTTACGCTTGGCCAATTCCGGCCGCTTCGCTCACCTCCATAATGGCAGCGAGGTTCAGCTGGATTTGAACTTCGTGGAGTGCCCCTCTCGCCGTTCCCTTCGCTGCCTAAACTCTAGCCTTGAGAATGCGTTTGAGCATTGCATCCAGACCAGCCTTCGCATCGGCATACTCCGGAGCAGTAATCTTTCCGGATACCTTGTCCTGCTCAAGCGTGAAGAGCTCCTCTTTCAACGATTCGATCAGCGCGTTTTGCCCTGCGGAAGGAACTGTTGTCGGAGTGCGTGTCTGTGGAACCAGAGGCGCCGGAACCTCGACCCAGCTTGCGGTTGTGTTGCTGCTCGCCTGAGCCCCGCCCGTGCCCAGCGTACTGCCACGTCTGCGCACAACGAAGAAGGCGGCGCCACCTAGCAAAACTGCGATCCCTCCCAACAGCCATGTCTTCGATCCCGTCAAGGGATCCGGCGAGGCGATCGGTGCGCCAATACCGCCACCCGGTTTTCCCATGCCGGACGCATTGGTCATTTGCATTGGCGGTCCGCTCGGATCTTGCGGCATCTGTCCCTGGCCCGACACGCTGAAGGCGATTTCATCGCCGGGGTGGATGCTCTTCACGACATGGGTCTCGACTCTCGGATCTTCCTGCGCCGCTCTAAAGGGCGCGCCATTCTTGGCCGAAAACTCAATTCCCTTCGCTGTATAGACAACAAAGTTGTCGGCCGGCATCAAGGGACGAATCGCAAACGCATGCTTTCCGTCGTAGGCGAAGCGATATTGCACTTCAAACAGCGTCTCCTTTTCACCCTGGTCAGGCTGAATGGGCACGTTGAACGCGTAATGCCCTTTCTGCGAAAGAGGAGCGAGATGAGTTCTCGTCCCCAGCCCACCCGGACGCGTCGCAGAAGCCTCCTCGAGTACGGCTCCTTCCGGTAGAACGATTTCAAATCCGTTCTGGCTGAACTGTGTTCGAGGAGGTGAACTGCTGTTTCGGACCAGGTATCGTTCTCTCACATTCAGTGTGCTGCCCGTGGCTTCAATCAGCATCATGTCGGCGTCGATTCCGACACCCTCAACCTTGGGTGCAACATCGTAAACAGTGATGTCCGCCGGGGTGCTGCCCTGCGGTGCAGCGATAAAGTACGTGCCGCCCTGGTGATCGACACGGACAAGAAAGGCGCCTGGGCCGGGTGTCTGCAATGTGTACCGACCATTGGCATCAACGACAGCGCTGGCTGCATCCGCCATGCCTGCGCTCACGTCTACGAGGACGACCCTGTCACCAGCCGAAGGCTTGTTCGTGGTCTTGTTTGTGACAGTTCCGCTCACCGATGCTCCAAGCGCAATCGTCGAAACGGCGGCATTGGCGCTAAGTACGCCTAATAGGCGAATCAAGCTATTCATGCGATGCTCCTGGTTTGCAAGTGCGAATCGGTTGCGTTCCCGCCAAACGCGATTCCTGCCGACTTCAGGAATTCCGAGGGTGATGTGCCGCCTGCGAATATCCAGACAAAATCGTTGGGCAGTTCCCGTAGCTGTCCTGCGACATCAATCACCACGCTGCCGATGCGAAACTCGACCGGCGCCGAGTTGAACAGTACATCGAGTTTCCGGGCTGCTATTTGCTCGGCAATTCGCCTTGCATTACGATCCTTGAGCCGGCTGAACTCCCCACGGCGATAGGAGAGTGTCACCCGATTGCCGGCTTGATGGGCGAGGCCCATGGCAGCTTCCACGGCGCTGTCGCCGCCTCCTACTACCAGGATGTTCTGGCCCGTATAGTGATCAGCCTCGATCAGTCGATACAGCACATGAGGAAGCTCCTCGCCCTTCACCCCAAGCTTGCGTGGCGTACCGGCTCGGCCCATCGCGAGAACCACCGCTCGTGCACTGTACTCTTTGATCCCTGTTTTCACCCGGAACAGTCCGTTTGCGCCTCTCTGCACAGCTTCGACTCCTTCGCCGGTCCGAATGTTCAGGTCTGTACGGGCCATTATTTTTTGCCAGAACCGAAGCAGATCTTCCTTGGAGAGACTGGTCTTGCTGAATTTACCGTGAAGAGGAAACTCCACTGGACTTGTCATGACCAGCTTCTGCCGAGGATACTTTGAGACCGTTCCTCCCACGCTCTCCCGCTCCAGCGTAAGTGCGGAAAGTCGATGTTCCGCAGCCCGGAGCGACGCGCTGATTCCGGCTGGGCCTGCGCCGACGATGATTAAATCCCATACGGAGCTGTCAGTCGGGGCAGGCTGTGAGGAGGCGAACCGCCGCATGATCGAATCCACACAGTCGCGACCCTGATTCACCGCATTCTTGATCAGGGCAAGCCCGCCTAGTTCTCCGATAATGAATAGATTGGGAACGCTCGTTTCGTAATCATCGCCGATGATCGGCATATCGGCGCTGGATCCCGGCTTGGCCATCACCATGGTGATGGCGCCTACTGGACACGCCTCTGCGCAAAACGCATGACCGATGCATTTGTGCGCATTTACGATCGTCGCTTTTCCGCTGACCAGCGCCAGTACATCGCCCTCAGGACATACCGATACGCAAGCACCGCATCCAATGCAGGCATCGCTTAGGATCTGCGGATGTTGCGCCCTGGGACCTTCAGAAAACACCGGCCCGCGCGCGGCTTTCTCGCGTGCTGCCTCGTCACTTCGCTTGTGCTGGCGCCAATAGCGAATGAGGAAGAATGCAAGCACGCAGCCGGCAATAACCCATGTCAGCAGTGTCTCCATCTCTCAACGCGTCCCCATGCCGCCAAAACCGAGCCCCATCACGACCACAATATGCAGAATTGCAAGGAGCGCAAATGCATAACTGAATGGGCGGTGAATGACGTGCCAAAGATGAAACACCCGCTGCGTCTGGTCGAGAAACAGGACACGCTTCGACAGGGAGGCCTTCTGCCGCACAATCCCGATGATGTCCTCCACCTCACGATTCCCCGTTGAGAGCAGACCGCCAAGCGAGCTTAGTCCCGAGGATCTGCCGGCTTGCCGTCGCAATTTCGCCATTCTGAATGGCATGGCGAGATCGAAGGCAATCATCCGGACGATTGCAGCGATCGCGCCTACGCGGCTGGCATGTTCCGGCGACGGAGCCCTCAAAGCCTTCCGGAGTTGCGCTTCGGTGAAGACGGATTGCACGAGCAGAAACTCCGCCAGAATGCGTTCGTCATCGTGCAGTTCGCCAAGCGACATCTCGGCCGCATTCAAAGAGCGTGGAATCTGCGCGTACAGATATCTGCCGACAACTCCGCTCATAGCTACGGCGAGCATGATCCAGAAGGCAACCCCGGCGATTCCCTGGAACTTGAACGAAGCATGAAAAGCAATCACTACCGGAGCGGATATACCCGCGATCACATGGAAATCCATCCAGTGCCGAGCGGTCCCGATGCGGCCCAGCCATGGAATCACTTTTCGAAGCGCATAGAGAAAAATAATGAAGAAAAGAACGGTCCCGAATATTCCGAGCTTGAGTCCTATAGTTCCGCTTGGCCTCAGCAATTCGTGCTTGTCGGAGTACGGTCGCTGGTCCAGGGGCAGAATGTAATAGTCTGCTCCATAGATTGCGATTGCAGCCAGGGTCAGGAATGCGGCGGCTGCCGCGATCTTCACCCGGATGCGGTGCCCAAGTTCCTTCTGCTGCGCCCGCGTACGGCCGGATGCCGCTGCGCCGCCCTGGAGAAATGTACTGCTCATTGCTGCTCCTTGGGTATTGGTTGATCAGCTCCCCGATCAGTTGCATCGGGACGGACCTTGTAGTTCGGATCCTGCTGAGCATCCGTGGACAAACACCTGAAGCACGTTCTCGAGCCGTTATCGATCGAGATGATCTGCGCATCGGCTGTGAAGCGCTTCTCCGGTTCAGGAATTGTGATCGACACCGCCATGCGGGAGGACTTGCCCCAGGTCCTGGCCAACAAGGTCGGCATCTCACATTGCCTGCAGAGCCTCATTGACAATGCAATCAAATACAGCAACGGAGCGAGCCACATCGAGCTTCGCGCCTCAGTGGGTGCCGCCTCGTTTGGCCAGGGCCAGGAAGTGTCCATCAGCGTGATTGACCACGGTATCGGAATCGATAAGTCCGAATTGCAGCTGATCTGGGATCCTTTCTACAGGAGTCCGCGGGTTCGCAATGCTCAAATCCATGGAACCGGCCTTGGTCTGGCACTCACAAAGAGAATCATAGAATCCATGGGGGGCAGGGTGTCCGTCGACAGCGCTGTCAATCGGGGAACTACATTCACTCTTCATCTTCCTGCTGCCCCTGTGGCGGAGCGGCTGCTCGAAAAATCAGACTTGCCTGCGGAGGTTCCACATGCCTAGGCGAATTCTCGTTGTTGAAGATGAAGAAGCGCTCTGTATGACGCTTGGCGATCGCCTCCGCAACGAGGGCTATCACGTCGACTTCGCAAATGACGGTGCTGAGGGATTTCAAATGCTCCAAAGGGGGCACTTCGATCTTGCAATCATCGATCTTATGCTTCCCATTCGAAGCGGACTCGACCTGTGTAACGATGCCCGGCGGGCCGGCTTTCACATTCCCATCATCATGCTCACCGCGAAGAGCCAGGTGACTGACAAGATTGTCGGCTTGAAAATGGGCGCCGACGACTACGTCTGCAAGCCGTTCGACACCGCCGAACTGATGGCAAGGATTGAGGCACAACTTAGAAGGTCAGATCGTCTGCCCAAGAATTCGCAACTCCCACAACCTCTCATTTTCCAGCTTGGAGACGTGGTGCTCGACACCGGAAGCGTCAGAGCCACCCGCGACGGGAGAGTATTGAATCTAACCGCAAAGGAATTTCAGCTGCTGCACTACTTCGCGCAACACCGCGGCAAGACCATTTCGCGTGAAGAACTGCTGTTGAAAGTTTGGGATCAGAAAGCCGACACCCTCACACGAACTGTAGATATGCACATCGCAGTTCTGCGGCAAAAAATCGAACGCAACACGAAACAACCGGAGCTCATTGTGACAGTGCCGGGATTTGGATACCGCATGGCAGAAGAAGCGGAACTTTCTGCATAGTTCGCAGGTGCCCTATTGAATCTCGAGTGCGGCCTTTACGCGCTCGTGATGCCTCTCGGTGTACCAATTCGGGCCGAATTCTTCGAGCAGGAGAAAGAGTTCTTCGAGAACTTCTTTGAGTTCTGGAGTCTGGCGCTCGACTGGATTGAACTTATCGATAGCAACGATTTGTGGAACGCTCATCTGCAGACCTTTCATTGCTTCAGACCGCCCGGGAATTGGCATTGGGGGTAGGGTGTACCTCAAAGCATTGCATACAGCAAGATGGCTCGGTGTAAACACTTGTAAGTGAGATGTAAAGTCGCTGTAAAGCACGGAGGTCACTCAAAGTAACCGGCCCTCGATGGTTTGAATCCCTCCCCAGAGCCAAGCCTTTAAAGTCTTTCGGCTGCGCTCCGGATTTCGCCTGCTGACTCCCGCTGGGCTTACGTCAGCAAAACGGCTCACTTCGATTTCCCTCCCCCTCCCGCCATACTCCTTTGAAAACTCCCAGATAATAGTGGTATGAGTCGCGTTTTCATCACCGGCAGCACAGACGGCCTGGGGCTAGCAGCGGCGCGCACGCTCATCTCTGAGGGGCACGAGGTGGTATTGCACGCCCGCTCGCGCGATCGCGCTTCGGCTATAGAGCATGTGCTTCCGAAATCGGCGGGGCTCGTCATCGGCGATCTCAGCAGCTCTATCGAAACACGCAGGGTCGCCGAACAGGTCAACTCCCTCGGCCATATGGATGCGGTCATTCACAACGCGGGCGTCTATCGCGTGCCGAGCCGTAGCGCGACGCCGGAAGGTCACGCCAAAACTCTCGCCGTGAATACCCTGGCGCCATACATGCTCACCGCGCTCATTGAGCGACCCAAGCGATTGATTTACCTGAGCAGTGGCATGCATCGCAGCGGCGTTTCGTCACTCGCCGACATCGACTGGCTTGACCGTCGCTGGGATCAGACCCAGGCCTATTGCGACAGCAAGCTCTTCATCACGGCACTCGCCCTTGCGATTGCGCGCCTCTGGCCCGACGTTCTGAGCAATGCCGTCGATCCCGGCTGGGTGCCGACGAAGATGGGCGGCGCCAGCGCCTCCGATGACCTCGAAATGGGCCATCTCACCCAGACCTGGCTCGCGGTGAGCGACGACCCTGTCGCGATGGTTAGCGGTAACTACTGGTATCACCAGAAACAGCAGCTTCCCGCCCCAGGTGCCATGGACACCGGATACCAAGATCAGCTCGTGGCCGCGTTGGCGAGATTGACCGGTGTGTCCATGGCGTAGCACGCTTTGTTCTCCCGGACTGCAAGCTTAGCTGGCCTCAAGACTCTACACCAGTTATCCGAAGTGAGCAGCCTGAGCGCCTGTCCAAATCGGGGTTTTCTGCACACTAGGCACGTGTTTGGTCCCACTGAAGTCATCTTCAGCGAGTGACCTATTTCACTCTATCCAATGCTCCTTTTTCCCGTGTACTATCCAAACACAATTCATAGCCGAAAGAGCAATGGAGATGACCTGAACCCCTCTGATCTGGCGGTGTCGGGTCAATGCGGAGCCTGTCCGAACAGGACAGCAAGGTGGACATACGGTTCTTTCTGCAGGGATGTGCCCCTCATCAGCAACGAGTTAGCTCGTAGCTATTCGGAGTATCGCTTCGACTACGGGTTGAGTACGGCAACTGATGCACACCCCAGACCCAGGAGATCCCCCGGAATGCGCAGGTTGGAACACCCCAAGATCAATCCATGGATAGCCGTGTCGCTTGCATTGGGCCTGGCGCAGGCATGGCATAGCCGGTTCATCATGACCCACGACGGCGTCGCGTATATGGATACAGGTGACGCCTGGATCCGAGGCGACTGGCACACCGCCATCAACGGTTATTTCAATCCTCTTTACGGCTGGGTTCAGAGTCTCGCGCGCCTCGTATTCCATCCCTCCCCATACTGGGAGTTTCCTCTCGTTCATCTGGTCAACTTCGGGATCTTCGTTGCCGACACATTTGCTTTCGAGTATTTTCTGCGCGGACTCCTGAAAAATCGAGACGATGCCTTTGCGCTGCGCTGCATTGGATACTCAATCTTCCTGTGGTCCTCGCTGATCATGATTCCGGTGTCGATGATCGAGCCGGACATGATCATCTGCACCTGCGTCTTTGCGGCGTTGGGCATGCTGCTCCGCCGGCCGGATACCAAACCAGTGGCGCTTGGAGCTGCTCTTGCGGTCGGGTATTACACCAAGGCCTGGATGTTTCCTCTGGCACTGATGATTCTTGTCGCCGCGTGGAAGCTGCTCCCCCGCCGCAAGGCCCTGATCGCGAGCGCATCGTTTCTCGCCTTCTGCGCCCCCTGGATCATCACCATCTCGATTTCAACCGGCCATCCGAGCATTGGCGATACGAGCCGTCTCAATTATGCCTGGTATGTAAACAACCTGGACATGAGCCGCTTCTGGCAAGGAGGACCGGCCAAGGCGGGAACACCCATTCATCCCGCCAAGGTTCTTCTCGATTCTCCCAGGACCTATGCATACGGGGGAGTCTTTCCTGTGACCAACGCCATCTGGTACGACCAGACCTACTGGTACCGGGGTTTGCACGTGTGGTTTGCGCCACGGCTGCTTGCGCATGTGTACATCAAGAACAGCCTCGGCCTTATGAAGTTCCTGCTCGGGCAGGGTGGAGGATTCCTGATTGGATTGGTTCTCTGCTTTCTGCTGCGGAAGGACAAGGAACTACGAAGAGACTTAGCCCCAGGCTGGGCTGCCTGGACGGTCGCCGTCGCTGCGTTTCTCTTCCTGTGCGCCGTGCTCGTTGAGCCAAGGTATATTGCATCCCTTGTCGCCACACTGTTCCTGGTCCCCTTCGCAGCTCTGTCAGGGCGAATCGGAAAGGTTCTTGGCGGTACTGTGGCAATCGTCGGGTTCGCATGGGTTTTCGCATTCTCGTCAGTCACGACCTATAAGGGAGACCCAACTTACGCGTTCCGGTCTCTGCCGGAGAACGAAGCCTGGCAGCTCGCCAACGATCTGCGGGAGCTAGGTCTTCGACCTCAGGATGAACTGGCTTGTGCGGGCCACGGAGGCGACACTGCAATCGTCTTTGCGTCACGTCTGATGCGTGCGCACATTGTCGCCCAGTTGGATTGGAGCGTTTGGTTCTGGAAACTCAGTGATGCGGACCAGCAGCGCGTTTTGGATGCCCTAGCCACCACTGGAGCGAAACTCGCTGTCTCCGAAGTTCCTCCACCCAATCCTGAGCAGGCTACTGGCTGGCATCGACTTGGCTCTTCACAGTTCTACGCCTACCCACTCTCAACACTGGCAAGCTCCGCAAAGAAGACCTCGGAATCTGCTTATCGCTGACTACGAAGGAGGAATTCCGGCAATGAGTATCGATCCTGGAACCGCGACCATGGTGCTTGACCACAGCCAGAATGATCCGCTTTTTGCGGACGAAGCGATCGAGTTGTCCGTCGTCATGCCGTGTCTCAATGAGCTGGAAACCGTGGGCGTGTGCGTACGCAAAGCACTCGCGAGCCTGCGTCAGGCCGGGATCCACGGAGAGGTCATCGTCGCAGATAATGGCTCGACGGACGGATCGATAGAGCTTGCGGAGTCAGAAGGCGCGCGCGTAGTTCACATCACGGATAAGGGCTACGGCAACGCTCTGAAGGGTGGCATACTCGCTGCGCGCGGAGAGTTTGTGCTCATGGCTGACTCCGACGACAGTTATGAATTCGGTCACGTCATGCGGTTTCTAGAGCAGTTGCGTAGCGGCTCAGACCTGGTCATGGGCAATCGATTCCGGGGAGGCATTGCGAAAGGCGCTATGCCGCCGCTGCATCGCTATCTCGGAAATCCTGTTTTGACACGTATAGGAAGACTGTTCTTTGACTCTCCGTGCGATGACTTCCATTGCGGGATACGGGGATTCCGAAAAGACAGCTTTCTGAGGATGGACGTGCGCTCTACGGGAATGGAGTTTGCGAGCGAAATGGTGGTGAAGGCAAGTCTGCTGGGAATGGACGTAAGAGAGGTGCCCACCACGCTTGCACCGGACGGACGAAGTCGCCCTCCGCACCTCCGTACATGGCGCGATGGTTGGCGGCATCTTCGCTTTCTGCTGATGTACAGTCCCCGATGGCTTTTTCTTTATCCGGGAATGGCTCTGATTGTTCTGGGGCTGGCTGGATGCGCATGGCTGCTGCCAGGACCGAAGGTCTTTCGTGGTGTCGAATTTGATGTTCACACCCTTCTCTATGCGTTCGTCGCAGTGCTCCTTGGATTCCAACTTGCGGCATTTGCCGTGTTCACCAAGATATTCGCAATCTCAGAGGGACTGCTGCCTGAAGATCCGCGCCTCTCGCGCGTCTTCAACTACATAACGCTGGAAACTGGATTGGTGGTGGGCGTCCTGCTGGTTGCAACCGGTATCGGTGGATCCATCTTTGCAGTCTCAGGATGGGCTCATAGCAGTTTTGGGGATCTTGATCCGGTGCGAAATCTGCGCATTGTTATGCCTGCAGTGTTTTCGCTGACTTTGGGCGTGCAGATCGTATGCAGCAGCTTTTTCCTGAGCATTCTTGGGCTCAGACGGCACTAGCGGGCGACTCAATCAATCACTTACCTGCCGCGTCGATCCGAAACTCATACTGAGGAATGAGCCTGGCACTCTTCAAATCCACGATCTGGTTCCTGTCTCCGAAATCGGGCTGAAACTCTTTCTCGATAAATATCGGAGCATCCTTTCTCAGCGGAAGAATGCTGAGTTCCAAAGACCCGTTGTCGAGGTTAGGAAGAAACCGCTCGACCCCAATGGTCCAGGGCAGGCCGTTGTAAAAATCATCATCGAGCAGGTGGCCATTTGCCGAGAGTCGCGCAATGTTGCCAGTGTAGGTGATCTCCAAAAGAAGATTGCTGACTGTGGTACTGCGACTTTCCCGGGGGATAGAGATCCTCCATTTCGCGGCCAGATCGAACGCTGAGTCGTCTGGAACCATTGCCACTCCGCGCGGACGCCACGCTAGTTGTGGCCCAAGCTTCACGGGCGGAGCCTGTGAGGCCTCTCCTAGTTCCTCGATTCTGATCTCGGGATGAACCTCGGGAACAGAACCCGTGTAGTGAGCCTCTTCGCCAGTTCCGAGCCTCTCCAAACTGCCGCCCGCGAGCCTCAAAGCGCCATGCGTCGGCGGAAACAGCGTGAAGGCGCATCGGGCATCCCCATCTGACTGAAGCACTATTGACTTTCCATCCTCGTAGAAGTCCTGTTCTGTCTCCAGCAGATGCAGGGAGCCAACGATTTCGGCTCTCCATGTATTTTCCGCATCCCTGCTCGACAACAAAATCAGCCGAATCTCGCCTCCATTTCTTTGCCGAATCTGAATGCCGTGATTCAAACCCATCGGCACTTTGAAGATGGCGAAGTCGTCTTTCCGCTCCTGAACCAGTGCGCCGTCTGCAACCAACGCCAAGCCCGGAGCTTTCTTGATGACGAACTCGTTGGGAACACCTGGCGTCTCTACAAAGAAGTACGTTTCGCGATCGTGCTCGGTGATCCGCGTAAACAACTGCGCAGTAGCGTACTTCAAGGTCGAGCCGCCAAGGTTCAGATTGAATGGCCATATGAAATATGCGCCCGAAGGAATATCGATCGGCTTTTCAGGAATCCGAATTTCCGAATGTGGAAGACGGATCTGGAACTGAGCGTCTTTTCGCACGGGCATCTTCGCGCTGCGAACGTAGTTGTTCACGAACAAAAACCCATGCTGCCCGTCGCTCCGGACAGAAGCGCGAAGAACGCTGAAATTTTCCGGGCTGCTCGGCGTCTTTGAAGGCGCAAAAACGGGCATCGGAGCCAATTCGCTTCCGAATTCGTTCAGAAAATAATGAAAGACCTTCAGCTTCCGAAAAGATGCGCGTTCCTGTCCGAATTGGCTCAATGGTGCCTGAAAATCGTAAGACTTCGCCGGAACGTCAGTCGGGTAGCCCGTCGCTTGTGATTCCTGAAGAGTGGTCAATTTGCCATCGGGGTTTTGCCCGCCCTGGAACATGTAATACCCATACAGATTTGCACCTGAGCCAAGCATCACCGGCACCATGGCCGCAACATCGTCGGGCGCGATAACCGGCCTTCGATGGTAGGTATCCTGAACACCCCCTCCCAACTCGGCTGTAAGAAACGGCGTATCCGTTCGAACTGCCTTGGACTCGCGAGATCCGTGCTCGATGTCGCCGGCGACCCGGCTCTGAAGCCGGAACATGTAGACCTCATTTGGTGGCAGTGCCGAAACCGAAGCGTCCCAGGGCGCGTCCGGATACCCGCCGAAGACTGGCAGCACCTCGCCTTTCGGCACCACTGCGTTGTCCCATCCCGTGACGGTATAGAGAGGGACATCCAAGCCGTTTTTGACCGCCAATTGCTTGAGAGCGAGGATGTACTCCTCGCCCTGCACAGGACCTCGCGCTGAGTATTCGTTCTCGAGTTGAATGCCGATCACAGGACCGCCATCCTTCCAGAGCAGGCCCTTCAGCTGTGCACCGATCTGGGAATAGAAGCTGCCCACGGATGACATGAAAGCTGGATCGTTGCGGCGGGTTGGACCTTGCTTCAAGAGCCAGTCGGGCAAGCCGCCATTTCTGCTTTCTCCATGAGTCCACGGGCCAATCCGCGCCACAACGTAGAGACCGTGCTTGCCGCACAGTTCGACAAAGCGCCTGAGATTGCGCTGACCCGTCCAGTCGAATTGCCCCCGGATCTCTTCATGATGAATCCAGATGACGTATGTCGACACAATCTGCGCGCCGGCAGATTTCATCTTCAGGAGCTCTTCTTCCCACTCGGATTCTGGAACACGCGAGTAGTGGAACTCGCCCATCACAGGCAGCCAGGGGCGCGTGTCCATAGTCAGATACATCGAGTTGATCCCAATTGCATGACCGGATGGAGAAGAGAGCGTTCCGCCGTGGTAAGAAGAGGGTTTCGGAGCAGGAGGCAGATTTCGCGCATCAATCGTGACCAAATCTGCAGACTCAGCAGACGCCCGCAAGCTGTAAGCGGAGCCAATCAAGAGCAATGCAGCAAAGTAATTCAGAAGTCGTAACGATTTCATAGGCCGGCCGTTTCAGAATAGAACTAAGCCCCCTGACCCCAATACCGGCTGACCTCTACGCCAGGCTTCACCGCCACGGTGATTCATCGTTGGTCTTCATCGCCTGCCGGTAAAAGATTGCCCGAAGAAATGTGATGCAGTTCACATTGTTATATCGCCGACGCGCGATCTACGTGATTTGCGACACTTGTGATCACGCTCACAGCCGATCGTGATGAAAGGTAAGTACCGTCCCATCATTCACCGGAGTTCGTAATGTGATATGAGCTGCCGATCGACGTCCGGTCGCGGCCTTCTCCGGTGCCTGCATGGCGCTCGAATGCGCCGCACGTGAGGTGGGCATGGGGCAGTCGATCTGGGAATCGATGGAGAAGAAGGGCTACAACCGCAGACAATTTCTGCAGTTTTGCACGGCAGCCGCAGCGGCTGCCGGTTTTGCGAAGAGCGGCGTAGCCCAGGTGGTGTCGGCCTTTGAAAAGAAGGAAAAGCCGGCGGTCGTCTGGATGCACTTTCAGGAGTGCACCTGCTGCAGCGAGTCGTTCATTCGGGCATCGCACCCGATTGTGGCAGACGCGCTGCTCGATGTGCTCTCCCTCAACTACAGCGAGACGCTGATGGCGGCTTCGGGCTTCCAGGCAGAGAAGAGCCTGCAGGACACCATCAAGAACAACAAAGGCAAATACATCGTCCTTGTCGAAGGCGCAGTTCCGACAAAGGACGGCGGTGTCTACTGCATGATCGGCGGCAAAACTGCCGAATCGATATTGCAGGAAGTTTCGAAGGACGCGGCAGCAATTGTGGCCTGGGGCAGCTGCGCTTCGAATGGTTGCGTGCAGGCTGCCAAGCCCAATCCCACGCACGCCACACCCATTCACAAGCTGGTGAATAAGCCGGTGATCAACGTGCCCGGATGTCCCCCGATCGCCGACGTGATGATGGCCGTGGTGACGCATGTTCTTGTGCTCGGGCAGATTCCGGCGCTCGACAATCTCGGCCGCCCGAAAGAGTTCTACGGTCGGCGCATACACGATACCTGCTATCGCCGGCCAAACTACGATGCCGGGCTATTCGTGGAATCGTGGGACGACGAGAACGCGCGCAAGGGCTATTGCCTTTACAAGATGGGCTGCAAAGGTCCAGTGACCTACAACGCCTGCTCGGTGGTGGGCTGGAACGAGGGCACGAGCTCGCCCATCCGGTCAGGACACGGCTGCATTGGGTGCAGCGAAGAGGGCTTCTGGGATCAGGGGCCCATCTACGCGCATCTGGCGACGTTCCCTGGGTTCGGCATCGAGAGCACAGCGGACACGGTAGGAACCATCGTCGCAGCAACCACGCTGGCCGGCGTCGCCGCTCACGCCGTTGTGACGAACGTGCGGAAACACAAGGTAATCGCGGAAGTTCACGCGGAAGAAGAGAAGGAGCAATAGCCCGCCATGACGCGCATTGTCGTAGATCCTGTAACTCGTATTGAAGGCCACCTGCGTGTTGAGGCGGTGGTGGAGAATGGCGTCATCACGGACGCGTTCAGTTCGGGCACCATGATTCGGGGACTCGAGAAGATACTGATTGGCCGCGATCCTCGCGATGCCTGGGCTATCACCGAGCGCGTCTGCGGCGTCTGCACTACGGTCCACGCGATGGCGAGTTGCCGTGCGGTGGAAGACGCGCTTGGCATTTCCCTGCCGCCCACGGCGGAGCTGATTCGCAACATCATGACCGCAACGCAGCATGTGCAGGATCACGTGGTGCACTTCTACCATCTGCACGCATTGGACTGGGTCGACATCGTCACCGTTCTCAAGGCTGATCCGAAAAAGGCGGCGGAACTCGCGCAGTCGTTTTCCAGCTACGACAAGAACACGACTGCACACTTCACCGGAGTCCAAAAGAAGGTAAAGCAGTTTGCCGAAACTGGTCTCGGCATCTTTGCCAATGGCTACTGGGGACATCCAGCGTACAAGCTGCCGCCCGAGGTCAACCTGATCGCCGTGGCTCACTACCTCGACGCGCTGGAGTGGCAGAAGGAAGTCGTCAAAATTCATGCCGTGTTCGGCGGAAAGAATCCGCACCCGAATTACCTGGTGGGCGGAGTTCCCTGCTCCATCAATCTCGACGAGGTCGCCGCAATCAACACGGAGCGGCTGAACCTGGTGGGACGTCTGATTTCGCAAGCCGATGAATTCGTGAACCAGGTTTACGTGCCAGATCTGCTGGCCGTGGCCTCCTTCTATAAAGATTGGGCAAAGTGGGGCGGCGGCCTCAAGAACTACCTCAGCTATGGTGAGTATCCGACGCAGGGCTACAACAAGCCCGAGGCATTCAAATACCCGCGGGGCGCGATACTCGGGCGTGATCTGAGCCATGTGTACCCCGTCAACCCAAAGGACTCGCAAGAGATCAAGGAATACATTGCTTCCTCCTGGTACACCTACGAGGGCGGCGACGGCGTTAGCCTGCATCCGTGGGAAGGCGAGACGCAGATCAAGTACGCCGGCCCGCAGCCTCCGTTTGAGTCGCTTGAAGGGTACGAGAAGTACTCCTTCCTGAAGACTCCACGCTGGAAGGACAACCCGATGGAGGTTGGCCCGCTCGCTCGTCTGCTGGTTGCCTACGCATCCGGACACGAGGACGTGAAGCAACTTGTGGGTGCAACGCTGGCGAAGCTGAACGTTCCTGTAGACGCGCTGTTCTCGACGCTTGGCCGTACCGCCGCGCGTGGACTTTCAGCAGCCATCGAAGTCGGCTACCTCAAGGAGTTCTACAAGGAGTTGATGGAGCGGGTGAAGACTCGCGAAACTTCCACTTTCAACAATGAGCGCTGGGAGCCGAAGTCATGGCCGAGTGAAGCGGAAGGCGTGGGACTCGTAGAGGCTCCGCGTGGCTCGCTCGCGCACTGGATCAAGATCAAGGACGGCAAGATCGCGAACTATCAGCTCGTGGTTCCGACTACGTGGAATGGTTCTCCGCGCGATGCCAAGAAGCAGCACTCGTCGTTTGAGGCTTCATTGATTGGAACTCCAGTAGCGAAGCTCGACGAGCCTGTGGAGATTATCCGGACGATTCATTCCTTCGACCCGTGTCTTGCCTGCGCCGTGCATTTGTACGATCCGCAGGGGCGGCACCTCAACCAGGTTTCCTTCGAGTGATGACGATGAGTACGACTGGAATCGTTGGCAAAACCAAATTCGGCAACGGACATCCGGCAGACTACCGGCGCGTCTACGTGTGGGAGATCCCGGTTCGCGCATATCACTGGATCAACGCCATCGTACTTGTAGTTCTTTGCATTACGGGCTACCTGATCGGCGCGCCGATCCGAGCCTTCTATGCCAGCGAGGCGTACCAGCAATACTGGTTCGGGTGGGTGCGGTTCCTCCACTTCCTCTGCGCCTACATTTACGTCTTCAACTTCCTGGCGCGACTTTACTGGGGCTTCGTCGGCAACAAGTACGCGAAGTGGAACAACTTCTTCCCGATCACAAAGGCGCAGCGGGAAGAAATCATGGACGTGCTGAAAACGGACGTCTTCCAGGTGAAGCTGCACGGGGCAATCTCGACCGGGCACAACGCTCTGGCGGCGTTCATTTACTTCTTTACCTTTCTCGCCTTCTGCGCACAATCGATCACCGGGTTTGCGCTCTATTCCTCGATGAGCAATTCGTGGATTCCGCGCATGTTCACCTGGATTGTGCCGCTCATGGGCGGAGAGATGAGCGTGCGTTACTGGCACCACCTGTTCCTCTGGTTCTTCGTAGTGTTCATCGTGGTCCACATTTATCTGGCCTTTTACCACGATTACATCGAGGGACGCGGAACCATCTCGTCCATCGTCGGCGGATGGAAGTTCGACAAGATGCCCGAAAATCAGGGACCAAAGAGCTAGCGACGCAAGAAGCCTGGGTGCCCCAGGTCTCCCGTTTTTGGAGACCAGGGAACGACTAAACTCCGCCATTGGTAGGAGTGAAATGCAGAAGTTGAGGTTGAGGTCCGAGTGAGTACGAACAGGAAAACGCTGGTGCTGGGGCTTGGCAACGTGATCATGGGCGACGAAGGCGTCGGCGTCCATGTCGTCCGGGCCCTGGAGAAAGTTCCCCTTCCAAAAGATGTGGAATGCCTCGACGGGGGAACCGGCGGATTCATCCTCCTGGAGCCGCTACAGAAAGCCGATCACATCATTCTCATCGACGCCACCGACGATGGAAACCCACCTGGCACCGTAACCCGGACCACGCCACGCTTCTCCAGGGACTACCCTCCCACTCTCACCGCTCACGACATCGGAGTGAAAGACCTGCTGGACGTCTTTTATATGCATAGCGGTGAGCGCGAGGTTGTGCTCTATGCTATTTCCATTGATCCCAGGCAGCCGATCTCCATGGATCTGTCCGAAGCCTGTCTCGCCGCCACAAAAGAAGCGGTCCATCGAATCTCGGCGGAATTGAACGAAATCCTCTAGCCCGCGAAATACCCAACTCTTTTCGAGCTTTATGACTCCTGGATGGGACCGCTCTCGCCACTTGCGGAGCCGTGGCCAGAACTTTTAGATTTCAAGCGTTACGATAGAGAGGATTTCCTCCGCGCTGTCTTTTTCTTCACGAAAGGAACTCCATGGACCGCCGTACATTTCTGGGCACCGCCTCTGCTGCCGCAATCGCAACCGGCCTTTATCCTTTTCCCGCATTTGCCGAACCTGAGCAGCCGAAGCTGAAGCCGATGGCCGTCGGTCTGCTGGTCAGCCCTCATGGTGCGCCAGAGGCCACCATCAAGCGCGTCCACGATATGGGCTTCTCCAACTGCTTCCTTTCCCTCGATGGCTACATCGGAAAGTTCACCGCCAACGACGCAAAGCAGATCGGCGATCTTCTCTCGAAGTACGATGTGGTGGCCACGACTGTGGAAGTCGTGGGACCGCAGCCGCTCGTGTGGGACTTCCAGCAGGGCCCGGCAACTATCGGACTAGTGCCGCCGAAGTATCGTGCCGCGCGAATCGACGCCTTGAAGCAGGTGTCCGACTTCGCTAAACGGCTCGGCATCGGCCAGGTGCAAACCCACTGCGGATTCATCCCCGAAGATCCGGCTGATCCCCTGTATCAAGGAACCGTAGAAGCAATCCGCACTGTCGCGCAGCACTGCCAGGCAAACGGCCAGCACTTTCTCATGGAGACCGGCCAGGAGACTCCGACTGCCATGTCGCGCGCCCTGCGTGATGTGAATATGCCGAATCTCGGCGTTGGCCTCGACACAGCAAACCTGATCCTCTACGGCAAAGCGAACCCCGTTGATGCAGTCGACATCCTTGGGCAGCACGTGCGCAGCGTTCACGCCAAAGACGGTAAGTGGCCCACCGACCCGAGCAAATTGGGCGAAGAAGTAATGATCGGCAAGGGGCTGGTCGACTTCAAGACGGTCTTCACGAAGCTGCACAAACTGGGCTACACCGGCGCGATCACCATCGAGCGCGAGACGTCCGGTCCGCAGCAAGTCGAAGACGTGACAAACGAGAAGATGTATCTGGAACGGGTTCTGAGCGAGGTGCTGGGATGAATCGTCGAGAGTTCTTGCAGACTGGAACGGCAGCGGCATCCGGGATGCTTCTAGTCAATTCACGCTTGGCGTTTGGCTATCAGGCGAACTCAGCCGTGCGTCACGCGCTTCTGGGCTGTGGCAATCGCGGCAGCTCCGTAGCTGAGTCGTTCGCACGAAACACATCTGCCCGCATTGTCGCTCTCGGGGACATCTTCGGCGATAAGCTCGAAGCCGGGCACGTTCGCTTCAACAAGATCCTGGCCAGCCTGAATCAGTCGGAGATTGACAGCAAGATGCTGTTCAAAGGGCCGCATGCCTTCGAGCAGCTGGCCAACTCCAAAGACGTTGACCTGATTCAGATTTCCACGCCGCCCTACTTCCACGTGCAGCACCTCGAAGCAGCCGTTGCCGGCGGGAAGCATGTCTATTGCGAGAAACCGGTGGGCATCGACATCGCCCAGGCGAAGCATGCCCTGCAAATTGCAAAACACGTGAAGCCTAACCAGAGCGTGGATGTCGGCTTCCAATGCCGGATGGCTCCGCCCATCGCAGCGCTTCAACAGAAAATCAAATCGGGCGCCCTCGGAAAGATCGCCACCATCTCGGGCAACTACAACGCACCGATGTCGACAGAAAAGAAGCGCGAGGGCGAAGGTCCCGATGAATACCGCCTTCGCAACTGGCTCTGGGATCGCGTTCTCTCCGGAGACATCCTCGTTGAGCAGAACATCCACATCATCGACCTCGCCAACTGGATGGTCGGCGCACATCCCCTCAAGGCAACCGCGACCGGCGGCCGTAATGTTCTCACCCATTGGGGCGACATCTGGGACAACTACCAGGTCGATTACAACTATCCCGGCGACATTCACTTCTCGTTCGCGTCTACGCAGTTCGGAAGTGACGGTGTCTTCGATGCCGGGCTCAAGCTGTTCGGCTCCGCCGGATCGGCGACCTGCCCATATGCCGGCCCGGTCGCAGTCACCGGCCCAAGCGCCTGGTCGTGGAAGGAATCGGAAGGTACGACCACAGGCTCGGGGCAGTTCGCGGCCAATGGCGCCTTCAATGACAACCTGAAGTATGCCGATCGCGAGAAGGAGAAAACCTTCATCGACAGCATTGTCACGGGTCCGGCTCACAATCAGATTGCGGATGGAGTCGAAACCGCGCTGAGTTGCATGCTGGGGCGCATGGCCGGGTACCAGAAGCGCGAAGTATCGTGGAACGATATGCTTGCGCAGAAGGAAGACTGGCCGCTCGGCTTCAGCGTCGAGCAGTTTGCCTAGCGAAAAGTACCAGTAACAAACCTGGGGTCTTCACCGGGGCCAGTCGATCCGCGACGGCCCCTTTCTGCTTCTATCAGCAGAACTTCGCGATGTATGCAGTCCAGCAGCAAAGCCACCTTTCCAAACTGTCATGCTTCTAAGCTGAACGTCTGATGGCATCGCAGAAGATGAGCTTCCGCGTTCATGATGTGAAAGTCTCGATAAGCAAAGGGGCCCGAATCCTCGCGGCTTTTGCGCTGACACTCCTTCCTCTCGGCTGCCACAAACAGCTTCAGAACGTGCAGTCTCCTGCCTCCACTGGAGGCGAGATTCGTCCTTACACGGGAGCAATGGAAGAGGACGATGGACAGTGGGTTCGCGCCACCAAGGACTACGCAAATACCCGCTATAGTACCCTCGACCAGATCAACACCGGCAACGTCGCTGGACTGAAACTCGCGTGGACGTTCGATACCGGAGTGCCGCGCGGGCAAGAAGCTGCTCCCATCGTGGTCAACAACACGATGTACGTGGTTGCCCCCTTTCCCAATAAGCTCTTTGCCCTGGACCTCACGAAGCCGGGAGCGCCCCTGAAATGGAGCTACGATCCGAATCCGTCGCGTGCGGCCAAGGGCGAGGCCTGCTGCGACTGGGTGAATCGCGGCGCAGTGTATGCCGACGGGAAAATCATCTACAACACGCTCGACGGCTTCACGATCGCGCTCGATGCGAACAGCGGAAAGCTGCTCTGGCGCGCGCACATGGCGGATATCACCAGAGGTGAGACCATCACTATGGCGCCGATGGTCGTTCACGACAAAGTATTCGTCGGCAATAGCGGAGGCGAGTACGGAGTGCGCGGCTGGCTGGCCGCGCTGAACACGAGTGACGGCAAGGTGGCGTGGCAGGCCTACTCCACCGGACCTGACAAGGAAGTGCTGATCGGCAGCCGTTTCAAGCCCTACTATGCGACAGACAAAGGAACGGATCTCGGCGTGAAGACCTGGCCGCCTGATGCGTGGCGCATCGGCGGAGGCACTGTCTGGGGATTTCTGTCCTATGACCCATCCAGCAATCTCATCTATTACGGCACCGCGAATCCTGGGCCGTGGAATCCCGAGGTGCGGCCCGGCGATAACAAGTGGACATCGGGCGTATTTGCGCGCGATGCCGACACGGGCGAGGCAGTGTGGTTCTATCAGATGTCTCCGCACGACCTGTATGACTGGGACGGCGTAAACGAGAACATTCTGCTTGATCTGCCTTGGCAGGGCTCCACGCGCAAGGTCCTGGTGCGCGCGGATCGCAACGGATACATGTATGTCATCGACCGCACGACAGGGCAGGTGTTGTCTGCGACGCTGTACGTCTACAGCACCACGACAACCGGCGTCGACCTGCAGACCGGCGCATTGAAGCACGACCTGTCGAAAGCGCCGCGGACCGGGCAGGAAATACGCAACATCTGCCCAACAGCTCCAGGCGCGAAGGACTGGCAGCCTTCATCGTTTTCGCCAAAAACAGGGCTGCTCTACGTTCCCCATCAGAATCTGTGCGCGGATGAAGAGGCCGAACAGGCCAACTACATTCAGGGCACTCCCTATGTTGGCGTGACGGACAGGTTCTACGCAGGTCCGGGCGGCAATGAAGGCGAGTTGATGGCCTGGGACCCCATCAATGGCAAGAAGGTTTGGACGGTTACAGACAAGTATCCGCTGTGGAGCGGAACGCTGGCGACAGCCGGCGATCTGGTGTTTTACGGAACCATGGAGGGATGGTTCAGAGCTGCTAACGCGCTCACGGGACAGACAGTGTGGCAGTTCAAGACTGGTTCGGGAATCATCGGACAGCCAGTTACATATCGCGGACCAGACGGCAAACAATACGTCGCCATCCTGTCAGGAATTGGAGGATGGCCCGGTGCCGTCGTTGCTGGCGATCTCGACACGCGCGATGGCAATGCGGCCGCAGGATGGGGCAACGCACTCAGCGATTTGAAAAACGTGACCACGCCGGGAGGGACACTGTATGTTTTTGCGCTCCCTTAGCATTTTCGTGGTGCTGGTGATCGCATCGGGGTGCGCCGCAATGGCATCGCCATTGCGAATCTGTGCGGATCCCGATAATCTGCCGTTCTCCAACCATTCAGCGAAGGGCCTCGATAACCGGATAGCTGTGCTCGTTGCGCATAAGCTCCATCGAGAGCCGGTGTTTGTCTGGGCGCGGAATGGCCGCGGTTTCCTGCGCGAGCAATTCAACAAAAATGCGTGCGACGTTCTCATGGGCGTGCCCCAGAAGATGCGGGGAGTGCTGACAACGAACCCCTACTATCGCTCGGCGTATGTGTTTGCGACTCGCAGGCAAGAACATCTGAAAATTGCCTCTTTCAACGATCCGCATCTGAATGGAAGGAAGATCGGCCTCCAGGCGCTCGAAGACAATCTGTCGCCCCCTTCGCTGGCGCTGATCCGCACTGGACATGCCGCGCAGCTGGTAGGTTTCAATTCGTTCGGTGTGCATGGCGCAGACATTGTTCGCGCAGTTGCTGACGGGCAAATTGGAACAGCGGTGATCTGGGGGCCGCTGGCCGGGTATTTCATCGCCCGCGATCACCTGCCGTTGAAAATAGCGCCTGTTTCTCCTCTGGTTGACGCATCTGGAGTCCCATTTGCCTTCTCGATATCGATGGCGGTGCACAAAAACGATGTTGGACTGCGGGATCAGCTGAACCAGGCGCTGACCGGTTTGAAGCCGGTGATAGCACGCGTCCTTGCCGAGTACCACGTCCCGACCTTGGCGGAGGATGAGCGATGAAGAGTCTCATCGCGATCGCCGGGCTGCTTTGCGTCTGCGCATTCGCCGGGTGCAAGCGCGAGCAGCGCGTCTTCGATCCCGGCTCGTCTGGCTCGCAGCCTGCAAACGGAGTAGCGCTGAACGAGGTACACGCTGGCGGACCGATTCAGGTTCCCGATCAGGGGCCATACGAAGAGAGCGCGTACGCAGTAGGCGAAGGAAAGCGTCTCTTTAGCGCATTCAATTGCGTCGGCTGTCACAACCATGGTGGCGGTGGGATCGGTCCAGCGTTGATGGATGCGAAATGGATTTACGGAAGCCATCCGCAGCAGATCTATTCAAGCATCGTTCAGGGACGGCCTGACGGAATGCCGAGCTTCGCAGGGAAGATTCCTGACTACCAGGTCTGGGAGCTTGTGGCGTACGTGCGTTCGATGAGCGGGCAATTGCCCACGGACGTTGCGCCGGGGCGATCGGACGAGATTCAGGTTAAGAAAGCCGAGCAGGCTAAGAAGAAGGAGCATCCGCCCGACGAAACTCCGCAAAAGATTCAGAAGGGGCAGCCATGATCATCGCGGCGGTCCCAGGCTTCCCCGGCAATCAGACATCCCTCAATCCCGTCGGACCGGGCGCGGGACGAATCGAGGGCGAATTCGCGCTGATCTTCTGGATCACAGCGATCGTTTACTGTCTCGTCCTTATCGCCCTTATCGTCTATGTCGCGCGCCGGCGGCATTCGATGAGCGACATTCCTGAGCCGATGCCTACCACCCCCCAAAGTGATCGCTGGGCAAAGGTGGCAGTAAGTGGCGCCATGGTAGTAACGGTTCTTCTTCTCTTCACCATGATGATTGGGAGTTTTGTCACCGGGCATGCTCTCGGAAACATGAACCGCCAGACCGCTTACACGATTGATGTCTACGCGCATCAGTGGTGGTGGGAGGTTCAATATCCCAATGACGAGCCCTATAAGACTGTCGTAACTGCGAACGAAATTCATGTGCCCCTCGGCGTGCAGCTGCGTATTCATGGCACCTCGCGGGATGTGATTCACAGCTTCTGGGCGCCCAACGTCCAGGGCAAACGAGACCTGATGCCGGGTTACGACACAGATGTCATGATGCAGATCGACCAGCCTGGGCGCTGGCGCGGACAGTGCGCCGAGTATTGCGGAGAGCAGCACGCGCACATGTCGTTCTACATGGTGGCGGAACCGAATCACCAGTTTCAGCAATGGCTTGAGCAGCAGGCGCAAAGCAGCATAGCTCCTTCCACTCCGCAAACTGTGCATGGGCAGCAGGTCTTCCTCTCGCACGCATGCGTCATGTGCCATACGATTCGCGGAACACCCGCCGGGTCGCGCGTTGGTCCTGATCTCACGCACTTGGCCAGCCGCGCAACGATTGCAGCTGGATTGCTGCCGAACACAATCGGAAATCTTGGGGGCTGGATCTTGAACGCGCAGGCGCTGAAACCGGGCTGCAGTATGCCGCCGAATCAGATGACGGGCAGTGATCTGCAGGACCTGCTCGCATACCTTGGGACGCTGAAATGATCACGACGACGGCCATCGAGAGCACCGCTGAATTGACCGACCAGGAGCGGCTCCAGGCAGCGCGGCTCGAATCCGTGTGGCGCGAGCCTCGCGGCTGGGGCTGGTTCAAGGCCGTTCACCACACGACGATCGGCAAACGATATGCCGTAACAGCGTTCGTCTTCTTTGGGCTTGCGGGGCTGCTGGCCGGGGGCATGCGTCTGCAACTCGCCTTCCCCGAGGCGCACATACTCTCCAACGACCTGTACAACCAGTTCTTCACCATGCATGGCAGCACCATGATGTTTCTGTTCGCCGTGCCCATGATGTTCGAGGCGCTCAGCGTCTATCTCGTTCCCTTGATGGTGGGTACACGGAACATCGCGTTCCCGCGATTGAACGCATACAGCTACTACCTCTACCTGTTCGGCGGCCTGATGTTCTACGTCGCATTCTTGTGCAATACCGGCGCAGATCGCGGATGGTTCTCTTACGTTCCACTGGCCGGCCCCGACTACGGCCCCGGAAAGCGTCCGGACTTCTGGGCGCAGCTCATCACCTTCACTGAGGTATCCGGGCTCGCCGTGGCTGTCGAAATTGTGGTGACCGTATTCAAGCTGCGCGCACCCGGCATGTCGCTGAACCGCATTCCCATTTTCGTCTGGGGACAGGTCGTGACGGCGTTCATGGTCATCTTCTCGCTCCCGGGCGTTGTGCTATCGAGCACCATGCTCCTTCTCGATCGAACGTGCAACACGCAATTCTTCAATCCGGCGGTAGGCGGTGATGTACTGCTGTTCCAGCACCTCTTCTGGTGGTTTGGACATCCTGAGGTGTACATCATCTTCATTCCGGGTACGGCAGTCATTTCCACAATCGTGACCACGTTCAGCAGAAGACATGTCTTCGGATATCTCGTCCTCGTTTTGTCACTCGTCGCCACCGGGTTCATGGCGTTCGGCCTGTGGGTCCATCACATGTTCGCCACCGGAATTCCCCAGATCGCAGAAAGCTACTTCACTGCGGCCAGCATGATGATTGCAATCCCCACCGGCGCTCAGATCTTCTGCTGGATCGCAACCCTCGCTACCGGCAAAGTGGTCCTGAAGACGCCCATGTGGTGGGCCATCGGATTCTTCTTCGTCTTCATTATGGGCGGCATGACAGGAATATTCGTTGCCTCAGTTCCGGTCGATCTGCAGGTGCACGACACCTATTTCGTTGTGGCGCATTTTCATTACGTGCTGATTGGGGGCGCCGTGTTTCCGCTCTTTGGAGCGATCGCCTACTGGTTCCCGAAGGTGACCGGGCGAATGATGAGCGAGAAGCTGGGACAGGCCACGTTCTGGCTGTTCTTCATCGGATTCAACATCACGTTCTTTCCCATGCATCTCGTCGGTCTGCGCGGCATGCCCCGGCGCGTGTATACCTATCCCGCCAATATGGGATGGACCACGCTGAATCAGATCGAGTCTCTCGGGTATGTTCTTTTGTTCATCGCAGTTTGTCTTCTGCTGGTGAATGTCTCGCGTTCGTTGCGCCATGGCGCCCCCGCAGGGTCCAATCCGTGGAAGGCCGGCACGCTGGAGTGGGCAACCATGTCGCCCCCGCCGCACTACAACTTTCTGCATCTGCCCACGGTAAACGGACGCGAGGCTCTGTGGGATGCCGCCCCCAATCAGCCGGTCGTCGTGGGGCTCGATGAGGACGTTCGTTCGTTTCTGATGACGCGATCACTCGACGCCGAGCCGGACACCCGAGACGAGTTTCCGAGGCCCACCATCTGGCCTTTTCTCGCGGCCGTTGCCACCAGCATCGCCTTCATCGCAAGCATCTTTACGCCTTGGGGAATCACCCTGGGCGCCATCCCCGTCGCGATCACGATGATCGGTTGGTTCTGGCCTGATCGACAGCCCGCGGAGCACCGGCGCACGAGGGAGATATGGCAGAGCGAGTAGAACGGCCCGTCCTCGATGTCTCTCATCTGCCAACCGTAGCGTTCGGCACGCGCAGCCTCACGTGGTGGGGAGTGATGGGGATGATGGCAATCGAGGGAACGGTTTTCGTCCTGATGATTGCCTCGTATTTCTACCTGCACTCGCGAAATTCGGAGTGGCCGCCGCATCGCAATCCGCCCGACCTTCTTTGGGGAACGGTAAATCTTATCGTCTTTCTTGTAAGCGTAATTCCCAACGAGTGGTATCGCCGCCGAGCGCGCAAAGGTGATCTGCGTGCAGTGCGCATCGGCCTCGTACTCCTATCCCTCTTCGGCATTGGCAATGTGGTGATCCGCTACTTCGAGTTGTGGCACCTGAATACCGACTGGAGCATCGACGCGTACGGCTCAGCGGTATGGACCCTCATGGGCTTACACGTGCTGCATCTCGTCACAGACCTGGTCGACACCATTGTGCTGACCGTCTTGTTTTTCACCTCGCTGGTTGAAGGCAAACGATTTCAAGACGCCGAGGAGAACGCGGCTTACTGGTATTTTGTCGTGGCCTTCTGGGTCCCCATCTATCTCGTAATCTATTGGGCGCCGAGGTGGCTGCATGCGTGATCCCTTTCAGAGCACCGAGCGGTCATCTGCAGAGAAGCTGACGGATGCGCTCTTATGGATCGCGCTCCTGCTGAGCCCTGTCGCCATGGGAGTCAATACGATCGTCGGGTATACCGTTGCACACTGGACAACCGATACAGCTGAGAAGCGGCTGTCCTTTCTCGTCTCAGCCTTCGACTTCGTGCTTTGCATCTGCGCTTTCGCCATCTCTGCTTCGTTCTATAGGAAATTCCGCAACGCTGAAGATGTTGAGGCAATCGATGGCCGGCGAGCCTTCATGGCAAAGCTGTCGATGCTGCTCGCCGCCCTTGCCGCGCTGCTGGTCATTGCAGGAACCATCGCAGTGATCACGTTACATCCCACGGACTGAAGATGAATCTCTCTCCGGCACATCCCGGCTTGGCAGCAGCGGCAGAGGCGACGACCTCCCTCTGGAGCGTGCCCTGGAGTTGGGAGCCTGCCATCGTCTTACCGTTATCTCTACTATTGCTGATCTACACGCTTGGTGCGGCGCGCCGAGGTGGATTCCGCCCTTTGCGATGGCGGCACACAGCTTTCTATGCGGGGTGGGCAACACTGTCTCTCGCGCTCACATCGCCAATTCATGAGCTCGGGGAACAGCTCTTCAGCGCGCATATGCTTCAACACGAGATCCTGATCCTGATCTCGGCGCCACTGATATCTGCGTCGCATCCAGGGGCAACCCTTCTGTGGGCATTCGCGCCAAGGCATCGCAGCGAGATCGGCGGATGGGTTCATCGCATAGAGAGGTCCCATCCAGTGCAGCTGCTGATGGCTCCTCTAAATGCATGGATCCTCGAAGCCGTCGCTCTCTGGCTCTGGCACATTCCCTTCCTGTATGAGGCGACGCTCCGTTCAGACTGGGTTCACGCTGCGCAGCACCTCAGCTTTCTGGCAACCGCTGTGCTTTTCTGGTCAGCGCTCTTCGGTGTCGGCCGATCCGCAATGAGCTATGGTGCCGCAACGCTCTATGTCTTCGGGACGGCGGTGCATTGCAGCGCGCTGGGAGCGCTTCTCACCTTTTCAAAAGTCTTGTGGTATCCAGCATACGCATCAACAACAGCAGCCTGGGGACTCACGCCGCTGGAAGACCAGCAACTTGGCGGAGCAATCATGTGGGTTCCCTCTGGGGTGGTCTTCATCGCAGTCGCAATGGTCTTGATGGGACGCTGGTTGGCTGAATCAGACAAGCGCCTGAAGTTTGGATCGCTGGCTGCGCTACTCGACAAGGAGCAGGAGTCATGAGGCGGATCGTTCCAGTTGCACTGCTACCCGTGGCAATCTGCGCGACGGCATGTTCCGCATTTCTAAGTACACCACAGAAGCAAAGCCCGCCAAGAGGCGCACCCGAACTGATGACCCAATACGGCTGCCCCACTTGTCACGTCGTGCCCAATGTTCCCGGAGCAGTGGGCAAAGTTGGACCATCGCTCACTTCCCTTTCGCAGCGGTCCTACCTCGCGGGCTCCCTGCCAAATACCCCTGAAAACCTGGTCCAATGGATCATGCACCCCCAGCATTTCCGCCCGGGAACCGCGATGCCCGAGATGGGGGTCTCCAACCAGGACGCGCAAGTGATAGCGCGCTTTCTGGAATCTTCGACTGGCCGATAGGCCCTGAATTCAGGCGCACAATACAGATATGGAGTTCAGACCCAGGGGCGATTCGCCGCAAGATCCCAGCTTCCAGACTCCCACTCGCCTAAGAAGCGAGACTCTCTGCCAGCCGATGCGCCTGTATCGACAAATCCGTTGTTATCTGAATTTTCTGTGGGCTTGGAATCGAGCGCACCGACCGTAAGTCGCACACAATTTGGCTCCTCAGGTAGGACTCGAACCTACAACCCTTCGGTTAACAGCCGAATGCTCTGCCATTGAGCTACTGAGGAGTGAGTGGCGCTGAATTGTCCTCTATAAACTTAACAGACTGAGCGAGAAGCGTCAAAATACTGAACGGGATGAGCCCGGTCATCGAACCGTCCCAATAACCGCCCCGGTTTAGGTCTTGTTGAGACCTCCGCATCGGTGAAATCGCCCATCCAATCAGTCTCTGGAGGATAGATTATGAGATCGCGCGACGGCTCGCTTCTTCGCAACGCCGCCTACCTCGGCCTGGGCCTTGCCTCGACCATCGTTAGCACCTTGTCAGACCGCACACAGAACAAAGCAAGCTGGACACGTGGCAAGGTCGTCGTGATCACGGGGGGTTCGCGCGGACTGGGCTTGGCCCTCGCCGAGGAGTTCGGCCGGCGCGGTGCACAGCTCGTGCTGGCCGCGCGGAGTCAGGACCAATTGGCCGAGGCGCGCCGCCAGTTGCTCGATCGCGGATTGGTACGGAGCGCGGATGACGTGCTGATCGTTGCCGCCGACCTGCGTAAACCCGAAGAGGCCTCGCGTCTCATAGACGAAGCCACGCGCCGGTTCGGACGCGTCGACGTGCTGATCAACAATGCCGGCGTCATTACCGTCGGGCCCATTGAGAACCAGAGTCTGGAACAATTTCGCGAAGTGATGGAATCGAATTTCTACTCAGGCCTGCACTGCACGCTGGCTGTTCTGCCGCAGATGCTCGAAAGGCGTACTGGATCCATCGCCACGGTGAGTTCCATCGGAGGCCGCATTGCTGTGCCTCATCTGCTTCCCTACTGTGCCAGTAAGTTCGCGGCCGTCGGGTTCTCTGAAGGGCTGGGAATGGAAGTTCGATCGAAGGGAATTCGCGTGACCACCATCTGCCCTGGGTTGATGCGCACTGGCTCGCATCGCAATGCCCTGTTCACTGGCGACGCCTCGCGCGAGTATCAGTGGTTCAGCCTTGCGGCCAACATGCCCTTGGCGTCGGCCTCCGCGAGGCATGCCGCAAAGAAGATCGCCAACGGAATTGCAGCAGGGTGCGCGGAGATCACCATCACGCCGCAGGCGTTTGTGGCGGCTCGCTTTGGAAATCTGTCGCCTGAAGCGAAACGCATTGCGATGATGGCAATGCACATGGCACTGCCCGAGGCGAAGGAAGGGCAGAGCAGCCCTCACCGCGGTGAAGAGGTGCGAGAGCGCGAGCTCTTCCCTGCTTCTTCGATCGGATCCTCGGCTGCGCGCCGCTATAACCAGATGGGCACGCTCGCCGAGAGCTGAGGGTGCCCAATGATCCCGGCCCGGCCAGACCGGTTCTGCAGACATCCTGGCTCAAGCTGAGCCGCGGGGCTTCCCGTGCCAGTGCAATACGATAAACAGTATGGTTCGCATTGAATCGGAATACCAGGGTGACCTCCACTGCACGTCGGTGCATACGCCTTCCAAGACCGAACTCGCTACAGATGCTCCTGTCGATAATCAGGGCCGCGGCGAAAGCTTCTCCCCGACAGATCTCATAGCCACGTCACTCGGTACGTGCATGTTGACCACCATGGGCATCGTCGCCAGAACACTTGATTTCGACCTCACAGGTGCGACGGTAGCTGTCGAAAAGGAGATGAGCAGCGCGCCTCCGAGAAAGGTCCAGCGCCTCACAGTCTCCATTCGGATTCCCCGCACGACCAGCCCGGAAAATCAGCAGCGGCTTGAGAATGCGGCGCATACCTGTCCAGTGAAGAGGAGCATTCACCCAGACATCGAGACGCCGATCGAGATTGTGTGGGGTTGAACTTCGAACGAATGACGACCCCACAGACAGCGAGCAAGTTAAGAGCGGGCGAAAAATCGAGATGAGGCCGCCAGCGCCCGGACTGCACCGCGTAATCTGATCAAGGAGTCCTTTTCACTGATGAAATTGAAATTGCCCGAAGGCGACTTTCGCGCCTATCTCTTCGACTGCGACGGCACCATTGCAGATTCAATGCCTCTTCACTACAAAGCCTGGAAGAAGGCACTGGCCGAGTACGGATGCACATACGATGAAGATCTTTTCTACTCGTGGGGCGGCAAGCCGGTCCGCAAAATCATTGCCGACCTGAATGAGATACACGGCCTCAACATGCCCGTGGATACGCTCGCTGAGTACAAGGAGAAGCTGTATCACGCTCAGCTACCGGAACTCCAGGGCATCCCCGAGGTCATCGAGCACATCGAGGCCCAGCATGGGCGCATTCCGTTCGCCGTGGTCTCGGGAAGCCGGCGGCAGTCCGTGATTGGATCTTTAACCGCGCTTGGTCTGCTTGAGAAATTTGATGTCTTGATTTGCGCCGAAGACTACAAGCGTGGCAAGCCCGCACCCGATGGATTTCTGCTCGGCGCGCAAAAGCTCGGAGTTGCGCCGGAACACTGTCTCGTTTTCGAGGACACTGACCTCGGCATCCAGGCTGCGACTGCCGCCGGCATGAAGTCCGTCCTTGTCGCGCAGAAGCGGGGTCCCCAGCAACCCGTTGCTGGGGTGTAAAGGCGGGGCGTCCAGGAACCAGTTGCTGGCCGATAGTTCTGGATGACCAACCGGAGATACGGATAAGAGCGCTCATCACGCAGCAAACTCAGTTCGTCACAATCAGCGGGTAAGCCATCTCCCAGTTGCAGGATGATTCTCGTGCATCCCTACGACTGGGAGGATCCGATGCGGCTTATCTCACTTTTGGTCTCTGCTCTTCTTCCAATGGCAATGATGGGACAGGCTCCTGTATCGCCTGACGCCGCCGACAAAGCATACACTGCGCAGAATTGGACGGAAGCGGAATCTCAGTACTCGGCACTCGTCAAGCAGCAGCCAGACAACGCGCGTTTCTGGTACCGTCTCGGCGTCGCTGCGCGAGGCGACAAGCACTTCGATGCTTCGCTTGAGGCGCTGCAGAAGGCCAAGTCACTGGGAGTTGGTCGAGGGCTCCCCGCATTTCTCGCTGACTATGAGATCGCCACCACCTACGCCGGGAAGGCCGATTCCACACACGCACTCGAAACATTGAAGTCCTCAGCGAACGCCGGCTTCATGATGCCTTCGCGCCTCCAAAACGATGTCGAATGGACTTCGCTTCGCACCAACGAACAATTCATCGCGCTCGCCAAAGAGGTTCAGCACAACGCTGCCCCTTGCGAAGACGCGGAGTTCAAGCAGTTCGATTTCTGGATCGGCGACTGGGACGTCACATCCGCGGTTGACGGAGTTCATCGCGGCGACAGTCATATCTCCAAAGAGATGGGTGGCTGCGTCGTTTGGGAAAACTGGACATCAGCCGGTAGTCCCTACTTCGGAAAAAGCTACAACACGTGGAATCCCAACTTGAAGCGGTGGGAACAGTACTGGGTCGACACGTCGGCGGGCGTCATGTTTTTTCACGGAGAACTGAAGAACAACATCATGGACTACTGGACGGATGATGTACCACAGAGCGGCGGCGGAACGCTTCTTCGACACCTGCAGTTCTTCAACCTTGGCCCTGATAAAGTGCGGCAGTTTTCGCAGGGCTCCACCGATGGTGGCAAGACCTGGCACACGGAGTACGACTTCATCTACTCCCGGGTAGCTGCCAAGTCATCGCAACCTTCGGCATCGCGCTAGTAAAGCAGCACTGCAACTCGGTATGCCGTGAATGTCCCTGCTTCTCCGTTCGGCGGACAGGTTCCCACAGCCGCTTCGTGAAATCTTTTCGAAGAGACCTGTTGCACAAGATTATTGGGCAGATGGCTCAGGTCCGAGTCCTGCCAGCGCATCACGAAACTCGGTTGCGCACCGTTCTCCACTCGCGGGAAGCCGCTATTCGAGGTGCATGCTTCGCGCGCCAGCGCATGATCGGCCATCACCTTTACCCCGTTTCGTGCAATCATCGAGCCCACCTGTTGCTCCACCTGCGCCGGCGAGAACGCTTCGACAGCTCTGGTAAAGTCGGCAGTCGCGTAAAGCACCCCACGTCTCGCAATCACAGCGATCCCGATGCGATCGACCTCCGGGTTGAGCATATTGTCCCGATGCGCCTTCGAGTGCATCCATGCATCATGGATTTCAGGAGACGTTGGCCCCACCGCAATGTTCTCTTCGATCAGATTGAAGTGAGCGCCAGAGAGACCGGCTCGCTCCGACAGCATCAATTCTCCCGGATAATCGTGCTGAATCGCTCCACCTTCGCTTACCATGCGACGCGTGTGCCTCAGCGCAGCCTGAGCAAGAGCGGGATCCCACTTTACTGCCGGCAAGCCGGCCTGAGCGCGTGCCTGGTTCGCCAGCGCAACCAGCTGTTGCGATTCGGCCTGAAGATACTGATCACTCTGCGCGGCGGCAACCTCGGCGCCCGCGATGAGCAGCACAGTAGCGATCGGAAAAAGAAGGAGGTATTTACCTGGTGATCTCACGTCTACATATATCAATACATGATTTCTTCGATGCCCAATCCTTACCATCGTAATGGCCCTGGTTTCCCGAACATTTCTGCTAAGTTGCTTGCTTGCCATCCTCTCGTTTGAAACCGTCACGCGGTCCGACCCAGGCGATCAGCAGGAGCGCTGGCAATCCGATGATGCTGGTAAGAATGAAGAATCGTACCCAGCCCATTCTTTCCGACAAAACGCCTCCCGAGGAGGCCACAACGGTGCGCCCAAGTGAAGCAAGAGCAGACAGCAGCGCGTACTGAGTCGCCGTAAAGCCCGGCGAGCATAAACTGGAAAGCCAGGTCACCAGCGCGGTCAGGGCCATTGCACCTGTCAGGTTCTCGGCTGTGACACATAATGCAAGATAGCCAACCCGGTGCCCACCTAAAGCTTGCAGAACGAAGAATAGATTCCCCATGGATTGCAGGATCCCACAAAGCATCAGCGATCGGCGGATTCCGAATTTCGTTGTCACCACGCCGCCAATCAAAGCCCCCGTCACATTGGAGAAGACTCCGAATATCTTTGAAGCAGTGGCGATCTCGGGGAGCGAGAATTTCAGTGAGATATAGAGCGGCGTCGACATCACTCCCGCCATTGCCTCTCCCAGCTTGTATCCAAAGATCGCAAGCAGGATGACGGGCCACAGGGGACGGTGCATGAAATCACGGAACGGTTCGATCACCGCTCTTTGAACCGCGTGAAGAACTGTCTGCCACATTGACTGCGCAACATACGCCTTCTCCGCCGGCAGCTTTGGCTCAGGACCGAACAGGAACACCAGCAGCCCCACACCCACCAATGCAGCCATCGTGGCATACGCTGCAAACCACCCTGCGGAGGACGCGATGAACAGCGCGCCAGCGCCGGAGGCTAACATCCCGATGCGATAGCCGGCGGTAATGCTGGCAGCTCCGGGACCCTGCTGATCGATGCTCAGGCTCTCCACGCGCCACGCGTCGATCACAATATCCTGGCTCGCTGAAAGAAATGCGACAACCACAGCCAGCACTGCCATGCGCGGCAGGTTGTGCTTCGGATCGCACGACCCCAACGCCAGAATCGCCACGATCAACAGAATCTGGATCGTGATCCCCCATCCCCGACGTCGCCCCAACGGCAATGGCGGTGGGACGCGATCGATCAGAGGTGCCCACACAAATTTGAAAGAGTAGGACATCCCAACCAGTGCGATCGCGCCCAGAGCAGCGCGCCTGACGCCCACTGTCGCGAGCCATGCCTGCAACGTCGAGTAGGTCAGCAGAAGAGGCAGGCCGCTGGCGAATCCCAGTGCAAGCACCTGCAGCACACGGGGTGTTGTGTAGGCTGCAATCGCTTCTCGCCAGTTCGTTCCGGCGTGTACTTCATTGGTTCCGGGCAATTCCTTCATCCTGGTTTTGGAGTATCCCGCTCCCGCCTCTTGCACTACTTTCTTAATAAATGATCGCAAGAAGCAGGCTGTGAATAGCTTCGGCCAGGTACAGGTGAAAGTGCCAACACAGTCAACCTGACACAGGTCCTTTCCTTTGCTCCCGGCCTCATCACACGAGATTCATTGCATCTTGCTTTCCATTCCCGCAGCAGTAGCAGGCGCAGTGCTTGGCTTCAACTTCCTTGGGATGCGTTGCTCGATCAGCTCGATCCGCACACGCTCCAGAAACAGGTTGTGAAATGGTCATGCTGAAAAAGGGCGACTGCGAACATTGTGGCCGCTTCTATCGGTATTCATTGTGGCACTCTGGCTTCGGAGACAATTCCTACGCATACTGCGACGAGTGCGGATTGCTCGCTCTCCTCAATTACTCCAACGAATATGTCGCATCGCTTCCCCCTCCCGCGGATCGATTCGGCGAGATCGAGGAATCATGGGAACCCTTCCTTCAGGTTTGTCCGTGTGGCGGTCACTTCCGCAAGGGCGCTTCGCCTCGCTGCCCCTCGTGCCGCGAAAAACTCTCGCCGACTCATGCTGCGGAGCACATTGAAGCGCAGGCAATGGGAGCTCGAGGATGGAGCTGGCAGAACAACTGGAGCGGCCTTTATTGCATGGCCATCAATGATCCATTGAATCCTGGCTCCGTGCTGCAGGTCATCGATCCCATCGCGAAACCAGAACGCGCGAAAGCAAAGCGCCGCTGGCCTTTGCTGTTCAGTTTCGGCAGATGATCATCGGCGTCGTCAGCGATACGCATGGGCTGCTGCGGCCCGAGGTTATGCCGGCGCTCCATGGAGTCGAACACATTCTCCACCTGGGCGACGTGGGCGACTTCGCAATCTTGAAAGAATTGGAGACGATAGCTCCCGTCACGGCCATTCGTGGCAATGTCGATCGCACCGGCAAGTGCGGCAAGCTACCCGAGACCGAGGTCGTGCTTTTCGAAGGGCACTACCTGTACATGCTGCACGATGTGCAGACGATCCACCTTGATCCAGCAGCGGCGAAGTTCTCTGCCGTTTTATATGGCCACTCGCACAAGCCGGACATCCGGCGCCACAAAGGCGTGCTTTACTTCAATCCGGGCTCATGCGGCCCGCGGCGATTCAGCCTGCCAGTGACGATTGGAAAACTCAAACTGGACGAAGGCTCCGCTCCAGCAGCGGAGATTGTGCACCTCGATATCGGGTCAACGTAGATCGCAGCGTATCGAATATCTAAAACTGCCGTGTGTATTGCCTGACGTCGCGAATACCCGCGCCGATACCAAGCACATGTTCAACGCGCCTCTGAAAGGGATCCGCACCCACTCCGAGCGGTTGCGAGTTCGCTCCATTTGAAGCCTCGACTTCCTCTTTCGCTTCGCTGGTCGATTCGCTTGCCGATCCGCCCGCCAGAGCCTTCGGCTCCTCGGTCACTTCCTCAGATCGAGCCGCAGGTGCGGTCGTTTCCGCTTCGCCGAGAATCGGCTTCAATACCACGATCAGTCGCTCCACATGTTCCTTGCGAACACGCAACTTCTCAAACTCAGCAGTGATTTCGGCCAAGTTTGCCTGTGCCGCCTCAAACGC
>Ga0207695_10000167_pt1 | contig 194371 bp, 163 predicted proteins | sample KBSC54metaG_FD_184354 | JGI IMG/M metagenome (GOLD analysis project Ga0207695, IMG submission 184354) | Corn rhizosphere microbial communities from Kellogg Biological Station, Michigan, USA - KBS C5-4 metaG (SPAdes) (version 2) | ecosystem: Host-associated > Plants > Roots > Rhizosphere >...
GATCACCGCGTCCCCCGCAAACCTCAGCGGCTTCCTTCTCGTCTCCTTATCGAAAACGCCTCGGAGCAACCGCACAGGCTAAAGACGCGGGCTTCTCGCCGAGGCGTTTCCGATCAAGGCTAGCGACCATCCACTCGGAACAAGACCAAACACATTGGTGTCGAATAAAATAGGCGCAATTAATTCACGATCAGCGGATGGAATATGCGACTAGCTAGAGGAGTTGCAAAGGCTCTCCTGATCTACATCGTCCTTTGTGAAATGGCAGTCGCATGGCGGCTGTGGAGACATGGTCCTCCGATGGAGATGGTAACGACCGGTGAGCAATCGTTTAAGTGGGTTCGGACTCCGCTCAGCTCCAGTGACTGGACGATATTTGCGGCGGTGATTGCGCTGCAGGTTGCGCTTATGGGATTTCTTTGGTGGTCACGGCGCCCAATCGCTCGCAATTGATCTCAGTTACGGTCGAGGTCACCGGCTACTCGTACTGTACTTGACGGTTAAGTACGGCTCGATGGCTTCTTCGCGGGGAACACGGTGGGCACGAAGCCCGCTGTGAACAGCACAGTGATGAGAACCCAGAAGCTCGCGGAGTGAGCCAAGTGATTCGCCAGACCCATTGGACTGAAAGAAACCGTCGTTCCGCCATGCGAGTTCCAGACGGCCATGATGATTATCGCAATCGGAGTGCCCAACAGCACCGCGCCTAATCCGATTAACACGCCTCTGAAGTAGGTCATCCTTCGCGCCCCTCATTGGATGAAACGAGTATAGGGCCATTTGTTCGATTGGGTCCCGAGTAACCGGCGATGAGGACACTGAGGTCAATAACTTGCCACATCTCCACCGGAGTAGAGGCTAGAGCGCCAATTGGAGCCACCTTCTCTGCCCGGGGATAATGCTGCTTCAGCAGCCTCACAGCGAAGGCATAACGTTGTACAGGTTGGGGGCATATCAATGTATTCGTTGGGGCATATCGTTACATTGAGTGGGGGGATTCGTTGTAATCCGCATTCCCTGACCACTGACACCTCGTACCCTCGCCACCTCGTTCCCTTGTGCCCTGCTTTAGAATCTCCCTTAGCATGAAGTGCCCCTACTGCGGATTTCTTCAGGATCGCGTCGTCGACTCGCGCGAAAGCAAGGAAGCTGACTCCATTCGCCGTCGCCGCGAGTGCGAGAAGTGCAACCGTCGCTTCACCACCTACGAACGCATCGACGAAATCCCCTACATGGTCGTCAAAAAAGACGGACGGCGCGAGCGCTTCGATCGCCAGAAGATCCTCAGCGGGCTCCTCCGCGCGTGCGAAAAACGCCCCGTCTCCTCTACTCAATTGGAAAAGGTTGTCGACGCCACCGAGACCTATCTCATGGACGCTCCCGAGCGCGAACGCACCACCTCCGAGATCGGCGAGCTCATCATGCAGCACCTCAAAGGCCTAGATACCGTCGCCTACATCCGCTTCGCATCGGTCTACCGCGACTTCAAAGACGTCCGCGAATTCAAAGAAGAGCTCGAAGGCCTCCTTGAAAGCCACCGCACTGGCAAACAGAAGAAGTGAGGCTCGGACCCAACGTGGATCCCAGATGTTCAGCACAATTTTGCCGCTGGGGCGTGGCGCTCCAGCAAGCATTTCGTGCGCTTCTCCCGCGTGATCGAGCGGAAGAACCGCTCCAACCCTGACGTTGAGTTCGCCTCGATTAAACGACCCCGTCAGGCGTTCCAATCGTTGCGTTGTCACATTCACCAGGAAGAAGACACTCCGCACAGAGGCCGGCGCATCGGGCGGCGGAGATGCATTCGAAACCACCGAAACCAGGATCCCACCCGGCTTGATCACATGGAACGAACGCTCTCGTTCTGGCAGTTTACCGCAATGGCTGCGTCTGGCTTCACCGACCAGAGTCATTGGACGAGAGTGTTCATGACAACCGTCGACGGCACGCAGGCCCATGCCGTCATGTCGATGCAAAAGTTGCTCGCAACTCCAGGAACTGACAACACCCTGAAGCTCGCGAAAGATTCTTTACGACGAGGATGAGACTAGCTTCCTGTTCATACGCATTAACCGATTGACGACCTTGTAGCGGCTTCCGGGATAGATGGAATTGACGTATTCCGCCGGCACGCCGTTTTCCAGATACGAAATTCGCGTAAACAGAAAAACAGGGCTTTTCGGAGCGATTTCGAGAAGGCGTGCCTCCTCTGCGCTGGCCTTTCCTACTTCAATCACTTCGTCCGTCACCATAAGTTGAATGCCATACTGCTCGGCCAGTTCAGCATAGAGCGACGATGCAGGATTGAATGTCTCCAGCAGTCCGGGACAGAGGCGCACCGGCAGGCTACTGCATTCAATGCCCATCGGCACCGAATCCCCATAGCGCACCCGGCGAAGGCAGTACACGTTCTCTCTCGGCCCAAGTCGCAGGGCCGCCTTTACTGCAGGATTAGGCCCCTGCATTTCGAAGGACAGCACCTTCGAACTCGGCCTCGCCCCACGGGCAACGGACTCTTCGGTGAACGAAAGCACTTGCCGGAAATCGCGTTCCAGCTTAATGCCTGAAATAAATGTTCCCTTACCTTGCCGGCTATAAATTACGCCAAGTTCACAGAGGGCCCGGACTGCCTGACGCACCGTCATAGGGCTCACGCCCATACGACGAGCAATTCTCTCGATCGATGGCATGGGCATCCCGGGTTTTAATTCGCCCGATTCGATTTGATCCAGCAGTCTTTGCTGAATCTGATGATAGAGAGGTATCCCGCTCTTGCGGTTCAGCGGAGAGGGGCGTGGATTCTCGATTCCTTGCGTCGGCACTTGCGTTTTTGCCATGCTCGAACAATCCTCGAATTCAATCGCCACTAGATCAGTGTTCAAAGAGATTCGCGTTGCGGGTTGCTGTTCATAGACATCGCAGGTTGATTTGCTTTCTGCCCAGATCTTACGCGGGGGTGAGCCCCAGCCCGGGTCCTGTCGGCAATATCAATCGCCCCTTGTCAACCCGCACTCCGCGCCACGGATCATTGGCAACCAGCAAGTTGCCATCCAGGTCAGCGTGATCAACCAGCGGTGAAATGTGAGCAGCCGCTGTCACCGTGCAGGAACTCGAAACCATGCACCCGAGCATCACCTTTAAATTCAGCGCGCGGGCAATCTCAATCCAGCGAATCGCTTCGAGAATCCCACCCGACTTATCCAGCTTCACATTGATGCCGTCATAAGCTTCCACCAGCTTCGGAATCATGCTGGCATCGGTACACGCCTCATCGGCGTAGATGGGCAAGTGCACCTTACTGCGGACGTACCTGGTCTCCTCCAGCATGTGCGCCGGCATGGGTTGTTCAACATACTCGATGCCCTGTGATTCCAGCCAGTTAATCTTGCGGATCGCTTCTTCCTTGTCGGTCCAGCCTTCGTTTGCATCCACGCGGATAGGCTTCTTGGTTACGCTTCGAACTGCTTCAATTGTGGGCTCGTCCGTCTTCAGTCCGACCTTCACTTTGAGAACGGGAAAGTCGGCCGCTTCGAGCGTCTTTTGTCGCGTGATCTCCGGTGTATCGATACCGATCGAAAAATCGGTAATCGGAGCGTCTTTCGGATCGATTCCGAGCAGCCTATAGAGGGGAACATCCAGTTTCTTCCCCACCCAGTCAAAGATCGCGATGTCCACTGCCGCCATTGCCGCATGTTGTCCCGGCCCAAGAGCCTCACGTATTTGTCGCAGGAGCTTGCGATATTCAAATGGATCACCGACGGTAATCTGGCCCGCAATCGCTTCGATCGCCTTCTGCGCAGCCTCCGGATACTCCTTGTACCGAACGATCGGCGCGCCCTCGCCATATCCTGAGATTCCCTCTTTGCTGTAGTGCACCTGGACCGTCTCGCGGTACTCACTCGAAGACATCGTTGTCGTCCAGGTGTGGCGCAGGTTCAGGCGCTTCAGGCTAGTCTCGACCTTCGCAGGTTCCGCGGCGGCGGCCGAGTTCGAATCCACTAGAGCGAGCGGCGCGACAGCCGCCACACCTGCCAGTTTTAGATACTCGCGTCGATTCATTCCTTCACTCTCCGTGCCGCAACAAGCAGTTTTGTCCAGGGCATATCGTCGAGGTGGCTGATCTGCACGCCAGGATGGTCATGCGTTGTGTCGTGGATAAATTCTCCCTGCCCGACATACATGCCGGTATGAGTGATCCTGGAAGGACTTGAGCCGAAGAACAGCAGATCTCCAGGCTGCAAATCCTTGCGGTCAATAGAAATTACACCAGTCCAATCGGCTTGAAGATTGGCATCGCGGGGCATTTCGATTCCGCGCTGGCGCACAAGCATCTGCGTGAATCCCGAGCAATCGAACCCGAAGCTGCTGATTCCTCCCCACGTGTAAGTGGTCCCCAGAAACCTGCGCGCAAGTTGCAAAGTGTCGGGAATCGAAAGCGGCGCCGCTTTCTTTCCTACGTCGCCGCGCTGCACCCAACCCGTTACTCCATCGACCAGTCGGACCTTCATCCACCGGGCACTCTCTTCCTTGGCGTCTGCCGCAGGCTCAAGCAACGCTTCCCAGGGCAAACGCAGAACCGGCGCGTGCTCGGTCACGTCAGGCTCGCGATACACATTAGCGCTGATGGCCGTCACACGAACAGAATTGCTCTCGGAAGCGTAGGGGGGCTCGCTTTCCGGTTTCAAGTCGGCAGAAGGAACCCAGCCGGTGTACCCATCGGCCGTCCGTACCCTCATCCAACCGCTCTGCTTGTCAAGCGAGAGCACACCGGTTCCGTAAAGCACCTGGGAAGTTACTTCGCTGTCTGCGGTGGCGCTCTTATACATATTGATGACCGGCTCGGAAACAACAAAGTTAGCTCTCGGGACAGACTGCTGCGCCAGGATGCAGGACCCCGACAGCAGCGCCAAGGCAAGCGCGAGCCCGCCTATCCGAGATCCGCGACGCAAGCACTTATAAGTGTTCATTGAAATGGTGTATTCCATCGTATTCCTTTTGTCCTGCTCAATTCGTACCGAAATGCTGAACGGTTGATGCCTCCCGATCGATGCCGGCTCCCCGTTTAGCCAGTCCCGGGATCGTTACCGGCAACCGCCCGTGAATTGGCGTCTCTCCAAAAAGTGCGCTGACAAGGCCTGCCGCCGAGCCTTGTGTATTTGAAAAAGTGCAAACATAAGTCCCGATGCCAGGCACGGAACCACCGGTGTAAGGATTGCCGAATGCGGCGACAACTGTCTTATCCCGCGCCACTGCCACAATATCTGTCAGCAGCCGGAGCGGTTTTGAATCGAGATCAGCCGACCCGCCGGCGCGCCCTTGCGTTGTCCGCCTCGGGTTCGGAACGGCTTCGGCCAGCGCGATGACATGGTCTGCTTTGGTGACTGCCGCCAGAACCTCGCTCTCTACAAACCCCACGTTCACCGCATCGATGAAAAATACCTTTGCATCCGGCGTTCGCTTGCGTAGCTCGACGACGAAGGCCCGTGCACCATCGCTTCCCTGACCTCGGTCGCTGAAGACCACCGCAACAGTCGCAGAACTTTTCGGTGTAGAGGCAAGTGGAACAATGTGCGCGTCATCAGACACAAGTGTCACTCCTTGCTCTGCCGCTCTCTGTGCGAGCGCCTGATTCTCGGGCTTTGCGACATCATCCTTAACAGCCGCCAGATCGACGAAGCGTTTTCGATTCAGCCCAAGTGAGGCCTTCACCTGAAGGATCTTCAGAACACTTTCGTCAATTCGCTTTTCAGAAATCTCCCCATGTTTAATTGCATTGAGCAGACCCGTAGCCGCTCCGTCAAGATCGCCGGGAATAATCACCATATCGTTCCCGGCCTGGACGGCAGCGACTGACGCAGCCGCTGCGATGTCGTGTTCCGATCCCGGAAACACCTTCGTCAGCCCGGCCATGTCCAGCGCATCTGTGACCACGAGGCCGTGAAAACCCATCTGTCCTTTCAAGAGTTCCGTGATAACTTTCGCAGAGACGCTGGCGGGGCGATTGGGGTCGGGCTCAATGGCAGGCACCAGCAGATGTCCAACCATCACCGAGTCAACGCCCGCCTTGATCGCACTGCGAAACGGAACCAGCTCAACCGCATTCAACCTCTCCATGTTCCCGGTGACCCGCGCAAGTGCAAGATGCGAGTCCGTGTCGGTATCGCCATGTCCTGGAAAGTGCTTTACCGTCGTCAGCATCCCCGCGCTGTGCGCGCCCTCGATGTACGCGTCCACCATCTTGCTGACCAGCTCGGGATCTTCGCCGAACGATCGCGTATCGATGATGGGATTTGCGGGGTTGGAGTTCACGTCCGCCACCGGAAACCAGTTCCAGTGAATTCCAATGGCTCTCGCCTCTTGCCCGGTGATCTGCCCGAATTGTTTTGCGAGATTCGCGTCGCCGGCAGCGCCAAAAGCCATGGCTGCGGGAAAAGCTGTGCCGCCGTTGAGACGCATGGAGAGACCGCGCTCAAAATCCGCCGCAAAGATCAGCGGGTACTTCGAATCATTCTGCAGCCGATTCGTCAGCTCCGCAGCCTCCAGTGGTTCGCTCTTGATCAGCAGTGGTCCCTCTGTGGGAACGGTCACCCCGAATCCGCCCACGTGGTACTTCGCCATCTCATCGCGAAGCTGGAGATAATCCGGGCTATCCGCGTTCAAAAACTGCACCTTCGCCCAAACCATGATCATCTGCCCGACTTTTTCTTCGATCGACATCTTATGGAGCGTCTTCGTGGCCCAGCTCTTTCCCTTTCGATCAAGATGAACCGCAGGCGCCGAAGCGGCCAGCCCACAAGTGTCCGCGAGCAGAAATACCGCCGCAATCACTGCCAAACTCCTCAACGTCGATTCCAGCTTAGTTCTCGTCATGATCCTCTAATCGTTTCTCCGCATCCCGTCGTTTAATACAGCAGGTACTTCTTCCGCTTCTCGATGAAGTTGTTGTCCGCATCCAGCCAGTCCTCCGCGATCCGTCGCGGATCCTGGCCAGCCGCCACGGCGGCGAATGAAGGCTTATTGCGCATCAGCCCATCGAGCTTCTCGAGCTTGTACTGCGTCGGATAGAGATGGTTCAGCGAAGCCGCAATTTCCAATCCCAGTTCAGGTGCATCGAGGCTGTCACGCGTTGTCACCACGATGTTCACGCCCCCACATCGCTGGTTCGCGTACATCGAAGCGGAAGGCGTAAAGCTCACCGGAACAAAACGGACTCCGTCGACCTGCCTCTCGTTCAAATACTTTGCGAACGCAACGGCATCGACCCAGGGTGCGCCGACAACTTCAAAAGGTGTGTCCGTCCCGCGGCCCACTGAGATGTTAGTGCCTTCAATCATGCCGATCCCCGGATAAAGCTCGGCTTCCGTCATGCTGCGCATATTCGGCGAGGGGTTGATCCACATGCGACCAGTTGAGTCGAACCAGTCGCCCCGCATCCAGCCTTCCATCGGAACCACGGTAAGTTTCGCTCCAATCGAACGCTCTCCATTGAAGAGCTTCGCGAGTTCGCCCACCGTCATTCCGTGACGCACCGGGATCTGCCAGTAACTCACAAATGATTCGCTTCCCGCATCGGCGACCGGGCCTTGCACATAAACGCCCCCAATCGGATTCGGCCGGTCGAGCACGAAGATCTCCTTGCCCGCCTTTGCTGCTGCCTCAAGAAAATACCCGAGGGTCGTCTCATAGGTGTAGAAACGGGCGCCAACATCCTGAATGTCGTATACGATCGCATCCAGGTCGGCCAACTCCGATGCGCTAGGACGCCTTTTCGCATCCGTATCGCCATACACGCTGTAGACCGAAACGCCCGTCGTGGCATCAGTCGAATCGCCAATCGCCGTTGTATCGAGGGCTCCAGCGATTCCGTGTTCGGGGCTGAAGATCGCTTTCAGCGCAATACCTGGCGCGTGTGCCAGCACATCGGCAGTGCGCTGTCCGCGGGCATCAAAGCCCGTCTGGTTCGTTACTAGCCCGATGCGCAGCGGATGCTCGCGATCGGCGTGCAACTCACGAAATGCATGCGCCTCGAGAACATCTATCCCGGCTTTTACGTCTCCATTGCGAACCGTAAAGCGCCGCTCTCCCATCAACGTCTCGTTGTAGCCTGTGATGCGCGCCAGCCTCATCTTCTCGCGTTCGCTCACCGTCAGATCGAGCGAATGAACCACTGCGGACGCCAGGCGCGTGCGGAGCGAGATGACTGAACCCTTGCCGATCGGGTGCACAGCATTCGTGAGAAGAATGATGTAGGTATTGGTGGTTGGGTCAATCCACAAAGACGTGCCCGTAAACCCTGTGTGCCCAAAGGAACCAACCGGCAGTAGCTCGCCTCGATTGCTTGCGAAAGGCGAATCGATATCCCACCCAAGGCCCCGCAGACTCGAAGCCGTAGCAGCCTGTTGCGGCGTCGACATCTTCTCAATCGCGGAGCGGCTCAGGACAGCGTGCCCGCTCAGCAGTTGCTGCGCGAATTTCGCAAGATCGTCCGCTGTTGAAAACAGCCCCGCATGTCCGGCCACGCCCCCCATCCGTCGCGCCGTCGGATCATGGACTACCCCACGCAGCATCTTGCCGTTCTCGTCATATTCAGTAGGAGCGATGCGCGGCAGCCAACTCGCCGGAGGGAGAAAGCCTGTCCTCGTCATTCCGAGGGGCGCAAATACGTTTTTCTCTGCATACTCATTCAGCGGCAGGCCCGAAACCTTCTCGACCAGAAGTCCCAGCGTCTCGAAATTGATGTCGCTATAAACAAATCGCGTGCCAGGCGGGTTGACGGGTTTCGCTTCCATAATCATCTTCAGTGCGGTGTCACGCCCTTGCCATGGCTGCGTCAAGTCGAGATCCGGCGCCAGTCCCGAATAATGCGTCATCAGTTCGCGAACCGTGATCTGCCCTTTGCCATTCTCCGCGAACCAGGGAAGATAGGCGCTGACAGGATCGTTCAGTTTCACCCGTCCGGTTTCGATCAACTGCATCATCGACGTTGTCGTCGCAATGCATTTCGTCAGCGATGCAAGATCGAAGATCGTATCGACCGTCATCTCCTCGCGCGTCGGCTCGAGCGACCGCAGGCCGAATGCCTTGCGATACACGACGCGCCCATTGTGGCCGACCAGGACGACCGCCCCCGGCATCTTCCCTTGCTCCACAGCCTGCTGAACGATCGCGTCGACATCCGAGAAGCTCGCCGAACGCTGCTTTGGATGTGCACGTTCTGTGCCAAACGATGAAGAAACGCACGTGATCAAAAGTGCGATGCAGCACAAGGTTACGCGGGCCCTTCGCCTATATCCTTTTCCGCTCGTCATCCTAGCCCTCAATCGCCTTACGAACGTTGCCTTTGGTCCGTTTCAATCGTCGAGCCGCTTCGACTCTGCTCACGTTTGCCTGCAACATCACCAGCGCAACCGGCAACTTCATTCCAGCCTGCTGCAGCGTTTTCATCGCGATATCGCGATCAACCCTCGCAAGTATCTGCAGGATCGCTATGCCGCGCTGCTCCAGCTTTCTGTTCTTCAGAATCAGGTTCACCATCAGGTTGCTGCACACATACCCCACGCGCGCCATCGCTCCGGTCGTGAGCATGTTGCATATAAGCTTCTGCGCAGTTCCCGCCTTTAGCCGCGAACTGCCCGTTAGCACCTCGGGCCCAACCTCAACCTCAATGGAGATATCCGCGATTTTACCCAACTGCGACCCACGGTTACACGCAATGCCGACCGTCTTCGCTCCCTTGCTCTTCGCGTATCGGAGGGCGTTGATCGTATAGGGAGTAACTCCGCTCGCAGCCAGCCCAACAATGACATCACGCTTGCCTGGCCTCCTGCGTGACATGTCCTTGCGTCCCAGTTCGCCGGAATCCTCACTCGCTTCTGTCGCATGGATCAAAGCTTTCTCTCCACCTGCAATCACAAACTGAACCATCACCGGATCTGTTCCAAACGTGGGGGGAATTTCCGATGCATCCAGCGCGCCGATCCGGCCGCTTGTTCCTGTGCCCACATAGATCAGGCGCCCGCCTCTCGCAAAACTGTCCGCAATCAGTTCCACAGCTTTCGCGATCTCCGGTAAGGCACTGCGCACACGACGCGGCACCAGCGAGTCCTCGCGATTCATCACCGTTATCAGTTCGAGAGCGCTCATTGAATCGAAATGTTCAGTCGCCGGATTTCTTCGCTCTGTCGTCAACTCACTAATCTGCATTTCCATCTCTCAATAAACGGGTTCTCTAAGCTGCACCGGCCGGCTCGCCGCATAGCCGATCACAAATGTGGCGATACTGCCCAGCACCACATACCAGGTGAAAGAAACGTTTGTGAACAACCAGAGATAAAGATTGAGCGCGAGCCCGCATACCATGCCGGTCATTGCCCCAGCTTCGGACGCCCGCCTCGTCAGCACGCCCAGGAGAAACACCCCCAGCAGCGCCCCGTAGGCCACAGACGCAATTGACAGCCCGATCTCGATCACGCGACCACCGTGCCGGGCAACCAGCGCAAGCACAAACAGCACAGCTCCCCATCCCACCATTGCCATACGCGAGAAACGCATTTGCGCGCGCTCACTCGACTGCGGTCGAAGACGCGCGTAGAAGTCGACAGTAGCTGTGGACGACAGCGAATTGAGCGCCGCGCTCAGATTCGACATTGCCGCCGCCAGAATTGCCCCGATCAGCAGCCCGCTCACACCGTGCGGCATTCGCGACACAATAAACGTGGGAAAAATAATGTCGCTCCGGCTAAACTCATGCGGTACCGAATTCAGGTGGTAGTAGACGAACAGCATCGCCCCAATGAGCAAAAACAATGAGAACTGCGCCAGGATCGCCACCCCGCTCATGATCAACGCCGCCTTCGACTGCCGCTCGGTGCGCGCGGCAAGCAGGCGCTGCACAATCAACTGATCGGTGCCATGACTCGCCATGGTCAAAAAGGTCCCACCAATGATGCCCGACCAGAATGTGTACTTCGTTGTGAGATCGAACGAAAAATCCAGCAAACGGAACTTTCCAGCCTCACCGGCAATGGAGTGCGCCGCCCTCCATCCGCCCGGGACCAGGTGCAGAATTGTAAAGAATCCAATGATTGTCCCCGCGACATAGATGGATTGCTGCAGTACATCGGTCCAGATCGCAGCTCGCAGTCCCCCCTCGAACGTATAGATCAGCGTCAGGATTGAAACGATTGCGATCGAAGCGAGATCGCGTTGTAGATCGCTGATGCCGGTGAGCATCCCTCCCAGCGCAACCCTCACCACAATCGCGACAGCAAACACGCGAACTCCTTCTGCGGCAGCACGCGTAACCAGAAATACACCCGCCGTCAGCGTGCGCAACCTCTGACCGAATCGCCTCTCCATCAACTGATATGCCGTTAACAGGCTTCCGCGAAAATATTGGGGTATAAAGAGGAAGCTGACCAGCACGCGCCCGATCACATACCCAAAGACGAGTTGCAAAAAACCGAAATTCCCGTCGTACGAAAGTCCCGGAACACTAATCACCGTGAGGGTGCTGGTCTCTGCCGCAACAATGGATAGCGATATCGCCCACCACGGAATCGCGTTATCCGCCAAAAAGTAGCCCTTGATGGTCTGCTGGCTTCGTCGAAACCGCAAACCGAAAAGTGTCACTCCCGCCATGTAGACGGCCACAATCCCCAGATCGAGCGAGTTCAATCCCATTCGCAATTCCTGCAGCAATGCTCGTCGATTCAAGGGAGTCGCAGCAAGCACCAGATTGACTTCGAGCTAATGCCGCGCCTGCGCTTTGCTCCCTGCCTTAGAAAATGCGGAGTCCAGCTGCCGTCTTGGCCCGGGAGCAACTGGACTCTGAATGAATCCGCGCATCGGCTTAGAAGGTGAACTTACCGGCAAACTGCATGATTCGTGCATCGCGATATCCGGTCACCTGCCCAAACAGGCTCGACGTCGCGGAAGTATTCACCGTCTGAACGTTGGTATGGTTCGTCGCGTTGAGTGCCTCCGTGCGGAATTGGAATGTCAGTCCTTCCTTGATGCGGAAATTACGGAAGACGCCGGCATCCAGTCGACCGAAGCCGGGGCCGTTGATGGTGCCGCGTCTCGCGGTTCCTGGAATCGGACTGTCCGGCGCAGGAGCCGCGAACGCACCAGTGTAGAACCACGGACTCGACGACGATTCGTAGTTCTTGTTGTGAATCTTCACGCCGTGCCCGCTGTTTGGGTCTCCGATCTGGTTTGGCCTCAAGCCGGCGTTCGTGTTTCCCAGCACGCTCAACCCGGCATTGTCCGTCTCGTAGCCGCCATTCGCCTGGTTGTTGAATACGCTGTTCGCTCCATTCGGCAGGTTGTATTGGATCAGCGACCCGCCGCTCGCAGAAACCGTAAGCGGCAACCCGGAGTTCGCCACATAGATACCCGACAGTTCCCATCCGCCCAGCAGATGACCTTTCAGTCCCTTCTGATCGCGGAAGAATGGCTCCTCGAATACTCCATCCATACTGAACACCAGCTTGCGATCCACGGCAGCGCGTCCGTAGTCGCCGTTAATGTTGTAGATGTCCTGAATGAACCCCGAATAGTCCGCCTGCGCGTTGGTAAGGCCGCGCGACCAGGTAAAGTTCGCGTCGATGTAGGTATTTCCGGTGAAGCGCTTCGTTACCTTCGCCTGGAGCGAGTTGTAGTTAGAGCTGAAGATGTTACGCAGCGCATCGATTGCGAAATAGCCGAGATAGGGCTTGATCTGGTTCAGAACGCGATCGCAAGTCGAATTCATGAATGCCGGAGTTGTAGTTCCTGGAATCACGCAGCCCGAACTCGCTGTCTTTGGATTCACCTTGCCCATCCATGAACCCGGCGCCGGCTGGTTGATCTCCAGAGCGCCCAGCAGGTGCGTGCCGAGATCGCCAAAGTACCCGATATCGAAGAAGAAGTTCCTCGTAAGCTGCTGCTGAAGATCGAGCGAGAACTGTTGCACATACGGCGTCTTGTAGTCCGTCGGTACCGCCTGGATGCGCCCCGGCGTTGTTGAAACCGCGGTAAGCGCGCCGCCGGCAGGCGTGTCGAACGAGCCCTGACTTACCGAATAGGTTTCCACGGCTGGAGGATTATTAAAGACCGTCGTCTCGTAGTAGCTGACCTCCGCATCATCGAACGACCATCCATAGCCTCCGCGCAGCGATGTCCTTCCGTTTCCGAAAACATCCAGAGCGAAGCCAAAGCGCGGAGCGAAGTTCGTGCTCTCTGCTGAACCCACCTTGTTGCCCCACGGAGAGCCCTGGTTATTGTTTGCGTCCGACGGTTGGTTGAAGATCAGGCCGTTGATATAGTTGATCCCGGCATAATCCGCATTGGAATTCGGAGTCGCCGGCTGGCCGGCATTACTTCCCGCCTGGTTGCACGCGCCGGTGAGGCAGATCAAGCCGTTCGCGGAGATTGTGGGTGCCTTCGAGGTGTCGTACTTGGTCGGATCGAAGTTGCTCAATTGCCCCTTCGCATCCCATGGCTGGCCATAGTAGGAGTAGCGAACGCCGGCATTCAGCGTGAACCTCGGCGTAACTTTCCAGTTGTCCTGGATGTACCCTTCGTACAGAGATTCCTTAATGTCAGTGACCGGATCTCGCGAGAGCTGGCTGAATCCGTTGTTGGCGTTGCCAATCAGGAAATTCGCGAAACCCTGTGCCTCGTTGGCTCCCGAGTTGTTGTTGACTGTAACGCATCCCGGAGTCGGGACCGCTGCGCATCCATATGCCGCGTCGTTGTTGAACCCAAACGTCCCTTGCGTTCCCGCTGTATTGTTTTCAAGCTTCTGATAGTGGTTATATGAGAAGCCCGCAATCAGCGTGTGCGTGTGCAGCGTCTTCGTGATGTCCGCAAAAACCTGGTGGTCGGTTCCGTGATCGATATAGGCAAGGCTCCCATTCAGGAAGGTCATGCCGTTCACCTGCGTATTCGGGATCAATCCCACCGTGTTCGCAAACGGAAGCTGCGGCTGAATATCCGTGGACGCATCGGAGGCCAGAAAGCCTGAGGGAGTGCTGACGATATTTCCATTGGAGTATGCATAACCGGCATTCACAACCAGCGTGGGATTGATGATGTATGTACCATGCGCCAGGTGCTGCGTTCCCGGATTCGAAACCTTTGTCGTGTTCGCGCCTGCGATATACAGCGTGGTGAACTGGCCTTGAGGCAGCAGTTCGGGGAACGTGTCGTGCATGTAGCGGTAGAAAATGCTGAGTTTCTGCCCGAACTGCTGGTCGACGCGAACGACCGAATCAAGGTTATTGAACGTGTCCTTGAAATTCGTGAAGATCGAGTGCGGGTCGAATCCGTGCGCTATGTTGTAGCCCACGTCTGGAATCGGAACCTTACTGTACACATCCTTCATGTAAGCCTGTGCGATCGGTGAGAGATTCGTCACCTGTGTTCCCGACGCTGTACACGTGTTCACCTGCGTCGCGGGGTTCGTCGTGTATGCCGTACAGACCGAGACCGGACCAGTCGTCCATGCACCATTGATCTTCTGGCCCGATTGCGAAAAGTCCCCGTTGCGCTCTGAATCCTGAGGTACCAGCGCCTGCGCCTGGGTCAGAGTCTGAATGATGCGCTGCCACTCTTCCGAAACAAAAAAGAAAGTCTTATTCCTGCCGTGATAGATCTTCGGGATATACACCGGCCCACCCACCGAAAAACCGAATACGTTGTAGTGGTACGGCCCAATCTTCTTCTGGAGGAGATTGTTAATGTATCCGTTCGCATCCAGATCATTGTTGCGGAAGTACTCGTAGGCGGTGCCGTGCAGTGAGTTCGTCCCCGACTTGGTCACCACATCGATCTGCCCTGAAGCGTTGCGTCCGAACTGCGCCGAATACTGACCGCGCAACGTTTTGAATTCCGAAATCGCATCCGGGCTCGGATAGTTATAGAGCGTCAGGTTCGCTCCGCGATCCAGATTGTCCGCACCGTCGATTGTCCAGCTGTTGGAAGTCGTGCGGCCGCCATTCACTGAGAATGCCACCACGCTCGACGCTCCGCTTAACCCGGTCGGACCGCGCGTCAGGTCATCCGTAGCACCGCCAAAACTTACGCCCGGCTGCAGGTTCATCAGCACCTCATAATTGCGCGTGATCAGCGGCATCTCGTTCAACTGCTCGCTATTGATCAGACCTTCCGAGGTAGCATTTTCCAGGTTCACCTGCGCTTCTGATGCGCTCACCGTGACCACGTCACTTACGTTGCCGGGCATCAAGCTCCGATTGACCGTGAGCGCGTCATTGGCGTGCAACACGAGTCCCGTCAGTGTGTCTGTTTTGAATCCCTGACTGGAGATCGATACCGTATAGGTCCCCAACGGCAACGAACTGGCGGTGAAGAAGCCGGTCGAGTTCGTCTTCAACACGCGTATTTCCTGGCCGCGATCGGTATTCGTCAGTGTCACCGTAGCGCCCACAATCACAGCGCCGCTCGAATCCGTCACGGTCCCAGTGATGCTGCCGGAGACGGCGCTCTGCGCCGCAGCATCAATACCGCTAAACGTCATGGCCAGTAAGGACAGCAGGACAACGAAACACCTCGCAAGTCTCTGGAACATCTTGATCTGTTGCCTCCTCAGGTTCGGCGCCCTTCAGTGGAGCCGCGTAATAACTGCTCAAACTAAACTTCTTGGATCGACTGCTCTGCTACCCTGCACGGGCGAATCCCCGCGACCGCCTGTGCATGAAGACAATCGCCGTAAATCTGACTTCGCGCAATTGAAACAACGAAACTACGCAACACTGAGAACCAGGCCCCAGTGAATCGGCCCATGTGGAATAAAAGCAAGTTTCTTCTGCCCCCTCGGACCGGCGATTTCACATGCAGGCAGTCATGACTGAAGCAAAAAGCCTGTCATATTGCGCAGACTTCTTCAGGGAATACATCCAGTCATATAGATGACTGGATGACAAAGTAGCCCCTGGCTGGCCAAATGTCAATCAAACTTTCATGAGGAATGGTTTCTCTTCAGATGCCGAGCAAAAGTTCGACCCTGCTTCTGATAACCCCCGATGGTGCAAAATCTCCGATCAATCGAAAAATCTCTCAAACGAATCTTCAGATAATTTCGTCTATAGGACAGCCGTTCTAAGCTAAGTCAATCGACACAAGCCCAGTTGGATGCATTCAGCCCATAGCGGTATATTGGGTCATCTGCAGCGCACGCCAATTCTTACGTGTATTCACACTTTGCTCAAGCAGGCTCCCGTGAATAGCGAGATGGTAACTTCCGAAGTACCCGCGAAGCCGAAATCGACCTGGCCGCAGCGACTTGCTCGATCCAGTCCGCGCTTATGGATCGCACTCGCCTTGGCCGCCGCTGCCCTTTTTCTGCTGATCCTGCTCATCGTCAAGCGCACATCAACGCACAACCCGAATCCACAAGATCAGAGAACTGCCCGTTCGCTCGACACCCCTTCCGTTCGGCTCAACGGTAAAACAGAGGCGGTGCAGTCGCGCGCAATTCTCGCTCCCCTGCTTGCCGGCCAGCAGGTCGGCACCCTCACTATTGTCAAGCTCATTCCCAGCGGCAGCCGTGTCAAACAGGGCGACATTCTGGTTGAGTTCGACCGCGCCACCCAGATCCGCGACTACATCGATAAGAAAGCTCAAGCCGACGATCAAAATGGTAAGGTCCTCGAAGCGATCGCGGCCGAAGTCGCCGCCAAAGCAAAAGATGAAACCGAGCTCCAGCAGTCCCAAACCGCGTTATCAAAGGCCGAGCTGGAAATGCAGAAGGTTGAGTTGCTCTCGCGCATCGACGCAGAGAAAGCCCGCGAGACCCTCGACGAGGCCCGTGCCACACTCACCCAGTTAAAAGAGACATTTGAATTGAAGCGGCAGGCCGCAAAGGCATCTATCCGCATCCTCGAAATTCAGCGCGATCGCACTCGGGAAACCATGCTGCACGCCCAGAACAACGCCTCGTTGATGCAGATACACTCGCCGATTGATGGCGTCATTGTCTTCAATACCATCTGGAAGCAAGGCAACATGGGCGAAGTGCAGGAAGGCGATCAGGTCCGCCCGGGCGTGCCGTTCATGCAGGTCGTCGATCCATCTTTGATGCAGGTCCACGTGCTGGTGAACCAGCAGGATTTGTTCGCTCTCCATGTTGGCCAGAAAGCCTCGATCCATCTCGACGCCTATCCCGACATCGTGCTACCCGGCCGGCTCGAGTCCATTGATCCCATGGGAAAGCACGGCAATTTCTCTTCGAAATTGCGAGTCTTTTCCGCCACGTTCTCGATCAATGGAAGCGACTCGCGGCTGATGCCCGATCTCTCCGCCGCAGTGGACGTACACGCCTTCAGCCCTGCCGCTGCCCAAGGAGCAGGCCAATGACGCCGCGTCTCCGCAGCTTCGTTACAAGGCACAGAGTAGCCCTCTTAATCCTCGTCCTCGCCTTCGGAAGCCTCGCCGTATTCGGCTGGGTGCGCTCGAGCCGCAGAAATCCACCTGTCCCTGTGTTCCAGGTGCAGCGAGCTGAGTTCCTTGACGCCTTGCAATTTCGGGGCGAGGTAAAAGCCACGAAATCCGTGACGATCGCAGCGCCGCCCGATGTCGGCTCCCTGCAAATTGTGAAACTGGTCAGCGATGGCGCACAGGTGAAAGAAGGCGATCTTGTCGTTGAGTTCGATGCCTCAAAGACAAAGCAGGAACTTGATCAGGACCGTTCGGTCGTGAAGTCGTCCGATGCGCAGATCGAGCAGTCGCGCGCCCAGGCAAAGCTCACCGAAGAGGAAGACACCACTGCCGTGCTGAAGGCGCGCTACGCGGTCGAAAAAGCCAGGCTCGACGCCAGCAAAAGCGAAATCGTTTCAAAAATCGAAGGCGCCGAATCTGAACTGAAAGTCAAAGATGCAGAGCAGGACCTCCGCGAAGCCGAGGAGAAGCTGAAATCTGACCGCGCCAAGAGCAACGCAACCATTGAAGGCTACCGCAGCGCGAGCGCGAAGGCCGTCTTCGATCAGCAACGGGCGGAACGCGCTCTCAATTCCATGTCCGTGAAAGCACCCTCTGCCGGAACCGTGAGTCTGGTCTCCGTTTGGCACGACGGCTCAGAGGGTCCATTCAAAGCAGGGGAGCGTGTCTGGTCGGGAGCACCGGTTGCCGAGCTCCCCGATGCCTCATCACTGCGCATTGTCGCGCATGTGGACGAGACAGAACGCGGACGGCTCGCATCCAGTCAAGGCGTCTCTCTTCAGTTCGACGCCGTCAACGATCGGCAGTTCACCGGGCACATCGATCGCATCGGCACAATTGCAACAACTGATTTTTCCGCAGGCTGGCCGTTTCCTAGAAACTTCAATCTCGATATCGCCATCGATCAGAAGGATCCGCGCTTCAAGCCGGGCATGACCGCCCAGATCACTGTAATCGTTGACCGCGTTCCCAATGCCATTTCAATTCCCGTACAGGCCTCCTTCAACAATTCCGGCCGTACGGTCGTCTACGTTTGGGACGGATCGAAGTTCAAGGAGCGCGCCGTGCAGATCGAGCGCAGAAGCCGCGATCGCGCTCTGATTTCGTCCGGCTTGGACCCCGGCGATCGCATCGCTCTGCAGAATCCGACGGAGAAGGAGTGAGCGCCGAGAGATGAAGCCGTCGCGCATGAGAATGTGGGCTCTGATTTCCGCTTTCGTTTTGGTGGTTGCAGCGGTTATTGCGATGGACCGCCCTCGTGCCTCCGCGAATTCAGAGGCCATTCCCGTTGCCGAAGTGAAAACGGGAGACATGCAGATCGAAGTGCATGCAACCGGAGAACTGAGCGCTACTCACTCTGTCATGCTGGTGGCGCCCGCCATCGGCGGAGACTCTCTGCAAATCACGCATTTGCTACAGACCGGAAAGCCGGTCAAGAAGGGCGATGTCGTCGTCGAGTTCGACCCCAGCGAGCAGCATTACAAGCTCGAGCAAAGCCACTCAGAACTTCTTCAAGCGCAACAGGAGATCACCAAGGCCAACGCCGACGCGCAAGTCCAGGCAGCCGAAGACAAGGTTGCGCTCCTCAAGGCCAGGTACGACGTCCGCAGCGCCGAGCTCGACGTTCAAAAGAACGAACTCGTCAGCAAGATTGACGGACAGAAGAACGACCTTGCCCTTCAGCAGGCAAAGCGAGTGCTGGCCGAGTTAGAGCACGACATCGAATCGCATCATGCCTCGGGGCAAGCCTCGGTTTTTCTTGCGAAGGAAAAACTTAACAAGGCGAAGCTCACCATGGACCAGGCGCAACAGAACCTCGACCGCATGCACGTCGTCGCAACCATGGATGGGCTCGTCTCCATCCAGCGCAACATGAATGCTTCGGGCGGATTCTTCTTCGGTGGCATGACCCTGCCGGATTACCGGCCCGGAGATCAGGTACAGCCCGGAAGCCCGATCGCCCAGGTACTTGACCCATCGCAGATGAATCTCACAGTTCGTGTCGGAGAAGGAGACCGGAACAATGTGAGCGTGGGCGAGCCCGTCGGCCTCAGGTTCAATGCTTTGCCCAGAAAGACGCTTCACGGGAAGGTGAAGACTGTCGGCGGCATGTCGATGCAGCAGTTCTTCAGTTCGGAGTCGAATCATGGATTCGACGTGACCGTCGAACTCGCAGATTCCGACCCAAGGCTTCGTCCGGGATTAACGGCCGAGGTCACTTTCCAGGGTCCTCAGCGCAAATCGGTCCTCTATATTCCGCGTCAGGCGCTGTTCATGAAAGACGGCAAGCGCGTGGTGTATGTCCGCGATGGAAACAGCTTCAAGCAGCGGGAAGTGAAAGTCGACGGCCAGAGCGAAAGCAGAGCCATCGTCTCTGACCTGACCACGGGAACAGAGGTGGCGCTGCTCGATCCCACGGTCCCCCGTAAGTCGACACACAGCTCCGCTTCAGCGGGAATAACGGGAGCGCCCTGATGCCTATCCTCGACGCCGAACATCGGGCTGCGGTTCTCTCGGTCTCACAACAGTGGGCACGCGATGCCGAACTTGGCCTCAAGAACCTGACCCTGCACAGAACGCGTTCTCTGCTCACCATGCTGGGAATGATCTTCGGCGTCGCAGCGGTGGTCGCCATGCTGTCGATCGGCGCTGGAGCACGGCAGAAAGTAATGGCGATGATCGAGCAGATGGGTGTCAACAACCTGATCGTCGAAGCGAAGGAAACACTCGAGTGGCAGGCGCACTCCAAAATCCGTAAGACTTCGCCCGGCCTGACATTACAGGATTACCGCGTGCTCAACGACGACATCGCTGGAGTCGCCGGCGCTACGCCGAGAAAGCGTCTTGTCCCGAGCAAAGTGATTCCCAAACCGCAGCAGGAAATGCCGTCGGTATACGGTGTGAAGCCGGCTTATCGCCAGATCGCAGGACTGCACTTGGTCAGCGGTCGCTTCTTCACAGACGAGGACGAAGAAAACGGCGCGCCCGTCTGCGTTCTGGGAGCTTCGGCGAAGTGGGGCCTCTTCGGTTCCGCGGCTGCGTTGGGCGAATACGTGAAAGTCAACGAGGTATGGTTTCGCGTCATCGGAATCGTCAGCCCTCAGCTCAGTTCTGAAAATTCCGTCGGCGGAGCGCCGGCTGTTGACGCAAACAACATCATCTACGTCCCGCTGCAGTCCGCATTCCAGCGTCTCGAAGACAGCTACAGTGATATGCGCGACGAGATCGACGGCATCTACATTGAGCTTGGCAACGCATCCGACATCCCTGAGGCGGCGCAGCTCACGAGAGCCATCATCGATTCTTCGCATCATGGCGCCGACGACTTCAGCATCATCGTCCCGGCCGAACTGCTGGCCGAGCAGAAACGAACAGAACATCTCTTCAACATCGTGATGGTCGCCATCGCCTCTATCTCGCTGCTGGTCGGCGGCATCGGCATAATGAACATCATGCTCGCAAGCATCCTCGAACGCACAAGAGAGATCGGCCTTCGCCGGGCAGTGGGAGCGCGCAGATCCGATATCGTGCGGCAGTTCGTTGTAGAAGCCACCATGATCTCGTTCGCCGGCGGAACCATCGGCGTAGTCCTGGGCTTCATCATCTCTCGCTCCATCGCATGGTTTGCCGGCTGGTCGACAATTGTGACTTTCAGTTCCATCGCATTGGCATTTCTGGTTTCCATCTCAGTAGGGCTGATCTTCGGGATCTATCCGGCCACAAAAGCCGCGCGTCTCGATCCCGTCGAGGCGATCCGCTACGAATGAAGTTCTGAACTTCGCCGGCTCACAATCAGTGCAAGCGGCGCGATGTGGGAGAAAGAATGAAGTCTTTGCGTCTTGGTTTGTTTTTGCTCCTGGGACTCACGGGCCTCTGCAAAGGGCAGGCTCAGTCGCACGAGAACTACCACTCCCTTCTCACTCCTGGCGTTCGCTCCGGTAAGCTCTCGTCCCCCGAACATCTGAAGGCATATCTCCAGGATGGAAAAATCCGCATCAGCCTTCGTGATGCAATCCTGCTCGCTCTGGAAAACGACAGCGATATTCGCCTTCAGGAAACGCAGATCGAATCACGCAAATTCGCGCTTCTCTCCACGTTCCAGCTCTTCGATCCAAGCCTGCAAAGCCAGTTCCAGATCAATCGCTACTCCTATCCCACGTACACGCAATTGCAGGGCGTCGGAGCCGCGGGCAACACGGCGCTGAACACGCTCACCCAGGCAGGACAGATCAACTACCTCCAGACCTTTTCCACCGGAACCAGCATCCAGGCCGGTGTCTCGAGCACACGTTCATCCACCAACAGTTCGTACTACTTCTTCAACCCAAACTACAGTTCCAGCCTGAACCTGCAGTTCACGCAGCCCCTTTTGCGCAATGCCGGACGATTCGCCAACACCGCACCGATCAAGATCGCGCGCAAGGTTCTCTCGCAATCAAAATCTTCTTTTGAAGCCAGCGTCAACGACACCGTGCTCCTGGTCATTCAGCAATACTGGTTTGCAGTGCAGGCGCGCGGCGCGTTGGATGTGCAGCGCAAGGCAATGGACCTTGCCGAAGCGAGTTACCAGCATGACAAGCGGGCGCTCGAGCTCGGAGCGCTTCCACCGCTCGACATCAGCCGCTCCGAGTCCGAAGTCGCTGCGCGCAAGGTTGCCCAGATTCAAGCCGCCTATGCGCTAACGCAGGCAGAAGAAGCCCTCCGTCTTGCAATCGGTGCCGATCAGGACCCCCAATTTAAATCGGCGGGTCTGGAATTGACCGAAGATCCGCAACTGGGGAGCGACATGGAAACCGTCAGCCTCGACGCAGCTCTCGATCAGGCATTCAACAGCCGTCCTGAGCTCTCCGCAGCAGCCGACCTTCTTGCCGCCGACGACCTCAACGTCCGACTCGCAAAAAACCAGCTCAAGCCGAACCTCTCCCTCACCGGCTTCTATCTCAGCAATGGCCTGGGCGGAAACCAGTACGACCTGACAACGGGCCAGCTTCTCTCATCCGGCGGCTTCGGATCATCCTTCAATCAGCTCTTTGGATTTAGCTTCCCCGGTTATGGCGGCCAGCTATCGCTCACCTTCCCCATTCGCAATCGCGCTGCGCAGGCACAGGTGGGCAACGCACTCGTATCGAAAGAGCACGATCTTTACAGCGCGCGTCAGGCGAAGGAAATCGTCACGCGTCAAGTAAGAGATGCGGCCGAGCAAATGGAAACATCCGAAGTCACTCTCGATGCCGCGAACAAATCAGTCGATCTCGCACGCAAAGAGCTTTCCGCCGAGCAGCGCAAATACGAACTCGGCGCGGATACAAACTTCTATGTCCTCGATGCGCAATCACGCCTCGCACAGGCTGAACTCGCCTTGCTGCAGGCCCGCGTCGGGTACCAGGTCGCCAGGGCTTCCATCGAGCACGCAAAGGGCACACTGTTGGCGCCGTTCCGCCTGCAATTCGATTCGCTCATGAAATAGGCGAGCGAAATTAGGCCTTATGCTCCGATGCCAATCACACTCATCATCCTCCCCGCGTGCCCCTGCGAAGCGCGATGCGAGAAGAACATCTCTCCATGGCAGTTCGTGCATCCTCCCGTAGTGCTGATCGCCGACGGCTTCACACCCGCGTCCACCAGCTGCCGCCGATTCGCCTCAATCAGATCCAGGTGCAGCTGCGGCCCGATCGGCGAGTGCCCCGGCGCTCTCTGCGTCAGAAACAGCATCGGGTACTTCGTTCGTACCGGATCTGAATCGAATACTTCGCGAAACAGCTCACGCGCATAGCCGAACTGCGATTCGAATTCCGACAGCAGTTCCTCTCCAACCGCGTAGCAGCACTGCGCGGCTCCCGGCCCGATCGCTGCGATCAGATCTTCAGGCCTGCAGCCGAACTCCAGTCGCATCCGCCCCACCCCGAGCTCCACGATCCGCTTCACGGTTCCTCGCCACCCTGCGTGGAAAGCAGCGACAACCCTCTGTCGTCGATCCGCAACCAGCACCGGAATACAATCGGCTGTCTGAATGCCGACCAGCAACCCCGGTAGCGCCGAGATCACTCCGTCGGCCTTGCGCGGCCGTTCCCGATTGACATCCGTCTTGTCTGCGACAACCACCAGGTTCGAATGAAATTGCCGCAAAGTCACAATCGGAGTCTTCGCGTCGCCCGTCACCGCCTCCGCCAGCCGGCGCCGATTCTCAAGTACACTCTCGCGGCTGTCCGACGCCGTAAATCCCAGGTTGAGATCCCCGGGCGCATCCTCCACGCAATAAGCCCGGCTCACCCCGCCAACTCGAGTACTGAATCCGTGCCAAAGCCACCTTTTCAGATCCTTGCTCTCAAGCCAGGGTCGAATTTGAAGCAACTCCAGGCCATTCGCCGCTCGCCAGGGCGCAGGGGCAGCGCTGGCTAGCTCCTCTTTGCTCGCGGGATCCTTCCGCGATTTGCGAAGCCGCGTGGTGATACCCGCAGGCGTAGCCCGGCGGTTGCGCACCAAACCCGCAGTCGCAAAGACCCGGTCGATTTCCTTTAGATTTTGCTCGGCTTGGGAATGAGAGGAAGAATTGGACCGCGTCACAGATTTGATTGTAGCGGCGATATTAGCCAGATAAGGAGCGAATGGGCCCGCTTTCCAGCGGGCCCGCTCGAGAGGCATTTATAGGAGGGAAGTCCTGAAGGGGTCGAGAGATGGGGTCCTTATCAGACCCTCAAAAGGAGTAGTTACCTTTCTTGGATGGGCCAAATTCGGGGAAGCCTCTGCTAATTACTAAGTCAGATGCGCCAAGGGGTGAAACGTTGCCCTCTGCGAGAAAAATTATTTTCGGAAGCCATTTTCTGTGGAAAACTGCCCGGATTTCCACCCGCTGTCCATGGCTCACTGAGAAGCGGTCCGCCGCCAAAACGATGCCCCGTAACGGCAATTGCCTCAATCTGATGGGCTCATTTCTTCGGCGTTCCTGGCGGGTCCTCCTGCTTCACTTCCTGCCCTTCTCCGGGAAATGGCCAACTCTTATCGATCAGGATCTCCTTCTCCCTCTGCTCTTTAGGCACTCTGTCGACCTTCAGATTCTCCAGAAAATGCACCCCGGTCTTTCCGGCGACCACGATATCCATATCGCCGTCCTTGTCCATATCCTCAACCACAAACTGCGTCCCGGCCCCGGCCGTTCCGTTCACGCTCACCGGATAGCGGCTGAAGGCACCCGTCTTGCGATCGATCTTGTAGTAGTAGATAACCAGCGGATCGTACGACCCCGGGTCCTTCCCGTTGTGCCCGCGATAGCGCTTCCCGGCCAGCAACTCCGGTTCGCCATCTCCATCCACGTCGGCCAGTTTCAGCGCATGCACCTGCGAGAATGACTCGTCGATGGCCCGCCTTACCCAGTGCCGCGTGTCACCCTCGCCGATCTGCTCCAGCCAATAGAGCCCGTAGCTGTGCCCCTCGCCATAGATCAGGTCCATCTTGCCGTCGTTATTCACATCGAAGCCGATAATCGGAAACCCCGCGTCCTCGAGCTTCCAGTCCGGATGCCACTCCCAGTTGCCCTTGTTCGCATCCACCTGCTTGAGCCATCCGTTCGGAGTCAGGATGTCGGCCAGTCCATCTCCGTCGATATCCGCAACTCCCACCCCATGCCCGTCCATCTCCTTGTCGCCCACGTGATGGACCTTGGGCTCCGCGCCTGCGAAGTCAATCCAGATCAGCCCTGAATGGTTGTAGTGCGCGAAAATCAGATCCGGCACACCATCCCCGTTGATGTCCGCCATCACGCCGCCTTCGGTGTCATAGCTGTCTGTGATCTGATGCTTCTTCCACTCAACGCCGGCCTGCTTCGGATTCTCGTACCACCACACTCCATTCGTCTGCCATGCTGCCGTCACCACATCCGGCGCACCATCATGATTCACATCGATCGCCCACTCCCCGCAATCGGCGATGAATTCTCCGGTAATCGACACCTCGCGATACTGATGCCGCTTCCACTCGCCACCCTTGGCGCCCGGATTCTCGTACCAGTACGCCCCGCTCAGGATGTCCGGGAACCCATCGCCGTTCATATCCATCGTCGTCACGCCCTCGGCATGATCTGTCCCCAGCCGATGCGAAACAAACGTAGCCTGCGCCAGTCCGCCAGGCCCGCCCCCCGGCGTCGTCTTCTTCTCCGATTGCGACACTGCGGACAAAGTTGTCGCAACGCAAAGCAGGGCCAAAATCGCGAACTGAATTCTATGGGTCATGGCGGAAGCCTTTCGATTCCCCGGAATGCCATACATCATTTGAGCTGGGTAACTCTTGCACGCCATTGTCAAGCAGCAGAGCGTCCCACGCAAGACGCTGTTCCCTCGTATAACCCTCTCTACGCCAGCCCTCCATCCCGGGATACCGCACACTTCGTCACATCCTGCTTGCCAATTCCCAGCAGCCGGCGTATTCCTCTCCCATAGATCATCTTGTGGAGTTTGAGTAGATGATCTTCCGGAGACCACCTCGAAATGCCGAAACGCGCAGCCCCGCCGCTCGAAGCCGACCTGCTGCAGGGAACCCTCGATCTCCTCATCCTGCAGACGCTCCTCCTCGGTCCGGCCCACGGCCATACCATCGCCCACATCATCGAACATCGTTCTGACGAAGTCCTCCAGGTTGAGCATGGCTCGTTATATCCAGCTCTCCACCGCCTCCAGAACCGCGGCTGGATCAGCTCAGAGTGGGGCCCGTCCGAAAACAACCGCAAAGCGCGTTTCTATCGCCTCACTGCTGCCGGACGGAAGCAGCTCACCCGCCAGACCAGCCGCTGGGATGAACTCGTTCGCGCAGTCAACCGCGTTCTGAAACCGGTCCGGGAGTAGTTCATGTCTTTCAAAGGCCTTTTCCAGCGCCGCGCCCGCCGCCATGAGTCCGCACTCGAGCTCGAAGCCTACCTGCAGCGCGAAACCGAAGAGAACATCGAGCGCGGCATGTCTCCCGCGGAGGCTCGCCGTGCCGCCCACATCAAGCTGGGCAACGTCGCCAACATCCTCGGCGACATTTCCCAGCAGGACAGCTTCGGTCTTTTCGAAACAGTGTGGCAGGATCTTCGCTTCGGCATCCGCATGCTCCTCAAGCACCGCGGCTTCGCGATCATCTCCCTCCTGACTCTCGCCATCGGCATCGGCGCCAACACCGCCATCTTCACCGTCGTCGACGCGACGCTCATCCGGCCGCTTCCCTACCCCAACGCAAACCGCACAGTCATGATCTGGGAACATCGCCTGCCCGACGGAGAGCGCCAGAACGTCACATCTCCAGCAACCTTTCTCAATTGGCAGCACGACAACACCGTCTTCGATCAGATGGCCGCCATCTTCAACGATTCGTCCATCCTCTCCGGCGGGGATACCCCGGAGCAGATCGCAACGGCATCCGTATCCCCCAACTTCTTCTCCATCCTCGGCGTCAACGCTGCGATCGGCCGCGTCTTCGTCCCTGCACAGGATGGCAACACCGATTCGAATCGCGCAGCAGTTCTGAGCTTCGAAGTCTGGCAGCGTCACTTCGCCTCAGACCCCAATGTCCTCGGAACTCAGATCACTCTCGACGACAAGCCCTACACTGTCGTCGGCGTCATGCCTCGCGGATTTCAATTCTTCGTCAAACAGCAGTCGTTCTCGAGCAAAAAACCTGAGATCTGGACCACCTGGACTTTTTCGCCTGAAACGCGCGCTAGTCATGGCCGTTTTCTCCAGGCGATCGGTCTCCTCCGTCCTGGCGTGACGCTCGCGCAAGCACAGCAGTCAATGCTTAGTCTCGCCTCCCGTCTCGAAGCGCAGGACCCTGCCTCGATGAAGAACTGGAGCGTGAACCTCGTTCCGCTCCGCTCGCAGTTGACTGGCGAGGTCGCACAGGGCCTGCGTCTGCTGCTCGCTGCTGTTGGTATGGTGCTGCTCATCGCATGCGCTAACGTAGCCACCCTGAATCTTGCTCGCGCATCCACCCGTCGTCACGAGATCGCTATCCGCATGGCTCTCGGCGCCAGCGCAAAGCGCGTCGTCCGGCAGGTCCTTACCGAAAGCTGCCTGCTCGCTTTCACCGGCGGGCTCGCCGGTTTCGGTCTTGGATACCTCTGCCTCAACGTACTCAAATCCATCGCTCCCGCCAATCTCATCCCGCTCGAAGCTATGCGGCTCGATTTCCACGTCTTTGCATTTGCCTTTGCCGTCTCCCTCCTCTCCGGCTTCCTTTTCGGAATCATTCCCGCAATCGACGCCGCCCGCACCGCTCCACGCGAACCTCTTCAGGAAGGATCAACAGCAGCCCGCACCGGCGACAGCCGCGGACTCGCGCGCCGCATCCTTGTCGTCAGCGAAGTTGCAATCGCACTCGTTCTGCTCATAGGTGCGGGCCTGCTCATTCGCAGCTTCCAGCGACTCGTCGCAGTCGACCCCGGATTCCGCGCCGACCACATACTCACCGCCTGGGTTCAATTCCCGAACGCCCGGTACCAAAAAGACGAGCAGAAAAGCCAGTTCTTCGCCCAGTTACTCGATTCCATCCGCGCCATCCCCGGAGTACGCTCAGCCAGCGCCGACGGCTTCCTTCCCTTCGCCGGCATCATCGCGGGCACAGGCGTCCAGGTCGAAGGCCGCCCGATCCTCCCCATCTCGCAACAACCCGATGTCAACGTTTCACTGGTCGAGCCTCAGTTCTTCGAGACACTCGGCATTCCGCTGATCAGCGGCAGAACCTTCAATCGCAGCGAGGCCTTTCAGGCCACCGGAAACGTCGTCATCAGTCAGTCCATGGCACAGATGCTCTGGCCCGGCAAGAATCCCCTCGGCAAACGCGTCACCATCTACATGAAGCGCAACAATACGCCAAGCACTGTTATCGGAGTCGTCGGCGACGTAAAGCATGCGGGCCTCGCCTCTCCCGTCAAGCCCACTGCGTACTGGTCGTATCCCGAGCTTGGGTTCCAGTTCATGACACTTGTCATCCGCACCGATGGTGATCCACGCGCGCTGATCCCGGACCTCCGTCAAACCGTGTTGCGCATCGACAAGAACCAACCCATCGCCGATGTGGTCCCCATGGAGACGCTGCTATCTATGTCTGTCGCGCGCACCCGCTTCGCAACGCAGGTCATGGCCGCCTTTGCATCCGTCGCCATCCTTCTCGCCATCATTGGGATCTACGGAATCATCTCCTACGATGTTGAACAACGCACGCGCGAGATCGGCATTCGCATGGCACTCGGGGCACAGCGCAACAGCGTCATCCACCTTGTGCTCAGCCGCGGTATGGTGCTCTCCGGACTCGGCATCGCCTTCGGGATCGTCGCGTCTCTCGCCCTCACGCGCCTGCTCGGCAGCATCCTCTATGAAATCCGCCCAAATGACCCCCCAACGTTCGTGATCGTCAGTGGAGGGTTGACGACTGTCGCACTCTGCGCTGGATACCTCGCAGTTCGCCGCATCAGCAGCATCGAGCCAATGAGCGTGCTTCGCCGCGAATAGAGGCGAGCAGGGCTCAGCTTTTCTTTCCGGATCGGTTGCTGGTTGGTTTCGCAGCTTGCCTGGCGGGAGTGCGTCGCTGCCGCGTCTTCTGATTCTTTTCTACCCGCAGATTCCATGCCGTCCGCAACGCCCCAAGCAGCACGTCCTCAGTCGCCTTCGCAAGCGCCACGTGTGTCGCGCCATTGCGACCCCACCCGCCTGGAATCGGCACGAAAACCTCCGGCGCCTCCGCCACAAACATCGCCTGCTGTTCCGGCGTGATCATCAGGTTGCCATACCCCTGCTTCACCGCGGCAAGCGTCGCAAAGATGCGCCCGCCCACACGGAAATCCGCCGCCCCGAAGTGCGAGCCTTCCTCCGCACCTTCGAGACTCAGAGCAATCCGGCGAAAATCAGCAGCATTCATCGCGCATCTCACACGGCCGGACACGGCCTGAAGGAACCCCAGTCAATCCCCTTCTGAAACTCCTCATCCGGCTGAACCACTGTTTTGAACGTAAACGCAAACTGCGTTGGCCCATTTTTTCGCAAATGCTCCAGTCTCTGCTTTGCTTCGTCTACGCTTGGAATGTGCCCCGCCGGCACCCACCAAAGCGTTGCATACACTTCTGTCAACCTCTCGAACCAGGAGTGCCTCTGCCGAAGCAATTCCCGGTGCGATGTCTCGTATACAAATCGGCGCAGATGCTCCACCGACTCCCAGACCGACATGTTCAGCAGCATCCACGGATCGCCAAACGGTCGCAGATACGTCGCATTCCCCTCGCTTTCGATGAGCCGCCATACAAATCCCGGGCTTGAGTCCGCCAGCGCATTGATCTCATCCAGCCTGCTCACGAATCCCGCCATAATCGGATCTTCCAGCTCCGCGCGAATCCGCCCAATATTCACCTGCGCGATGTTGTATTTGGTCATCAAGATCTCCAAAACGAAGATGGATTCTACGTAGTCGCCGGGTGCCCCATCCTAACCGCGGGTTTATCGCGGTTAGGGTGGGAAGCGTCACAGCCCATCTCTCCACGAACAAGCTAAAGGCTAATAGCTAATACCTGCCTTTACGCCGTCGCGCTAATCAACTGACTATCAAACTCCTCATTCAGCCATTTCGAAAAAGCCGCAAACTCCTCATCGCGTCCCAGGAAGTCCCGCACCATCTCGCGCCCCGGCTTCGACCCGCCCTGCTCCAGTACAAGCTTGCGATAGCGCGCCCCCGCGTCGCCGCCCAGCAGATCCGCCGGATCAAACTGCGCAAAGAAGTCCAGCGCAATCACCTTGTCAAACGCATAGGTGTAGTAGTTCGACGAATAGCCCGTCAGATGCCCGAAGCTCGCGTACATCCGATTTCCCTCGAGCCACGTCCACGGCACCAGCGAAGAATAGAGCCTCTTCGTAATCTCATCGAAGTCGATCATCGACGGATCCTGATCGTGCAGATCGAGCGACAGCGTTGTGTAATACAACTGTGTCCGCACCCAATCCGCACGGCCGAACGAACCTGCCGTCTTCATTTTGACGATAATCTCCGACGGAAGCACCTCGCCTGTCTCATAGTGCCTCGCAAAACTCTGAAGCAGCTTCTCATCACGGAAAAATTCCTCCAGCATCTGCGACGGAACTTCGATGAAATCTCCCTCCGTCGCAAAGCCTGACACACCCGCCCACTCCGTCTGGCCACCAAGAATCGCATGCATCAGGTGCCCAAACTCATGGAAGTACGTCACCACGTCGCTGTACTGCAGAAGTCCAGGATCGTCGGCATCACCACCCGGAAAATTGCAGATCAGCGCCGCTTCCGGCATGTAACGGCCGCGCACGCCCGTCACCACCGGCGCTGCCGAGAACCACTTGTCCTTCCCCTCACGCGGATGCATATCGAGATAAAAGCGCCCAACATGCCTGCCCTCTTCGTAGACGTCGTAGACGCTGACGGCGGGATCCCACCCCTTCGCATCCGCGCGCCGGAACTCCACCTTGAACAGCTTCGCCGCGGTCCTGAGGACTCCGTCCTCCACCTGCTGATAGGGGAAATACGGCCTTACTGACTGTGAATCGAAATCAAACGCCGAGCGTCGGAACTGCTCGTACCAATAGCCGCGGCTCGTGATGTCGATCGCCTTCAGCCCCGGCTGCCTCGTACGGGCAAACTCTATCACCAGCTCGTGCTCGCGAACAGCGCCTTCACGGCTGGCCTCTTCCAGCCGCGCCAAAAATTTCCGCACATTCGCCGCCGACCCCATCATCTGATCGGCCGTGGCAAGATCCGCCCAGCTTCGAAATCCCAGCACCGATGCGATTTCCTGCCGCGTGCTCAGCAGATCCAGCAGGATCTGCTTATTCTCCGGATAAGCTCGCGTGTTGTACGCAATGAACATCCGCTCGCGCAAATCCCCATTTGACGCAAACGTCATCACCGGCTGCATATCCGGTTGATCCGTCGTCAGCGTGATCTGTCCGCCCGCATCCGGCTGATGCCGCCCCAGGTAATCCGGCGGCAACCCCTCCAGTTCCGACTGCGTCGCGACAATCGTCTTCCCGCCCTCCTGGATATTCCTGCTGAAATCGAGCGAGTGCTTCGTTGCCTTCTCATGAAGCGCCTGCAAGCGCTGCCGCGTCGCCTCATCCTTGTCCACGCCCGCCAGCCGGTATCCCAGCAGCGTCCGCTCCACAAAATGCTTCGTCGCAGCGCTTGCGCCCTCAAGGCTCATTGCGGTCAGGGCGTCATAAACGCCGCGATTCAAGCTCAATGCGCTTCCTGCCATGGCAACCCGCTGCGCTTCCATCTGCGCCTGGTCGCGAACCGCCTTCTCAGGAGCGACCGAATTTAACACTCCAGCCTGCGCCCCCGCGAGACTCAACTGCTCAATTGCGACATCGTAAAGACGCAGCGTGTTCTCGATTGTCCGCGGTCCCTCCACTGCCAACAACGCGGCCAGCGCTGCCTCATGTGCCGCCAGCCGCGCACTCACCCAAGTCGTTAGCACCTCAGGCGAAGTCGCTCCGCCCGCCTCCCATACATGAACATCGCTGATGACCTGAGTCGCAGAAAGCGAAGAATCCGCAGCCATAATGAAGACAACCTCCAGACTCTAGGTTGCCACATCCCCCTCCACACGTTCTTCCATCCCCTACAAGCAACCGATCGGAATCGCAGAACCGCACCTCGCCGAGTGATACCCTGCTCTGTGCCCAAAATCTGATCGCCGCAACACCCTCAACGCGCACTGGAGGAAGCAATGACAATTCACGACGAGAATTCTGATTCCTGGTCGCGCCGCCGCTTTTTGCAGGCGGGCATCGCCAGCGCAGCAATCGCCAGCGCGGTCCAGCAGGGACTCGCACAGGAGTCGCCCCTCCCCGCCGACCGCGAAACCATGGCCGACGTCCCGTTCCAGAAACGCGAACCCCGCATTGGACTCATCGGAGTAGGCGGCCGCGGAACTTCGCTCCTCGGCAACCTTCTCGCTGCCAACGCGCAGATCATCGCCATCTGCGATGTAGTCAAAGACAAAGCCGACCACGCGGCCGGCCTCGTCATGGCTGCCGGACAAAAGCGCCCCGAACTCTTCACCGACGGCCCGCAGCACTACGAATCTCTCGTGGCCCGCAACGACATCGACTTTGTCATAGCCGCCACTCCCTGGCGCTGGCACGCGCCGATGGCCCTCGCCGCCATGGCTCACGGCAAAGACGTCGCCATCGAAGTCCCCGGCGTCATTTCTCTCGAAGATTGCTGGCGCATCGTCCGCGCTTCGGAAGAAACCCGCAAGCACTGTCTGATGCTCGAGAACTGCTGCTACGGCTACAACGAGACGCTCATCCTCCGCATGATCCACGCGGGCGAATTCGGCGAGATCCTTTACGGCGAAGGCGCCTATCTACACGATCTTCGGGACGAGTTGTTCTCGCATGCCGGCGAAGGCCTCTGGCGTCGCGCCGAGCACACCCGCGCCGACGGAAATCTCTATCCCACGCATGGCCTCGGCCCAGTCGCCAATTACATGCGGATCCAGCGCGGCGATCGCTTCGCGCACCTCGTCTCCATGAGTTCCCCGCAACGCGGCCTCGACGCATACCGGAAGCAGCATCTCCAGCCTGACGACCCGCGCCAGAAAGAGCGCTACATCTGCGGCGACCTCAATACTTCGCTCATCAAAACTGCCGCCGGCCTCACCATCTGCGTCAAGCACGCCGTCTCCACGCCGCATCCCTACAGCCGCATCAACCAGATCGCCGGTACCAAAGCCATCTTCGAGGACTATCCCCCGCGCATCTACATCGACGGCATGAACAAAGACGAGTCCTGGGGCACCATCGACAACTTCAAACGGCACCAGCATCCCTTGTGGGCGCGCGAAGGCGAAATCGCGCAAAAAATCGGCGGCCACGGCGGCATGGATTTCATCATGATCTACCGCCTCCTCCAGTGCATCCGCGAAGGCCTCCCGCCCGATATGGACGTCTACGATGCCGCCGCCTGGTCGTCCATCGGCCCCCTCAGCGTCGAATCCGTCGCCCAGGGCAGCGCCCCCATCGAAATCCCCGACTTCACCCGCGGCAAATGGCAGCACCGCGAAATCTCACGCATCGCCACACAGTCCTAGCTAGTCGTCAAGAAATAGGAACCGGCAATTCACCCAATGCGTAAGCAAACCTGAGGACAGCTGTCCGCTGGCGAACGCTTCGTTCACGAGCGGACAACTCCGCAGCAACAATCGTAGACGTTACCCATACAATCCACTCGCGGTGAGCCGTGAAAACTCTGGCCCGGCAATTGCATTGCCATTTCTTCCGATCCCCGCACGGAGGCGCATCGATGAACCCCATCCGGCAGAATCTCCGCTTCGCAGTTCGCCAGCTTCTTCGCAACCCCGGCTTCACCGCCACCGTGGTCCTCACCCTCGCTCTCTCCATCGGCGCCAATACCGCCATCTTCTCTATCGTCAATGCGCTGATGCTCAAAAGCCTTCCCTACCCGCAGCCGGAGCGGATGGGCACCCTCTTCCAGCGCACGCAAGGTCCAAACCCTGACGACGGCCTCCGCTGGATCGACGGAACGCAGTGGAATCAGCTCCGCGACAACGTACCATCGCTCACCTCGGCCGTCTTCGCCGCGCTCGCCAGCGGCGCCAATCTCGAATCCAGCTCAAAGCAGGTCGCCTACATCCACAACGGCCGCATCTCACAGCACTACTTCGAGGTCCTCGGCATCCGCCCCGCCATTGGCCGCAGTTTCTCCCAGGCCGAAGACGCCCCCAACGGACCAAAGGCCGTCGTCCTCAGCTACGAGTTCTGGCGCTCCACCTTCAATGCCGACCGCAATCTCATCGGCAGCGCCATCCGCCTCAAAGGCGAGCCCTACACCGTCATCGGAATCCTCCCGCAGAATGCGATCACTCCGCTCAATGCCGACGTCTACACCTCGCTCCAGCCCAGCCCGCACGGCGAGGGCAATGGCACCAACTTCGGCGTCATCTTCCGCCTGAACACCGGCGCAACCTGGCAGCAGGCCGACGCTGAGATCAACCGCGCCTGGTCCGCCCGTATCGCCCAAATCGAATCCCGCAACCCCGGCACAAAAATTCAGTTCTACACAGTTCCCTTCCAGAAAGGCGTCACCTCGGAGCTCCGTCCGCAAGCAATCGCACTGATGGCCGCCGCCGGATTCATCCTCCTCATAGCCTGCGCCAACCTCGCCGGACTCACCCTCGTCCGCATGGCCCGCCGCCTCCCTGAGATTGCCACCCGTCTCGCCGTCGGCGCTTCACGCTGGCAGATTCTCCGCCAGCTCTGGATCGAGAATCTGCTCGTCGCCTGCATCGGCGGAATCGCCGGAGTCGCCGTCGGCTTCCTCGCCCTCCGCGGACTCCTCTCGCTGCTCCCTCAAGATTTCCTGCCGGTCTCGGGCGTCGCACTCGACGGCCGCGTCCTCGCCTTCACCACCGTTGTCACGCTCCTCACCAGTGTGCTCTTCGGAATGCTCCCGGCACTCTCCGCGCGCCGCGTCGACCTCCGCTCTTCGCTCGCGAGCCGCGGAACATCCTCCGGTCACTCCACGCGCCTCCGCCAGGCACTCATCGCCGGCGAAGTCGCCCTCACCGTCCTGCTCCTCGCCGGATCGGGCCTCCTCATCCGCACCCTCATCCATCTCCAGACACTCCCGCCCGGCTTCAACCCCCAAGGCGTCATGACCGCAAAAGCATCTCTCGATGACGCGCGCTACAAGGACCCAGCCCCCTTCCGCCAACTGATGACCACCAGCGTGGCCGCTATGCAGCGCATACCGGGCGTCCAGTCTGCCGCCGTCGCGCTCACACTCCCCTACGAACGCACACTCAACGACGGAGTCCTTCTCCACGACGGCCCGCAAAATGGCAAGAATGTGGGCACCGATGTGGTCTATGTCACGCCTCAATTCTTCGACGTGCTTCAGATGCCCCTGATTCGCGGTCGCGCCTTCAATGATGCGGACGGGCCGAACTCCCAACCCGTGATCATCATCAACTCCGCCTTCGCGCAAAAATTCTTCCCAGGAATCAATCCGGTTGGTCTGATCGTCTCTAGAAACGCCCGGATCGTCGGCGTGGTCTCCGACACTCAACTATCCTCTGGTCTCAACCCAACCGCTCCCATCCAGAGTGAAGAAACAATTTACATGCCCGCGGCTCAGGTTGCGGGCCCGATGCTGATGGTCCACGCCTGGTTCCAGCCCAGTTGGGTGGTACGCACCGCCGCTCCAGTAGATGGCCTCACCGAACAGATGCAGCGTGCGCTCTCCTCCGTCGCTCCGGGCGTTCCCTTCTCCGGCTTCTACCGCATGAGCGACCTCCAGGCAAAGGCTCTCAGCATGCAGCGCATCGAAGTCGCATTGCTCGGCGCCATGGCCGGTCTCGCGCTCCTACTCAGCGCCATCGGAATCTTCGCTCTCGTCGCCAGCCTCGTCACCCAGCGCACCCGCGACATCGGCATTCGCATCGCGCTCGGCTCCACCATCGGCCAGGCCATCACAAACATCTCTGCATCCGGCCTCGGCGCCACCACCGCGGGACTCCTCATTGGTCTAGGTCTTTGCGCCGCAGTCCTCCCCGTTATGCGTAGCGTGCTCTATGGAATCCGCGTCTACGACCTCCCCAGCCTTGCAATCGTTATTGCGACACTCGCGCTGGTTTCCCTCGTCGCCGCCACCATCCCCGCCCTCCGAATCGCCCACATCGACCCTGCTCGAACCCTCCGCGAAGAATGACCTCCTTTGAGAAAATTCCCGGCATCGTGAGCGATTACGGCTTTTTGGAGTGAGCTGGATCATGACCCACCGCTCGAAAGACAACGGTCGCAAAGGGAACCATTGATGCTCTCTGTCCAGAACCGAAAGAGTCGAGCAAAACGCGTTCTCGATCAATCAGCAGAGTTGCGAAGCAGCGACTTAATCACTAGCGCAACCGTTCCGGCCGCGCACAGCCATGCGAACCAGTCCCCAATAACGCTGTAGATTGTGGATGTCCGCGGCTGGAGCGGCATTTGCGCGATCATGGCCGGATCGTCGGTATCGAAGTAGTTGACCGAAGCCAGAATGCGGCCCTGGCTGTCCACTGCCGTTGATACACCATGGCTGGCCTGGCGAACTATTGAGTATCCGTTCTCTACTGCGCGAAAAACAACGTTTTCGGCATGGAGGTATTCAAAGCCCCTCCAGTCATCGGCCGGCACAAGCATCATATCCGCACTCTTCCGGGCCGCTTGCCTCATCAAGTCGGGATAATCGGCGTCGTAACAGATGACGTTTGCCAGGCGTCCATACGACGAGTCCGCAGAAGGAACCGAACCCGAGCCCGGCCGCATTGGTTCCATCGGCGTGGGATGTGCCTTGTCGTAGATCCAGGCCGCTGTGCCCTGCGGAGTAATCAAAACCGATACATTGCGGACATTGGGCTCACGGCGCGTGTATAGCGCAAAAGCCGCATCGACGTATACATTCTCGTCACGCGCGATGCGCGCCACTCTGTCCAGGAAACCATCAAGGTCCTGCTCCAGCACTTTCGCTTGTGTTTCGGGCCACAGTACGATCTTGGCCCCGGCGCGAGCCTCGCGTTCTGTGGCGGCAAGCAATGCCTCGTTCACGAATGAAAAAGCATTTCGAACGCGAGCCGGATCGGCTTCTGACACCATCTTCGGTTTCCAATACTGCTTGACTGCCGCTTTGATCGCATCCTTGGATGCCATCTCCGCAGGTCGTGAAGGGCCCACTCCCGCGACCCGCACCGTGTGAATCGTTGGCCGAAAGAACAGGAGCCGGGCGCCGTTGGCACCGAGCACCAGCGCGAGAACGCTGATGTATACCAACATCGCTGGTCGAATTTCTCGCCATCGAAATCCGTGCTCCCAACACCGGCTGCATACGGATGCGCACCAGGCAATGAGAAAACTGACCCCGTACACGCCTGTGACTGCGGCAGTTTGAATGATTAACAGATTGCCGTGCTGGGTGACGCCCAGGCTTCCCCAGCTGCCGAATCCAACGGCCGAGCCGAAGAAGTATTCCATCGCCACCCGGCTTGCGGGAAAAACCAGCGTCGCAGTGATGCCGCCCAGACGGTGCGCAAGTAGACGATCGAGGGCAAACGGAACGGTGAGCAGAATACTGAGAAGCACAAATACCGCAACTGCTATCGGTACGAAGACCATTCCTGTAACTGCCAGCCAGAAAACGTTGCCCACCAACAAGGCAAGGCCGGTCCGGAGAATTCCTTGTCGAGCCGGCATCAGGCTGGTGTATCGGAGCAGAAGTATCGGGTACAGCCATGCCGCGAGGGGTATGTCCCAGTTGGTATGGACAGCAAAGATTAAGGTAGCGGTTCCTGCAAGCCACAATAGACGTGTAGGAGAAATGGCCATCGGCGTTCTCCGCTGGATTTTCAGAGCCTCGAAGCTTTTGACGGCCGAGTGATTGCGGATCAACTCACTACCTGATCCCGCTGTTGAGATAACGCAGCAGAGAGTGAAATGTTAACATTCGTAAATACGGTCGGGAGCCTATCTTGCTCGGATTCAGGCGTCACCGCCGAGCGATCCTGTTCTGGGATTCAAGCTGTTTCAGCATCGCACTGTAGGCTGGCTTCTTTCGATAGTTTTCGTCGAATGGCAGCGCCCATCCATAGCCTGGGAAAGCTTGTGGGATAAAGGAGTATCGGTCTGTGAATCCCCACGTCTGGAAAAGCGTGCAGGCAGGTTCGTTGAGGCATTCGGCAAGTAATTTTCCATAGATACTAGCCTGTGCCCGGAGGCTGCCGTCACTATCATCTGTCAATCGCACATCCACCTCGGTGAATTGCACTTCAAGCCCAAGGCGGCCAAGTCGATGAATGTTTTCACGCAAAGCGTCAAACGCGTTGAAATCAGACTCGACATGCAATTGCAATCCAATTCCGTTCAGCGGAATGCCTCGGCTCAGGAACTCCTTTGCCATTTCGTATATCGCATCCGACTTCTTGTTGAGCGTCTCCGCACCATATTCGTTTACAAAAAGCTTCGCGTCAGGATCAGCCGCATGAGCCCAAATCAGCGCCTGCGCAATGTATTTCGTACCCTCGCCGGCAAACCCGATTCCCGGCTTGTCATACCAGATAGAACTGCGCATTGAGCCATCGTCATTGAATGGCTCATTCACTACATCCCAGGCGTAAACCTCGCCCCTGTAACGCCTCACCACGGTGGCGATGTGTTCCGCCAGGACTTTGTTAAGGGCTTCCGGAGTCCATGGAGCAGATGGGCCGTTCTGCGCGTGCATCCAATCGTTCACCACGATCCAGTTCGGTAATGAGCGATGCCAAAGCAGGTTGTGCCCGCGTATTTTCATCGAGTGCGCTTTCGCAAAGGCGACCAGCGCGTCGGGGGCGGAAAAATCGTAAGATTCCGCCTCCGGATGGACTGCGTCGAACTTCAATTCGTTCGCTGGTTCCAGTACGGAGTATTCTCGCGCCAGAATGGTTCTATACGGAGCCTGAGTCAGATAGGGCGAATCGACAGCGGCCCCCATTAACAAATGGTGCTTCTCGGCCGCACCTCTCAGAGTTTGAGCCGGCTCATATGCTTGCGTAATCGGCTCGGCCATTTTTTTGTGGCACCCAACTGTCGACAGCTGCATTCCGCACATCACCAGCACAGATAGGATGGCCTTTTCAGAACTCCGCATTCTCAACGCTGATGGGAATCCAAAAGACATTTCGGCCCAACTCTCCGCTTCTTTCCGCTTTCGACTCGCACCTAAACGGTCCATTCCACCGCAGCCGATATCCTACCAATTTGTCGTGGGTGCTCATGATGTGCACCGGTCAACTCCATCCAACCTGCTTTCGCCCCTAAATTGCTGATCCGCAACACCAAAGAGACCTTCACGCCTTTGCGGGTTATTGCGCGAAGCCGGAGACAATGAGGAAGCACTCAAATACCCCTCAAATCCCTTTGTTCGCTCAGCCGCATCATTTACGAGCTAAGTATTTTATTTGCAAATCTCTAGAGACAACTTCAATGATTGGAGATACTTAGACACGGTACTTTGCGCAAAATCATGAAAATGGACCCTTTACCGCCAGAGAGCGGGGGGGAGGGGGTACTCGGATATCTGACATTTTGAACCAGAAACATCTCTGACCCGGATTGAGCTGAGACCCGGTTGCCCAGAGTGAAAAGTCCACGCTCCCACCGTTACGAAAGGTCTTATCTTCCTGTTGCATACCAAACCCCGGCCATCTAAGATGCGTCAATTAAACGAAAATGCCAAACGCCGTAGCCACTGCGCCAACCCTGATCGCCCCTGCTCCTCCCCGCCTCAGGCCGGGTAAGCTCTGTGTTGCGATCAAAGCCAGTTCCCCCGCGGAACTGATGAACCGCGCCGAGACCGCCTCCAAAGAGTTTAAGTTCCTCGAGTTGCGACTCGATTCGCTCTCAAAACCCGCCAATGCCCTGCCCTACGTCAAGCAGTTTCTGGCCGAACACAAAGACGTAACCGTCATCGCCACCTGCCGCCGCAAAGCTCATGGAGGCTCGTTTGACGGTCCCCTCGCGTCCGAACTCGATGTCCTCGCCAAAGCCGCCCAGTGCGGCTGCCAGATTATCGATCTTGAGGTCGAATCAGCCGAAGAAGCCAAGTTCGCTCAAGTCGCCAGACTCCGTTCGGCTGGCGCGGCATTGCTGATTAGTTTTCATGACTTTACCCGCACCAAAGGACTTGAACAGGCTGCCGATCGGATCGACGCCTTCAAACCCGATTTCGTAAAGGTCGTCTCGACCGCCCGCACCTTGAGCGACAATCTTGCAGTCCTGCGTCTCATTGAAGATCGCTCAATCAGCTCGCGGGTTGTCGGCATCGCGATGGGAGAAGAAGGCCTGGTAAGCCGCGTGCTCGGGCCTCGCGCTGGAGCTGCATTCACCTTCGCTTCTTGGTCCACGGAAACCGAAACCGCTCCGGGACAAGTCACGGCCGAAGCTCTGCGCGATCTCTATCGCCTGGAACATCTCGATCCCGCAACCCGCATCTTCGGCGTGGCCGGAAACCCCATCAGCCACTCGCTCTCGCCGCTGCTTCAGAACGCCGCATTCCGGCGTGAGATCGTGAACGCAATCCTGCTTCCGCTCAAAGTCAAGTCGGTCCAGGACTTGCTTACCCTGGCGCTGGACCTCCCATTGGCTGGATGCGCTGTCACCATGCCGCTCAAAACCGAGGTTCTGCCGCATCTCGCCAACACGGATCCGCTGACATCGAAGATCGGAGCCTGCAACACCCTTCGCATGGGTGCAGACGGCAAGCTTTACGGCTTCAACACCGACGTGGCCGGAATCATCCGCCCGCTCGAACGCCGACTTCGGCTCAAAGGTGCTCGCGTCGCCGTCCTCGGCGCAGGAGGCGCGGCCCGCGCCGCTGTCTTCGGACTCGTTGAGGAGGGTGCAGAAGTCCTGGTCATCAACCGCACTCACGAGCACGCCGTCACATTGGCTCGCCAGTCAAAAGCAAAGTCCCTCAAGCACGAGTTGCTGGCCAAGCAGCGCTTTGACGTGCTGATCAACGCGACTCCCTGCGGCATGGCGGGAAGTAAGCAGGCCATGCCGATCGCCGAGAACGAGCTTAACGTCGGACTCGTCTTCGATATGGTTTACAACCCGCTCGAAACGCCTCTTCTCAAACTTGCCCGGTCCCGCGGAATCCCTGTTGTCACCGGACTCGAAATGTTCGTCCAGCAAGGCGCTCGACAGTTCGAAATCTGGACCGGCAAACCAGCGCCCGAATCTGAGATGTTGAAAGTCGTCGAGCACGAGCTCCGCAAACGCGCCGAATCCCCTGCGAAACAGGCCGACCACTCTAACGGACGAAAAAAGGCCTGAGTTCCAGGACACCAAACGACCCTCTCGCGCCGTCCATAACATCAGCGAAGGTCCCTGTGTTTGCAAAGGTTTCCTCCACCCATTTAGCTTGAGAGTGCCTGATGAGATCTTCCCCTGAGGTCGTCCGGCCCTTGTGCGACATCCCTGTCGGTGTCGCTTTTCGCCTGCTGGTCTGTCTGGCGATTGCTCCAATCGCTGCCGCTCTCTCCGGTTGCGGTTATTGGATCAATCCAAATGCAGTCGTGCCTTCAGCTCCTGGCACTCCAAGCCAAAGTGGCTCGGTGACAATTTCGCCGACTTACGTCGCGCTTTCGCCTGGCCAGAAGTTCCAGTTCACCGCAAGCTCGCCCAGCGGCAGCCAGATCGAGTGGCTGGTCAACAGCATCGTTGGTGGAAAACCCGAAACCGGGCAGATCGATACCGCGGGAAATTTCACCGCACCTTCCGTGGTCTCGCAGGGCATCAACATCTCTGTGACCGCTGCCCTCGCATCCTCGCCCGCACGGGATTACGCGACGGCCGTCGTCGCCTTGCTTCCGGCAGCGCAGGTTTCCTGCCCTGACATAACCGGAAGTCCGCTTGTTGCGGCTTACTCGATCAATCTGCCTTCTTCCGGCAAAGTCTCGGTTGAGTTTGGAAAAACCACGGATTATGGCCGAAGCACATCGCGAGTACCGAGCAACTCCAATGGTGGAACGGTGAAGGTGCTTGTCGCAGGCATGATGGGCAAGACTCTCTATCACATGCGTGCACGCGTCACCCTCGACAATGGAGCCACGTACACCGACGCCGACCATACCTGCACGACAGGCATACCTCCTCCAACTTCGGCCGTTCAGGCCACTACTACCAACGGAGCCACGCCACAGCCGGGCATCGAGATCTGGAACACGGCCGTTCCCTCCAACGTCATTCAGGCATTCGCAACTGACCTCAATGGAAACGTGATCTGGTCCTATCTTTATCAGGGTGCGACGGTCGATCTGATCCAGGGCATTCAACAACTGCCAAACGGCGACATGCTGATGCTGATTTCGTATCTCTCATCGGTAACAGTCAACGGCACTTTCGGTCTGGTGAACGACATCCGCGAGATCGACCTGGCTGGAAATACAGTCCGCGAGATCAGCATGGACCAGCTTAACCAGAAGCTTGCCGCTTCAAATCTCCGGGACGCTGACGGCAATATTTACAAGCTCAAAAGCTTCCACCACAGCGTAGTCGCTCTTCCCAATGGCCACTGGGTGATGCTGACTACTTACAACAAGAGTTACAACAACCTGCCTGGCTTTCCCGGTACGACCTCTGTCATCGGAGATGCGATCGTCGACATCGACCAGAACGGCAATCCCGACTGGGTCTGGAATACCTTCGATCACCTCGACGTGAACCGTCATCCCATGAACTTCCCGGATTGGACGCACTCAAACGACATGGCCTACTCTACGGACGACCACAATTTGCTTTTATCCATTCGGCACCAGAACTGGATCGTCAAAATCAGTTTCCAGGACGGGCAGGGATCAGGGGCTGTGATGTGGCGCCTCGGCAAAGATGGCGATTTCAAGCTCGTCGGCGGCACGGACCCGACTGACTGGTTCTATGCACAACACGGGCTCAGCTTCTTCTCTCCGAATACCACAGGTATCTTCCGCCTCGGTCTGATGGATAACGGCAACGACCGCATCTTTCCCAGCGGCCAGGTATTCTGCAAGCCTTTCGCGCCAACCAGCGCGAACTGCTATTCAACGATCCCGGTCCTGGAACTGAACGAGACGGCCATGACGGCTACGCTCGTAACTCATTACACGCCGCCGCCGAGCTACTTCACATTCTTCGGTGGGAATGCGGAACAGCTTCCCAACGGCAACATTCATGCCAATTTCTGTTCTCCAGTAAGCGGAGCTATCGTGCAGGAGCTCGACCCGCAGGCAAGCAAGGTCATTTGGCAGGGCACAACGCCCGGCGCAGACCAGTTCCATACCTATCGATGGCCGAGCCTCTACCCAGGCGTACAGTGGTAGTCACCTGCATTTCACGCGCTGAACCGCTGTTCGCGATGCGACGATCTGCTGAAATCAGAATGACATTCAGATGACACGACGGGCCCGGATTGAATCTAACAATCTTTAAGGCTGTCATTTCAGCGCAACGAGGTGCATGTGACCACTGCCTATATCAACCGTATCTCCAGCTCGGTCCCGCCGCACGATGTCCATCGCCCATTCGTTGATTTCGCTGAGGGCATGATGCCTGAGGGAACTCAACGCTCGCTCTTTCGTCGCATGGTCCGCATGTCGGCAATCGAACACCGCTACTCCTTTCTCCAGCCAATCGCATGCGAAGGAGGAGAATGGCGCGATGCAGAGGATCTCTATGCCACCGGCAACTTCCCCGACACAGCGCGACGCATGCAGGCCTTCGAACGATTTGCGCCACAACTCGCCTCCTGCGCGCTGAACAAGCTTTCGCTCACGATGGAGGAGCGCAACGCAGTGACGCACGTCATCGTCACCTCTTGTACCGGCCTCTATGCACCCGGGCTCGACTACGATATCGTCAACCATCTCGGCCTGAATCCCTCAATAGAGCGAACCATGATCGGCTTCATGGGTTGTTACGCAGCGATCAACGCACTAAAGTCTGCGCATCACATTGTTCGTTCTGAGCCGAACTCGGTTGTTTTGATCCTCAGCCTCGAACTCTGCACTCTGCATTTGCAGGAGACTCAGAATCTGGAGCAGATGCTTTCGTTCCTGCTCTTTGCTGATGGTTGCGCCGCTTGCCTTGTCAGCGCCCGTCCAGTGGGGTTGGGTATCGACAGCTTTCTTGCGCTGCGTATTCCAGAAACGAGTCATCTGATCACCTGGCGGATTCGCGAGCGTGGGTTCGACATGCATCTCTCGGGCCAGGTTCCATCTGAAATCTCCCGCGCCATGAAGGAGGTTTGCCACCACATCACCCGCGGTGAAGATCGTCTGAACTTCGATCTGTGGGCCGTACATCCGGGAGGTCGAACGGTTCTGGATGCAGTTGAGAAAGGCCTCGGTCTTCCTGATGACGCTCTTTGCCACTCCCGCGACATCCTGGCACGCTTCGGGAACATGTCGTCTGCGACGGTTATGTTTGTGCTCGAAAACGTTCTGCGCAGCGCGAGTTCAGGTCAACGCGGATGCGCAATGTCCTTTGGCCCGGGCGTGACAGCGGAGACAATGCTTTTCCATGCCGCCTGAGGCTATCGACTTCAGCCGCCGTGCCGAACTCTCTGAGCTGCCAGAGTTAATGGACGAGCCGTGCTCGAGGGAAGTCCTCCGCGCGTGCCTGCGCGACCTTGCCCGTGTCAATCGATGGTTTCTCGCCTACAGGCCAATACTGAACTGGCTCGGCTCACTGAAGCTGGACTCGAGTAATCGACCAATTCATATTCTCGACGTCGGCTGCGGTTACGGCGATGGCCTGCGTCGTATCGAGCGATGGGCCGGCGAACGCGGCATTGCGGTCGAACTTACCGGTTGCGATCTGAACCCTGACACGATTGCTATCGCCGCCGAGGCAACCCCGGCATCAAGTCGCATCCGCTGGAGCGCTTCGGACGTATTCGAACTGGGGAGTGACGGGAGCGTTGATATTGTCGTCAGTTCCTTATTTACCCACCACCTGACTGAATCAGCGGTCATCCGCTTCCTTGCCTGGATGGAAAGCACAACGCATGTCGGCTGGTTCATCAATGATCTCTCACGCGCTTCGAATCCCTATCGTCTCTTCAAAGCCTTCGCCAAGATAGCTAAGCTGCATCCATTCGTACAGCACGACGGGCCGGTATCGATCGCTCGTGCGTTCATCCCCGATGATTGGTGCAGGATGTGTGCCGCCGCCGGAATCGCGAACTCCGACGTGTGCATCCAGAGCTTCACACCTGCTCGCCTCTGCGTAGGCCGTCAGAAACCGCGGAGCCAATGATGCCTAGCTCTGTCGATCATGTCGTTATCGGCGGTGGTCCGGCGGGCTCCATGCTGTCGACGCGGCTCGCCGCTGCAGGATGCCAGGTGGTGCTGCTCGAGAAACAGCGTGAACCGCACCACAAAGTCTGTGGTGAGTTCCTCAGCGCTGAGGCGATCGGCTATCTCGAGCGGACCGGCGTAGATCCGGTTGCTCTCGGAGCCCATCCGATTCAGAGCGTACGGCTGCACGCCAGCCGCAAGTCCGTTCAGGCAGCTTTGCCATTTGCTGCCGTTGCCCTCTCGCGCCGTATCCTTGACGAGGCTCTGCTCCGACAAGCGGAGTTGACCGGATGTGAAGTTCGACGCGGCGTGTTCGTCGAGAAACTGCACCGTCAAGGGGACAACTTCTCAATTCAGCTTCGGGGCGGAGAAACAATCCGCACAAAGAACGTTTTTCTCGCGACGGGCAAACATGATGTTGCCGAACATCCCCGCGGCAAAGGCTCTCACCGTAACTTGATCGGTTTCAAAATGCACTGCCAGCTCACCCCGGAAGGGAACAATGCTGTACGGCACAGCATGGAACTGTTCCTGTTCCCCGGCGGCTACGGCGGCCTATCTCTGATCGAGAACAATACCGCGAACCTCTGCTTCGTTATCCATCGGAGCAGCGTGCGGGCCATCGGAAACTGGTCCGAACTGCTGTCGACGATTTGCGCCGATGTCCCGACAATGCGCGAAATCCTGCGCGACTCGACGCAACGCTGGCCAAAGCCACTTGCCATATCGCCAATTCCTTACGGCTGCTTCGCGGACGTGGCAAATGGCATCTGGCCGATTGGCGATCAAGCAGCTGTGATCCCCTCGTTCACGGGCGATGGCATGTCGATCGCACTCCATAGCGCGGGGCTTGCCGCAGAGATGTACCTTGCCGGCAGAACTCCGGACGAGTACCTGGCGCGTCTTCGGGGCCACCTGCGATCAGGGATGCGCTTCGCTTCCACGTTCTCACGCATCATGGTGACATCTGCAGGCAGGACGCTTGCTCCCTATTGTCTCTCGCTTGCTCCCGGGATGATGGGTTGGATAGCTGCCCGGACAAGAATCCCGGATCGAGTCTTGAATGCGACGTACATCCCTGTCGGACACTCGCCGATTCCAGCCGCGTGATCCTCGATTATCTGCGCTTCTTCCTCGCTGCCTTCGCCTTGGCTTTGGCCTTCTCGCCCAGCACACGCGTCGTGGGAATGGGAGCCAAATCCGGCCCAATGCGGCGCACCATGTTGTCTCGCATCGCATAAGTGATTGTGCGCGGATTCGCTGGTTTCGCGATCCCTGTATTTGGGTCGATTGTCACATCCGGCGTGCTCGGAATCTGGAAACTGAAAACTGGCTCTGTTCCATTGCTCGTCGGCTGAGTCCACACGCGGACCGGCAGAAAACCTTGGATCGGCCGTATGCGAAACGCCGTCTCGTAGCGGTGCCTCTTTACACTCCACGTGAACACGCGGATCTGATCGAAATCGAAAGGCAATCCCGATTTGGGCGGACTCATCGCAGTCACATACTCTGGAACCTGGTGATCGGGCACGTCGGCTTGCGGATCGGTTACCTTCATCAACACGTACGCGCCTACGATGCGCTGGCCTTCGGCATACTGGCCTACCTCATCCGGCACATCCACATCCACGCGCCCGGCAGTGAGCCAGCCTACGCGCCCCTTGGCATCCCGGATGAGCCACCAGTCTTCCATCGGCACCTCGGGCTGCGCTGGCTGCTCACCTGAGCTCTTGCCGTCGTCGTCATCCGAGGACTTCTCCTTTGGGACTGTGGATCTGGCTGCCCCTTGGACCGGAGCTTTGCCAGCTGTTGGCGTTGGTGCAGGTGAGGCTTTCTTCGCTGGCACAGTCGAAGTACCGTTCGCTACTCTCGGCACCGAAGCGCGAACGAGCAGTTGTATCTTGTCGTTCTCAGGTAACAGGTAAAAGCGGTCGGTCGTGCGCCCAGGGCTCACGTGCAGATATGCATCATCGCGAAGACTGCCCGTAGACACGACCGTGTCTTTCTTGTGCTGCTCAGCGAGATCCCGAAAGGCTTTGTATTCGTCCGCATCAATGACGGCGCGCTCTTCAAGCCAGCCAATCTCGTTTTTATCGGTCTTAACCTTCAAGAAGCGGCGACCGTGTTCAAGAACTTCAAGGGGCTGGCCATTCCCCACTTCAGCGACGCGATTCGACACTGCTGCAACACGGTCATGCAAATACATCTGCCGGGCAACCACGTACACCATCTCGCGTTTATCTTTTCTGAGGTGTTTGCAGCCGGATGCAATGACCACCGCGACTGCCAGGAGCAGGACAGGAATTCGGGCCGCATTATGCCGGTAAAGCGAGACGAGTAGATTGGAAAATCGCGTCAACACAGCCAAGGGGATCTAACTAAGGATAGCAGCAACCTCAGCGGACCGACAGTCTTCCCGGTGATTCACCCATCTTGCAAACATCAGTGTGCAGCAGCAATTGCAGTGGCCTGCACGGGATCAGTTCCGGTTGTGTTTGAGGCCACCTTGTCGAGATAGCCCGCGTTTGTCGCATCGATGGTGTACCCCAACAGGTCCGGATTGCCATCCAGATTCACCGCAAACACGAACTGCTTCGTGCTGTCTCCAACCATTGACTGCGGATGCGTGCCCGCGTTGAACGTGCTCCCCAAGGCCGTCAGAGCGAGCGTATTGTTTGTGTCCGATATGGAAAAACCGGCAATCACGCCCGTCGAGCCGCTCGCTGTCTGCCTGCTGAGAACATACACGTAATTACCATCGGAAAATGGCAAAATCGAGTACGGTGCGAGACCGCTTATCGCGAACGGCGAGTTGGTGATCTCCTTCTTCGTACTGTAGTCGAAGGCTCGTAATCCGCCGGTGTTGGTACCCGATACCGCAACGGTCTCTCCGATATAGAACAGACGCGGCGCAGTCGCTCCGGAAATAATCGGATCGAATGCCACCGACTCTGCCGCTCCAGCTGCCCCTTTTGTCCCGATCGTTCCGACGTTTCCAAACGGATTTGCATTCCCCGCGTTGAAAGGAATCGTCGCCGTTCCGCCCGGTCCCATCGCCACCAGCACACTCGTGTTATCCGGTGAGACTGCAACCTGAAGCACTGTCGAACTTGGCAGGATAGCTGTTTGCTCCTGGTTCGACTGCAATTGGCCATTGCTCGGGTTCACATGAATAGCAAACAGATTGGCACTACCTGATACACCCTCCACGAGCCACGAGTTCGTCGAGTCCACTTGCATGCTCGTCGCGGGATCAGAGGAAATCGGCTGTCCTGAGTTTCCCACCGTCAACCGACCTGTCGATGCGTCTATGGCGTAAACAAAAATCCCGCCGAGGGTACTCACATACAGGAACGCGTTGTTGGGGGCGACCGTTATGGCCTGAGGCGCCGCCGCAAGCGTGTATGGACTTCCGGGCAGTGTCGACATGGTGCCGGCATTCACGTACAAGGCAACCAATTGGCTCGTAGCGGCGTTGATCACATAGATATCTCCGCTGCTGAGTGTCGTGCCGCCACCACCTCCACCACCATTCGACGGCGCATTCCAGAACCCACTGCATCCTGTTAGACACAATGCCGCGGTTGCAAGGCATACCCAGTAACGCGTCCTCATGGCCGCTCCTTCTCCGAAGCAGTGCTGCTCATCGATCTAAGGGTAACGCCTTCCCGGCGCAACTGTCCCGTCGAAGACCAGACAGAGTCATCCCACGTCCCCATCTGCAAGCAAGGACGCGGCGCGACCAACAAGCGCTCGACACCTGAGCCCTCAACGATTAAGAGATCGCTGACGCGCTTGCCACACCAGTTGCGCAGCGGTCACATCCTCGATCGCCATGCCAACTGACTTGGACAGGATCCGCCCATTGCGCGGAATCTCCGCCGCGCCCGGATCAGCAAGAATCTCGCCCAGATCCGCCCCGACCTTGGCTCCCGACAGGAGCACATCGCCTGATTCCCGCTCCACGCACGATCTCGACTCCGCCACGACGAAACTTGACAGCATCGCCTCATCGTCGATCTCGCGAATGCTGGCACCAGTTGCCCCCACAGCGAGCACCAGTACGTTCGGCTTCAGAAGCTTCCCTTTCAGCACCGGAACCTGCGAGGAAGTGGCTGTGAGCACGACATCGGCTGACGACGCATCCTCGAGAGATACTGCATTTGCTCCTGCTTCGTCCGCCAGTCGCCGGGCATTCGACGGATTTCGGCTCCATATGAGGATCTCATCCATCTCCGGCCAAACATGCTTCAGGGCGGCAAGATGCGCGCGTGCCTGCACGCCCGATCCGAGAATGCCAAAGGTTGTCGGTTTGGACTCGAAATGCCGGGGTGCCAAAGCAGCATAGGCAACAGCGGAAACGGCAGCCGTACGCATCTCCGTGATCAACCGGCCATCCATGATCGCCAGCGGCTCTCCCGTCGACCGGTTCAAGAGTTCCACGATTGCCATATGCGTATGCAAGCCTTGCTCGTCGTTGCCGGGATACCATGTGACTGTTTTGACGCCCATAAAATCACCGGCAACAACCGGCATCACCGCAAGCCATCCGTTCCGATGATCCACCGCATTCCCCGCACGAAGGATCATTCGTGGAGGCTGGTTGACGCGCCCCGCGGATAAATCAATTAGGGCCTGCCGAACGGCAGGAATAAGGGCCTCGTAGGTGAGGACAGCACGAACTTCTTGCTCGGAAATGTACATGGAGGCTGTCAGTGTAGCTCGACAGGCAAAGCGGAGTCAGTCGCATCTGCTTCAGTTCGGACGATTGCTCGAGTTCGATCGCCGCCGAAACCGGTCATCGAGCGGCTTGCGCCCCTTGAATCCGTCTTCGATTGTGTGCCAGTGCTCGATTGTGGTTTCGCCCATTCGCCAGCAGAGCAGAACCACCTTGTCATCGACCTTGCAGGGGAAGTCGAGCAAGCCGGTGTCCAGGTCCTTCACCTGAACACCAATGGAATCGATCTCAGAGATGCTCTCGCGCACGCGCTGCAGATGACCCTCCATCTCTCCACGCTGCTTGGAAACCGCGGCCACATCCACCCGCATGCCACCGGAGAGATAGATGCGCCGGCCTAGTTCCCCAATTCCTTCTTCAACCTGCTGGGCAGCACTCTTACTTTCGAGCGCCCGCTTCAGCAGCGACTCGAGGAGTGGAAGCATCGATTGTGCTTCATCCAGCGTGAAGGTCTTCATGTGATTCCTGCCTCTAGGATACGACGGATGCAGCGAAGCCGTGTAGACACTTCGGTACCCGGTTTTCATCAGGCAGAGCCTTGTGCGAGTCCCACAGACTATACCTGTGCAACCGCTCCCTCGTACTCGGAGCCGAATCATCAGGCACAGATTGCCAGCGGAATTCTCCGTCCTACCCGATCTCCAGCATCCTATCCAGAGCCACGCGCGCCCACTGCTTAACGCTGCTCCGCACCTTGATCCTGTTCACTACGCGCCCTTCCACCAGGTTTTCCAGCGCCCAGGCAAGATGCTGCGGGCTGATGCGGTACATCGTTGTGCACAGACATCCGTTGCTCTCAAGGCTCATGATTTTCTTGCCCTCCGGCGCAAATCGCTTGGCCAGCCGATTCACGAGGTGGATCTCCGTTCCAATCGCAAACGTCGTTCCCGCGGGAGCCTCTTCCACAAGCTTGATGATCCGCTCGGTCGATCCGAGCGCATCCGCTTTCTGGCAGACCTCCCAGCGACACTCAGGATGCACAATCACCTGGATACCCGGATACTTCGCGCGCACTTCGTCCACATGACTCGGTAGAAAACGCTGGTGAACGGAGCAGTGCCCTTTCCAGAGAAGAATCCGGCTCGCTTTGAGAGCAGCAGCCGTCTGCCCGCCCTGCAATCCCCAGGGATCCCAAATCTGCATCTCCGCTGTCGGAATGCCCATGGCGTAACCCGTATTCCGGCCGAGATGCTGATCCGGAAGAAACAAAATCCTCTTCCCCCGCGCAAACGCCCACTCAAACGCCGCGCGCGCATTCGAAGACGTACACACCAGCCCACCGCGCTCTCCGCAGAATGCCTTGATCGCTGCGGTCGAGTTCATGTAGGTCAACGGGATCGTCTCCTCCGCCAGCCCGAGACGCTCCAGAACCTCCCAGCATGCCTCCACCTGCGAGATCTCGGCCATGTCTGCCATCGAGCATCCCGCATTGAGATCCGGAAGGATGACTTGCTGATCCTCGCGTCCCAGCACATCGGCGCTCTCAGCCATGAAATGCACGCCGCAGAAGACAATGTACTTCGCTTCAGTTTCCGCTGCGACCTTCGAGAGCTTGTAGCTGTCGCCGGTAAAATCGGCGAAGCGAATCACCTCGTCCCGCTGGTAGTGGTGACCCAGCAGAACGGTCGTCGAGCCGAGCCGCTCTCGCGCTGCCGCGATGCGCTCGTCCATGCTGTTATCGGGAAGAGCCAGGTAATTTTCGAGGCTGCATGAAACACCAGTCTCCGGCGAGACCGCCGTCACTTCGTCAAGAACCAGATTCACCTTTTGCCGCCTTCAGTCCGCCCAGCGCTTTAGGAACCGGCGAACGGGGATGTTGAAAGCACTCAGCGACTGCAGAAGGTGCGCTGTCGTTTCCGACCCCACCTTCGGGGATGTTGCAGCCCCAGTTACTGGATGCGCCCGACTCGCGGCGGACTCAAGAATCCTGAACCGCTTTGGACGCTTCCTTTAGTCCGATTTTACCAAAAAGCTCACATCCTGCTCCTGTCCGCTTTCGTAACCGGCAACTGAGGTGACGCCTGGGTTTGTGACCGAACCGCGCCGACAGTTATCATTAGCCTTCATGAGTGCGCACCCGCCAATCCTGCTCGGCACCATATCAATGGTCGATTCGGTCATTCTTATGATCATGGCCCTGGTGGTGTTCGGGCCGCGTCGCCTGCCGCAGATTGGCCGTCAGATTGGCAAGCTCATGTACGAGTTCCGCAAAGCCTCAAACGACTTCAAGTTTCAGATGGAAGAGGAGTTGCGCCAATCCGAGGAGACCGAGAGACGCAAGAAGGAAGAAGAGCGTCAGCGAGCACTTGCCGCCCAGTCAGCGTCGGAACAGGCCTCCGTCTCCGCCGACCCACTTCCGACCGCCAAGCCCGCCGAGTCTCCCTATCCGGGCGAAACGGCCTCCCCAGAGCAGTACCCGTCAGAGCCGAACTCCGACGAGCCCAAGGTGGACGACTCCGCGCCAAAAATCACGCCTCCGAACGTGGGAGAAACGGTCGCAGCGTCTCGCCCCAATCGCGGGTACGAATCTCCTGACGACTCTGCCCCCCTGGAGGAGCCCGGCTCTTCGCAGCAGCAATCTCCCGCAGTCGCCGGAACTGAATCGGAACCCCATTCTTCGGAGGCCGCCGAGGCACTGAATCCTCATGGGTGACGCCGTGGATGCAATTGACAAAGCACGCGCCGCAATGTCAGAGCGCGCTGAACTTCCGGGCATGAGCCTGATGGAGCACCTGGACGAACTGCGCCGGCGCATCATTCACTCGGCCGCTTATCTCATCGCTGGTTTTGCAGTCGCATGGATCTTCCGTATCCAGCTTCTTCATTTTCTCCAGGCGCCATTGCTCAAAATCGGCAAGTCCTTGGTCTTTACGCATCCCATGGATGCCCTCAATCTTTATCTCTATGTGGCGTTGCTCGCGGGCGCGATCATCGCCAGCCCATTTATTCTCTATCAGGTTTGGCTGTTCATCGCTCCAGGCTTGTACCAGAAAGAAAAACGCTTTGTAATTCCCTTCATGGCCGCCACAGTCAGCCTTTTTCTGCTCGGTGCGGCCTTCGGCTACTACTACGTTTTGCCGGGCGCCATCAAGATTCTTGTCATTCAGTTTGGGCATGACTTTACCCCGATGATCACCATCGAGGATTACTCGAGCTTCTTCCTCTCCATCATCCTCGGCCTGGGCATCAGCTTCGAGTTGCCGATCCTCATCTTCTTCCTCGCCTTGTTCGGCATCGTCAGCCCGCGATTCCTCTGGAAGAACATACGCTACGCCATCCTCGCCGTCTTCATCGTCGCGGCGGTCATCTGCCCCAGCCCTGACCCCTGGACAATGTGCATTTACGCCGTTCCCATGCTCGCGCTGTACGTCGTCGGCATCGTCGTCGCATGGTGGGTCCATCCAGATCGCAAACGCGCCAAAGAGGCGGCCGCGCGATGATTGGCAGGATGGTATTCGTCCTCTGCCTGACGTTCCCCGGCCTGTTCATGGAACCAGTGTCCGGGCAAGCCCGCTTCAACGGCACCAAAGCGTACGAATATGCGAAATCGTTCGCCACAATCGGACCGCGCTGGCCTACCAGTCCCGGACACCTCAAAGCCGAAACATTCATCCGGAACCAGTTCAAGCGCGATCAGCTTGAAGAGGACACCTTCACCGCAAACACACCCATTGGTCCCCTCACAATGCACAACTTCATCGTGCGCTTCCCGGGCAAGAAGGACGGCATCATCGTGTTGGGCACTCACTACGAAACCAATTACCCGCTGCGCAACATCAACTTCGTAGGGGCGAACGATGGCGCTGCGACCACCGGCCTCCTCATAGCCATCGCCGATCAGCTACGCGGCAAGAAACTCGACGGCTACTCCGTCTGGCTCGTCTTCTTCGACGGCGAAGAGGCCATCCAGCACTGGTCCGTTTCCGACTCCACCTATGGCAGTCGCCACTTGGCAGCGAAGTGGGGCGGCGACGGGACGCTGAGCAAAATCAAGGCCTTCATGCTTGCCGACATGATCGGTGACAAAGACTTGGACATTCAGCACGAAACCAACTCCACGGGTTGGCTAGTCGATCTCGTCCGCCGGGCTGCCAAGAAGTACGGCGACGAGCGCTACTTCTTTCAGACAGACGAACCGGTTGAAGACGACCATCTCCCCTTCGTCAAGCGCGGCGTTCCCTCCATTGATGTTATCGATCTCGACTACGGCCCCAACAACAGCTATCACCACACTGCGCAAGACACCATAGACAAGGTAAGCGCCCGCAGTCTCACCATCGACGGCGACGTCTTCATGGAGACAATTCGTCTGATCAATCAGCGCTAATTGCCCTCCAACAACCCTGCTGAAAGGACCATGAAGTCGCTTATGATCGCTGGCGCAAGCTGGGGCTGGTGGATTGGCTTTCACGTGGCAGTTGTCGTGCTGCTTGTGATTGACGCGCTGCTGCCTGCAAGTCGTCGCGGAGAGCCGCGCAAGCAATCTGCCGCATGGCTCTGGACCGCCGTCCTCGTCGCGGCTTCTGCGGTTTTCGCCGTGTGGCTCTACCACGTGCAAGGCCGCCAGAGAGCACTTGAGTTCGTCGCCGGCTATGCTATCGAAACATCACTCAGTGTCGACAATCTTTTCGTCTTCCTCGTCATCTTCCAGGGATTCCGAATCAACCCGCATCGGCAGCACACAGCGCTGCTCTGGGGAATCGGCGGCGCCGTTGTGCTCCGGGCATTATTCATTGCGGCCGGAGTCACGCTGCTTGCTCACTTTGAATGGATCACTTGGATATTCGGCGCGTTCCTGCTGTACGCCGCCTTCCGCCTGGTCAGCGGCGGGTCCGCGAAAGCTGCTGTCCCCGACTGGATCCGCAAACTTCAACCCGCCAAGGGCTCTTTGCTGCCCGTGATTCTCGCCGTGGAAGTCACCGACCTGCTTTTTGCGGTAGACTCAATCCCCGCCGTACTCGCCATCTCGCATGACCCGTTCGTCGTTTACACATCAAACATCGCCGCTATCCTAGGCCTGAGATCGCTCTATTTCGCTCTCGCATCACTTCTGGATCGACTGCGCTATCTTCACTACGGTCTTAGCGCGCTGCTTGCGTTCATCGCCTTCAAGATGCTCTCTGCGCACTGGATGGATATCTCCGTCACCATCTCGCTGGCAATCATGGGAGCCATTCTGATCGTCTGCGCCGTCTGGTCGTGGATCGCAGGTCCCAAACCAGAGCACAGTGTCGGGCACTAGATCCTACAACTCCTCAAAGCTGACCCGCCCGTCCGACGTGAAGATGGAGTGTTTCCCAAAATCCACATCATTGCGCTGTGGGTAGTCGTTTCGGAAGTGCGCGCCCCGGCTTTCATTGCGAGCCACAGCCGAACATAGAATCGCGCGTGCGACGCTGCAGAGAGATTTCGCTTCAAGCAAACGCCTGTTCTTCCCTCCCTGTCCGAGGAGGTCGACGTTGGCCTCGACTTGCGCCTGAATTCTGAGCCCATCGGTGAGCAACGACTCCGAACGCAGCAGACCTCCATCCTCCCACATGCCGCTCTGCAGCCTCACCACATTCACATCGATCTTCTCTATCGCCTGATCATTCAATGGTTTTACACTCGCAGCGGCATCCTCTATCGGATGAGGCGGCCGGTTACCTTCCAGCATCGCCTTAGCCGCCCGCGCTCCAAAGACGAGCCCCTCTAGAAGGGAATTCGACGCGAGCCGGTTAGCGCCATGGACGCCCGTGCAGGCAACCTCGCCTGCTGCATATAAGCCCCCCACGTTCGTGCGTCCCATCAGATCTGTTCGTATACCGCCCATCAGATAGTGGGCGGCCGGACGTACAGGAATCAGATCCCGATGCAAATCGAGCTTATAACGTGCTAGAAACGCGGTGATCCCCGGAAATCGCTTATGCAGATCAATGTTCTTCACATGGCGCATGTCGAGATAAACCCGGCGAGTCTCGCCCTGTTCGCCCATTCCCTCGCGCGTGATTGCCCGCGCAACTATATCCCGGGGTGCTAACTCCAGCAGGGGATGGTACTGCTCCATGAAACGCTCCCCGCGATCATTACGGAGATAAGCTCCCTCTCCCCGCAATGCCTCCGACATCAAAAATCGAGGCGCCCCGGGCAATGAAAATGCTGTCGGATGAAACTGGTAGAACTCCATATCTGCGAGCTCAGCACCTGCACCGAGAGCGAGCGCGATACCATCACCCGTAGCAACCGGCGGATTCGTCGTGTCGCTGTAAACCTGTCCCGCACCACCTGACGCAATGAGTAATGCGCGCGAACTTACGATCTTCAGTTCGCGGCCTTCACCATCTTCATGACCCGCGTATACCAGTTCTGCCCCGGCCACTTGCCCGCAATTCAGCAGTAGCCGGCTCACCATGGTCCATTCAGCGAACCTGATGCGGGGGTGCGCGCGAGTCTCGGCCACGAGCGATCGGCTGATCTCGGCTCCTGTAGCATCGCCATTTGCGTGCAGAATGCGTGGCCGCGAATGCGCTCCCTCGCGCGTCCGCAGCAGCTTCCCTTGATCTCGATCGAACCGCGCGCCCCACTCAATCAGTTCAGCTACACGCTCCGGTCCTTCGGCAACGAGCACCTCGGCGGCGGGCCGATAAACCAACCCGTCTCCGGCAGAGATTGTGTCATTCAGGTGCAGTCCAACATCGTCCATGTCCTCCCATGAAGCCACGGCGATGCCGCCCTGCGCATAATAGGTATTTGACTCGCCGAGAGACTCCTTCGTGACGACGAGAACGTTCCCTTCAAGGGCGAGTGCAATCGCTGCTCGCAGCCCTGCGACGCCGGCGCCCATTACAATGAAATCAATCGGGGAAGCGAATGCCATCCATTCGAGGCTATCATTCGTAGCGACGGGGATGAGTTGCTAGGTCACGTGCGCTGCCCGGGCTTTGCTCTTCAATACGAAACCTACCATCTCCGCACATTTCTTCAGGAGACCGTACGGCCCTGCGTCCACGCCGAGTTGCTTGTCCGCCCATGGCTTGAGCATTGCTCGAGACGACGCACTCATCGCCAGCACTTGGCAGCGAGATCCCCGTTGATGCGCTAATGCGGCCAACCGTTCGCACTCATCCAAGGTTAGTGAATGACACAGAACAACCAGATCAAAATCGTAACTTGTTAGCAGTGCTCTAGCCTCATTGAATCGGCCAGCGCCCCGAACGGCGAAAAATGCGCCTAAAATCATCTCTCTCGATCTCAGCAGCATCTCGTCACGACTTACTACCAGCACCCGAGCTTGAGAATTCATAACCATTAACTCGAGAAAGGCAGAATAACTGCGCTAATTCTGCACTTACTCTGCGGATAAATACTGTGACTAGGGTAAACCCTAGGCGAATGAACTCTTTGCAGAAGCCCTGAACACACAATGGGTGTGATGTATTTGCACGCTTAGAAGATACCCCGTTTGTGCAAAGTTCACGATTTCTTATTGATTCCATCGATCCATCACGTCGCTTTCTAGATTGCAAACTCTCGCGTCTTACTTGGTGGGAACGCCGACACGTTCACTTCAACGTTTCCGTCCGAGCCCTCATTAAACTTCGTCGCGCGCAGAACGCCATCTTCTCATCCGGTCCTCTCGACCACCGCAAACCTCCGCATTTCCATAAATTCTGATCAATGCGAACTGAATCTTGGTCTAAGTTCGTCATCTCGCCGAATGGCTGACCCTATTCGTCTAGCGTCGAACATTCTAGATCTCGAAATACCCTACGTGCAGAATCCAAGCAATCGCTCAAGCTTTTCCCAAGGCTCCCTCCCAGATTCGATCGCTCCAACAACTGTTTGTCCAATTGGGTCACCATCTCAGTCATCTGCCGTGCGATCGGAAGTGCGTTCTGCGCGATCTGAATACATGAGTCCGGCAGTACGCAGGCCCGTTCGACGAAGCGTGACAGTCCAATCATCGTGATCCTGCACGACTGCGGCGTCCAGCCATAACGGCGCTCGCCACTCCTTCATTCGCCCAATCGGAGCCAAGCCAATTTCTGCAGATCGGGGGTTTTCGAAATAGGCAACCGGCAATTGCTGCGATGCAACGTTACAACCACATTGCGAGTCCTTCCAACTCAATGCCAAGACTCACCTTGGATCACACTGAACCTCTGTGCTCCCGTTTCCGATAGGATGGAATCAACGTGCAAACGATACGCGTCGAAACACCTTCTGCTAAATACGATGTATTCGCGGGCAGCGGACTGATCGCTTCCCTCGCTCCACGCATTGAACGTACAGTCGGCAAATTGCCTCGTCGCGTATTCGTCCTCACCTCTCCGGAAATCTGGGCTCTCTGGGGCGATACCTTTCTCAAGTCCTTCGCAGAACCGCCCACTGTCCTCTTCCTTGCGGCTGGAGAAAAGCACAAGACCATCAAGAGCGTCGTCGCCATACTGCGCCAGATGCTCCGTGCCGGAAGCGACCGAGGTTCTCTCCTCATAGCGTTTGGCGGCGGCATCGTAGGCGACGTCGGCGGATTCGTGGCCGCTATCTTCATGCGCGGCATCCGCTACGTACAGGTCCCCACAACCTTCCTCTCCCAGGTCGATTCCTCTGTTGGAGGTAAAACCGGCGTTAACCTCCCGGAAGGCAAAAACCTCGTCGGCAGCTTTCATCATCCTGCCGCTGTGTTTGCAGACATAGAAGCGTTGGGGACCCTGCCGGACCGCGAACTCCGAGCAGGCCTAATGGAAAGCATCAAGGCTGGCGTCATCCGCGACCGCTCTCTTGTGCGCTTCATGGAAGAGCACGCCACTGAAGTTCTCGACCGTGATCCCAAGGCACTTGAGAAAGTGATCGCCGCATCCATCCGCATGAAAGCCGCAGTCGTCAACAAGGATGAGCGCGAAAACGGCTTACGCATGATCCTGAACCTCGGACACACCGTGGGGCACGCTATCGAGCAGGTCACGAAGTACAAAGTCCTCCTGCACGGCGAAGCGGTCGGTTGGGGCATGATTGCATCCATCTACATCGCGCATCGTCGCCGCAGTGTTACCGGCGCCCAGGCCGCCCGCATCGAGAACCTCATTCATCTCTACGGTCCGCTTCCCGCGCTTGATCTGCGTGCTCCTCGTCTCATCGCAGCTACTGGTAGCGATAAGAAAAATGTCGGCGGAGTACGCCGATTCGTTGTACCGATTGGAATCGGAGACGCTGGTGTGATTGAAGACCTCACGCAAACCGAACTCCTCGGCGCTGTCAGCTATATGCTCTCCCAGGCGAAGGAAGCCCGGGCTTCATGATTGCTTCCGGCGCAAAGCCCCAAGGCGCGCAAGATGAAACCCACGCAGCCCAGGCTGTGCAGCAGATGTTTAACACGATCGCGCCCCGCTACGACCTCCTCAACCACGTGCTATCTGCGAATATCGATCGCCTCTGGTGGCGTCGGGCCGCCTTTGCATTCAGGTCCCCGCTCGGCGATCCCGATGCAGCCATCCTCGATATCTGCTGCGGCACTGGCGATCTCACTCTGGCGCTTCTCAAGCATCGTTCTGCAAGTGCGCGCCCCATCCTCGCCGCTGATTTCGCTCACGGCATGTTGAACCGCGGTGCACAGAAATTCGGCTCTGCTCGAAGAAGCCGTTCGCACGCCATCGCTGTCGAAGCCGACGCCCTCCAACTCCCTCTCCGTTCCCAATCTCTCGACCTGGTCATCTCCGCCTTCGGCTTTCGCAACCTCTCCAACTACGAAGCCGGCTTGCACGAGTTCCATCGCGTGCTCAAGCCCGGAGGCCGCCTGGGCATCCTCGAGTTCAGCCAGCCGGGCGGGTTTGTTGGGAAGGCATACGCATTCTATTTCCACCGCATCCTGCCGGTCATCGGGCGACTCATCTGCGGGAAGAACGGGCCGTATGACTACCTCCCGTCATCGGTCGGCGCCTTCCCGCCTCCACCAGAACTTCTTGAGATGATGCGCAACGTCGGCTACTCTCAGTGCACTTGGCAGCCATATACATTTGGCATTGCCGGGTTGTACATGGCAGCGCGCCCGCCTGTACTCTAGGTACGCAATGACCCTCGCCGCCACAACTCCCTCCGCTTACAATTCCGCGGAGAATTCGGCCCTCAAGCGCCGGGTGGCCCTGAACTCCATGCTGGCGGCATCCTGCATGACGGCGCTGAAACTAGCGGCGGGTATCATCTCCGGATCATTGGGAGTCCTCTCTGACGCTGCGCACTCCGCTCTCGACCTTGCGGGCGCCACCCTTACCTTTTTCTCCGTTCGCGTTTCTGACAAGCCAGCCGACGAAGATCACACCTATGGCCATGGAAAAGTCGAGAACCTCTCCGCCTTCTTTGAAGCCGGCCTGATGGCCATCTCCTGTGCGTGGATCATCTGGGAGGCTGTCCAGCGCATCCGCCTCAACACCTATGAGCTGAAGTTCACGATTTGGCCTGTTCTTGTGGTTCTCACTTCGATCGCGGTCGACTTCTGGCGATCGCGAGCATTGCGCCGAGTCGCCGAGCAAACGGGCTCGCCCGCACTCGCCACAGATGCGTTTCATTTTTCCTCGGATATCTGGGCGTCGTTCGCTGTTCTCGCCGGCCTCCTGGCTACATGGGCAGGCGTCTACTGGCACATCGAGTGGCTGCGCTACGCCGATCCCGTGGCCGCAATCTTCGTCTCCCTCATGATCCTTCGCATTACCGCCACTTTGACCCGTGATACCGTCGGCGTCCTGATGGATCAGATCCCGGCCGACACGCGGTTGCAGGTCATTCGAGAAGCTGAAAAGGTCCCGGGAGTTCTCGCGGTCGAACAAGCTCGGGTGCGCCGGTCCGGCCCCAACTACTTCGCCGACCTCACGCTCGCAATGCCATCCCGCACGACCTTTGAACACACCGGCGAACTCGTTCGCGCCGCTACCGAAGCCGTGCACCACGTTCTGCCCCAGGCCGATGTAGTCATTCACACAGTTCCTCGACAGTCACGTGCTGACAGCATTTTCGAACGCGTGCGTGCCGCAGCAGCCCGCAACAACGTCCCGGTCCACGACCTCAGCGTCCAGTCGCACCAGGGCAAGCTCCACGTGGAATTGCACGTGGAACTCGATGAGAATCTTCCGCTCATCGCCGCGCACAGCTTCGTCAGCGGACTCGAAGCGGAGATCATGCGCGAAACGCCGGAGATCGATTCCATACTTACGCACATTGAGAGCGAGCCCGCCACGATCGAACAGCCCGAAGAGATCTTTGAGTCAGACCGTCGCATCGAAAAAGCCCTCCGCGCCGCCGCCGCACTCGATCAGGAAATCATTGATGTCCATCAGATCAAAGTGGGCCGCACCTCCGAGCATATCTCGCTTTCATGTCACTGCACGCTGCCCGACGAACTCGCAATGCATCGCGTCCACGAAGTCATTACGTCACTCGAAGACCGCTTCAAACTCGAGTGCCCCGAGGTCCATCGCGTCACCATTCATCCCGAGCCCGTCACCGACAACACCCGCTGATAACGCATTGATGACCGCAGCATCCCGGGCGCAAAGTTCGCGACGATGTCCGATAATGGAATCAGTGGAACGGGAGGGACTGATCCTTGATCGCGCACGCTGATTGGAAGCACGATGAGGTATTTCTAGGCTTGACGGAAGACGGTAAATCCGTCACCATCGACGGCGACTCAGCCCACGTTCACGGCCCTAGCCCGCTGCAACTCGTTCTGATGGCTCTTTGTTCCTGCACTTCGGTTGACGTCGTGAGCATCCTCAAGAAGAAGCGACAGGATCTGACCGGCCTCCGGGTTACAGCTTATGCTACGCAGGCCGAAACCCCTCCTCGTGTGTTCACGCACATCAAGCTCACGTACGCAGTCCGGGGTCGTTTGAGCCGCAAGGCTGTTGAAGACGCAGTTTCCCTTTCCAAAAACAAGTATTGCTCCGTCTCCAAAATGCTCGAGAAGTCCGCGCAGGTGGAATACGAAATCGTCTATTCCGATGGGGTGCCCGAACCATGAGAGGCAGCCTGCTTCTTCGCCTGTTCCGCATGGCTTCTGTCGTCATGCTGCTGGTCGCGGTGGCGATGATCTCCGCCATCACCACCATGCACTTCGCAATTCACGGCGCTGAGGTCAAGGTCCCCGCGTTGAAGGCGATGACCATCGCGGAAGCCCGCAGCCAGGCAGCCGGGATGGGCCTCAACCTTGACGTCGACAACCGTTACTACTCATCCGACATTGCCGCTGGCCACATCCTGTCGCAATCACCCGCCCCAGGAACGGTCGTGCGTCGTGAATGGCACGTACGCGTTTCTGAGAGCCTTGGACCACAGAAGGTCGACGTCCCCGATACTGTTGGCACTGACGCACGTGTTGCGGCACTGCGCCTGCGCCGCGCTGGCCTTCAAGTTGGAGTTACCGCTAAATTGCCCTGGGCAGGTGCGCAGGACAACACTGTCCTCGCGCAGGATCCTCCGGCTCACTCGCACGGAATCGCGCAGCCCAGCGTCAACATCCTCGTGGCCACTCCGCACAACTCCCCTCCTGACGGATACGTGATGCCCGACCTCGCTGGCCTGCCCGTCACTACAGCGATGGAGCAACTCAATAGAGTGGGACTCAGAGTAGATCCGCCCAGCTACGTCGAGGTGAACGCACCTTCTGCCTCCGCACCAGGTTCGGCACCCGCCGCGATCACTGCGCCGGGCTCGGTCATCGCTCAACAGCCTCTTGCTGGCGCTCGCGTTGATCAAAAGACGGCCATCAAGCTCGTCGCCGCAAAATAAAGCCATCCCGCTCACACGAACATCTAACAAAGACGAATGGATCGGGACTTAAAACCTTCACGCGAAAAATCCGTACCTGCTCGCGATTTTTCCCACGCCTGGCGCGCGCTTCGCCATCGCAACTTCCGCCTTTTCTTCGGAGGCCAGAGCATCTCCGTCATCGGCACGTGGATGACGCGCGTCGCAACCTCCTGGCTTGTCTATCGCCTCACCGGTTCTGCGCTCCTGCTGGGTACAGTCGGTTTTGCCGGCCAGATTCCTACGTTCCTCCTCGCTCCCTTCGCAGGTGTCATTGTTGATCGCATCGATCGCCGCAAGGTGCTGATCTGGACGCAGGCTCTGGCCATGCTCCAGTCACTCGCACTCGCATGGCTCACGCTCTCCAATCGCATCACCATCGGCGAAGTCCTTGCTCTCAGCGCGTTCCAGGGCGTCATCAATGCCTTCGATATGCCGGGACGCCAGTCGTTCATGGTTCAGATGGTCGAGGACCGCGCCGACCTCTCCAACGCCATCGCCATCAACTCATCGATGGTCAACATGGCGAGACTGATCGGCCCGTCTCTCGCTGGCCTTCTCATCGCATTGAAAAACGAAGGCTGGTGCTTCCTCGTCGACGGCATCAGCTACATCGCCGTCATCATCTCGCTGGTGATGATGCGCGTACCGCATACTCTAGAAGCTCGGGCGAGAACGTCGATGGTCACTCAGCTGAAGGAGGGCTGGACCTACGTCGCCGGATTCGTGCCCATCCGCTCCATCCTGCTGCTCTTCGCACTGCTCAGTCTGATGGGATGGCCATTCATGGTGCTGATGCCGATCTTCGCGGCGAAGATTCTGCATGGGGGCCCGCACACGCTCGGGTTCCTGATGGGTGCAGTTGGCGTGGGATCGCTTGCCTCTGCTCTCTCACTCGTCATGCGTCGATCTGTTCGCGGACTCACGAGAGTCATTCCCATCGCCGCAGCGATCTTCGGAATCGGCCTCATATTTTTCGGCCTTTCACACTATCTCTGGCTATCGATGCTCATGATGCTCGTTACCGGCTTCGGCATGATGCAGGGTCTTACCGGCAGCAATACAATCATTCAGACGCTTGTGGACGAAAACATGCGCGGTCGCGTGATGAGTTACTACACCATGGCGTTCGTCGGCATGGCTCCATTTGGAAGCCTGCTCGCGGGCGCCTTGGCCGACGCCATTGGAGCACCGCATACGGTGATTGTCAGCGGTGTCGCATGCATCCTCGGGGGCATCTGGTTCACGACACAATTACCCGCAATCCGAAAAGACATGCGCCCAATCTACCAGCGCCTCGGGATCATTCCTCAGCCGAGTCCGCTGGAAGAAGCCACGGAGAGCTGATCCGTTATCATTGCCATTCGGAGAGCTTGACCCATGGGACTGAACGAAGATCTCGAGCGCATCGCTCTACAGGAACGCGAACTCATCCTGCCCCGGCTCGATGCCGACGTCGCATGGAAGATCGGCTCAAAGCTGCACCAACTCGCATCTGAGCGCCACCTGCCCATCGTCATCGATATCCGCCGCTTCGGCCATCCGCTCTTCTACGTCGCCATGGAAGGCACGACGCCCGACAACCCCGAATGGGTGCGTCGCAAAAGCAATGTCGTCGCCCGCTTCCACCACAGCTCCTATACAGAAGCGCTGAAGGAGAAGCTCAAAGACAGAACCATTTACGAGAGTCAGGGTCTACCAATCGCCGATTTCGCAACGCACGGAGGATCATTCCCTCTCCGGGTCGCCAATGCCGGAATCGTCGGCAGCCTCACCGTCTCCGGCCTTCCCATGCGCCAGGATCACGAGTTGGTGGTCGAAGCGCTCTGCGTCGTCCTCGGTCGCAGTTACGAACAGCTAAGGCTCCAGTCCGAGTAGGCAACTCACTGCGCCTTCTGAATCAGCGCCGTAAAGAATCCATCGGTTCCAAGCACTCCTGGCAGAATTCTCAATAGGCCTTGTGCTGTAACGCAGCCGAGCAGCCGTTCCGAACCATCTCGGGTCAGAATCCCTTCCGATCGCAGTTGCTCAATTCTCGACGCGAGAGAGACCAGCTTTGCTACCGCACCCTGATCAAGCACAGCCTCAATCACTCGCTCGTTCTCCTCCGGCTCCAGCGAGCAAGTCGAATACAGCACAAACCCGCCCGGCCGCACCGCTCGCAATACCGACCGTAGGATTGCCGTCTGCCGCTCCGCCTGCCGTGTCAAATCCTCCGCGCGCAAGCGATGCCGAATCTCCGGATTTCGTCCCAGCGTTCCGGTCCCGCTGCACGGCACATCAGTCAGAACAACATCGAATGCGTCCTCTTCGTTCAAATGCGTCACATCCGCAAGCCTGCATTCCATCCGCTCGCCTAAAATCCTGAGCCGCTCCCTCAAATCGCCAAGGCGCTGGTGACTCCCATCGCACGCCACAATTTCCGCTTCCGGATTCCGCTCGCCGAGGATCAATGTCTTCCCACCTGGCGCCGCACAAGAATCCAGAATTCTCCGGCCGCGCGGCACTAGCTCCGCAATCAGCTGCGACCCTTCATCCTGGATCCGCACGCGCCCGTCGCGAACCGCTGCAGTCTTGGTCACATCGCCTTCAAGCACCCGGCGAGCGCCCGTCAGAAACTCACCATGGGTCAGCTCGATGCATTCTGTCGCAAGCTCTTTCTCAACATCCTCGCTGCGTAACCGGACAAATAGCTGGGGCTGCTCCTGCCCGTGCCTGCAGATCGCGCACGTCGCCTCTTCGCCATATGTTTCAGTCCAGCGCTGCACCATCCATGCCGGATACCCCCTCGTACACTCGCCAAGTCCTTCGCCGCTTTCCTTTCCCGCACGCGACGACGCCAGCTTCCGCAGCACAGCGTTCACCATCCCCGAAGCAAAGCGGTGTCCAGCCTCCTTTGTCAGCTCCACACTTTCATCGATTGCCGCACGCGCCGGAATGCGGTCCATTTGCAGGATTTGAAACGCACCCAGCCGCAGCGCAATCAGCACCTCGGCATCCAGCTTTGCATTTGGATGTTTCAGCAGCGGTCGGATTCGTCGGTCTAGTTCGATCTGCCAGCGCAGAACACCAAGCACCAGCGCCGTCGTGAGCTTCTTGTCCACCTCAGATAGCACCTCGACGCTCCTGCCTCGCAGCAACGTATCCGAGTGCCCGAACTTCTCCATCGTCTTCAGAATCGAAAACGCTGCATTCCGGGCCGGCGAAATAGCGCTCATCTGTTATCCGAGCCGAGCGCCGGATTTCAGCGCAGCCCCGCGCAGAAACTCCGCAGCCGTCATTCGCTTCTTGCCCTCAAGCTGAAGCTCCGTGACCTCGATCCAAGTCCCTTGTGCGCACGCCACCACGATAGTGCCGTTCAAAAGCTCGACAATGCCTGGCTCAGCAGGACCGTCCTTCGCCGCCACCTGCATCCGGTGCACAATCAACTTCTTTCCATCGAGGCTCGTGTGCGCCCCGGGCCAGGGGTGAAACCCCCGCCATCGATTCCATATCTCCCGGGCCGTATACTTCTCAAAATCCATCCGCCCATCATCCCTCGTCAGGATCGGCGCCAATGTCGCCCGCGAATAATCCTGCTGCTTCGGCGTGATGGTCCGGTCATCCAGCCCTCCTAGCGTCTTCACAACCAGCGGTGCCCCAGCCTTTGCCAGCACGTCGAACAACTCTGCCGCCATCTGCCCCGGCGCGATCGGAATCTCCTGCTGAAGCAGAATCGGCCCGGTGTCCAGCCCTTCTTCCAACAGCATCGTCGTATTCCCGGTCACCGTCTCGCCCATGGCCACGGCCCACTGGATCGGCGCTGCTCCACGATACTTCGGCAGCAAGGACGCATGCAGATTAATGCAGCCCAGCCGAGGCAAGCTCAGCATCCACGGCGGAATGATTCGGCCATACGCTACCACGACGATGGCAGCCGGCTCGATCAACTCGAGTCGTGCGCGAAAATCTGTGTTGTTCTTGATCTTTTCGGGCTGTGTGACCTCCAGTCCAGCCATCAGGGCCGTCTGCTTCACCGGAGGAGGAGTCAGTTGCTGCGAACGACCCACCGGCCGATCCGGCTGCGAGATCACCAATGCTATCTCATGCCCTGCCGCGATCAACGCCTGCAACGTCGGCACAGCGAACTGAGGCGTCCCGCAGAAAACGAGCTTCACGGCCTACCAGGTGCCTTCGCGCTGCATCTTTCGGATCTTGCGCAGCACCAGGTCTCGCTTCAGCGAACTCATGCGGAAAATAAACAACATTCCGTCTAGGTGGTCGATTTCATGCTGGAACGCACGCGAAAGCAACTCCTCGCCACCCATTTCGAACCACTTGCCCTTGAGGTCCTGCGCTCGCACCTTCACTGTTGAGGCACGCTGCACCTTCTCCCGAATTTCAGGGAAGCTGAGGCAGCCCTCCTCTTCATACTGCTTGCCTTCTCGAAAGATGATCTCCGGATTGACGAGCACCAGCTTCTGCACAGGATCTTTCCCCTGGCTCAAGTCGATCACAGTCACGCGCTTTGAGACTGCTACCTGCGGTGCTGCCAGCCCGATTCCCTGGGAGGCATACATCGTTTCGAACATATCTTCGACCAGCTGCTTCAACTCGTCATTGAACTCCGTCACCGGCTCGCCGGGTTGCGAGAGCACTGGCTCCGGGTATTTCACAATCTTCAAAATCATCTCTGCTGACTAATAGCTCCGTATTTGTTCGATGTATCCCAGAAAATTTCGTTTCATCTCGTCGGCCGAATCGCCGCCGAACTTCTGCTGCGCCAGTCCTGCAACCGTTATAGCCACCATGGCTTCAGCAGCTACTCCCGCCGCCGGCACTACGCAAATGTCGCTGCGCTCATAACTTGCGCTGGTTGCTTCCCGCGTGTCAAACCGGACTGATTCCAGCGGCCTCCGAAGCGTAGAAATCGGCTTCAGGTATCCCCGGACGACGATATCCTCACCGTTCGAAACGCCGCCTTCGACTCCCCCGGCATTGTTCTGCTCACGCGTAAACCGTGTCGGCTTCTCCGTTTTTTCTTTTGCGTAGTGGATAGCATCATGCACCGTCGAACCAAACGACTCCGCCGCAGTCACCCCGCGCCCGATCTCCACGGCCTTCACCGCCTGCAGACTCATCACAGACCAAGCCAGCAGCCCGTCAAGCCGCTCGTCCCAGTTCGCGTAAGTTCCCAGTCCCGCCGGAGCCCCATGGACGACTACCTCGAACACTCCTCCGACCGTATCGCCCGTCCGCGAAGCGTGCTCCACCTCTTCCTTCATCCGAGCTTCCGTCACGGGATCAACACAACCCAGGATGATTTCTTTCTGCTCGGCAACCGCTTCAATCTCATCCCAGTTTGCCGCCCGTTCCAGTTCTACGCGGCCCACACGGATTACATGGCTCGAAACTTCGATTCCCAGGTACCGCAGCAGCAGTTTGGCGAACCCGCCGGCTGCCACCCGTGCCGTCGACTCACGTGCTGAAGCCCGCTCCAGCACGTACCGCGCATCCGGAAAGTTATACTTGAGCGCCCCTGCCAAATCCGCATGCCCCGGCCTCGGAGACGCAACCGCCTGGTGCTTTGCCGGATCGCCCGACTCCACCGGCAGCTTCTCCTCCCAGTTCTTCCAGTCCCGGTTCACGATCTCAATCGCTACCGGCGACCCGATCGTCTTCCCATGCCGCACGCCCGAGAGGATATGGGCCTTGTCCGTCTCGATCTTCATGCGGCCCCCGCGGCCATAGCCCTGCTGCCTCCGCCATAGCTCGCGGTTGATGAATTCCAGGTCCACCGGCAGCCCGGCAGGCAGCCCGGAGACCAGCGCAATCAAAGCCTCTCCGTGCGACTCGCCCGCTGTTGAGAATCGGATCATGTTCTTTCGATTGTAAATGGGAGCAAGGGCTCGAAGGGCAAGCCCGGCATTGGCTCGAATCGCCCGTGCAAGAGATAATGCAAACGCCGGTAAGGACATGAAGATCAGTTGGCTAAAAATTGCTCTGCTTGTGCTGTGCTGCGCTGCCTTAGCTTTCGAATTATGGCACTTTCGGTCTGCGCCAAGGTCAGCGCAGGCTCATCCACCAGTCGTGCCCAGGAGCAAGCCTGATTTCGTTCTCCTCCCGGTGAGCGAGACAGCCACATACTCCGAACTCTTTGGCGAGCCTAAACCCCGAATCCAAAGTTGGGAGCCGACCCTGGGCAACATCAATGATTTAGAAAGCAACCTGCCGAAGGTCTCTACCTTGAGCGCGGAGTTCAACGACCCTAACAGGCACATCGATGACGCCAGAGATTATTTTCGGCAGTATCTCGCCGTAACGGTGAAGGGCAGAAACCTCGTCTTCGTGAATGCCCTCTGCCGCATTGATCCGCAAGTTTCAAGCGCTTGGCGGAAGCATCTCATAATGGTGAATGACGGCGGCGAGTGTTTCTGGCATGCAATGTACGACCCATCCACCCAGAAGTTTTCAGATCTGACGGTCAACGGCGTCGCCTGACTTCTGTCACTTCTTTGTTCCTGGCGCTCACCTTTCTCGCATACCATATTTCCCATGCCCGCCTACTTCCTCTTCAAAACCGAGCCTGGCGCCTATTCCTTCGACGACTTTCTGCGCGACAAAGAAACCAACTGGGATGGCGTAACCAATCCCACCGCTGTCAAGAACCTCCGCGAGATGAAGCCCGGCACAAAGTGGGTCTTCTATCACACAGGCGACGAACGCACCGCTGTTGGCACCGGCTCCGTAGTCAGCGTCGATGCAACCGATCCCAAGGTCCCCATTGTCCGTGTAAAGGTAGGCAAGCACCTCAAAGATCCCAAGACCCTCGATCAGATCAAGGCCGCATCCATTTTCCGCGACTCGCCGCTTGTGAAGATAGGGCGCCTATCCGTCGTTCCTCTCACTGAAGAGCAGTGGAGCTGGTTCCTCGAATAGTGTCCCCGTCGTTGGCTTGACATCCTTCTTCAGCCACTCGCGCGTATTCAGCATCTGCCGCTGATCCAGCGCCCAGATCCGGTTCGTAAGCTCATCCGCGCCCTTGCCCTCGCGCGCCGACCTCTCGAACTCGCTCATCATCGCCTGCATCTTCGCGTCGAGATCGTCGACGAAGTTCAGCACCAGCGCCTCCGGAATCATGGGTAGCTTCGGCGATCCGAATTCCAATTTGCCATGGTGCGAGAGGATCAGGTGCATAACGAGGGTCTTCAGCCGCGGTGGGAAGTTCGGCAGTTTGTCAATCGTCTTCTCCACCAGCGCCATGCCCATCTGGATATGGCCCAGCAGTATGCCCTCGACGCTGTATTCAAAGCCGACCTCCCATGTGAGTTCCTGCACCTTCCCTATATCGTGCAGCACCACACCTGTGAGCAGTAGATCGCGATGCAGCACCGGATAGTGCGGCGCAACCCGATCCGCCAGCGTCAGCAGACTGACCACATGCTCCAGCAGCCCACCTAGCCACGCATGGTGCAGTTGTTTCGCAGCTGGAGCTTCCCGGTACGCCTGGGCTAATCCCGAGTCAGCCAGCAGTGTGCTCAGTAACAGCTTCAGATCCGGATCCGTGAAGCTCTCCACAAACCCCAGCACCTTCCGCCATAGCTCATCCACATCGCATGAAGTGCACGGCAAGAGATCGCGCTTGTCCACCTCGTCTGCGGAGGCCTTTCGAAGATTGTCCACCCTCATCTGGAGCCGCTCATCGAACTTCGACACGCACCCGCGCACCTTCACCAGATCGCCGCGCTCAAAGTCCTTCGCGATGCGGGTGTCGCCGGGCTCCCATACCCTGGCTTCGATCTGACCCGTTTTGTCTCCCATAATCAGGCTGAGGTAAGGCTTGTTTGCCTTCGTCATCCGCTGCTGCTTGCTCAATATTAGAAAAAACGCATCGAAAACCCGGCTCTCTTCAAACGATGCCAGATCGGCTACATAAATGTCCTTCATTCTGCCGGACAGCATACAGGAATCAGCAGAGCCCATCAAAAGCGCCCGTCACACCTCTTGGCATGCTCTGGATGCGTGAGAACATATTCACGTGAGAGATTCCGCAGATTCTCCAGCAACGGAACTGGTGATCCGCCCGATCGAGCCGCACGACGCGGACGAAGTCGCGATTCTCGCCGAGCAGCTCGGCTACCAGCGCTCCTCTTCCGAAATCAAGGCTTGGATCGCTTCTCTGCCAACCCGCTCCGAAAATCAGGTTGCCTTCGTCGCGTGCATCGGAAACGAGATTGTCGGCTGGATCGAGATCTCGATCCACCATCATCTCCAATCACCCCCACACGCACTGATCGGTGGACTCGTTGTCAAAGACGGCCACCGCAACCGCCAGATTGGCATGCGGCTCTGCCAGCGCGTCGAGGCCTGGACCTGGGAACGCGGTCTCTCGGTCCTTCGAGTCACCTCTCGCAGCACCCGCCTCGACGCCCACCGCTTCTACGAACGCAATGGATACCAACTCACGAAGCTTTCCCACGTCTATGAGAAGCACCAGCCCGCATAACTCCAGCACGTAAACTTGCCGGAAAACAATTCTGGCCTGAGATTCTCTCAGGCCAGAATGCTTGCGATGGTCCTGCTATTTTATTGCGGCGGAACTCCCGGCGTTCCTGGTACCGGAGGCGCGGGCGCCGTCCCGTTCGGCGGCTGCTGCGGAGCGAAGCCGAGCGGCTTGTCACCCGTATCTTCCTTTTCCTGATCCTTCTTCTTGTCGCTCAAGCGCGTTTTGTCGCCAGTCGTGGTGCTCTTCTTTTTCTTCTTGCCGGTTTGATTGCCGCCAAGGCCCAGCGGCCCAGCCTGCGCCTGCCGATCGGCAACCTCCGCAGCATCCGGTGCTAAGGGTGCCTCGGGATCGAGCTGTGGTCCCTTCGGTTTCGGCTGCTTCGGCTGCCGCGCACGGTCACTGAAACGCGTCTTCTTCTCAGGCTTCGATTCCGCCTCCAGCGGATTGTCGGGTTCGCCAGAGTTTGCCACCTGCTGATCCCCGGCGCCTGCATCCTCGGTGGGGCTCGCCTGCGCTGCCGGCAAGGTCTCCTGAGGAGCTTTTCCAAACCGGATCTTTTCTTTCTTGCCCGGCTTCATTGAGGCTTCTTCGGTCTTGCTCTTCTTGTTGGCTTTGTCCGCGTTTGCCGAAGCCGTGTCCTGAGTCGCCGTTTCCGCCGGCAAAGTCTTAACGGCCGTCTTCTGCCTGAACCCATGCGTCGTCTCGCGGAAGCGCGTCCGCTCCACCTTCCTCTTCTTCTTGGCTGAGGGAGGCTGGTAGGCGCTGAATGTAATGCTGGGGTGCTTCTCCGCAGCAGTTGCGGCACTGTCTTCATATCCTGGCTTGATATAGATTGCGGCTTCATCCCGCATCTGGGCCAGGTATTGGCGCATAGCCGGGCCGGCCTTCGCCTCAAAGTAATTCTGCTCGACGTCATTCTCCACGTCTTTATACTGCGGAATGCCGCCTTGAATATGGCCCAGAACTTTGAGAATGACGTATCCCTGCTTGGTCCGGATCGGGTCGGTCACTTCCCCGGTTTTCAGGCCAAACGTTTTATCCTCAAATGGTTGCCCTAATTGCCCCTTTTTGTAAGTTCCAAGTTCTCCACCCGTTGCTGCTGTCGTGCCCTCGCTGAAACTGCGCGCCAATTGCGAGAAGTCCTCGCCAGCCTTCAGGCGCGCCTCTATGTCGTCCGCCTTCGCTTTGGCGTCTGCGAGCTTTTGCTGATCGTCGGAGTTAGATCCAGTGGATATAAGGATTTCACCAAGCTTTACGCTCTCCGGTTGGGCATACTCCTGCTTGTGCGCCTCGAAATATCGCTGCAGTTCGCCCGGAGTGGGGGTGATCTTCCGGCCTACCTGGTCTCGCATCACTTGCTGCGTAACGATCTGGTTGCGGATATTCGCCTTGAAGTCCTCAAAAGACACGCCCTGATCTTTCGCCGCCTTCTCCAGATCCTCCATCGTCGCCAGGTTGTACTGTTTGCGGATCTCATTGAGTCTATTGATCAATTCAGTCTCACCGGTGATCCCCAACTCTTTGCCCTTTGCCAGCCAAAGCTGCTGGTCGATGAGGTTCCGCAGGAGATCTCGATGCGCGTCCGAGATCTCCTGCATGGTCGATCCCCGCTGACGCATCTCCTGATCCAACTCTTTCTGGGCTCGCTCGTAATCCGATTTGGTGATGATCTGGTTGTTGACGCGAGCAACAATCTCCTCAACCGTCGTGCCGCCATACGGGCTTTCGGTATTGTTGGGTCGTGTTTGAGCGAGCGTCAATCCGGTAAAGAGTACTGCAAAGAGCGCAAGGGCTCCGGGGATGCGAAGGATTCTCAGATTCATAGTCGGCACACAACAAGGTGGTCTGCGGGCACCACCATAGGCATAGACGTCATTGTAAATCCCGGGGCAGCAAAAGACCCCAGACGTGAGCTGGATTCGCCTCATTCGAACGCGCTGTTCCGTTTGCAATCGTGCGCAAATCTCAATCTCATCAATCCCACTGCGGTAACCGGCTATCCGATTGCGACGGACCGGCGTCAAATTACCCAGTGCTATACTTTAGCCCAGGTTCGGCCTGCGAGGTGCCTCGGAGGCGCCTGTAGCAGTTGCACTCCGGAGGATCCTCCCGAATGACCCCCCCTGCCCGCCGGGCACTTTTCAGTCTCATCATCTTCTTTGCTGTATGTGCTTTGGCCGGCACCTTCTTGCAGCGCAGGGTGGGAGCGCAATCTTCTCAGGATGAGAGCCAGATTCGCGACAGCCTGAAAGCATTCACTGACGTCTACGCACTCGTCGAGCAGAACTACGCCGAACCTATCTCCGGTGACCGCGCTGACACGGCCATCTATGACGGTGCTATCCCCGGCATGCTTCGCGTACTCGACCCTCATTCAAATTTCTACGATCCCAAGGCCTACGCCAAAATGCGCGAAGACCAGCGCGGGCACTACTACGGTGTTGGCATGGTCATTCAGCAGCAGAACAACAAGGTTTACGTCATCACACCGTACGAAGGCACACCGTCGTTCCGCGCTGGCATCCGGCCAGGTGACATCATTGCCGCAATCGACGGCAAGTCCACCGACGGCATGACCTCTGATATCGTCGCAAAGAATCTGAAGGGGCCCAAGGGAACCCACGTCCAGGTCTCGGTAGTTCGCGACGGACAGTCAAAGCCGCTTACCTTCGACCTCGTCCGCGACGAGATCGCCCATCCGTCAGTCGATCTCAAATACGAGATTCGCCCCGGAGTCGGCTACATCCACCTTACCCAGTTCCAGGAAACCACAGCGCAGGAAGTCAACCAGGCAATCGACAGCTTCCCCAACTTGAAAGGACTCGTCTTCGACCTTCGCGGCAACCCAGGCGGTCTCCTCAGCCAGGCAGTCGAGGTTTGCGATCACCTGCTTTCCAAGGGCCAGACGATCGTGTCGCAGCGTGGCCGGGCCTATCCCGATCAGAACTACACGGCGACACACGGGAACGGTGGAAAAACATTCCCGATCGTCGTCCTGGTCAATCGCAACACCGCATCGGCGGCCGAAATCGTCTCCGGTGCGTTGCAGGATCATGACCGCGCTCTCATCGTGGGTGAAACCACTTTTGGAAAAGGTCTCGTGCAAACGGTCTATAACCTCAGCGAGAACACCGGCCTCGCGCTGACGACGTACCACTACTACACACCCTCAGGCCGTCTCATTCAGCGCAACTACTCCGGCGTCTCGCTGTACGACTACTACTACAATCACGCCGGGGCAACTGCCCCGGGCGCCAACAATCGCGAAGTCAAGATGACTGATTCTGGTCGCACCGTCTACGGCGGGGGAGGCATCACTCCGGACGAGAAAATCGAATCCCCCAAACCGAATCACTTCCAGGACGATCTGATTTACAGGGCAGCGTTCTTCCACTTCGCGGCCCACTACCTTTCAAATCGCACGGTCGATAGAAACTTCCAAGTCGATGATGCCGTGTTGAGCGATTTCAAACAATGGCTGACGATGCAGGACATCCCGGTGACCGACAAGCAGGTCAACGACAACCTGGACTGGGTCAAGGTGAACATCAGAGAGAAGGTCATAACCAGCCAGTTTGGCCAGCTCCAGGGTCTGCGTGTCATGGCGGACTGGGATCCAATGATACAGAAGGCACTGACATTCCTGCCCGAAGCTCAGGCACTTGAAGACACGGCTCACAAGGTTCTTGCCCAGAAAGCTGAGGCGCGCGCCAACGGCGCCACCGCTCAATAAGCGATCTTTCTCCCACGCAAAAAGGTCATCCTCCGGAGGGATGGCCTTTTAGTTTGTAGCGAACATCACAGCATGATCGCGCCTCGCGTTCTTAACCTTCTCTTGAATGATCGGAGGGTAACAATGTCCAACTCAGTTCTGGAGAAGACGACAACCATCGCAAACCTTCTCGCCGCCTACGAAGGTGAGTCAAATGCGCATTCCAAATACATACTATTTGCTGCCAAAGCCGATGGCGAAGGCTGGCATGGCGCTGCGAGCCTCTTCCGCGCAGCCGGCCGAGCCGAAGAAATTCACGCCACTAATCACGCGCGTGTTCTTAAACAGCTTGGCGTTGAAGCGAAGTGCCAGATCGATCCGGCTGAAGTGAAGTCTACACTCGAGAACCTGAAAGCTGCGCTCGCTGGAGAGCAGTACGAAATCAATACCATGTATCCCGCATTCATCGTCGAAGCGGCCACAAGCGATCTTCCCATCGCGAAGCGCTCATTCACATGGGCCATGGAAGCCGAGAAGACCCACGCCCGCCTATACGCCGAAGCCATCGAACTCGTCGAGAAGCGGGTTCGTGATTCCTGGGCTGGTTCCTCTTGCGATTTCTATGTGTGCGCAGCCTGCGGATACACAACGAAGACACCCAAAGAGCAGGAGCGCTGCCCCGTCTGCAATCTGGCATTCGACAAATTCGAAGTCATTCGCTAGTGCTTGTGCACCTTAGCGCTGGCTCGCCTCTCCTGCAGACACCTTGCGATTGAATTCGGCCGATCGATTGCGGGCCACGCTGAGCGTCTGCCAGCGTGCGCCCGCATAGTGCTTCGCCAGAAGAATGATCTGGCCCAGGTGCATCGGATAATGCGCGAGCTGCCGGTTGATCGCCTGCATCACCGAGTGCGCCTCGCCGCGAATCGTCACTGTCCGACTCAAGTCCGCATCGGTCAGCGGCTCGATAGCCGCGAACACGCAGGCCCATCCCTGCTCCCACTCCTGCAGCAGCGCCTCCCGTGTCGCGGGTGGATCCACGAATTCATGATCGCGATTACGGGTCGGCTTCTCACCATCGCTCGTCAGAAAATCCGTCCATCGCGATCGCATATTGCCCGTGATGTGCTTGATGATGGTCGCGATCGAATTTGCCTCTTCATCGAGCGTCGCGAAGAGCTGCTCATCCGTAACCTGCGCCATCGCTCTTTCGCCAAGCTGCTTGTACTGTCGGAAAATCGCCAGTGCGTCTTCGATAAACGACGTTGTGAATTTCAAAGCCATAGAACCAGACTACTCATCCCCATTCGAAAACTTGTCAGAGAAATCTCCTCTGTTCAGCCGCCGCGCTATGGCTCGTCTCGATAGATCCCCATCTGAACCTGACCGCCCTCGACGAGCTTCGCCCGGAACATCCCTGGCGTGTTGAAGCTCCACGCCATCTGCCCGTCAGGCATAATCGCAATGACCCCGCCATCGCCGTGCAGGTCTTCCAATTCCTTGTGAATCACATGATCCACGGCGTCCTGCAGCTTCATCCCCTTGAAGTACACAAGATTGCACACCTCGCGTGCTACACCAAGTCGGATGAAGTACTCACCCGTACCCGTTCCGCTCACTGCGCACGACTGATTCGAGGCGTACGTGCCCGCTCCGATAATCGGCGAATCGCCCACGCGTCCCGGCATCTTCGCCTGCATGCCACCCGTTGAAGTGCCCGCGGCGATGTTTCCGTTTCGGTCCAGTGCTACAACGCCCGTGGTGCCGTGCACTCCCGATTCCTCTGACTCGTCCAGCACCGCAACAGGAATCTGTTCTCCCGCAGCTGGCACACCGGCTGGCCTCGGAGGAATGGGCAGCCCCTGTTTCTTCAACTCCTTCACCAGCCCCTGCCACCGGCTCTCCGTAAAGAAATAGCTGGGCTCCTCCATCTTCAGTCCCACGCTGGCCGCGAACTCATCCGCGCCGCGTCCGGCGATCATCACGTGCGGCGATTTCTCCATAACAGCTCGCGCTGCGCTGATCGGGCTATGCACGCGCTGTACACCTGCCACAGCGCCCGCCTTCAGATTCGAGCCGTCCATGATCGAAGCGTCCATCTCGTTCTTGCCTTCACGCGTAAACACCGCACCCTTGCCTGCATTGAAGTGCGGATCTTCCTCAAGGACGTGAAGCGTCGCCTCCACGGCATCGAGTGCAGCACCTCCCTTATCCAGCACCGCTGCACCCGCATGAATAGCCTTGTCCAGCCCAGCCCGGTACGCCTTGTCTCCCTCCGGCCCAAGCTGAGACTTCTCGATCACACCGGCGCCGCCATGCACCACGATTGCCCAGTGATGCCCACCCTGCTGCTGAGCGCAAGCAGCTGCGCAAGACGCCCACAACAACGCGACACCTACAAGAGACACCGGCTTCTGAATCATCTCCACCTCAACTTGATTACGAAATCTCGCCCTTGCTTCGCAATTTCATCCTATTCTCCCCATCTTATTCCCCTCAAAGAGAAAAGGGCGCGACGGCACCTGCCGCCACGCCCCTTGCTATTGCCTCGGGCTAGAAGAAGAACTTGCCCGATAGTTGCAGCTGACGCGGCCCATATAGCGCATTGTTCGTGGTGGTCATTACGCCGAAGGCTCCCGAAGGAGTTGTCGACACGAATGGTACGATGCACCCGGCGAACTGTGATCCCGCCTCCACAGCCACCGTGGGACATGCCCCCGTCGTTCCTGTCGGTGCGAGTTGTGTCGCAAATGCTGTATTCACGCTCGAAATGATCGTGTGGTTCATCAGGTTGAACGCCTCGGCGATGAACTCGAAATGCATTCTCTCGTGGACAGGTACCTCTCGGGTTACGCGGAAATCGATGTTGCGGACCCCCGGTCCGGGCTGGCTATTACGCTGAATCTCCGGTGGACGTCCCGTAGTCGGTGCACCCGAGGAAGAGCTCATCGTTCCGCCAAAGATGTTGCCGTCGGCTGCTGCTGGCGTGCTCTTGATTATGGAGGCCGGGCTGTTCATAGAGGCAACGATCGGGAAGCCGGTAGATTCCGTCGCCGTGCCTGAGAACGTGAACCCGTTCACCATCTGCTTCATGATTTTGCTGCTGAACGGTATAGCCGGCTTGTACAAAAGGGTGCCTACAAAGCGGCCACGCATGTCGATATCAGACCTGCCGTACTCGCCCCTCAGATTATTTGGATCCAACACCGGATTGCCTCCGTAGAACGTACCGAATGCTCCCTGCACCTGGTCGTCATCCAGCGCCTTCGACCACGTGTAGTTCACCAGCAATTCCAGTCCATGATCAAACGGCCGTCGGATCGTAACTGCCATGCCGTGATACCAGGAGTTCGCCACGCTGAATCCCGCATTGATCGAAGTCAGTGTCGGATCAATACGGTCCGTCGCCAGGTAGTAAGGCACCGTCACGAGGTTCGTCGTGCCGTTCGGATATGTGATGTTGAACGACCGAACTCCGTGTGGCGTCTGCCCCACAAGGTTCGCATCAAGGAACACTGGCAACCGCAGTGCGCGTGTTCCCACCCAGCCTATAGAGAGCGACATCTTCCCGGGTATCGCCTGCTCCAGTGCCAGATCCATTTCGTGCGTGATCGGAGGAACAAAATCAGGCGAGAGCCCATGGAAGCTAGCCGAAGTAGTTGAGTTCACGCCAGTGACGGCCGGAGCTGCGCCCCCGTTCGGGTACAGCGCCTCTGATAGCGGCGGCCCCGGTGGCAAGAACGGCACGTTCGGGAACTGTAATGCCGCGGGCTTCGTGCAGGTCGCGTTGCACCCGTTGTAGTTGTAGTTGATCTGGTATACACCGTTCTCAACCCGCATCGCGTAATACGTGCTGCCCTGGTTGAGCCCCGTGAAGATGCCATACCCGCCCCGCAACACCGTCGAAGGGTGGGGGCTCCATGAGAATCCAAGCCGCGGCTGAACCCGGTCCGTCACATTCTTGATCGTCGTGTTGTATTTCGCGGCCAACGCTGACGATTTGTTCGGAATAGCCGGATCAGGCGTTAGCTGGATGTCATAGCGAACTCCAAGATTCAGCGTCAATTTCGGGCTCACCTTCCAGGTATCTTCCGCGAAACCGTCATACATCTTCATCCAGAAGTCGTCTGCACCAGCCTTTCCGCTTTCAACGGAGTTGACTTGATCGATCGTCTGAACAAAGGTGTTGTAATGCGATCCCGCGTATGTATCCGTATTTCCCGGCTGCCCGGCAAACGCATCCACAATCCAGTTCTGGAATTCCTGCGTCACATTTCCCGAATATCCGTAAATGCCGCCGCCCTGGAACAGGTTGATCATGATCTCGTGAACGAGGTTCACATCACCACCGAACTTCACCATATGGCGTCCAAACACCTTGTTGAACACGTCCGTGATCTGATACCGATGCTCGTCAGGCTCCGCCGTGCGCGGTAAGGCATTCGGCATCCCATAGATCTCCGCTCCCATGCTGATGCTCGGTCCGGAAGCATTCGCACCGGCGGTCTCCAGATCGCGTCCCCACTGGAATCGCAAATCGTTCACAGCGGTGCTGGTGATTGTTGATGTCCAGTGCGCGATCAGGAAGCGCTCGTGATAGCTCGTGGGTGCATTGGTGCTGGCCGACGTGTTCGAGTAAGTCGGATTTGGCGCGTAACCGAAGGTCTGGTCGAAGTTGGCGAAGTTGAAATTCGCATAAATCAGGTTCTTCGAGTTGAGCTGATAGTCAATGCGCGGGAAGACCAGCGTCTCCTTCGCAAAGCGACGCGGCGCGCTCTGCAAGCCCAACAGGAAGTTAATGCCTGATGTGCACTGCGCCGACGTGATCGTTGTCGGACACTGGTTCGGAGAAATCACGTTCGTCGCCGTGAACGCACCTGTCGGCGTCTGGGTTACCGTGTTCGTCTCGTAGTAAAGCGCCCGGCCGGTTCGCCGGAAGTTATCCGACGTCAGGAAGTAGAACAGCTTGTCCTTCTTGATCGGCCCACCGATGCTGCCGCCGAACCCCTGCTGCTGGTGCACCGGCTGCGTCAGCAGAAACGGATTGCCATGGTTGAAAAGCGCCGACCACTTGCTGACCGGATCCAGTGCATTGAAGCTGGGATAGCGCAGGGCGTAGAACAGGTCCCCGTGCATGTCGTTCGTCCCGTTCTTCGTGATTGCATTCACCTGGCCGCCGGCAGCCTGGCCGAACTCAGCGGAGTAGTTCGAAGCCTCAGCCTGGAACTCCTTGATCGCATCAAGGCTGTACACGAACGGCGCGCCTGACGAACGCCCGCGCGCTTCGCTGAACAGCATCTGATTGTTATTCGCGCCGTCCACATAATTCTGGTTGTAAAGACCGCTGATTCCGTGGAAGCTGACCAATCCACTGCCACCGTCCTGTACCACGTTCGGCGTAAGCAATACGAAGTCGCTCCAGTTACGCCCGTTCACCGGCAGGTTTTGGATGATCTGCTGGTCCACGACCTGTGACACTTCCGTCTGCTCGACATTCAGGATCGGAGTTTCACCCGAAACTTCGACAGTAGTAGAACCCGACTGCACTTTCAGGCTTAAATCGATGGTCATTGTCTGCCCGACTTGCAGGGTCAAATTAGTCGCGCTCACCTTGCCAAAGCCCGTCGACGTCGCTGTTACCGCATAATGCCCAGGCTGCAGGAATGGTGCGACATACAAGCCCGATTCGTTCGATGTGTACTGGTGGGCAATTCCGGTATCGACATTCGTGACCGTAACCGTGGCTCCCGCAACAGACGCCTGACTGGAATCTGTCACTGTGCCTTTAATCGTGCCCGCTCCTGCCGTTTGTGCGTGCAGCGTGTTCATAAGCATCGCAAACATCGACAAACAGGCAAGCACACCGATAGCGAAGCTGCGGCTCTTTCTGCCGATCGAAAGATTGGACATCATGCGTCTGGATCTCCTTAAAGTTGTGGTCCAAGGGGGACTCGAATGACTGGATAAATGATGATCTTGGACTCGCTGAAGAAGTTGGTGAACGCATAGCACAGCACTAATGAAAAAATCGCGTTCTATCCGATGCGAGTAAATGTGAAGGTTGCGTCCGTAGACCTTGTAGGCCCGACGGTTCCGTTCAACTGTAGCTGCGATGATCTAAGTCTATCTCAACAGCGGTTTGGAACCTACGACGAATGTTAATAGACGATGATTTCCTGCTCTCGCCGCCTGCAAAATCTCGACCGATCTCCATGAAACAGAATGATCGGAGCCTGATATTTTCTGTAAATCATATGCTGCACGATTTGCGCGCGTCCTCCCGCCTCTTGCACAAAACATTCAAGCCTAAATGCACTAATATCCCATCAATGATCGCGCGCATTCTTGCATTGCTATTCCTTCTGGGCGCCTGGCAACTTACTGCTTCGCGGCCGCGGCGAAGCCTGTTCCGGTTAAGGTGTCGTGATCGCCATGTTCGAAGTCTGCGACGACACCAACGACTACCGGGGAGAACTGCGCTTACTGGATCGTCGGAGGCATCGCGGGCGGCAATCCCGACCGCATCTCTCTCGGATCAGCAGCGTGGGCTCATTTCGTCGTTGACGGCGATCTCGGCTACGAGATCGACGCCCGCGAAGTCCCGCAGGACTGGTCAACCAGCTCCTCTTCCTCGCCCTCGCCACCTGTATTGCAACGATGTCTATGGCGAAGCCTGCAGGCGCAACATCGAAGTCCATTCCGTCCGCGTCGAAGTAACTGGTGAATTCGGCGCCCAAGGGGAAGGCGCCAGAAACATCGCCCATATCGTTTCGATCAAGTGCAGCGCATCGCAGGAAGATCTGCTCGCCCTCATGCGACACACGGACACCGTCGCCGAGATCCAGAACACGCTGCGCTCGTCCGTCTCCGTCACTCTCGCACACTGCGATGCAAATACAACGTCACCTGAATAGGCCCTCATGAGAGCGAATACCGTCACCTTCATCATCATCACCGTCATGGCCGTCGTGCTCTTCCGGAAGGCCATGGAATTACCCTGGACACCGAATCGCATCATTGGCTTCGCGATTGCTGTCTCGGCGCTTCTGCTCCTCCTCACAGCTCGCATTCAACTCGGCCGCGCCTTCAGCGTCCGTGCGAAAGCGAGCAATCTCGTCACCGCAGGCCTGTATTCACGCATCCGCAACCCGATTTACATCTTCAGCTCACTTTTGATCCTCGGCGTCATCATCTGGTCGGGAAGGCCCTTGTTTCTTCTCCTGTTTGTCATTCTGTTACCTGTCCAGATCAACCGCAGCCGCAAAGAATCCGAGGTCCTGGAAGCCAAATTTGGGGACGAATACCGTCAGTACAAACAAAGGACCTGGTTCTGATCAGCTAAACGACATATTGCCCAATCCCCATTCCATCTGCGACACTCATTCCTTCATACAGGGATAGAAAACATGCACTCCGTCTGGCTTGGCGAGTTCCTGGGAACTCTCGTCCTCATCCTTCTCGGTAATGGCGTTTGCGCTAACGTCACGCTCCGCCGCACGTATGCAGCCGACGCTGGCTGGATGGTCGTCACGACCGGCTGGGCCATTGCCGTCCTCTGTGGAGTTGTCGTCGCCCAGGCATTCGGCAGCCCCGGCGCCAATCTCAACCCCGCCATCACTCTCTCTACCGCCATTGTCGGGAGCAACTACTCGCAACTTCTTTCCATCTGGTCAGCCCAGTTTCTCGGAGCAATCTGCGGAGCGGCCATCATGGCCCTGCATTTTGCTCCACATTGGTCTCTGACACCCGATCCCAGCGCCAAGCTCGGCGTCTTCTGCACCAGCGGCGCGATCAAGCATCCATCGGCGAACTTTGTGAGCGAAGTCATCGGCACCATGGTTCTGGTCCTCGTCGCGAACTCGATTTTCTCCCACGGTGTCGCTCCCGCCGCCGGAGTAGGCCAGTGGCTCGTGGCAAGTCTCATCTGGGGCATCGGACTCTCGCTCGGGGGAACCACCGGCTACGCCATCAACCCCGCACGCGATCTGGGCCCGCGCATCGCACACGCCATCCTGCCCATCCCCGGCAAAGGCGGATCGAACTGGACCTACGCACCCATCCCCGTCCTCGGCCCTCTCACCGGTGGCGCGCTCGCAGGCCTATTGCTCCATTTCGCGCATCTGTAGATCGAGAGCCGCTCCTCAGCTCACGTCCACCATGACTTTTGTAAACCGCTCGGGCTCCCGGTTCCACGCATCAAGAATCGCCGGCGTATCCTCGAAGGCAACTGTATTCGTCACGGCTTCCTCTACCGGAAACCTCTTCGCCTCCAGCATCCGGATGACTTCCCTGAAATCCTCCTGCATCGCATTGCGCGAGCCCATGATGTCCAGCTCCTTATGTACAAACAGCCGGGTCTCATACGCCACCTGCTCCTTTGCCCACCCGATGTACACCACCCGCCCCGCGTAAGCGACCTCCTCCACAGCCGCGCGATAAGTCGCCGCCAGCCCGATCGCCTCGATCACCGCGTCTGGACCGCGCCCCTTCGTCATCTCTGCCAATCGAGCATGCAAATCGCTCCCCTTCGAATTGATCCCCTCCGCAGCACCGGCCTTCTTCGCAGTCTCCAGCTTTGCGTCGTCGACATCGATGCCGATTACCCGTGCTCCGCGAAATGCCGCTCCAGCGATCGCTCCCAGCCCAACCCCGCCACACCCAAACACCGCCACCGTATCCTCGCCAGTCACACGTCCACGCCTCGCGGCATGGAAGCCCACGGTCAACGGTTCCACGAGGCAAAGCTCCTTGAGCGAGAGATTCGCGCGAAACAACTTCTCCGTCCGCGCAGTGATGTACTCCGTCAGAGCGCCATCTCGCTGCACCCCCAGCGTCTCGTTATCCTTGCAGGCATTCGGCCGTCCACGCTCGCACGCAGCACAGTGTCCGCAGCCTCGATAGGGCGACAGGGTGACATCCGTCCCCACAGCCCACTCCGGATGTGAACCGGAGTCCACCACGGTTGCCGCAATCTCATGCCCCGGTATACGGGGATACGTCACCAGCGGGTTCCTTCCTCGATACGAATTCAGATCGCTCCCACACAACCCGATCTTCCGCACCTGCAGCAGTACCTCACCCTCGCCGCGCCGCGGCTCCGCTACATTCTGCACACCCGCCTTGCCCGGACCTTGCAGCACAATCGCCTTCATCTCATCACTCCCGCGAACTCTCGATCATATCGGACCACGCGCCCACGCTCCGATCTCCCGGTTGTATCCTTGCCCAAGAGCGCTCGAGTTCCCATTTTGCTCTCCACAGGTCTTCCATGTCCGACACCGTCCTGCAAATCGATCCTCGCGACAACGTCCTTGTAGCTCTCTCCCCTCTTAGCGCGGGAAGCACCGTCCACTACGGCTCATCATCGGGCCCCGTCATCGAGAACATCCCTCCCAAGCAGAAGCTCTCTCTTGTCGATCTCAAACCCGGAGACCTTGTCATCATGTACGGCATGGTGGTGGGCGAAGCCACGCAGCCCATTGCGCGCGGGGGCCTCCTCTCTACCCGTAACGTCCGTCATCGCACCGGCGGATACACCGCGCAGCGCCACCCAGTGCCCTTCCAGCGCCCCGACCCCTCGGCATGGGCCTCGCGCATCTTCATGGGCTACCACCGTGCCGATGGCCAGGTTGGCACGCGCAATTACTGGCTCGTCCTGCCGCTCGTCTTTTGCGAGAACCGCAACGTTGACCGCATGCGCGAAGCGCTCGAAGAAGAACTCGGCTACGGGAGCTCACACAACAGCTATCGCCCTCTCGTGCGCCAGATGATTTCGCAGCAGGCGAAGACCGCGAACGGTCACCCCCTCGAGACGCCCTCCCGCTCCGACCGTGTGTTCCCCAATGTCGATGGCATTCGCTTCCTCACCCACCAGGGTGGCTGCGGCGGCACTCGACAGGACGCGCAAGCGCTGTGCGGCCTCCTCGCTGGTTACATTCATCATCCAAACGTTGCCGGAGCTACTGTCCTCAGCCTCGGTTGCCAGAACGCGCAATCTTCCATGCTCATGGATGAGCTGCGCGCCCGCGATCCTCAGCTGACCAAACCCGTGCTGTTCTTCGATCAGCAGCGCTCCGGGCGTGAGACCGTGCTTATGACCGGCGCACTCGAGCAGACATGCGCCGGACTCATCGAAGCCAATCGCGCCTCGCGCGCGCCCGCACCTCTCTCTGCGCTCACCATTGGGCTCAAGTGCGGAGGCTCAGACGGCTTCAGCGGCATCTCAGCGAATCCCACCCTCGGCTACATCTCCGATCTGCTCGGCGAGCTCGGCGGCAAATCCATCCTCAGCGAATTCCCCGAGCTTCACGGCGTGGAACAAGAGCTCATCAACCGCTGCGCATCGGACGAACTCGCCCAGCGTTTCTACGACCTCATGCAGGCCTACTCCGCACGCGCCAAGGCCGTACACTCCGGATTCGAAATGAATCCTTCACCGGGCAACATAGAAGATGGCCTCATCACGGATGCCATCAAATCTGCCGGCGCGGCACGCAAAGGTGGCGTTGCCCCGGTACGCGATGTCCTCGACTTCCCCTTGTACGCCACCACACCCGGCCTTACGCTTCTCTGCACTCCCGGCAACGACGTGGAGTGTGTCACTGCACAAGCGGGCGCCGGCGCCAACCTCGTTCTTTTCACCACCGGCCTCGGCACGCCGACCGGCAATCCGGTCGCCCCGGTTTTAAAAATCTCCACCAACTCGCAGCTCGCCGAGCGCATGGCCGACATCATTGACCTCGACGCGGGCGGCATCCTCACCGGAGAGGCCACCATCCCTCAATGCGCCGGGCAGCTTCTCAATTTGTGCATCGAAGTGGCGAGCGGGAAACGGCTCACGAAGGCGGAAGAGTTCGGCCAGAATGACTTCATCCCCTGGAAGCGCGGCGTCTCCCTCTAGCATTCATTGTCGAGGTGCCGGGTGCCCCCGGTCTCGATTCTGAGATCGGGGAAATCGTTCAACTATTCAATCGTTGACCGATAACAGCGAGAGCCGCAATCGCCGCAGTCTCCGCGCGCAGTATCCGCGGTCCCAGCGAGACCGCTCTCCATCCATTCGCTTCGAAGAGTGCGGCCTCTTCCGGAGCCCATCCGCCCTCGGGCCCGATCGCGATCTCAAGCACAGGCATCTCCTCGCCTGCGTTCTCAACAACCTCTTCCAGCCATCCACGCAAGGTCGTCCCGCGCTCCTGCTCGGCCAGGACTACTCGCTGCAACTTGGATGCAGTCTTCACATGCTCCGCCAGTTTCAGAGGATGGGCGATCACCGGCACATCCGACCGCCGCGACTGCTGCGAAGCCTCATGCGCAATGCGCCTCCATCGTTCCACGCGCTTGATCGCAGCATGTGCCAGGTGCGTATCAGTCCTTCTCGCAATCACCGGAACGATGGCAGCCACACCGAGCTCAGTCGCTTTTTCGATCGCCCACTCCATGTGATCGAACTTGAAAATCGACATTACCAGCGTAACGGCCATTGCGCCCTCTGACTCGATTTCGGCAAGCAGATTAAACCTCACCTCGGCGCTTCCGCTCGCACCTCCCTCTGAGAATCCAGCGACCATTGAGTGAAACACTCGGCCTCCGGCGACCACGTCTGCCTCCGCTCCCGCCTGCACCCGCAGCACTCGAATCAGGTGCTCCGCCTGTAGCCCACTCAGGCTTGCAGTCACTTCATCCCATCGTTCTGCAATCCATCGACGTCGCGTCATCGCCTGTATCCATGCACCTTTCATCAATACGCAAAAACACTTCGGGGGACGCTTTGGCGTCCCCCGAAGTGTTGCCTTTTTTGTTGGAGTCCCGCTTTACTTCTTTTTCGCGGTCTTCTTCGCGGCCTTCTTTGCGGGTGCCTTCTTGGCTGCTTTCTTAGTTGCCATTTGCCTATTCTCCCTTTTCGATGGTTTGCATCGAGTTCTGCAACATTTGTTGCAGTTGAGGAAATGTATAGATTCATGCGGAGTCAGTGTCAAGAAAAAAACGACGATGGAGTGGAAAAAGTGGCAACAACCTCCTTGACCCAACCTCCACTCAGTCCTCTTCACAGAACGTGTCGCGAGTGAAGAAGTGCCACTGCCAATCCTGCGACCGCGTCGTGCCATGAATGAGCGAAGATGCCCGCTCGAAGATTTCTTCTGAAGAGAGCAAGCAGACTGAAGAACGCGCCGAACACTGAAAGCATGAACATCGCGCGAGCGCCCTCATATCCATGCGCTGCGCCGAACATCAATGCAGAAAACACTACGCCCGCAGTCGCGGCTCCTTTCGCCCATGCAGTGAACTGGGTCTGCAAATAGCCGCGAAATACAAGCTCTTCCGCAACACCCACCAGCATGCAGAGCAGCAGCCACGCGGCGACCTCCTTCGCATTGGTTGGCGCGAGTTGGACCACAGCCTTCGCCGCGCGGTCCTCTGCGGGATTCGGCATCGTGGGCTGTCCGCTCTTGTTTGTCTGGATGGGAATCGGCTTGTGCGTGATCCACGACTCGACGCTGATCCACATCATCGCCACGGTAGCCAGCGCCATCATGGAAAGAACCCAGAAGACAATCGCAATCCCGAAATCCACCATGATCGCCTTCAAACTGATCGACACCTTTCCGAACAGCGAACGCAGCCTGACCCCGCGAAGCCTCACTCCAAAAGCTACCCAGCCGATTAGCACAAGCTCGAGAATCGCCGTCGTGCCATAGGTGTGCAGCCTGTTCACAACTGTGGCTCCATGCGGCCCCGAATGCCGTACAAAGCCCAGAAGCGACACTGCAAGGATCAAGGCCATCAGCAGCGCCGTGTGCCATACGGGCGCCACTGCAGAACGCCGCAGATCCGATGACTCAGGCGAAAAATTCAATAACTGCTGATTCGGATCGGAATCTCGCGGCTCTTCGTTCATCAATTCCATCTTGAGTTGGATGGTAGACGACCAACCCAACATCGAAAAAGTTTCGGTATCGCGCCTTGGAACTACTGATCCAGCCGCCGAGATCTCGCGAAGTGCTCTGATGATTCATGAAGCGCCAGGCTCCATCTCAATCGCGGCATAAGGTCAGCTGAATAGCGTCGACCTTCAGCCTGCCTGCAAAGTGCCGACGTCCATGTCGACTGATCAGTCTCTATCGAGGCTCTTCAACACTCGATCACGTTCAATGCAAGCCCAGCCAGGCTCGTTTCCTTGTACCTCGACTGCATATCGAGTCCAGTCAGGTACATCGTCCTGATCACCTGGTCCAGCGACACCTTGTGCTCCTCCGATTCGCTCATCGCGATGCGCGACGCATGCACCGCCTTTGCCGCGCCCATCGCGTTCCGCTCGATGCACGGAATCTGCACCAGCCCGCCGATCGGATCGCAGGTCATTCCCAGGTTGTGCTCCATCGCAATCTCGGCCGCGTGCTCCACCTGCCCATTGGTACCATCCATTGCGGCAATCAGCCCACCGGCTGCCATCGAGCACGCAACGCCCACCTCGCCCTGGCAGCCAACCTCCGCTCCGCTGATGGAGGCATTCTCCTTGTAGAGAATTCCAATCGCCGCCGAGGTCAGAAAGAACCGCATGATACCCTCGCGATCCGCTCCGGGCACAAACCGCTCGTAGTACTCCGCCACCGCCGGAACCACTCCCGCCGCTCCATTCGTCGGAGCCGTCACCACTCGGCCGCCTGCCGCGTTCTCCTCATTCACGGCCATCGCATACACCGTCACCCAGTCCAGCGGCGCCAGGGGATCGCTCGCCTTCCCTTCAATCTCCTTCTCACGCAATCGATCCGCCAGCCGGTGCGCCCTCCGCCGAACATTCAATCCTCCCGGCAGAATGCCCTCCGTCGAAATCCCGCGCTCGATGCAGCCCTTCATCGTCTCCCAGATCGCATCGATCCCAGCACGCACCCGCTCATCAGTCCCTGTTTCGGTCGCACCCGGATCCAACGCGTTCAACCGAGCACATTCATTCGCCATCATCACCTCATGGATCTTCAATCCATGCACACGGGCACTCTCCAGCAACTCTGCCGCGCTCTTGAACGGATAAGGAATCGCCATCTCGCCTCCGCCCGCCCTCGCCGCCGCCGCTCCGTCTTCGACAATGAACCCGCCTCCTATGGAGAAGAACGTTCTCTCTTCAATTTGATTTCCGCCTGCAGCGAACGCCGTCAGCCGCAGTCCATTTGGGTGCTGTGTCTTCGCACCCGGCGGAAACATCATCTCTCGCCGAAACAGGAGATCCTGTCCTTCATGAAAGCTGATACTCCGCTTTCCAGCCAGCTTCATCGTCTTTGTTGCGCGAATCTCCGCCGCCGTACTCTCAATCGCCGTCGGATCAATCGAAGCAGGCTCATTCCCCGCAAGACCCAGCAGAACAGCCCGATCTGTTCCGTGCCCCAAACCAGTCAGCGCCAGCGACCCATACAGCTCCACCTGCAGGCGATCCACTTTATCCAGCTTGTCCTGTTGCTCCAGGTCACGCGCAAACCGGCACGCCGCCCGCATCGGCCCCATCGTGTGCGAGCTCGATGGCCCCACGCCAATCTTGTACAGATCGAAAAGACTCGTCATCCCGCAGAAGATTCTATTCCTCAGCCCGAGTGGTCGTCAGATTGCCTCGCCATGAGTCTTTGAATCTTCATCGAACTTACCCCGCCCTTCCTTGCATCCAAGATCACTTCGGGAGTCATCTCGATCGGAGGAATGGATGTATCACCACATTAAGAAACTTATGTACACGGTCAACGTCGGAACCCCCGATGTCCGCTTTGGCAACATGCTTCTTGAACAATTCGGCGGAGCCAACGGCGAACTCGCTGCCGCCATGCAATACACCATCCAGGGCTGGAACTGCGTGGACGACCTTGCCCGCCGCGATCTTCTGCTCGATATCGGCACCGAAGAACTCAGCCATCTCGAAATCGTCGGCGCCCTCATCCGAATGCACTTGAGGCCAATGAAAGAGAAACGCGAGGCCGCCGAAGCCGACCCTCTCGTCTGCATCGCCGGCGGTGGCGGCATCAATCTATTTAACTCGCAGGGCAATCCCTGGACCGCCGACTACCTCAAAATCACCGGCGAGCTCGACGTGGATCTCCGCAGCAACATCGCCGCGGAAGCACGCGCAAAGATCGTCTACGAACGCCTCATCAATCACACCGACGATCCCGGAAGCGTAGACGCTCTCCAATTCCTCATGACCCGCGAGATCACCCACATGAAGGCATTTGCCGCCGCACTCGAGAGCATGGAGAAGCCCCCGTTCTCCATCGGCCGTCTTGCTGCGACTCCCAAGCTCGTCAACGAGTACTTCAACGCCTCAACCGGCGATGGCGACGAAGGAGACACCGACATGCACGGTCCCTGGCAGACGTCTTTCGGTCTGCATACAGTGGAGTCCCCCATGGTCGGAGGACAAGGGCTCTCCAACGGTTCAGTCGACGGAGTCGCGGGCTACGAAGCGCGCGGTAAGCAGGATTCCGCGCAGAAAGCCACAACCGCAACCAGCGTCAAAACTGTCGACAAGAAATCCGTTCCTCACGTCGACAACGCCGCCCAAACGGGACGCCAGGCAACTATGGTCGGCGAAACCGTAACATCGTCCAAATAAAGATCCAATCCGAATCATCAACTGGTTCCCACCCTAATCCGCGCTTTCAGCGGTTTAGGGTGGGAGACGAATCGCTGCTAACCGTTCGATACAACAGCTGTGACGAGCAGCCCATCCCCTCCTGTATCTCCTCTGCTACACTCGCGGCAAATTTCAACCAGAGACTGCCATGCTCTTCAAAGCTCTTAGTGCAGCCGTATATGGAATCGACGCTAACTTAATTGACGTAGAGGTTGATTACAGCGGCGTAGTAGTCGAGAAAGATGTCTTCCATACCGTGGGCCTGCCCGACGCGGCCGTTCGCGAGAGCCGCGACCGGGTCCGTGCCGCCATCAAAAACTCCGGCTACCTCATCCCTCCCACCATCACCACCATCAATCTCGCTCCCGCCGACCTCAAGAAAGAAGGCTCCGGCTTCGATCTTCCCATCGCCATCGGAATTCTCGGCGCCTATGGCGCACTTCGCATCGACAACGTTGATCGCTTCCTCCTCGTCGGCGAACTTGGTCTCGACGGAAGTGTCCGCGCCGTTCCCGGCATGCTTCCCGTCGCTATTCTCGCCCGCGAGAAGAAAATCCCAAATCTGATCCTCCCCGCAGCCAATGCTGCCGAAGCCGCGGTCGTCCAGGGCGTGAATGTCTACCCTGTGGCCTCGCTTCTCGACGTCATCGATCTCCTCAACTCCACACTGATGGGCAACGTCCCCCGCGATCCCTTTACAGTCAGCACACAGGAACTTCTCGGTGAACTTCAGCTGTTCTCCGTCGACTTCAAAGATGTACGCGGCCAACAGACCGCCAAACGCGCACTCGAAGTGGCGGCTGCTGGGAGCCACAACATCCTCATGATCGGCCCTCCGGGTTCCGGCAAGACGATGCTTGCCAAACGCCTCCCGTCGATCCTCGCCCCGCTCAGCTTCGAAGAGGCTCTCGAGACGACAAAGATCCACTCCGTTGCCGGCGTTCTCGATTCCACGGCAGGGCTTGTCACCCAGCGCCCCTTCCGCTCTCCCCACCACACCATCTCGGACGCCGGACTCATCGGTGGCGGCATCGTCCCGCGTCCGGGCGAAGTCTCCCTCGCCCACAACGGCCTGCTCTTCCTCGACGAACTGCCGGAGTTCCCCCGCAACGTCCTCGAGGTGATGCGACAGCCGCTCGAGGATCACACCGTAACCATCGCCCGCGCTTCAATGTCCCTCAGCTTCCCCGCGCGGTTCATGCTTGCTGCCGCGATGAATCCCTGCCCCTGTGGCTACTTCAACGACAAGTCCCGCGAGTGCATGTGCACCCCACCGATGATCCAGCGCTACGTCGCCAAAATCTCCGGTCCTCTTCTCGATCGCATAGATATACATATAGAGGTGCCGGCCGTTCAATATAAGGAGCTGCGTGGCGGGGCAGCCGCCGAGGGCTCTGCCGAAATCCGCGCCCGCGTCCTCTCTGCTCGCGATCGTCAGCGCCACCGTTTCAAGAAATCCGGCGACCGCATCTTCTCCAACGCTCAGATGTCCACCCGCCAGATCCGTGCTCATTGCGAGCTCGGCCCCGACTCCGAACGCCTCCTCGAGCGAGCCATGCAGCAGCAGGGACTCACCGCCCGCGCCCACGACCGGATCCTCAAGGTAGCCCGCACCATCGCGGACCTCGACGGAGCCGACCATCTCACCGTCCCTCACCTCGCCGAGGCCATCCAGTACCGCACCTTGGACCGCAGCTACTGGTCCTGATCTGAGGATGAACATACGACTGTGATGTGAATCACCTACTGGCTATAACTCAAATGGTTCGTTCATTTGAGCGCGCACCAGATTGTGTCACCCGAAGCTCGCCCGACACGCACATCAAGACGTTAAACATATGAGAATAGATACGTTATCAACCAAATCGGAGTCTCAACCAAGTCGTCACATTGTCCACTGTTGAGCCAAAATAAATATTGACCCCACTCCGGCTCCGTTATACATTCATGAGTGCCATCCGCAGGGGTAAGATTGCACGGCGCGATGTGTGCGTTTCTGCTTTTCCCACCTAAATTCAGCGTCCGGCACCGCACTCCTCAGGTGTGTTCGGGGTCAGCGCGAGAGGTGGGCACACAAAGCGCAAAGTAGCTTGGCACAAGCACTTCTAACTCCTGCAAGGCACGCTGCCTGTTTCCACAGAACAACGTTTCAAGGCTAAAGTTTTTTGAACTTCGCGCTCGATTCGTGCGTCTAAAGGGAGGACAGGCTGCTGGGGCAGCTCGACCTTTATATCTATCTGTTTTCTGTACCGCGGTGCCAGGTAGCACTCGCCGGACAGTTCTGGAAGGAGATTCACTTCATGCGTTCTGATTTGGTTTTTGGTGCACTTTCGAGCGTTACCAACCGCTACCAGCTCTGCCAATTAGTGAGCAAGGCTACCCGGAAACTTCACAAGCCGAACACACGGTTGCAGGATACGACTAACGAAGTCCTCGTCCGCTTCCATTCCACCAATCCTGGCACTATGCCCCAGGCTGAAAAGCCTGCGGTCCGGCCGATCGAGACGCGGCGCGCGGCTTAACAGTCGTCCTGTATTATTGACTCAGTTAAGCACACAGCATTTTTCAGGCGGTCACTTCGCAAGTTGTATTTGGCCGCCTACACCGTGCACCGACTGGTGTACGGTCCCAACGACCGCAACTCTTTAAACCCCGCCTCTCGTTCCTGGAGTAATCCCCCTCTCGGGTCCCCTCACTTACCCTCCTCTCGCAGGTGCTCATGACCATAGCTGAACTGAAAGAAAAAAACATTACGGAGCTGAGCCGGATTGCGCGCACCCTCGAAATCCCGGGTGCCAGCGGCCTCCGCAAACAGGACCTGATCTTCAAAATCCTTCAGGCCCAGAGCGAAAAGGAAGGACACATCTTCGCGGAAGGTGTGCTCGAGATCCTGCCCGACGGCTACGGATTCCTTCGCTCGCCCGACTACAATTACCTGCCCGGCCCCGACGACATCTACGTCTCTCCCTCGCAGATCCGCAAATTTGACCTCAAGACTGGTGACTCCATCAGCGGCAACGTGCGGCCGCCCCATGAAGGCGAAAAGTACTTCGCGCTCGTCAAGATCGAGGCAATCAACTTCGAATCACCCGAAGAGACGCGCAACAAAATCCTCTTCGACAACCTTACGCCGCTCTACCCGCAGGAACGAATCAAGATGGAGACCGTGCGCGAAGCCACCAGCGGCCGGGTCATGGACCTCCTTACGCCGCTCGGCAAAGGCCAGCGCGGACTAATCGTCGCTCCGCCGCGTACCGGCAAGACGATGCTGCTGCAGTCCATTGCAAACTCCATCACCACCAACCACCCCGAGGTGGTCCTCATCGTCCTCCTCATTGACGAGCGCCCGGAAGAAGTTACCGACATGCAGCGCTCCGTGAAGGGTGAGGTCATTAGCTCCACCTTCGACGAACCGGCAGCGCGTCACGTCCAGGTCGCCGAGATGGTGATCGAGAAAGCCAAGCGCCTCGTCGAGCACAAGCGCGACGTCGTGATCCTCCTCGATTCCATCACTCGTCTCGCTCGCGCTTACAACACCATCGTCCCGCCCTCTGGCAAAGTGCTATCAGGCGGCGTCGATTCCAACGCCTTGCAGCGCCCGAAGCGCTTCTTCGGCGCCGCAAGAAACATCGAGGAAGGCGGGTCCCTGACGATTGTCGCCACCGCCCTCGTTGACACCGGCTCGCGTATGGATGAAGTCATCTTCGAAGAGTTCAAGGGAACCGGCAATTGCGAAATCATTCTTGACCGCAAGCTCGTCGATAAGCGCGTCTTCCCGGCCATCGACATACAGCGCTCCGGCACCCGCAAGGAAGAGCTGCTCATCCCCAAGGAAGACCTCCAGCGCATCTGGATCCTCCGCAAGGTGCTCAACCCGCTGTCGCCGACTGAAGCCATGGAACTCCTGATCAGCCGTCTCGAAAAGGTCCGCAACAACGCCGAGTTCCTCACCAATATGAACCAACTGTAGGTTCGGTCAGCCGTCGATTGGGCTGATCGCACTGCGGTGCTTCCAGTTCTGGGATCTAGGTGGTACTAAATTTCCAGACACTGGCCAAAGACCGGGGACATTCTCCCCGGTCTTTCTGTTTCCTCGAGAGCTTCACTGACCAGAACCTGCCGCCGCCTCCAGTGTGTACCTCGGCGTAATATGCTGCGAGCAATTCCAGTCATACCCCACTATCGAAATCACAACAATCTTCTCCACCCGGGCTCCCCGCTCGATCATGAGCCGCGCCTCAAGCTCCGGCTCTTCTCCCGGCTCCAGCACCCTGGCATGCCCAATGATCTTCAGCCGCGCCTGGTTTGGATAGTCCATCAGGAACAACGCCGTCTTGTCGTTCACGCTCAGATTGCCCGCCGAGATGTACTGCTTATTCCCGCTGTAGTCGGCGAACGCCAGCGTACGCTCATCGAGCACCTGCAGGAACCCGGCAGGGCCGCCACGGTGCTGGATATATGGCCACCCATCCGGCGTGACCGTCGCCATGTAGAAGCTGTCCCGCTCAGAGATGAACTCCCTCTCAAATGTTCCGAGCCCATCATCAAAAGCCCCCGACCGCGCCATCCGTTCATACGTTCCGCGCGACCCCGCCCTATCCTGCAGCTCTTTGACGGGTTCTGAAAACATCGTTCGTGCAAAAGCATTGCGCATTGCCATCTCCTGCGCCGGCGCCTCATCGGTCGAGACGCCCGCACCCCTGGTTCATTTTGCGTTCCGCCCAAGGAAATCGATCATCAACTTCCCGATCGTCTCCGCATCCTCTTCCAGCGCGAAGTGGCCGGTGTCGAGCAAATGCAGCTCCGCATCTGGCTGATCGCGCAGAAACGCCTTCGCCCCAGCCTCGATAAAGATCTGGTCGTTCTTTCCCCACACCATCAGCACAGGGGGTCGCTTTGTACGCAGATACGCGTGCCATGCGGGATAGAGCGCCAGATTATTCCGGTAGTCGTAGAAGAGATCCAGCTGAATCTCCTGGTTTCCCTTCCGGTCTAACAGGGTCTGATCGTGCTGCCACGCATCGGGGCTAACCTGCTCTTCATCCCGCACGCCGGTCAGATACTGCATCTTCGTAGCGTCAAGCGATAGCAGGCCCCGCATCTTCGATTCAGTATCGGCGTTGTGCTCCTTCCAGTACGGCTTCAGGTACTCGCCCCAGAACGCCGAGAGACCCTCCTCATATGCATTCCCATTCTGCGAGATGATTGCCTGAACGCGCTCCGGATGTGCGGTCGCGAGCCTGAACCCTACTGGCGACCCGTAATCCTGAATGTAAAGCGAATACCTCTCAATCCCCTTCTCCTCGAGAAACCTATCCACAATCTTCGCCAGGTGATCGAACGTGTACTCGAACTTGTCAGCCGCAGGCGCATCGCTGTATCCAAAGCCCGGATAATCAGGCGCAATCACGTGATATTTGGTTGCCAGGATCGGAATCAGGTTGCGATACATATGCGATGAAGACGGAAATCCATGCAGCAGCACCACAGCAGACGCATTCTCCGGGCCCGCTTCGCGATAGAACAGATCTAATCCTTCTATCTTCGCGGTTCGGTAGAACACGCGGGGTAGATGCCCGGAAAGGGTTTTGAAATCCTCAGTTAACTTCGAATCGGTCATGGAGATGTCCTTTCAGCATTTATTTGCCGCTCGCTTTCGATTATCCGAGCCGCATCTGTTCTTTTAGATACCGAACGATCGGTTAAGTTACTTAAACTTCCGAACGGACGGTAAAATATCTCCATGGCACATCTCCGGGTCGATGAAGCTCAGTTAACCGAAACAATCCTGGAACTCTTTCGCCAGCAGGGTTACGAGGGCACCAGCCTCAAGGACCTCGCCGCTGCGTCAGGTCTCGAAAAGGCCAGCCTCTACTATCGGTTCCCTGGGGGCAAAAAGGATATGGCGCTTGCCGCGGCCGCCCACGTCGGGAAGTGGTTCGAGGACAATATTTTCGGGCCGCTCAATGGCGGCGGGCCTCCAGCCGACCGCATCAAAACCGTGGCCCACAAACTGCGCACGTTTTACGGAGACGGGGTCAAACCGTGCGTGCTCGATTCGCTATCTCTTCGTGGAGGCCCCCCCGAACTTGCCGCCGCTCTCTCTGGCGCCTCTAATGCATGGCTTGGAGCGTTTGCGGCCGTTGCACGCGAGAGCGGCATGACCCGCAAACTCGCCGGCGATCGCGCGCATCAGGCTCTCATCCAGATTGAAGGTTCGCTGGTACTCTCCCGCGTTACGGGCAATCGCAAAATCTTCCTCGACACGCTTTTGAAGCTTCCGGATCTGCTCACCGCATCCTGATCGCGCGTCTCGCGGAGGCGACTCGTCAGTTCCGGTATGCCCGACCCGTCCGGTACAGTGCGATTCTCCCTGAGATCATCCGCTGCAGATTTGCATCCCTCTGTGCGACTGCAAGGTCCATCGCATGCTGCGCGGTTTGCAATGCCTTCGCAAACTGCCCGGTCTCTGCGTAGGCTGCGCCTAGAACATCCAGAACCGAGGCATCTGCGCTTTTCGTCAGTTCAGCGGCGTGTAACGCAACCCGCACTGCTTCCCACCCGTTGCGCAGATCCGCATGAGAAGAACCGGCCAGAATCCGTGCCGCACCCACCAACGCCCGCACGCTCCGCGAATCTGCCTGCATCGCCTTCTGCCAATGCGCCAGAGCCGCATCATCCTGCCGCAATGCGTCGTAGGTCTGTGCCATGGCCTCCTCTGCCGGCCCAAACCCAGGATTTAGATTCAGCGTCGCCTCGAATTCCTCGATCGCCTCGTCGAACTTTTCCTCTTGCATGAGAGTTGCGCCGAGATTGAAGTGTGCCTGCGCCATCGAAGGGCTCAGCCGCAGCGCTGTCCGCACTTCTTCGAATGCGCGATCCGTTTCTCCGCGTGTATTGAGCACAACAGCCAGATCGTTATGCAGCCGCGCATCATCCGGCGCAACCTTCACAGCATCTTCCAGAACCCGTTGCGCCGATGCGAAGTCCTTTGCATCCTCATAGTCCAGCGCCTTCTCAATCAGGCGGTAGACCGCAATGGCTGGAACATCGATCCCTTCCGGCACGCGACCCTCTGCGTTCAGGAATTCAGGCAGATTCACCGCTCGATTCGCCGCGGTCGCATTCTCCACGATGATTGCCGGACTCGACTCCCCGTTCTCATCGATGTGTGTCAGGTACATCTGCGTGTACGGGGATTCGCCTTTGGAAGAAAACACGAGCCATCGTCCATTAGGAGACCAGCTGTGCCATGAATTCATCAGCAACAGATTCGCCCTCAAGCGCCGCGCCCTTCCCCCGCCCGACGGCACAATGTAAAGCTGGCTGTCGGGTCGCATTACCTCTCCGTTCCTGCACTCCACGAAAACGATCCATTTGCCGTCAGGCGAGACCTTCGGGAAGTTGTTGCTCATCCCGTTCTGAGAGGCACCGGCAATCGGCTCTGCCTCTACGCCGCCCCCTTCATTGAATGGCACGCGATACAGATCGTATTGAACCCTGGTCTCCCTCGGATCGTTCGCGAACTTCGCCAGAGCCTTGGCCTTCGCATATGGCTCCTCCGCCTTTGCTCGCGAGAAGACAATCCACTTCCCATCCGGGCTCCAGAACCCGCCCGTCTGCACAAATGCTGGATCGTCAGCCCCCGGCAGCGGCTGCCGTCTTCCCGTCGTTCGGTCGTAGTACTCCAGGATCCCCTTCGTCGGATAGAACACCTGCAGAAATCGATAATCCGAGAAATTCCTCACGTACACAGTCTGCGAAAAACCGAGCGTCGACCCGGAGAATGTGCTCAGCACATACCGCCCATCCTGCGACACCTGAGACATAAAGCCGACCCTGATCTTGCCGGCGCGTCCATCGGTATTCCACTGGACAACCTGGTTGTCCTCGATCGACACACGCTTCTGCACCTGCGTGATTGCGTAAAGCCCCTTGTCGTTGTTCGGCCCATCCAGATCGATACCCATCGTCTTTCCATTTGCAGAAAACGAGTGGCAATTCAAGCAAGTCGGCACATCGGTTAATAACGTGCGACTCTCCGGTTCGCGCACGTCGCGAATGCGCCAGTTGATCAGATGGACAGCTCCCGGTGCGAGCGGCTGCACAGTTCCATCCGTGTTCATCGTCGGCATCAACGGCACGTCGCGATAGAAAATTGGCCCTCCCACCGGATCCTTCGAAGTGGCAATACGCACCTTGCCCGGGCTCGATACCGGCATTCCGTTGTGCAGTCCGGTAATGCGAACTGTCGCGACTTGCTCGACTGAATGCTTCTGAATCTCCGCCCACATTGGCAGAGCCGGCCGCCACACCCACGACGCAGCTTGCTCCTTTGTGAGTTGTGGTGGTTTGTTGGTCGGCGCGACGCACCGACTGTCGATCGGTCCCACCTTCAAATGCTCGCCCGGAACCGTAACTTCAAGGGCGTCCGATCCGTCGACAAACGAGATCGTAACTCGCCACGAATCCGCAACCGACGCATCACGCCATATAAACCTCGGCGCACTCATCCCAGGTGGGAATATCGACTCATCCCGCGGATAATCGATCGCCACTGCCGACGCGCGCTCGGGCCATGCACCTGAATGGCCGGTCGTCTTCTGCGCCGCTGGTTGCAGTATGAGCGTTGCCACGCCCGCAGCAACGGTCGCTATGCCTGTGAGCAGCAGACCTCGATTCTTGCCATTCCCGCTGTGGGGCATGCACAAACGCTACGCAAAAAACGCAGCTACACTCTGTGTCCGCGCGCACCATTACCCCGGGGCCCTATTGGGTTAGCCCTGCCCAGCGCGCCCCTTTCCGGAACTGCCCGGCGCTGGTAAACTATACGGAGTCTGTGGGGCTGTAGCTCAGCTGGGAGAGCGCCTCGTTCGCAACGAGGAGGCCAGCGGTTCGATCCCGCTCAGCTCCACCAATCCACTCGTAATCTCCCTTCCCTCCCACATTGCAGGTTATAGTTTCTGCATATGTTCCGAAAGATCCTGTTGCTCCTCGCTCTGACCTGTCTGAGTTGTGCTTACGCTCGCGCAGAAGACAAGGAAGCTCGTGACCGTCTCGCCGCAGCACACGCGCAGTACTACACGCCCACCGCAAGCGGCCTGAAATCCTTTCATTGCGATGCTTCGATTGATTGGAGGGCAATGCTCTCCCGTTTCGCCGGGACCGACATCCCTGAGGACAACCCCGTACTGAATATGCTCAAGACCGTACATCTCGCTATAACCGATGACCTGCATGGAAAGGGATCGCTCGAATGGACAAATACTGCTGAGCCCCCTGATAACAAGAAGGCTGCAATGCAGCAGATGCAGGATGGCCTCCAGATTTCAGTCGCCGGATTCTTCCAGAGTTGGAATGCCTATATGAATGGCAGCATGGTCCCCTTGCCCGACAGCACCGTCACAGTGAGCAAGTCCGGCGAGGGATTTCACCTCAGCGGCGCGGCAAAAGACATGGCCTTCGACGAGGACTTCGATAAAAACATGCTCCTCACCCAGGCCCTCGTTGTAAGTCCCACTCTCAAAGTGCTGGCCACGCCGACATTCACCCCGACCCCCGAAGGTCTAGTTGTGACAACCGTACTTTCGCAGGTACATCAGCCGCCCACTGCACCGGAAACCAATGCAACGTTCCGCATCGAATACGCGAAAGTCGAGTCATACCAGATCCCATCCCGCGTCGTATTCGATATCAAAAATACCGGTGTGATTGAAATCGGACTGAGCGCCTGCAAGGTGACAGTCTCGGATTGGGCTAAGAAGCAGTAACGGGTCCCCATGCCAAGAGTTGGCTCTTTACGGCTCTATCCAGTCGAGTGCGTACACATCCTGCGTCCCGCGGTCTCGCAACATCAGCGGTGAGTCATCGTCCCCAACCGATACAGAGCCGCCCGCCAGTCCGGTGCCGACGAAATCCTGCAGCTGCTTGATCTGCTCCACCGTTCCGTCTTTGACTCGGATCCGTTCCACCCAGCCCCTTCCTGTCAGGTCTTTGGTGTAGACGTATTGGCTGTCCCGCGACCAATTGATCCAGCTCAGTGTCCCTTTCCCAATCTCCCGCCACTTCTGAGTTGAGAAATCAAAAAGCATCATGTGGCTTGAGTCACTCGTCAGCGCCACAAGGTACCGCCCATCCGGTGACCACCGTGGGGAGAACATCTTGTCCGAACCCGGCAGCGGAAAAACCTCGCCCGTCTGCAGGTTCAGAATTCTGATCGATGGCCCAGTTGCCCTGTTGGCCTCATTGGCGTCACTCCCAAATGCGATGCGCTTTCCATCCGCCGACCACGTCGGATCCTGCTCATTGGCTTTGTCGTTCGGCAGCACCTCGTGCGGGGCTCCACCCGCCGTCGGAATCTCATAGGTTTTCCCTGGATGCCCCGGTCCGCCCGGAAACTGGAAAAACAAAATAGTCTGTCCGTCAGGCGACCAGCGCGGCAATACCGGCTTAAATGGTGCAAACGTCAACTGCACCCGTTCCGTGCCGTCCAGGTTGCTTCTCCATAAATCACCCTGTGGATATGAGACATACACGGCCTGCTTGCCGTCCCGCGAAACTTCCAGGCAATCTGCTGATATACCTCCCATGTACAGCGATGACTTGCCGCTCTTCACATCGAAGCTCGTCAGTTCGCCCCTGAACGTCATCCCCACCACGAATAGCTTAGATCCGTCCCTGCTCGGCAAAGGCGATTGCAATCGCATCGGACTGGCAGTCAGTTGCACCGGCTTGGGCTGAGCGCGGAACATGCGCTTCGCACCGGGCAAAGCCCAGATCTGACCCTGCGATTGAAAGATGAGATATTTGCCATCCGCCGTCCAGTACCCACAGCACTCGTCTCTCGTATCCGGCCAGTCTGATACAAGCGGCTTCGGAGTCGATCCCTTTGTGGAAACGGTCCACATTGTTCGCTCGCCGATTCCCACGCCCGTTCCGCTCTGCGAGATTTCTTCGGTTTCCACGCCCAATTCCGAAGCGTCACGCGAGAATGCCAGACCCGAAACGAAATTCTTCAGCGTTGCAAGCTTGCGAGGTTCAGATCCATCTGCATTAGCCAGATAGATATCTGTACCGCTACCGTAAGCCAGTTCCTTCCCGTCCCGGGACCAGGCGCCCACATGCCCGGTCGCATCCCCCAGTCGGCGCGGAGAACCGCCCAGAATTGGCAGGCTCCACAGCGGCCCCGTCGCCGGATATCCTGTTCCGTCTACCACCAGGAATGACGACCCATCCGCCGACAAATCCACCGGACTCATGTTCGGTGATGGCAGCGCGATCTTCGCCGGATCGCCTCCTCCGACTGGTATGGCTGCCGGCGCCTCGATCCCCGAATCCCCAACCCTCAAAAAGATCCGCGAGCCATCCGTCCCAATGAGCGATTTTTGCACTCCGTCGTGAGTTAGTTGAACGTAGTTCGCAACCTGCGGCTCTGATTCGGGCCGCATCAATACCCAAGCCGCCAACGCGGCGGCAATCACAAGCGCAATCGCTAATGAAGCGATCAGCGCACCATGCGAGCGCGCCGGCTCCGTTTCAAATTTCCGCGTTGCAACGAATGTTGAGTGCGTGCCATCCGACATCGATTCCAGCGCAAACCCCAAATCCGACGCCGACTGGAATCGCTGCTCCGGATTCTTCTCCAACCCACGGTTCAGCACCTTCTCCAAACCGATCGGAAGATCAGGCTTCACGGCAGACAGTGAGGGAGGCTCTTCGTTCAGAATCGCGCTCATTGCGTCAATCGACGTTGCTCTCTGAAATGCCCTTTGTCCCGTCAGCATCTCAAACAGCACAGCCGTGAACGTGAAGATATCCGACCGATGATCCGCTGGCTCTCCCCGCACTTGTTCGGGAGACATGTAACCCATCGACCCCATCATCATTCCAGGAACCGTCTCCACCTCGTGCGGCGCGAGCGAAAGAGAAGAAAGCCCCACCTGCGTCAACCTCGCTAAACCGAAATCGAGAATCTTCACCTGTCCATCTTTGGTGAGGAAGAGGTTTTCAGGCTTAAGATCGCGGTGCACGATTCCTTTTTCGTGAGCGGCAGCGAGCCCCTTCGCGATTTGCACACCGTAGTCGATCACCTTACGCAAGGGCAATGCGCCGCGCTTCAATCGCTCTCGCAGCGTCTCGCCTTCCAGCAATTCAGAAACGAGATACGGTGCGTCCTGGTAAATTCCCATCTGATACACAGCGAGGATGTTCGGATGATTCAGCGCCGCTGCAGCTCTCGCCTCCTGTTCGAACCTTCGCAGCCTGTCGGGCTCAGGACTCGAAAACCCGGGCAGCACTTTGATCGCTACGTCACGGTTCAACCGGGTATCGCGCGCACGATACACCTCTCCCATCCCACCGGCCCCGATGAGTGCGAGGACCTCGTAGTGATCGATGAATTGGTGTTCCCCCAGGGGCATCTTGCGCGATTATACGCTCGCATTTCGCGCGTAACGGGTTGATGGAACGGGCTATATCCCTTCTCGCCCTCGCCGACTCCCAACCAGCACCAGCCTCAATCGGAGCCGCGATATACTTGAGCCGTTTCGGAGCGAATGGATACGCGGTCAGTCCCGGCAGGTTGCCCGGGATCACGCACCGCCTTCGTCGAGGTAAAAACTGCCGCAAGTGATCGCCCAATCAGATACCCCAACGTCCGACCTGAGCCCTCTCTGCGTCGATCTGGACGGGACCCTCGTCAAATCCGACACGCTCGTCGATTCTCTGCTGCTGCTGGCTCGCACACACCCCGCACTCCTATTCCGGGTTCCGGCCGCTCTACTGGGTGGCAAAGCGCAGTTCAAAGCCTTCGTCACCTCTCGCGTGGAACTCGACGTCGCCCACCTGCCCTATAACCGGAAGCTCCTTCACTTCCTTCAACAGGAACGCGCACGGGGTCGTCAGTTGATTCTCGCCACCGGGGCCGACGTTCACCTCGCCGAGCGTGTAGCCGGCCATCTCGGCATCTTCAGCACCGTCATTGGAAGCCGCGATAGCACCAATCTCACCGGTCACAAAAAGCTCGCTATGCTGCAACAGCAGCTTGGCACGGGCAGGTTCGGCTACATCGGAAATGGCGTCGCAGATCTGCCGCTGCTCTCCGGCGCCTCGGAGGCAATGCTCGCCAATCCGAGTCCGCTATTACGCGGCAGGCTTCGCAGCCTTCACATCGCGCCTTCCCACGTGTTCGAAGAGCGAGCGAATCCGCTCCGCGCTCTTGTCGCAGCTTTTCGCCCCCACCAATGGGCAAAGAATCTGCTCATTCTGCTTCCGCCGCTTCTCGCCCACGATCATTCCGTCCCTGTGCTCACCAAGGCACTTCTCGCTTTCGTCTGCTTCTGCTGCATAGCGTCGGCTACATACGTGCTGAACGATCTCCTCGACTTGGATGCTGATCGCCGCAGCACCCGCAAGCGTATGCGGCCATTTGCATCCGGTGACCTCGCTGCGTCCGCGGGGCTCATCTCAGCCGCGGTCCTGCTGATTTTCGGCTTTCTCGGCGCGCGCACACTGCCTTCGGCCTTTCTTTACTGGCTCGCTTTCTACCTTTTCACCACAGTTGCCTATTCATGGTTTCTCAAGAGTGTAGTAATCGTCGACGTTCTCGTGCTCTCCGGCCTCTACACTCTGCGGCTGCTCGCCGGAGGAGCCGCCACCTTCACGCCCATCTCGCACTGGCTCGCTGGCTTCGCGATCTTTCTCTTTCTCTCCCTCGCGATTGTGAAGCGCTTCGCTGAACTAGAAAATGTTCGGCTCACCGGAACTCCGGTCAAGAACGGCCGCGGGTACCTCATGACCGACATCGAGCAGATCCGTGCTTTCGGCACAGCTAGCGCTTTCGCCGCCATCGTCGTCTTCGCCAACTACATCAGCAGCCAGGACGTGATCAAGCTTTATCGCAATTCGCAATACCTCTGGCTCATCGTTCCCTTCATGATTCTCTGGGTCTGCCGGGTCTGGCTTCTTGCATCTCGCGGAGAGCTCAATGAAGATCCTGTTGCTTTTGCACTCACTGACCTCCCCAGCCTGCTTATGGGCTTAGTGGTCTTCGTGATCGTGCTCCTCGCGATCTGAACCCACACAAAAAAGAAAGAGCCGCTCATCTCTGAGAGACTCCTTCCTTCCATCAACCGCTGACGTCGTTCTAGCTGAACAGGTCTTTCATTTTCTCCAGGATGCCTGGCGAAGTCGGCTTGTTCTCCACGGACATCGACTTTCCCAGTTCCGTAATCAAATCCCGCTGTGCTTTGCTGAGCTTTTTAGGAATCTGAACCAGGACCTTGACGATGAGATCCCCTCGCCCCTTTTCATTCAGGTAAGGAACGCCCTTCCCGCGAATGCGAATCTCTTTCCCGCTCTGCGTCCCTTCAGGCACCTTCAACATCACCGGACCGTCCACGCCCTCGATTTCGATTTCCGCTCCCAGTGCCGCCTGCGGAAAGCTCACCGGAATGACACAGTGCAGGTTCTGCCCTTCGCGATGAAAGAAGTCATGCCCTCTGATCGACAGAACGATATAGAGATCGCCGCTCTGCCCGTTTCCTCGGCCCACGTCGCCTTCGCCCCCGTAGCGGATGCGCGTTCCTTCTTCCACGCCCGCCGGAACCTTGACAGTAAGCTTGATCTCCTTCGTGATGCGCGTCTCGCCGCGACAGGTGTCGCAGGGATCGCCAATGATCGATCCCCTGCCGCCGCACGCGTTACACGTCCTTGCTACCGAAAAGAACCCCTGTTGATATCGGACCTGTCCACGTCCGTGGCATTGTGGACACGTCGCCGGGCCGCGTCCTGACTTGCTGCCCGATCCCTTGCACGTCTCGCAGGCCTCGAGCCGGCGAATGCGAATTTCCTTCTCGGTTCCAAAGATTGCTTCTTGGAAATCGATTGTCAGGTCATAGCGCAGATCGTCTCCGCGCATCTGACGTGCCGCTTTCTGCTGACCACCCATGTTGAACATCTCGCCGAACAGATCGCCGAAGATGTCCCCGAGATCTACTGCACCAGAGAATCCACCAAATCCTCCCGGCCCCCCGCCGCTCACGCCTGCATGACCAAAACGGTCGTATGCCGCGCGCTTATCGGCATCGCACAGCACCTGGTAGGCCTCGCTGGCTTCCTTGAACTTCTCTTCCGACGCGTGGTCTCCCGGATTCCGGTCCGGATGGTACTTCAGTGCAAGCTTGCGGTATGCGCTCTTGAGTTCCTGCTCGTTGGCATCTCGCGAGACACCAAGCACCTCGTAGTAGTCAGCTTTACTCACTCTCGTATTCAAACCTTCTTGTACCTTTTCTTAATCTACAGATGGGCCTTGGGCACAATCGGACTCACGCTCCGCCAGGAGCACTCACCCGAACCCTTGATGCTCATTCCGATTTCTGTTTTGAGTTGGAGACAACACGCACCAACGCTGGCCGCAGCAACTTCTCGCGCAGCTTGTATCCCTTCCGGATCTCCTCCGCTACTTGCTGATCCGGAAGGTCTTCGCGCTCCACCGATCCCATCGCCTCATGGTGCCGCGGATCGAATTCCTGCCCAACCGAGGGTACGGGCTGCACATGGAATCCGCGCAGAATCTCCTCCATCTGCTTCACAATGAGCTCGACGCCCGCCTTTAGCTGCTCCGTCGTACCGGTGGATTTCAACGCCAACTCGAAGTTATCGAGAACAGGCAGAAACTGCTCCACCACCGAACCGGTCGCATAATCGCGGAAATCGGCCTTCTCCTTCTCGGCCCGTCTCCGCGCGTTCTCAAACTCCGCTTGTAGCCTGGCTAGGCGGTCCATCAGCCCGTCGCGCTCTTTCTTCAGTTGGTCGTACTCGGTCTGGAGCTGATCGATTTCTCCCCGACTCGCCGGCAACTCTTCCGCCTTCACCTCAACGGACGAACTCTCGCTCGCCTCCGCCAAAGCCTTCTCCAGCGAGGCGCTCTCTGTGGCTTCCAAAGCCGTCAACTCTGCTTCTTTCTCTGGCATATCTCTGCGCATTCCCCAAATATTTCGCTTGTTATTCAATGATAAATTCCTTTGCCACCGCTGGCTGAGCCGCTGGGATCCGCTTCGCATCAGAGCACGACGTTATTCCTGCCGGAACTGCCAGATCTTTCAAAATAAAGCATTGCCCGCGCCAGGCAGCCTTCCGCGCATTCTGGGACGGCTCTGCAATTTGCCCGTCGAATGCAACTTCGCTGGCTTTCTTCTATGCCGGAAGATCTACTGCGCCGGTATCTCCAGAATCCGCTCCGACAGCCGCGCCACATACCTCACTGCCTGGATCATCTCCTGATATTGGATGCGGGTCGGTGCGATGACTGCCACTGTCCCCAGGCTTGCCCCTCCAAGCCGCGCCGGCGCACCAATCAGCACCAGGTCCTGCATAGCAGGGGAGGCTTCATCCAGCCCCACGACCACGCGTACTTCCTGTTGACTTCCATTCACATAAGCCGTAAGCAAATCCACCAACCGCTGCTTCGCCTCCAGCGCCAGCAGCATCTGCTTCAATCTCTCTCGGTCGGCCTCAGCCGCAATCAGGTTTGCCATGCCCTCCACGTACAACACCTGGGCACCTTCCCCGACCGTCAGCGCGCCCTTGCGGCAAAGTTCCTCTACCGAGGTAAGCAGCTGATTGTAGGCGGCCCGCTCCGCATCCATCCGTCGTGCAATTTCAGTCCGAATCCGCTCGATAGGCCAACCATGAAAGGTCTCGTTGAGATACCGCGCCGCCGTATCCAGCTCAAAAATCGTCATTTCGCGATCCAACGCCAGCACCCGGTCCAAAACGGCTCCCGACTGTGTCACCAGCACCGCCAGCACACGGCCGGCCGAGAGCCTGGAAAAATGAATATGCTCCAGCACCTGGTCGCCTGTGCCGCTCGCAAGGGCCACGCCCAGCCCACTCGAGATCAACGCCAGCACATGCGAGGTCCGCTCCAGATACTCATTCGAACTCGTAACACCTGAGAAAATCTCCTCAATTTGCCCGCGCCTCTGCTCGCTGAGCGACGACCCGGGTGCGGGAATCGCGGTTGTCACTCCAATCCGGCCCAGTACTGAATCAGGTCGAGTGATCTGCTCCACGTAATAGCGGAATGCTGACGCGGTCGGTACGCGCCCCGAAGACGTATGCGGCTGCTCAAGTAAACCAGCATCTCCCAGCGTCGCCATCACGTTTCGGATGGTCGCCGAGCTCAGGCCTTCTTTGTGCGCAAACTGGTCCGCTACGGCCTGCGAAGCCACAGGTTCGCCGGTAGCGATATAGAGCTCAATGATCGCCGTAAGAACCATCCGCTCTCGCGGACTAACACGTATCTCAGGCATCGCTCTGCTACCTCTTGAGCACCGGCCATTGCCTGCTCGGTCATAGCCATGGCAAACTACGCAGAATCAAAAGCTTACGAGACTCAGCGATCATAGCCGCCTCTTTCATTCTAGAAATCGCACATCAGCAGTGTCAAGGTTCGAGTGCTAAGCGTTCCTATCTTCCCTGCCTCCCTGCAGTTGGAGCAACCGAAACTCCCTTCACCTCTTCTACCAATGTGAAAAGAATGCTAGACCGGAGCCGCTCATGTCCAAAAAGCCAGCTGCCAGTTTGAGCAATCCAACTCTGCTCAGGCCGATAGACAAAAACGACGGCCTGATCCAGGTCATCATTGAGACTCCTAAGGGCAGCCGCAACAAGTTCGCCTACGACGAGGAGCAGAACATCTTCGTCGTCAAGAAGGTTCTGCCCGCCGGCATGAGCTTCCCCTACGACTTCGGCTTCCTTCCTCGCACCCAGGCCCCCGATGGCGACCCAATCGACGTTCTCCTCCTCATGGACGAACCCGCCTTTCCCGGCATCGCAGTCCGTGCCCGCCTCATTGGCATCATTCAGGGCGAGCAGGTCGAAGGCAAAAAAAAGAACCGGAACGACCGCCTTCTCGCCGTTGCCGAAATGAACCATGAATATGCCTACATCAAAAGTCTGTCCGATCTGCCGAAACAGTTCCTCCATGAACTCGAAGAGTTCTTCGTGAACTATCACCGGCTTGAAGGAAAGGAATACAAGCTTCTCGGCTGCAAGGGAGCCGACGTCGCGATGCGCGCAATCAAAGACGCCCGGCGCGCAGCCTGAGGAGATCGATGCCAGTCGAACTGTCCGAATATCTCGCGCGCTTCTTCATCGGCGGAGTCGTGGTCAGTTTCTTCGCTGTCCTCGCGGAGATGTTCCGTCCCAAAAGCTTTGCTGGTCTGTTCGGAGCCGCGCCTTCCATCGCCCTCGCCACTCTCGGCATCACCATCGCGTCGCATGGCGTTCACTACGCAGCTACAGAGGCTCGCTCCATGATCCTTGGGGCCGCCGCCTTCCTTTGTTACGCTGCCGCTACGGGATGGCTCCTCTGGCGTTACAAGCCGGGCGCTCTGGCCGCCACCCTCTCCGCCATGCCGATCTGGTTCGGAGTCTCCTTTGCGCTCTGGCGGGTGGTCAGGTAATCGCGATGCTCGTAGGAGCCCGCTTGTCGGCAATCAAAGGAATCAAACCGCACGAGTGGATCATCCGCTTCGTCTTCGGCGGAGCCGTCTGCGTCATCGCCGGACTCATCGCGCAGTACTACGGTCCGGTTGTAGGCGGACTCTTCCTGGCTTTCCCCGCCATCTTCCCCGCTGGAGCCAGTCTCGTCGAAGCTCACGAGAAACAACACAAAACCCGCGCAGGCTTCGACGGCACCAATCGCGGCCGGACTGTCGCTGCCATCGACGCCTACGGCGCTGCGATGGGTTGCATAGGACTCACCGTCTTCGCATTCATTTGCTGGATCTGGCTGCCGCGCTCTCCCATCGCTGTCGTCTTCGCGCTTGCCACGCTGGCCTGGCTCACCTGCGCGGTGGGGGTTTGGCTTCTCTGGCGCACAGTGCGGCATCATGGCAGATCTCAGCAGACGCCAACTCACTGACGCTCGGTCGCTCCGCGCCGTTTATTGCACAATCCTGCTCTTGCTCAGGAGCCACTTCGCCTCTCAAGGGAGCAGATGAGTGCCTTGGCTACTGTCCACCCTGCACCGACGTCGCCTTGTCGTTCCGAAATGTCACCATCCACTTCTTTCCATCGGCATCATATGTAACCGTTCGGTTGCCTTCCGTCTTCGGATCGTCGGTCTGAATCTTCTGCCCCACGGCCAGCCGCGACTGAAGTTCGTTCATACCCTGCTTCACCTGGTGAGCATCCACCGCGCTCCACACATCCTTCGGCCAGTGCGTGTAGATCGAGTGCGGATCGTCATAAAAGAACAGCAAATCATTGTAATACTGCTCGGTCCCGCCATCCCGCGCCCCCACTGGAGTCGCGTACTCCTGCTTCTCATCACCCGGCATTGTGAACACGACCAGAGCCTGCTTCTGTCCGTGACTGATTCCGTCGTCTACGTCCTTTGGCACGCTTGCTTCAACCGCCTTCTTCACATCCAGCTTCTGCAATGGAGGAATTACGCCCACTCGCTTCTTGAAGTCCACTCGCCCGCCGGCGTATGCAAAATATGGCATCGTGTAGCCGTTTTTCATCCACACGCTTTTGCCGGCCAGGTCCTTCACATCATCGAAGTGCGCCGGAAACTCCATCCGCACCACTGCCACGTCATCCTGCGTCAGCTTCTGCTCTTCCGCCTGCTTCACAACACCAGGGTTCTTCCGCTTGCTCGAAACGTGCCAGATATAGATTCCGGCGATCACCAGCGTGATCGCCGTCGGGATCAAAATAATCTTCCAGGGCTTCATCCGACCTCCGCAGGCGTTTTTTGGAAAGTCAGCTGACCGCCGTCCTGCCCACACCCTCGGACCCCTGTCGCGTCGGACGCAGCGCTTCGGCCGTCAGTTCGTCTGCCCGGCGCAGATCCTTGAAGAGTGCGGCCCACACGCCTGCGATCGCCAGAGAAGCAATTCCTCCGAAAACCGTTGCGCGAACCGCACCCAGCCACTGCGCCGTCAGCCCGCTTTCGAACTCGCCAAGTTCGTTGGATGCACCAATGAACAAAGAGTTCACCGCGCTCACTCTGCCCCGCATCTCCGGCGGCGTCGCAAGCTGCAGCAACGATCCGCGAATGATTACGCTGATGGAATCCGCCGCCCCGCTCACTGCCAGCACGGCAAGAGACAACCACAGGCTCTTTGATAGACCGAAGATCACGATGCACGCGCCGAAAATCGCCACGCAGATAAACATTCGCTTGCCGGCCCGCCTGCTGATCGGGAATCGCGCCATGGTCAACGACATCGCCAGCGCGCCAATCGCCGGCGCAGCTCTCAGCGCCCCAAGTCCGCGTGGTCCCGTATGCAGCACCTCGTTCGCAAAAATCGGCATCAGCGCCACCGCTCCGCCCAGCAGCACCACAAAGAGATCCAGCGACATCGATCCCAGCAGCAGCGGCGAGTTCCGCACATACTTGAAACCCGCCATCACTACCTCGAGCGACGCCGCCCGATGTTCCATCCGCCCGAGCCGCACACTTAGACTGAAAATCAACACCAGGAACCATGCCAGGCTCAGCAGTGTGAAGACATAAACAATCCCCGCACCCTCCAGCCCCGCTGCGACGAGCCTCTTCCCCAGCGGCAGCGTAAACAGCAACCCGCCCAGTGCGGGTCCCGTCACGTTCGAAAGCTGAAAGATGGCTCCGCCCCACGTCACTGCGTTTACAAAGTGCTTTTCCGGCACAAGGTGCGGAATCAGCGCAGAACTCGCTGGTGCCGAAAAAGCCCTTCCAGTCCCGATCATGAACAACACCGCGTAAACGTACAGAATGTGCTGCGTCCCACGAATTGCCAGCGCCAGCAGCGCTGCCGTACACACCACCTGCAGCGAATAGCAGCAGAGAATCACGCGCCTGCGGTCGAATCGGTCGGCCACATGTCCCGCCGGCAGCAAGAAAAGTAGTCCCGGCAGAAACAGCGCCAGCCCCGTATACCCCAGATCGATAGCACGATGCGTAATCGAGTACACCTGCCACGCCACCGCAACCGCCTGCGCCTCGGCGCCCAGGATCACGGCCACCCGTGCCAGCTGATACCGCGTAAAATCGCGCGAGGCAAATGCCTCCATCCCTCGTCGTGGAGGCTTGGTGGAAGGGGAGTCCATCTCCTGCTTAGGTTAAATGTTCAGCACCAGCCCACGAAACATCTCTGCAGGCAATTACGCCCTATGTTGCAGGACGGTATCAAAGCTGCCACGCATGGGATCGGCTTAGATTCTCAGTCTTTAGAGGGGTTATCCGGCATGAACTTCGACAGGCAAAAACACGGTAGCCACGGTGCCGGAAAGAAGAGTTGCCGCTCTAGACCGAATCTGAAGGCTACCCTGATTGCGTTTGACAATTTCCTGCGAAATCCAGAGCCCGAGGCCTGTACCGCTCTCGCCTTTAGTTGTGTAGAAGGGCTCGAAGATTCGTCGCATCGCCTCTTTAGGGATGCCATGTCCGGTATCCGCAATGCTGATCCGAACGCCAGCAACGTCCGTTTTGGCCTGATGCGCGCCGCTGGTGCGCACGACGAGTCGGCCACCGGAGCGCATGGAATCGACAGCATTACCGATGAGATTGCTCAAGACTTGTCGGATGTCGCCATCCCTGCAGAGAATTCGGCAGACCGTCCGGTATTGCAGATCGAGTTGGATGTTCGCATTGCTTATTCGTCCTCTGAATAGTCCTATAGCAGGATCCAGCAGTTCATTGAGCGCGACCCAATGGGGACTGGAAGATTGGCGATGAAACCGAAGTGTCTGAGTCACGATACGACTTACACGCGCCAGTTCTTCCTGAGCCTTCGCAGCCAGTTGCGACGCAGGCGTTGATCGCGTGCTCTGTTCAACAAGATAGAGAAGGTTGGTGACTGCTTCCAGCGGGTTGTTGATCTCATGGGAAATCGACGCCGCTAATCTTCCGACCGCTGCGAGCTTCTCGCTTTTCATCAGTGCTTCTTCAGCGCGCTTGTTTCTATCGATGTCAGAAATCGCCGCGACGGCGCCGGAAACAGCGCCACGCTGGTCAATGATTGGAGCTGCTGCAATCCTGATCCATCCAGAAGAACCATCATCGTGGTGCTGCAGGAAGTCCTCCGGAGGCACAACTTCGGATGTTTTTAGTGCACGCTGAAGAGGGTAATCACCTGGGTCGAGGCATCTCTGATCGCGGCCGGTCGGCAGCAGAGATTGCCACACTCCATCTGTCCCGATGCGATCGCCCACATGCAAATCCCGGCGCAGAATCTGCTCCGCCATCCGGTTTGACAACAGAACGTTCCCGCTGCCGCCCACCACGATGATGCCGACCGGCAGATTATCGATGATGACGTGGAGAGTCTCCTGTTCATTCCTGAGCGCAGCGAGTGCGCTGTCACGTTCCCGAAGCGTATCTCGAATTTCGTACTGGCGTTTGCGGGCGCGGAGAGCGGCTCGAACGCTGCTGATCAAAATGTCCGGGCGGAGGGGACGCTCGAGCAGGACAGGCGAGCCCAGATCGTCGAAGCGGTTTCCGCGATTACGAGAGAGGGAGCGGCTGTTGCCCGTCAGAATCAGAACGGGCAGATCCGACCAGGGTGACTGACCCCCAACATAGTCGATGAGGGCTGTGCTGGTTGCCGCGTCCAGCGCTTCTTCAGCAATGAGGAGAGCACCAATGGGATTTCCGGCGCTCTCCCTAACAAGAAAATTCAGATCGCTTGACCGCTCAGCGGCTATTCCATTTTCATGCAAGACCCTGAGGGTGAGCTCGGCATCGCGGCCGGTGGGTGCCACGACATAAACAGAGAGGCTCCTTCGTTCAGAAATTTCCTCAAGCCTTGACATTCGCGGGCAGCTCCAGCTCCGGCACGCCAGTCATGACGCCGCGAAAACTGACAAGGGGCTCACCGATCTGGATGCCTTCCGGGGTAATCTTCATCTCGCGCAGAGTCTCTTCGTGATGCCCCACGCGCTGTTTCACGACCGAAACCAGCTTGCGCAGGGATCCCCTTGCCTCGAAATACCGGAGCAGAATCACAGTATCAGACAGGTAGCTGACATCCACCTCCGTCTCCATCTGACCCACGAGCCCGTGCTGCGTGTAGACGAGGAATGTGGCGACGCCCTTCTGATTCAAATACGAGGTGAGCTCGTGAAGATGAACGTTGAGATCCCTTTCCCCCGGCATGGAAGTGAGATAACCATTTAAGCTGTCGATCACCACCACGCGGGTATCGTTCTCGTCAACGTCGGCGCGAATCTGCGCAGCGAATTCACCAGGCGAAAGCGTAGCGGGATCTACCTGAATCATGCTGAGCGTTCCCTTCGAGATTTCCGCTCTCACGTGCATTCCAATGCTCTCCAAACGCTCCTGCGCGGTGCGAAGCATCTCATCAAAAACGTAGACGATCGTTCTCTCCCCTCGCTTCGCAGCGGCAAGGGCATAGACCATTGCCAGCGTCGATTTGCCGCAACCCGAGGGACCGATCAGCAGCGATGACGATCCTCGATTGATTCCCCCTCCAAACATCTGGTCGAGACTCTGCAGATCACTGCTGATCCGGTCTCCCGCGAAGGGGTCCAGATGTTCCTGTGCCACAAGGCGCGGGTACACGCATAGGCCTCCGCGGAGAATGCTGTAGTCGTGGAATCCCTCGCGAAATGCGCTACCGCGCAACTTCACCACTTCGAGTTGTCGCCGTGTCACTCCATAAGATCGATGCCTCTTCTCAAGACGGATCACCCCGTGAGCGATGCTCTGCAGTTGGGTGTCGCTGCCTTCCGCCGTCCGATCGTCCAGCAGGAGAACAGTGCAATCGCGCCCAGCGAAGAAGTGTTTCAAAGCAAGCAACTGCCTGCGATAGCGCATCGCATCCGCTGCGAGCAGCCTGAGTTCTGAAAGAGAATCGATCACCACACGGTCCGGTTTGACCTCATCGATGAGCTTCGTGAGCTTCTGAATCGTGTCGGAGAGCTCCACCTCGCTGGGCCGAAAAATCGTGTACTGCTCCTCGGGGTTCAAGATGGCTTCAGACGGAACGAACTCGGCGATTGGAAGGTCTTTCGGATTCCAACCATGCGACGAGGCCGAGCTTTCCAACTCGTCCCGAGACTCGGAGAGTGTGACGTAAAGAGTTTTGCCACCCCGGCTCACACCTGCCAGGATGAACTGCATAGCGAATGTGGTCTTGCCTGTCCCTGGATCTCCTTCGATCAGGTACATCTGGCCAGCGGGAAAGCCTCCGGAAAGAATGTCATCGAGACCCCTGACTCCTGTCTCGATTCGCCTTGGCAGGTTCTGATTCATCGTTCCGCTCCTTCACGATCGAATGAGCCACAGTTGCGTATACGCCTCAACGGCGATTGTACGCATGCCGATCGGTAAGAACTCGGCATCGCGCAGGACTCTCAAAATTTCACTCGAACTGCATATTTCGTCTAAACGAGACCCAGGCCCCGAATGGATGCGGAATCATCTTCGATTCCAGCCGTAAGTCGCAGCATGGTCGGCAAGGTCGGTTATAAGAGATCTCCGTTACCTGAACCATAGGATGCTTGGAATTGCGCAGGTGTCTACGCTCGTTACAGTTGCGCTTGCCCTGGCCTTTCTTCGGCCGGCTGGATCATACTTACCCGCGACTGTATCCTGATTCTTGGAACCACCCTCTCAACTCGACCATTCGCCTCCCAGCAATAGAGCTGCCGCCGCCGTGACTCTCTGCGGAGTCTGCGCCTTCCTCGAACTCTACTGCACTCAGCCAATCCTGCCCCTCCTCGCCCACATCTTCCACGCCTCGAAAGCCGGCGTTGGAATGACCGTCTCCGCCGCAACTCTCGGCGTCGCTATATCCGCACCCGTCTTCGGGGCACTGACCGAACGCCTGCCGCGCAAGCGCGTCATTGTCTACTCGATTCTCGGGGTCTCCATCCCTACCCTGCTGGCTGCGACATCGGCCTCACTCGCCCAACTCATCTTTTGGCGTTTCCTGCAGGGCATCATGGTGCCAGGCATCATTGCCGTCGTTGTCACCTATATCGGGGAAGAGTGGCCTCCCGAGCGCGTTGCGCTGATCATGAGCTTCTATGTCAGTGGAACCGCGCTCGGCGGCTTCATGGGCCGCATCTCCGCCGGCATCATCGCCGATCACTTCACCTGGCGCGTCAGCTTCCTCGTCCTCGGCGTTGCCTCTCTTGTAGGTACCGCCGCCGTAGCCGCATGGCTCCCCCACGGCCGTCGCCCCCCTCCGCACCCCTCCTCTGTCTCGCTACCCAACTTCCCTCATCAGGTCCGGGCAATGTTTCGCAACCGTCGCCTCGTCGCCACTTTCGCCGTCGGCTTCAATGTGCTCTTCTCGCTGGTCGGCGTCTTCACCTGGATAACTTTTTACCTCAGCGCCCCGCCGTTTTCTCTTTCCATCACTGCGCTCAGTTCCCTCTTCTTCGTCTACCTCATCGGTCTCGTCGTCACACCCTTCGCCGGATACCTGATCACCCGGATCGGTCTTCGCGCCGGAATCGGAGGCGCCATCACCTGCGCCATCGCAGGAGCCCTCCTCACCCTCGTTCACTCGCTCCCAGTTGTTATCGTCGGACTCGCTGCTCTCTCCAGCGGAGTATTTGTTGCTCAGACAGCATCCCAAAGCCATCTCCGCGTTGCATCACCATCTAACGCGCGCGTCACGGCCGCCGGGATCTACATCACCTGCTATTACCTGGGCGGAACAGCCGCCGGTGTCGTTCCCGGCGCCTTCTGGGCGATCGGCAAGTGGCCCGCCTGTGTTGCCTTCATCGTTGCCATGCAACTCGTCGCCCTCGCCATCGCCGTCATCGGCTGGCGGACACCTGCTGCTCCAGCTCCTGTTCCAACCGCAAGTGCCGTAATGTGAAGCACTCTCAGAATCCATGAACCTCGATCTACCCGTTCCTCATCTATAGGTGAGTGGCAGATTGGACACGATGTTCAAGGTCCACGTAAGGCTCCGAACTTCCCTGTTTCCGCAACCGACCAGAACCAGCAAATCGCGTTAGGAGAGAGTTTTTGCCTGAGTTGCAGACAGAGCCGCCGATGCCCGAACGATCGACCGCGGCGAATACAATCCAGAATCCGAATGTCGACGCACATGCGACCTGGAAACCTCGCGTAAACCCCTGGCTCATTGCGGCCACTGTTGCACTGGCTGCATTCATGGAGGTTCTCGACACCTCCATCGCCAACGTCGCCCTGCCCCACATAGCCGGCAGCCTCGGTGCCAGCACTGATCAGAGCACCTGGGTGCTCACCAGCTATCTCGTCTCCAACGCCATCGTTCTTCCCCTCGGCGGCTGGGCATCGAGCCTCATGGGCCGACGCAACTTTTTTGTCTTCTGCATCACGGTCTTCACCGTCGCCAGTTTCCTGTGCGGTGCCGCTCCGAGCCTCCCCATGTTGCTCATCTTCCGGGTTATACAAGGTGCAGGCGGCGGCGGAATGCAGCCGATGGCGCAGGCCATCATGGCCGATTCATTCGAACCTCACAAACGTGGGCAGGCGTTCGCGCTCTACGGGTTGGTGGCGGTCCTCGCGCCTTCTATCGGCCCCACTCTCGGGGGCTGGATCACCGACAATTACACTTGGCGCTGGATCTTCTTCATCAATATCCCTGTCGGTATCCTGGCCTTTATCCTCGTTACACGTCTTGTTGAAGATCCACCATGGATCAAGCCTGATCGATCCAAACTTCGCCACATGGACTACATGGGGCTGGCCTTCCTGACCCTCGCGATGGGCGGCATGCAGATCATGCTCGATAAGGGCGAAGAAAACGATTGGTTTGCCTCCAACTTCATCCGGATCTTCGCTCTGATCTTCGTCACCGGCATGATCGGGCTCGTCGTCTGGGAGTGGCGTCAAAAAGAACCGCTGATCAATCTGAAGCTCTTCCGCTTCAAAAACTTCGCAATCTGTTGTTTTCTCATGATGCTGGTAGGCGGCGTGCTCAACGCCAACACGGTCTTACAACCGCAATTCATGCAGCAGCTCCTGGGCTACAACGCCACTACCGCCGGTCTGGCACTTACCGCCGGCGGCATCGCGCTCGTCATCGTCATGCCTCTCGCAGGGTTCGCGACCGGCAAGATTTCCGCCCGAACTCTGGCCGTTGCCGGATTCATCATGTTCATTGTTACCTTCCGCTATGCGGCCTACGTAACAAGTTTGCAGATGAGTTTCTCGCAGGCATCATGGCTGCGCGTCGTCCAGATGCTTCCGCTTCCCTTCTGCTTCATCTCCATTACGAACGCCGCATACGTTGGCATGCCCAAAGAGGAGAGCAACCAGGTCTCCGGGCTGATCAACTTCGTTCGCAATCTTGGTGGCAGCATTATGATCGCGATCACCAACGCCCAGGTCACGAGCCGAGCGATGTGGCACCAGCAGCACCTGCAGAGTGCGATGCAGTCCGGCTCGAACGCCTTCACGCTGCACCAGCAAGCCCTGAGCGGCTTCCTCGGTGGAGCATTCGGCGCGGTGAATAGCGGCGCACTCGCGTTGGCGAACATTTACAACCAGCTCAATGCACAGGCGCAGATGCAGGGCTACCAAGACGTTTACATGGAACTCTCGTGGATGTCCTTCGGCCTCGTATTCATGGCCTTTTTGCTCAGCAAGAACCGCCCCGGCCAAGGCCCAGGCGCAGGCGCCATGCACTAATTCCGGCGATGCAGGATGGCTTCAGTCGCAAGGGGTCGGAGCGCACTGAACTTCGCTCAGATGCGAAGAAGATGACGCGGCCTGGGTGGAATACGAAATTCGTCTCGCGCTCTGCAGGCCATTTCCCGTGATACCATTTCGCGAAATCCTCGGGCGAACGTCGGGAGGACGCAATGGCTTTCAGCAGGAGACATGCGCTCAGATCAGGCGCGGTGCTGGTCTCAGGTTGGGTGTGCGAACGTTCGCTTCCAGGCGAGACGCGCAGTCACCTTGCTCAGTCCAACGACCAATCCTGGGCTCTCGAGAACGACCTGATCCGACGTGACGTGGGGTTCCGTCCGGGTGTCGGGTTGTACACGGCCCGATTTTTCGACAAGTCGACAAGTGTTGACCTTCTAACTCGGGGAGGAGACATCGCAAAAGCTCGTCCTGAGTTTTCGTTCAACTGTGACGGGAAACCGTGCGCCAGCAACGGTGGAGACTTTGAGCTTGTGGCAGCCAGCCCCGCGAGCGCGAGCAACAGCAAGTGCTTATCGGTGCGCATGAAACACAAGAACTTGCCGCTGGAGGTGATCGCTCTTTACTTGATCTACACGGGACACGCCGCATCCCGCAAATCTCTCAGTCTTAGAAACACCGGAAATGTCCCGCTCACGATCACCCATCTGATAATCGAAACCATGGAACTCACGCTGGGGCCTGAAAACGAAATGACGCTCTGGACCCAATATGGCTCCGTCCCGCGCGAAATCTTCTACACAGGCAGATCTGAAGACGCCGCAATCATGGTGGTCAACGCAAGAACCGGCCACGGCGTGGCCATCCTCAACGAAGTTCCGGGGTATATGAAGCGCACCGAAGTCGCAGGCTGGGATGCGGGCAACAGCATTCGGGTAAGCGGCATGTACGATACCGATCTCATGCCCTTTGAACGGAGGCTTGCCGCCCGCGAGGAGTTCACAACCGCGAGCATCTCCCTCCTCCCATTTAAGCGCGACGATGGGTTCAACGATCCACGCTGGCGCGTGCCGAGTTATTCAGCTGGAATCCTGGAGCGCCGCATCGACAGCCACGGACCACCGTGGATTTACAACACATGGGAGCCTTTCGAGAGGAGCATTAATCAGGAAATCTCGATGGAACTCATCGACGCCGCCGGCGCGATGGGGATGGATATCTTCACCATCGACGATGGATGGCAACAGGAATACGGCGATAACGATGTGAACCTCACAGCCTTCCCCGGCGGCCTCGATCCCATTTTGAAAGCGGTCGAAGCCAAGGGAATGCGCCTGGGCCTGTGGATTCCGGCGGCGGCAATTGGCACCACTACCCAGGTTTACAAAGCGCATCCGGAATGGGCGGCGCTGGACCTTGAAGGCAATACGAAGACGACATCAACCATGGCGGGACAAAAGGCCGTCATGTGTATGGCGTCTCCTTTCAGGCACACGGCCGCGGCTCGCATCAACGATGCGATACAGCGCTTCAGACTCGCTTACGTAAAACTCGACCTCACGACGATCTTCAATGCGTACGGCGAGGCTCCGGGGTGCTGGGCTAAAGGACACGATCATGCGGACTGGGCGGAGTCGCTAAACCGGATTTATGAGGGCATCAAGGAGATGACCGCGGAGGTCTACGCAAAACATCCCGAGGTGCTGCTCGATCTCACCTTCGAGCTTTGGGGCCAGAAGCACATCATCGACGCAGGTCTTCTCGCCGCTGGTGATCTCGACTGGATGAGCAACGTCGACGACACCCGCCCGGATTCCGCCGGCCCGCTCCAGGTACGCCAGCTGCTGTATGCGCGCGCAGCATCGATGCCGGTGGAAGCAATGCTGATCGGAAACCTGCACGCTGACTTGCCTACAATCCAGGAGAGCTTTGCGACAACCATCGGGTCCGCACCGTTGCTGCTGGGAGATCTTCGCAAGCTCACACCGGCAGATCGTGTCTGGTATCGCGAAAAGATTGCCTGGTTCAGGCAGCTGAGGAAACGCGTGAAGCTAAGCGAAAGCTTTTTCCCATTGGGAAGTTGGCGGCAGACATCGCCCGTGGCTTGGGATGGGTTTGCGCGGCTGGCAAAGAGCGGCGATGGCGTAGTCGCCCTTTTCCGCAACAAATCAGGTGCGACAGAGGCCCGCGTAGAATTGTCTCTGATTCCTGGCGGACAATACCGCGCCAGATCCGTAATCACCGGAAAAAATCTCGGCACATTCGACCAGGCCGCCTGGAAGAACGGTGTGCGAATCGCATTCCCAGGCCAAATCGAGCTAGTTGAGTTGCAAAGACTCTAGGCTTATCTGGTTCTCGGCTTTAGATTTCAGGCAAGCCGGGTGCCTCATTCTAAGTTATTCGGCAGACCGATTTAAGGTCGGATACAAGGAAGCCTTCACAAGCGAAAACGCCAGAAACCTTGCGGCCTCTGGCGTCTCCTAACGGTAATCCTGTAGCACTTCGGATCATCTATCGACCTCTCTAGCCTGCCGATCAAGTGCGGGTTGGCCGCATTCCTTGATCTTCCCGCTCAACCTGGGTTTCGGTTTCGGGTTGCCCCTTCCCCGCTCCCTTTCAGCTGAGCCGGCGTCCGATTCCGATGGTTTGCGCCATCTTCCTCGTCCCTTCGGCTGTGCCGGCGATCTCCGCTCAGGTTTCCCCTCGCTTCTAATGCCTTCGGCGCTGCCGGTTTCCGCAGGGTTCCGAGTTTCCCCGGTCGCGCCTGCTTCCTCCTGCCTCGCCTCTGATACGAATCTCAGGTTGCCCCTCGTTTCGTACCTCCGGCTTTACCGGTGATCGATCGTCGAGTCGCCTCGATTCTCTCTCCTTCGGCGGTGCCGGTTGTGAAAGCTCCAGGTTGCCCCTTCGCTTTGCGCCCCCGGTATCGCCGACGATCAGCTTCTGAGTCGCCTCAGAATGCTCATCCTCCGGTCCCGGCTGACTTCCGTTCCGAGTCGCCTCGGAGTTCCGTGCCATCCGGTCGCCCTGTTCGAATCTTCGGATTGCTCCGTCCATTCGCTTCGGGCTTCGTCAATCAAGCTTTTCACCAAGTCGCCCTGGTTCCACACTTGCTCAACTTCGCCAATTCGTCTGCCTCGAGTCGCCCCGAAACTTCCTTCCTCGGCTGATCCGCATTTGCTTCCGCAGGTTGCGCCTGCTTCCGCATCTACGGCTGGGTCGATGATTACTCCCTGGCTGAATCGAACTTTGCATCCTCAGCTTGCGCCGCGGATGAATCTTCGGTACCAATCAGGTACCAGCATTCCTGATCTAATTTCCAGCGCATTCTTAATCTCAATCCATTGTTCGCAATCGGCCGATCACGAACTCTAAACCAAAACCGTTGCTTGCGCCTTTCACCAAGCCGGAGCTGCCGTTCCAATCAGCTACAGAGTCACCAGCTAGTTAGAGACAGTAGGCCCGATCGATCTGTGGATGCAAGTGCAAAACCCTAGTAGATTCTGTGGATTTCACCATTCATAGTGCATTCACATTGAAATCTGCGAACTCCATTGTTTGAATCACTTACTAAGTCGAAGTCACGAACTTATCCGCAACTTATTGTATGAGCGATTGCACTTACTAAGGTGCTTTCTGCCCAACACAACCTGACTGTCATCCTGAGCCCACGGGGCCCCAGAGGCTTTCTTCGGTCTGGAGGTGGTGAGTCGAAGGATCTGCTCTTCTCCAAGAACCTCCCCATCCGAATGCCAGCTCCCGAGCGCAGCCCTCAGCAAATTCCCCGACGGACAACCACCCTCCCCCCCGCATCATCTCGAGTCACCACGCGTTTGCTGAACCGCCACCTCGGCTCGATATTCTAAAGTCAGCATTGCGGCAAGCCGCAAGGCTGCGATCTGGTTCCACCCTCCGATCCCTCGGTTGATAAAGGAAGACCCCTGAATGAAGCCCCGCTCCCTTGCTGCCTGGTTCCTCGCTTTCGCTGCCGCTTACGCCTCCGCGCAAACCAACGCCGGAGACCAGCCGTCGAGCAAGAATCTCCCCTTCACCATCACGCAGGTCGCGTCGCTGCGCCTGCCTTGGAGAATCGCGTTCCTGCCCGACGGCCGCATGCTCGTCACCGAAAAGGTTGGCGGCCTCGTCCTCGTCACGCCGCAGGGCGACAAGACACCCGTCGCCAACGTGCCCGCCGTTCTATGGGAAGGTCAGGGCGGCATGCTCGGCGTCTTCACTTCGCCGCACTACGCACAAGACCACAGCATCTATCTCACCTACTCCGAGCCCGGCGTAGACGTGAACAACGACGGCTCCAGCCTCGCCCTTGCCCGCGCACAGCTCAAAATCTCCGGCAGCACGACAAGCCTTGAAAACCTGAAGGTCATCTGGCGCGACGGCGAACGCGGCAACGGCGGACAGTTCGGCGCAGCCATCGCCTTCTCCCCCGACGGCAAGTACCTCTACCTCGCCGTGGGTGAGCGCCAGCGCATGACGCCTGCACAAGACCCCAACCAGCCCCTCGGCAAGATCCTCCGCCTCACCCTCGACGGCAAGCCTGCTCCCGGAAACCCCATGGCCGGTAAAGTTGGAGCAGCGCAAGTGCCAATCATCGATCCTCCCGGCGACACCGAAGCCGCCAAAACCGCGCGCGTCGTACGCACGTACACCTTCCCCGGCCCCAATCTCACACCATCTGAGACCTGGGCCACCGGCTTCCGCACTCCCTACGGCCTCGCCTTCGCTCCCGATGGCCGTCTCTGGGAACTCGAGCATGGTCCGCGCGGCGGCGACGAACTCAACCTGATCGAGCCGGGCAAGAACTACGGCTGGCCTCTCGTCTCCTATGGGAAGAACTATAACGGCGTTCCCATCCCCAGCCATGACACGCGCCCGGATCTCGCCAAGCCAGTCATCTACTGGGTCCCCGTCATCGCTCCCGGCAATCTGATGTTCTATCACGGCTCCATGTTCCCGCAGTGGAAAGGCTCAGCCTTCGCCAGCGGCCTCGGGTCGCAGGCTCTTATCCGCATCGTCTTCGACGGCAAAGGCGGCGCCAAAGCAGTCGATCGCTGGGACGTAAAACATCGCGTGCGCGACATCGAAGAAGCTCCCGACGGATCGTTGTGGATGATCGAAGACGCCAATCCCGGCGGTCTATTCAGACTCACGCCAATCGGTATGTCCGTGTCAGCGCCTACCGCAAAACCCGATGCACTCGCCACCAAACCCGCAAGTTCGTTGTCCGCCAACGCAACCCCTGCTCAGCGCGTGCAGAGCATCATTCAGAACAACAATTGCCTCTCCTGCCACCGTATCGGACGTACAGGCGGCGACCTCGCTCCACCGCTGAACGGAATTGGATTGAAGCGCACCGCCGATCAGATCCGCGCCGCCATTGTCAGCCCCGTGCCCTCCACCGCGGTCAATTACAAGAACCCCATGCCCTCGTACGAGAAGACAATCACGGGAGAGGATCTGAATCTGCTTGTCCACTATCTCCGCACGTTGCCTGCCAGGCATCCATAGTGGCCGCCCGAATATTAGCCACTGATCATCGGGCGATTGCTCGGAAGTCGGAGGGTGCCCGTGCCCTCGCTACGTTTGCGGCCTTGACGCGTCAATCGTTCGAAACGAAATATGACAATCCGATGACACCAAACCTCCCCAAACCGCCCCGGTGCATCCGTTATCCTTTCCTTGAAACGCCACTCATGCCACAATCACTATTCAAAAGCTGGTTCCACAACAGCAGGGCGTAAGCGCCCAGAAAAGACACGAGCAACTCCCCTATTTCCCCAGCTCGAGAAACTCGCAACGGAGAATTCAAAACTGATGCCGGACCCGAAGCTACCAGGACTTCAGCAGCTTCAGCACGTCGTTGTGCTCATGATGGAGAACCGCTCCTTCGACCACATGCTCGGAGCCCTCAAGAGCATCAATCCCGCAATTGACGGCCTCGACGGAACTGAAACCAATCCCGACTCCACCGGCGTCCCGGTCACTGTTTCCCGCACCGCCGAATACCAGAGCCAGCTCGACCCCGATCCCGACCACCACTTCCCCGCAGTCGATCTTCAGATCTTCGGCGGCGTCACCTCCGCGCAAAATCCCCGCCGCACACCCAACATGCAGGGCTTCGTGAAGAGCTACTTCAACCAGCAGCGCAGCGTGCAGCACTCGCATCTCATCATGAACTACTTCCCGCCGGAGAAGCTGCCCGTCCTCACCACGCTCGCGAAAGAATACGCGGTCTTCAACCGCTGGTTTTCCTCGATCCCCGGCCCCACTCTCTGCAATCGCGCCTTCGCCCACTACGGCACTTCTTTTGGCCAGGTCAGCATGGACGTCTTCTACTGGAACAAACAGTTCAAGAGCATCTATGAACGCCTCAACGAGGCCGGTCACTCCACCCGCCTCTACTACTTCGACGAAGCCAGCTCATCTCTCGAAGTCGTAAATCTGCTCAAAAACCAGCCTGCCCTCTTCGGAACCTTTCAGGACTTCCTCGATGCCTGCAGCAGCAACAAGCTTCCCGAGTACTCCTTCATCGAGCCCAATTACACTGACCACGATTCGCCCGACGGCATGGGCGAGCTCATCGCCAGCGATCAGCATCCTGACCACGACATCCGCGCCGGTGAACAGTTCATCGCCGACGTCTACAACGCCATCCGCAACAACCCCAAACTCTGGCCCAACACGGCTCTGCTCATTGTCTATGACGAACACGGCGGCATCTACGACCATGTTCCGCCGCCCGCCTGCACGCCTGACGCACCCTTCGTTGCCCAACCCAGCGCTACTGGCACGCCCGATCCCTTCTACTTCGATCGCCTGGGCATCCGCGTTCCCGCCGTTCTTGTCTCTCCATGGATCGCCCGTGGCTCCGTCATTAACGAGGTCTTCGAACACGCATCCATCCCTGCCACTATCACCAACTATTTTCTTGGCAATTACGCGCAGCGCTCCAAACGCGAGCTTGCCGCCAACACCTTCCTCGGATATCTCAACCAGTCCACGATTCGTCCCGGCGATCAGTGCCCTAGGTTCCAGAATGACTAATCAGGAGAGCAGCGATGGAAGTTATCCACGTCCCACCACCATCGAAGGAAGCCTTCCACAAAGGCCGACCAATGTCGGACCTGATCAAGGCCCAGATCAAGCACTTCAAGCACGTCGAGGAAAAGCTCTCGCCACGGGAACGTGAGTCGATTCCGCAGCATCGGATCACAACCGAGAACGAAGCGGCACAATACATCACTGCCATGACGCGCTTGCTGCGTTCCGATGTCGACGAAAAGCCAGCAAAGCCAAATCTCACCCCCATCACCGTGAAGAAATCGGCTCCCCGCGCTGCTGCCAGAGGATTCGCTATCGCCGCCAGTGAAGCTCCCATAAAGCCGCGCAAACAATCGAAAACCAAATCATCCCGAAAGAAGAAATAACGAGAGACCATCCCCCATGGCCCATCGAAATCGACAAGCATTTCTCTACTTCGTGCTCCTGCTCCTTGCCGCGCTCTGCAACGCGCAAAACGAGTCCCGCTTTCAGGCCGATCTCCGCCGCGAAGGCGCCGCCCTCAAGGCCTGCTCACAAATTTCCAAGTTCGCCGACTGCGGCCAGACCCTCGTCCTCGGCCAGCCCTTTCATCTAGCCTTCGGTAGCCTCGCGCCCGATAACGGTATGGGCTTCGGCCTCGCCTTCGTCGAACACAAGAACTTCGCGAGCGAGTGGCGCACCAACCTCAGCCTCGATGCCGTTGCGACGATGAATGGCTCGTGGCGCGCCGGTGGCTATCTCAAGGCGTACAAACTCCCCGCCGGAAACAGCTATCACGTTGCTCCGCTCTTCCATCTCTACTCACAGAGCATCTCCCTCAACCGCGTCGACTACTTCGGCCTCGGCCCCGACACCACGCCTCTCACGCACACGACATTCGGCTTTTCAGAAAACATCACCGGCGCCGACATGGCTCTGCCCATCTCCATCTCCGGCAAATCGCCCGTCATTGCCATCCTCGCCGAACTCAATGGCCGCTTCCCCTCCCTTCGTCCCGGCCGCGAACACGACATCCCTTCCGTCGAAACCCTCTTCACCGAAGCGACAGCACCGGGGCTCGCCCGTCAGCCTGCATACTTCCAGCCATCCGAAGCCGTCCGTCTCGTTCCAACTCTCTTCAACCGGGTCAGCCTGAACTACCTGCTCCAGTTCCAGCAATTCTTCGCGCCGGGAGATAGCCGCTACTCCTTCCGCCGCCTCAACCTCAACTTCAATCACGAGATCCCCCTCTCGCATCTCTCGAAATCCATTGGCAAGTACTACGGCAGCAGTTCCACAACCACGCTGTCCCACAACACACCCGATTTCTGTGGAGGCGCGGGTCGCGAGAGCCAGCCCATGCCCTGCCCGCCCGCTTCGCTCACTCGCAAGCTCGAAGGCTCCATCAACCTGCGCGCCTTCATCTCCGAATCCTTCGCGGGCAAAGCGAGCCAGGCTCCCTTCTACTTCATGCCTACCATCGGCGGTTCCAACCTCAACGGCACACCCATCCTGCCCAGCTATCCCGACTATCGATTCCGTGGCCCAAACCTGCTTCTCTTCCAGGGCACCATCGAGCACTCACTCGGCAAGCTCCCCATTGGCGCGCTCTTCTCCGCCGATGAAGCAAAGATCGGACTCACGCGCGGCGACATTGGCATCGACCACCTCCGCCACAGCTTCAGCGCTGGATTCACCGTTCACGCAGGAGGACTCCCCGTGCTCTCTTTCATCTATGCCTGGGGCGGAGGTGAAGGATCCCACACCACCGCCAACGTCGATCCCTCTCTCCTCGGCAGCTCCGCGAGACCATCGCTCTTCTAAAAACTGGGTGCCCCACGTCTCGATTCTGAGACGTGGGATAGATTTTCCATAACTGAGTCTCCGGGTGTCATGTTGCTCTCACAAGAGAGCCGGCAGTTGCCACCCACCGGTCTACAGTGTTTCAATCGAAGTATTGAAACAGGGGTGCTCCACGGAGTGGGGCTGAGAAAATACCCTAGAACCCGATCCGGATAATGCCGGCGTGGGAAGCTTTCGAAGCCAGTCTGACCAACTTCCTTCCAGCTTCAAACTGAACTCCCTTGTTTCAACGAAAGTGGGAACAAGGCATGCGTGCGTCCACATCCAGACCCTTCAAGCATCATCGACCGGCCCGCCTTTGCGGCAACGCGCCCCTCATACTGTTCACAGTTTTGCTTGCAGCAACAAATGCTCTCGCGCAGAACCCACCGGCTCTCGACTCCGCGCAGTCGACGCAGAAACCCGACCGCGTCACCACAACGGTCGTCGTTCACGGCGAAGTCCAAGACAACTACCTTTCCGATCCACGCAATGCTGCCAGCCTTGACGGCACGTCTCTACAGGAGACGCCTCTCTCCGTCACTTCCATCACCGGTGCAGTCATTGGTGACCAGATCTCGCGTACGCTCTCTGACGTCGTCAAAAACGACGCCTCAGTCGGAGAAGATTACGCACCCGTCGGCTACTATGGCGACTTTCAGATCCGCGGATTCCCCCTGGATCTCGCCACCGCCCTCCAGATCAACGGCCTCACCATTGCCGGTGAGCAAGACGTCCCCCTCGAGAACAAGCAGCGCGTCGAGATCATCAAGGGCATCGCCGGACTAGAAAGCGGAATCGCGTCCAGCGGTGGGGTCATCAACTACGCAACCACAGAGCCTTATCACGGCCTGCGTCCCTCTATCGATCTCGCCACCGATCACCGCGGCTCTTCCTACGGCTCCACGCAATTCCTTCTCCCCGGCCTGCACGACGGCCTTCTCATCACCGCCGCCGCTGAAGACATCCACAGCTACGTGGAACACGCCGATGGCTGGCGCGGCATGAGCGCAGCAGACGGCCGCTGGCAACTCGGAACAGCCACGCAACTCACCACAAACTTCGAATACCAGCACAAGGTCCAGCGCTCCGAAGCCGGCTACCAGCTTCTCGGCGGAACCCTAGTTCCGACACACGTCTTCCCCTCAACGATGCTTGGCTTTCAGCCCTGGTCCAAGCCCAACACCTTCGACACCCTCAACTCCGACGCCCACCTCCAGCACAGCTTCGCGCCCGATTGGACATTCCGTATCGGCGGCTCTTACAGCCACTCCCTCATCGACGACAACGTCATCTATCCCTATGGGCCCGCGCTCGATGCGGATGGAAACTCCCTCTGCCCCGACTCACCCTATTACTTCTTCTGCCCCGATGGAAGCTACGAAATCTACGACTATCGCAGTCCCAACGAACTCCGCATCGACTCTACAGGCGAAGCTCTCCTCGTCGGCCATTTCACTACAGGCAACGTCAGCCACGACGTAGTCGGCGGTGGCTCCCTCTTTCATCGCTCAGTAGATCTCGCCTCGCAGATCGTCTACGAACCTCTCGGCGTTGAAAACATCTACCAGCCAAACATCCTCTACGATCACGACAACCTCAAGGCCGAAGGCTCTCAACTCGCCGACTTCAACCACCAGGCTTCAGCCATCCTCCAGGAGCGTGCGCATCTCCCTGGCAAGATCGTCCTTCAGGCCGGCGGACGATTCGTCCGCGTGTCCGACTTCAACTACTCTGACGCGCGTACTCAATGGCTGCCGCAGTACGCCATCACCTGGTCGCCTGCTCAGAGTCTCACCCTCTACAGCAACTACGGCGCGCTTCTCTCGCTCGGACCACAGGCTCCCTGGTGGGTCGATAACTCCGCGTTGTTCCTTACCCCGTTCACGACCCGTCAATCTGAAATCGGCGCCAAATACGAGCACGGAATCCTCCTCACCGCCGACTACTTCCGCATGCGCCAACCCTTCTTCTATCCGCGCATCATCCAGTCCGCCGACGCCTTCTGTACAACTAATCTCCTCTACGAAACAGATGTAGCCCCGGGTGACCTCTGCTTCGAGTCCGCAGGCCACGAAATCCACGACGGCTTCGAATTCAACGCCCAGGGCAAAGCCGCCGGGTGGATGCAACTCAGCGCCTCCGCCGCAACCATTCGCGCCATCTCCACCGATACCGGGACGCCCGTGTTCGACAATAAGCAAGTCATCAACGTCCCACGCTTCCATTCCGCACTCTTCGCCGACATCCTCGTGCCCCACGGTCGCGGCCTTCATCTCATGCCCGGCTGGAGCTACACCAGCCGCAAGCACGCCACACGCGACGACACCGTCACCGTCTCCGGCTACAACCTCTTCAACCTCGGCGCCCGCTACGCGCCTGGGGGCGAGAGCGGACACCTCACCTTCCACCTCTATGCCGACAACATCCTCAATAAGCGCTACTGGAAAGACACCGGAGCCAGCCTCGGAGACACCTTCATCCATCAGGGCGCTCCGGCCACCGTTCGCCTTTCCGCGCATTACAATTTCTAATTTGCCGCCAACCGCAACAGGACAATGCTCGTGGACGAATCACAACAACCCGCGCTGGCTCACGGACTCGACGGCTCGCTCGTCCAGCCGGATTGGCCGGCCCTTACGCTCACCGAACTCCGTCCCGTTCTCCAACTCTTCCCATCCGCAGGTGAGCCTCACTCTATCGTCTCCACAAGCCCTCGTCCCCTCTCCGCAGCCGCCTTGGTCGAAACCACGCAGTGCCGCATTTTCATCAAGCGACACGCCGTCTCCGTCCGCGACGCTGCCGGCCTCGCGGAAGAACACCGCTTTATCCACCACCTGCGGAACTGCAGCATCAACGTGCCCGCCGTCTTCACCACCAGCGCCGGCCACACGGCTCTGGAACTCGGCAACTGGACTTACGAAGTCCACGACCTCCCCGCCGGAATCGACCTCTACGAAGACGCCATCTCCTGGACGCCGTTCCGTTCCACTGAACACGCCCGCTCCGCCGGCCAGTTCCTCGCACGCATACACCTCGCCGCTCAACACTTCAATGCTCCTGCACGCAAGATTCAGCCCCTCGTTGCAGGTTTTACGATCTTCGCTTCACCTGATCCCGCCGCCGCTCTCGATCAATATCTCGCGCTGCGCCCGTCGATCGCTCACGATCCACAGACTCGCAGCGACTCCGATCAGGCGCTCCCACTGCTCGCCGCTTTCCATACCGAACTGAAGCCCCTCCTGCCCTCACTCACTGCGCTCTGGACGCACAACGATCTTCACGCCTCCAATCTCTTCTGGAGCGACACCACCACCACAGCGCATGCTGCTTCGGTGATCGACTTCGGTCTCGCCGACCGCACCAGCGCCGTCCACGATCTCTCCCACGCCATCGAGCGCAACATCGTCGAATGGCTCATCCTGATGAACGACCCGAATGCCGGCGATCGTGTCCCCGTCCACCTCGATCATCTCTGGGCGCTCCTCGATGGCTACGAGCACTTCCGCCCACTAAGCCCCGGCGAAGCCGCCGCACTCGCCCCCATTGTCGCTCTCTGCCATGCCGAATTCGCGCTCAGCGAAGCCGACTACTTCCTTGGCGTCCTTCACTCGCCCGCAAAAGCCCGCGTCGCCACGCACGATTACCTCCTTGCGCACGCGCAGTGGTTCGCTGGCCCCGGCCGGCAGAAGCTCCTCGATCCTATCCGTCGCTGGGCCGAATCCCGATCGATTTTCGAACAGGCGGCACGCGCATGACCCTCGGCGCCATCACCCATTACCTCATCACCAACTGGGTCGAACTCGCCGGCTTTATCACCACCGCTCTCGGAATCTGGCTTACGACTAAGCGCCTGCTCATCTGCTGGCCCGTCGTTTTCGCCGCAGACATCCTCTACCTGATCGTCTTTTATCGCGCCCGCCTGCTCTCTGACTCACTCCTCCAGGTTTTCTTCATTGCCTTCACTCTCTATGGCTGGTGGCACTGGTGGCGCGGCGTTCGCGAAGACGGTGAAGTCCGCGTTGAACCTCTGGGACTTCGCGCCTTCGTCGTGGCAATCATTGCCGGCATCGCCGGCACCTTCATCCTCGGCGAAATCGCCAAGCACCTTCAGGCCGCGCTCCCCTGGCTCGACGCCGCATTAGCGAGCTTCAGCCTGGTCGGCAGCTGGTGGCAGGCGCGCAAACACGTCGCCAACTGGTGGCTCTGGATTATCGTCAATCTCGCCTACATCGGCGAATACATCTACAAGGACCTCTGGATCACAGCCGTCCTCTATGCTGGTCTCGTCGTCCTCGCCATCCTTGGCCTGCGCGACTGGCGCCGCGCCGCACGCTCCGCTCAGACCGCAGCCTGTACCACGTTAAGCAGCGGCTCGCCCGCCATATAACGCCGCAATTCATCCGCTGCAACCTTCAGTGCCCGCCTCGCAAACTCAGGACTTGACCCGCCCACATGAGGCGTAATCAGCAGATTTGGACACGTCCACAGCGGATGCCCGTCAGGCAGCGGCTCCGGATCCGTCACATCCAGCGCCGCGCGAATCTTCCCGCTCTGCAAAGCTTCCACAAGCGCATCCGTATTCACCACCGGCCCGCGCGCCGCGTTCACCAGCAGCGTTCCCTGCTGCATCAGCGCAAATTGCCGCGCCCCAATGAGCCCGCGACTCTCTGCCGTCGACGGCAATATCAGCACAATTACCTGCGCTCGCGGAATCAGCGCATCGAGCTCGCTCACCGCATGCACCTTCGGATTCTCTCGTGCGGTCCTAGCCACCCGGATCAGCTCCACCCCAAACGGCTCCAGCATCCGCTCAATCTCTTTCCCGATCGAGCCGTACCCCACCAGCAACACCGTTTTCCCTGTCAGCTCCTCCAGCATCACCGGCGGATAATGCTGCCGAGTATCTCCAGAGATCTCCACGTACTCCTTCGTGGCCTCAAACCGCCGCTTCCACTCGCCTGCTCTCTGCACATCCAGAAACAGCGGGAAGTGCTTCAGCATCGCCAGAGTCGCCGACAACGTCCACTCCGCTGTCGAAATGTTGTGCGCCCCGCGCGCATTGCAGATCGTCACATGCGGTCCGACCGCTGCCGGAATCCATTCCGTCCCCGCCATCAGCGAGAGCACCAGCTTCACCCCGCACAAATGCGGAACAATCTGCGTATTCCGCGTCGGGTACGGATCAGGAATCCACACGTCGATCTCCAGGTCGTGATCAAGGTTGCGCGACAGCGCAACCAGCTCAACATCTGCAGGAAAGTCCTTCAACAGCTCAGGCGCAAGATTCGCCGAATATCCAACGCGAAGCATATGCCTCTTATGCTACATGTTGCATAACGCGATCCTTGCCGGCCGCGAATACGTCATCCTGTAAAGAAGGGAGTCGACCTCAACCGCTTCGATGCTGCTCTCCCGGCCCAAAACGAAATCGCAGCAAGACCTCGCACTGAAACTCCGCATCGAACATGCCGATGGGCGGGGCCTGCTTACCTGGGAGCACAAGCGCCTCCTCATTCACGCTGCGAAGACTTCCTTCGCGGCCGCGCTTTGCTGGGTCATCGCACTCCGATTCGGCCTGCACGACGGTTACTGGGGCGCTATCAGCGCTATCATCGTGCTCCAATCCAACTTCGGAGCCACCATCACCGCCTCGCGCGACCGCATTCTCGGCACACTCATCGGCGCAGCTTTCGGATTTACCTTCTCCCTCTTCGGAACGCTTCCTTGGAACTACATCGTTGCTGTCTTTCTCGCCGTCATCCTCTGCGGGCTTCTCGGACTCCGCAACAGTTCCCGTCTCGCCGGAGTCACCATCACCATCATCATGCTGGTGCAGAAGACCGGATCGCACTGGCTGCTCGCGCTTCACCGCGTGGGCGAAGTCATCCTCGGCATCGTTGTCGCCATCCTCGTCTCGACCTTCGTCTTTCCAGATCGCGCCCGCCTGCGCCTGCGAGATGGCCTCGCGCAGGAGTTCCTCATTCTCGGAAGTTTCTTCGAAGCAATTCTTCAGGGCTTCGGCGGTCAGCCCGCTGCAAACCTTGCCGATCTACGCCAGGATGCGCTCGCCATGCTCCGCGGCAACAACGCACTCCTCGAAGCTGCTCGCAACGAGCCCTCAGGCGGTCCTGGCTGGCGCGAAGGACTCAACACGCTCTCCCAGTTCGGCCGCTCCATCTTCGACGCGCTCGTCGCACTTGAATTTGCCGTGCAGGACAGCCATCAGGATGAATACGCCAATCAGCTCGAGTCTGAGCTTGGCCGCCTACTTGCCGATATCCAATCAGGATTTCAATACGTCGCGAAATGTATTCACGGCTGGCGCTTCCACCTGTCGCCACCAGACCTGGATCTGGAAAACGACATTGGCCGCCTTGAGAACCGAATGGCTCAGGTACGCCACACCGGCGCAAACTTCTCGCAGGCGGAGATTCTTCGCGCCTACGCCGTCCAACTCCACCTGAAGCAGATCGCCCGCCTGCTCCGCGCCTCCCGCATCGAAACCAGCAGCGCCGTCGGCCAAGCTAGAGTCAGTCCGACTTAGCTTCGGAACTTCCGCAGCGCCTCGGCACATGCCTCGATCTCCTTGATCGAGATCGCATATCCGAATCGGAGATGCCCTTCACCCTGCGCTCCGAACACCGATCCCGGAATGGTCGCGATGTGGGCTTTTTCCAGGAGAATCTGCGCCGCCGTCCGGCTGTTCTTGTGAATTTTCTCCGTATTCGGAAAGGCATAGAACGCGCCCGACGGCGGCTCGCACTTCAATCCAACTTCATTCAGCGCTCCGACAAGCAGATCCCGCCGCTTCCGGTACTCTTCGCGACGCGCACCGATCTCCGCCTCGGGAGTCTTCAGTGCGTCGATCATGGCCTGCTGCACAAAGGTCGTCACACCGTTCGTGGAGTACAGCACGATTTTACGCAGCGCCGTCATAAACGGTTCCTTTGCTACTGCGTACCCGGCGCGCCATCCGGTCATTCCATAAGTCTTCGAAAATGTGTAGCACGTGATGGTGCGCTCGAGCATCCCGGGAAGCGACGCAATTGAGACATGCTCTCCCTCGTACACCAGGTCCTCGTACGCCTCATCCGCGATCACAATCACATCGCGCTCGCGTGCAAACGCCGCAACCTCCTCAGCCTCCGCCCGCCTGAAGACCAGCCCACTCGGATTCTGCGGGGTGTTGTAGTAGATCGCTCGCGTATTCGGGGTGGAGAATTGCTCCAGCGTCTTGCGGATTCCGTTGCGCCTCGCTGTGATTGTCGGTACCAACAAAGGCCGCGCCTGAGTTCCTGTCACCAGATCGCGAATGGGCGTCCAGTAGGGAGAGAACACCAGCGCATCGTCTCCCGGATCAAGAACGCTCTGGAACGCTGCATACAGCCCCTGCGATCCACCAACAGTCGCGATCACCTCATCGGTTGACACATCGATCTTGTTCTTGGCCGCCAGTTTATTCACCAGCGCTTCACGCAACGGCAGCACCCCGGATGACGGTGCATAGTGCGTATAGTTCTCAACCAGCGCCTTTACAGCCGCGTACTTAATGGGCTCCGGAGTCTCGAAGTAAGGCTCGCCCCCATGCAGCGCGTGCACTTGTTGCCCGGATATCCGCAGCTCCATCACTTTATTGCGGATCTGAACGATGTCTGAGAAACCCACCTCATCCAGTCGTTTTGCCAGTCGAATCCCGCTTCCTTTCGGCATGGTCCAGGCGCTTCCTTTCGCTCGCATTCGGATCGTTGCCTCCAGCATATCTGATGCCGAATAGGTCCATCTGAAGATCGATTCGCGAACTTCGCCCGTTACTACACCGCAAGGAGGTTCGTGTATACGGCCATGCCTGCCACTGCATCGACTCCGATCGCACCGAGATCGTCGATCTCCTGCTGGCTGCGAATGCCTCCCGCCACAATCAACTGCCGCGTGGTCAGTTTTCGCAATCGCGCAGCAACGTCAAGCGGAAATCCCTGCATCATTCCTTCGCCGTCCACGTGCGTGTAGAGATACGCCTCTGCATACGGTTCCAGCGTGGGAATCGCGGCGTCCGGAGTAAGCGCTACCTGCGCTTTCCAGCCCTTCACCGCGATCCGTCCATTCTTCGTATCAATTCCCGCGACTATTTGCTCAGTTCCGATGCCCTCGGCCATGGCTGCCGCGAACTTCACATCCACCGCGCCGTCCTCCATGAATAGAGAAGATCCGATGATCACTCTCTGCGCGCCCGCATCCAGCACCTCGCGCGCCCGCTCAACAGAGCGCACGCCGCCTCCCACCTGTACAGGCAGCCGCTTCGCAATCTGCGCCACCAGCCCCGAGTTATCGCCCTGCCTCATCGCCGCATCCAGATCGATCAGCTGCACCAGCGGATAGCGCGAGAACTTCTCAATCCAGTACTCGAAATCATCAAACGCCAGCTTCAGCTTCTCGCCCTGCACAAGCTGCACAATGCGCCCGCCCATCAGATCAATCGAAGGAATCAGCATGGCAGCCTCACCGGAACTCCCACCGCCACCAGTTCCTCCTTCAGTGACCGCGCGCTAGACACACCAAAATGAAAAATGCTCGCCGCCAGCGCCGCATCCGCCTTACCCCGTCCGAACACATCCGCGAAATGCGCCACCGTCCCCGCGCCTCCTGATGCAATCACCGGAATATTCACCGCCTCGCTCACCGCAGCCGTCAGTTCACAATCAAATCCAGCCCGAGTCCCATCCGAATCCATCGAAGTCAGCAGAATCTCCCCCGCTCCGCGCTCCTCCGCCTCCCGCGCCCACTCCACCACGCGCCTTCCCGCCGACTTGCGTCCCCCCTGCACAAACACCTGCGCATCCCGCACCGGATCCTCCGCCTCAGGATCACGCCGCGCATCGATCGCCACCACCACTGCCTGCGCCCCAAAGCTCTTTCCGATCTCGCTGATCAAAGTAGGATCTGCGAGCGCCGCCGAGTTCACGCTGATCTTGTCTGCCCCTGCCTCAAACACCTGAGCCGCCTCTTCTGCGCTCTTGATTCCCCCGCCCACCGTAAACGGCACAAACAGCTCGCGAGCCGTCCGCCTCACGGTGTCCAACAGCGTCTGCCGACCTTCATGCGTCGCCGTGATGTCCAGCAGCACAATCTCGTCCGCGCCCTCGCGCGCATGCCGCGCCGCCAGCGCCGCCGGATCGCCCGCGTCAACGATGTCCACAAACTGCACGCCCTTTACCACCCGCCCGCCATGTACATCCAGGCACGCAATAATCCGCTTCGTCAGCATGTCCACTCCAGGAAATTCCGCAGTATCTTCAATCCTGTCTCCCCGCTCTTCTCCGGGTGAAACTGCACGCCGAAAACATTCTTATGCTCGACCGCTGAAGCAAAATTGATCACATACCGTGTCACAGAGGCAGCCACGTTTTCGGGCTCCGGGATATCACTCGGATGCACCTGAACTGCATTGAATGGAACGTAGTAGGAATGCGTAAAGTAGGCATACTCTCCACCATCTGTCTGTTTAACCCCAGCCATGAGGCGCGACGGAGGCTGTACGACAGGCAGAATGCGGTTCCACCCAACGTGTGGCACCTTTTCAACCTTTTCAGGAAATCTTTCGCACGTTCCAGTGAAGTATCCAAGCCCGGGCTGATCAGGAGCCTCTTCACTGCCTCCCAATAGCCACTGCATCCCCACGCAGATCCCCAAGAACGGAACTCCCCGCTTCACCGCCTCGCGAATCGACCCCGTCATCCCCGTCGCATCCAGCCGCTCCGTCGCAGCAAAATGCCCCACCCCCGGCAGCACGATACGCTCGGCACTCTCAATCAGCGACAAATCCGAATCCGTCACCACTGGCTCCGCCCCCAGATGCCGCAGCGCCTTCAGCACCGAGGTCAGATTCCCCGCCTTGTAATCAATCACCGTAACCCGCATTTGAATCTCTCGACGACTCGACTCTCATCACTCTTGTGTGCCCCAGGTCTCCCGATTTTGGAGACCTGGGAAACATCGAACCTCAACTGGGATCATCACCGGACTGGCGTATATGTCGGGTGCCCCATCCAAGCGACCTCTTTTGTCGCTTGGGTGGGAAGCAAGAGACTCCCCCGACCTGAACTACAACAACCCTTTCGTACTCGGCAGCCGGGTGCCCCAGGTCCCCTGTGTTGGGGACCTGGGAAACATCAGACTTCGATCTTTCACAGAAGTCCCTTCGTACTCGGCAACATCTCCCCCAACTGTTTATCCCGCGAACACGCTACCCGCAGCGCCCGCGCAAACGCCTTGAAGATCGCCTCGATCTTGTGATGATTCGACCGGCCGTACATCGTCTTCACATGCACATTCGCCCGAGCCCCGCGCGCAAACCCCTCAAAGAAATCCGTCACCAGTTCCGTCTGCAGATCCCCAACCAGCCGCGTCTTCACCTTCGTGTCTACGGCGAAAGCCGCGCGCCCGCTCAGGTCCACTGCCGCAATCGCCAGCGTCTCATCCATTGGCATGATGAAGTACCCCGCGCGCAGAATCCCCCGCTTGTCTCCCAGTGCCCGATCGAACGCCTCGCCCAGCGCAATCCCGACATCCTCCACCGTGTGGTGCTGATCCACATCCAGATCGCCCTTGCACGTCAGCTCCAGATCGAACGCTCCATGACGCGTAAACAACTCCAGCATGTGATCAAAGAATCGAATCCCCGTGGAAACCCTGTAGACGCCTTTCCCCTCAACCGTCAGCACAATCGAGATCCGCGTCTCATTCGTATCCCGCACCACCACACCTCTCCGGGCACCCTTCACTCCAGGTGCCCCAGAGCCTGCCCTGAGCTTGTCGAAGGGTCTCGCTTTTGAGACCTGGGATCTTGTCGTCCTGGCCATCACTTGCTCTCCTCGCCCCGAAGCTTCCGCATCGTTCTCTTCAACACGCTCACAGCCTGCCGCATCTGCTCCCGGGTCCCAATCGTGATCCGCACACACCCATCACATCCCGGATCATTCGATCGATCCCGTACCAGCACTCCACTGCCCGACATCAGCTGCACAAACTCCTTGTGCTTCTCCCCAATCTCCACCAGCACGAAATTCGCCTTGCTGGGCCAGCGCCGCACACACAGCTCATCCAGCGCCGCCTCAAACTCCCGACGAGCTGCCAGCACCTCGCCCACATACCAGTCCAGATACGCCGTATCCTCCAGGGCCGCCGGCAGACACGCCAGTGCCAGCGAATTCACGCTGTAAGGCGACAGCACCCGCCGCACCCACTTCATCAGTTCGATCGGCCCCGCCAGCATGCCAAGCCGCAGTCCAGCCAGCCCATATGCTTTCGAGAAAGTCCGCGCCACCATCAGATTCGGGACCGACCCAACCAGATGCATCACCGTCTCGCCGAAGAAATGAAAATACGCCTCGTCCACTAGCACCACCGCATCCGGCGCGCGCCGCGCGATCTCCACGATCTGCTCCCGCGTCCCCACCGACCCCGACGGGCTATTCGGATTCGCAATCGCAATGATCTTCGTCTGCGGAGTAATCGCACTGAGCAGCCGCTCAAACGGGAACTGCAAATCCTCCGCAGCCTGCACCGTCACCGCACGCGCATCTGTCGCCGAGGCGTACACCTCATACATCGTGTACGTCGGCACTGGCAGCAGCAACTCGTCACGGTCTTCAAGAAACGTCTCGAACAGCACGTGGATCGCCTCATCCACGCCATTCGTCAATACCAACTGCTCCGCCGCAACGCCAAGATGCTCTGCAACAATTCGTTCCACCGGCTCGCGTTCGGGATACCGCGTCAGCGCTCCGGCCGAAATCCGCCCCAGCACTTCCTTCACCTTCGGCGAACACGCAATCGTGTTTTCGTTGAAGTCCAGCCGCATCGCATCGCGATTCCCCAGCGGCGGGTGATACTCCTTCATCGCCTCGACCCGCGCTCGCGGAACCGGCCTCACAGCCGCATCAACTCTACTCACGGCCCCTCCTCCTTCCCGCAGCCTTCTTTACCCGCATCCGAATCGCCGCCGCATGCGCCGTCAGCCCCTCCGCATCACCCAGCAGCGCTGCCTTCTCTCCAAGCTCCGCAATTCCCTCCGCCGAATACTCCTGCACCGTAATCAGCTTCACAAAATCATTCACGCTCAAACCGCCGCGTACCCGCGCCGTTCCTCCCGTCGGAAGCGTATGATTCGGTCCCGAAATATAGTCACCCATGGGCTGCGCCGACCATCCACCCACAAACGCCGACCCCGCGCTCTTCACCCACTCCACATCTTCAGCCGTATCCACCGTCAAATGCTCCGGCGCCAATCGATTCGTAATCTCCCGTGCCTCTTCGACACCGCCCGCGACAATCGCCACGCCATTCCTTCCCAGCGATTCCTTGGCGACTGCATTCCCCTTGCTCTGCGCCTTCGTCTCTGCGATCACCTGCTTCGCCAGTTCCTCACGTGTCGTCACAAAAATTGCCACCGCTTCAGGATCGTGCTCCGCCTGCGCCACCAGGTCCGCCGCAATCTCCGCCGGATCGCCGCGCTCGCTCGTAACCACAATCTCCGTCGGCCCCGCGAGCATATCGATCGCGCAATCAAACGCCACAAGCCGCTTCGCCGCCGTTACATATAGATTCCCCGGCCCCACAATCTTGTCCACCCGCGCAATAGTCTCCGTCCCATACGCCAGCGCCGCCACTCCATGCGCTCCGCCCACGCGATAGAACTCCGTAATCCCCAATAGATGTGCCGCCGCCAGCGTCTCCTTCGCCGGCTTTGGCGACACCGCCACAATCCGCCGCACTCCCGCCACCTGCGCCGGAATCGCTGTCATCAGCAGCGTCGAAGGTAGCGGATGCCGACCGCTCGGCACATAACAACCCACCGAATCAATCGCCCTCACGACCTGCCCAACTGTGAGTCCATCGCCTCCATCAGCGCTCCAGGATTTAGGCATCTGCCTCTTCGCGAAACTGCGAATCTGCCGCGCCGCCGTCGTCAACGCATCTCGCAGACCGGCATCCGTCGCCGCCCACGCCTCCGCCATCTCCTCCTGCGTCACCCTGAACCGCGCCCGATCCGTCAGCCCATCCAGCTCCGCCGCATACCGGAACATCGCCCGATCGCCGCCGCGCCGCACATACCGCACGATCCGCTGCACCGCCGGCAGCACTGCATCCAGCGCCGCGCCCCCACGCCTTTCTAATTGCGCGAGAACCGCCGCCGCATCCCGCGCTCCACGTCCCTGCGTTCGAATCAGCCTCATCCCGCCTCGCTCTTACACCAACTCCGACAACAACACAATCGCTACAGCACAACCTTGTTCAGCGGATACTCCACAATCCCCGTCGCCCGCGCCGCTTTCAGCTTCGGAATCACATCCCGCGCCACGCGCTCTTCCACAATCGTGTTCACTGCGACCCATTCCGAATTGCTCAGGTGCGACACCGTCGGCGAATTCAGGGCCGGCAGCACCGCCAGCACTGCCTCCAGATCCTCTCGCTTCACATTCAGCATCAAGCCCACCTGGCTCTGCGCATCGATCGCTCCGCGCAGCATCACCGCTATCTGGTCGATCTTCTCCCGCTTCCACGCATCATCAAGAGCCGCTTTGTTTGCGATAAGGTGCGTCTCGCTCTCCATCACCGTGTCGATGATCTTCAGGTGATTCGCCTTCAGAGAACTCCCCGTCTCCGTCACTTCCACAATCGCATCCGCCAACATGGGCGGCTTCACTTCCGTCGCGCCCCAGCTGAACTCCACCTTCACGTTCACGCCGCGGTCTGCGAAATATTTCTTCGTCACTTCCACCAGTTCCGTCGCGATGATCTTCCCTTCCAGGTCCTGCGCCTTCAGGAATCCGCTCGACTCCGGCACTGCCAGCACCCAGCGCACTTTCCTCCGGCTCTGCTTGGCATAGGTCAGCGTCGTCACGCTCGTCACATCCAGCCCGCTCTCCACCACCCAGTCAATGCCCGTCAGCCCTGCGTCCAGCACGCCATGATCCACATACCGAGCCATCTCCTGCGCGCGAATCAGCATGCACTCAATCTCCTGGTCATCCACTGACGGGAAATACGAGCGCCCATCCGCGTAGATATTCCATCCCGCTCGTTTGAACAGCGCAATGGTCGAATCCTGCAGGCTCCCCTTCGGCAATCCCAGTCGCAGCTTGTTACTCACGGCTCACCTCCACCGCATCCACAACCGCCAGCGGCTTCGTAAAGCAGCTCACCGTTCCTTCATGACAGACCAGCCCATCGCCCTCCACCTCAACGCGAAACAAAAGCGCATCGTTGTCACAATCCGTCGCCGCAGAAACCACGCGCAGCCGATTCCCGCTCGTCTCGCCCTTCATCCACAACTTCTGCCGTGTCCTGCTCCAGAACGTAACGAAGCCCGACTCCAATGTTTTCTGATAGCTCTCCGGATTCAGAAAGCCCAGCATCAGCACCTCGCCGGTCCTGGCGTCCTGCACAATTCCCGCCACCAGCCCGTCCATCTTCACGAAATCAACCTTCGGTTGCGTCATCATCTTTCCTGAACTTTGGATTTCACATCTGCCGCAAAACTAAAAAGCCCGCTCGGCTCTTGTGCCGGCGGGCTTGGTACTTCTTTGAGATCTCTCTGGCCTTTTAGCTCAGGCCATGGCAGTCCGCCGGCACATTGGTCCCGTGATGGTGATGATGACCGTGATGGCGGTGGATCTGCATCTCTTTCAAACTTACGGGATCAGCCCCATCGTGTCAATGCGATTCTCTCCGTCGGAGCCAGCCTCCGCTCAGTTCTTCGCTGTCACCTCTGCCGCGGTTCCGGTACCCGTTCCCGGATCGCGCAGTACCTCGATCAATTTCTGATACAGCCTGTTTCGCAGCTCGAACCGCTCCGAAGCCCGCGTCACATATCGCACCAGCACATCCAGCCCTCCGCCCGATGGCCGCAGATTCTCCACCGCCGTCGCGCTGAATCGGCTCAGACTGCTTCCGTGCACTCCCCGCTTCCACTCAGTCTCCGCCTGGCTCGCATTCTTTTCTGTCTCCGCAACGATTGCCTTCTGGATGCTCTCGAGCACTTCATGGACGTTCTCGCTCGTCGGCAGACTGATCTTAATCTCATCCCACATCCACTGTCCGGTTGTCGAGAAATTGAAATACTTGCCGCGAATTGCGAACCCATTCATAAACGTGATTCGTCTGCCAGTCGGGAGACCTTGATCCGAAAGCGCGCCCGTCTCCAGCAGCGTTGTCGTAAACAGGCGGACATCGATCACTTCGCCGCCCACCCCGTTGATCTCCACCCAGTCGCCCACGTGGATGCCGTTCTTCCCGATCAGCACAAACCAGCCGAGAAAGGCAATGATGAAGTCTTGCAAAGCGATGGTAAGGGCTGCTGTGGTCAAACCCAGAATGGTTGGTGTTTCCTTGGGCGGCCCGAAGATCACTATCAGGATCAGAACCACACCAAGAGCCTGAATCGAAAGCTCAAGAATGCTTCGCAATGTCTGCGATCGCCTGCTGTCGATCGCCGGCTTTGCCATGATGCGTCGCACTAGCCCATCTGCTACCACCATGCAGATTCCAATGAAGGCAATCAACGCTAGTGATTGCAGAAGCAGATGCACGATGATCCGTCCTTGCAGCAGCACCTGAGCAGACCACTTGCTGTAAACGCTCACAAGCTGCTGTTCCGTCTGGATTCGATCGTCCGTGATACTTAAGATCTGCCGAAGCGCGGTTCGGTCTCTCAGTCCTTGCAGCTTCTGATCGAGATCGTCCGTATGGACCGCTCCCATGGTGCTGATTTTCGTCTCAATCGCAGTCTGCTGCGCATTCAACATCCCGGCATCTCTGCGTGTTTGATCGATTGCCTGCTGCAGAAGGGCAGCCCGGCTTCTCAGCCGGAACCAGGCTCCCAGCCTTCCAGCCAATGTGCCAAAGCGACGCGCTGAAACCGCTGCTATCTGTCCGCCTTCTCGCGCCTGCTTGTCATAGCCGCGCATGGCAGCTTCATGTGTTGCCAGCTCCGCTTGTATCTGGGAGGTCTGATCTCCAGATGCGCGATTGAAATCGTGCTGGACATCGGCTAGTTCATCCGTGTCGAGCGCCAATTGCGCCTTCGCTACCTCCAGATCCCCCTCATCGTATTCCGCAGGATTGCCGTTCTTTGGAGTTGGCGCCTTTAGGCCCTCCGTGACCGTCTGGATCTGCTCTTTGTCTTGAGAGATAAGCAGTTGAAGCGCCGCCACTTTCTTCGAGAGCGATAGAGCCTCGCCACTAAGCTTCAAATGCTGCGCGTCCAATGTGGCCTGCCGCAACGATGAGGCGAATGCCTGATCAACCTCGTGATCTGCAAGTCTCTCCGCCTCCTGGGCAAACTCCTTCTCTTCCGCCGTGTATGCAAGCGCGGCAAGAGCCTGCGCCGTCTGCCACGGCCTGATGTCGACGATTGGCTTTTTGCTTCCGCTTGAGCGGTTGGCATTATTCCTGGGATTGAGAAACGACAGATTGCTCATCACATCGCCCGTCTCCCAGGTGAAGATCAGGCAGACCGCTAGAACCGCAATCAGACACAGCAGTATTGTCAGCCGCGTGCTGCCGAAGACACGGATGCGCAGCTTCTGGCCTGCAGAGGAAGCAATTTGGGGCATTGCCATGCAACCATTGTTGCAGGATCATCCGTCATCTTCTACCTGATTTTGCTCGGCCCAAACCTGCCTGTTTACTCAGTGTTCAAAAGCGGTACACAATGGTCCTGTGAGATTTCCTGCACAAGTCTTGACGACCGCGTTCGCATTCCTCGCGCTCGCTTCCTCGCTTGTACGTCCTGAAATGGCCTCCCAGCTTTCGGTGCATTCTCAGCCGGCGCGAACCTCGCCCGTAGATGACCCTGTCGACATCAACAAAGCCAGTGTGGAAAAACTAATCAAGGTTCCGGGCTTGACCCGCACCTGGGCTGCGCGCATTATCCGTTTCCGTCCCTACCGGGCCAAAAACGAGCTCCTCGATCGCGGGGTCGTCAGTGTCGAAGTCTACGCGCGCATCAAGGACCACATCATCGCGCACCGCATTCGCGACTAGTGAGCCTCTTCCACCTCTCCTCTGTGCACATCGCCGCGTCTCAGCAACCGGCTGAGCAGTACATACAGCACAGGAATGAAGACCAGGTTCAGCACGGTTGACAGCAACATGCCGCCGACTATCGTTGTTCCTACTGACCGCCGGCCTAGCGCGCCTGCACCGGTCGCAAAATAGAGTGGCAGCACGCCGAGAATAAATGCGAAGGAGGTCATCAGAATCGGCCGGAGCCGCAGTTCCGCGGCCTCAATCGCAGCTTCCGCAATTGTCCGCCCCTTCGCCCTCAACTGCTCGGCAAATTCGACAATCAGAATTGAATTCTTTGCCGACAAGCCGATCAGCATCACCAGTCCAATCTGGCAATACACATCGTTCGACAATCCGCGCAGTGCCACCAACCCCAATGCGCCCAGCACCGCCATTGGAACTGCTAGCAGGATAATGAACGGCAGGGCAAAGCTCTCATACTGCGCCGAGAGCGTCAGGTAAACCACCAGAATTCCCAGTCCGAAAATCAGCAGAGCCCGGCCGCTCGACTCGATCTCATCCAGCGTTAGTCCCGTCCACTCGTACTGCATGCCCGGCAACATATTCTGCTTTGCCAGGTTCTCCATGCCTGCGATGCCTTGGCCTGAGCTGTACCCAGGCGCGGGCGAACCATCGATCTCCACCGCGCGAAATAGGTTGTAGTGCGTAATCACTGGCGGCCCGGCGCTCTCCGCAACCCTCGCCAGATTATCAAGCGGAATCATCTGTCCCGAATCCGATCGCACATAGAAGGAATGCATATCCTTCGCGGTCATGCGATAGCTCTGGTCTGCCTGCGCATATACGCGATAGGTACGGTTGTTGAAGTCAAAATCATTCACATACTGTGATCCCATGAAAACGCCCAAGGCATTCGTCACCTGCGACAGTGGAACGCCCATCGTCTTGGCCTTTTCGCGGTCGATCGTCACCAACACCTGCGGATCATTCGCCGAATATGTCGTCAGCAGGTTCGTCAAGTCCTTGCGCGTACGTCCCTTGTTCACAATCTGGTGTGCCACCCGGTCAAGGTCCGACAGCGTATTCACGCCCGTATCCTGCAGCATGAACTGAAATCCACCGTAGCTTCCTATGCCGCTCACCGCCGGAGGCTGGATCACCGCAACCAGACCTCCTCCCGGCTGAAACATCAGCGACCCCAGCTTCGGTGTCAGGTCCGCAACAATGTCTCCTGCCGAGTGCCCCTTGCCGCGGCGCTCCGCAGCCGGCTTGGTGCTGATGAACATCATCCCCGCATTCGACGCGTTCCCCGCGAAGCTGAAACCTATGATCGAGAAGGCCCCCTGGATGTCCTTGTTCGAATAGATGATCGCTTGCGCCTTGTCCGCCAGTGCCTGAGTGTACGACAGCGATGATCCAGGCGGCGCTTGCACAATCCCCATCAGAAAGCTCTGATCCTCCTGCGGAATAAACCCGGTCGGAACCAGGTTGTAAATCCAGTAGGTCCCGCCAAGCCCTGCGAAAAATAACAGCAGCAAAACATAACGCAGTTGCAAAGCCACATGGATGACCTTCGCATAGGTTTTCGCCAGCCACGTAACGAATGAGTCAGCCCCGTGGATGAATCCCGCAAAGACCCGCGAAACCGGCCTGATATGAAGAAAGTCGAGCTGCCTCGGCCGTGCCTCTTCCCCGCGAAGAAACAACGCCGACAAGGCCGGAGACAACGTCAACGCGTTGAACGCCGAAATCGCGATGGAGAACGCAATCGTCAGCGAAAATTGCCGATACAAAATTCCAGTCGTACCCGGAAAAAACGACACCGGCACAAACACCGCAATCAGCACCAGCGATGTCGCGATCACGGCACTCGTTACCTCGCCCATAGCACGTGACGTTGCCTCATGCGGATCGGAGTGCTCCATCGCAATGTGCCGCTGAACATTCTCAATGACTACGATTGCGTCATCAACCACGAGCCCGGTGGCCAGCGTGATTCCAAACAGCGTCAGCGAGTTGATCGAAAAATTGAAAACTCGAATGAACGCAAATGTTCCAATCAGCGATACTGGAATCGTCACAGCCGGAATGATCGTGGCGCGCCAGTCCAGAAGGAACAGGAAGATCACCAGGATCACGATGCCGATCGCTTCAGCTAGGGTCACCAGCACCTCATGAATCGACTCGCCGACCACCGTCGTCGAGTCGAACGCGATCGCATACTGAAGTCCAGGTGGGAAGCTCTTCGAAAGTTGCTGTAGAACCGCCTTCGCCTGACGGTCCACGTCGAGCGCGTTTGCATTCGTAAGTTGTAGAACTCCAACGCCCTGCGCTACGTGCCCGTTGTATTCCAGAACCGAACTATAGTCCTCGGCGCCCACCTCGGCGTGTCCGACATTCTTGAGAAGAATCAATCCGTTGGCATTGCTTTTAAGGATGATGTTCTCGAACTGCTGGGGGCTGGATAACCTGCCCACCACGCGCACCGGAATCTGATAAGCCTGGCTCTGATTGGCCGGCTGCTGGCCCAATTGGCCCGCCGGAATCTCAACGTTTTGCTCCTGCAACGCGCTGATCACGTCCGTCGCTGTTAACCCATACGACGCCAGCTTTAGCGGATCAATCCACACGCGCATCGCATACTTGCGCTCGCCGAAGATGTTCACGTCGCCTACGCCGGGCACGCGCTTCAATGCGTCCTTTACGTAAACATCCAGGTAATTCGAAATGAACTCATTCGAATACCGTCCGTCGAGCGTATAAAATCCTGCGCCAAATACAAAATTTCGATTCGCTTTCGTGATCGAGATACCCGTCGCGTTCACGGCAGCCGGCAACCGCCCTGTGACGCTCGCCACCCGGTTCTGCACATCAACTGCCGCGATATCGAGGTTGTAGCCAGTCTGGAACGTCGTCGTAATCATGCTCGTCCCGTTGTTGGTGCTTGACGAGGACATGTACCGCATTCCTTCGACGCCATTGATCGCTTCTTCCAGCGGAATCGTGACGGCCTTCTCCACGGTGTCCGCATTCGCGCCTACGTAGTTACACGCCACAGACACCTGCGGAGGGTTCAGCGTCGGATACATGGCCACTGGCAGATTCGGGATACAGACCGCCCCCGACAAAATGATCAGCAAGGCGCAGACAGTCGCAAATACCGGTCGATGAATAAAGAAATCAACAAACAAGATGAGCCCTCTTTCGTTGTGTCCCCGATCGCAGCATCGATCGCATCACAGCTCTGCTTTCATACGAAGGGAATTCGCTCAACCCGGGATGGGGGAAACTGGCATCCCGTTCACAAGGAATTGCGTGCTCGACACCACGACCTCGTCCCCCGGATTTAACCCCGCCGTGATGGAGTACCCATTCCCTACCGCATCGCCCAGGTTCACGGGAGACTGCGCCGCGATGTACTGCCCATTCCCCTGCTTGCGTGCGACGAACACGAACGTCTGTCCGCCCAGTCGAGTCACGGCCAGCACCGGAACCACCACCATGGGCTTCGTGCTCCAGATAACCTTCGCCTTGATCAGCTGTGCATTCCGCATGATCTCCGCAGTCCTGTGAACGGGCGCCTTCGCCAGGATTCCTTGCAGACTCGGATCAACCTGAGGTGAAACAAAATCGATCTTCGACTTCTCCAAAAGTTTCCCCGAGGTGTCATACAGTTCCACATTCAGGCCGCTGCGCACTTCGCTCGCCCGCTCCGTCGGGATGTAGATGTACGCCTCCAGGTCCCCACCCTGGTCCACCGTCGTCAACGCCATCGAATTCGTTCCCATCGTCGGGGAAACGTAGTCACCCACGTGCACTGGAATATCGCCAACGATCCCGTCATACGGCGCACGAATCGTGTAGTACCCCAGCAACTGCTCCTGCATATCGCGCGTTCCCCGCGAAGCCTCATAGTCCGCCTTCGCGTTATCGAATGCCTGCTGCGCCTGGTCCAGCGCTTCCTTACTGGTCACCCCCGCCGAAAACAGCTTCTTCTGCCGCTCAAGTTCGACCCCGTCGTAGTCGTACGTCGCCTTCTTCTGCCGCTCCGTCGCCGTCTGCGAAGCCACCGTCGCCTGCTGTTGCCGCGGATCGATCGTCATCAGAACCTGCCCCGCCTTCACATGCTCTCCGCTGTGCACTGTGATCGACGTCAGCATTCCTGCCACCTGCGGCAAAATCGTTGCCGAGCGCCGCGACTTCACCGTCGCCATATACTCGTTGCTCTGTGCAACCGGCTGCAGAGATGCCGCCACCGTCTTCACCGGCATGGCCTGCATCCCGGCTCCTGCGCCCTGGGGTGCCTTCGGTTGATCCTTCTGGCATCCCGCCAGAACCAGGCCCATCACACATGTGCTAACCCAAAAAGTGCGTTTCAAATGCGAACCCCTTGCCGGCTTTCACGAGCCGCTAAATCGGTTGATAAATGCAGCATCCATGTTACAACCCACCCATCCTGAAACCTGTGACGGAGGACTCGAAGGAGATTGGAAACGGAGCTACGCTGAACCTGCCTTACCTGACGTCCAAAACACAGGGATTGTCGCAAAAAATCACCCCGGCAACAGCATCCCTGTTGCTATCCGGTTGTACGGTGTTCTCAATCACTTTTGTAGCGGGTGGCGAGGCAATTGGAACCGCAGATTCTGAGAGAACCCGATCAGATGATCCAGCCTCCGCCAACCACTTCGTCCCCGTCATAGAACACAGCAGACTGCCCCGGTGTGACTGCCCGCTGCGGCTGATCAAACGTAGCCCTCACCTCGTCAGCACCCGCCGGCTCCAGCGTCGCCCACGACGGCTCATGCCGATGCCGGATCTTCGCCTTAACCCGCATCGGTCCCTTCAACTCCGCGATACTGATCCAGTTCAGCCGGTTCGCCCGCAACTTGTCGGATGGCAGTTCCGCATCCGCTCCCACCATCACCCGATTGCTCGCCGGGTCAATGTTCAAAACATACAGCGGCGACGGCGAACTCACATTCAATCCCTTCCGCTGACCCACCGTAAAGTTCGAAATCCCCGCGTGCCTACCGATCACTTCTCCGTTCGAAGCCACCAGTTCACCCGCGGTATCCGGCATCTCCTCGCCCTGCTCCTCGAGATACGCCGTCAGAAACTGCTTGTAATCCCCGCCCGGGATGAAACATATCTCCTGCGAATCGGGCTTCTCCGCCAATGCCAGTCCCTTCTGCCGCGCCACCTCGCGGACCTCCGGCTTCGTCAGATTGCCCAGCGGAAACAGCGTATGAGCCAATTGCTCCTGTGTCAGCCCAAACAGAAAATACGTCTGATCCTTCGCCAGATCCGCGGGCCGCTTCAGAATCCACCGCCCGCGCGCCTCGTCGTACTCATTTACCGCGTAATGCCCCGTTGCAATCGAGTCCGCCCCGATCGAACGCGCCGTCTTCAGCAACTGATCGAACTTAAGGTGGTTATTGCACAAGGAACAAGGAATCGGCGTGCGCCCCGCGAGGTATTCACTAACAAACGGGCGCACCACGTCCTTCTCGAACCGCTCCTGCTGATTCACCACGTAATACGGAATCCGCAGGTGCTCCGCCACTCGCCGCGCATCATACACATCATCCAGCGAGCAGCACCGCCCGGCCTTCGGCGCCTCCGGAATCCCATGCTTCCCCGCCAGACGCGTCTGATCCCAGAGTTGCAGCGTCAACCCGACAACCCGGTTCCCATCCCCCAGCCTCGCAAGGATCGCCGCCACCGTCGAAGAATCCACTCCTCCCGACATCGCAACCGCAATTGTGCGCTTCTCGCTCATCACTACCAGTTCTCAACCTCTGCTTACTTTGCTTCTTGCCTGTATGGGCTGTCATCCTTAGCGCTCACACCCCAGGGATGGCTGTCATCCGAGCGCACGGGGCCCAGACGTTTTCTTCGGTTTGGGGGTGGTAAGCGAAGGATCTGCTTCTTCCCAACACGAACAAACAGGCGCGCAGCACCGCTAACTCTGCGAACACGCGCGCTAGCGCGGCCAACCCTATTGCCCTTACGCTAGCGTTCCCGCCGAAACCGGCGCCAGAGCCCGCAGATTCTGCACCGCCTCCGGCAAGACCTCCAGCACCCGGTCGATCTGCTGTTCAGTCACCGTCTTCAGAAGGCTGAACCGCAAACTCGCGCCCGCACGGTGTTTATTCAGCCCCATTGCCATCAGCACATGGCTCGGTTCCGTTGCACCCGAGTGGCATGCCGACCCGCCCGATACCGCAATCCCCTTGAGGTCTAGCGCTATCACCAGCGCCTCACCCTCCAGGTTGTCGAACCAGATATTCGTCGTATTCGCAACGCGTGGAGCCGGCTTGCCATCCGACATCGCCCCATTCAAACCCGTCCCCGGCAGCGACAGAACACCCGCCTCAAGTTTGTCCCGCAGCCCGGCCAGTCGCGTCATCGTGCCGTCCTCAATGCTGTGCATCGCAAGCTCAACCGCCCTCGCCAGCGCCACAATTCCCGGAACATTCTCCGTCCCCGCGCGTCTCCTCCGCTCATGGCTGCCGCCCACAATGAAGGAATCCAAAGGCGTTCCCTTGCGCACAAACAGCGCGCCCACACCCTTGGGTGCGTGTACTTTATGTCCGCTGATCGACACCAGGTGACATCCCCACTTGCGCACGTCAAACTTCACCTTCCCTGCGCCCTGGACTGCATCAATGTGGAAGAAAACGCCTGTATCCGCCGCGGCCTTTCCAATCTCGGCGACCGGCTGCAGCACCCCGGTTTCATTGTTCGCCAACATCACGCTGATCAGCCGTGTCTCGGGCCGAATCGCTCTCAAAATATCGTGCGGATCAATTAGCCCGCTCGCCTGCGGAGCCACATACGTCGTGGTGATCCCAACCCTCTCCAGCTTTTTGGCAGTCTGCAGAACCGCCGAGTGCTCAATCGACGTCGTGATCAGGTGATCGCCCGGATGCAGCAACCCCGTCAATGCAGTGTTATCGCCTTCCGTCCCACCGGAGTTGAACACGACCTCCGCCTCATGGCAGTTGAAAAACTCCGCCAGGGTCTCCCGCGCACGGTCAATCGCCGTCCGCGCCTGCTGTCCATCCAGATGAATCGAAGAGGCATTCCCAAACTGCTCAGTCCAATACGGCCGCATCGCCTCCACGACTTCCGGCAACAGCGGAGTCGTAGCGTTGGCATCCATATAAATCCGGCCATTGAATGACGTTCCAGCAGACATGAACAGAACCCTCTCCTTTTGCGAGGGTACCATACGATTGACCCACATCGCGGTATGCCGAACCTCAATGAGATCGGGTCCGGAGTTGGCTTCCCTCCTTAAAAGAGACACCGACCGAGAGACCTCGCGATAGAAGGTACGGTATCGCCCGCTTTACCTTTGCTCTCCGTCCGACGCAGCTGTCGTCTCGCTTTTCTTGCGCGGGGTTTCAAATTCGTCGCCCTGGTGCCACTCGATCGAATGCGGCTGGGCGCTCGCCAGCCAGCCCAGAACGAATCCGAACCGGGCTAGTTTCGCGTTGCCGCCGAAATCCCAGCTCTCCTGGAACTCATCGGAAGGCTGGTGATAATGGTGCGCGACGAAGTCCTCAAATTGCGCATTGCCCCAAGCCTCGTCATGGCCCTCGAAGAGAGTGCCCGGATCGATCGAAAAGGCCGGGATGCCGACCCGCGCGAGCGAGAAATGGTCAGAGCGGTAGTAGTGTCCGGCAGAGGGTTGCGAATCCGGCTGAATCTTCAGGTCGAAGTCTTTGGCGATTGTTTGGACGGTTGGCCAGAAATTGATGCGTTCGGCGCCGCCAAGCGTGACGGACCGCGGAATGCCGATCGGCAGCAGCATGTCGAAATTGAGGTCGAGAGTGATATCGCGGGCGGGGACGGGCGGATGTTCGCCTAGGAATTGCGACCCCAGCAGCCCCTGCTCTTCCGCAGTGACAGCGGCGAAGTAGACGGCATGAGGCGGCTGCTGGGTCGATTGCGCGTAGGCCCGGGCAAGCTCGAGGAGAATTCCGCAGCCCGTTCCGTTGTCGGCGGCGCCATTGTAGATACCATCGCCCTTGGCGTCGGGATCGATGCCGAGGTGATCATAATGCGCGGTGTAGAGGACGGTGTTCTCCGGGCTGGTTGACGCTCCTGGGACCCGCGCCACTACGTTTGTCGAGTTGTAGTGACGAACCCGGCTCTCGATATGAGCCTTCAGTCGCACCGTGAGTTCCTGAGGATGAAAGCCCGACTTTCCCGCACGGTCGATAGCCTGATCGAGATCGCCGAGGCCGGCAAGTGCAAAAAGATGCTGCGCCACGTCATGCTGAATCCAGGCAGCGGCTCGCAGACTGTTGAGCGGGTCGCCGGCAAGATAGCTCTTCTCGATCGCTTGCGAGTTCTGGACGACCTGCCAGCCGTAACTTGCCAGATCAGTCCGGTGGATGACGAGCACGCCCAACGCTCCGCGGCGGGCGGCTTCCTCATACTTGTATGTCCAGCGCCCGTAGTAGGTAAGGGCCTTGCCGTTAAAGAACTTCTCGTCATCTGAAGGCGGTTCATTGACGATGACAAGAGCGATCTTTCCGTGGAGATCGACCTCGTGGCCGTCGGGTTCGGCGTAGTCGTTCCAATGGTATTCGGGAGCCTTGATTCCGTAGCCGACGAAGACGATCGGAGCGTCGATGTCAGCGGTCGACTGGCCCGTTTCGTCTTTAGAGACGATCTGGCTCCCGTACGTCAGATCTACCGGCTGACCGTTTGCGGGCACAAAAGAGAACCTTGTCCTGTCCTCGATTGTGTGGACGGCCAAGAGTGGAACCTGCTGAAAGAAGGAGTGGTTTTCGCCGGCGGGCTGGAGACCTTCAAGCGCAAACTGCGTCGCAATGTATTCGGCTGCGAGTTTGTCGCCACGAGTGCCGGGTCCGCGACCTTCGAGAAGATCGAGGGAAAGGTAGCGCACGTGCGCTCTGATCCGATCGGGATTGATTGAGGCGGCGGCACTGCGGGCGGCAGCAGGAAGCCCGGCGATGGCGGGAACCTTAGGGATGTCACTCGGGGAGTGCTGTGCGATTGAGGCGCAGGGTACAGCCAAAAGTGCGGCAAAGAAACAGGCGGGTTTGAAGTCGAGCATCGAGTCTCCGTAGGATTGCCGCGATCATACTGGCAACAGGTCAGAGTACTTGCAACATGGCAGGTGCGGCAATTGCCGCGGAGTTTCCGGATGCGCGAGTCAGGCCTGCTTTTCTGAGGATCTTGCGGGCCAGTCCTGTGAGAGCCAGGCCGGCTGCCTGCTCGGCGGAAATCCACCGGCGATGGGCTGGCGCCGCTGAGGCTTGTTCCTGAGCTAGCGCGTGGACGTGTACGGTGTAGTTGACCTGCATAATGGCGTGGCGCACCGTCATCATAGGAGCGCTCGGTGGCACGTTCGGAGCATCGAGCGTTGGGAGTTCCCATAGGCCGGGCATGACGGTGTTCGCTGCCGGGCGCTGTACCAAAAGCAGTTCGGGCAGGAGTTCGACGCCCCTCGCGCTTTCGCGAGTGATGAGGGCGCAGGCGATTTCGCGGGTGGTCATGGGGGCCCGTTTCGGCGTACGGTGTTCGCCGAGCGTGCGGCAGGCAGAAGCCCATGGACAGACAAGGCACTGCGGATTGCGCGGCGTGCAGACCGTAGCGCCCAGTTCCATGATGGCCTGGTTGTAGTCGCCTGGGTGACAAACTTCCACCAGGGTCTGGGCAAACTCGTCCACCTTGCGGCGAACAGCCGCCTCGGAAACGCTGTCGTGCGAGTGCCAGCCGCGGATTCGGCTGAGGACGCGCTCAACGTTGCCATCCACCACAGCGACTGGCTCGTTGTAGGCAATGCTGGCGATAGCGGAAGCGGTGTACGAGCCGATTCCGGGAAGGTTGCGCAGTGAGGTGGCGGTGGTAGGCATTACGCCGCCGTACACAGAGACAACCGACTGGGCGGCTTTGTGAAGCATGCGCGCACGGCGGTAGTAGCCAAGGCCGCTCCAGAGAGCGAGGACGTCCTGTTCTTCAGCTTCAGCCAGGGACTGGACAGTTGGGAAGCGCTGCAGAAAAGCGGTGTATCGCTCGATCACAACGGCAACCCGAGTCTGCTGAAGCATAATCTCGGAGACCCAGATGGCGTAGGGATCTCTGGTTTGTCGCCACGGAAGATCGCGCCGACTGCGACGGTACCAAACCAGGATCTCGTGTTGCATGCGGGCGAGGGACTCTGGAGACGGTCCGGAGCGGCGGGGCATGGGACCAGATTACAGACTTTAGAGAGCAGCGAATAGTCCTGGCCTCATTGCGAACCGAGACCGGAGTTAGGCACTTCGTGCCTCGCCCCTACACCAATGCCCGAGTGCTCTGCTCTACTTCGCCGATTCGTTGATGGTCGTGATGTGGTCGATCGTGGGCGCGGGACCGTGTTCGACTTTGCCGTCCGGCCAGTGGATCTCCAGGTCGTCGACTTTGGTGGCGGTGCCGAGGCCGAAGTGTACACGCGGATCATTGTTCGAGAGATAACTGCCCCCGCTGATGACATCTCCGCGCTGCTTGATACCTCCGGCGGTGACGTAGACTACTGTACCTGTCGCATCGCGCGGAGATTTACCGCTTCCGGTAAGCTTCAGCTCAATCCAGTGGTTGTGGTTGGAATCGACGTTGCGGAGGAGGACGGGGTGGCCGTCCATTACGTTGATCACGGCATCGATTTTGCCGTCGTTAAAGAGATCGCCGACAGCCATGCCGCGTCCCGCGACCACGTCGGCAAGGCCGGTACCTTCAACCGCCGGGACGTTGTCGAATGATTTGCCCTGCGCGTTATGGAAGAGCATGGGGCGCTCTTTCCAACTCGTTCCCCAGTTGTATTTATCGGCTTGTGGGTAGACGTGGCCGTCCGACATCATGAGGTCTTTCCAGCCGTCGTTGTCATAGTCGAAGAAAGCATCGCCCCAGCTGAGGAACGGGACGGTGACCTCGCCGAGACCGATGTGGTAGCTGACATCCGTAAAGTTGGCGTCGCCCTCGTTTCGGTAGAGCGGCTTATAGTCGTCAGAAAAGGTAGTGTTGAACACGTCGAGCATGCCTTTATTCTGCGTGTCGCCCACGGCAATTCCCATAGACGCAGTTTCGCGGCCGGCTTCATTCAGCGCGTAGCCGGATGCGTAGCTGTCGTCTTCGAATGTGCCGTCGCCCTTGTTGATGTAAAGGTAATTGGGCGTGGAGTCGTTGCCGACCAGAAGATCGGGCTTGCCATCGTTGTTGATGTCAACGAAAACCGCGCCGAGCCCATAGTAGCCGGGCTTGTCGGCCACGCCAGCTTTCTCGCTGACGTCTGTGAACGTTCCGTCGCCGTTGTTATGAAAGAGATGGTCGGGTTCGCCTTTCAGACCGCGTGGACCGCAAGCCGTGGCTTCTCCGCGGAAAGTACAGAACGCGTTGCTCGAACCGCCTTCACCGCCTTTGGCAGGAGGATTGTCCCAATCCCAATGGAGATAGCCGGCGACGAAAAGATCCGGCTTGCCGTCACCGTCGTAGTCGCCCCAGGTCACACCAGTTGACCAGTTGCCAAGGGTGACTTTGGCTTGTTCAGCGACATCACTGAACGTGCCGTTTTTGTTGTTGTGGTAGAGACGATTTTTGCCGAAGTTCGACACGTAGAGGTCAGGGTAACCGTCGTTGTCGTAGTCGGCCACGGCGCAGCCGAATCCCCAGCGATCGTTTTGCACGCCTGCCTTTGCCGAAACGTCACTGAATGTGCCGTCGTGATTGTTATGGAAGAGCGCGGCGTGTGGCGGAGTAGCTTTGCCGGCGAGGGCTTCCAGGGTAGAGCCGTTAACGACGTAAATATCGAGCCAGCCATCGTTGTCGTAGTCAAAGAGGCAGACGCCGGATCCCTTGGTTTCAATGATGTAATTCTTGGCTGGCGTCCCCATGTGGTGGGTCCACTTTGCCAGGCCGGATTTCTCAGAGATGTCCTGGAAGACGATGGGGCCGGATTTTACGAATCCGCCGGCGGTAATCACGCGATGTTCGGCGTCGAGCTGGACAGCGTGATTGGATTCGACGGTTTGTGCGGAGTCAAACGACTGGGTCGGCTTGGCTTGTGCCTGAACGGCCTGGGAAGTGAGCGCCAGAAGCAGGACGCAGAGACTCATCGCACGGATTACCGGGAACATGGGGCAAGTATAAGGGGAGGCGCTTCAGCGAGTCTCTCAACCAAAGGATGGAAGGAACATGGAATAGAGGCAAACCTGGCTGCTGACCGGGCGTAGGCTGCCGACAGCTTTGGTCTACATGGCGATCAAGAATGTCGGTGCGACATGGGACTGCGGATGAATAGCGCGAATTGTTAGCTCCTTACTTCCCTGCTCTCTCTGAAAAGCAAAGAGCCGGAATCCACGGGGGTTCCGGCTCTTTGCTCTACAACACTTAGTTCAGCCCAACTTCGGTCGAGGTGCCCATCGCAGCCTTCGCGAGTTCGCGCTCCGGCCTGGGCTGTACGGCCATCTCTGTCTGCACACCGATGCCGCCTTGCGCAAAACGAACGTTCAGCAGATGATATCCGCGCTGATCGTGTAGGAATACCAGGCTGTTTTTGCCGGCAAGCTGGAACGTTCGCTCAGTGCGAGCCGTCAGCCCTGCGACAATGCCAGTTTCTGTGCTAACGAGGTTGAGGTAGTTGTCTGACTCGCGAACCAGGCGATAATGTCCGGCTGGAAAAGCCTGGTGATTCGCTGAGAACGCAAACGGAATTGTTGCCTGCGAGGCGTTCTGTGCCGATGCGCTCCGTGCATTCATAACGCTCAGCATCACTGCAATTGCAACTGCGAAGTACACCAGGCGTGTCTTCAACTGATTCATGGCGGGGGAAACCGCGGCTCCGATTTTCATGTGTTCACTTTTACTTTCTTCCTGAATTTGATCGAAGTGTGATCAGCCTTCACTATGCAGCTGTTCACTGTCTTCACACTTGATCCAGCAGCCCACGTTCTTGCTCAGGACATCCAATCTAAAATCCAAGATTTTTCGTCACAAATTGCGTCCATTCGGTGACGTGATCATCGACAGAGATCCGAATTCAGCCGACGTCGATTAGCGTTCTGCTGTTCACTGTCCGCAGCGGTGGCTATACTCGCTCCCATGCGGACCAGAACTGGCTGTCTTGCCGGATGCCTGACCAGGCTTGTCCTCTACGGCATCGCAGCCGCGGCATTTCTCTACATTCTGACCATCGCTCTGAATCCCTGGGCTCTGCACATCGGTCACCGGTCTACGCCGCTCCTCTGGTGGCACGGCACCGGGAGCGTGGCTTCCAAAGAGGGCAAATCCTACCCTCTCTACATCTCCTTCTGGCCGGGAGAACCCTTGAAGAACAGTGGCGGAAGGCGGGAGGGCAAAATATGGAGCGCAAACCTGAGAGGCAACGCCTGGCTCTGCACCGCACCACACCAGATCCGTCGCCTCGACCTCAGGGGTACTTTGTACGGCGGCTATCTCAGCTCTGATTCGAGCCTCTTCGCATTCCGTCTCATCGACTACACGAGGCCATTCACCTTCCGCCAGCCTCATCGCGGCTTCTTCGATCTCGCCGGCAACTTCCACGGCGACCGACTCGTCCTCGATCGGCGCGACCAGCAGGGTATCCCGTTCGACGAGTCTCTCTTTATCGACCACGCCATCGCCGACCTGCAATGGTCCAGCTACGACTCCCTCGTCGCCGTCTGCAACAACCCACCCCACCGATAGCGTTGTCCCTCGTTCTCTTGTTCCTTGTCCCCTCGTTCCCTATCCCTGCCTTTTCCAAATTGAAGTAACGTGATCGTCTTTATTCCTTCCAGTTCTGTACCCTCAAATCCACATCAACTTCGGTCAAGATGAGATATGCAATCGGTCTACGCGCTCTACAAACTCGTGGACAAGTATGCTTCTGAGATCGAGAAGCTGAACCTCGACGGCGACCAACTTGAGGAATACAGCACGATCCTCCTCCACCTGCAGAATCAGGTCGAGACCGGCGAACCCAGCCACAAAATCATCGACCAGTGCCTCGCCTACCTGGAGCGGTTCTCAGCGCCCGTGGCCAAGACTGCCTAGGAATTTTCGTCGGGCCTCGTGAAGCGCAACGTATCTCAGCGTTTCCGCGCGGGTGAGAGAAGTTGTGCGTCACCGCGATGAGGATGGGATGAATGGGACACGGACACGCGTTCGTTAGCTAGCTGCCGGGGAGGTGTGCAGAGTCACGGCCGACTCCGAACCCCTGTCTCGATGGCGTTTCGCGAGTTGTGCCCCGTTCATCGCGGCTTTTTGCGATGAGCGGGTCTTCATGTTCAGGATTAGCAGCAGTAATGCGAAAGTAATGCCATACGGTTTGAAGCGATTCCAGAAGGCCGAGGCTCTTCAATTCATTACGTTCAGTTGTCTTCATCGCCTTCCTTTGCTGGCAGGGGTGATCATGAACCAATGGATGCTTTACTTCCGTAGTGATCGCCAAAACTCATGTTGCCAATCTCGCAGAGTTCAGAGACTCCCGAGGATGTTACACCCCCACCGCCACATTTTTCGCCAGCATAGCCTTGATGCCCCGAATCGCCTGTCTTGTTCTCTCTTCGTTTTCGATCAGCGAGAAGCGGACGTGTCCGTCGCCGTAGTCGCCGAAGCCGATGCCGGGCGAAACCGCCACTTTGGCGTCGTTGAGGAGGAGCTTTGAAAACTCAAGCGAGCCCAGCTTGCGATAGGGCTCCGGAATCTGCGCCCACACAAACATCGTCGCTTTGGGCGACGGCACTTGCCAGCCCGCGCGGTTCAAGCCCTCGATCAGCACATCACGCCGCCGCTGGTAGTTGTCGCGGATTTCGGCGACGCACTCCTGCGGCCCCTCGAGCGCGAGGATGGATGCGACCTGGATGGGTGTAAACGTTCCGTAATCGAAGTAGCTCTTTAACCGCCCCAGCGCGTTCACCAGCACCGGGTTGCCAACCATGAAGCCGACGCGCCAGCCTGGCATGTTGTAGGACTTGGACAAAGTAAAAAACTCTACCGCGACATCCTTCGCCCCCGGAACCTGCAGCACGCTCGGCGGCTTGTAGCCATCGAAGCCGAGGTCGGCATACGCAAGATCGTGGATGAGGTGGAAGCCGTACTCGCGGGCCATCTCCACCAGACGCGCGAAGAAGGGCAGTTCAACGGTCTGCGTCGTGGGATTCGCCGGGAAGTTGACGATCAGCGCCTTGGGACGCGGCGTCATGCGCGGAATCAGCTCTTCAAGCTGCTTGAGGAACTGGTCCTGGTCCTGCACCGGCACGCTGACCACGTGTGCGCCCGCAATCACTGGCCCGTAGATGTGGATGGGATAACTGGGGTTCGGCACCAGCACCGTATCGCGCGAGTCGAGGATGGCCAGGCAGAGGTGCGCGATGCCCTCCTTCGATCCGATGGTGACAATCGCCTCGGAGTTCGGATCGATATCCACCGCATACCGTGTCCGGTACCAGTTCGAAATCGCCTTGCGCAGCCGTGGAATTCCCTTCGACACGGAGTATCGGTGCGTCACCGGCTTCTGCGCCGCCTCGATCATCTTGTCCACGATGTGCTTCGGCGTCGCGCCGTCGGGATTGCCCATGCCGAAGTCGATGATGTCTTCTCCGCGGCGCCGCGCGGCAACCTTCATCTCGCCGGTGATGTTGAAGACGTAGGGTGGCAGGCGCTGGATACGGCTGAACTCTTCCATAGGTGACTCCAGAATACAGGGATCAGTGATCAGGGATCAGTGCTCAAAGGTGAACGGGAATCAGGCGAGACGACCCAGTTAAAAGAGGGATCTCATCGTTGATCACTGTTCACTTATGCTGTTTTGGGATTGGGTGGTGCGGCAATCTAGGCGGCCGGGGCCGCAGCCGCGCCGGAGAAGCGCGCCATCGCAACGAAGGTTGAGGTCTGCTGCATGGGCATGATTATAGCGTGGAGCAGCTTTCGGTTCCTAGCTCCGTCGTGGCTGCGAAGCTGTCTGATGGCAATATTCGAAGTTCGGTGATTCAGCGGCTGTAGGCCAGTTCCTCGCTGCTCGGCTGCGCAGCTTTCGACGACAGATAGAGCGAGAGTACGGTGATGTCGTCAGTCTGGCCGAAGTGCTTGGCCGTTTGCGCAATGTAGCGCGCCGACTCATTGCTTACCTGTTGCGTTCGTTCGAATCCGAATAACTCGCCCTGATCGTTTTGCGCCTCGACAACGCCATCGGACAGAAAGACCAGCCGGTCGCCGCGATTCAAGTGGAAGGTCGAAGCGTCGTACTCCGCCTCGGCAATGACGCCCAGCGGTAAATTCGGCATCAGCGCGATCTCGCGCCCATCGCGATATGGACTCAAGTGACCCGCATTGGCAATGGTCACCGTGCCGTCGGGATACACTCGCGCGCACAGACATGTTGCGAAACACGGAGCGCAGTCCAGCTCCTTCACGGCAGAGCCGGGCGATGCAACCGCTCCGATGAGCACGTGATTCAAATGCTTGAGCACCGTCGCTGGATCGTGGGAAAGCTCATTGCGCAGCGCGCCGACCAGGGTGCTGGAGTTCATCGCCGCCTGCAGTCCTTTGCCGCTCACGTCGCCCACCACGATCAGCAGCGAGTCGTCTTTGAGTGGCAGCACCTGGAAGAAGTCGCCGCCCACGCCATTCACGGGAAGATATGCGCTCTCGAGCATGAAGTTCTTGTTCGACGGCAGCTGCGTGGGAATCAGCAGCGCCTGCACGCTTTTAGCCGCCGAAATTTCTGCGGCTGACTTCTGCTCTTCCTGACTGATATGCACAAATCGGTAGAGGATCACGGCAATGAGGCTCAGCAGGAAAACTGTATACGCCACTGTGCCGGTTCCGAATACAACCGGGCCCATGTGGAACTTGTGCGACGCAAACGTGTCCGGCAGCCAGTGCTTGAAAGCCATGAAATCCAGCACGGAATCCGCTGAATCCGCCATTGCCGCGAGGAAGAACGGCACCACCATGACTCCGGCTTCTTTTCGTCCGCCGCGCCACGCGTAGTAGAGCAGGACCGTGACCAGACCGCAAAACAGTACCTCTGCCGCAATCGAGAGCACCTGGTACACCTGCGGCAGATGAACAAAGTACAGGAACGGCAACAGCACGACTGCGATCTGCACGCCCCGCACAAATCTGCGGGACTTCGTGGCCGTGAAATGAAGAATGAATTCCAGGGTCACCGCCATGAAGAGATGACCGGAAAACACGATGAAAACACGGTACGCTCCGAGAGATAAGGCTCCCAGCCCGTACGTCACATCCGCGGAGCCGGTAGCAGCCACCGCGAGACACAGCAGAGAGAGCCACATGTATTCCTGGTGGTGCCTCTGCGCGAGGTAAAGAAATCCACCCAGCACTGCTACACAGACAAACAGGAACGTAACCACCAGCCCCGCGATGACGTTCTCGTTCCACTGGCGATTAACCGCCATTGTTTGCCGATGGAGCATCTCGCTTGCCGCGCCTACATCTACCCGTTGCAGCAAGCCGCGGCTTATCGTAATGGTCGGACCTGCCCACGTCCTGATCGCAATTACCGTTGGTCCTGTCGCAGCCGGGTTCGTCGGCGCCACCACGGGAGGGGAAAGATATTCAGCAGGAGCATCGGTCATCCCGCGCGTGTGTCCAGCCTCAAGGCCATTGACGTAGACATCGACTTGACCAGCGGAATTTCCCGCCACGAGCAGCGCAAGCTCCTGCCCGTTTGCCATCTTGCCGATCGCAGCTATCTGCTCAGGCTGCAGCTTGATCCGGTACCAGCCATAACCCGTGTAGGAGTCGTACCCCTGTTCGGCGAGCGTCTGGCTTAGATTCACGACCGGCCAGCTTGAATCATCCAGGGCTGGATCAGCCCATTGCGGATCGTCGCCCGTGTGAAACTTCCACTGCCCATCGAGATTCACAGCGCCATGAAGCGGCGAAGCTGCTGCAGGCGTACTTGCATTGCCGGGCAGCGAATTCGCTGAGCTCGTTTTGTTCGGAGTCGAGGCAGAAGACGCGCCCTGGGTCGGACCCTTTGGCTTTGCGGCTGCCTGCTGCGAGTCCAGAGGAAGTACGCACGTCACCCCAAGCAGAAACGAGCAGAAAACTGCTCGCAAAAAGAGCCGTCCCGCTGCTCGTCGAATGATTCGCATGCGTATCAATGAAATTAGAGCACGAGCCCGCCGCCACGTACCGGACTTCCGAGACGAACCCGCTCCGCCGCCGACCTGCCATGATGTACGCGCTTCGAACCGGATCAGTTCCTCTAGCTCTCAAATGATTCAATACAAGCTAACATCAAGACCCGCGATAAAGTGAATCCCAGGTATGGCAAGTCTGTGGAGTGACTTGTCGTGGGTGAGAAACAGTTCAACCCCGAAATCGGCAGCCGATGCCAGATGAATTGCATCCGCTGGTTTGGCCCCTGTACTTCCGCGAATCTCGCTATATTGGTCCGCCGTCGCCACGGTGAATGGAATCAGTTCCACCTGACTACTTTGCAGAAAAAAATCCCGAACCTTACTAACCACATCGGCGGCTCCCAGTTTTCGTGGTCCCGTCAAGACTTCCCCGAGCGTGAACACGCTGGTACAAAGCGTGTCTCCTCTCTTTTCCATAGCTCGGTAGATTGAACGAACGCGTGGTGCGTAATCCGGATTCCCTTCGATCAGGTAAATGAACAGCATTGAATCCCAGTACACACGGCTCATTACCGCTCAGCTTTCCGCGGACGACCCTCCGCAGGGAACTGAAGGTTCTCGCGTTCGCGTCTGAGATATTCCTCGCCACCGCCAAGCTGGCGAAATATTTCAGCGCCGATCCCATAGAGCGCCATAAGATCTCCAGCCTTCTTGGGATGTCCCTGAGTCGTGTCTCTGCCCAGCACCTTATAGACGAACTGAACAGTGGTGCTCGGTCCACCAGAGGCCGGCCCCCCACGCTTTTCAATCAGTTCCAAGCCGGCCTCTCGCTGAAAACTCTGTGATGAGAGCGTAGAGAACACCGAGGGCGTTCGATTGCTGAGGCCAAGTTCCTTCGCGATATTACCAACTCTGACCTCAAGCCTCTCTTGTCCGCGCGATCGGGCGGGAACCACATATTTCGTAATCACGTGTCGTTTCGTCGTCTCAGCTAAAGACATCGGGCTCTCCCCCTCAATTACAAAATATACATACATTACATACATATTACAAGATAAAAGAAATCCGGCCCTACGGCCGGATCTCTGGTTAAATCCCTCTACCGCCGCGCCTTAACCGCCTCTTTGGCTTCGGCATGTCCTGTCGCTGGAACCTCAGGCACCTCGGCCTTTGTCACTGCTGCGCCGATCCCCAGCTTTTTGCGCACCTCACCATCCATTTTTGCGAAGATGTCGCGGTTCTCTTTCAGGAAGTTCCGCGTATTCTCGCGCCCCTGGCCAATGCGCTCGCCAGAGTAGCTATACCATGCGCCCGACTTCTCCACGATGTTGTGCGCTACCGCCAAGTCGAGCACATCACCCTCGCGGCTGATTCCCTCACCGTAAAGAATGTCGAACTCGGCCTCCCGGAACGGCGCCGCAACCTTGTTCTTCACAATCTTCACCTTGGTCCGGTTGCCCACCACCGCGTCGCCTTCCTTGATGGCCGCAATTCTCCGGATGTCCACTCGCACCGATGAATAGAACTTCAGCGCGCGTCCGCCCGTTGTCGTCTCCGGATTCCCGAACATGACGCCGATCTTCTCGCGAATCTGGTTGATGAAAATCAGCGAGGTGCGCGACTTCGCAACCGTACCCGTCAGCTTCCGCAGCGCCTGCGACATCAGCCGTGCCTGCAATCCAACATGCGAGTCGCCCATCTCGCCGTCGAGTTCGGCCTTGGGAACGAGGGCGGCCACCGAATCGACAACCAGCACGTCGATAGCTCCGGACCGCACCAGGGCTTCCGTGATCTCCAGGGCCTGCTCGCCTGAGTCCGGCTGCGAAACCAGGAGGTTGTCCACGTCCACACCCAGCTTTTTCGCATAGGCGGGATCGAGCGCATGCTCCGCATCCACAAAGGCCGCCAGCCCGCCGTTCTTCTGCGCCTCCGCAATAATCTGCAGGGTAATGGTGGTTTTGCCCGACGACTCCGGCCCGAAGACTTCAATCACGCGGCCCCGCGGAACACCCCCAACCCCCAGGGCGCCGTCAAAGCTGATGGACCCCGTCGAAATCACCGAAATCGGAACCAGCGCCTCCCGCGACCCCAGGCGGACTATGGACCCCTTCCCAAACTGCTTTTCAATCTGGCTCAGGGCTAATTCAACGGCTTTAGCGCGCTCATCGGCGACCGGCATGGTGTTTCTCCTCTATAGATACTCGCCCTGCGCGCCTCGTTGGGAATGGCATAAAACACGCGACGGCTAGTTGATTTCGAACGGATTTTAGCAGTTCGATACATTCCAATGATATCGAAAAAGCGAATAAAAGGTGAATATTTGGGCACCCCTGTATCGACCATCACGAATCCAGAGGAAAACCCGGTACCAAACCAGCCCTTTCAAAATCCGCCGAACCGCAACGATACTCCCGCCCTAGAGCCCCCGCTCTGTTCTCTGTTTCCTCAGACCACGTATGCTCCCACTCGCGTTTCCTTCTCCGTCAGGGCATCGCACGCCCGATCCAGTTGCTCATATGCGGCATCGTGGTCCTTCCGGAATTCCCGGAATGCCTCTTCGCTGGACCACCGATCGATTGTCAGATACGATCCCGCCACATAAGCATCCCGCAGCAGTTCAGTACCGAGATACTCAGGCGACTTCCGAAACAGTTGCGCCCAGTTCCCCTCCGGACCGTACGCCGTCTCGAACGCAGCTACCTTCTCCTCGGCAATTTCGAACTGCCACACCACAACGAACATGCATCCCCAGGTTTCTGGTTCCATGGTAGCGCACGCTCCAATCTGCGGAGCTACACTGCATCCATGCCGACTGCGACCATCGACGAGCTCTTCGCGCAAACAATCAAGGGAGACTACGACAACGATCAAGCCTGGGATGCGATCCACTCACTCCGGGCCACCGGCTCGAGAGAAGTCTTCGACAAAGCTGTAACCTGGTGCCGCTCCAGCGAACCGCTGAAGCGGGCCCGCGGCGCCGATATCCTCGCGCAATTCGGTCACACGGCCGAGAATCAGACAACGCTCTTCGCGAACGAATCCTTCCCTGTTCTCGCCGGCATGCTCGAGTCAGAAACAGATCCCGTGGCCCTGAGCGCAATCGTCACCGCCTTCGGCCACCTCGACAACCCCTCCATAATTCCGCAGATTCTACCCTTCAGCTATCATCCGGACACCGACGTGAGATACGGTCTCGCATTTACGCTCGGTTGTTTTGCCGACGACGAGCGCACTGTCTCAACGCTCATCAAACTTATGTCGGACAAAGACAGCGAGGTACGCGACTGGGCCACTTTCGGTCTGGGCGGCCTCAGCGACTTCGACTCACCGAAAATCCGCGACGCACTTTTCAATAACATCAGCGACGAAGACGAAGATGTTCGCGAAGAAGCCGTGGTCGGCCTGGCCAAGCGAAGGGACCTGCGGTCACTTCCTGAAGTGATGAGCGCCCTGAAAGACAAGGATCGTGCCCCACGCGGCGTCGAAGCCGCCAACTTCTTGCTCGAAAGATCCAACGATCCGATCGAAGATCCATCCGCGTGCCTCAAGGCACTTCACGAGCGCTTCCCGGAGCAGGGCTGACCCATCAAGGGAGCAAACTTGATTATAGCCATAAATTGTGGCTATAATCTCCCTTTATGAGAGTGAGCACCGCCGAAGCCAAAAATCGCCTCACGGAACTGATTCGCTCCGTCGAAGCCGGCGAACGTATCGTGATCACCCGTCACGGAAAGCCGGTTGCCCAAATCGGCCCGCCACCAACCGAAGTGCGCCGGGCTCGCCTCGGAGGCATGAGAAAGAGAATCCATCTGCGACCGGGCTGGACTGCTCCCATTGATCCAGATCGCTTTTTGGACGGCGAATTGTGAACGGTTATCTGCTCGACACCAATGCCGCGATCTTCGCCCTGACTCTGCCGGAACGTCTGTCCGCTTCCGCTCGCAGGGCCATCCTCAAGGGCCCGAACCTCCTGAGTGTAGTCACGTATTGGGAGGTCCTCCTGAAATGCATGAAGGGGCTGCTTGATGTCGGAGATCCTCGCGAATGGTGGCGCGATGCGCTTGAGGAACTCGCGGCGGTGCCCCTACCCCTTCGCCCGGAGCATGTTGCTGCCGTTTACAGCCTTCCGCCGCATCATAAGGATCCCTTTGATCGAGTGCTGATCGCGCAGGCAACCGTAGAGGAATTGTCGTTTGTTACAAGCGATAAGGAAGTCTCCAAATATGCCGGAAGAGACTTGAAAATCATTCGGTAGACTGCGATTTAATTACGACAGAAAGCTCGCGCATCTTGCCCAAGAAGAGCCGCACACCGAAAGCCGGGAAACACGCAGAGCCACGACATCTCTTGGGCCTCACTGCCGCCTCCCTCCGCACACTTCGCGCCCTCAAAACCCCATCGCAGATTCAGAAGTTCATCGACGCCATTCCCTACCAGTACGCCGACACGGCTTGGTCGCCGCAACGCGTGCTCCGCGAGCGCAAAGGACACTGTCTCGAAGGCGCACTTGTCGCCGCAGCCGCCCTGCGCGTGAATGGCTATCCGCCTCTACTTGTGGATCTCGAAGCCGTGCGCGACGATGATCACGTCCTCGCCGTCTACCGGCAGCATGGCCTCTGGGGAAGCATTGCCAAATCCAACTTCGCCGGGCTCCGCTTTCGCGCTCCCGTCTACCGCACGGTCCGCGAACTCGCGCTCAGCTACGTAGACCACTACTACAATCTTCGCGGCGAGCGCACGCTGCGCGCCTATTCGCGCCCTGTCAACCTCTCCCGGCTAGACAATCAGCACTGGATGACTTCGGAAGAAGACGTCTGGTGCGTTCCTGAACTGCTCATCGCTGCACCGCATTACCCGCTCTTCCCGCACAAGGTTGCGGCAAGTCTCCCCCGAATGGATCGCCGGGCGTTCGAAGCCGGCATGCATGGCTGGACCAGGCACTAAGAAGCACGAGCAACCACAAGATTGCGCTTCACAAGCAACCTGCTACGCCCAGCTGAACCCGCTCTTCTGCAGTGGTAGTGTCCTCACTCGTTTCCCCGTCGCCGCATAGATCGCATTCCCTACTGCCGGCAGAATTGGCGGCAGTGTCGGCTCGCCCAATCCAGTCGGCGCATTATCGGTGAGTCGCCAATAGAGATCGATCTTCGGCGTCTGCCGCATGCGCATCATCGGGTGCTGGTGATAGTTCGTCTGCTGCACCTGCCCATCGGCCAGCGTGATCTCCTGCCCCATATGGCTCAGCCCCTCGATGATCCCGCCGTAGCACATGTTCTCCGCCGCTCGCGGATTGATGATGTGGCTCCCCACATCGCCCGCCGCCCAGACGTGGTTCACTGTCACCCGGTTCTGCGCGTCCACGGACACGTCAGCAACTTCCGCGAAGTACCCCAGGTGGCAGTAGTACGCTGCGATGCCCATCCCGCGCCCCGGCGTTTTCTTCCGCTCTCGCCAGCCCGACTTCTCCGCCACCATCTCCAGCACGCCCTTGAGCCGTTCCGCATTCAGCGGCGCATCTCCGCCCTGGTCTTTCTTCTCCAACGGCACAGGCGCGGCATTCAGCACTTCAATCTGGAAGTCCAGCGGATCGCGTCCCGCCGCGGCAGCCAGCTCATCCATGAACGACTGCCCCACAAAGCAGATCGCATTCACCCCCGGAGCCCGAAGCCATCCCGTCCGCAGCAACAGCGGCATCTGCGATGTATACAGCGCATATGCCGGCACGCGGCCTGACGGAAATTCCAGCTTGTCGATCTCCGCACCTGCGGGATAGTCATCGCCCTCACCGAACGTGATCAGGTGCTGCCGCCACGCCACGACCTTCCCGCTCGCATCAAGACCCGCCTTCAGTCCGTGGACGCCCGCAGCCCGGTACGCATCGTGAGTAAAGTCATCCTCTCGCGACCACAACAGCTTCACCGGCGCGCTCACCTGCTTCGACAGCCAGGCCGCGTCCGCCATGTAGTCGTTCATCAAGCGCCGGCCGAAGCCGCCGCCCGCGCGAATCAAGTGGACTGTCACAGCTTCCGGCGGAATGCCAAGAGCTTTCGCAGCCAGTCCGCGCCCTTCGCCCGGAGTCTGGCTTGTGGTCCACATCTCCAGCTTGCCGTCTTTGAACGACGCCGTCGTGCCCATGGGTTCAAGCGTTCCATGCGCGATGAACGGATACGAATAGACAGCCTCGACAACCTTTGCCGCGCTCTTCATCGCGCCGTCCACATCTCCGTAGCTGCGCATCGTGTTTTCCGGTTCCGTCTTCAGCAGTTCCGCAGCCTTGGTCACAAATCCGTCGCTGCTCTGCGCCTTCCCCGTGCCTAAGTCCCAATCGACCTTCAGCGCCTTGCGTGCTTGCTGCGCCTGCCACCAGGTGTCCGCAAGAATGGCGACTCCCGGCTCTGTGCCCGGCTCATTCGGCACGATTGCAGCTGTTGACAGCGTCCCTTCAATGACGAGTACATGCCGCACGCCCGGCATCTTCTTCACCCCATCCAGATTGGCGTTCTTCACCTTGCCGCCGTAAACGGGGCACTTCTGGATGACTGCATGCAGCATTCCCGGAACTTCGATATCGATTCCGAAGATCGGCTTGCCTGTCACGATTGCGCGATTGTCCACGCCGCGCTGCGACTTGCCGATGATCCGGTACGCCTGCGGATCCTTCAGCTTCACCTCGCTGATCTTCGGCGGCGCAATCTTTGCTGCGCGCTCCGCCAGCTCTCCGTATCCCGCAGACTTGCCCGAGGCCGCATGCACCACGTGCCCCGCTTCCGTCGAACACTCTGCCCCTGGAACTCCCCACTGCCCCGCAGCCGCTGCAATCAACACCTGCCGTCCCGCAGCGCCCACGCGCCGCAACGGCTCCCAGCCGATCGGCGTCGACATGCTGCCGCCCGCAAACTGCGGCCCGTACTTCGCCTCGTCCAGATCGGCCTGCTCGATGCGAACCTTGCTCCAGTCCGCGTCGAGTTCTTCCGCAATCAGCATCGGCAGCATCGTCCGCACGCCCTGGCCGATCTCCGGTCCGCGCGCCATGATCGTCACCGTCCCGTCCGTTCCGATCCGAATAAACGCCTCTGGCACGAGCTGCGGAGGGGCGCCCTGTGCCTTCGCCCACGGCCGGTCATAAAGCCCCAGCAGGAACCCGCCGCCTGCAATCGTGGTCATCTGCAAAAAACATCTGCGACTGATCTTCATGGCGGCCTCCTTACTTCTTCTCCGCGGCAGCACCCGCCGCATGGTGAATGGCTTCTCGAATCCGCGGATACGTGCCGCACCGGCACAGATTTCCGTTCATTGCAGCATCGATTTCCGCATCGGTCGGATGCGGATTGCGATCCAGCAGTGCCGCTGCCGCCAGGATCTGCCCCGACTGGCAGTACCCGCACTGCGCCACATCCACCTCTTCCCAGGCCTTCTGCACTACGTGCTGCCCTTCAGGCGAAAGCCCCTCGATGGTCGTGATCTGCTGCCCCGCAACCGATCCCACACGGGTCATGCACGACCGCACTGCACGCCCATCCACCAGCACCGTGCACGCACCGCAGACACCCATGCCGCAGCCGTACTTCGCGCCCTTCAGGTTCAGTACATCGCGCAAAACCCACAGCAGCGGAGTATCCGGCGCAACATCCACCGTCATCGCTTCCCTGTTCACAATTAATTTCAGAGGCATGAAAAACCTCGCATTCCGCAGAATAGACGCCAGAATACGAAGCCCGCAGCACCATAGCATGTGCTCTGAATCACAGTCGGAAAGACCACAACAAAAACGCGGACCCGAAGGTCCGCGTTCCACGTACATTGCAAAGCAATCTTTTGTTCCCCTGTTCCCTGCTCTACCTTGAGAACGTCACAAACTTCCGCCCCGCATACAGTCGGAATCCGGCGCTTGGATCCGCAATGAACTGCAAAGGCGTCGGCCGCTTGATCGCCTCATCCGTCTGGGAGCCAACCGTGAACACATCGTGAGCGCCCACATCGGTCACCACGAACTTGTCGCCCGGAATGAAGCCCACGCCATAAATCCCTGCTGGCAGCGTCTCACTGCCGAACTTCAGCGGAACCTCGGTGATGAAGTACGCCTGGTACTTCGCCGCCACATCGCTCGAGTACCCGCTCGTATCCACCAGAGTGGCCAGCACGTAGTACCCGTCAGAGAACTTCACGCCCCCCGAGTTGCGCAACTGCGTGGGCGCCGACTGCGCCTTGTAGTAAACGCTCGCTGGCAGCAGCTTCTGCGTATCCGCCGGCTTCAGAATTGTGTCGCCCCCCTGGGCCAAAGCACCGATCGGCGAAGCCATCACCGCAACACCCAGCGCAGCTGCGCACGCTGCCTTCATGATTGACTGAAAACGCATGAAAACCCCTCCCTCAAAATGGAATCGAAACGGAGTATACAGGATAGCTACCCCGCCAGCCATCAACCCATGGCTCGTCCGAAAGCGCGTCAGAGGCTCAAAGGTGCCGCTCTTTGCGCCTGCATGCCGCCTGCGTTTGCAATGAAGACTGTGAGGCTTTGTCGGTTCCGCGCACCGGAATTTCGATCACTCCATCCAATTCACCGCAAGGGCGCCGGCACACTCCTGCGCACGCGGAAGCTCGTGCTCTCTCCCCCGATCTCAAAGCCTTAACGATGACCATACGCCCTCCTGCCAGCGCCGAACCGGCCTTCAGGGCTTCGAACACCAGCAACTCTTCGAAAGAAATAAAAAGGGCGGACCTTGTCGGCCCGCCCTAAAAACAATCTCTTTGCCAGAGATGAACAAAACCATTTCAGGAGGCATTCTTAGAGTAGCCTCACCCCTGTTTTGCGTCTTGAGTCATTCGGAGGACCCCCGCATCCATCGTTAGATGGAGATTTTCGTAAACAATTAAAAGCACTTATCCTAACCGCTGCTACTAGCCTCATAATCGAATTAGCGTTCCGCCAGCTTTGGGATCGACCTACTTTGCCGCAAGCTGATTCGAACCCGACAACCTCGTCGACCCGCGCTCACCGCCACCCGGTTTTTCGCGGTTCTATCCGCCTCTTCGCACTTCTGCTCACGCTGGTCGCAACCGCATTTCCGCTCGAGCCGACGACACCGCTTTCCGGCTACAACCGCCAGACCTGGGTTATGGAAAATGGCCTTCCTCAGAACACAGTCCAGGCTCTAGCCCAAACCTCGGACGGTTTCCTCTGGATAGGCAGCGAAGTTGGGCTCGTTCGCTTTGATGGCAATAGCTTCACAACGTACGACCAGAACAGTAAGCCCGCTCTTCCCGGCAACGATGTCCAGTCTCTCCTCGCCGCCTCTGATGGTTCCCTCTGGATCGGCACCACCGACGGTCTCGCTCATCTCCAGAACAATGCTGTCACAACCTTCAGCACCGCGAACGGACTTCCTTCCAACTCCATCCGCTCCGTTCGGCAAAGCTCAGACGGCCGCATCATCGTCTTAACCCAGGCAGGAGAAGTTGGCATCGAAGGCGGTCGAGTCGCACCTTCGCAATACGACAACCTTCAGGAAACCGCTGTTCTCTTTCAATTCCAGCTCTCCGACGGGACCAATGCCCTCGTTAGCAGAACAAATGTGGAATTTGCGCACCATGGCCACACCCAACACACCTTCACCGTGGGCCGCGACCTTCCCGGAACCCGCATTCAAACCGCCTCAACCGATCGCTCTGGAACTCTCTGGATCGGCACGAACAGTGGCCTCGTCCGCTACCTCACCGGCAAGCTCGACCGCTTCCCTCTCACGGACCCGCTTGCCACAGCCTCAATCCTCTCGATCCTTCAGGACCACGAAGGCAATCTTTGGGTAGGCACAGAATCCGGCGGTCTCCACATCCTCCGCGACGAGCGTTTCCGCACGCTGGGCTCGCGCGACGGCCTATCTTCCGATGCCACAACCACGGTTGTCGAAGATGCGACCGGCATTCTCTGGATCGGCACCAGTGGCTATGGCCTCAACGCAGTGACACGCTCCGGCAGTTCATTCGCCAGGACAAAGACCTACTCCACTCGCGACGGCCTCACCAGTGACATCATCCTCTCTCTCGCTGCCGCCCCCGATGGAGACCTCTGGGTGGGGACGCCTGACGGCCTGAACCGAATTCATCACAACACGATCAGCACCTACACCACTGCCGATGGTCTTCCGGATGACTTCATCCGCTCGCTCCACGTGGACCCCGATAACTCTGTTTGGATCGGCACTCGGCGCGGCCTCGCCCATCTCACCCAGAACACTGGCCTGCACATCGACACCTTCACTCAGGCGACCGGGCTCGGCAGCGATCTCGTCGGCGCAATGGCCCGCGACAAAAATGGCAACCTCTGGGTTGCCACACTTGCCGGACTTTCCCGTCTGACCGGAAACCAGAATACCTCCATCACCAACTTCACCGCTGCGAATGGCCTCTCCAGCAACGTCATCACATCTCTTCTGCCTCGCGAGAACGGCTTCATCCTCGTCGGCACGCAGGATCACGGGTGGAACATCTGGAATGGCCAACACTTCTCGCCCGTTACCCATTCCGGCCTCAGCCACACGACTATTCATGCGATCCTGCACGACAACGATGGGCACCTCTGGTTTGCCACCGCCAATGGCATCGCACGTTGCGATTGCGACATGCACGGCGGCTTCTCCAACTGGATGGAATTCGGTCCGGCCGACGGCCTTCGTACCCGTCAGATGGCCACCAACAGCCATCCCTCTGCATGGCGCTCGCGTGACGGACTGCTCTGGTTCGCTACTCCCAAGGGCCTCGTCGAAGTCGATCCCGCGCATTTCCCTGTCAACACCGTTCCGCCGCCTGTCGCTCTCGTCCGCTTCGCCGTCGACGACATCGATCAGCCGGTCAATGTCAACTTGCTCAAAGTTCCCGCCGGCCACAATCACTTCCAGTTCGACTACGCCGCTCTCAGCTTCACCGCCCCGCAGAAGGTCCGGTATCGCTTCATGCTCGAGGGCTTTGACCATCAGTGGACAGATGCTGGCGCGCGTCGCTCCGCCTATTACACCAGTATTCCTCCGGGCGACTACACCTTCCGCGTCCAGGCTGCCAACAACGACGGCCTCTGGAACAACACCGGCGCATCTCTTTCGTTTCAACTCCGTCCTCACTTCTACCAGACCATCTGGTTTTATCTCCTGCTCCTCGCCTTTGCCGCAGCTCTCGTGTTCCTGGCATTTCGCCTGCGCCTGCTTCGCGCCGAACGCGAGTTCCGCGCCGTCCTCGCCGAACGCAACCGCATAGCACGCGAGGTCCACGATACTCTGGCCCAGGGCTATGTGGGCGTCTCCGTTCAACTCGAGGTCCTTTCTGAACTGCTCCGCACCAACAAGACGGACGCCGCAGTCCGCCACCTCGATGCAGCACGTCAGCACGTTCGCGAGGGCCTTGCGGAAGCACGCCAGTCCATCTGGGCTCTCCGCTCGCAGGACACCGACGAGCAGAACCTTCCCGTCAAGCTCCGCCGCTCCACCGAAAACGCCAATGGACACGGCCTCGAAGCCGCGTTCAGCCTCTATGGCGCATACCGCCCCATGCCTCCGGGCACCGAGCGCGAGATCCTCCGCATCGGTCAAGAGGCCATCCACAATGTCAAGAAACACGCCGGGGCACAGCACCTCTCCGTTCAGCTTGAATACGGACCCGCCGAACTCGCACTCATCGTCAAAGATGATGGACGCGGTTTTGAATCCAGCAACGGCGCAGGTTCCCCTGCGGGCCACTACGGCGTCACCGGAATGCGTGAACGCGCCGATCTCATCGGCGGCACTCTCGAAGTCACCAGCGAACTTGGAACCGGCACCACCGTGCGTCTTCACCTCACGACGCCAAAAGAGGTTCGAACTGAAACAATAAAGCCCGAAGGAACCACAAAAGGATCGGAGTCGTAATGGCACTCGAAGAAACCATCCGCGTTCTCGTGGTCGAAGATCACCACGTCGTCCGCCAGGGACTCGTTGCCCTGCTCAATGTTGTCGACGGAATTGAAGTCATCGGCGAAGCAGCCGACGGTGTCGAAGCCATCACGCAGTACCGCAAGCATCAGCCTAACGTGACCCTCATCGATCTGCGCATGCCTCGTCTCTCCGGCGTCGAAGTCATTCAGCGCATTCGCATGGAAACGCCACAGGCCCGCTTCATCGTCCTCACGACCTACGATGGCGATGAAGACATCTATCGCGCTCTCCAGGCTGGAGCCCGGGCATACCTCCTCAAAGGCATGACAACCGAGGACCTCGTCTCCACCATTCGCGCTGTCCACGCCGGCAAATCCCACATCCCGCCCGCCATCGCCCAGCGGCTCGCAGAGAGAATGGGCACCGAAGAGCTCACCCCGCGAGAATTCGATGTGCTTGAGCAGATTGTCCATGGCCGCAGCAACAAGGAGATCGCTTCCTTCCTCGACATCTCCGAAGCCACCGTCAAGACTCACATCAACAGTCTGCTGGGCAAACTCGGCGTCACTGACCGCACGCAGGCAGCCACCGCCGCCATTCAGCGCGGCATTGTTCCACTAGAATCGCTCCGCAAACCGAAACAATAAAAGGTGAATATGAAGCGCTTCTCTCTTTTCGCACTCCTCGCCCTCATTTTCACGTTCAATCTGCACGCGCAGAACTCCGCCTGGCGGCAGGCCACCAACGCCGAGCTCGCCTCGCTGCTTCCGGCGCGCGCCCCCGTCATCAAAGAACACATCGAAACCGAGATGCCCACCGCCAGCGGCATCGTCGACGGACACGACCACTACATCGCTGGAGTCGTGCTGATCACCGCCGGTTACAGCGCCGAGGGAAAATATTCCCACTATCTCGTCGTGCAATCACCCATCAAGGTCGGCGGAGTCGCGCTCAAGTCCGGCGAATACGTCTTCGGCTACACGCACTCCGGCGACGTCCTCAACGTGCACTTCAACGAAGCAGCAACGGGAAACCTCGTCGGCACTACGGACGCCCACATTATGGCCGGCAACCGCGCCGTCACCAGTCTTCACATCTGGCCCCCAAACTCCAAAGCCGTCTTCCAGATCGGCCGATTCGCCATCCCCTACGAACTCACCGAGAAATAGCTTTCAATCTCTGGGTAGTCGGGTGCCCCAGGTCTCCTTAGAGACCTGGGATTCTGACGCACTCACACCCCTCCGTCCCGCGCGGATCAAAACAACAAACGCCCGCATTTCCATCTGCGGGCCTGAGCTGTCGTGGTTGAGGGAGGTCTACTTCTGCGCCGTCAGCACCGCCTTCTGCCCGTCAGCTGCCGGCGGATTCACCTGTGCGTTCAAGAATTCCGTCAAATCATCTACATCCTGCTGCGTCCCCGTCATCGGCGGCATGAATTTCCGGTACGGCGAATCCGCCTTGTTCTCGTGCAGCATCATCACAAAGTTCCGGATATTTCCGCGATCTCTCCCCGCGAGCAATTTCGCCAGCGGCCGATATCCCTTCAACGTGTGGCACGACCCGCACTCTCCGCGAAAAATTGCCTCACCCCGCGAATAGCCCGATGCCATTCCATTTGAGCCCGCGCCATTCCACACCCACTCGGAATGCGCGAGATACCCCTCGCGGTTGATCCGCTCCACATACGGAACGCGCACACCATTCGAGTACATCCACCGCCCGATCACATAGGGCTTCCGCAGCATTTCGCGCGAATACTCGCCCGCTCCCGTCGCCATCAGCGCCAGCAGCAGCACCGCCATCGCATGCGCCAAGTTGAAGTCCTTCGGATTGCGATACGCCAGAAAGTACGCAACTCCGATGATCGTCGCCGACGTAACGATGATGATCAGCGCCATTCGAGTCACCGTCGAAAACGTCCCGGAGTTAATCGTGTCAATTCCCAGCGTCAGCAGCGCCTTCTGCGATGCTGGAACCATCGCGTAGTACCAGATCATCAAAAACGGCATCGCTACAAACGACGGCACCAGCCACTTCACGCTCCACTGCACCTTGCTCGTCTTGAGATCAGGATGCTTCTCGCCATCAATCCGGCTCGCCGTAATCAGCGCCCAGATGCCGGCCAGTGACGCGCATACGCACGTCCTCAGCAGCAGGCTCGGCCAATACGTCGGATTGAAGAACGCATTCCAGAACTTGCTTGCCTCGCGCCCCGTCCCTGCAACGCCGATCCACGTATCGCCCGGCGTAAGCATGAACGCGAGAATGCCGTTGATGATGATCAGCGTCATCACCGAAGCACCCGCATACACCCAGCCCACCTTCAGGTGCAGCTTCTCATCTACCCGATTCCAGGTGTAGTAGTACACCGCAATTGTCGTCAGCTCTATGAGGAAGAACACCCACTCCATTGCCCAGCCGAAAACAAAATTGTGAATCAGCGTGCTCGTCGCCTCCGGATGGGTCAATCCGATCGCAAACCAGATCCCCACACCTGACACCGTCCCGAACACCCCCGTCAGCACCAGGAAAAACTTCGAGTGCTTTGCCAGCTGCTCCATCCAGTCCGCGCGCAGCTTCGCATCTTTCATGCTCTGCGCCTTGCGCTCCGCCAGCGGCAGATAGAGACCTCCGCCCACCGCAAACTGTGAAATCATCACGTGGAAGATGGCAATCAGCCCAATCACCCACCCCGACCCCAACCGCGGAATATCCCAAAACGGATAGTTCATCGACTCGCCTCTTATCGAATAGTCCAATAACCAATAGCTGTAGTAGCCAAAAGCAGAATCACTGCGATCAGGCCGAAGTAGTGAGCATGCCGGCTGCGCTGCTCCGATTGCCGGTCCTTGTCATAGAACGGAATCATCACCCACAGCCCAATACCAATCGTGAACATCAGAATCCCGGCAATCTCCCCCACCGCTCCCGGCAGCACCGTCCCCAGCATCTTCAGCATCTCGAACGGGCTCATGAAGTACCACTCCGGGTGAATCCCCACCGGTGCCGGCGCCAGCGCATCGAACTGCTTTCCGAGTTGCCACGGAAACACCGAAGCCAGCAGCGCCAGAATGTTCAACGAGATCAGCCACATCGCAATGTCTTTGCGCAAAAAGTTCGGCATAAACGGCATTGTCTTCCGCTCGCTCGCCGGCTTCGCTTCCTCGCTCGGAGGCATCGCGTTTCCGTGCTTCTGCACCAGCCACAGGTGGAACCCCAGAAGCGGAAGAAACAGCGCCGGCAGCACCACCACGTGCAGTGCAAAAAATCTCTGCACAGTAAACTCCGTCACGTCCGGCCCGCCGCGAAGAATATTCGCAATTGCCGGCCCGACAAACGGAATCGCCGCGGGAATCTCCAGCCCCACTTTTGTTGCGAAGTAGCTCAGCTCATCCATCGGCAGCAGGTAGCCGGAGAATCCGAATACCGAGGCAATTCCCAGCAGCCCCATCCCGCTCACCCATCCCAGTTCGCGCGGCTTCCGGTACGCCTTCATGAAGTACACGGAAAACATGTGAACCAGGATCGAGAACATCATCAGGTTTGCCGACCACGAGTGCGCCGACCGGATCAGCCAGCCGAAGTGCATCACATACGTGATCTGCCTGACCGACTCAAACGACTCCGCCCCCGGCCGGTAGTACACCAGCAGCAGCACGCCCGTGAAGCACTGCACGATAAACAGAAACAGAGAAATGCCGCCCCAGTAGTACCAGAACGACTGCGCGTGTACCGGCACCGTCTTCTTCCGCGCGAACACCGCCAGGTCAGAAATACCCAGGCGCTCATCCACCCAGTCGTAAGCCCAGTTATAAAAAGATGAACTCTTTGTGATCATTCTCTTCGTCCTGAAGGGTGCTGGCTCGAGCCCGCACGCCGAATCTTCAAATGCCCCGGTCCTGAAGGGTACGAGCTTCAGCTCGTACGTCTAAACCACCCAAGCAAGCAGGGCTTTAGCCCCGACGCCACGCCCGCGACCGCGTCATACGCGCGAAACTTCCACCGAGTTCTCGCTCACCACCACGTTGAACTTCTTCAAGGGCTTCGGAGGAGGCCCGCTCACATTGCCACCCGTGTACGCGTTGTAAACGCCGCCATGACATGCGCAGTGAATCCGGTCCATCTGTGGCTCGTACTGCACCGTGCACCCCAGATGCGTACACACTGCCGAGAGCGAAGCCCACGTCCCGTCCGCATGATGAATCAACATCGCCGGAGCAGTGCCGAACTTGAACATCAGCACTGAGCCCTTGGGCAACTTCTGCGCGTCCTTCAACGAAACCTCCTTCACCGCCGACGCGCCCGATGCCATCTCCTCCGGTGACGCCAGGTAGCGGTAGATCGGGTAGGCCATCGCCGCCGTATACGCCAGCCCCGCCGCTGTCCCCGCAATCAGGAACGCACGCCGCGTCGCCTTCTCGCCCTGTTCTTCATGCCTCACGCCCGGCTGCTCAAGAACAATATGCGAACTCATAACGCCGCTCCCTCCATCGGTTTCTGCGCCCTCGCCACAACTGAGATCAGCCACCCAATGACGCCCAGCCCGCCCACAAACAGCAGCAGGAACAGGCCGACGACACTCCAGTTGGTGACCACCGTCCGCTCCCAGACATCGAATCCCTTCGCCAGCAGCGACAAATCCCGCACCGCATCGCGATAGATCACCAGCGTCAACTCAACCAGCAGCGCCAGCAGCGCAACCGGCCATCCAATCCAGTTGGCCGTGACTTTCGCAAATCCCGCAAACGCAGCAACCAGGACCGCGATCGCAACCACCGCGAGCCATACATATCCCGCATAAGCAAACCAGTGATAGAGCGAGTTCGTCGCAAGCCCTGTCTTCACGGCATCAGGCTGCACCCGCGCCGCCCAGATCCCGGCTACCAGATAAACCAGACCGAATCCCGCTGAGATTTTTCCGCCAAATGCCGCGGCAAAATGCTTCTCCACAGACGTGAACGTGCTTCGCCCGGACAGGTACACCAGCCACAAGCCCCCGATGAACAATCCGCCGGCCATCATCATCAGCCAGCGCGGCTCCAGCGTCGGATCGCCCTTCGGCAGATATGCGCCGAGTGCCGACGCCGAATACAGATCCCGCCAAACCTCAGGCCGAAGCATCAGCGTCATGTTCGTCGAGAGCATCCGCGCCACATACCCCGCCAGCACCCACGCCGACATTCCAACCCACCATGCAGATTTACCGGCTTCCAACCGTGCTGAGAACTGGTAAAGCAACCAGTAGGTTGCGCATAGCGCAAACACAATCGAAATCCAGTACACCCCAATCAGCACACTCGAGGTATACAGAGCTCTTCCGTACAGCACCTGCGCAAACAGCAGCGGTGGCACCCCCAGGTTGATCACATAGGTCATCACCACCGTGAGCCGCCGCGCGAGCGCCCGCGCTGTCACCCTGGCCGACGGATTGCGCGAGAGGCTCATGCCGACTGCGATCAGCAGCCCGCCCAGCAGCATCTCCACCGCAACAAAATGCAATGCCAGCGTCACGATGTGCAGCAGCTTCAGCAGCCATATCGGAGCCGGCAGAGGAATGGGATCGACTGCGGGAAATGATTGCATGATGTCCTGACCCCCCTTTCGCTCGCCCACGCAAAGAACCAGCCCAATCCTCCCGTCTCCCGTGCTTCTATTCAGGCGCCGGATTCTGGACCTTTTTTCTCCAATTCAGTGGACACCGAAAGAATTGTCGGGCAGGCGACCAAGGGTCTGTGATCGCGGATACATGCGCATGTGACTGAACCGCATACGCTTCTCTCATCCCGCGATTTTGGACTCAAATTGTCCGGATCGATCACGCACCCGGAGCACACATGCAATCTCATCCCGGAAATGGCTCCGCCTCAGAGAAATGCAACTCCTCCATGCAACTCACCCGCGCAGCCGACTACGCAATCCGCGTCATGGTCTATCTCGCCACGCTGCCTGACCATCAACGCGCGCTGCTGCCCGATCTGGCCTCAGCTACTGACGCGCCGGAAAGTTTCCTCTCCAAAGTTCTCCAGTCTCTCGCCCATGCGGAGCTCATCTCATCGCGTCGCGGCAAGCTCGGCGGGTTCGCCGTCCTCCCCCGCGGCCGCCATGCCACCATGCGCGAAGTCATCGAGGCAATTGACGGCTCGATCTGCCTGAACGTCTGCCTCAACGGAGGCAAGGAATGCGAGCGCAAGTCAACGTGTCCCGCACACCCCGTCTGGGCCCGCGCTCAGCGGGCCATGCTCGACGTCCTGATGTCGGTCACCGTCTCCTCCATGGCCGGTCAAGCAAGATGACGCAGATGCCTGTCTAAGCCGCAGCCACAAACTAGGCCGAATCATGACTGAGCGCGGCTTGGTTAGGAAGCATGAACCCTGCTGCTCAAGATGCTATTCTTAGGCTGCAAAATGCTGCGGCCGAGTTTCCGCTCATGGATCCTTGAGCGCCCACCAATTCCGCCAGCGCAGCTCCCCGCATCCAACCCCTTGAGGTCTCACGAATGCGCCAGCAACTCGCCTGTCTGCTCGCTCTTGCCGCTCTCGCCCTTTTAACCACTGCCTGCAAAAAAGAAATCGACAAATCGCAATTCAAAGCCGCGATCAACAACTCATACACTGGCAAGCACGAATGCATCTGGCCCGAGCCGGTCAAGATGCCTGCCGAGGCCGACCCCACCAAGGACGACCGCACCCGCGACTTCGACGCTCTCACTGACGCCGGCCTGCTCGCTCGTGCTCCTGAAGAAAAGAAGAGATTCCTCATCGGATCCAAACAGGTGAACCTCTACGATCTCTCCGACAAAGGCCACACTGCCTGGACACCCGACGCCAACCGGCCCGGCTACGGTAATTTCTGCTTCGGACACTTCAACGTCACCGCCATCACCAACGCGATTCCCAACGAAGCCAGTAATCCCACCCAATACACGGTGACTTATCAGTACGAAGTTGAAGGCATCCCAGGCTGGGCCACCACTCCGGAATCTCGCCGCGCCTTCCCCAAAGTTTCGAAAGACACTTCTATCCAGTCCGCGACCGCTACCTTGGTTAAGGACAGCAATGGTGGCTGGGTCGTGCAGCCGTCCGCCCCACCCCAAGCTGAAGAGCCACCGCTCTCCAAGTGACCGTGCCCAGGCGGAGCTGCCAGCTGGTGAAGCCCGCCTGTGCCTGATTCTCTGCCTTCAGTAGTAATCCGCGCAGCTTAGGTAATATCCACAGTGCGTGCACACCAGCTTGCACTTGTGCCCCGTCAACCGATGCGAGCACGTCGGACAGATCTGGCAATGGTGATCCACCGGACTCTCATCGATCTCGGCCGAACAACTCACAGGGCTCTGCGGACCATGCGCAGCCATCTCATCGTCGAAAACACTGGGTCTTTGGGGAAGCATGGGTCAGAGATTAACGCATTGTTCACCATATCGCCATAGCTGAAAGAGATACCTCTGCGCAGCGGCTGGTTCCACGTTCTGCGCTCTCTTCACAGAGGCCCATCTCAACCGCCCCGCGCCGATGCTTTAGCATGGAACTGAACGGTTGCGCCACATCACCTGTGGTCTCCACCAGTTTTCAACGTTGAACGCCGTCATCGGATTTCTCAGGGCGGCGCACCCCAGACCAGAGATCTATCGATCCACAATCCCCAAAGGAGAATATTTATGGCTAGCAAGGCAAGTGCTGTTTGGACAGGTTCACTCAAGGAAGGCAAGGGCACCATCTCCACAGCAACCGGTGTGCTCAACAACGCGAACTACTCCTTCGCAACTCGTTTCGAAGGCGCGAATACCGGCACCACTCCTGAAGAGCTCATCGCCGCTGCCCATGCCAGCTGCTTCTCGATGGCGCTTGGCGCTCAGCTCGGCGAGGCAGGGCTCACTCCCTCCAAAATCGAAACCCAGGCAGCGGTCACTCTCGCCAAGACAGACGCCGGATTCGCGGTGACCAAGATTGCTCTCACCACCACCGCCAGCGTACCCAATGCATCGAAGGAAACATTCGATAAGGCTGCGGCCAATGCCAAGGCGGGCTGCCCTATCTCCAAGCTCTTCGCCAACAACACCGAGATCTCTCTCGACGCCAAGCTGGTTTAGCATTTTTGCCGGCATACAATCCCGTCTGAACGCATCGAAGGCCGATGCGGATTCGGATGGGATTCGTATTTGCAGTCTCATTGTCGGAATCTCTCCGATGCTAGCGGCTTATCTCGGGCGATTCATCAACTCAGGAGATCTGTGTTTCTCCTTGACACCCGCCTTCCCCCGCGCCACAGTGTTGACGCAATCAGATAAGAATCAGGTGTGTTGCGAACAACAATCGCACCTTTGCGCGTCGGAGGGCCCACGGCATGATTCCTTTCCCCGCGATCAACCACCTCGCGGTCATCGTTTGCGCCATTATTCTGTGGGTCCTGGGCGCAATCTGGTATTCACCCGTTCTGTTCGCAAAGAAGTGGTCGGAGCTCATCGGTGTGAAACGCGAGCCCGGCAGGCGGGAAGGCCTGCTCCTCGGCATGACTGCCTCCTTGATCGGCGACGTGGTCATGTCCTTCATCCTCGCCAACATCATCGTGTGGTCGCATACGGTGGGCTTCGGGAACGGTGCCGTCATCGGTGTCCTTGTGTGGATCGGCTTTATCGCCGCGCCGAATCTGCCTCAGGGCCTATACGAAAAGCGCCCCTTCAAACTCTTCTCCATTAACAGCGGTTATTGGCTCCTCGGGCTCTTCATGGTTGGCGGCATCCTCGCGAGCTGGAGGTAAGCTCCCGCAGCCCTTCTCAGTTCCTAACCGAGAGCATCCCGATGCTCCTGCAACCGCTAAAATTGCTCCATGAGCAAAACCGCCGTCTTCACAAACTCTGCGCCCAAAGCAGTCGGACCTTACTCTCAAGGAGTTCGCTGCGGGAACCTCATCTTCACCGCCGGCCAGGCCGCTCTTGATCCTTCCACCCAGCAGCTCATCTCCGGAGGCATTGCCGAACAGACCCGCCGCACCCTCGAGAACCTCAAAGCCGTACTCGAAGCCGCCGGCACTACCCTCGACCGCGTCGTCAAAGCAAACGTCTATCTCAAAGATATGAATGACTTCGCCGCCATGAACGCCGTCTACGCAGAGTACCTCGCTCCGCAGGGCGTCATCGCTCCCGCCCGCACCACGATTGAAGCTGCGCGCCTCCCCAAAGACGCGCTCGTCGAGATCGAACTCATCGCCGAAGCAGCCAACTGAATCCTGTGCCCTGCTTCAAGCATCCTTCTTCCCCGGAGGTTCCATGTCCAATTCACCCCAGGCTCCCGACGCATCCGGCAATGTCACTCGCACCGACGCCGAATGGCGCAAACTTCTCACGCCCGAGCAGTACCACGTTCTGCGCGAAAAAGGCACTGAACGCCCCTTCACCGGAGCTCTCACTGAAAATCACGAAACCGGCAACTACCATTGCGCGGGCTGCGGGACCCTCCTCTTCCTCTCAGGCGCCAAGTTCGACTCCTCTTGCGGATGGCCCAGCTTTGTCATTCCCGCAGATTCGCGCGCCGTTCAAGAACACGAGGACAACTCCTACGGCATGCGCCGAATCGAGGTCACATGCGCCCGCTGTGGAGGCCATCTCGGCCACGTCTTCCCCGACGGCCCTGGTCCAACCGGTCTCCGCTACTGCATCAACTCCGCATCCCTGACCTTCACCCACGAAAAGGAGACCGAGAAGAAGTAAGAGAAGCAACGACAGAGCGCAGCTGCTGCTCTGCCCGTTCGCACCCTCGGAGATGGAATGAAACCACCGCTGAACTTCACTTTCTACATCGCAGCTCCCATCGAAAAGGTCTGGGAGGGGTTCGTTTCAAAAGAAGCAAACCGGCAGATCTTCATGGGCGCCGACTTCGAGATCGAACTGAAACCTGGCGGCTCCATGGCCTGGTCCGGCCCCGGCAAAGATGGCAAGCCAGTTCGATACGTAACCGGCAAGATTCTGCGCGTCGACGCCCCGCGCCTCCTGGAATACGAGTTCGGTATGGGACTGGGCGAGAAGATGTCCCATGTTCAGGTCGAGCTGACGCCCGAATCGGAAGCGGTGAAGGCTACCGTGATCAACGATGGCTGGACCGACGACGACCCCGCCTATACGCAGAATGCCGACGGCTGGCCTCGCATCCTGTCCCGGTTGAAGACCCTGCTCGAAACCGGCAAAACCTTTCGACCGCACTGATTACCGGCAAGGCGCCCCTACCGCACTTCACCGGGAAAGAAAAACCCCGTCTCAACCGAGACGAGGTTTCGTTCACAACCAAAATGTCAGAGCACCGGCTCAGGCCGCCCACTATCCCTTTTGGACTTTGCCGCTCTTGATGCAGCTCGTGCACACGCGAATCCGCTTCGGCGCGCCGTTCACCAGGGCCTTCACGGCCTGCAGATTCACATTCCAACGCCTCTTCGTCACATTGTGCGCGTGCGAAATGTTATTGCCAAACTGCGGCCCTTTGCCGCAAACATCACATACCTGTGCCATCTCGTTAGCTCCAAACTTGTCTTCGATTTCCGCGCCAGCTTGAGCTGCTTTCCGCAGCTCTCATCCGTCCGGGGTTTTCCAGGCAATCCAGACGGGCGATGGGCGAATGAAGACACACCCACCCTGCAGCTTGCCGAATCCTTAGTATACCCCGAAGCTCACCACTGGCCAAATTCGCCCCAACCCCGGGGCACAAATCGACTCCGACGGAATCCCACGGATTCATTGGCTTAGATCCAACCTATTCTGCCCCGTGCGCTCCTCAACTGCCTATGAATCACCAAGGCCTGAACAAACCACATCAACCCAAACATACCTACGGCCAGGTGAACCGGTAAGGCTCGCGATTCGATGTGCGGTCGCCAAAAATCCGGATTGAACGACTCCGCCACAAAAAACGCACCCGGACCGTACGCAACCAGAAGCCGGATCTGACCCTGAACTCTGCCCATCCAAAAGATCCTCTCACGATCCGAAAGCGACGGCCCCTCTTTTTCCCCGTGCGCCCCGCTAGCTCGTCCCCTTGTTCCCTGTCCCTCGTTCCCTGCCTTCATAAAAAATCCCCTCCCGGATATCTCCAGGAGGGGATAAAGAAGTGCAGTCACATGAGAACAAGGAAACTCAAAACCTCATCCACGCACAAGCTCTCGTCAGCCAGATTTCTATCTGGATACGTCGATCCGGACCCTTGCGTCGCGCCCGAGGCCAAACCAGAATGCTTACTGACCCGAAGAAACCGGACTCTGCAGCTGTAGGCTAAAGTCGTTCAGCTGGATCGTCTCCAACTGATCCACGCCAGCTTTGTTGTTCACTGTGTATCCTTTGTGGCCGTTCTTCTCAGGCACCAGCTTCGCGGGAACGGTGATCGACTTCCCGCTGGACGCCAGGGTTACCTGCACGGCATCTCCGCTACCTGTCCAGGTCACCTTCACGTTTCCTGCCGGAATATCCGTCGTACCCACCTTTACGTCTTGTGCCAGATTGATCGACTGCGAATTCTTCGCAGCCATCGCCGGGGCAGCCGCGAGCGCGAGCATAAGGGCGTATCCAAACAAACGCTTCATGATGTTCTCCTCAGATGCCTCGAAGATCCTGAAAAAGGTAAGAGGTGAGGCACTGTGCATAGTGAACATCACAACAAGCAAATTGCAGCTTAAGAAACGTTAAGCGCTCGAGCGTTAAGGTGATCTAGCTCACCTTTGCAATCGCGTGCGCCAGCGGAATCACGATCGTAACCCGCAACCCGGGAATTGCGTTTTCCGCCACAATGCTCCCGCGATGCACACACACTGCGCGCTTCGCGATCGAGAGCCCCAGCCCCGACCCTCCGCCATTCGTATTCCGCGCCTCTTCCACCCGGAAAAACGGATCGAAAATGCGTTTCATCGCCTTCTCCGGCACACCCGGACCATAATCCCGAATCATGATGCGCGCATCTTTTCCATCTTCACCGAGCGAAACTTCAACCGCCGTCTTCTCCGGCGAATACCGGATTGCGTTCCGCACAACGTTCTCCACGGCGCGTCTCAGCAGTTCGGGGTTGCCAAGCACCTGTCCACATACCTGCCCGTTAACCTCGATCCTGCATCCGCGGGCCTGCGCCTCCACATTGCAGTCGTCCACTACCTGTTCGACGATGTCGCGGACACAGACCTCCTCTTTTTGGACGAACGCCGGATCGTCCTCCACGACGTTAATCTCCACAATGTCTGAGACCAATGACGCAATCCTGTTCACATCCCGCTCGATCCGCTCCAGTGCGGTCGCTGGATTGCTGCTCGTCCGTGCCAGCTTCATCGCGAACTTCAGCCGGGCCAGCGGCGACCTCAGTTCATGCGAGATGTCGCTGAGCAACCGACGCTCATTGGTAATGAGCCGCTCCAGCCTCTCTGCCATCTCATTGAACGAGCGCCCGAGTTGTCCAATCTCATCCGGCCGGTCCGTCTCCACGCGCACGCTCAGATCGCCCTGTCCGAACTGCGCAATGCTGTTCGCGATCCGTCGGATGGGGAATATCACTCCCGCCGCCGCAATCCAGCAAAGAATCCCCGTCGCCCCCAGCACCAGAAAGTAATAGGGCAGAAAAGCCCAGATATTCCAACGCGGTTGCGCGCCCTCAGCCGCAAACCAGAACTTCCCGTCCGAAGAACGGTGAGTGATTTCCCAGTGCCCGTGCCATGCCTCGCGCGACTTCACAGCCGGCGGCTTCGGCAGCATCTCCGAGCGATCGACCCCGGAAACAATATCCTTCCCGCTTCCATCCAGCAGGTAGTGCGATCCGCCAAACAGACCGTCCAGTCTGCGCATGTACTGCGCTTCCGAGTCCTGCCCCCATTTCTGCAGAATCGCCCGCGCGCTCTCCAGTTGCAGCTCGTCGAACTGGTCATATACAGGATCGATCCGCTCCGCCTGCACCTTCTGCGAAATCGCCCGAAAAACCACGAACGACATGGACAAGATGCCCACCATCGCCAGCAACACCCACACATAGAGTGAGTGCCGCAGCAGAACCTTAGGCTGCGCCGGTGAAGACATATCCCACTCCGCGAACAGTCCTGATCAAGCCCCGTCCGCCCTCCAGCTTCTTGCGCAAATGGCTGATGTGCACATCCAGAAATCTGTCGTAGGGCGTAGCCTCGCGCTCGAACAAGGCTGCGGTAATCTCGTCCCTCGAAACGACCCGCCCCACTGACCGCATAAGCATCTCCAGCAAGTCAAACTCTGCCGCCGTCAAGTCCACGAGTTGATCGTTTAGCCATGCCTCGCGCGTCGTGGGGTTCACGCGGATATTGCCGATCACAATCTCTTCCGCTTCCGCCCGCGCCAATGATTCTGAACGCCGCAGCACCGCGCGCACTCGTGCCAGCAGCTCATCCGGATCGAACGGCTTCGGCAGATAATCATCCGCTCCCGCATCCAGACCCCGAATCCTGTCCTGCTGCTGCACTCGCGCCGTCAGCATGATCACCGGCAGATCCTTCCTCCGCCGCAGCCGCTGCAGCACTTCAAATCCATCCAGGATCGGAAGCATCACGTCCAGGATCACCAGGTCGTACGATCCGTTCAGCGCCGCCGCCAATCCCTCGCGTCCGTTATAGATGCACTCGAGTTGATGACCCTCCTGCGCAAAAAACTCTCCCATCATTCCGCACAGCTCCACATCGTCGTCCACCAGCAACAACGAGAGTTGCCTCTGCTTTTCCAGAACGTCCATCGGCTTCACGTCGACCGCAACGGTCAAACCAATACCTTCTCGGTTTTTAAGTCTTGCACACCGTTGCGCAATTCAGCCCCCCTTAACAATTCTTAATGAACGGCATTGAATCTGCGAGTACCCCCACGGAATTGACTGCCCCATCCTAACCGCGGTTTCTTGCGGTTAGGGTGGGATTGAGAGGTGCCCCCGAGCCTGCACTGAGCGAAGCCGAAGTATCCCTGGCACTTCGGGACCAGGGAGTTTCTCGAGTGCCAACTAAACTCCGGTGCCCCATCCATTCCGCGGTTCCTTGCGGAATGGGTGGGAAGGGAGGATCACCGCTTCAGAAATTTCCTTGACGCCCCCAAGGCCCCTCAACTACTCCCATCTTCATCCAACCTCTTTGAATCGAGGCTATGCCCTCTCTCCACAACTACTTCGGCGACCTCTACCTCGCCCGTGTACTCATCCAGCGCGGAATGGCCGCCGTCTACCTTGTCGCCTTCCTCACCGTAATCCGCCAGTTCAAACCGCTCCTCGGCGAAAGCGGCCTGCTTCCAGTCCCTGTCTTCCTCCGCCACACCACCTGGCGCGAAACTCCGAGCCTCTTCCACCTGCACTTCTCCGACCGCCTCGTCGACATCATCGCCTGGACCGGCCTCATCCTCTCCGTCCTCGCTCTCCTCGGTCTCACCGAGCGCGGCCCGATTGCTCTCTCCATTTCCGCATGGCTCATCCTCTACGTCCTCTATCTCTCCATCGTGAACGTTGGCCAGAAATTCTTCGGCTTCGGCTGGGAATCCATGCTCCTCGAAGCAGGATTCTTCACCGCCTTCCTCGGCCCCTCGCACACCCAGCCGACGATCATCCCCATCCTCATCCTCCGCTGGATGCTCTTCCGCACCGAAATGGGTGCCGGACTCATCAAGCTCCGCCACGACCCCTGCTGGCGCGACCTCACCTGCCTCTACTACCACTACGAGACCCAGCCGCTACCGAACCCATTGAGCTGGTACTTCCACCGCCTGCCGAAATCAGTGCACCGCTTCTCCGCCCTCGTAAGCCACTTCATCCAGGTCATCGTCCCCTTCTTGCTCTTCGCGCCCCAGCCCATCGCCGTCACCGCCGGAGCCCTCCTCATCGCCCAGCAACTCCTGCTCATCATCAGCGGCAACTACTCCTGGCTCAACTGGCTCACCGTCGTCCTCGGCTTCTCCGCATTCGACGATCGCACTCTCGCCTTCATAGTCCCGCTTCACACATCCGCACTTGTTCAGCGCCCTCTCGCCTTCGGCATACTTCTTTACCTGCTCGCCGCCGCTGCCATGGCCCTGAGCATCAAGCCCGCTCTCAATCTCATCTCCCCTAACCAGATGATGAATTACAGCTACAACCCCTTCCATCTCGTTGGAGCCTACGGCGCCTTCGGCCAGGTCGGCCGCGAGCGCTACGAGATCGTCATCGAAGGCACCACCGATCGCGTCATCACTACCGCCACGCAATGGCGCGAATACGCCTTCAAAGCCAAGCCGGGCGACCCGAGACGCACTCCGCCCCAGGTCGCGCCGTACCACCTTCGGCTCGACTGGCTCATCTGGTTCCTGCCTTTTTCCGTTGTAGTCACCCCGAGCGGAATTCGCGTTCCGGGCTACAGCCGCTGGTTCTTCAACTTCATCCAACGCCTCCTCACCAACGACCGCGCTCTCCTCAGCCTCATGGGCCTCAACCCCTTCCCCGATGCACCACCCGCCTTCGTCCGAGCCCTCTTCTACCGCTATCGCTACACCACTCCCGAGCAAAAACGCCAGACCGGTGCCTGGTGGTCCCGCCAACTCCTCGGCACCTACCTCCCACCCATGTCCCTCGACTCGCTCAACAGGATCGGATAGCTAACGAACTCTCTTGCTAGCCTCAGCCTCGACCCTCTCAAGAAAAGGGTGTCATGTTGAGCGAAGGTCGTTCGCCAAGGCGAAGGACCGTAGTCGACGCACCTGCGGTTGCTTTTCAAACTTCCGAGATGGGCGCTGATAGAGTCAGAAGACAGTTCTTGAAACCTACGCCGGCCAGCAACCCACTCGAAGGTAGAATCATCGGGAATGATTCACGGCTTTGAGAACTCGCTTGCCTCGCTGAAGGGTGCAAAAGTAAGGACATCAAATCCCGAATGGTTCCTCGAAACGGGAATGGCCCCAGCGAGCTATATTTCAGCGATGGATCGCGAATGCGTGCAAACTACTGGCGAATCATTCGCCGAAGCAAGAACTGTTCGAGCAGCTTCGATCACCAGCAGAAGTACGCGCTGCCGGTTCCGATCGATGCGTTCGCACAAATTGCAGAAGCATTGGACGGAGCAACTGTACTAGAGGCCAAGTGGGATGTTCGAACAGGCGACCTTTCACTGTCTTTCGATCCCGATACCGAACTGCAGGTGTTCAACTTCACTGGTTACGAGGACTGGGAGATACACTTTAGCAACGGTACGGGCGAGTACTCACCTTTCGCCCGCTGAATCGCCTCCAATCCTTCCCACATCCAACTCCTGATGCCTTTACCCGTCTCCATCCTCGACCTGGTCGGCATGCACCCCGGCGAGACGCCAGCCCCCGCCATCGCCCGCGCCGTCGACCTCGCACGCCATGCCGAGCAGTGGGGCTACCGCCGCTTCTGGCTCGCCGAACACCACTCCATCGATGGCCTTGCCTGCTCCGCAACCGCCGTCCTCATCGGACACATCGCCTCGGCGACCAGCGCCATCCGCGTCGGCAGCGGCGGAATCATGCTCCCCAACCACGCCCCTCTCGTCGTAGCCGAGCAGTTCGGAACACTTGAAGCCCTCTATCCCGGCCGTATCGACCTCGGCCTCGGCCGCGCTCCCGGCGGCGACTTCCACACCATGCGCGCTCTCCGTCGCGACCTTCGACAAACTGGAGACGACTTCCCCGAACTCCTTGCCGAGCTTCGCACCTATCTCGGTCCCGAGTTGTCCCATCAAGCTGTCAAAGCTCATCCCGGTCAGAACAGCAACGTTCCCATCACGCTCCTCGGCTCCAGCGACTTCAGCGCTCGCCTCGCTGCCCAGCTCGGACTGCCCTTCGCCTTTGCGGCGCACTTCGCTCCTGAGATGCTCGTTCACTCCGCGCATCTCTACAGTTCGCTCTTCCGGCCTGGCGAAACTCTGCAGCAACCCTGGTTGATTGTGGCTGTCCCCGTAATCGCAGCCGAATCCGACGAAGCCGCGCGCCGCCTCTTCACCACGCCGCAGCAGCGCTTCCTGCGTCTCATCCGCAATCAGCCCGTCGAGCTTTTGCCGCCGGTCGACTCCATGAACGACCTCTGGAATGACTTCGAACGAGCCGCCGTCGAAAGCCGCCTCCGCGAAGCCATCATCGGATCCGCAAGCACCGTCAAAGCCGGCCTCGAAGACCTGCTCGCCCGCACAGGCGCCGACGAAGTCATCGCCGTAACCGACACCTGGGACCACAACGCCCGCCTCGACTCCTACCGCCGCCTGGCAACCGTAGCCAGCGCTATAGAACTGCGAACCCCATCCACACCGTTGATTCCGACAACGTGAAATAGCGAGGATTGTTACTCAATACTCACTAGTCCCTATTCACTGTCCTTCATCGCGTGATCCGCTGCAATGCTCTCCCCGCTCCACACCTTCTTCCCCGTCCACGCCTTCGCAGCATCAGCCCAAAACGCATCGGTTCCCGGCAATCCCAACGGCAGCCAAGCCGCCGAACACAGATACAAACTTCCCGTCGAAATATACGACTCTGCAATCTCCGGCTGATGCCCCACAAACCCCACACGAAGCCACCCGTTCTCGTCAAAAGTCCCCGGCGCATCCACCATCCGTTTCATAACGGCAGTCAACGCGCACCGAACCTGCGCAGGCGACACTCCCTCCGGCAGCATCTTCCGTAGCGCCACATCCGCCAGCAGATGAAACGCGCCAAACCGGTAACACAGCGACCTTCCAATCGCCGGAAACGACCCATCCGGTCCAATCAGCCGCTCCTGAATCGCCGCATACCGCTGCGCCCTCCGCGTCATCTCCGGCTGCAGGCTCTTCCAATTCGGCTCCGTCCCGGCCGTCTCATCCAGAACAGCCAGCAGCATCGGATGAATCACGTAGCTGTTGTAGTAGTCCCAGTGAAACTCCGGCCCATCCCCGTAAACCCCGTCGCCCTTGTACCAGCTATCCATCGTGCGCAGCGCATAATCCACGCGCATCGAATCCCACTCCGCGCCCATCTTCAGCAGCGCCGCCTCAACCGTCGCTGAAAACAGCAGCCAGTTGCTGTACGCCGGTAGAATCTTCCGCGAAGACTCCAGCGCCGCAATCACATTCCGCTGCGTCTTCGCGTCCAGCTTCTTCCAAAGCTCATTCGGAGCACGCAGAATCGCCAGCGCCAGAAACGCCGCGTCCACCACCGGCTGACGACCCTTGTCGAAATTCATGAAATCCGGCGACGCAGGATCTGTCCCCGCCGCAATCGCCTCGCGTGCCAGCTCCGCATACTTCGCCCGAAGCGCACCAAAATCAGCCGCCCCGCTCGATTCCGGTCCCAGTTCAATCCACGGCGCAATCCCCGCCAGCAATCGCCCCATTGCTTCTAAGTGCGTAAACTGCCGCCGCTCCTCCACATTTCCGTGGGGAGCATCCACCGGCATCAGTTGTTTCAACTTGCGTTCCTTCAGCGCATTCAATACGGGATCGGCGATCTTCCTCAGGACCTCGATCCAGTACGCTCGATCGTTCTCTTCCCCGGTCCCGGCCTCGAACGCCTTCGTCTGCGACGGCAGCACCGAACCCGCCCCCGCCACTGCCCCAGCCCGAAGAAACCCCCTCCGATCCATCCAAGTTCCCTCTCAGCCAGAGCCCTACCAGGGCGCGCTACTCCGACTCACTACTCTCGACTGCCGACTCACTCGCCCCTGGTCACCTAGTCACCTCGTCCCCTGCTTCTTAGTCCTTCGACTCCGTCGTCTCTCTCTTCAACTCCACCAGCCGCTTCATGAGGCCATAAGCTGCCGACAGAATCGGTCCGCCCATCGCATCCTGGTTCAGCGCCTCTGTTGGACCTTGTCCGAGGTGAATCCCGCTCGGCGTCAGCAGATTGATACGCACATTCCCCTTCTTCGGCTCCGGAGGCCGCGCCTGCGTCCATGGCGGAATAGCTTTCGCCACCACGCTCCCCGCCGTCAGCAGCTCATCAATCAACGCATCCAGCGAGTCGTCCCGCCGCTCCCACAGCACTCCTGCCCCGCTGTAGTTGAAATACCGCGCCCGGTGATCGCGATAGGCCGCCACGATATCCAACCCCTTCGGCATGCCCACCTCCACCACAATGCCCAGCACCTCCTTCGCCCGATCCTCCGGAGGCTTCTCGCCAAGCTCGCGCAGGTTGTGCCACGCCTGCAGAAAAATCCGCGTCTCCAGGTCGGGAATCTTTACTACCGGCCGTAACTCCCGCTTGGCCCCCTCCACATCGCCCGCATCGCGCAGATCGCGCGCGCGCTGAAACGCAGCCCACGGCTCCGCCAGCGTCATCTTGGGATGCGCCCGCACCACGTCCTTCAGCGCCACATCCCCAAACAGCGTGTTCCTGATCTCCCGATGAATCGCCTCGGGCCTCAGCGCTACAAAGTCCGACAACCCAAACCTCCTGAATCCCCACGTGCCCCGCCGGGAAACCCGTCTCGCAGCTCAGTCTCGAATGGAGCGGCTTCTAAAGCTCGGGAAAACTGGCGTTCCGAATCTTTGTAACAACGGCACGGCTCTAACCGGGCCATAAGCTTCCCAGGAAAGCAATCGGGCTCTAGCTCCTGCAAAACGTCCCTCGTTCCCTCGTGCCCTCGTGCCCTTGTCCCCTAAAGGCCGCCCTCGGCGGCCTTCTGCAGCCTCTTCAGCACATTCGGCGGCACCAGCCCCGCCACTTCCCCCCCAAAACTAAACACTTCCTTCAGCATCCGCGAACTCACAAACGAGTACCGACCCGCCGGCTGCAGAAACACCGTCTCAATCTCCGGTGCCAGCCGCCGATTCATCAGCGCCATCTGAAATTCATGCTCGTAGTCTGAAATCGCGCGAATCCCTCGCAGAACCGCCGTCGCCCCAAGCTGACGCGCAAAATCCACCATCAGCCCGTCAAACGTCGCCACGCTCACATTCCCGATCGCCGCCGTCGACTCGGTCAGCATCTCCACGCGCTCTTCCACCGTAAACAGCGGGTTCTTGATCGGATTCCGCAGCACCGCAACAGTCAGGTGCTCAAACAACTTCGCCCCGCGCTGGATCAAGTCGATGTGCCCGTTCGTCGGCGGATCAAACGTCCCGGGATAAAGCGCCTTCACACTCATACCCACCGCTCCACCCTGATCCTACAGCACTTTCCCGTACAAGATACCCCTAGTTGTGAGGTTTCAATAGATTGTCCATCTGATCGGGACCTGTAAAGCTGGGTTTGCGAAGACTCAGGACTGCAGGAGACCAGATGGACTATCACAAGAA